>Ga0116106_1000001_pt1 | contig 418831 bp, 400 predicted proteins | sample June2015DPH_6_50_FD_89717 | JGI IMG/M metagenome (GOLD analysis project Ga0116106, IMG submission 89717) | Peatland microbial communities from SPRUCE experiment site at the Marcell Experimental Forest, Minnesota, USA - June2015DPH_6_40 | ecosystem: Environmental > Terrestrial > Soil > Wetlands...
CAACGTCACCCTGGAAGTGACCCTGATAACCCCTGTGGCCCTGGAAGACGGGCTGCGCTTCGCCATCCGGGAAGGCGGCCGCACTGTGGGCGCCGGCGTGGTCAGCCAGATTTTGGAATAAGAGGAACAGATGATCACACCCAAGATTCGCATCCGTCTGCGATCCTACGATTACAAGCTGCTGGACAAATCGGTCCTGGAGATCGTGGAGACCGCCCGCAGCACAGGCGCCAGGGTGGCGGGTCCGATCCCGATGCCCACGGAGATCAACAAATACACGGTGCTGCGGTCGCCCCACATTGACAAGAAGTCCCGGGAGCAGTTCGAGATACGCACCTACAAAAGACTCCTGGACATCCTGGAGCCGACCCAGCAGACCATGGACGCCATCAGCAAGCTGGACCTGGCGGCTGGGGTGGATGTGGAGATAAAGGTATAAAGGCGGTTTTGCGGCTTTCTGTAATTTTGAGAGAAAAGGATTTCAGAAGTCCAGAGAACAAAATATATCCAGGTTTTGGTTTATCCCATTTCTGGAGTTCAAAGAGCCGGGAAACGGATAAACAGATAAAAGCAAACAGGGGTTAACAATGCCCGGTGGGTTAATAGGCAAGAAATTGAGGATGACCCAGATTTTCGATTCCGATGGCCAGGCAGTGCCGGTCACGGTTATCGAAGCCGGCCCTTGCTTCGTGGTGCAGGAGAAGACCGGCGCCAAGGAGGGCTACCAGGCTTTGCAGTTGGGCTTTGAGCGGCGGCCTTTGGAGAAGCTGAACAAGCCTGAAAAGGGTCATTTGCAAAAGCATGGCGCCAAAAGCGGCTTCAAGTATCTCCAGGAGGTGCGCCTTAAAGAGGCCGGCTCCTTTACAGAAGGCCAGGAGATCACCGTGGAGCAGTTTGGCATCGGGGATCGGGTGGACATCATCGGCACCAGCAAGGGCCGGGGCTTTGCCGGCACCGTGAAGCGCTGGAAATTCCATCGGGGCCCCATGAGCCATGGCTCGATGAACAAAAGGGCCCCCGGCTCCATCGGCTGCAGCGCCTATCCCTCCCGGGTCGTTCCGGGCAAGAAGCTGCCGGGGCAGATGGGCAACGCCCGGGTGACCCAGAAGAATCTGGAAGTGATCGACGTGCGCCCGGAAGACCACCTGCTGCTGGTGAAGGGCGCGGTGCCCGGCCCCTCGCGGGGCCTGGTGTTTATCCGGAAGGTTGGCTGAGACCATGCCCACAGTGGATATCTACAATATTCAAAAGGAAAAGGTCGGGGAGCTCGACCTCAAAGATAGCATCTTTGGGGTGGAGGTGCGGGGCGACGTGCTCCACGAAGTGGTGACTTGGCAGCGGGCTTGCCGCCGCAGCGGCTCTGCCTGCACCAAGACCCGGGGCGAAGTGAGCGGCGGTGGCCGCAAGCCCTGGCGCCAGAAAGGCAGCGGCCGGGCCCGGTCCGGCAGCAATCGCTCCCCTATCTGGAAAGGGGGCGGCACCACTTTCGGTCCCAGACCCCGGAGCTACGCCTACACTTTGCCCAAGAAGGTGCGGCGGCTGGCCCTGAAGATGGCCTTGAGCAGCAAGCTCAAGGACGGCCAACTGCTGGTTCTGGATGCTTATCCTCAATCTTCGCCTAAGACCCGGGATTTTGTGGCGGTTCTGAAGGCCTTCGAGATCGGCAAAGCGTTGTTCATCTACTCCGAAGGGAATCAGGCCCTGGAGTTGAGCGCCCGCAACGTGCCTGGGGTCCAGGTCATGCTGCCCATGGGGTTGAATGTTTATGACATCCTGAAGTACGACCATCTGGTGCTGTTTTCCCCGGCGCTGGCGGCCATCGAAGCGAGGTTGGCCTAATGAAGCCTTACTATCAGCTCATTAAAGGGCCCATCATTACGGAAAAGACGCATTCCCTGAAGGAGGCGGCCAACAAGGTGACCCTCAGGGTGGATCTCAAGGCCAACAAGATTGAGATCCGCAAGGCCATCGAGGACCTGTTTAAAGTGAAGGTGTTGGGGGTGAACACCATCCAGATGCAAGGCAAAAAGAAACAGGTGGGCCGCAAAGAAGGGGTCCGCTCCAATTGGAAAAAGGCCATCGTCACCCTGGCCCCCGGAGAAAAGATTCCCGGGTACGAGGGGCTGTAAGGCAGGGGTCAGGGGTCAGGGGTCAGTAGGAAAAGAGAGTGGTCAGTGGTCAGTGGTCAGTAAAAAATTAAAACCAAAAATTTAAGAATGGTTCTTACATTATTAAAAGGAAAATATTGAAATGGCTTTAATTACCCGGAAGCCAACCTCCGCCGGGCGGCGGCATCAGACGGCCCTCGATTTTGCCGAGATCAGCCGCGGCGCCCCGGAGAAGAGCCTGGTAAGGACCCTGAAAAAGACCGGGGGCCGCAACTGCTACGGCCGGATCACCTGCCGCCACCGGGGCGGTGGGCATAAACGGCGCTACCGGCTCATCGACTTCAAACGCAATAAGGTGGGGGTGGCGGCCAAGGTGGCGGCCATCGAATACGATCCCAACCGCACCGCCCGCATTGCCCTGCTCCATTATCTCGACGGGGAGAAGCGCTATATTCTGGCTCCCCAGGATATGCAGGTGGGCGACCAGGTGGTGGCCGGCCCCGAGGCCGATATCAAGGCGGGCAATTCCATGCCTTTGGCCAATATTCCCACGGGCACCCTGGTGCACAACGTGGAGCTGAAGCCCGGCAAGGGCGGGCAGTTGGCCCGGGCCGCCGGGGTCTACGCCCAGTTGATGGCGAGAGAAGGGAAGAACGCCCATCTGAAGCTGCCATCCGGGGAAGTGCGTAAGGTTTCGGTGGATTGCCGGGCCACTATCGGCCAGTTGAGCAACGCCGAACAGGAAAATATGGCTCTGGGCAAGGCCGGGCGCAAACGTTGGCTGGGCAAAAGGCCCCACGTGCGGGGCGTAGCCATGAACCCGGTGGACCATCCCATGGGCGGCGGCGAAGGCAAATCCTCGGGGGGGCGGCATCCGGTGACTCCCTGGGGGGTGCCCACCAAGGGCTTCAAGACCCGCAAAAAGCCCAAAGACAGCGATCGCAACATCATCAAACATCGGTCTAAGAAGTAGAGGGGAGAGACGTGGCCCGTTCAATTAGTAAGGGACCCTACATACAGGACAGCCTGGAGGCCAAGGTGCACAAGGCCCGGGAGACCCAGGATCGCCGGGTGATCAAGACCTGGTCCCGGCGTTCCACCATAACCCCGGACTTTATCGGCCTGACCCTGGCGGTGCACAACGGCAAGAAATTCATCCCGGTATACGTAACCGAGAACATGGTGGGGCACAAGCTGGGGGAGTTCGCCCCCACCCGCCATTTTGGCGGCCACGCCGGGGATCGCAAATCGAAAGTGGGTAAGAAATAGTCATGGAGATCACAGCCCGCGCCAAATTTTTGCGCATCTCCCCTCGCAAGGTGCGCCTGGTGGCCGAGTTGCTACCCGGCAAGAAGGTGGGTGACGCCCTCTCCCTGCTGCAGTTTATGCGGCAGCGGGGCGCGGGGCTGGTGCGCAAGGTGATGGTGGCCGCGGTGGCCAATGCCGAACAGCGCTCCCAGGTGGATGTGGACACCCTGGTGGTCAAAGGGGTCCAGGTGGACGGCGGTCCCAGCCTGAAGCGCTTTCAGGCCAGGGCCCAGGGACGGGTCAACCGCATCCTCAAGAGAAGCAGCCACATTACCGTGGTCCTCAAGGAAGGGCCCGGGAAATGATGAAAAATTGCCAGTCGCCAGTATCTATGCTGGGGTAGCTACTTTAACTACTGGGAACTGAAACAAGGAGGCAGGGATTGGGCCAGAAAGTTCACCCCATCGGTTTCCGCCTGGGGAGCTACCGTAAATGGGATTCCGTGTGGTTCGCCCGGAAGGATTACGCAACGCTCGTGCTGGAGGACCGCAGGATTCGGGTGTTCATCAAGGAGGATCGGGAGCTCAAGGGGTCGGGGATCGCCGGGGTCGATATCAAAAGGGCGGCCAATAAGCTGACCATCAAGATCCATACCTCAAGGCCGGGGATGGTCATCGGCCAGAAGGGCAAGAAGATCGAAGAGCTGCGGCGCCGCCTGGAGAAGCTGGTGGGCCGGGAACTGGTGATCGACATCCAGGAGGTGCGCAAGCCCGAGATCAATGCCCAGTTGGTGGCAGAAAACATCGCCCAGCAATTGGAGCGCCGGGTCTCCTTCCGGCGGGCCATGAAAAAGTCGGTGGGCCAGGCCTTGAAGTTCGGCGCCAAGGGCATCAAGATCCGCTGCAAGGGCCGCCTGGCCGGGGCGGAAATCGCCCGGCAGGAATGGTACCGGGAAGGGCGGGTGCCGCTGCACACTTTACGGGCCATCATCGATTACGGTTTCGCCGAGGCCAAGACTACCTACGGGATCATCGGGGTAAAGACCTGGATTTTCCACGGCGAGGTTTTGGGCGCGGAAGAGGGTATGAGCTTCTAATAACTGGGTTGCGAAGCAATTCCCTGCACCTGCAAGGTGGCGGGAACCTTAGGAACAGGATATTAAAAATGCTGGCTCCGAAACGAGTAAAACATCGCAAGGTCATGAAGGGGCGCCGGCGGGGCCAGGCCACCCGGGGCAATTTTGTCGCCTTCGGGGATTATGGTCTGATGGCCACGGAATGCGGCTGGTTCACCGCCCAACAGATCGAGGCGGCCCGGATCGCCATCACCCGCCACGTGAAACGGGGCGGTCAGGTTTGGATCCGGATATTTCCCGATAAACCCTTCACCAAGAAGCCGGCGGAGACCAGGATGGGCAAAGGGAAAGGCTCACCCGAGGGCTGGGTGGCGGTCATACGTCCGGGCCTGGTACTTTACGAGATGGCGGGGGTGGAGCGGGACGTGGCCGTGGAGGCCATGCGCTTGGCGTCCCACAAGTTGCCGCTGCGCACCAAATTTGTGGAGCGGGGCGGGCCTATCACCCCGAAGGCGGCGGCTGCAACCGCCGAAACGGAGGCGGGGTCATGAAGTCCGCCGACCTGAGGGACCTGAGCGGCGAGGAGTTGGAGGCCAAGCTGAAAGAGGTCTCGGAGGAGCTTTTCAACCTGGGTTTTCAGCACAGCCGGCAGCAGTTGGACAATACCGCCAGGTTGGGCCAAGCCCGCAAAGACCTGGCTCGGATCAAGACGGAGCTCAGGGCCAAAACTGGAATCAAGCAATAGCCGGGAAGGTTAGGAATATATGGAAACAGCTCGGGGTATCCGGAAGACCCAGGTAGGTATGGTGGTCAGCGACAAGATGGACAAAACCGTGGTGGTGGAGGTGAAGCGCCTGGTGGCCCACCCCCTCTATCACAAGATCATCCGGCGGCGGACCAAGATCAAGGCCCACGACCCTCAGAACACCTGCCAGGTGGGAGACAAGGTGCTGCTGGAAGAGACCCGGCCCATCAGCCGGGATAAGCACTGGCGGATCAAGCAGATCCTGGAAAAGGCCCAATGAGCGGCTGCCACCTAGATGGATAGACGACCATGATTCAGGTGCACACACAGATGACGGTGGCGGACAACTCCGGGGCCAAAAAGGTCTTCTGTATCCGCGTCCTGGGCGGTACCCGCAGACGGTACGCCCGGGTGGGGGATATTGTCGTGGTGTCTGTCAAGGAAGCCTTGCCGCACTCCAAGGTCAAGAAGGGCGACGTGATGCGGGCCGTGGTGGTGCGCACCGTCAAGGAAATTCGCCGCGCCGACGGCTCCTACATCAAATTTGACGACAACTCCGCGGTGCTCATCAATCCGGCGGGCGACCCCATCGGCACCCGCATCTTCGGACCGGTGGCCCGGGAGCTCAGGGCCAAACGGTTTATGAAGATCATCTCGCTGGCCCCGGAGGTGCTGTGATGGCCAAGTCCCGGAAACTTAAGCAGCCAGCGCTGAGGATACGCCTGAAAAAGAACGATCTGGTGGAGGTGATGTCCGGCAAGGAACAGGGCAAGACCGGCAAGATCCTCAAGGTTATTCGGGAAAAAAACCAGGTGCTCCTGGAAAAGGTCAACATGATCAAGCGCCACACCCGTCCCAGTCCCACCACCGGGCAGGGAGGCATTGTCGAAAAAGAGGGTCCGATCCACGTCTCCAAGGTGAAGCTCGTTTGCCCCAAATGCGCCACAGCCACTCGCTTTGGCCTGAGCCTAACCGGAGAAGGCAAAAAGACGCGGGTCTGCCAGAAATGCAAGGAAGTGATTGATGGCTGAGAAAGAGAAAGAGAAGAAACCGAAGGCCAAGCCGGAGGCTGAGGGGAAGGCCGAGACCAAAACCGCGGCCAAGACCGCTGCCAAGGCCGAGACTAAGGCCGCGGCCAAGGCCGAGAGCAAGGCCGGGGAGAAGTCAGAGACCAAGGCTGAGCGCAACCCCGAGACCAAGGCTGAGGCCAAAGCCGAGCCCAAAACCGCGCCCAAGGCCGCCAAAGGCAAGGCGCAAGCCGGCAAAGGCAAGGGTGAAGCCAAGGCGGCGCCGGACGCGGAGGTTGCGGAGGCTCCCCCGGTCGAAAAGTTCGAGGCCCGGCTCTGGGATTATTACCGGAGCGAGTGCGTGCCCCGCATGATGCAGGAGTTTCGCTACGTGAGCCCCATGCAGGCGCCCAGGCTGAAGAAGATCGTTATCAATCTGGGGTTGGGAGAGGCGATCCAGAACATCAAGATACTGGAGTCGGCCAGCGCTGAACTCACCGCCATCGCCGGACAGAAACCGGTGGTGACCAGGGCCAAGAAATCGATCGCGGCCTTCAAGCTGCGGGAGGGGATGCCCATCGGCTGCATGGTGACCCTGCGCCGGGAGCGGATGTATTACTTCATGGATAAACTGGTGAACGTGGTGCTTCCCAGAGTGCGGGACTTCCGGGGGGTATCGGAGAAGGCCTTCGACGGGCGGGGTAACTATACCCTGGGCATCAAGGAGCAGATTATCTTCCCGGAGATCGATTACGACAAGATCGACAAGGTCAAGGGAATGAACATCACCATCGTCACCAATGCCCGCACCGACGAAGAAGGCAAGTTTCTCTTGAAGCTATTGGGCTTGCCCTTTAGGAAATAAAGGCGGGGGCGGTTTAGCCCCTCCCGCGGAGACGCGAATGGCCAAGAAATCATTGATAGCCAAGGCAAAGCGCCCCACCAAGTTTGCAGTGCAAAAATACCATCGCTGCCCTTTGTGCGGACGTCCCCGGGCTTTTCTGCGGCGGTTTGGCATTTGCCGCATCTGTTTTCGTAATATGGCCCTGAGGGGGGAGATCCCCGGGGTAACGAAATCGAGTTGGTAGCCAAAGATGAGCATGACCGACCCCATCGCTGATATGTTGACCCGGATTCGCAACGCCGGAGTGGCCCGTTTCGACAAGGTGGATATCCCGGCCTCCCGCATGAAGATCAGCTTGGCCCGCATCCTCAAAGAGGAGGGCTTCATCAAGAACTACAAGGTGATCAAGGACAGTCGCCAGGGGCTGCTGCGGGTCTATCTCAAATATTTTGGTCACCAGAGACCGCTTATTCAGGGCTTGCGGCGGGTCAGCAAACCCGGGCGCCGGCTATATTGCGGGCACTCCGAGTTGCCGAAGGTCCAGGGGGGCCTGGGGATGGCCATCGTCTCCACCTCCCAGGGCGTCGTGACCGACCGCCAGGCGCGGAAACTGCAAGTGGGCGGAGAGATTCTCTGCGAGATCTGGTAAGGGTAATGCCATGAGCCGCATCGGAAAGAAACCTGTGCCTTTGTCCCAGGGGGTAAAGGCAGCGCTGAAGGACGGGAGGTTGACGGTCACGGGCCCCCTGGGCACCTTGAGCCAACTGATGCCGCCCCGGATTAAAATCGATATCGGGGCCAAGGAGATCACCCTGACCCCTGAGGACGACTCCCGCTTGAGCCGTTCTTATTGGGGGTTGGCCCGGACATTGGCTGCCAACATGGTCATCGGGGTGAGCGAAGGTTTTTCCCGGGTGCTGGAATTGGTGGGCACCGGCTACAAGGTGGAGAGCAAGGCCGGCAGCCTGGTCTTTAGCATAGGTTATTCCAATCCGGTGAATTTTCCCCTGCCCCAAGGGATCAGCGCCAAGGTGGAAAAGGCCACCCGCATCGAATTGAAGGGCTATGACAAGGAGATGTTGGGCAAGACCTGTGCGGTGATTCGGGCCTTGCGGCCGCCGGACGCCTATAAAGGCAAGGGAATCAAATATGCGGGCGAAGTGTTGCGGCGCAAAGTGGGCAAGGCCGGTGGCCGCTAAGGGTAGGAGAGAGAGAAGATGAACTCCAAATTGGCAGCAAGGCTGAAACGGCGGCAGCGCATCCGGCGGAAGATCAGCGGCAGCGAGGCCAGACCAAGGCTCTCGGTGTTTCGCAGTTCCCGGCATATCTATACTCAGATTATCGATGACGGGCAGGGCCGGACCCTGGTGGCGGCTTCCACACTGAGCGCCGACCTTAAAGAGAGGCTGGCCGGTTTGAAAAAGTCCGAGGCCGCCAAGGAAGTGGGCAAGCTCCTGGCAACCCGGGCCAAAGAGAAAGGCATCACTTTGGTGGTCTTCGACCGCAGCGGTTTTCTCTACCACGGGCGGGTAAAGGCCGTGGCTGAGAGTTGCCGGGAACACGGGTTGGTATTTTAACAGGCAGCTAAATAATATAGGGAAATAGATTTTAAAGCAGATAGCTGATCGCTGCTAGCTGAAAACTAAAGGCAGACAGCTTCTTCCCGGAGGTAAGCTTGTTCAATTCAGAGGGACCGGAACAGCAATTGACCGACAAAGTAGTAAACATCGCCCGGGTCGCCAAGGTGGTGAAGGGGGGGCGCCGCTTCCGCTTCAGCGCCATTGTGGTGGTGGGTGACGGCCAGGGCCTGGTGGGCGCCGGTTTGGGGAAGGCCCACGAAGTGCCGGAGGCCATCCGCAAGGCGGTGGAACAGGCGAAGAAGGCCATGATCCAGATCCCCCTCCTCAACAGCACCATCCCTTATGCGGTGCTGGGGGAATACGGCTCCGGGCGGGTGCTGCTGAAACCGGCCTCGGAAGGCACCGGGGTCATTGCCGGCGGTCCGGTGCGGGCCGTGGTGGAAGTGGCGGGCATCAAGAACGTCCTCACCAAGTGCCTGGGGTCCAACAACCCCCACAACGCCGTGAAGGCCACCATGAAGGCCCTTATGCAACTGGCCTCCCCGGAAGAGGTGGCCAGCCGGCGCAACCGTTCCCTGGCGGAAATAATGGGATAGCTGTATTTCAGCTATCTGAAAACTGAAAGCAGAGAGTTTTGCCATGGTTCTGGAAATAACCTTGAAAAAGAGTCCCATCGGGCGGCCGCCGCAGCACCGCAAGACCTTGCAGACCCTGGGACTGACCCGCATTAGGAAGACGGTGCGCCACCAGGAGACGCCGGCCATTGCCGGCATGGTGCGGCAGGTGAGCCATCTGGTGGAAGTGCGCCAGATCCCGGAAGGAGAGTAGCATATGCGACTGTCAGAATTGCAGCCCAGTCCGGGGTCCAAGCATAGCAAGAAGCGGGTCGGCCGCGGGCCGGGTTCCGGTTGGGGCAAGACTGCGGGCCGGGGCCACAAAGGCCAGAACTCCCGGGCTGGCGGGCCCAAAGGCCCTGGTTTCGAGGGTGGCCAGATGCCGTTGACCCGGCGGATTCCCAAGCGGGGCTTCACCAACATCTTCCGGCAGACCTGGGCCATTGTCAATCTGCGGGATTTGAACCGGTTCGCCCCGGACAGCGTGGTGGATGAGGGGGTCCTGAAAGAGGCCGGCCTAGTGGGAGCCAAGACCAAGCGGGTAAAGCTTTTGGCCCAGGGGGAAGTGACCGTGCCTCTGACCGTCAAAGTGCAGGGAGTCAGCGCCCAGGCCAGGGCGCGCATCGAAGCAGCCGGAGGGCGGGTGGAGATCCTCTAAGTGTCAGCCTTTTCCAGCATCACCAAGATCCCCGAGTTGAAACGGCGCATCATCTTTACCATGCTGATGCTGGCCGTTTATCGTCTGGGCTGCCATATTCCCACCCCGGGGATCGACCCGCAAGCCCTGATGGCCTTCTTCGCGGCGCAGCGGGGCACTATTTTCGGCCTGTTCGACATGTTTTCGGGCGGCGCCCTGCAGAGGTTTGCGGTCTTCGCCCTGGGGATCATGCCTTACATCAGCGCCTCCATCATCATCGAACTACTCAAGGTGGTGCTGCCGTCGATTGAGAAGCTGTATAAAGAAGGGGAGGCGGGCCAGAAGAAGATCAAGCAATACACCCGGTACGGGACGGTGCTAATCTGCGCCGTCCAGGGTCTGGGGATCGCCTGGGGCCTGGAGCAGATGACGGGCGGAGCCAACCATATGCCGGTGGTGGTCCACCCCGGTTGGGCCTTCCGCCTGATGACGGTGATCACCCTCACTGCGGGCACCACCTTCATCATGTGGCTGGGGGAAATGATTACCGAACGGGGTATCGGCAACGGCATCTCCCTGATCATCTTCGCGGGCATCGTGGCGAGGCTCCCGTCGGCCATTATCAGTACTTTCCAGTTGATCAGCGCCGGGGAGATTTATCCTATTTTCATGGTGCTGCTGGTGATCGCCATGGTCGCGGTAGTGGCCTTTATCGTCTTTGTGGAGCGGGCCCAACGCCGTATCCAGGTGCAGTACGCCCGGCGGGTGGTCGGCCGCCGCATGATGGGGGGCACCACCACCCACCTGCCGCTGAAGGTGAACACCTCCGGGGTCATACCGCCTATTTTCGCGTCGTCGCTCCTGATGTTTCCGGCCACCATCAAGACCTTTGTTCACGTTGATTGGGTCCAACACGCCATGGATACCGTGAGTCCCGGGGGCGCGCTCCACGACCTGGTATACGTGGTTCTCATCTTTTTCTTCTGCTATTTCTACACCGCGGTGACCTTCAACCCGGTGGACGTGGCGGACAATTTGAAGAAATGGGGCGGTTATGTCCCTGGGTTGCGGCCCGGGAAACCCACCTCGGATTATATCGACCGCATTCTGACCCGCATCACCCTGGGGGGCGCGGTGTACGTTTCGGCGGTCTGCGTGTTGCCCAGTATTTTGATTCGCAAGTTTAATGTCCCCTTTTATTTCGGTGGGACGGCCCTCTTGATCGTGGTGGGGGTGGCCATGGATACGATGAGTCAGATCGAATCGCATTTGCTCACCCGCCATTACGAGGGTTTCATGAAAAAGCGCATGAGCCGGATGAGAAGGTGACCTGAGAGGGAGGAGAAGATATGAATCTTATTCTGTTGGGCGGCCCGGGGGCCGGAAAAGGCACCCAGGCGAAGAAACTTATCGATAAGTACGGTATTCCCCAGATCTCCACCGGGGACATCCTGCGCGCCGCGGTTAAAGAAGGCACCGAAATGGGGCGGAAGGCCAAGGAATACATGGATGCCGGCAAACTGGTGCCGGATGAGGTGGTCATCGGCATCATCAAGGACCGCCTGGCGCAGCCGGACTGCCGGAAAGGCTTTATCCTGGACGGCTTCCCCCGCACTGTGCCCCAGGCCGAGGCCCTGGACAAGGTGCTGGCGAGCCTGGACAGCAAGATCGACCACGTAGTCTCCATAGACGTGGACGAAGAGGCCCTGGTAGCGCGGCTTACCGGCAGGCGCACCTGCAAAAGCGCGGCTTGCGGCCAGATGTACCATGTCAAGTTCACTCCGCCCAAGAAGGACCAGGTGTGCGACAAATGCGGCAGCGAACTCTATCAGCGGGATGATGACAACGAGACCACGGTGCGCTCCCGCCTGGCCACTTATAACCAGGCCACCAAGCCGCTCATCGAATACTACAGCAAGAAGGGCCTCGTGCGGCCCATCGCCGGGGTGGGAAGCATCGAGGACATCTTTAATAAGATCGTCGCTATCCTGGACCACCCCCGGAGCACCCCGGTGGGTTCCTGCAAGTGCTGCTAAGCGGCGGTGAGGGGACGGCGAAAAGGTCTCGCCGGGATATATGATTCTGCTGAAAACTCCCCAGGAGCTTGCCAAGATGGAAGTGGCCAACCGCATCGTGGCGGAAATCCTGGCGGGGGTGCAAGAACGGGTGCAACCCGGGGTGGAAACCCGGGAACTGGACGAACTGGCGGAAGAGATGTGCCGCAGCCGCCAGGTGGAGCCGGCCTTCAAGGGCTACCGGGGTTATCCCCGCTCCATCTGTGTCTCGGTAAATGAAGAGATCGTCCATGGGATTCCGGGAAGCAGGCGCATCCAATCCGGGGATTTGGTGAGCCTGGACTTCGGGGTGAAATACCAGGGCTATTATGGGGATGCGGCCCTCACCCTGGCGGTGGGGGAAGTGGATCCCCGGTGCCAGGCCCTGATGGCGGCCACCGAGCAGGCCCTGTACGCCGGTATCAACCAGGCCAAGGTGGGACGGCACCTCACGGACATCTCCCATGCGGTGCAGGCCATGGTGGAGGACGCCGGCTTTGGGGTGATCCGGGAGTTCGTGGGCCACGGCATCGGCCGCTCGCTCCATGAAGACCCCCAGATCCCCAATTTCGGGGCGCCTGGACGAGGGCCGCGGCTGCAGGCGGGTATGACCCTGGCCATCGAGCCCATGACGTCCCTGGGGGCCTGGCAGGTGCGCATCCTGGAGGACGGCTGGACTGCGGTGACCCAGGACGGCTCCTGTGCCGCCCATTTCGAGCACACCGTGGCAGTGACTGCGGAGGGGCCCTTGATCTTGAGCCGCCTCTAAGGGCGGGGGCTGAACTAAGGAATTGGTGGGCTCGAGCCCACCCTACAGCGAGCCGCCTCTTAGGGCGGCGCGCGACCCTTGATTTTATGAGGATGATGGATTATCATAAAGTAACCTCTTGAAATAACTGTAAAGATAAGGTAGATGCCCAAAGAAGACGCCATCGAAGTTGAAGGGACGGTAATCGAGCCCTTGCCCAATGCCATGTTTCGGGTGGAGCTGCCCAACGGGCACAAGGTGCTGGCTCACATTTCCGGGAAGATGCGGATGCATTACATCAAGATTCTCCCGGGGGATAAAGTCATCCTGGAATTGTCGCCTTACGACCTGAGCCGGGGGCGCATCGTTTACCGGGTCAGATAGGAGCCAAAGATGAAGGTAAGATCGTCAGTCAAACGCATGTGCGCCAAATGCAAGATTATTCGCCGGAAAGGCGTGGTGCGGGTGATCTGCAAGGATAATCCCAAACACAAGCAGCGCCAGGGTTAGAGGGAGGAGAACAATTGGCCAGGATCGCAGGGATCGACCTGCCCCGGAACAAGCAGATCGCGATTGCCCTTACCTATATTTTCGGCATTGGCCGCAGCACCTCCGTCCGGGTGCTCAAGGAGGCCGGGGTGGACGCAGCCACCAAGACGGGTGATTTGACTGACGCCGAAATCACCAACATCCGCCAGTCGATCGACCATACCTGTAAGGTGGAGGGCGACCTGCGCCGGGAAGTGTCGATGAACATCAAGCGCCTGATGGACCTGGGCTGTTACCGGGGGTTACGGCACCGCCGGGGATTGCCGGTCCGGGGCCAGCGTACCCACACCAATGCCCGCACCCGCAAAGGCCCGCGGCGCAGCGTGGTGGGCAAACGGAAGAAGGCCTAAGGAGGCAGGATGGCCAAAGCGCCGGTTCGTACCAAGAAAAAGAAAGAGCGGAAGAATATTCCCGTCGGAGTGGCTCACATCAAGGCCACCTTCAACAACACCCTGGTGACCATCACCGATCCCGCGGGTAACGTGATCTCCTGGTCCTCTTCCGGGGTCCAGGGTTTCAAGGGCTCCCGCAAAGGCACTCCCTTTGCCGCCCAGCTGGCGGCCCAGGACGCGGCCAAGAAGGCCATGGAACACGGCCTGCGCAACGTGGATGTCTACGTCAAAGGGCCCGGGGCAGGCCGGGAGGCGGCGCTCAGGGCTTTGCAGGCCGCGGGTCTGTCCATCAACCTGATCAGGGACGTCAGCCCCATTCCCCACAACGGCTGTCGTCCTCCTAAACGCCGCCGGGTATAGCGAAGAGGTGATCGAAATTGGCTAGATATATTGGACCGGTTTGCCGGCTTTGCCGCCGGGAAGGCATGCAGCTCTACCTTAAAGGAGACCGTTGTTACACGGATAAATGCGCCATTGAGCGGCGCCACTATCCGCCGGGACAGCATGGCCAGCGGCGGAGCAAGGTATCCGACTACGGCACGCAGCTCCGGGAAAAGCAAAAGGTGAGACGCATCTATGGAGTGTTGGAGAAACAATTCAGCATTTATTTCGAGAAGGCCGAACGGCAGAAAGGGGTGACCGGGACAAACCTGTTGGTCCTGCTGGAGCGGCGCCTGGACAATGTGGTGTATCGGCTGGGTTTCGCCAACTCCCGTTCCCAAGCCCGGCAATTGGTGCGGCACAACCTCGTGCTGGTCAACGGCGCCAGGGTGAATCTGCCCTCGTTCCTGGTGCGCAAGGGGGACCTGGTCCAGGCCACGGAAAAAGGCCGCAACCTGCCGCTGATCCGCGATGCCATGGAAGCAGTGGCCCGGCGAGGCTGTCCCTCCTGGCTGGAGTTCAACAAGGAAGAGGCCCAGGGCCGGGTAATCTTGTTCCCCAACCGGGAAGATATCACCATGCCCATTCAAGAACATCTCATTGTGGAGCTTTATTCCAAATAGAGAATCATGATCCTTTATGGCTCGGAGATCTGCTCACCCGGCTGCTAGATGAAGACGGGGGCTGCCGCCGGTTTTTTCTTTGGCAGCCGGCGTTAAGAGTTAATGAATCCGAGTAATCAGAACGAGGCACCATGATCCAGAAAAACTGGAGCGACATCATCAAGCCCAAACGCCTGGAGGTGGATTCCGAGAGCCACAGGCGTGACTATGGCAAATTCACGGCTGAGCCCCTGGAACGCGGCTTCGGCACCACCCTGGGAAACGCCCTGCGTCGGGTCTTGCTGTCATCCCTTAGGGGTGCGGCCATTACCGCAGTGCGCATTAAGGATGTGCACCACGAGTTTTCCGCGATCCCCGGGGTGCGCGAGGATGTCACTGAAATCCTCCTCAACCTGAAGCAGGTGCGTCTGAAGATGCTCACCAACGGCGTCCGGATCCTGCACCTGGAGGCCTCGGGTGAAAAGCAGGTCAAGGCCGGCGATATCAAAACGGATGGAATGGTGGAGATCCTCAACCCCGATCATTATATCGCCTCTCTCGCCGGGGACGGCCAACTGAGCCTGGAAATGACGGTCAAGGGCGGCAAGGGTTTTGTGCCGGCGGAAGCCAATAAGGAAGAAGATCAGCCCATCGGCTATATCCCGCTGGACGCCAGCTTCTCTCCCATCCGCAAGGTGAATTACGTGGTCACCCAGGCCCGGGTGGGTCAGCGCACCGATTATGACAAGCTGACCCTGGAGGTCACCACCGATGGCAGCCTCACCCCGGAGAACGCGGTGGCCTATGCCGCCAAGATCCTTAAAGAGCATCTCATCATGTTCATCAACTTCGAAGAGGAACCCAGCGGATTGGAGGAGAAGGCCATGGAGGAGCCTCCCGTCCTGAATGAGAACCTCTATCGCAGCGTCAATGAACTGGAGTTGTCGGTGCGAGCCGCCAATTGCCTGCGCAACGCCAACATCCGCTTCATCGGCGAGTTGGTGCAAAAGACCGAGCAGGAGATGCTGAAAACCAAGAATTTTGGCCGCAAGTCCTTGAATGAGATCAAAGAGATTCTCCAGGAGATGGGGTTGCACCTGGGAATGAAATTGGAAACTTTTACCCCTCCGGATCAGATGCCGGAAAGGAAGGAAGAAGTCGCATGAGGCACCTAAAAGCCGGCCGGCGCCTCTCCCGCACCACGGAACATCGCCAGGCCATGCTGCGTAATCTGATCACCGCCCTGCTGGAGCAGGAGCGGGTGGAGACCACCCGGGCCAAGGCCAAGGAGGCGCGTCAGTGGGCCGAGAAGGTCATTACCCTGGCCAAAAGGGGTGACCTGCATGCCCGGCGCCTGACCCAGGCGGTGGTGCGTTCCAAAAAGGTGGTGGCCAAGCTCTTCGGAGAACTGAAGGAGCGCTACCAGGACCGCCCCGGCGGCTATACGCGCATCGTTTCCGTGGGGGTGCGGCTGGGAGACGCCGCTCCCATGTCGATCCTGGAGTTGGTGGACCGTCCGGAGAAGCTGCCCAAGGCCAAAAGCAAGGCCAAAAAGGCCGCGGCCAGCTAAAATAAATTCACCCCCGGGGGCAAGGAGACTTGCCCCCCCCTGAATCTGCAGCGCTCTTAACCCTGCCAATCTTGGGTCTTGCGACCCGGCCTAAAAAAATGCCTCAGTTATCTCATTGATAACACAAGGCGAACCGTGGTGCAGCCTATATAGCCGAGAAAAAAATGTTTGACATAGGATTGCAAATGTATTAAAGTCGGCCTCAATATATGGGTAATTTTACCTAGGTATGCGTAGGTAGTTTTACCTAAAAGGCTCTTTTCAAAGAAGCCAATTGTCCGGGGCTTAAGATCCAGTTAGCCCCCTCCGGATGGTCCCATCACCAAGGAGGTTCTGGATGAGAAAGCGGATAATTGTGAGCACGGTAGTCACCCTGGCATTAGCCTTCGCACCCAGTCTGGCATTTTCACTACCCACGAAAAGCGTCCACAAGAAGAAGGCTTCCTCTGCCAATTCGCAGAGAGAGGACAGCAAGAAAAGCAGAAACTCCAATAAGTCTAGATACAGCCACAGGCATTACCGGGAGGATAGCGGCGAGGCCGTGGAATCTTCCATGGTGCCGCAAGCCAGTGCCCGCAGTTACGAGAGCACCCCGTTGATGAAGGTCACCCCCCAAAGGGATGGCGGTTTTCTCCTGGAGCCCTTAGAGCCCAAGAAAACCGGGGCTGCCTTGAACAAACCTTCCTCCAATGCGGAAGTGGACCGGGACCAAAGCTCTCTCCGGCAGGGGGAACACCATTACAACCGGTTTACGCCCTGGGATTTCTCGGATTTGGTTCTGGCCGAGGCCGAGCAGTACCGGAACTTCCCCTACGCCCGCGGCTGCTCTTTTCAGAACAGCAATGCCACTGATTGTTCCGGGTTTGTCCAATATATTTACCATGGTTTCAAGATCAATCTGCCCAGGTCCAGCGCCGAGCAGGCCGAGGTGGGCAAGGTTGTGACCCGCGATATGGATTTCTCCAAGTTGCTTCCCGGGGACCTGCTATTCTTCCGGCGGGACGGCCATGTGGGACACGCCGGCATCTACCTGGGAGACGGGAAGATGATTCACGCCTCCAACCCTCGCAACGGCGTGACAGTCACGGATTTGCGGGAGCAGTACTACCAAGACACCTTCGTGGTGGCCAAACGCGTCTTTGAAGTGCAGTACCCCAAGTATTAAACCCCCTCTAAGAGCCGGCCGTTTCTATCCGGCTGCCACTGTTTAATCCCTGGATTATCTGTCAGGAAGGAAGGGGCGCGCCTTTCCGGGAGGGACGGATGCGCGAGGCAGGGGTGTGGCCACGGTATGGGCCAGGGCTGAAGCCCTGCTCCCAGGAATTATCTTGCCCCTGACCGGCTTTTGCGCTATTTTGTATTAAGGAACATATTCATTAGAGGGCATGCCGGCCCCGGCGAGTGGCCGCCCCCCAGGGGTGAAGCCGCTTCCGGTCACCGGGATTTTGGAGAGAGGGGGAAATGGCCAAGTTGGGGGGCTCTGGTTTGTGGGAAACCCGGCTCAAAGAGAAGCACCCCATGCTGAGATACTTTAGTGACCGGCCTTTCGGGGTGGAGATCGAAATCTTCGGGCTGAAATATTCCATCACCGCCGGCGACCGCCAAGTAATTCCACCTTACCAGATCATGAACCGCACCCGGGATGGGAGGCGGCTTCCCCAAGTTTTTCAAGACCAGGACCTGGTCCTGAACGGCTTCTCCCCTGATGAACCGGCTTACCAGGCGTGGACTTGCGTCCTGGATGACACCATTAAGGGGGCCGGCGGCAGCGAACTGGTGAGCCCCGTCCTTTCCGGCCTGCCGGGCCTGGCCCAGGTTTACCGGGTGCTTTCACTGCTCCAGGAGTTTCCCGAGATCCTGGCCAACGAAACCTGCGGCTTCCATGTACATCACGGGGTGGACCGGACCCATTACGGCAATCGCCAACTCTTTCAGTTGCTGCGGATCATTTCCATCTTTGAGGGCCATATCTATCAGTTATTGCCGGAGGAGCGGCGCCAGGCCGAAACCTGCCGGCCTCTGGAGGTGGATCTGTGCGATTGGTACCAGCGGGAGGGTTGTGACCAGCCGATCCCCAGGGTGCGCAGCCTCTGGTATTCCGCTCAGAACCGGGATGACCTCAAGACTCCGCGGCGCCGCAAGATGCATCCCACGCGCTACCACGGCCTCAACCTGCACTCCTACTGGTACCGGGGCACCATCGAGTTTCGCTATTATCCATCGGCCATCCAGGAGCCGGATGAATTGATGCAGTGGATCATCTTCACCCAGTTCCTGGTAGAGTGGAGCCAGGGGCGGCGGCCGGTCCTGGAGTACGTCCCCCAACCCAATAAATGGCTCAACACCTTATATAAGATCTATCTCGTCGCCGGGATGCTTTCTCATATCCACTTCCCGGCGCCGGCCGGGGAGGCAAAACAGTATTCAATATGACCAGCGGCGGCATCCAGACCCATGACTTTATGAGGCGGCTCCAGCAGTTGGAAGAGAGCAGCCTGGCTCCTCTGCTCCTGGAATTGGCCCGGGTGATGGAGTCTATGATCCGGGAGATCGAGAATCCGGAACTGGAAGATGTGAGGAAACTGCAGGCGGCCATGCGCCACTTGATCGGGGACGCCGCCCTACTGCGGGCCGTTTGCGGCACGGCCGGGGAGCTTTGCGGCCAGTGTCCCTTTGGGGCCTATCTGCCTTCCGGGTTCCCTTACGCCTCGGAAAAACAGGCCTTGTGTATTCCCTGGATTGCGGTGGTGCACCCCATCCCGGAGGCGCCCCCGGCCGCGGAAGGTTAAACGCCCTTTGGGGACTCTTCTCATACTGGTCTAGCATCCGGCTTGGATTACTGGCAGGTTGGGCCTCTAAGCCCCTGGTGGCCGGCTCCTGAGCATCTTCAAACCGGCCCCTGCTTGGGCTTAATTTTTTAAATAGTTTTTCAATATTGTAGAAAGTTCGCCGGTTCAGGTCCGAGGGCTTCTTGCAGTCATTGACGGTTCCGGCCGCCCGGCGGGCGGCCACCAGGGCGGCTCCCAGGAGAAGGGCTGATGGCTAACCACCTTGCCATTCTGCTGTTTGTGGCGGCGGGATCGGTCCAACTCGCTGCGGCGTATTGCGCCCTCAGGCTGGTTCGGGTCACCGGCAGAAGCCCGGCCTGGCTGTTGATCTCCGCGGCCTTCTGCCTCATGGCGATGCGCCGCATTGTCCTGCTCGGTTACTACCTGGCCGGCAACAAGGCCATCCCCTTTTCCTTTTGGGAGGACGGCCTGACCCTGGCGATTTCGGTGGTGCTGCTGGCCGGACTCCTTTACATCTCCCCCCTGATGGTGGCCATCAAGCGCGGCGTGGCCCTGAAGCGCTCCCAGGAAGACTCGGAGGCGGAACGGCAGCGGCTCTATGCCATGTTGGACGGGATGCCGGCCATGGTGAACGTGGCGGGCCCGGATTATTCCATTCGCTTCGGCAACCGCTTCTTCCGGGAGAGATATGGGGATTGGGAGGGGAAACGCTGCTTTGAGCTGCTGGCGTGCAGGGAAGAGCCATGTTCAGGTTGCCCGGCCCTCAGGGTATTCGAAACCGGCGCCGAAGTTGAAATGGAATGGACCGATGCGCCGCGCCAGCGAACCTACCAGATGTACTACTATCCCTTGAAGGACCCGGATGGCACTATCCTGGCCCTGACTCTGGGCATCGATATCACCGGGCGCAAGCTGGCGGAGGAGAACCTGAGGAAGCAGGAGCGGGAATACCGCTGGCTGGTGCGCGCCATCCCGGCGCTGGTCTTTAAGGGTTATCCCGATTGGTCCATCGACTTCTTCGATGACGAGATTGAAACACTTACCGGATATCCGCAGGAGGAATTCACCTCCCGCCGCCTGAAATGGTCCGATCTCATCCTGGAGGAGGATCTTGGGGGCGAATACAAGCAGGCATTTATCAAGGCTTTGAAGGAAGACGGCCGATTTATCCGGGAATACCGCATCCGCACCAAGGATGGCCGCATTCTCTGGCTCGAGGGCCGGGGCCAGATAATCTTCCGGCCGGACGGCCAGATCGACCATGTGATCGGGGTGATCTACGACGTCAGTGAGCGTCGGGCCACCCGGGAGGCCTTGCTCCTGAGCGAGTCGCGGCTGGCCAAGGCGCAGCAGTTGGCCCACCTGGCCTACTGGGAATGGAATCCCAAGTCCGGCGAAATGGTCTGGTCTGAAGAATTGTACCGTATCTACGGTGTGGATAAGCGGAGCTTCGCGCCGTCGCTGGAAGCGGGTTTGAGCTTGACGCACCCGGAGGATGCGGCCCGGGTGCGAGACGACCTGGCGCGGGCCCTGGCTGGAGAACGGGCTGTCTCTCAGGTCAGCCGCATTGTTCGCCCCGACGGCGCCATTCGTTATCTACATACCCAGGAAGAAGTCATTCTGGACGAACGCGGCAGACCCTGGCGACTGGTGGGGGCAGCCCAGGACATCACTGAACGCCGGATTGCAGAATTACGGCTGCGTGAAAGTGAGGCGCGCTTCCGGGCCGTCTTTGAGCGGGCCGCCCTGGGTATCGGCCTCATCGACCTTAAGGGGCGCTACCTGAGCGTCAATAATGCCTTTCTGGAGATGCTGGGTTATGGGGAGGCAGAATTGCGGGGCAAGCCCATCAGTGAGCTTACCCATGCTGATGATCGGAAGAGGAGCCTGGAACTTTTCCGGGAAGTGGCCACCGGCCGGCGGGAGAGCTACCGGATTGAAAAGCGCTTTCAACGGAAAAACGGCCAATATTTATGGTGCCGGGTGACCGCCTCCCTGGTGCAGGACCCCGAGGGCCAACCCTTATATGTGGCTGGCATGGCGGAGGACATCACCCAGAGAAAAGAGGCGGAGACGCGGTTGCGAGAGTCGGAGGAGAAATTACGCCACCTGGCCTCCAAGTTGATGTCCGCGCAGGAGGACGAGCGCAAGCGGATCTCCCGGGAACTGCACGATGAACTGGGGCAGGCCTTGCTGGTCTTGAAACTCCAGGCCAGGGAGATCAAGAAGGAGTTGCCGCTCGAGGCGCAGCACCTTCACGAGGAATGCGAGGGAATGCTGACCAATTTGGACCAGGTGGTGGACAAGGTCCGGCGCCTCTCCCATGACCTGAGCCCCATGATCGTGGAGGATCTGGGCCTATCCGCGGCTTTGCAACACCTGCTTGGAGAATTCTGCAAACATAATCACCTCGAATGCGAGTTCCAGGAAATTGACATTGACGACCTGTTTCCCGTGGAGGCGCAGGTCGCCATCTACCGCATCTTCCAGGAATGTCTTACCAATATCGGCAAACATTCCCAGGCCAGCAGGATGGCAGTTTCCATGGACCGGAAGCCCGACCGGGTCTCATTTATCATCAAGGACAACGGTAAAGGTTATTCAGCGGAGGCGCGGCGCCGGGGCCGGGGTATGGGACTGGTGGCCATGGAGGAACGGGCCCGGATGGTGGGTGGGGACCTGTCCGTGCAAAGCCGGGAGGGCCAGGGCGCCAGCATCTCCTTCGAGATTCCTTTTTCTTCCGAGAACCATCAGAAATCATCCCAGAAGAATTAGAAGTATTCAAACCTCCCTTCCCGCTAAATGTAATTGAAAACGCCGCGAATAATCTACCCTCTCCTTCCCAAGCTCCAGCTTGGAAACGCACCTTTGGCGCCAAGCTCTGCTGGCGAAAACCAGCCCGCCCCAAAGCGAGCTTTTATAAGCAAAGCAGGAGCTTTGCACCAAAAAATGGGTTCCCAAGCAGGAGCTTGGGAACCAGAATCCCCCCAGCGCGCCGGCTAAAGCCTGCGGCTACCGGAATATGAAGATAAAAGATGAAACTAAGAGGGCAGGGAGCTTCCCAGAAAGGCGTGCAGGGTCCGGAGCAGCCGGGCGGCGTTGGGGGCCGGCAGCTCCCAGAGGACCAGCAGCATGGCCCCCACGACCCCCTGCCCCCAGGAGCAGCTACACTTGACGGTGGGCGGCAGCTTCGGCAGACCCAGGATGGCGGTGAGGTCCGCGACGAATTCCCGGCCCAGGGTGGAGGCGGGTACGTTCAGGGATATCTGATCGGAATAAAGGGCCAGGGAGAACTCCACTTCCTCGGGGTCGCCGGCACACCCGGTGCCCTGGGCCCGCCCTTCCAGGAACGCCACCTTGCGGCGCTGTTCCTCACGGTCCAGGATTATATGCCATTTTGAGGACATGGGATATAAAAGCGGCCAGCTATTTATAGTGAGCAGTGAGCAGTGAGCAGTGACAAACTAAACCTATCTCCGCCCAGCAGTGGCCGGCAAGGTTTTTGCTAATCTACCTTTGTAATCTAAGCTCCCAAATCTTCTCTGATTAACTTATGGAGTTCTCTTGCTTTCTCCTCTCTCCCCTCACAGGGGAAAGGGAGTTTTGGCGATTCTGGGCAGCCCCCGTTTTCTCTGGCTTAAGGCTTGCGGCGACATTTTTTCAATTTTGAATCGCCAGTCCTTGGGCAAAATCTCACCCGGACACTACTGATCTCCGCCATAAAAGCCTAGGGAAAATCATGGTGAAGATCGGAGAGCATGGCAACCAAAAATATGATTCTTTTTGGCTGATTGCTGAAAGCCGACCGCTGAAAGCAATATTCATAGCAAAGTTTTCAGGCGGGCGGCAAAGCCGGGAAGTTTAAGGGCCTCCTCCGTCCTTCCCAGGCCGAGGAGGGCGAAGCCTTTGCCGGTCAGGGCCTCGTCCAGGTCAGGGGCGTGTTTGAGAATCTTGTCGAAGCAAACCAGGGCCTCGTCGTAGTGCTGCAATTCGGTGAGGGTGGCGCCTTTATAGACCAGGGCTTCAACATTGCCCGGATCGAGTTGCAAGGCAATATTGTAACATTCCAGGGCCTTTTCCGGGCGGCCGGCGTCCGCCAGCATCCGGGCCGCGTCCAGGTAGGGACGGCTCTTGTCGTCCTCCACCGACTTGCGGGTCTCCAGATAGGCGTTGAGCACGTGAGCCTCGCCGTCGGAGAAGGCAGGCTGGCCGTGGCCCGGCAGCAGGAAATCGACCTGGTAAGGCACCAGGCGGCCCAGGGAGGCGATGAGCTGGTCCATACTGCCCAAACCCTTATCGGCGTCAGACAAGATATTTTCGGTGGGGGTGCTGGGAAAAACCGTATCTCCGGAGAAGAGGAGGCGCCGTTCTCGTTCGTAGATGCAGATGTCGCCCCGGGTGTGGCCTGGGGTGGCGATTACCTCCAGGAGATGGTTTCCCGCCTGGAGGCGCTCGCCGCCCCGAAGGATCACCACCTGGTCCGCCCGGCCGGCCTTCTCCATGATCTTCATGAAGGGGACGGACTGGAAATTGATGTAGGGCAGGGTGTCGATGTGCCCGTAAACCTTAGGGTTGCACCAGTCGAAAAGCTCTCCCATGCCCCCTACGTGGTCGTAGTGGCAGTGGGTAATGAAAAGCTGTTCCAAAAGGGAGATATCGAAGACTTCGCTAAGTTCCTGGAGGATACCGTAGTAGTTGCCGGCGTCAATGAGAGTGCGGCCTTCATTGAGGATATAGACATTGCTGCTCATGCCCGCTTCTTCAACCCACCAGATGCCTTCAAGCAAGGGGTCATATTCGCCCAGATGGATCATGGCTCCTCCTGATAAGATGAAAAGGGCCGCCCCAGAATCTCTCCCAGATGCCGGATCATCTCCCCACGCCCGGCCGGGGGAAAATGCCACTCCACCAGAACCAAGGCGCCTTCCTCGTCGAGTTGACTGCCGCCCACCTGCACCCGGGGCGGGGCCGCCGGTTGACCCAGGAGTCCGGTCAGATACTGTAAAAGCCGCTCCCCGTCAAAATCCCGGCTCACCTCCAGGGAGAGATAATCGGGACCGGCCACCGCGTAAAAAAAGAGCGGATCGTAGTAGGGGCGCTCGTACGGGGGATGGGCCTGGCCTTCCAGAATGAGGCGCCGGGAGCGGGCCTCCTGGCGCAGGATGGTGAACTGCCATTTATCCGCCAACGCTGCTTCCTTTGCGCTAATGGCTACGATTCTAACCGCTTTCCCGGAGGGTGTCAAATAGAGCCCTGAAGGCGGCGGAGTCCCGGGTCATCGTGCCTTTTTTCACTAAGGCGGCGGCAGAACTCTTGACAGCGATGGGCATAGACAATAAACTTTAACATTCTACGTGATTCCCCAAGATTCCCTGGAAAAATAAACGATTAAGCTAAGGTGATCAAGATGAAAATGTACCTGATGACTCCGGGCCCCACCCCGGTGGCCCCGGAAACCCAACTGGCCATGGCCCAACCCATCATCCATCATCGCGCCCCGCAGTTCATGGAGATCCTGGGCCAGGTGCGGGAAGATCTGAAATACCTGTTCCAGACGGAACAGGAAGTGCTGATCTTTTGCGCTACCGGCACCGGCGCCATGGAGGGGGCGGTGGCCAATACCCTGAGCGCCGGCGACACCGCCCTGGTGGTGGACGGCGGTAAGTTCGGGGAACGTTGGACCGAGCTGTGCGGTGTTTACGGGGTCAAGGCGGAGCGCCTCGTGGTGGAATGGGGCCATGCGGTGGACCCCCAGAAGGTGGCCAAGATGCTGGATGCCAACCCGGCCATCAAGGCGGTCATGGTCCAGGCCAACGAAACCTCGACCGCGGTGGCCCACCCGGTTAAGGAACTGGCGGCAGTGACCAGGACCCGGCCGGGAACCATCCTGGTGGTGGACGCCATTTCGGCCCTGGGCGGCTATCCGCTGCCCATGGACGCCTGGGGCATCGACGTGTTGGTGGCCGGTTCGCAAAAGGCCATGATGTTGCCGCCGGGGTTGGCCTTTGCCGCGCTCAGCCCCAAGGCCTGGGAGTTGGTCAAGACATCCACACTCCCTAAATACTACTTCGATTTTACCAAGCAGCTCAAATCCCAGGCCAAGAACCAGACCCCCTATACCTCGCCGGTGTCTCTGATCATGGGCCTCAAGGAAGTGCTGGGGAAGATTCGCACGATGGGGTTGGAGCGCATCTTCGCCCACAACCGGCGGCTGTCCCTGGCCACCAAAGCGGCCATGCAGGCCATGGGGCTGAAGCTCTATTCCAAGGATAACCCCTCGGATGTGCTCACCGCGGTGGAGTCTCCGGTGGACGGCCAGAAGGTGGTGGCCGAACTGCGGAAAAAGGGGATTTGGATCGCCGGCGGGCAGGCCCAAGCCAAAGGCAAGATCTTCCGCATCGCCCACATGGGCTTCATAGACACGGTGGACCTGCTGGGCACCATCGGCGGCCTGGAGGAGGTCCTCAACGGCTTGGGATTCCGGGTGCAGCCGGGTGTCGGGCTCAAGGCGGCCCAAGAGATCTTGAGCAAGGAGGGAGCGGTATGAAGGTCCTGATCAGCGACAACTTGCATGCCGCCGGAATAGCGGTACTGGAAGCCCAGCCCAACATAGAGGTGGTAAACCGGCCGGGCCTGACGCCCGCGGAACTTAAGGAGGCCATCAAGGATGCCGACGCCCTGGTGATCCGCAGCGGCACCAAGGTGACCGCGGAACTCATAGCCGCCGCCCCCCGGCTGAAGGTGGTGGGCCGGGCCGGCACGGGTCTCGACAACGTAGATATTCCCGCCGCCAGCAAAAGGGGCATCGTGGTGATGAACACCCCCGGGGGCAATACCATCACCACCGCGGAGCACGCCCTGTCGCTGATGATGGCCTTGGCCCGCAACATCCCCCAGGCGGCGCAATCCATGCGGAACGGCAAATGGGAGAAGAAGAAGTTCCAGGGCACCGAACTCCTCAACAAGACCCTGGGAATTATCGGCATGGGGAGGATCGGCTCCGTGGTGGCGGACCGGGCCTTGGGGCTGAAGATGCGGGTCCTGGCCTACGATCCCTTCATTACCAAGGAAGTTGCCGCCAATTTGGGGGTGGAACTGGTGGCCCTGGATGAGCTGATGGCCCGGGCCGACTTCATCACCCTGCATACCCCCAAGACCAAGGACACCGCCAGACTTTTGAACCGGCAGGCCTTCAAAAAGATGAAGAACGGGGTGCGCGTCATCAACTGCGCCCGGGGTGGACTTATTGACGAAGAGGCCTTGCTCGAGGCCCTGAAGGAAGGCAAGGTGGCCGGCGCGGCCCTGGATGTCTATGAAACGGAACCGCCGCCGCCGGATTTCCCCTTGCGGGAAATGCCGCAGGTCATCTGCACTCCCCACCTGGGGGCCTCCACTGAAGAAGCCCAGGCCAACGTGGCGGTGGCCATCTGCGAACAGATCGTGGAACTGCTGCTGGACGGCACCATCAAGAACGCGGTGAACGCCCCCTCCGTGACCCAGGAGGCCCTGGGCAAATTGAAACCCTACCTGGTTCTGGCCGAGGCCCTGGGCGCCTTCCAGGCGCAGATCAGCGAGGGGGCCATCTCCTCGGTGGTGGTCGCCTACGTCGGCGAGGTGGCCAAGCTGGAAACCAAGCCCCTGATTCATTCCGTGCTCAAGGGGTTGCTCTCCCCGGTGATGCGTGACGAAGTGAATTACGTCAACGCTCCGGCCATGGCCGAGGCCCGGGGTATTCACGTCAGCGAGGAGAAGGCGGCTTCCGCCGAAGACTTCTCCACCCTCATCCGATTGACGGTGCGGGCCAATAACGAAGAAAACACCGTGGCCGGGACTATTTTCGGAAAATATGAGCCCCGCTTAGTGCGGATCAATAAGTTTCGCCTGGAGGCCTCCCCCGAGGGCCACATGCTGTTCATTTACAATACCGACCGTCCGGGGGTCATCGGTGCCATCGGCAGCACCATCGGCAAACATAAGATCAATATTGCCCGGATGACCGTGGGCCAGGAGCGGGAGCGGGGCCAGAACATCATCCTGCTCACCACCGATACCCCGGTTACCCCGGAATGTCTTGAAGACGTGCGGGCCCTGGAGCACGTGGCCCAGGCCTTCCAGTTGGAGTTGTAGCCGATCTTGGACATGACGCTATGGTGGAGGTGGCCATGCCTGATTCCGAAGATAAGTCCGAAGATAAGGGTTATACCGTCAAGGATCGGCGTTTTCACCAGATGAGTGAGGAAGAGAAGGCCAAGGAGCAGGAGGCCAGGAGTTCCCAGGAGCAGGCCTTTCAAGAGGCGGGCCAAAAGGCTGCCGGCGGGGCCGCCGGCCCGGAAGTCACTTTCGCCTCCCTGATCTTCTCCCTCAGTTCCACGGCTTTCATGCATCTGGGAGCCATTCCCGACCCCAACACCGGGAAGCAGGAAAAAAACCTGCCCCTGGCCAAACAGGCCATTGACCTTCTGGGGGTGCTCCGGGAAAAGACCCGGAACAATCTGGACCAGGAGGAGGATAACCTGTTTGAACATCTTCTTTATGACCTGCGCATGGCATATATCAAGGGGGTGGGCTGATTAGGGGATCGGGGGGAGGAGTGCGGGTGCACTGCCCGGCCAAGATCAACCTCTATCTCCGGGTTTTGGGGCGGCGGACCGACGGCTACCACGAGCTGGTGACCGTGATGCAGCCGCTGAGTTTGGGAGACCGATTGACGGTCACCTTAGGCGGCGACACCCTGAGCTTCGTTTGTGACCACCCGGACGTGCCCCAGGGGCCGGAGAACCTGGTGTGGCGGGCGGCCCAAGGCTTCCAGGAGGAGACCGGGATACGGGTGGCGGCGCGCCTTGAGTTGGAAAAAAGGATTCCGGTGGCCGCGGGTCTGGGGGGCGGCTCCAGTGACGCGGCCGGCGCCTTGCAAGCCCTGAACCTCCTGTACGGCTCCCCCCTTAAGGGACCGCGGCTGCACTCGCTGGCATGCCGCCTGGGGGCCGACGTGCCGTTTTTCCTGGGGCGGGGGCCGGCGGTGGGCCGGGGCATCGGCACCGAACTCAGCCCCCTGAGTTTGCCGCCTTATAACTATCTGCTGGTCAATCCCGGCGTGGCCCTTTCCACCCGCTGGGTATATGAAAACCTGGACCTGGACGGATTGTCCGAGGCGCCGCTACCCCAGTCCTGGGACCCGGAGCATCCGGAGCACTGGGTCGAGAACGACCTGGGCGAGGTGGCCGTCCGCCGCTTCCCGGAGCTGGCCGAACTGCAGGCCAGGCTGAGGGAAGCGGGAGCTGTCACTCAGTCCGTCTCCGGCAGCGGACCCACCGTCTTCGGGATCTTCGCCACCTGGGAGGCGGCTCGGGAAGCGGCCCGGGTATTGCGCCGGTCGTTTCCGGGGTGGCTGGCGGCCACCCAGGGTCTCACCGGCCTGGAAACCGATAACGCCAGGGAGCGTCGTCTATGGATGACCTGAAAATTTTCACGGGCAACGCCAACCGGCCTCTGGCGGAAAATATTTGCAGCCACCTGGGGATTCCCCTGGGGGAGGCGACTGTGCGACGCTTCTCCGACGGGGAGATCTCGGTGGAGTTCGAGGAGAACGTCCGCGGCAAAGATGTGTACATCATCCAGCCCACCGCCATGCCCTGCAATGAGAACCTCATGGAATTGCTGATCATGATGGACGCTTTGAAGAGGGCCTCGGCCCGTTGCGTCACCGCGGTGGTGACCTATTTCGCCTATGCCCGCCAGGACCGCAAGACCGCGCCCCGGACCCCCATTTCCGCCAAGCTGGTGGCCGATCTCATCACCACCGCCGGGGCCAACCGGATGCTCACCATGGATCTGCACTCCGGCCAGATCCAGGGATTTTTCGACATCCCCGTGGACCATCTGTACGCGGCGCCGGTGACCCTCGAGTATATCCGGGAGAATTTTAGCCCGGATGTGGTGGTGGTCTCCCCGGACTCCGGCGGGGTGGAGCGGGCCCGGGCCTTCGCCAAACGCCTCAACACCTCTCTGGCCATCATCGACAAACGCCGGGACGGCGCCGCTATCAAGGCCATGACCCTCATCGGCAACGTCTGGGGCAAGGAGGCCATCATCCTGGACGACATGATCACCAGCGGGGCCACCCTGGCCATGGCCGCGGAACTGCTGATACGCCACGGAGTGCGCACCGTCCACGCCTGCGTCACGCACCCGGTCATGTCCCGCCACGCGGTGAGCAACATCCAGGGCTCTCTGGTCCAGTCCCTGGCGGTGACCGACACCATTCCCCTGAGCCCGGAGGCTGCCGCCCTGGATAAGATCCGGGTTCTGTCAGTGGCGCCTCTCCTGGGAGAAGCCATCAAGCGCATCCACGACTTTGATTCAGTCAGTTCTCTGTTTGTATAAAGAGCTATCAGCTCTCAGCTTTCAGCAATCAGCTAAAAAGAATCATATTTTTGGTTGAGATGCTCTCCGCTCCTTAACATGATTTTCCCAAACCTGTTATGCCATAGATAGGTTTAGTTTGTCGCTGCTCACTGCTCTATTGTAGCTATCAGCCGTCAGCTTTCAGCCATCAGCCAAAAAGAATCATATTTTTGGTTGAGATGGTCTCCGCTCTTTAACATGATTTGCCCTAATGGTATTATGGCAGGGACAGGTTTAGGTTGTCACTGCTCACTGCTAACTGCTCACTATAAAAAACTGATATGCGCCTCATCGTGGGTTTGGGAAATCCCGGCCGGGAGTATGCCTGGACCAGGCACAACCTGGGCTGGCAGGTGGTGGCCTACCTGTCGGAATACTGGGGAATTCCCCTTAATAAGAAGAGCCTGGAGTCGGTTTGGAGCCAGGGCAGGGTAGGGGAGGAGCGGGTGGTCCTGGCCCAACCCACCATCTATATGAATCTCAGCGGCCAGGCGGTCTCCCTCCTGCTCTCCTACTTTAAACTCACCCCGGACCGCCTCGTGGTGATTCACGATGACCTGGACCTGCCGCGCTGGCGTCTCAAGATCGTGGAGCGGGGCGGCGCCGGCGGTCATCGGGGGGTCCTCTCCATCATCGAGCGGCTGCACAGCGAGGAATTCCTCCGGGTGAAGATGGGCATCGACCGGCCGCCGGCGGCGATGCCCGGAGAGGGCTATGTTTTGTCCCCTTTCCCGGCGGCGGACGCGGAAAACGTGGCCCGTTTCATCGAGCGGGCCGCCCGGGCGGTGGACACCCTGGTCCGGGAAGGGCGGGCCGCAGCCCAGAACCTCTTTCACGGCGAGCCCTCTGATTTAACTGATTAGGATCATGGGCCAATGAGATTCAAGCATGCTCTATAACCAATGCGCCGCAGTTAATGAGGAATTTTGGCATGACCTGCGTCATGCCGACCAAGAGGACATTGCCCGGCGCACCGGTGTCCGGCGCCACCAGAACGTCTTCCGCTTCCCATTCTTTAATCAGGAAGCCGTGGTGGATATGGATCGACAACGGGTGTTTAGGGCGGCCGCAGCGGAGGAGGAACCCGGCTTCCGCTTCTGCCTGATTACCTTGTTTTATTTGCTTTATGTCGATACCGCGGAGCTGGGGGCGCCCCTCAGCCCCTTGGAACTGCCTGGCGCCACCACCTTTTTCCAAAGCCAGGGGCCTCATGCGATTCCCAGCGCCCCCTTGGAAGAACGGTTTGGTAGGGATCTATCCGGATTCCTCGGGGCCGGACGCCTCCTGGGTGCAGAAAGGCGCGCCAGCAGTGACGGAGCCTTGGCCTTCCATCCCTTTCCGGGACTGACCGTGGAAGTGATCCTTTGGGAGGCGGATGAGGAATTTCCGGCCCAGGTGTCCTTTACGGTGCCGTCACATCTGGATCGCTTCTGGCAACTGGACGCGGTGCTGGGCCTCATGGGACTGGTGGTGAAGGAGATTCTCCGGACAGACCGGCCAGTCACCGACTAGTTTTGAGGGCGCAGGTAATGAACCTAAGATTGCACGGGTTTCAGGCTAGTTAAAAATTGGACCGCTTTTTTCATCCCGGTTAATGAATCATTAAATGATTGAGGCACAGGCGAGACCCCTGTGCCACTGGGCGAGACGCCTGGGCCACCCAAAGAATGCGCCTCCTGTTCATTTCCAGCAACCGCTGCCGCCTCGTCTTCCTGCCGCTGCCCCTGGGCCTGGCCGCAGTGGTGGCCGCCGTGGGCTCGGAGCATGAAGTCAGGGTTCTCGATTTCATGTTTGCCGAGGCCCCCCTGACCCAGGTGGACCGGGCAGTGGCGGAGCTGCGTCCGGAACTTATCGGCATCTCGGTCAGAAACATTGACAACCAGGACAGCCGCCAGCCGGAAAGCTATTTCCCCGACGTGAGAGACCTGGTGCAACACTTGCGGGGGATCAGTCCGGCCCCGGTGATACTGGGAGGGGCGGGTTTTTCGGTGGCGCCCCTGGAATTCATGGATTTCACCGGGGCCGATTTCGGCATGGTGGGGGAAGGGGAATTCCTGGTAAATTTCTTGGAGTCCTTTCCTGAAAAGAAATGGGACCAGGTTCCAGGCTTGATCTGGCGCCAGGAGGGCGGCCCCAAGCTGAACCGGCGCCAGCCCGTCCGGAGGCTCGAGCTGCTGCCGTCTCCGGCCCTCGAATATTTTACCCCGCGCCGGTATCAGGATACCCGGGGAAGCGCCGGGCTGCCAGGCATGATCCCGGTGCAGAGCCGCCGGGGCTGCCCCATGAGGTGCATCTACTGCAGCACCCCGCTCCTGGAAGGGGCCCGGACCCGGGGCTGGGCGCCGGAGCAGGTGGCCTCCTGGCTGGCGGCCTGGCATGGGAAGTGGGGTCTGAATCGTTTTTTTTTCGTGGATAATATCTTTAATTGTCCTGTGGATTACGGCCGGCGCCTCTGCCGGGCCATCGCCGCCCTACGGCTTCCCCTGGAATGGGGCTGCCTGATCAATCCGGCCTTTCCGGATCGGGAATTGTTCGAGCTCATCGGGGCGTCGGGCGGCGTCATGGTGCAGGTGGGCAACGAAAGCGGCTCGGAACTGATGTTGAACCGCCTGGGCAAGGGATTCGAATTGAAGCAGGTGGAGCGCACCCTGAAACTGCTTAAAGCAGCGGGCCTCCCCTTCACCTGCTTCCTGCTGCTGGGCGGCCCCGGCGAAACCCGGGAGACCGTCCAGGAGAGCGTCGCCTTCCTGGAGGCCTTCCAACCGAGGATGGTGAGCGTCAAGGTCGGCATCCGCATCCACCCGGGGCTCCCCCTGCACCGCCTGGCTCTGGAGGAAGGAGTGGTAAAACCTGAGGATAATTTATTATGGCCCAAGTTTTACCTGGCCCCGGCTATCCGTGACTGGATCTGGGATTATCTTCTTGAAGTGGCCGCCCGGCACCCCAACTGGACCTTCTAGAAGCGGTTTTCGGTTTTCGGAGAATCATCATTGGCAAGATTAAGGAGTGAACATGTGTCCTCCATCAGATGACGAGAGAGAACGCCCCAGTTGGAGGGAGATAGACCAGCGCCGGGACCGGTCGGGCGGAGCGCGGCCCCGCCGGGAGCCCCGTCTCCCGGAGAAGCAGTCGGAAATGATCCGCCTGCAGGCATTGGCCCAGGCCGAGGCCCTGTTCCAAGGCAAGCGGGCCAAGCCGGAGTATCAGAAAGACCTGCGGGAATTGGAGGCGAGCCATGGTACCAAGAGATTTGCCTCCTGTGCCAGGAAGTTCCTGGAGGAATATGGCCTGCCGGGGGAGTGGGGGGCGCTGACCCGGCTGCTGGATTATCCGGACCCCGCGGTGGTGCAGGACGTCTTAGGCGCCATGGCGTCCCAGGTGGGGAGCTGCAGCCGGGTAGAGCAGCAAGGGTTCAAGGGCCGGCTGCAGGTCCTGGCCCTCACCGGCCAGTACGGGGAGGTGCGGCGCACCGCCGAGGAGATACTGTCGGGAATAAATAAAAAATAATATTTTCTTTTAACAGGTTTTAATAAATTATGGTCTAATAAACAAGGGGGAGTCGGAGAAGGGCTCCCCCGGTCCCCCATGGCGGCCATCGGGATGAAGGGGGGTTCTCCGGTCCATTCCAGCAGCCGGAGAGATCAGCACAAGGAGGTGCTAATCCCATGAGAAGGACCAATGCTCCTCTGCATTTGGGCCTGGCAGCATATCCACGGCCAGAACCGCCGGAATTATCCGAGATCATCACCCAGGACCCTGCTCTCCTTCTAATCCTTTCCCGGCTTCCTGCCTGTGCCCGGTTCGATCTCCCCATCATGCTGACCGGAGAACCCGGGACCGGGAAAGAACTGGTGGCCCGGGCCATCTTCGCCCTGAATCCGGAGCGGCGGCCTTGCCAGCTAATCAATTGCGCCGCCCTGACGGAATCCCTGGCGGGCAGTGAACTCTTCGGCCACCTGCGGGGGGCCTTTACCGACGCCCGCAGCCCCCGCTTGGGCAAGTTTCGGCAGGCCCACGGCGGCACCCTGTTCTTAGACGAGATCGGGGAGTTGCCTCTGTCGGTGCAACCCAAGTTGCTGCGGGCGGTGGAGCAGGGGGAGATTGAGCCGGTGGGCGGGGATGCGGTGGTGAAGGTGGACGTGCGCCTGGTAGCCGCCACCAATCAAGATTTACAGGCAAGGATTGCCCAGGGCTATTTCCGCCAGGACCTCTACGACCGCCTGGCGGTGCTGGAGATCAACCTGCCGCCGCTCCGGGAGCGGGGCGATGATATTGCCCTGCTGGCCCGGCACTTTGCCGGGGAGGCGGCCCGGCGTCAAGGCCGCACCGGGACGCCGGAGTTTAACGCCGCCGCCTGGCGCCGCCTGGAAGCGTATAGCTGGCCCGGCAACGTCCGGGAGTTGAAAAACGCGGTCACCCGGGCAGTCCTGCTGCACAGCGGCCGCTACATCTGTGGGGAGGATATTCATTTGCCCTCACGCGGCGCTGCGGGGGAGCCGGGCCACAATGGGGGCAGCGATGTGAAGGCGGCCATCCGGCCCAGCCGGGGACGGCTGGTGGAGCTCCTTGATGAGGAGCAGGGCAATATCTCCGAACTGTCCCGGCGTCTCGAGGTCTGCACCAGGACCACGTACCGCTGGCTCAGGTCAGCCAACATTGACCTGGAAAATTTCCGGAGGGGCGCTCCCTTTGCCCCGTCCTGAAGGTGACGGGTTCCCTGGCCGGGGCCGGGGCTGATGGTTATCCCCAAAAAGTGAAGCCGCCTTCCTCCGGGAAAGGCGGCTTTTTTATGGGAACCCGGAAATAAGGGCGGACACACGGGTCCGCCCCTACAACTCAGAGAACGGAATGCACCGCGGTCTTGGCCAGTTCCACGATGCGGTCCGGGAAGATGCCGAAGCCGATGATCACCGCGGCCAGAGAGTAGTTCAGCAGGCGGCTGGGCAGGCTCAGGATTATCGGCCCCAGGCCGGGGTCATCCTTGAAATAGGCGGCGTAGAGCACCCGCAGATAGTAATAGAGGGACACGGTGCCGTTCACCGCACCGATCAACACCAGCCAAAAATAGCCGGAGTTCATGGCGGAGGTGAAGAGCAGCAGCTTCCCGGTGAAGCCGATGGAGGGGGGTACTCCCGCCAGGGCGAAGATACCCAGGATCAGGTTCATGCTGAGCAAAGGACTGCGTCGGTAGAGGCCGCCCAGCTCCACAATCTTCAAATCCCGGCCGTCCGCGGCCACTTCCGAAAGGACCATGAACACCGTAAAGTTCATCACCAGGTAAGCCAGGGCATAGTAAACGGCAGCGATGTAGCCCGCCTCCCTCAAGGTCAAGATCCCTATGAGAAAGTAGCCGGCGTGGGCAATGGAGGAGTAGGCCAGCATGCGCTTGAAGTCTTTCTGAATAATGGCCACCAGGTTGCCCAGGGTCATGGAGGCGATGGAGAGAATCATGAGGGCCTTGGTAAAGCCGTAGCCGTAGCCGGCTCCGAGGGCGGCGAAACGCAGCAGCAGAGCCACCGCGGCCACCTTGGAGGCGGTGGCGATGAAGGCGGTCACCTGATTGGCGGCGCCCTGGTAAACGTCCGGGGCCCAGAAGTGGAAGGGAAAGACCGACAGCTTGAAGAAGAAGCCGGACATGGCCAGGAGCAGGCCGATGAGACCGATGGGGCTTTGGGTCAATTGGGTCAATTTGGGCGCCAGCTCGGCCAGGTAGGTGGTGCCGGTGGCCCCAAAGATATAGCTCAGGCCGAAGAGCATGAAGCCGGAAGAGACCGCGCCGATGAACAGGTACTTGATGCTCGCCTCCACGTCGATGCCGTCCCCCCGGCGCAGAGGCACCAGGATGTAGAGGGAATAGGAGGAGAGCTCCAGGGCCACGTAAATGGTGAGGAGTTCCACCGCCGAGACCAGCAGCATCATGCCGATAATAGTGGTGGTGAGAAACAGATAAAATTCGGCCTGCTGGCGCTCCTCAATGTGGGCCAGGTCATGGGAGATGGTGAGCACCAGGAAGAGGCCCAGGGCCAGGGCGAACTTGAAGATCTGGCTGAAAAGGTCAACCCGGTAGGCTTTATAGAAAAGATAACCATGTTGAAAGAGGCAGCAAGCGGTGAGCAGCATCCCCACCCCGGCCAGAACCAGGGCGATCCGGTAATCGGTCTTGACCCGGGGCGTCCTCCTGAGGCTGAGGCAGAAAAAGACCAGGGCCAGGCCCAAGTAATAGAGTTCAGGTCCGAACAGCGTCACATTCATGGTCACATTCCCTGGAGAAAGGGGATTATCGCGGTTTTAATCGTGCCCACCATCAGTTGCGGGAAAAACCCGAAAAGTAACAAGACGCTGATGAGGATCATGCGAGGCAAACCCAGGAAGGGACTGACGTCCTGAAAATGCACGAACTTGGAGTTCGGCTCGTTGAAGAAGGTATTCTGTACCACCCGCAAGGCGAAGAGGGCGCCCACTACCAGGGCGGCGATGGCCAGCAGCCCCTGCACCGGATAGACCTTGACGGCGGCGATAAAGACGAGCAATTCGGCCCAGAAACTGGCCATTCCCGGCACCCCGGCGCCGCACAGGGCCGCGGTGATGAAAAAGGCGGAGGCCACCGGCATGATCTTGGAAAAGCCGCCCAACTGGTGAATGTCCCGAGTATGGGTGCGGTCATAGATAAAGCCCACCGAAGAGAAGAAGAGGGCGGTCATGACGCCGTGGGCGAACATCTGGAAGACACTGCCGTTGAGTCCGTCCACCGTGCCGGTAGCCAGCCCCAGGCAGACGATGCCCATGTGGGACACCGAGGAATAGCCGATAACATACTTCAAGTCCGTCTGGGCCAGGCCCACGAAGACGCCGTAAACAATGCCCACGGTGGCCAGCAGGGCCATGAGCTGGGCCCAATAGTGAAAACCCACCGGGCAGAGATACATGGCCACCCGCAGGATGGCGAAAGAGCCGAGCTTCATGAGCACTCCGGCATGGAGCATACTCACCGCGGTGGGGGCGGCCACGTGGCCCACCGGCGACCACGTGTGGAACGGCCAGACCGCGGCCAGGACCCCGAAGCCGAAGAATAGCATCACAAAGGCAACCCTCTGGGTCCAGTAGGGGAAGTGGGCGGCGTGCAGCCGGATCATGTCGAAGGTCTGGAGGCCCGAAGAGGAATAGAGCAGCAGGATGCCGGGAATGATGAGACCGCTGCCGGCCATCAGATACAGGGTGAGCTTCATGGCGGCGTATTCTTTGCGGGTGGAGCCCCAGACCAGGATGAGAATGTACATGGGCACCACGGCGATCTCATAGAACAGGAAGAACATAAAGAGATCGTAGGACATGAAGACGCCGAAGACCCCGGTGACCAGGGCCAGCATCCAGATGAAGTATTCCTTGGTGCGGCTTTCCAGCTCCCACATGGTGAGGACACCGGTGAAGATGACGATGCCGGTGAGCAGCAGCAGGGGGGCGTTCAGGCCCTCGACCCCTACGTGGTAGGTGATGCCGAAGGTCTTCACCCACTGGTACTTCTCCACGAACTGCAAGCCCCCCAAGGTCCGGTCATAGGCCACGAAGGTGTAAATGGCCAGGGCCAGGGAGATGCCCGCAGCCACCAGAGATACGGCCTTGATGAGGAACTTCTGATCGTCCCGCAGGCACAGGAGGAGCAGCAGTCCCGCCGGCGGGGCCAGCAGCATGCAGGAGAGAATGGGGAATGATGCCATGTGTTCGGTCATATCAGCGACCCATCAAGAGGTAGATCCCGACCCCGGCCACGACCACAACCATGAAGAACAGATTGTATTGCAAAAAGGCGGTCTGGACGAAAGAGAGCAGCCTGCCGCTGCCGACGGTGGAGAAGGCCACCGCATCCACTCCGCCGTCCACCACCCGGCGGTCATTGTAGGTAAATAACCGGGAAAAAGTGCCGTAAATCACAGTGTTGAGGAACCAGCGCCAGAAGTCGTCCATGTACCATTTGCGAATGAAGAATTCCTGCAGCCACGGAACTTTTTGGATAAATCCCTGGCAGCTGGCGCCTTGCGCGCCCCAATCGAACCAGGCCACTGCGATGCCGCCCACGCCGCAGCATAAGGCGCCGGCCATCAGGAAATAATTGAGCGCCTCGGGATTGGCTTCCCCCAACAAAAACTTCTGCAGGTAGCCCTCGCCGAAACCCAGGGTCAGGGTGAAGACTGCCAGGACGATGAGGGGGAAGACCATGACCCAGGGCACCCCGTGGTGTTCATCGGTGGCGTCGCCGTGTGCATGCCCGTGGCCGGGATGAGCCTCCTCGTGGCCGGGGACCTTGCCGTAGGCGCCGGGTTTGGGAAAGAGCATGACAAAGATCACCCGGAAGGAGTAATAGGCGGTGAGGAAGGCGCCCAAAAGCCCCATGGCCAGCCAGAGCTTGTTAGGGAGATGGCCGAGGGTGCCCATGATCAGCTCCTTGCTGAAGAATCCCGAAAAGGGAGGGATGCCCGCCAGGGCCAGAGCGGCAATGGTCATGCAGACCATGGGAATCGCCAGCTTCCGGCTCCCGTTGCTGGCCATGGTGAAAAAATCGTTGGTGCCGAAGTGATGAATGAAGACCCCGGAACAAAGGAAGAGCAGGGCCTTGAAGGCGGCGTGGGTGGTGAGGTGGTAATAGCCGGGGAACATGGTACCGGAGGCCAGTCCGGCGGCGGCCAGCCCCATGGACATGAAGCCCAGTTGGCTGATGGTGGAATAGGCCCACACCTGTTTGATGTCGGTAGCCACCATGCCGATGGTGGAGGAGATCAACAGGGTCAGGGTGGAAATGGCCAGAATCACGGTCATGGCGGTGGCCGAAGCCGAGAAGAACGGGAAGATGCGGGTCATGAGGTAGATGCCGGCGGCCACCATGGTGGCGGAGTGGAGCAGGGCCGAGACCGGGGTGGGGCCTTCCATGGCGTCGGGCAGCCAGACGTGCAGGGGGAACTGGGCGCTCTTGCCCATGACCCCGCAAAAGATCAGCAAAGCCGCGGGGGTGAGCAGCCAGGGCGGCATGGTTTTGGCCACGGCCGCGGCGTTAACTGAGGCGATATCCAAATTGCCGTAGAATATGGTGAGGAATACCAGCCCCATGAAGAAGCCGATGTCGCCGAAGCGGGTGACCACAAACGCTTTTTTCCCGGCCTCGGAGGCGGAGAATTTCTCATACCAGAAGCCGATGAGCAGGTAGGAGGCCAGGCCCACCAGTTCCCAGGCGATGTAAAGCTGCAAGAGGCCGCTGGAGATCACCAGGGTGAGCATGGCCAGGGCAAAGAGGGAGAGGTCGGCGTAGTAGCGCCCGAAACCCGGATCGCCATCCATGTAACCGATGGAATAGATCTGCACCAGCCAACTGATGGTGGCCACGATACAGAGCATCACCAGGCTGGTGGGGTCCAGGAGGAAACCGAAGGGGACCTTGACCACGTCCGAAACCAGCCAGTGGAAGTTGTAGATGATGGGCTTTTCCAGGCCCCCTAGCGTGAAGAAAAAGCTCCAGGCAATAATGAGGGGGATAGTGGAGGCCGTGAGCGAGATGGCCAGCGAGAGGCAGGGTCTGTTTCTGGTGAAGATCATGATCAGACCAAAGGCTGTCAGCGGCAGCAATACCGTCAGCAGACAGCCCCAGAGGATCGGATCGGACGAGCCCATGCTTAACCCCTCAGTTCCGTGGCTTGATCGATATTCACGGTTTTAAGCTTGCGGTAGACCGCGATGATGATACTTAGGGCGATGGCAGCTTCCGCGGCAGCCACCGCCATGATGACCAGGGTGATGATCTGGCCCACCGCCGGATGCGGAGCCAGGAAGCGGTTGAAGGCCATGAAGTTGATGCTGGCGGCGTTGAGGATGAGTTCCACTGAAATGAGCACCGCGATCAAATTGCGCCGCGCCAGCACCCCATAAATGCCGATGGCGAAGAGCACCAGGGCCAGATAGAGATAGGTCTGCAAATGGTTAAAGAGCAGCATCGATCACCTCTCGGGAGCCCCGCGGCCGCGGCCGCCCCGGGCCGTGACCATAGCCCCCAGCATGGCCACCAGCAAGAGCAGGGAGATTACTTCAAAGATCAGGGAATAAGTGGTCAGGAGGTAATGCCCCAGTGTGGTGACCGACCAATCGGAGGCGCGCTCCGGGGCCGGGATCCAGGTGGTCTTTTTCAGCAGCAGCGCCAGGAAGATGAAGACCGCCAGGGCGCCAGCCAGGGATGCCGAGATCTTCCAGGGGTTCCGGGGAGGCCGGGGCAGGTATTGGGGTTCTGAAAGCATCACCGCAAAGCAGATGGCGATGCAGATGGCGCCCACGTAGATGAGGATCTCCATCAGGGCCACAAAGGGGCTGTTTAAATAGACGAAGAGGCCCGCCACCCCGAAGAGCGCCAGGGCCAGCCCCAGGACATTATGAAAGATCTTGCGGGCCGCCACCGCAATCAAGGCGCCCAGGATGGTGAGCGCCGCCACCAGGATAAAGGCGGCGGAGGCCAGGTTTTCCGGAGAAAAGAGGGCGCTCATTCTTTGACCTCTTCAGGTTCAGGCGGCGCCTTTGGCGACTTGGACTTCTCGGGGGCCTCGACGGGTTTGGCCGCCTTGGCCGCCTTAACCGCAGCCTCTTTTTCCCTGGCTTCCCGGGCGGCCGCCTCGGCAGCCTCGGCCGCGGCTATCTCTGCCGCGGTGGGGATGGGGGTGACGGGTAAACCGGCGGCCTGCTGGCGCTCTTGCAAAAGGGTCAGGTGATCGATGACTGCATCCTCTCGGCGAAAACCCGTCAGACGGTATTCCCGGGAATATTCCAAGGCCGTGGTGGGGCAAACCTCGACGCAGAGGCCGCAGAGACTGCAGTAATAGTGCTCGTGAACGTAAGTGTAGGGCACCTTCTGCTTGGCTCCCGGCAGCTTGACCCCAGAGAGCGAGATGAGCTGGGAGGGGCAGATGCGGGCGCACATCTCGCAAGCGATGCAGCGATGCGTCTGGGTTTCGGGGTCCAGGAGAAAGCGGGGATAGCCACGATAGGCCGGGCTCATCTCGATCTTCTGGCGGGGGTACTGGACGGTGACTACGGGTTTGACGAAATAACGGATAGTCACCGCCATGCCCGCCAGCAGGCTCCAGAATCCCGAGGCAATCTCTCTAAAATAGGTCAGCATGGCTCAGTCAACCGTAAGCAGCCCTCTCAACTGAGTTTCAATACCAGGGCGGTGATCAGCAGATTGGCGAAGGCCAGGGGGATCAAGACCTTCCAGGCCAGGGTGATCAACTGATCGAAGCGTACCCGGGGGAAGGTCCAGCGGAACCACATCATCAGAAAGATGAGGGCGTAGACCTTCAGGAGAAACCAGACCACCCCGGGCAGGATGGGGCCTTGCCAGCCGCCCAGGAAAAGGACGGCGCCCACCGCCGAGGTGATGAACATGTTGGTGTATTCCGCCAGGAAGAACAGGGCAAAGCGCATGCCGGTATACTCCGTGTGGAACCCGGCCACCAGTTCCGACTCGGCTTCCGGCAGGTCGAAGGGGGCGCGGTTGGTTTCGGCAGTGGCGCAAGTAATAAACAGGATAAACGCCAGGGGCTGCACCAGGATGAACCAGTGAGAACCCTGGGCCGCCACGATGTCTGAGAGCCTGAAGGAGCCCACCATCAGGATCACGCTCATCACCGTGATGAGCAGAGGGATTTCGTAGGCGATATTTTGGGCCACCGAACGGATGGCCCCGAAGACCGCGTATTTATTGTTGGAAGACCAGCCGGCCATGAGGATGGCCAGGACCGCCAGGGTGGAAAAGGCGAGGATCAGCACGATCCCCACGTTCAGGTCCCTGATGATCAGGGTCCGGGAAAAGGGGATCACCAGAAAGGAGAGCAGCACCGGCAGGAAGATGACGATGGGGGCCAGCCGGTAAACGGGCCGGTCCACCTCTTCCGGGGTGATGAGCTCCTTGCCCATGAGTTTCAGGGCGTCGGCCACCGTTTGCATGGCGCCGTGGGGACCCACTTCCATGGGACCCAGACGGAGCTGCATGTGGGCCGAGACCTTGCGCTCCATCCAGATGAGAAACAGGGCGTTCACCGTAACCAGGGCGATGACCCCGATGAGGCCGATGATCATCCTGCCTGCTTCCGTCGCCCAATATTGCGCCAATAGTTCCATAGTCAGTAGTCAGTAGTCAGTAGCCAGTAAAAAATAAAAAACAGAAAACAGAAAACAGAAAACAGAAAACCAAAAACCAAAAACCAAAAATCAAAAACCGAAAACCGTCAGTTAACGGTCGATTTCCGGAATCACCAGGTCCATTGAGCCCAGGATGGCCACCAGATCGGCCACCAGGGTGTCCACCGCCACCTCGGGAAGGATGCTGAGATTGCCGAAGGACGGCACCCGCAGTTTAATGCGGTAGGGTTTGATATCGCCCTGGCTGACGATATAACAGCCGAATTCCCCCCGGGCGCTTTCCACCGCCTGATAGACCTCACCCGCAGCGGGTTTCAGGCGTTTGGGCACCTTGTCCGCCATGATGGGGCCGTTGGGGAGCTTGTCCAGCGCCTGTTCGACGATCCGCAGGCTCTGCTCCATTTCCAGGATGCGGACGAGATAGCGGTCGAAGACGTCGCCCTTGCTGCCGATGGGAATCTGAAAGTCGAAGGCCGGGTAGGCGGAATAGGGCTCGCTCTTGCGAATGTCGTAAGCGATGCCGCTGCCCCGGAGGGTGGGACCGGTGAGGCCGTATTTCACCGCCTGCTCCCTGGTGATTATTCCGACGTTCCGGGTGCGGTTGATGAAGATGACGTTCTTGGTCACCAGAGACTCGTAATCCCCGAAGCGGCTGCGCAGGCGCTTGATAAAGGCCCTGGCGCCGGTGATGAACTCCTCGTCGAGGTCCCGGGGCGCGCCGCCGAAGCGGTAGAAGCAGTAGGTGAGCCGGGAACCGGTGATCCGGTCCAGCAGGTCCAGGATATGTTCGCGGTCATCGAAGGCATAGAGGATGGGGGTGAAGGCCCCCAGGTCCAGGAGATAGGCGCCGATCCACACCAGGTGGGAGGAGATGCGGTTCAGTTCGCTCAAAATCACCCGGATGAATTCTCCCCGCTCCGGCACCGTGAGGCCGAGGAGTTTTTCCACCGCCATGCAGTAGCCCTGATTGTAGGCCAGGGCGTGGAGGTAATCGACCCGGCCCATGTTGGGCAGGAACTGCTGGTAGTTGCGATTCTCGGCCATGTGTTCGTGGCCCCGGTGGCCATAGCCAATGACCGGTTCGGCCTTGGTGATGTACTCCCCGTCCATCGTCAGGAGCACCCGCAGGACCCCGTGGGTGCTGGGATGCTGCGGACCCAGGTTGAGGGTATAGGACTTTTCTTCTATTCCTAACTCAATCATTTTTGGGTTCGGCTCCAAAGTCTTTCAGCAACGGATGGAAATCGGCGTCTTCCGGCAGCAGCAGGCGCTTCAGGTTGGGGTGACCGGCGAACTTGATGCCGAAAAGATCGTAAACCTCCCGTTCGTACCAATCGGCGCCCGGATAGACCCGGGAGATGGTGGGCGGCTGGGCCTCCTGGGTCTCTTTCGCCAGGGAGGCGCGCACTACGGTGCGGCACAGTTCATCAAAACTGGCGAAGTGATAGACCAGGGTGAAGGATTCCCGCAGGTCCACCGCGGTGAGGGATTCGAGAAAGCAGCCCGCCTCAAGCAGGGCCTGGGCCACCGCCGGCATCTGCCCGGGTGCGGCGGCCACCTCCAGGTGATAGCCTGTCTTTGAGTAATCGCCGTCGCTCACCTGCGCCAGGTTCAAGGGGGCCAGGGCCGCTTGGATCTTATCCTTTAACATTTCTAAACTTCCTGAGGCGGCCCCGTTTGGTGATTTTTTCTTCCAGCATGAGGATCGATTCGATGATGGCCTCAGGCCGGGGCGGGCAGCCGGGAATATAGACATCCACCGGGATGATCAGGTCGGCGCCGGGGACGATGGCATACTGGTTCGGGTAGTAAAAGGGGCCGCCGGAGATGGCGCAGTTGCCCATGGCGATCACCCACTTGGGGGCGGGCATCTGCTCATAGAGGCGAACCACGGCCGGAGCCATCTTCTTGGAGATGGTGCCGGCCACGATCATCAAGTCCGATTGCCGGGGAGAGGGGCGAAAGACCCCGGCCCCGAAGCGGTCCAGGTCGAAACGGGCCATGCCCGCGGCCATCATTTCGATGGCGCAACAGGCCAGGCCGAAGGTCAGGGGCCACAGGGAGTTGGCCCTGGCCAGGTTCAGGGCTTCTTCCAGGAGGCCCAGGCGGATTAAGGGGTCACCTGTTTTCGTTTCCAACTGAAGACTCCTCGGCGCCAGGCATAAACCAGGACCAGGGACAGAATGCCGATGAAGATGGTGATTTCCACAAAGTCGAGCCAGGCGTAGCCCTTGCCGTAAGCCAGCAGGACCGGGAAGAGGAAGAGCACGTCCACGTCAAAGGCCAGGAACAGCAGGGCGAACAGATAATAGATGACCGCCACCTGAATCCAGGCGCTGCCGATGGCCGGCATTCCGCACTCATAAATTTCATCCCGGGCGGCTCCATAACTCCGGGGGGCAATCAGGTGGGCCAGGATGATGGGACCCAGGGCGAAGAGGGCGGCCCCCGCCAGGAAGGCCAGGACAAAGGAAAAATCGCTCAAGGCCTGCGGGATTTCCAAGGCCGGCTCCTTGTGCTTTTTGGTACAACCCTGACATTTATACCCCAGATGAAAAATCTTAGTCAAGGAGTTTGTGACAGCACAGGCCAATTTATTCCCTTGGGCCGCACCGCCTAGGTTGAGAAGGCGAAGAGTGTCCCTCCGTCAGCATTTGGGGTAAACCTCAATCAAGCCCCAATGCGGTATTAATGGTTGTGAGTGGGGGAAGAGATGAGGACGTGCGCCCTCAGGAGAGGGAATGATGCGAAAGGCGGGAAGCGCTTCACTTTCCCGCCCTACGGTCCTGCCTGGAAAACTTTTAAAGAATCAGTGGCAGCGATCTTATCTTCAAAACTCCATCTGCACTCCTATTTCCAGAACCTTGGCCGGGGGGATATTCAGATAGGTTGAGCGGCTGACGGCATTACGGAGCATGAAGGTAAAAAGAAACCTTTGCCACTTGCTCATATTTTTTTTGCGGGCCGGAACCAGGTTGATGCGGCCCAGGTAATAAGTCACATTGTCAAGATCGATGGGCAGGCCTTGTCTGTGGGCCTTTACCAGTATTTCCGGGACATCGGGAGTTTCCATAAACCCGCTGTGGCCGGTAACCCTGTAAACCCCATGGCCCAACCCCTGGGTTTCCACCCGCTTATCCTCCTCAACTTCAGGGACGTCGGCGGTGAGGACGGATAAGATTACCAGGTTTTCGGGCAAAGCGCTGGTCTGGGTAAGATAGCGGAGCAGCATGGGCGGCACTTCTTTGTGGAAGGTGGAGAGAAAAACCCCGGTCCCTGGCAGGCGCAGCGGCTTTTCGGCCGCGATCTTTTCAAGAAACTTGTCCCTGGTGATGGTCATGGTCATCACCTTCAAGGCCAAAGTTTTCCAGCCGTCCCACCAGGTGACCATGAGGAACACGATGACCAGGGCCACGCCCAGAGGGAACCAGCCCCCCGAGAGAAATTTACCCAGGCAGGCGCCGAAATAGGTGATGTCCATAGTCCAAAACAAGAGGCAGAGGGGCAGGGCCTTGGCGGCATTCCAGCGCCAAATCCGCGTAATAATGAAATAAAACACCACCGAGGTGATGAACATGGTCCCAGTCACCGCAATGCCGTAGGCCGCGGCCAGGTTTTCGGACTCCTTGAAGTAAAGGGCCAGCAGAATCGCGGCCAGCATCATCAGAAAGTTCACACCCGGGGCGTACACCTGGCCTTCGGCCATTTTGGAGGTGTGCAGGACCCGCATGCCGGGGAGGAAACCCAATTGCATGGCCTGCCTGGTCAAGGAAAAGACGCCGGAAATAATCGCCTGGGAGGCGATAATGGTGGCCAGCGTGGCCAGGGCCACCATGGGATAAACGAGAATACGGGGAACCAAATGGTAAAAAGAGTCTGCGGCACTTTGAGGATCGGCCAGAATGAGGGCTCCCTGGCCGAAATAGTTGCAGAGCAGGGCCGGCAGCGCCAGGAAATACCAGGAAATGCGGATGGCTTTGATTCCGAAATGCCCCAGATCCGCATAGAGAGCTTCGCATCCGGTAATGCAGAGCACCACGAGGCCGAGGATGAAAAATCCACGCAAGCCGTTGTGGAGAAAAAATTGGAGGGCGTGCAGGGGATTGACCGCGGCCAGGATCCCGGGCTGGCTCGCCATGGCCCTGAGGCCCAGCCAGGCGAGAACCACAAACCAAAGAACCATCACCGGACCGAACCATTTGCCGATGCGGGCGGTCCCATGTCTTTGAGCCCCGAAAAGGAGCAACAAGACCAGACAGGTCAAGGGCAGGATTAGGGGCTTGGCCTGGGTGGTCGCCACTTCCAGGCCCTCGAGGGCGGACAGGACGGAAATGACCGGGGTGATGAGCCCATCGCCATAGAGCAGGGCCGCACCGAAGAGCCCGCCCAGGACCAACCCCCGGCTTAAGTTGGGCCCCATATTCTTATGGAGCAAGGCGAGCATGGCAAAGACGCCGCCTTCCCCCTCATCGTCGGCGCGCATGATGAACATGAAATACTTGATGCTCACCACCATGATGAGCGACCAAAAAATCAGGGACACCAACCCCATGACGTTTTGGGGAGTAGGGGCCAGCGCTGAATGGCCGCTAAAGCATACCTTGACCGCGTAAAGGGGGCTGGTGCCGATGTCGCCAAAGACGACCCCCAAGGCGCCGATGACCAGGATATGCGTCTTTTCTGTGAGCTTATGGCCCATATTGCCTGGATTTTCTGGGTTGATTCTCCGTGGCCTTTACCTTAAGCCGTTATTTCTTTTCTTCAGACCCCTCCCACCACACCGGGACCGCCTCCAGGCGCGCCGCCTCTACCAGGCAATTGATAGCCCCCTGGGATTCGGGCGTGGTTTGGAAACCCGGCAGTTGCACCACCTGGCAGAGGAGATTGACCGCATCATCCACCGTGATGGTTTTCAGATGGATGACCAGGTCATAAAGGGTGGCGTCCCACCAGTCGGCGCCATATAAAGAGAGGGCCCATTTGCGCCTCTCTTCGTCATCTTTGACGAGGATCTCCCTGGCCTTGGCGGCGGAGATGCCCTCCCGCTTCACCTCATCCGCCACCCGGGCTTCCATGTCGCCCACAATACGCACCTTGAGAACGTGGGGGATATCCTGCAGGAAGAAATGCCCAAATAACCCGTGGTACACCACGTTGTCTTTTTGCACGTGTTTCAACAGGGCAGCGCGGATATAGGCCACGTACTTTTCTTTTTGCCGGGTGAGCCGGTTCAGGATCGAGGGAGCGTCCTCGATGGCCCGGATGAGCTTAATCTCCGGGATATTGAATTCTGCGGACGCCTCCAGAAGAATCTCCCGGGAAATACATGTGTACCCTAACTTTTTAGCCAATAATTCGGCCACTTCTTTGCCTCGGAAGTAGGAGCCCCTGGAAATAGTGATGATGGCCATTTTATGCTCCTTTCTGCCCGCTCGCGGGTGCTATCTTTGGGTCCAGGACTGGCCGGAAGGTGGCCGCGGGTAATGGAAAGCTGCGTTATTTTGCCAAAAAACCTGGGGCCAACCGTGCCCCAGGTTACCACAGTTGGTAAACTATTCAAGAATTCCCTTCGGGGTTTTTACATGTCAGCCAGTGCCAGGTATCCTTTGTCCATGAGGCGTTGGCTCGCCCGGAACCATCTGAAGGGAGTAAGATTTACTCAATTATGATATCCTCCTTCAAGTAATTTCAGGCATGGGAAATACAAGTCCGGGTAGCCTGGGCGTCCCGCCTGTGGACGGGATTGGGAGTTGGGATCGCATAGGCCAGAGTCCTATGCTACCAAGTCCGGTTGGCTTTCCCGGCGGCAGAAGCAGCTATAACCCAGAACCTATTCTTGAATAATAACGAAAAATAAGCGCCTAGATGTTTAGAATCAGAGATATCGTGCTGTTGCTGGTGGTCTTCAGCAGTATGGTGGCCGGGGTTGCCTGGCCCGCCTGGACCAGTTTTTTAGGAGCCTACTTTTCATGGCTCCTGATGGGTTTGCTGTTCCTGGCCTTCCTGAAGGTAAATCCGCCGGCCATTTGGAAGACCCTGCGGAGCTATCCCGTAAAGCTGGCCATGTTAATACTCGCCAAGTTGATCATCATGCCCTGCATCATCTATCTGGCTGTGGCCAAACTTATCCCGGCTTACGCCCTGGCTATGCTCCTGCTGGCCGGGGCCTCCACGGGTCTGTCCGCCCCCTTTTTTGCCGGTATGATCGGGGCCAGTATTCCGCTGGTGCTGGCCATGACCGTGGTGACCACGTTGTTGTTGCCGGCAACCCTGCCGCTGATCGTCAAAGTCCTGATTGGCCGGGAACTGCATTTCGACCTGGTGGGACTGGCAGGATTATTGGCGGCCATGATCTTCGTGCCTTTTGTGAGCGCCTGGGGCCTCCGGCGGGTCTCATTGAAGCTGACGGACTGGGTGGATGCGCACGCCTATCCCATCTCCCTGGTCCTGTTCGCGGCCCTTAACCTGGGGGCCTTTGGTCTCTATGCGCCCTTTTTGAGGGCTCATAGGGCTGAGGTAGCTTTCGCCGTGCTGGCGAGTTTCGGTCTCGCGGCTTTCCTGGCCGGCACCGGGATGGTCCTGTTCCGGTCCAGCCCGCCACCGGAAAGGATCGCGGCGGCCGGGGCCCTGGGCTGGATCAATAACATCCTGGTCCTGGTTATAGGCATTTACTTCAACGATCCCCTCACGTCGGTGATGGCCGCCCTTTATATGATTCCCTATTATGTCCTGATCATTCCCCTGAGCCATCTGATCCGGACCTTGAGGCATCGAGGGGAAATCGGCAATCTGCAGCATCATTACTAATACGGGTGCACATCCGGCGCCTCCACTGGAAATGCCTCGGGGCGGTTTTTCATCCCGCCCCGGCGACCCTGCTCACTATTTCCAGGATAGATTAGCGCGGGCCATACAGGATGGCCCGGGACACCGATTTGACATCCGCCGTTCCCGTTAAGAGCATTGCCTGAATCAGCTCGCTTTTCAGTTTATTGAGCAAAAAGGCCACCCCTTCACGGCCGCCGCCCATAACCCCGATAACCAGCGGCCGGCCCACGAGAACGGCATCGGCCCCCAGGGCCAGCAGCTTGAGAACATCACCGCCGGAACGCACCCCGCCGTCGGCAAAAATCAGCAGCCGACCTTTGACCCGGGCCGCGATGGCGGGAAGGACCTCAGCCGCCCCCGGGGTGTGATCGAGAACCCGCCCCCCATGGTTGGAAACGACGATGGCCGCGGCGCCGGCGGCCAGGCCCAGCTCGGCTTCCTCAGGAGTCATGATGCCCTTGAGGATAAAGGGAAGCCGGGTAGATCCGATCAATTCTTTGATTTCCCCGAAGGTCTTGGGGCTGACGGGTTGGCCTGCGAGGGCCATCATAATCATGCCGGCCCCGTCCATATCCATGCCCACCGCCAGGGCGCCCGCGGCTTCGGCCGCCTGGAGATATTTGCCGGCCTCCTCCTGGGCCCGTGGTTTGGCAACGGGGATGCCTTTGCCGTGATGATCGGCTATGGCCTTGAGACCGCTGGCATACATCCGCGGATCGGGTCCGTCTCCGGACATGCCCAGGGTGCCGGCCAGCAGGGACCCGGCTATGATTTCCTGGAGGAAATCCTCTTCCGAAATCTTGCCGCCCATGCTGTGGGAGACGCCGGTCATGGGCGCGGCCAGGATGGGCATGGAAAGATTTTCCCCCCACAGCTCGAAGGAAGTAGACGGCGCCTTGACATCATGCAGGGTGCGCATATTGAAGCGATACCGGCCCAAGGCTTCCAGGTTGGCGGTAAAAGCACTGCCGGTCCCGGCGCCGCCCATGCCCGGCACTTCGCCGGCGCAAGCGCGCCCATCGCAAACCGGGCAGACCCGGCAATATCCCTGCAATTTTTCTTTAGCACGTTCCCGCAATTCCGTGAGGTCCATCTTTCATCCCTTTAGGCGAGGTTGAAGCAATCCTATGGGCTGGTTTTGCCCTTCTTTTTAGCCATGGTTACGCAGTAAACGCCCTTGCCGGCGAATGCGGGGGCGAAACAGGCATTGTCGGAAACACATGCCGCCTGGCGGCGGTCTCCCTCCCGCCAGCGCTTGACGAGCCCTGGCTCGCAAATCAGGGGCCGGCTCATGGAAATGTAATCGGCCGTGCCATCCCGGACTAACTCCGCGGCCACCCCGAAGGAGCGGATGCCGCCCACCAGGATGAGCGGAATGGCGACTTTCTGCTTATAAAGCCCCGCGGCCTTACGGTAATAGACCTCTTGCTCCGGGGTCTTCAGCCTGCCCGGACGCACCGGCACGAACTTTTCGGGGGAGTTCCCGGTCCCGCCGGAGAACTCGATGGCATCGATGGAGGCCTGCTCGAGCCTCCCCGAGACCTCTACGGCCTCCGGCCGCGTCATGCCCCCATCCAGGAAATCCTCGGAGTTGATTTTGATGAGAACCGGATATTTTGGTCCAACCGCCTCCCGGATCCTCCCTACTGCTTCGAGAAGGAGCCGCGCCCGGTTTTGGAGATCGCCCCCATATGCATCTGTCCTCTTATTGAAAGCGGGCGACAGAAACTGGCTGAAGAGAAAGCCATGGGCAGCATGGATCTGAACCGCGTCGAAGCCCGCCTGTTGGGCCCGGTGGGCAGCCACTGCGAAGGCGGATACGAAGTTGGCCATATCGTCCCTCGCAGCCGGGCGGCAAGTGGGCCGGCCGTTTTTCTCGGGCGCGGACGGCCCGATAGGCTCCAAGCCGCTCAGCTCTAAATTCGCCCGGCAGCCCCCGTGGGCCAGTTGCAGAGCGATCCGTCCTCCGGCTGCATGGACCGCCCCGGCCATTTCCCGAAGCCCGGGCAGGAAACGGTCGTCAAAGGCAGCCAGTTGTCCGGGGCCGACCTGGCCCTCGGGACTGACGAAGGCGTGGCCGCTGATAATCAATCCAACTTCGCCTTTGGCCAGTTCCGCCATCATCTCGATGAGCCTGGGGGTAACGGCTCCATCCCGGTCCGCCAAACCCTCCCACGTCGCAGAGCGTACAAAACGGTTGGCCAGCCTCATTCCGTTGATGGAAGTGACTTCGAACAATTCAGCCATGGTGATGGTCCTTTTCGGGTTGATAGCTTCCGGCGTTGGCTACGGGCCAGGGCATAACCCGCAGGCCTGGTTGCCCTTTTGAGTCAAAGAAAAAAAGAATTCCACGGCCGGGCGTAGCGTCCATCTTTGCGGCCAGGAAACTTGGTACATGGAAACAGAAAAAGATAAAAAACTTACCGGGTACGGCCGGAATATTTTTTAAGTAACTCAATCAGCTCAGGAGGGGGCTTGGCACCCAAACCTTCCACCTTATGGACATCTTCCCAAGCTTTTGGGTAATCCTTTTTATTGCAATATACCATGCCTCTAAGAGCATAAGCCAAAGGATTTTGTGGGTTAAGTTTGATTGCTTGATTAAAATCAGCAATAGCTAAATCTAGCTTTCCTTGCCTGGCATAAGCAAGTCCCCGGCCAGTAAAGGCGCTATCTTCCAAAGGGTTGATTTTGATGGCGTGATCGAAATCGGATATTGCTTGATTTAAATCGGGATTGGGTTTTACCGCATAGGCATGGCCACGGCTTAAATAAGCATCGGCAAGATTATTATTTAGCTTTATCGCCTTAGTAAATGATTCAATAGCCTGATCATAATTGCCATTTATATAATAATCCTTCCCTTCAAGATAATAGTCTTCGGCCTTTTGTTCCCCATAAACATAGCTTATAGGAAATATCAAAATGACAAACAAGATCACCATTATCCTACTTGCGATCTCCAATTTTAATGATTTCATCTAATCCTCCACTATAATAATAATTGTTCGGAGACAGGGACGCTCGTGCCGCCGCTTGATTTGCCGGCGAAAACTGCTTTGGGGATTGAAAACGCCATCCCCAGGGAGATTTAGTAGCATCGCAATAAAAAGGTGATGTCGCTAAATTTACCATGGCCTGGAGGTTAACTGCGAGATAAATTTGCCAGGGAAATTTATAGGAGAGCGGCCCCTTATCCAGGAATACCGGTGGGGGCCTGGTTCCAGTAAGTGACAGAACCATTGTGCCATTTGACGAAGCGGACATCGCCGTCTTGGGAAATGACGATGGCAAAGGCGTCATGCAGTTCGTGGCATAGCCGGTAGGCAGCCCGGTGCCGGGTACCCACCCCTTCGCTAAGCTCCGTCTCGATCTGGTCCCCCTCAGTATCCAGGGCGCGGGCCACCGTCCGCACCTCATCGACATCTCCCAGGATAAAGCCGCCGAAGCCGAGGAGGTCGGAGCGTTTGGTCAAAATCACCGCGCCATCGATGGCAGAAAGGCTGGCGATGAAATAGGCCAGATCGAAAATGGCCTCATCGAGGACCGCGATCTCCTCTCGCTGGCAGGTGACATAATCCTCCCAGCCGATGACCTTCCCCGGATCATGTGGATCTGCCAGTAGCTCCGCACTGGTGTTGATAATACGCAGCATCAGGGTGCGGAACCGCTGGCGCGGCTCATCCTCGCGGAAATGGTACTTGATGCTGAGGTAGCGCTTTGGGCTCTCGAGCTCAGGACCCATCTCCGGCGGGAGATAGACCAGCATGCCGCCGTGGCGGGAATTGCGGATTACGCTGATAATGCGCCGCACCACTTGTTGGGCGACCATTCTTCCGAAACCCGGGTCTAACCTGGCCCAGGGTTTCTTCGCCCTGGCCCTGGCCGCGGTGTGCAGTTCCATCATCTCGGAGCGGACGGAGGCAAAACTCTCTGTGAGCCACCGGCCCTCAAAGACATCCAGAGATGGATAGTTTATCTGGCCGCCGTTCAAGGAAGCTATCACTTTGGGACCCAGGCCAACGGAGATCTGTCCGGGACCGGTCACGTATATTAAGGGGACTGGGGGCAGCGGGGGGCCGGTTTTCCGGCCACCCAATACATCCTGCAGCCACCGGTTTCCCGAGTTAATGATTCCCCAGATCTGGGGCGTGTTTTTCTGGTCGAGAGAGACCCCCACCAGCATTCGGGAAAAATCTACAGCCGGGGTGAGGCGATGCAGTTCGAATTCATTGAAAGGCCGCGTCTTGGCGAATTTCAGAGGTTGCAAGCCGGTGGGAGGTCCTTCGTGGGCGGGCAGGATTTCCGGATCGCAGATGATGAGGCGAAACATAATGGGCCGTTCTTCTTCCCGCAACAGGCTGGCCTGGTAACAGACCGAGATGACTTGCTCCAAAACGGCCCGTTCCGGGAGCAGACCTGGCTGCACGATCCCGTTGGCGTGGAAGCCCTCCATAAAAAGAGGGTCTTTCTGGAGATCCAAGATAAAAGAGACCAATTCCTGAGGGTAGGCATGGACTCTCGTTTTCAGGTCGCCGGTGGGGACAGGCGCCGCGTTTCTCAGGGTCTTTGCTGCCCGCATAGGACTTTCTCATCCATTCCTGGAACCAGTGACCCCTGAGCCTAGAAAACTACCTTTGCCGTTAAGAATCATCAGGGCCATTGCTAGTTCGGTTCCATTTTGCCAGAGGTTAAGGGTTCATCTCAATGGTCTTCCTAAGAGTGGGCCGATTTCTACTTGGGAAGCGGTCCTTGAGTCACCTGCACCAGATCGGCCGGTCTCACCCACTTGGCAAAGGCCGCCTGGACCTGCCCGGCAGTCATCGCCACATAGTCTTTAGCGGCGGTAATGGGTTCATCAGGCGGCAAGTCCAGTATGGAGCGGCTGATCAACCCCCGGGCAATGCTCCCCAAACTCGATTCGGACAAAGGGATTCTCCGCAGCAACATCAATTTGGCCTGCCGTAATTCGTCGGGATTTACCTCTTGGGTCTGCATCTCAATTAAATTACGGTCCACAATGTCATGGACTTTGGCAACGTTATCCGGATCGCAGGCATACTCAACGGCATAGAGGCCGCGGGTCTGATTGGCGTCCAATCCCACGTCCACGAAATATACGAGACCGGTCTTTTCCCGCAACTGCTGGTAAAGCCGGGTAGCATAAAAACCGCCTCCCAGTACATGGTTGCCCAGCACCAGGGCGTAATAGTCTGGATTAGAGCGGGTCAACCCCACGGTTTCTCCCAGGTTGACCTTGACCTGCACCCGGCTGGCATCGGGTACGGCCACAGTGGCGGAAGTGTTGGGCGGCACCGGCGGAAACAGGATATTGGGTTTGGGACCCGTTGCCTGCCATTGTCCAAAGTAGCGCTCGATCACCTCTTTGGCGTCCGCGGGGGTCACCTTGCCGATAACGACGATAACGGTCTCGTCTGGTCGAAAGACCTTCGAAAAATAGTCTTTGACATTCTCCAAGGTCAACCCGGAGACGGTGGCCGGGGTGGGCTGGCGCAGGGCCGGGTCGGCTTCTGGAAATAGAGCTGTTTTAAAGGCCCGGCGCGCCAGATAATCCGGACTTTGGAGGCGGCCGGCAACGGTCGCGGCTACCTGAGAGCGAACAATTTTGAAGGCGTCCTCCGGCAGAGCCGGATGGAGTTCGTTATCCGCCAGGAGCTGCACCCCACGCTCGAAGTGATCGGACAAGCACTGTAAGGAAAAAGCGGTTCCGTTGGAGACTTGCGCCGCAATATCATCCAGGGCTTTCTGAAAGGCCAGCCGGTTCAGCGAGGTAGTGCCGTATGAAAAAAGCTGGTCCAGTACCGTGGCAATGCCCTCCTGGCCTGGAGGGTCTTGTAAATCCGGCTGATTCTTAATATGGCCGTGAACGCTGATGGTGTTGCTGTTAGACTCAGGCTGAACCATTAAGGTAATACCGTTGGGCAAGGTGCTCACCACCGGGTGGACGGTGGAAGTTGGAATGGACAACCGCTCCAAATACTTCTTGGCCCAGTCGGGCAGGGTAACGTTTCTGCCAGGCTGCAGATTGAAGGATTCTTTGCCGCCAAAGCCTTTCCCGGATATGGGTTGGCCGGAGGCCTGGGGAGTAAGGATGGCCACCACCGCATGATTGAGATCCAGATATTGGCGGGCGACGCGATTAACGTCCTTCACCGTAACCGCGCTGATGGCCCGGACGTCGTCCGCTGGAGACTGCCGGCCTTCCACTGCCAGGGCTTCGGACCACGCATCCGCCAGTCCGGAAACGGAATTTTTCTGTTCTTCCAGTTGGGCCAACTCCAGGTTTTTGGAGGCCTCCACGAGGTCAGGGGCGATACCCTGTCCAACGCTTCGGGTTAGGACGTCTTTGACCTCTTGAAGCAACTTCTGAGGATCTCCGCCCTTGGGGAATGCGGCCGAAGCATAGGCCAGGCCAGCCTCGGGGAGCGTGTTCAATTCAAAGTCGGTGCTTAAGGCCTGGCCCGCGGCCGCCAGTCCATAGAGGTCCGCCCGTTGACTGCCCAAGGCATCGGCCAACACTTGGGAAGCGGCAAAATCGGGGCTGTTATAGCCGGGCAGGCGAAAAGCCACAACGACCATCCCATAAGGCAGATCGGTGTTCAGCTCCATTTTTTCGGCTGCCACCGGCTGCAGATGAACCCCCGGCCGCGGGGGCAACTTCTTCTCGGGAATATCCCCGAATAAGTTTTTGACACTGGCCAGGGTTTTTTCGGGGTCCACATCCCCGGTGATCACCAGAATGGCGTTATTGGGGGCATACCAGGTATTATGAAACTTCTTGAGCATCTCTCCAGTGGTAAGGTCGAAAGAGTCTTTGGTGCCCAGGGCGTCGAGGGCATAGGGCGTCCCCTTGAACATGGTCGCCAGAAGTTTGATATAGAAGACATATTCAGGATTGGATAGGTCCTGGGATACCTCCTGCTCAATGGCTCCCCGCTCCTGGTTCCAGAGTTCATTGGTATCGAGGACGTCCCGCATGCGAATGGCCTCGATATGCAAGGGCACATCCAGGTCCTCGGCCGGGACGGTAAAAGCGAACTGGGTGACCACCTGTTGGGTATCGGCCTCGAAATCCCCACCCATGCCTGCACTGATGGCAGCCAGCTGGCCAGCCGAAAGCCCGGGACTGCCGCGAAACATCATGTGTTCCTGAGCGTGGGCCATTCCTGGGAAACCTTCCGGAGCCTCGTCTGATCCCACCAGATAATTGACCATGGTCGTGGCCACGGGAGCGATGGGATCTTTGATAATGACCACGCGCAGGCCATTGCTCAAAGTAGTCCGCAAAACGGAGCCGTGTTCTTCCCTGGGGCCACAGCCTGCTAAAGCCGCCAGCGAAAGGATCACGATCAATTTCCAGCCGATGTCCGCCAGCCGGCGCAGATCCGGTCGTCTTCCGAATAGCATGTCAGTTATCCTTTCTGAGATGGATAAATTACGGGGTTCGGGGATTGCTCTAATCGATTAGCCAATGAACATAATCATTTAAAAACTTCTTGTCTGGGGGCCGAAGGGAAAAAAGCCGGAAATTTGGGTTCTGCCTCCCGTTCAGCAGGCCTGGAATCGGAAGCTAACCGCGTCTTACCCTGATAAAACCCCAAAAAACTGAAAAATCGGCGGCAGGCTATGGTTATTTGGTGCTGAGGTCTCCTGGGCCAGCCGCGCCCAGGCCCGGGGGTCCATCGCCCTTCTCCCGCGCCCCAGGCCATGTGAAACATATTGCAAACATCTTTTTTTATTGCGGAATCTCCCCTAAAGATGTATCCGGGAATAACCGGGTCTGCGGGAAAAATGAATATGCTCGGCGGTATCGGTTGGTCAGCAAATTTAGATGGTAATAGTTCCGAGTGAAGGTCGTCCTGGACGGCGAGTGTCAGTAATAGAGATCAAACCAAGGCAAAAAGGAGAAGAGCAATGAGAAAAGGTCTAATGGCAGTGTTCCTGGTTTTGATACTGACAAACTCATGCAATCGTGGGGCTGACACCATCAAGATAGGCGGGATGCTGCCTTTGTCCGGCAGGGCGGCGGACCTGGGCATCACCTGTAAACAGGGTGCGGAACTGGCGGTTAAAGAAATTAACGACAAGGGAGGAGTGCTGGGCAAGAAGCTCGATCTCAAGATGGCGGATAGCAAAGCCAACGTGCAGGAAATTGTTTCCCTTTGCAACCGCTATGTTCAGAAAGACAATGTCAATTTCCTTTTCGGGATAGTTAGTTCAGCGGGGTGCCTGGCCGCGGCCCAGGTCGCCAAACAGGAGAAAGTGATCTTCATGGACACGGTGGGGTCCACGGATACCCTTACCAAGGAAAAGTGGAACCGCTATACCTTCCGTTCCGGAACCTGCAATTCGCAAGAAGCGAATTCCCTGGCTCTTTATACGGCCCAAGACCAGAAACTGACGAAATTCTACAACATCGGTCCCGACTATGAATACGGGCGGACGATGTGGGATCTTTTCAAGGCCAAGATCGCCCAGCAGAATCCCAAGGCCCAATTCATCGGGGAACAGTGGCCCAAACTTTTTGCTGCCGATTATACGCCTTACATCAATGCCATCCTGGCCGCCAAACCCGAGGTGGTTTTCTGCTCCTTCTGGGGTGGGGACCTCGTGGCCTTTATCAAGCAGGCAAAACCATACGGGCTTTTTGACAAGATGAAATGGGTTATCGCCACCGGAGGCGACATCACTGTGACCAAAGCCCTGGGGAAGGATATGCCGCAGGGAATGATCGTGGATCAAAGGTATTATTTCTATTGGCCCGATTCCTCGACAAATAAGGATTTCGTAAAGGCTTACCAGGCCGCTTACGGGGATTATCCCAGCGCCTGGGCGGCGGAGGGATATGACGGCATTTATTTCCTGGCCGAAGCCATCAAGAAGGCGGGCTCTTTGGATACCGACAAGGTCATCGCGGCGCTGGAAGGGCTGACCAGGGAGGCGCCGCGGGGGAAGGAATCGCTGCGCAAAGAAGATCATCAGCTTTCTTGTGATTTCATGGTGGGCGAGACGACCTTTGTCAAAGAATATCCTTTCGCCATAACGGGAGAACAAAAAATTTTTCCGGCAGACGAGATCCTTTACTCGATCGCAGATTGGGAAAAGGCGCAAAGCCAAAACAAATAGCCGCTAGTGACTGAGCCCCGGTATCCGGGCTGGGCGCCGGAGATGAGGGAAGCATGAGTCTTTCTTTCCTGACGGTCGAGGTCTTGAGCGCCTTGCGGCAGGCTGCCTTCCTGTTCCTCATATCCTCCGGGCTGACCCTCATCTTCGGGGTGCTCAATATCATCAACTTCGCCCACGGGGCGCTCTATATGCTGGGGGCCTACCTGGCATACGGCATCACCCTTTACCTGGTAGGCCCCGCCGGTTTCTTCCTGGCCCTTTTGATGGCGCCCCTGGGCGTCGCGGCAGTGGCGGCTTTAATTGAAATAGGACTGCTGCGGCGGATCTATTTCCAGGAAGAGACCTACCAGCTCCTCCTTACCTTTGCCCTGGTGCTCATCATCGATGACCTGGTGAAGATCATCTTCGGCGGCGAATATAAGTCCATCGCCAAGCCCGATTTTCTTTCGGGGTCCTTCGTCCTTTTCGGCGGCACCGTCCCCGTCTATACAGCCCTGGTGGTGGTGGTGGCGCCCGTGGTCGCGGCCGCCATGTGGTACCTGCTATACCGGACCAAGACGGGAAAGGTGGTGCGGGCCACGTCTTCAGACCGGGAGATGGCTGATGCCCTCGGCATCAATATGTCGGCGCTATTCACCCTGGTATTCGCTTTTGGCGCCATGCTGGCGGGTTTTGCCGGCGCCCTGGCCGGTCCGGTGCGCACCGTCTTCCCGGGTTTAGGCACCGAAGTTATCATTGAATCCTTTGTGGTAGTGGTGATCGGTGGACTGGGGAGCCTCTGGGGGGCCCTGGTCGCCTCACTGCTCATCGGCACCCTGGAGACGGTGGGCATCATCGTCTTCCCGGCGTTCGAGATGGCTTTCATCTACCTGCTGATGGTGCTGGTGCTGATAGTGAGGCCCTGGGGACTTTTCGGGAAGCCGGTAAAGATCAAATCCCTGTCCGAGAAAAACCTAAGCATGGAGGCCCAGGAAATCTCGCCGGTGCATTTTTCCGTCCACTATGTGCTGCGGCTGCTCCCGCTGGTTGTCCTGCTGGTTCTGCCGCTTTTTATCGGGCGCTATTACCAGTATCTCTTGACGCAGATTTTTGTGGCAGGGCTCATGGCCATTGCCTTCAACCTGTTGCTGGGGACTACCGGATTGCTTTCCTTCGGCCAGGCCGCCTTCTTCGGCGTCGGGGCCTACACGGTGGGACTGCTCTTGACCAAGACAGCCGTAGGCACCCTTTCGACCCTGGCCCTGGCGCTGGTTATGTCCGCAGGGGCGGCTGCCGTCATAGGGTTTTTCTGCATCCGCCTTTCCGGGATCCATTTTGCCATGCTCACCCTGGCTTTCGGGCAGCTCATCTATACTGTGGCTTTCAAGTGGTACAGCGTCACGGGAGGGGACAACGGCATCCAGGGAATCCCGGTGCGGGCCATCTCCCTGGGGAATTTTAGCTTAGATATCTCCTCCACCAGGGACATGTACTATTTTGTCCTCGTGGTGGCGGCCCTGGCGGTGGCCATTTTGAACAGGGTGCGCTCTTCTCCATTTGGGGCGACCCTGAAGGCCATCAGGGAGAACGGCCAGCGGGCTTCCTACCTGGGCATCAACGTCCAACTCTACCAGTGGACTGCCTTTGTCTTGGCCGGGGCCTTCACCGGTTTGGCCGGGGGCCTCTATGCCCTCATGGAGAAATCGATCTCTCCGGAGATTATCCACTGGACCAAGTCGGCGGAACCGGTCTTGATGACCATTATGGGCGGAATTTATTCCTTCGCGGGGCCGGCCGTAGGAGCGGCCATTTACATCACTCTGAATTCCTACATCCTGGCCTGGACCGAGAACTGGGGTTTGGTCCTGGGGCTGGTGCTGCTGACCATGGTGCTGGTCCTGCCTGGCGGGGCGGAGGGTTATTTCAACGAAAAGGCGCGTAATTTGCTGGTGAGGCTCGGATGGCTGCGAACCTGGGATTTCTAGAGCTCCGCGGCATCACGAAAGACTTCGGAGGTCTGCGGGCGCTCCAGGAGGTAAATCTCTCGGTAGCCAAGGGTGAGATTTACGCCGTCATCGGGCCGAACGGGGCCGGGAAATCGACCTTGTTCAATGTGATGACCGGACTGCTGCAACCGGATGCAGGGGAAGTGCTCTTCGACGGTGAACGGATTTCGGGGCTGCCCCCCTACCGGATCATCCGCAAGGGGGTCGGGCGTTCGTTTCAAATCACCAACATCTTCCCCAGGATGTCCGTGTTCGAAAATGTGCAGGTGGCGCTATTCGCTCATTATGGCAAATCTTCCCGGGTTTTCGCTTTGGCCCGGAAATTTCCGGCCATCGCGGAGGAAGCGCTGGAAATAATCGAGCAGGTGGGGCTCAGAGAAAAACGGGCCTCTTCGGCCTCGGTCCTTTCCCACGGCGATCAAAAGCGGCTGGAGATCGCCATATCCATAGCCTCCCGCCCGCGGCTCCTGTTGCTGGATGAGCCCACCGCCGGGATGTCGAGATATGAAAGCCGCGAGACGGTAAGCCTTCTCAAAAAGATCTCCATTGAACAGGGCTTAACTTTGGTTTTCACCGAACACGATATGGACATCGTCTTCGGCATCTCTGAAGAAATCACCGTGCTGCATCAAGGAACAGTGATAGCCGCCGGCACTGCCCTCGAAATCAAGGCAAACAGTGAAGTGCGCAAGGCGTACCTGGGTGATGAGCTGATGAGATAGCGGCCTGGGAGGAACTTTCGTGGCCTTTTTGGAATTGAGCTCCATCAACACCTACTATGGGCGCAGCCACGTCTTGTTCGATGTGTCGCTGGCCATCGAGAAAGGGGAGGTGGCCAGCTTGATCGGGCGCAACGGGGCGGGGAAAAGCACTACTTTCCGGTCGATCATCGGGCTGACCCCTCCCCAGACGGGTGCAATCGTTTTTAACGGGGCTCGGATAAACGGGCTGAGGGCCTATCAGATCTGCCGGAGGGGGATTGGCTTTGTCCCCGAAGACCGGCGCGTTTTCCCTGACTTAACCGTGCGGGAAAACCTGGAAGTGGCGGCAAGACGGGAGCAGGAAGTGTCCTCGCCCTGGACTGTGCAGAAGGTTTATTCCTTTTTCCCGCGTCTTCAGGAACGGGAAAAAAATCTGGGTTCCCAGCTCTCGGGAGGTGAGCAACAAATGCTCGCCATTGCCCGGACTCTCATGACCAATCCGGAACTCCTGTTGCTGGACGAGCCTTCGGAGGGGCTGGCGCCTCTGATTGTCAGCCTGCTGGCCGACATGATCCTCGAAATCCGTAAAGAAGGCGTTACCGTCGTCTTGGCGGAACAGAATCTCCACTTTTGCGCCAAGGTATCTCAACGGGTTTATGTGATAGATAAAGGCTCACTGAAGTTTGAAGGGAAGATGGCGGATCTGCTGGCCAACGAGGAGATCAAGGGAAAATATCTGGCCGTCTGAAGAAGGATGATTTAGATGGAAGACCAAAGCTATCTCGAATGGGCCAACGAATTGTTCTCGGTGAACAAGATCTTCGGCAAACCGGAAGCCTTGAAAGGCGTGCGAGTCCTCGAATTATGCACCCGGGTGTTTGGGCCGGTGACCACGGATCTGTTGGCCGACTTTGGGGCGGAGGTCATCAAGATCGAGCTGCCGGGGATGGGTGACCTCATGCGCTACGTGGCGCCTCGAGGCTTTTACTGGCAAAACATTTCGCCGGCCTTCACCCATATGAACCACAATAAGTATCATGTGGCCATCGATATTCGCACCTCCGAAGGGAGCGATCTGCTCCGGGCCATGGTGGCCAAATCCGATGTCCTGGTGGAAAATTTCCGCGCCGGCTCCATGGACCGCTGGGGAGTCGGTTACTGGCAACTCAGCCAAGTCAACCCGGCTCTCATTTACCAGGCCAACAGTGGTTTTGGCCAGTGGAGCAGGTTCAAAGACCGGCCCTCCTATGACGCCACCTCCCAGGCCATGAGCGGCTTTTCGGCCATCACCGGGTTTCCGGGTAGAACTCCCCTCAAGACCGGTATCTGGATCGGCGATTGCACCGGGGCTCTCTTTGCCGCCATTGGCATTTTGGCCGCGCTCCACCATCGCAAAAAGACCGGCCGGGGACAATTCCTGGACGTTTCCCAGGCTGAGGGGCTGATCCGCATTCTCGATTGGACATGGCTCTATCAAACCCAAATGCAAAAGGAGCGCGGACTTTACGGCAATCGCGATATATCCTGTTCTCCTTCGGGAATTTTTCGCTGCCAGGATGGGTTTGTCGCCATTGCCGCGCTTGATGATGAGCAGTTTACAGGGCTTTGCCAGGCGATGGACCGGATGGAGCTGGCGTCGGACTCGAGGTTTGATACGGTTGCCGCCCGCCTGGTGGCAGAAAATAATGCGGCCCTATATAAGACGGTGGCAGATTGGGCTGTATTAGAGAAGGGCGGGGAGATCGAACATTTGGCGGGTATCCATGGGTTCGCGGCCCACCGGGTGGTCAATGCCCGGGACCACTACCATGACGAACACCTCCGCCAGCGGGGAGCGGTTTGCGAGTTTGAAGATCCCCTTTATGGGAAGGTGGTAGAATACGGCCCGGGCCCCAAACTCTCGGGAAGCCCGGGACGCATGAGATGGATCGCCAAACCGGTGGGGTTTCACAATTCCCATGTCTTTCGTACCCTGCTTAATCTCACCGAAGAACGGATGAAGCAATTGCTGGAAAAGCGGGTTATCGGCGCCTGGGCTGATCGCGTCGGCGCCAAGCCCCCGGACCATTGGAATGGCCGGGATGGGGTCATCGACCCCTGAGACCCGGCGCCCCGCCCCCCGGGAAGACGGAATCACCCTGGGTAATCGGCGAGGTAGAGTTATGCCCCACAATTATCATAACAAAAATTTGAGATCATCCCCCCTCCCTGAGAGGGGAGGGGGTTGGGGAGCACCTCAGGGGAGATTTAATATAACATCTGGAAATCCCCCTAAATCCCCCTTTTTCAAAGGGGGACTTAACCATGAAGGGATGCCGCTATGAGACATGGCAAAGACAGCAGAAATTCCTGGTATGACTGGGCCAGGGAACGGACCGATCCGGCCCATGCCCCCCAGAAACCAGAGGCATTGTCTGACTTGCTGGTGCTCGATGTGAGTGCCGGGAATATGGGAGGGCCGGTGTGCTCCTCCATGCTCGCCGAACTGGGCGCCCAGGTCATCCGCATCGAACCTCCCGGCGGCGATGTAACCAGGAAATTCAGCCCCTTCGGCATCATGCATCAAGATACCGGCCTTGGGTATCTCGTGGAAGGAAGAAACAAATACCATATCACCCTGGATCTTCAGAAGGCGGAATCCCCGGAGATTTTCACTACCCTGGTGCGACATGCGGACGTGGTCATCGAAACTTACCAACCCGGGGTCATGGATGGCTTAGGGATTGGATACCGACAACTGCGGGAAGTCAATCCCCGCCTGATTTACGCCGCCTTAGGCGCCTATGGACAATTCGGGCCGGGAGCCGGCAGCGGCCGCCCGAGTTCTGAAATAACCAACCAGGCCTACTCGGGCCTAGTTCAGATCAATGGCGAACCTGACCATGGCGAGCCCACGGAATATGGGGTCCCCACCAAAGTGGGCAGTTGGTACGGCTGGTATGCCGAGGGCCTGTTCGCCGCCTACGGCATCCTCCTGGCCCTCAATTTCCGCAGCGATACGGGCCAAGGCCAGATAGTGGACGTCTCCGGCGCCGAATGCATGATGAAATTTATCGATTACAATCTCAGTTGGTTCCATATGGATGGCAAGGTCAAAGAGAGGCTGGGGAATTACGATATTGCGGTCTTCCCCTATACCTTTGTCCGCTGCCGTGAGGGCTACACCTTTTTAGCGGCCTATAACGATGAAGCCTTTGAAACCCTGATGGAAATCATTGAACGCCCCGAAATGGCCAAGGATCCGAGATTTTCCTCCTTTCTGAATCGCACCTCGGTGGAGAATGAAGAGGCGCTGCAAAATCTCCTCGAGGAATGGAGCGGGCGCTACCCGGTGGATGAGGTGATTCAGCGGGTTCAGGATGCCATTTCCAAAAAGAAGGGTAGGGCCGCCGCGGTGGTCACCGGCAAGGTCAGCCAACCGCTGGAAGTGCTGCAAGAGCAGAACTGGTGGGACCGGGGCGTGTTTCAGGAAATTGACGACCCTCACTACGGCAAACTCACGGTTCAGGGGCCGGCGTGGAAGATGAGCGAAACCCCGCCTCGCCTCAAATGGATATGCCGTCCCGTGGGCGCCGACAACGAGTTCATCTACTTGAAATATCTGGGAACGGGCAAGACTCAACTGGCAGCCCTGGAAAGGGCAGGGGTCATCTAGGGCTGATTCACCGCGGCAGATGGGGGGTCAGCTATCCAAGAGAAAGAAGTCGGTCGAGAGGATAAATTTTAGGAATTGGGAAAATCCTGAAGCGCAGGCTAAAGTCTGCGGCTACCGGAACCGGTGGATATTGTTAAAGGCATGACGGTCTTTTAGTAGCGGGAATAGGTAATGGTGTCTTTTTCGAACTCGACGCTGACATCTTCGGTGAGAGAGGGCCGGATTTTGGGCAGGATTTCGAAGATGGTGTCAGTGGTAACGCGATAATCGTGCTTGGCAAGCAGTTCCTGCTCGAAAGCGAACTGGGCCACTTGCTGGAAGAGATATTCGATGTCAGCGGGGGTAAAGCGCGCCGTCATCTTGACGATCCGCTTCAGATCGATTTCCCCGGTATTGAGCATGGAGAGAAAGTGTTTCAGGATAGTGGCTCTCTCATCTTCGTCGAGGCCTCCCACGGGGATGATGCAATCAAATCTTCCCGGACGCAGCAGGGCGGGGTCCAGTTGCCGGATGTAATTGGTGGCGCAAATCAGGAGGATATGGTTGCCCTGGCTTTTGAGCAGGGGCACCTGTTTGAGAAATTCGTTGGTGATGGATTTGTCCACCCGGCTGGCCTCGTCCCGATTACCCGCCAGTTCTTCAAATTCATCGATAAAAATGACGGTTTCCTTAAGGGTTCGAGCCTTTTCCATGACCTGGCGCAGGTTGGCCCCCACCTTGTCGACGCCGTCAACCATAAGCATGCTGGGGGCAATCTCGATGAACCACCAGGAAAGCGCCCCGGCGATGGCTTTGGCAAAATGAGTCTTGCCGGTGCCGGGAGGCCCGAAAAAAATGATGGTTTTGGGAGGGACGACGCCGTGCTTTTTGGACAGATCTCCCTGGGTCAAGGGCAGAATGATCCTTTTCTGCACGATCTGCTTGGGCGGTTGGGAATCCGCAATGGTGTCCCAGATTTCTTTGTTGATGGTCCGAGCGCCCATTTCCTTTAAAAGGTTTTGCTGTTGATAGGCGAGATATTCCTCCCGGGCCTGCTCCATATTTTCCAGGAAGTCGATGCAGGCGACCCGCAGGCCCACATCGCGGGCGAGTTTTTCGGACATGAGCCATTTATGTTGCAAAATCTTGGGCCACAGATCCGCGGCAGCTTCCGGCTCCAATCTGGCGCCGCTGCACTCAAATATTTTAGCGGACGATACTTCCGGCGCTAAGAGATCCGTCAATTCTTCGTTCATGATCTAAAGCCTCGCATAAGGCCCTGCCCCCCGCCGTCTCTTTGCTGAGGGAGACCCACCAAAGGAGCCTCTCATAATTCCTTGGGTGCCAAAAAGTTAAGGCGAAGAGACGGAAGTTTGCCCAGGGTCAGGATTTGCAGAAATTGGCTAGGATATTTTGGTGACCTTAAAATATCTCATTTCCTCTCTGGCTTCAAGTTATAATTTGATGAAAGCGCTTCTTGATGGCCGTGGGCCTGGGGCAGGGGTGAGGCCCTCGCCTCGGCGCCCCTGGCGCCTGGTTAGAGGGACTGGAGGCTCGATATGACGGATGGCCCGGAAAGGCCGGAACGCCTGGAACTCCCAATACGCCGCAGCAGCCCCTGGCCCTATCTCGTGATAGGGGCGCTCCTGGGCGCCGCCTTCGAAATGCTCGTGAGTCTGCCATTGGGTGCGGTATTCCGGAACCTGTTCGAGCACATTTTTGGGGGAAATCCCTTCAGGTTGACCATTGCCGTGGCTCGTCTGGCCCAACCGGGGGAGACGCTGTTCGACAGCCTGACCGGTTTTATGTTAGGGGCAGCCTTGGGGTTGGTCTTCTATCGCCTTAGGGAGAACCAGCAACGGCTTCATGATTTGCACCAGGAATTCGAAATGCAAGTGGCGGCCCTGCGGCACCATTACAAAAACCTGGCCATAGGGATTAACGGGTTTTCGGGGCGAGCCCGAAGAAAACTGGAAAAATTGCGGCCGCAGCTCGATGATTGCGTATTGCCGGATGCCGATCTCAGGGTCGAGATCGATGCCCTGGAGCAAAACCTCAATATTCTGACAGAGGCCTCGGAACGCCTTAACCATACCTTGAAAGATGAGTTGAGCTTTTTAAAGGCCCTGCAAAGCGGCCCCGTAACCCAGGCGCCCCAGGATTTTTTCCCGGTCTTGCGGCATGCCGTCCAGGATCTCCTGGGATTGCGTTTCCGGGAAAAGGAGATTCGGGTGGAAATCAACGGTGACCCGCTGAATGAATACTGCGGCGCCCCCCTGGTATTTCCCTTCGATCCCGTTACCTTGGAGGTCATCTTACAGAACATTTTGAGCAACGCCATGCAGTACGGCGACTTCATCCAGATAAAGGCAGCGGCAGAGAATGGCAGGGTAAGGGTGGAAATCAGGGACAATGGGCCGGGTATCGAGATGGAGGTGATTAAAAGCAGTCTGGTTAGCAAGGGTACCCGCCAGGGAGCGGAGAGCAGCCAATTGGGCCTCCGGGTGACTCTGCACTTGCTGGAGAAAGGCGGCGGCCACCTGTCAGCCATGAGCAAACCAGGCCTTGGGACCACCTTCATCCTGGAATTTCCCAAGCAATCTTCTGTTTCGCAGAAAGGTGCAGGCGGTTAAGGCAGGCTCTCTCATCCGCTCGTAATCTGCCCTTAAAATATCAAAGGCTCGATAAAGAATGTTTAGTCTGTCCTTCTTCCACCAGTCCTTAATATGGACTGAGCCTTATAGCCTCCAGAAGCGGCTATGGATGTGGCATAATCCCGGTTAAGGAGGGCGTTGCCGATGGCGACAGCACAGCAGACCGGCTCAGAACTCTCACCTTGGTGGAAAATAGGGGTCATTTTCACCCTGTTCGCCGGGTTTTCTGTTCTGATCTTCATCGCGGTAAATGCCTACAACTACGCCCCGCCCATACCTCTTAGAGTAGTCAATGCCAGGGGTGAAACCGTTTTCACCCGGGAAGATATCCTGGCGGGCCAGCAAGTTTTTCTTAGATATGCCCTCATGGAAAACGGCACTATTTGGGGGCACGGGGGCTATCTGGGGCCGGATTTTTCCGCCGCCTACCTCCACAACCTGGCGCTGGAGGCCGGGGACATGGAAGCCCGGCAAGGTTACGGCCATTCCCTGGCGGAGCTCGACCGCACCCAGCGGGATGTGGTGGCGGGCGCGGTGCAGCGCCTGCTCAAAGAGAATCGCTACAACCCCCAAACCCAGACCTTGGTGTTCTCGGAACCGGAAGCCGCGTCCTTTCGGCGGCAGATCGGCCAATGGACTGACTATTTCGCCTACCCCCAAAAAAACGGCGGCTTGAAAGCTAATTATATCGACAACCCCCGGGAACTACGCCAGCTCACTGCCTTTTTTGCCTGGACCGCCTGGGCCTCAGTGGCTGATCGCCCGGGTCGGGACTACTCTTACACCAGCAATTTCCCTTACGATCCCCTGGCGGGCAACACGCCTCCGGCCGCGGTCTACCTGTGGAGCGCCCTGAGCCTCATCACCTTGCTGGCCGGGATCGCGGTCATCCTGTTCGCCTTCGGCAAGTTTGATTACCTGGGCTGGCGGGGGACCGGCGCTCCGGCGCATCCCCTGATGCTCCCGGGCCGGGCCAGCGCCACCCAAAAGGCCACCATCAAATTTTTTCTGGTAGTCACCCTGCTATTTTTGGCCCAGGTGCTGGTGGGTGCGGCCACGGCCCACAACCGGGCGGAGCCGGGCAGTTTTTACGGGCTGAATCTCTACTATTGGTTCCCCAGCAACATCCTGCGCACCTGGCACCTGCAATTGGCGATTTTCTGGATTGTCACTGCCTACGTCGCCGGCGGGCTGGTCCTGGCCTCATCCCTTGGAGAGAAAGAGACCCGGGGGCAGGTGCGGGGCGTTCACCTGCTCTTCTGGGCACTGGTGCTGGTGGTGGCTGGCAGCCTCCTGGGGGAGATCCTGGGCATCAATCAACTTCTGGGCCGCTTCTGGTTCTGGTTCGGGGACCAGGGCTGGGAATACCTGGACCTGGGACGCGCCTGGCAATTCTTGCTGGCCCTAGGGCTGGGTTTATGGGTGCTGCTTCTCTACCGGGTCCTGGCTCCGGCCTTCCAGAACCCGGCGCGCCGGGAAATCTCCGGCCTCTTCCTGCTGGTTGCCTTGGCCATCCCGGTTTTCTACCTGCCCGCCTTTTTCTTCGGAAGCACCACCAATTTCACCATAGTGGACAACTGGCGGTTCTGGATCGTCCACCTGTGGGTGGAAGGCTTTTTGGAACTCCTGGTGACCGCCATGGTGGCCGTCACTTTCTTCTTATTGGGAGTGGTCTCGCGTCAGACCGCAGCCCGGGTGGTTTATCTGGATGCCATCCTCTTTTTGGGGAGCGGCATTGTGGGCACCGGCCACCACTGGTATTGGACCGGCCAGACCCAACTCAACATGGCCCTGTCCGCCCTGTTTTCCTCCATGGAGGTGGTGCCTTTGACCCTCTTAACCCTGGATGCCTGGGATTTCGTCAAGCTGACCAAGGGTGAGTGCGAAGTCTGCGGGGTCAATCTCTCCATGCCCCATAAATGGACCTTTTATTTTTTGATCGCCGTGGGGTTTTGGAATTTCGTGGGAGCCGGCATCTTCGGATTCCTCATCAATCTGCCCATCGTCAGCTACTTTGAGGTGGGCACCCTCCTGACCCTCAACCACGCCCACGCCGCCCTGATGGGAGCCTTCGGCATGGAGGCCATGGCCTTGACCGTCATGGCCCTGCGCCAGGTTCTGCCGGACGAGCAGTGGGCCCGTCCGGAAAAATATATCCGGGTGTCCTTCTGGGGGTTGAATATCGGCCTGGCCCTGATGGTGGTGGGCAACCTCTTCCCCGGGGGGGTTTTGCAGTTTTACGACGTCCTGATTAACGGTTATTGGCACGCCCGCAGCCTGGCTTACACGGGACGGAGCTACGTACGTTTCATCGAATGGTGCCGGATGCCCGGCGATCTGGTTTTCATTTTCCTGGGGGTGGTCCCCATGGTAATGGCCGCGGCCTTAACCTACCGGACCATCACCCGGGGAGCAAGCGCTTCCTCCCTGGGGGCCAAGCGTTAATAGGTTCTTTTGAAAAGCACGAAGCTGAAGAAAATCGGCGCAGGGGTGCCCGAGAAGTACCACCAGCTCGCCCATGAGCGGGCAGAGGATTGAGTTGGCGGTTGAGCATCTGCCCGTGCCAAAGGGGCTTCGTATCCTCAAGCAAAAACTTTTCCAGAGGAGAAGAATTATGAAAAAGATCAATATCTTCGAGGCCAACGATTTCTCCGAAAAAGGCATGAAAAAGCTGCTGGTACACGACTCTCCCTATTTCAAGATTCTTAACTTCAACTTCAAAGCTGGCCAGGAACTCCCGGTGCATGCCCACGACATCGAGGGACAGGTGAGTTTGGCGGTCTTAGAGGGCGAGGGGGAATTTCTCGGAAAAGACGGGGCCACGCTGCCCGCCGCCCGGGGGGACGTACTGATTTGCGAGATTGCCGAACCTCACGGCCTCAGGGCCAAGACCGATTTGCGACTTCTGGTCACCATTGCCCCGCCCATTTGATCACGGGATAAATAATTGCAGAAAAATGGAGAAGAACATGGCGAAGGCGGTGTATATCGATGAAGAAGAATGCATCGGCTGCGGCTCTTGCGTGGAGATCTGCCCCGAGGTCTTTCAGATGAAGGAAGGTGAGGAAAAGGCAGAGGTTATCAAACCGGAGGGCGGCCCCGAAGACCTAATCCAGGAAGCCATGGACACCTGCCCGGTGTCCTGTATTCACTGGGAAGAGTAAGGGCCACCCAAAACTATGAGGTGTAAAGATGGCTCGGCGCCTTCCCATGATAGAAATCGAAGAGTGCATTGCCTGCGGCAATTGCGAGCAAGTCTGCCCCGAAGTCTTCCGACTCAATGAATCTCTGGGGCATTCCGAGGTGATTAACCCCCATGGCGCCCCGGAAGAAAAGATCCAGGAAGCCGTGGACCAATGTCCGGTACAGTGCATTCACTGGCAACAAGAGGAAGAGTGAAGATATATCCCTAATTCTTCCGCATGAGGAGCCTCAGATGGCCATTCACCTAAAGCGGGTATAGTAAATTTCGCTTTCAAAATAATCCCAGACCGCCCCGGCTGGAGCGATCTGGGATCAGGCAGCGGCAGGATAACTAACTACTGCTGATGATGTTCATCATGAGGAGGAGGTGTCCCTGGTTTACCACCGCCGGTCGGGGTGGGCGGGGTCTTAGGACGATACGCAGGAGTGGTGCCTGTGCCTCCCTGGGGATGATAGCCCGGGGTGGCGCCCCCTTGGGGATGGTATCCAGGGGTAGTGCCTCCCTGGGGATGATACCCCGGAGTGGCGCCTCCTTGGGGATGATATCCAGGAGTGGTGCCTCCCTGGGGACGATACCCAGGAACGGTACCGGTACCACCTTGGGGACGATACCCGGGATTGGCAGTTCCCTGAGGATGATAGCCCGGAGTGGTGCCTCCCTGGGGATGATACCCGGGACCGGTGGTCCCGGCGCCCTGGAATCCTCGATTCCAACCTCCCCCCTGGCCGCGATTGTAGCGGTTATAAAAATTCTCGTCATAGTGCCGGCCCATCTGGTGTCCGCGCCATTGAGGATACTGCCGCTCAAAATTATTCCAGTATTGGGGACGGGCCTGATACCACGCATTCCACCCCGGTGCATACCAGTTTCCGGGTCTGACGATATAGACCTGAGGATAGGCGTAATAAGGGGCAAATCCGATTTTAGGGCCGAAAAAGTAATTCAGGACCCCATTCAGGAACCAATCACCCTTGTAGAAGGTCCAGGGCGTATTGTTCCCAACATACGGCGTCATAGCAACAGGTTGGACCGGGTAATAGCCCTGGGCGGAACAAGGTCCGGACGTCACGCCGATCGCGCCTCCAGCCAGCACGACTGCCAGCAGCAAAAAAATAATTGACCTTTTCATAGGTACCCCCGCAATTTGTCTTTAGTTGTCGGAATGCCTTTTCTGATAGGTTAGATGACCATGATCCTGAATAAGTTAACTTGCTTATTTTCCCTTCCGGCGCTTCTCCAGAAAAGCCACCAAACCCCGGACGAAATCCGGACCCGACCATAAACGGGCGTGGCATTGAGGGCCCAGCCCTGTCCCGGGTGGGGCAGTCTGCTGCCCAACGCCGTCTTTTGTCTAAGGTGGAACTGAATGCCAGCCGCGGCTCGGAAGCTGAGAGGGTGGCAGATCTCTTTAAAAACGCCTCACTTTTCCTTAACCAGCGGCCTCTTTCGGCAGGCCTGGTAAACATCCTCGATGACCTGGGCCGATATGCTCTTCATGGCCTGGCTCATCCCCTGGGCCAGGCCCTGGGGGGTCTTCGTGGGCATTGGCTCCACGGCCCGATAATTTCTCTGGAAAACCACTCTTTGCGGCAAAAGCTCCTGCTGCGTATCGATGAGGGTGACGTTAATGGCCAGGGAGGCCTTCCAGCCATCTGGCTCATCGACTTCCTCGAAATCTTCCACCGCCCCTTCCAACCGATAGCGGCTGTTCCCGGAGTTGGGAGCCAGAAAGACTCCCCGGAACAGCCGGGAGTTCCGCAGGTCTCTGACGAGGTAGTCGGTTACCAGGTACCCGGGGTTGACCCGCCAGCGGTGGTAGCGGTAAACCTCACTTTGATAGGGGCTGGGCCGATATACCATATCGCTGCTGTTAAACGCCTGCGCCACTGCGAACTGCTCCACCATGAGGCTCTGGTCGAGCTGGGGGCGGGCTCCAATCTCTGGGGAGGAGTATTCCAGGATATATTTCTCCACCGGCAGGGGCGGTTTTCCACATGCCGACAACAGGAAAGTCAGGGACAACCAGAGCATCAAGGTTGCCCCCGTTTGGAGCGGCAGCGGCCAGGGTTCAAATTTTTTCATCCGTTCACCTTGGGTTATTCATTCCATCTCTTTTGAGGCGGTTTGCCGAATAAAAGATCGGGTGGCCGCTCCTTGACCCGTTGCAGGAACTGGTCCAGGGAGGCCGAGGCGCGCTGGAGACTGTCGGTGAGTGCCGCCGCATCCTGGGCGACAGTGCGGTATCGGGAGGCTGTTTCCGGAAGCTTCATGGCCTGCAACTCTTTCTGGACATTGGCAGCGAGTGCATGGAGTTCCTTGAGGGAATCCCGGCTCTCCGCCAGAATCTCATCCAGCTTTTTGGCGCTGACCGTATCATTGACCCGTCCGGTGAACTTATCCAGGTTGGTCGCAGTGCCGTGCAGTCTCGCCAGGATTCCGGTCATCTCCTTGCCCTGCAAGAAGTTTTGCATAGCCTTGGTCGTGAGCACGACCTGGTCGGAAATGCCTTTCGTGTCAATCTGTTGGAACTTATCCAAAATGACGTTGGCGGCGTTAAGGAGACGCTGGATCTCGGAAGGGCGGGTGGGGATTATGGGATATTCGGAAGGGAAGTCAATTTTAGGCGACAGGGCTTGCTCCCCGGGTGAGGGCCGGTCAAGACCGATGAATTTTACCCCGGTGATGCCGGCCGTCCTCAGTTGGGCTATGGTGGTCTTGGGTAAATTACCCCGCAGGTTGATCTTCATGACCACCCCGACCAGTTTACCATCGGGCGCCACCTCAATCTCCTTCACCCGGCCCACATCTACGCCCCGGTATTTGACGCTGGAATCCGCCTGCAGGCCCTCCACCGATTCGTCGAAGTAAGAGACGTAGTCTTTCCCCTGCTGAAAGAAGCTGCTGGCTCCCACCCAGATGATGCCGGCCACCGCCAAAAAGAATCCCAGGATTACAAAGAGCCCCAGAATAAAGTCGGTAGATTTTTTGGCCATGTTTATGGTCCCTTAAGCTGATCGCTGCTGGCAGGCTTTCGGTTAAAGAAGTTTTTCACCCGGGGGTCCGGGGAATGCTCCTTGAGGTCCCGGGGATCTCCTTCAGCGATGATTCCCTTGGCGCCCTTATCCAACATTATCACCCGGTGGGCAATAGCAAAGATTGACTCCAGTTCATGGGTGACCACCACCATGGTCGTGCCCATCCCGGCATTGAGGCTTTTGATCAAGTTGTCCAGTTCCGCCGCGGTTACGGGATCCAATCCCGCCGAGGGTTCATCGAAGAAGAGGATTGCAGGGTCCAGCGCCATGGCCCGGGCCAGTCCCGCTCTTTTCGCCATCCCTCCGGAGATCTCTTCCGGGAGATGGTTTTCATACCCGGCCAGATTAACCAGGGCCAGTTTCATCCTCACAATGAGATCGATGGTCTCCTCATTCAGGTCGGTAAATTCCTGAAGGGTCAAGCCCACGTTTTGAGCCAGGGTCATGGACCCGAAGAGGGCCCCCGACTGAAAGAGTACCCCGATTCCGGTTTTTAAGGAATGCAGCATGCTCTCGTCATCCGTCATAATATCGATGCCATTGACCAGCACTCTCCCCGCCGTGGGCGGATAGAGGCCAATCAGGTGTTTGAGCAGGGTTGATTTGCCGCAGCCGCTTCCTCCCAGAATCACCAGGATCTCACCCCGGTTAACCCGGAAGCTGACCCGTTCGAAGACGGTGTTCTCCCCAAAGCGGGCAGTGAGTCCTTCCACCACGATGATGGGTTCTTGACCGGCGTTTTCCAAATAGGTGTTCCTTGGGCGGACCCTAATCAGAGATACGAAAATGAGCCAATATACCCCAAACCGATTTTGCTGAATCCTCGGCTAAATTCCCAAATATTGAAAGGCCAGGGCAAAGGCTGAATCGGTGACAATGATGAGAAAAAGGGCTGACACCACCGCCGAGGTGGTGGCCGAACCCACCGCCGCAGCCCCCCCGCGTACCTGGAAACCCCGCTGGCAGCCGATGCCGGCAATGAGCACCGCAAAGATTCCGGCCTTAAAGAGGCTGAGGATGATATCCAACAAGGCCAGGCTGGTCTGGGTCTCCTTCAGGTAAGCGTAAGGGGTCAGGTCCAAGCCTAAGACCCCCACTAGCAGGCCGCCGGCGATCCCGAAGATATCGGCGTAAACGGTGAGAATAGGAACTACTATTATGGCTGCCAGGACCTTGGGGAGCGCCAGAAAATTGATGGGGTCGAAACCCATGGTCACCAGGGCGTCCACTTCCTCATTGACCTTCATGGTGCCTATTTCTGCGGCAAAGGCGGATCCCGACCTCCCGGCTACCAGAATGGCAGTCATGATGGGGCCCAGTTCCTTGACCATGCCAATGGCCAGCAGAGAGGCCACAAAGATATTGGCCCCGAATTGTTTGAGCTGCAACGAAGACATGAAGGCGATAATGAGTCCCAGGAGGAAGCTGAGGAGGCCCACGATGGGCAGTCCGTCCGCACCCGCTCTTTTCATGTAATAGGCTACGTCCTGCCAGCGGACCGAACGAGGGTGGAGCAAGGCTTGCATCAGGCTGATGAGGAGCGCTCCCAGAAAAACGGTTACCTCCACCAGATCTTTAGCGAACCGCTGGCTCCCCTCACCCAGTTGCTCAACCAAACTGGCGCTTCCCCGCTCTTTGATCAAAGGAGGGATCTTCAGGGCTTCGGGGTCGATGAGGCCCATGATACCCTTGGCCTTCTCGCTAAGATTGACAAACTGAAGGGGCACGGACCTGGCTTTGGACTCGCTCTCAAGCTGCAGGAGCCCCAGGGCCCCGGCACTATCCAGATATTCCACTCCGGCCAGGTCCACGGTCAGTTTGCCGGGGGCCTTTCTTGCCAGCAGGGCCGCGACTTCCTCGTTAAAGAGGCTCAAATTTTCCAGGGCGATGCGGCCGGAGATGGCGAGATTGAGTTCCCGGCCTTTCTGGCCGGCTACTTTTAAGCTGAAGTTCCGATTCGGGTGGGGGGGGTGGTCCATAACATCCCGGAATTCGCCAAACCCGCCAATTGACTCTTCTGGACCTGCGAATCTGATAAGGGTTGAGCTAATTGTTAAAATCGAGAGCCAGGAACTCTTTATCGGTCAGATCCCACCTGTGGAACGCCTCCGTGGCGTCCAGGCTTAAGCCCAGCATCCCCACCATCTGCCCATCATGGAGGAGCGGGACAGCAATGATATAAATCTTAGAGCCGTCCTGCAAAAAGAAGCGTTGTTGGGAGATTTTGCGGGTTTTCAGGACCTGATCAAAAAAACCGTAGCCGGAGAAATTAAGCAACCCCTCTTTTTTCTCGGGATACCTTGCCAGGATGTCTCCCTCCGGGTCCACGACGCCGATCTGGAAAGGGCACATGCGGCAGAGTTTAATCCCCGGTTCGGCCTTTGCCAGAGCCATATTGATGGCTGCCGGATCCTGCCGGGCCACCACTCCCGCCAGCGACGCCTTTAGCCGTTGGATGCAGTCTTGGGCCTCATGCTTAAAAGAGGCCGCGCCGGGACTCAAGGGTGGTTCCTTGGCGGAACAGGCGCAAAAAAACAAAAGGATTATGAGAAAAGGGAGATTCCGAAGACGACCGGGGCCGAATTTTTCGGGAAGATTATTGCTTGCCATTTGCCTCCACCCATCCCCATCTTAATTTAACTGGGGCCCCACTCCTAGAAAATATTTTAGTATTTTACCAGTCTGGCCGCTGGTTCGGCAGCCGCGCCAGGTAGTGCCTGCGGCTACGGAACCGCGCCCATTCCTGGCCGGGGCCGTGCAAGGCTTACTATTCACATCCCCCAAACACCCGGGCAAAGATGGCATCGACGTGGCGCAGGTAGCGGCCCAGGTCGAAGATAGGGGCCAGCTCCGCCGGGGTGAGATACCGGGTGATCTCGGCATCCGCCTGGACCAACGCGGGAAACTCGCCTCCCTGCTCCCAGACCTGCATGGCCGGGCGCTGCACCAACCGGTAAGCCGTATCCCGTGTCAGACCTTTGTCAATCAGCGCCAGCAGCAGGCCCTGGGAAAAGATCAGGCCATGGGTGAGGTTGAGGTTTCTGGTCATATTCATCGGATAAACCGTGAGATTCTTTAGCAGGCGGGTCAGGCGAGCCAGCATGAAGTCCAGGAGCACGGTGCTGTCCGGGGCGATGAGCCGTTCCACCGAGGAATGGCTGATGTCCCGCTCGTGCCACAGGGGCACATTTTCCAGGGCCGCTAGCGCATTACCCCGGAGCAGCCGGGCCAGGCCGCACAGGTTCTCGGAGAGAACCGGGTTGCGCTTGTGGGGCATGGCGGAAGAGCCCTTCTGGCCGGCGGCGAAAGACTCCTCGGCCTCGCGCACCTCGGTGCGCTGCAGGTGGCGGATCTCCAAAGCCACCTTCTCGATGCTGGCGCCGATCAAGGCCAGGGTGAGAAAGTATTCGGCGTGCCGGTCCCGCTGAATCACCTGGGTGGAGATGGGCGCCGGGGCAAGTCCCAGGCGGGCGCAGGTCTTGGCCTCCACCTCCGGGGGCAGGTGGGCAAAGGTGCCCACCGCGCCGGAGAGCTTGCCCACCGCGATGGTTCGGCGGGCAGCCGCCAGACGGACTCGTTGCCGTTGGAACTCTGCAAACCACAAGGCGAATTTCAATCCCAGGGTAGTCGGTTCGGCATGCACTCCGTGGGTGCGGCCCACCATGGGCAAATCCTTAAATTCGTAGGCCCTCTCTTTCAGGACCTTAAGCAACTCCTTGAGGTCTGTTTGCAAAAGGTCGGCGGCTTCCATCAGTCGCAGGGCCAGGGCGGTATCCAGTACGTCCGAGGAAGTGAGCCCGAAGTGGAAATAGCGGCCGTCCTCCCCCAGGCAGGCGGCCACCTGGTCCACAAAGGCGGCCACGTCATGATGGGTCTTTTCTTCCAGGGCCAGGATCTGGTCCACGTCGCAGGCGGCCTTGGCGGCGGCCCGGGCCGGCGTTTCCCGGGGGATGAGGCCGCACTCGGCCATGGCCTCCAGGGCCGCCAGCTCCACCTGGAGCCAACTGGCATACCGGTTCTCTTCGCTCCAGATGCGTGCCATTTCCTTGCGGCTGTATCGGGGAATCATGTCTCACCTCAGAGAAACTTTCCGCTCTTTACAAGTCGGCGCTCCGTGATTATAAACGGAAGTCCCAGACAAGAAAAGAGGATTGACGGGGCGAATTTGAATAGATACCTTTCTTGGCATCCACAACCTGTTCACGAGAGACCGAAATGGCCGAATGGGGAGAAATCTTCGCGGCTCCCAAAATGCAAGAACTGCAGCCCAACCCGGAGTTCCTGGCCCTGCTGCCGGAGCTGAGACTGGCAGGCTACCAGCAGGTCCTGGATGCCGGCTGCGGCGTGGGCCGCCAGCTAGCGCCCCTGGCGCGGGAGGGCTTTCAGGTGGTGGGGGTGGACCGGGAGGCCTCGGTGCTCCGGGTGCTTAAGGGCCGTCTCCAAGCCGCCGCCTTATCTGCTCCTTTGCTCTTGGCCGACCTGCGCCGTCTGCCCGTAGCAACGGGCTGCTTTGATCTGGGGGTCAGCATCAATGTCATCAATCACGGGGACGCGGTCGCTTTTCGGGAATATTGCCGGGAGCTGGACCGGGTCTTGAAGGTCGGCGCCCATCTGTTTATTTATGTCTCACCCCTTACGTTCGCGGCCAGGGTGATGTTGCCCGGGACCAGGAGGCTGGAGCCCGGCACCCTGGTGGACATCGCTACTCCCGACGGCAAAATGGTACACCATTTCCCCACTCCCCAAGAATTAAAGGGGCAATTTCCGGGCTATGAGGTGCGGCGTCTGGAGACCATCCAGGCAGCCATCCCCTTCATGGGCAACGTCGAAATGGACCAACTCATCTTTTATGGAAGGAAAAGATAGCTGCCTTAAGCGGCCTAGGGCAGGTAAAATTCGGCGGGCACAGCCAGCCGCCTGGGTTCTGGCAAAGGCTGGAAGCCGGGGCCGCCAGTTTGTAGGCTAAGCATGTAGGGTGGGCACTGCCCACCACTTTCTTGAATAGAAATGCCTGGTTACCAGAGATGCGAAACGTCGGGCGGCGCTTTTTTATTTACGGTGGTTGCTTTTCAAAATTGAAGATTATAAGGAATCGGTGGGCAATGCCCACCCTACGTGAACCGGCAGAAACAGAAAACAGTATAGGGCGGCCTTTGGCCGCCAAATGTCGGTGGGCACAGGCCGCCGTCTAGGTTCAAGCACAGCATGGAAGCCTGGGCGGCAGGCAATATCTGGTCCGTCCCGGCTGGGACTGGGGCCACAACTTGCGTCTGCGAGCCGATTCCGCTAAAATTTATGAAACATATGTCTCAGAAAGATAAAACCTTGCAGATTAAACGCAAACCTACCCGGACCATCCGGATCGGTGGGGTCCAGATCGGCGGCGGCGCCCCGGTGGTGGTGCAGTCCATGACCAATACCGACACCAGGAAGGTGGGCGCTACCCTGGCCCAGCTCCAGAGATTGGCTGCGGCCGGCTGCGAGGTGGGCCGGCTGGCGGTGCCGGATCAGAAGGCGGCCCAGGCGCTGGGGGAAATCAAGAGAGAGAGCCCGCTGCCCCTGATTGCCGACATCCATTTCAACCATCGTCTCGCTTTGGCCGCCCTGGAGCAGGGGGCCGACGCCATCCGCATCAACCCCGGCAACCTGGGAGGGGAGAAGAAGACCCGCCAGGTGCTGGAGGCCTGCCGGCAACGGGGTGTGCCGCTGCGCCTGGGGGTAAATGCCGGCTCCCTGGAGCCGGACCTGCTGGAAAAGTATGGGGCCCCAACTGCCGCGGCCCTGGCGGCCAGCGCCCTCCGCTGGGTCAAGAAGTTCGAGGACTGGGGTTTCTTCGATTTCAAGATTTCCCTGAAATCCTCCGATGTCTTGGTGACAGTGGCGGCCTACCGGAAGGTCTCGCGCCTGACGGATTATCCTTTGCACCTGGGGGTGACCGAAGCCGGGGGCCTGATCGCCGGAACGGTGAAGTCCGCCCTGGGGATCGGCATGCTGCTGGCCCAGGGCATCGGCGACACCATACGGGTCTCACTCACCCGGGACCCGGTGGAAGAGGTGCGGGCGGCCTACGAGATTCTTCGGGCCCTGCATCTCAGGGAGCGGGGGGTGGAACTGATTTCCTGCCCCACCTGCGGCCGCTGCCGCCTGGACCTCTTTTCCCTGGCGGAGGAGGCGGAGCGCCGCCTGCTGGCAGTGACCACCCCCCTCAAGGTGGCCATCATGGGGTGCGTGGTGAACGGCCCGGGGGAGGCCCGGGAGGCGGACGTCGGCATAGCTGGAGGCGCCGGAGTGGGCGTCCTGTTCAAAAAGGGCCGCAAACTGCGCCAGGTGCCGGAGAAAGAGCTGCTGCGCGCCCTGCTTGCGGAAGTGGCGGCCCTTACCGGTGAGGCGGTGGATTTGTCGTAGGAAGGATTGGCAAGGTCCTGAGCCGCGGCCGGCCAGGTCAAAACCTGGCCCTATCTAAGTCCGGCTGCAAAGACTTTGTTAAAAGGCCATAAAGAACCTGCACCAATCTCGCGGGCAGGTTTTTCTAAAGGTCTTATTCCTCCTGTTTTGCAGACGATTCAGAAGCGGCCAGTTATCATCGAGCCGTTGACCCTTCGCAACCGCGCCTTCCCCCTGGAATCAACGTACCCTCTCATCGGGAATATTTATTCCTCCACAAAAATCGCACCCTTTAAAAATCAGGGACTTATCCCCCCAAAATTACGGACCCCCTTTTTGATTTTTCTTATAAGCAATAAAGTCATGGTGATCGATTTAGTATTTAGTCGGCTTTGTTTCTTCCCCAATGCAAAAAAAGGATGAAGTTTTAAATTTGTCTTGACAAAAACTTATAGAATAACTAAAGGTTGAACGTAGATACCCCCAAGACCTGTTGGAAAAAATGTAAGAGAATTCGAGGCCAAAAATCAGGATTCCCCTGATTGACATGCAAGGTTAGATGAGGCCAGATGTCTCTATAATCTTGGAATATCCTGATGAGAGGTCGAGGGGGGCGGACGATGAAAACTATCCTGGTGGTAGCAGTAGTATTAACGCTGGCCGGGTGCGCAACTTCATACCAGTCTAAGGGTCTGATGGGTGATGGCTATTCAGAAACCCAAATTGCCCCTGACGTGTTCCGGGTGTCCTTCGGAGGTAATGGATATACCTCAGGAGAACGTGCCCAGGACTTCACATGGCTGCGGGCCGCGGAACTAACCCTACAGCACGGGTTCCAATACTTTGTTATTGTTGACGAGAAAAATGCCACTAAAATCAGCACCTCGACACTTCCAGGCTTTAATTTTACGTCTGCGAAGTTTAACTGGGGCCAGTACAAAAGTTCTTCAGTTTACTTACCCCCCACTTCTTATAACACAGAAAGGCCGAATTCTTTCCTTCTTATTAAGTGTTTTACAGACAAACCCGCACTCGATAATGTTTGGGACGCGGATTTCCTGCAACAGTCTTTAATGCAGAAGTATAGAATTGAACAAACTACGACCCGTCAGGCTAAGAATGCTTCAGATGAACGGCAGTACCAAGCCATAACGAAATCTAGTTTTAATAATAATCTAGTAAAAGAGAAAGCAGTTATGGTAAAAAGCAACGCTGAGATATCAACTGCTAATAATCGGCAAAGTCAGAATAATAACCACAGCGCTAGCGCGTCCACCGGTGAGTCTGGTCTGGCTCAATCATCTGGACACGACCCAGTTGAATAAAGGGAGGATAACCCTATGGACAAAAAGATAATTTTCCTTATCCTGGCCATGGTCTGGTTAGTGGTGGGTTTCCCCACTGATCAGGCGCAACGCGCCTATGCTGCTCCTGTCGGGGCCTTTGCAAGCGACAGGGATCACCTGGTTTCTGTTGCCTATGCGGATCCGGCGGCGCTTCCTGATGTGGGTGATCAGTCTACCCAGGCGGAAACGGGCAATTATGAACGGCCCCGCCTGTACACGGGGATCATTAAAAATAAGAGCAATTGTGACGTTTCGCTCTATTCGCGCAATAGCGACGCCACCTTGATCATTCCGGCCCATGGCTGGATCGAATACAATGCCTGGGTGCGCCATTTCGCTCTGACGGCCTACTGTGACGGCAAGCCTTTCTACTGCCTGAATATCAATGCCAATCCCAGCGCCTTTCCCTTCATGTGCAAGAATTACGATTTCATGGTGGAAATCGTGAAACCGGGGGGAATGGGGGAAGGGCAGGGGTACCCCGGGAAGAAGCTTAAGAGACGGGTAAGAAAAACGAGCGCGGTAGGATAGGGAAAGCTCAGGCAAACAGATCCGCTAGATATGCATTTGCGGGGGAAGCCCGGAAGGGTCTTCCCCCGAATTTTTTTAGGGCCACCTGAACTTTTGTAGGGGCGGACACACCGGTCCGCCCCTACGCCGCAAGAACCTTTTGACGGCAAGATGGGATTATATCGGCCGGGCAACGGGGCGGCAGAGATTTTGGCGGATATCCAGGTAGACTTCTCCGTAGCCGGGGGAGCTGTGCCGCAGGGTATAGAAGGCGTTGAGCATCAGGCTGGCCACCATGAGGTTGGTGAACAGGAGTTGGGGGGCGCCCGCGGCCATGAGCTCTTCACAGGAGAGCTCGGCCGGGTTGCGGTCCCCGGGCTGGGCGATCTCGGGGTGATAGCGTCCCAGGGAGGGGGTCAAATCCCGGCCGGCGCGGCGGAGGTAAAGCTGGACGTTGCCGTCTTCGTAATCGTTGCCCCCGGAAATCAGAGTGAGGTCTTGGAGGGTAGCGGCGTAGCCGTCCACCAGGTGACGGGAGGCGTAATTATCTACCATCAGGAAGACGATATCCCCTCCCTGATCAGATGGTGGAGGTTGGCGGCGGTCACGTATTCAGGCACAGCGCGCAGGAAGATTCCCTCGAACTCCCGGGCCAGTTCCCGGGCCTTGACCTCGGCCTTGTTGCCGGGCCGGCTAAAGGCCTGGCGAGGGGCATTGGCCTGCTGAAAATGGTCGCCGTCGATGAGGGTGAGGCGGGTCCTCTCCCCGAAATATTGCAGGTAGCGGCAGAGGAAGGGCAACAAGGCGCAGCCGATGCCGCCGATGCCTATGGCCTTGATCTCGGTAGTGTTGACCATCTGAAGTTCCGTTTCTCCCGGCGCCCGCTCTAATATCGTTAGAGCCGTGCAAATTACGCCAAATCGCCCCTTCAGGCGCCGAACTCGATGGGACGGGGCAGGGGGGTTACCTTGTCCTCCACCTCTGCCGCCCAATCCCCGGCCGGAGGCGCCTCAGCCCAGGGAATGGGATAGGGGGAGATGAGGTGTTCCGGTGGCAGATAGCCGTGGTATCCCTGCACTACCACGGAGCAGGAAAGGCTCAGGTCACCGTCGAGGTTGCCCACGGTGAGGTGAAAGCCGTCTTCGTGCCGCTCGTCGGCTTCATCACGTTGCGAGTGGAAGGCCTCAAGGCCGGCGTGGCTGTGAATGGTGCCCAGGCGGAGGAGGCCGGCTGGGAAATCCCGAACCATGTAGTCGCAATGGCCGCCGCCCACCGTCTGGTGGGGTATAACCAGCTCATAGGACTGGGCTTTCTCCCGCCAGGCCAGCAGGGCCACGGCTTCGCTCTGGTGACGGGTATACACCGCCCGGAAAAAAGCCACCGCCTGGAGCAGCAGCCCTGCGGGCAACGGGGGGCCGCAAAGGCGTACCTCAGGTTCCTGGGGAGCTAGCCAGGGTATGCCGGCGGCGGGCAGCGTTGCCTCGAAAAAGGGGGTACGTTTCACCAGAAAGAGACCCTGCCGGGTCAGGAGGTAGTAAATGGGCTCCTCAGGAGTGGAAAACCCGTGCTCTTTCAAGTAAATAGGCAGCATAACCTGGGAACACCATAAGTTGTATTAACGATATTGTCAAACCCCGGAGGCCCCAGAAGATTTTTTTTGCTCAAGGGGGCGGACACATGGGTCTGCACTTACAGCCTCGTCAAACCTGGGACGTCTCAAAAGATTTTTTTGCTGTCCAGCAGCAGGGTTACCGGCCCGTCGTTGATGAGGCCCACTTGCATCATCTGGCGGAAGCGGCCGGTAGCCACCCTGAGACCGTGTCCGGATATTCCGGCGGCCAAATCCTGGTAGAGCCTTTCGGCCAGCTCCGGAGGCGCCGCCGCGTCAAAGGAGGGGCGGCGGCCCTTGCGACAATCCCCCAGGATGGTGAACTGGGAGACTAGCAACACCTCGAAACCGGTGTCCAGAAGGGATAGGTGGAGGAGGCGGTCCGCCCCTGGAAAGACCCTTAGATGGGCCAGCTTTTGAGCCAGATAGTCCACATCGCCGGGGCCATCATCAAGGGCCACCCCCGCCAGGACCAGGAGGCCCTGGCCAATCCTGGCCACTTCCTCTCCGGACACCCGAACCCAGGCTTCCTTGACCCGTTGTACCACAGCCCGCATGGCAACCTCCCGAGTTTCAAGTATTGACTTTCCACAGGCAGTATCTCGTGTAAACCTATGGTTGAGGGCTGCCGCCGGGAGTTCCGAAGACATGGCTTGGCAAGGTTCCGAGGGTCCGGGAAATAGCTGCTGATAATCTATAATAATTTCGCAATCCGTCGAAGGAAAAACCCGCAGCGCTCATTTTGCCCACCCCGGCCTCAAATTAGATACCTATAATAGGAAATTCGCCATATTAGCTTCTTTACCGGTTCGCCGGAAAATCTCGCACCCTCTTAAACCAATGGTTATCTGTCCAAATCTATGTTAGCATACTGCTAAATCCAAAATTCGAACTGGAAAAACGCCAATCCAGAGTCGAAAATTAAAACTCCATCATGGTTTCTCCGCCCCTTTCCCAAGCCCGTTTGACCATTCCCAACCTCATCACCCTTACTCGGATTATCCTTACGCCCTTATTCATCATCTTTTTGATCCAGGGCCGCTATCGCCAGGCACTTATCGTCTTTATCCTGGCCGGGTTGAGCGACTTGGCGGACGGGTTGATCGCCCGCTGGTGGCAGCAGAAATCACGTCTGGGGAGCTACCTGGACCCCCTGGCGGATAAACTCCTGATGTCCACCAGTTTCGTGACTTTAAGCATTTTCCGGGTAATCCCCTCCTGGCTGACGGTGATGGTCATCAGCCGGGACGTCATTCTGGGACTGGGGGTGCTCATCCTGGTCTTGACGGATTATCCCTTGGTGATCAAGCCGTCGCTGGCTGGGAAATGTACCACCACCGGCCAGTTGCTAACTGTAGGCCTGGTGTTGCTGGCAAAGGCTAAATTATGCCATCTGCCAACTGGTATTTTGACCGCCTGTTTTTATATCACCGCCGGCCTGACAGCCTTTTCCGGGATTCACTACATCTATGGGGGGCTCAAACTGGTGTCCCAACAGGCTGAGGACCGCGAGGATGACGGTTGCTGAAGTTATCGATCTGGAGCGCTTCCGGGCCAGGGTGTCGGCGGACCAGGGCTTTCGTACCTGGCTGGGCCGCTTCAAGGAGCAATTCGGCCCAGAAACCCGCTTTGAGGATTTGAGTCCCACCACCCTCCTGTATCTGGCCAGCCCCGGGGAAGATAACCTCTACGTCTTTTTCGATCTAATCATGGGGAGCAGGGGCCTGGGCGGCTCGCTGCGTTTTCGCCTGGATGACCTCGAATACGCCGTCAAATTAAAGATAATGGACACTGCCTTCGCCTTGGTGGATAGGGTGAGGTTTGAGCTGATGCGCCGGCTGGGCTGGCTGGAGGCGGTCCCCGGGGGGGAGCACTCCATCATGCAACTGGTGCAAGAGGCCTGGCGCCGGCAATTGCAATTTGCCCGGGAGATTCCCCGATTGTCCACGGACCACCCGGATTATCAGGCCTATTCCCGACTAAACCACCTCGACCGGGTTGTGTTCATCCGGAGGCTTATCCCCCGGGCTGTGGACACCTTCCGGGAACGGCTGGCGTCCGGGAATCAGGGTTAACTATCAACCTCCCCGGGACGCTGGCTGCCGGCGGGAGAATTCTTTTATTCCTTAACAAGAAAATGTTTTTCCCCTTCAAATAATCGAGACACTGGTACATGGCAGCCTTACCGTCCCGGTCAAACCCTTCTATCCAATTGCCACCGCACGGTCCAACCCAGGTGGCGTAAGACCAGAGGTTTCAGCAGGCACTGTAGGTTTCCGATCTCCTTGGCCTTGGCGCAAATACTCTCCTCGGTGTAACCGGAGGTAAGAAGAACCAGGAGGTCCGGGCGAAGCTTAAGGGCGGCTTCAGCCAGGCCGAGCCCGGTCATCAACGGCATGGTCAAATCGGTAATCAGCAGGTCAAAGGCCTGCGGCTGAGCCTGGAACTCTTCCAAGGCCTCGGGGCCGCTGGTAAAGCTGGTGACCCGGTACCCCAGGCTTTGCAGAAACTCCTTGCCGATCTGGACGATGTCGGCTTCGTCATCTACCAGCAGAATATGCTCCGTGCCCCGGGGGATGGGATCGGTAATGGGAGCTTCTGCGGCTGCGGAGCTTTGATGGCTGGGGAGATAGACCCGGAAGGCGCTGCCTTTCCCCAGCTCACTCGTTACCCCGATGGCGCCGCCCAGGCTCTGGACAATGCCGTGGACTGCGGACAGGCCTAAGCCGGTGCCCTCATCCATTGGTCTGGTGGTGAGCAAGGGATCGAAAATGCGCTTCAGGGTCCTTTGATCCATGCCGCGACCGCTGTCCTTCACGGTGAGTCTAAGGTAAGGCCCGGATTTGAGCTCAACGCCGGGTTCGGCCGGACTGGCCCCCAGGAGCAACGTCTCCAGGTTGATTTGCAGAACTCCGTCGGTTTCCCGCATGGCTTCAAAGGCGTTGCTGCTGAGATTCATCAAGATTTGGCTAATCTGTGCCGGATCGGCCAGCACCAGGCCGCAATGAGGGTCCAGATTTTGGCGAATCTCAATAGTGGCGGGCAGGAAGGCCCGCAGCAGCTTAAGCGACTCCTTGACCATGGGCAGTATCGCCAGCGGCCTAATTTCCGGCTCATCTTGGTGGCTGAAGGCGAGAATCTGTTTGACCAGGTCTCGGGCGCGGTCCCCAGCCCTTAAGGAGGCTTCCAATTTACTGCTAATCTGCTCGGCCCCCGGCATTGTGTTCAGGGCCATGCAGGCCAGCTCTACGTAGCCTATCATGGCCCCGAGGACGTTGTTGAACTCGTGGGCGATCCCGCCGGCAAAGGTGCCCAGGGCCTCCAACTTCGCCACCTGGCGAAATTTGGCCGCCATTTTGGCCTGGATCTCTGGGCTCCGTTTAGGTTCTGAGATGCCCCGGGCGATGTTGAGGATGACTTTGCGGCCCTGTAATTCAATGACCCGGGCGTGGTTTTCCAAAGGCAGGATGGAACCGTCCTTGCAAAAGCTTCTGGACTCAAAAAAGAGTTCGCCCTTGTCCTGCAGTTCCTTGAGTCTTTGTTGCCAGGACCGGGCCAGTTCCGGGGTAAAGAGCTGTCGCAAATTTAATTCCATCAACTCTTCCCTACGGTAACCGCGGCTTCGGCAGGCGGCTTCGTTGACCAGGATAAAATTGCCTTCAAAATCGGAGACATAGATAGGCTCAGTGACCAGATCCAGCAGCTTCGCCTTCAGGACCTGGTCCTCATTGACCCTGGCCAATTCCCCGGGGCCTGCCGCCACCCAGCCTGGCGGATGCTCCCGGTAGTCCTCCAAGTCCCTGGAAAGACGCCGGGTATGCAGCAGGTTGGCCACCCGCACCCGCAACTCGAATTTGTTGAGGGGGGCCAGGATGATCTCATCCACGCCTTCGGGGAGATGGGGCCTGCGCAGGATTGGGTCCCCGGGTGAGGCAATGAGGAGAACGGGCAGAAAGACCGGCTGCTCCAATTTTTTCCGCTCCCCCAGCCCCACTTCTGGGCGTCCCAGATGAGGGGAGTCCAGTATGGCCAGATCGAAGGCCGGGGGCTCCGGAACCGCCTGTTCAGGGACTTCCAAGTGATAATCCGGGGCCAACCATTGCCTGAGGAGCGCCCGGGGTTCCGGGTCGGCAAGCAACAGGAGAATGCGGGAAGCTTTGCCAACCGGGTTGGCAGGATCAAGAGATTTTTTTGGTTTCAAGGTTCGCTCCCAGTGACCAATTAATGAGGTCATTAATGATGTCTTGGTAAATTGTTATAAAGTCCTTGCAAGGAGTCGCCATCATCCGGCTCGCGCTGTTTAGCACCTGGGCGCCAGGGCGAGCGGGGTGACTAATAATAATTTTTTGGATGCGGGCTCGCCAGGGAAGCCATCCAAAAATGCCGCGAGATTAACAATTGCTGAGGATCTCCCTTAAGCGAGCCTGTTGGCCAGGGCGATGAGGGCCACGGCGGCGATATTATTGGGTTGGAAAAGGGCGATGGGTTGTCCGGCAATCTGGGACATGGAGCAGGCTTCCTCGGAGTAAGGCACCGCTCCGAGAATATCGCAATTCAGGTGCGTTTTGATATCTTCCAGTTTCATGGATATGGGCAGGACGATCCGGTTGGTAATGACCGCCCCGATATTGGCGTCCCCCAGGCCATAGGATTTTAATAATTCCAGCAGGGCCTTACCGGCGCGCACCGAGAATTGCTCCCGTTCGCTGACCAGAACTACATAATTGCAAAGGCGGATGGCGGTGCTGAAGGCCTCAGAAGGGTAGTTCGGTAAATCGAGAATGACATAATTCGCCAAACCCGCCAGCATCTGGATCAGGGCCGCAGCCCGGAGTGGGTCGATTTCGGTGAAATCCTCAGCCTTTTGCGGCCCGAAGAGGAGTCGCAAACCGGGGGAGGAATTATAGAGAAACTGTGATAAATCGGCGGTGGTCAGGGAATCGGGCGCAAGCTCCAACAACTCTTTCAGATTGGACTCCGGATTTTGGTTTAACATCAGGGAGAAGGTGCCCCGGCCGGACTTGAGCTCCGCGGCGATCACCTGGTGGTTCTGTCCGGCCAGCACCGCGGCAATGTTCAGGGCGACCGTGCTGGTGCCGACGCCGCCTTTGGCGCCGGTGAATCCGATGATCTTTCCCGCCTTCTTGAGTTGCTGGGTTCCCTGGAAAAACCGTCTGCCCTTTTTCTCCTCCTGATATTTAATGGCCCGCAGCAGGGGCAACATCATCTGTTTGATGGGGGATTGTTTTACTACATAGTCCCAGGCGCCGTTTTTCATGGCCAGCTCGGCGCCGTCCTGGTCCTCCCCCACGGTGATGATGATGACTTCCGGGCTGTCAGGAATCTCCCGAATCTTGGGGAGGATTTCCAAACCGCTGCCGTCGGGCAATTGCACGTCGAGAAAAATTACCTCATATTTTCCGGAAGTAACGGTTTCCAAGCCCTTTCCCAGGGTGTGGACGCAGGAGGCGTGATGCCCCAGGTCCGTGACCATTTGGGAGAGCATTTCACAAAACATCTCATTATCGTCGATGATCAAAACGTTAGCCATGAGGATATTCCCTTGAAATCAGCGGTTGCCTTCTTAAGGCACCGGTTTCGCCGTGGCCTCTAATCAATTAATTTAGCATGATAACCTAAGTCTACCGATGTAATATGATAAACATTATGATTAATAATTCCATCGATATTTTCCCCACCGTTAATGTCAATAGAATTTGCTATTACATCTCCATTAATGGTGCTGGACCCATTAAGGGTTATTAACCATTAGCAGAAGGGGCATAACAGATTACACTGGAAGTGCCGCTCCCAAAACCATCCTGGCCATTAATGGTAATTTGGCCTCCTGATGAATAGAGTAAGACCTGGTTGGTGCCGCTGATGGTCGACGTGCCATTGACAATTATATTGCCGGTTGCCATAATTGGCCCTGTCGAATTAATCTCATAAGGCGCCAACTTCGCCCGCTGGGAGCGACGGAGGAGATTCTTCCAGGGCCATCCTCGGGGTGCGACCTCGGTGCCCGCTCCTTCTTTTGCCTGGATGAAATGAGGCCCTGGATAATTCGCATCTTGTGCTCCCGCCGGCTATTTCAGAAGGGTCCTGGATATCCTGATGGCTCCCGGCCCGATAATGATTATGAACAGGACCGGCATGATGCAGAGCATCATAGGAAACAGTATCTTCACCGGCATTTTGGCGGCAATCTCTTCAGCCTTCTGGGCCCGCTGCACCCGGATGAAATCGGCATGGGTACGCAGGGCTTCCGCAATGCTGGTCCCCATCTTTTCCGATTGCAGTATCAGGCTCACTAAAGACTTGATGCTGGGCACCCCGGTGCGCTCCGCCAGGTTTTTCAAAGCCGTATCGCGGGAGCTGCCGGTGCGCAGCTCGGCATTGGTGAATTGCAGTTCCTTATAGAGTTCCTTGGATATGGACCTGACCTCCTCGGCTACCCGGACCAGGGTGGCCTGCAAAGCCAACCCCGCTTCCATGGAGACGATCATCAAGTCCAGGACATCAGGTAAGGCCCGGTCTAGGCGATCCTGACGCCGGCGCAGCGAAACCTGGAGAATATAGTAAGGCAGATAATAGCCGGTCCCAGCCAGGAGGCAGCCAAGCATCAAGCTGATGATGGCTCCCCGCCCGCGCCAGATATTGAGAAACATGAAGGGCAGGGGCAGCAGGAAGGTGCAGAGGGTCCGTAGGCCGAAATAGATGGCCGGGGCATTGGGGTGACAGAAGCCGGCTTGATAAAGGGTAGATTTAAGTTCGGTATTCTGGGTTTTGTCCTTCAGGGACAACTTCCCGACATTGGATAGCCAATCCAGGAAGCGCCTTTTGAGGGAAAGAGCAGCGGCGGTTCTCCCCAGCGGGAGAGGGCAGCTCTTTCCATCAGCGCTGCGATATCGCTCCCTCATGGTTCGGCGTTGGTAGTTATAGCTGGCCAGTCCATAGGTGAGCAAAGCGAAGCTGATGAAGGTGACACCCATCATCACATAAGGATAGATCTGTTGATCCATGGTCTTTTCCGTTATCACACCTTGATTTGAATCATTTTAGACATCCAGAGGATTCCTATGAGCATGCTCACGACCCCGCCCATCAGCAACCGGTTTCCCGTGGTATCGGTCAGCAGCACCATGATGTAACCCGGGTTGACGAAATAGAGAATCAGGAAGATGCCCACGGGAAGCATCGCCAGAATCAGGGCGGAAAAGCGCCCTTCCGCGGTAAGACCTTGGATCTTGCCCCTTAACTGCAACCGGGCCCGGATAAGTTTGCCGATGTTTTCCAGGACCTCCGCCAGATTGCCCCCAGTCTCGCTCTGGATCGAGACGGCGGTAACAAAGAAGCGCAGGTCCTGGCTGGCCACCCGGTCAGACATGCGGTGCAAGGCTTTATTTAGGGAAAGCCCCAGGCGCTGCTCCTCGAAGGCGATCTTCATTTCCACTCCCAGCGGAGAGCCAATCTCGGCGCTCGCCATTTCCATGGCAGACTGGAGAGTGTGGCCGGCCCGCAGAGAGCGGGACAGCAGCTCCATGCCTTCCGGCATCTGCCTCTCCAGGCGGGAGGCCTTGCGTTTCCTCTTGATCCGCAGGTAAAGGTAGGGCGCCGCCCCCAGCAACCCGGCCAGGAGGATTCGCCAATAAAAAACCGCAAGAAAGGACCCGGCCAGGTAACCGGCGCAGCCCAGAATTCCCGCCACACTGAGGAAGGCCTCGGGAGAGCAAAAAATGTCGGCCTGGTACAAGGTGCGCTGCAAGTTTTCCACTTTGGCCCAGCCCAACACCGCTTTTAACATCAAAAGCAGTACTCCTGCCCGCGACTCGCCGTGAATCTTGAAGAGGCGGGCTTCAACCAGTCCTTTCCTACTATTCCCCCAGAGGCGTTTGTTCATCTCATTTCGGCCCATGGGCCGCACGAAGGAGAGATAGAACCCGGATAGAAAGAAGGCCAATCCCGCGAAGACGCTGGACATGACGAAGATATACTGAGTCTCTGGAGAAGGGTTCATTAGATTGCTCAGGTCTTCGTTGAGTTGAACTGAGAAGGATCCTCCGGGGGGTCGAAGATATTAGGCAGCGGCACCCCATAGAGCCGGCAGCGTTCAGCAAAGCCGGGCATTACCCCGGTGGGCACATGTCTTCCCAGGACCTTGCCCTCTGGGTCCAAGCCTTGCCTTTCGAAGACAAAGATATCCTGCATGCTGATCATGCCGCTCTCCATTCCGGTAATCTCAGAGAGGCTTACCAACCGGCGAACCCCGTCGCTGTGGCGCGCCAGTTGGATGATGATGTTCAAGGACGAGGAGATCATCTGGCGCATGGCCCTTTCCTGGATGGTGACGCCGGAGAGGGAAATCATGGTTTCCATACGCAGCAGGGCGTCCCGGGAGGTGTTGGCGTGGACGGTGGTCATGGAGCCTTTATGGCCGGTGTTCATGGCCTGGAACATGTCGATCACTTCCGGTCCCCGCACCTCACCCAGGATAATCCGGTCCGGCCTCATCCGTAGGGAATTTCGCACCAGGTCTCGCTGGGTTATTTCTCCCTTGCCTTCCACGTTAGGCGGGCGGGTCTCCAGGCGGCAGACATGTTCCTGCTGCAGTTGCAGCTCCGCCGAATCTTCGATGGTAATGATGCGCTCAGAGGACGGGATATACCCTGAGATAATATTGAGCATGGTGGTTTTGCCGGCCCCCGTGCCCCCGGAGATGAGAATGTTCAGTTTGGCCACCGCAATGGTCTTGAGCACTTCACCGATTTCCGGGGAGAGGCTGCCCTTTTCGATTAAGTCCTCCAACTTGGGCCGTTGGACCCCAAAGCGCCGGATGGACAACATGGGGCCATCCAGGGCCAGGGGCGGGATGATGGCATTGACCCGGGAGCCATCGGGGAGCCTGGCATCCACCATGGGAGTGGACTCATCGATGTGGCGCCCCACGTTTGAGACAATCTTGTTGATAATTTTCAGTAAATGCTCGTCGTCTTGGAACCGCACACAGGTGAGTTCCAACCGCCCGTGCCTTTCGATGTATACCTGGTCATACCGATTGGCAAGGATGTCCGAGATGGTGGGGTCCTTCAGCAAGGGCTCCAGGGGGCCCAGCCCCAGGATCTCAAATTCGAGTTCCTCTGCCAGGCGGATCTTTTCAGCCAGGTTCATCGGCTCGGTCTCTTCTTCCAAGAAGAGGTCCAATACCTGGCGAATCTCCCGGGTCATCGTGACCTTGTTCAGGCTCTCCAATTGGGTAAAATCGAGCCTTTCCAGCAGGCGATGGTGTATCCGGGTCTTTACCGCATAGAGGCGGGCTTCCCGCCCCGCTCCCAAGCTGCTTGCCAATCCGGTTCCGGGCTTGATTGCCGGCAGTGCCTGACCTGCCGAGCGAATTATCATCAGTGACATTGTTCTATTCCCTTATCCAAGTGCCAAAAATTTTAAAATATCCAGAATCGCCGACGCGCCGACGCGCCGGCAGCGCCTTTCGCTTCTCCTCCGTGGAGGCGGATGATCTTTTGGGCCAGGTCTTCTATGCCCAGATAGAGCTTGGAACGGGGTTCCACCTGCGCCAGGGGCACTCCCTTGTTGATTGCCTTGATCAATGGCTGGTAATCGGAGGGGAGGATGGCCAGGGGAGGTTCATCCATAATTTTTTCCAGTTCCCGCATCCCCAACTCATTGCCTTTGTCATAACGGTTAACCACCACCTTGAGTTTTTTCTGACCCTTGTCCCAATCCTTCAGGGTGGGCCAAAGTTTCCTGAGGTTGCGGAAATTGGGGACATTGAGCTCGGTCAACATCAGTACCAGGTCGGCTTCCTGAAACACGCGGAAAAACAATTCATCAAATAGATGGCCCAGATCCACCACGATATGCCGGTAAACGCCGCGCAGCATGCTGAAGATCTTCTCCACGCCTTCCAGAGCCAGGCTATCTTGCTCCTTAAAGTCCGAGATGCCATGGAGGATATCCAGATTATTCCCGTAAGGTTGCATAATCTTTTGGAAGAATGAGTAGTCCAGGGATTCAAGGTTGTGGATTACATCGACCAGGTCGTAGGTGTTTTCACAGTCCAGGAAATTGCCGATATCCGGGAAGGGGCGGCCCAGATCCACCAGGGCGCAGCGCTCCCCGCTCAGATCCTTCAGGGCCACCGCCAGATTGATGGCTAGGGAGGTGGTGCCGCTGCCGCCCTTATGCCCGGCAACCGCCACTACGGCGCCCTGGGGGTGACCGCTGGCCTGTTGCCGCTTGGAGAACCGGACCCGCTGCAGCGCTCCTTCGAGGTCCTCCCGGCTCAGGGGCAACGGCAGAAACTCCCGGACCCCCAACTGCATGGCGCGCATCAAAAATTGAGGCTCCAATCTTTCGGAACAGGCCATCACCGGGACCTGGGGAAACTTGCGGCACAGGGTCTCGATCCACTGAGGTGGGGTGGTTAGGCCGTTAAGGTAGACCAGCACGGAGTCCGGAGGGGTCTCCGGGGCCTTGCTCAGGAATGCCGTTATATCGAGGAATTGCTCGGTGGCCTCAACCAGGGGAAGGGTATTCAGCATATCCACAAGCGGGGGGAAAGAAAGGCCGGTACCGGAAATAATTGAGATATTAAGTTTATCCGCGTCCATCGCCTTTTGGCCTCTTGGCAACCGCCTGAGCGTAGTGAGGCGTCCTGATAACTAAGGGTTGACCTGGGAACGCTGCAGCCCTTTGATCACTTCCACACTCTTTCGGTTGGGAGCCGCGACCTTACGAGCTTCGTTCTTGGCGACGTTGGTGCCGAGGAGATCCGAAATATCCACCCCCGGGGTCACCTGCTCTGCCAAATCGTTGCGGTTTCTCAAGGCCAGGCGGATCTTGCCCTGGGTGCTTGCCAGGTTCAAGATTTCTGCCTGTTCCGTATTCAAAACCAGAGTTACGGTGTTTACCACCGCGGGTTTTTCGTCCCGGCTCTGCTCCCAGGACTGGCCGGCGCTCAAAACCATGATATTTTGCAGGATGATTCTGGAAAAGTGTTCACCGGAACCGGGCTTGGCCATTTCCATGAGGACATCCACGTGATCGCCGGGATGAATAAAGCCGGCCACTCCCGACACGTCATCGACCCGCACCGAGAGAGCCCGCTTGCCGTCGGTTAGCATACCCGCCAACCCGGCGGCCGTTCCCTTGGGCGCCAATCTGGTAAGCAAGATGGGCTCTCCGGCGCTCACGGGCGCGTTGGTGATGCGGCCCTCCAGTTGGATTGGGCTGACAGCGGCCTTGGGAGGAATCAATTCCCGAGGCCAGGTGACGCTCTTGACCATCTCCTTGGTGATGACCGCGCCCGGGAAGATGTCCGCGGCGGCGATCATCACCTGTGCTACTGGTTTGGCGGCCAACTGGGTTTGGGTAAAGATATAGTGATGAACCGCATACATGGCGGCCAGTCCCACCAACCCGGAAATCGCCATGAAGATGGCCCCTTTGGATATATTCATGATCTGTTCCTTCTACCCGGTTCGCCGCCAGGGTGACCCGGGTGCCAATGGTGGTTAATCTCCAGAAGACGGCTGCCGTGACACTCACCCGTCATGGCCTACGAACGGAAAAACCGCTCGATCATCTCCAGGGACAGACCCCCTAAAGGGTCAAATCCCCTGGAGGTTTAAATTGATTTTAGCTGGCGCCAACTTGGGAGGCCACAGTGTTGAACTTGGCGCTCAAGTTGTTGCCCAGGGTGGTGACCGCAGTGATGATCACCACCGCGATCAGGGCCACCAGCAGGCCGTATTCCACTGCGGTAGCTCCGCTCTCATCATTCAAAAACCGCTTGATTGTTCCCATTTGCATATCCTCTCTCAAGTTACAAGGCGTTCGTATCCTTGGTTTGGCGGGGTTTGCCCGACGGTTAACCGCTGGCCGTTGCAACTGTGAGAAGGCAACGGCTGCTATTTGGCATTAATCCCTCAGGTTGGCCCCAGGGTAGTCACCGCTGTGAGGCTCACTACGGCGACCAGAACTGGCAACAACCCGAATTCCACGGCGCTCGATCTTCTCATTCGACAATTTTTTTGACCACCTCCTTTCTTTCCATTCTCCCGAGAGAAATTCGATTCCCGGGAGAGGTAATGGCAAGCTTCGAGGTGGTAACTATCAATAAACATGCCAAACCGTGAAAGTTATAGATCCACTGAAATATCAATCAGTTAATATTTATCGCACTCGATAATTGGGCCTATCCCGTCGATGCAGTATGGGTAAAGTCTTGGTGTAGAAGAAAATTATTGTGAACTGAGAAATCCGGCTCTGGGGGCCGCGGCAATCTTGCATAAGATTTGAGTGAAGATGGAAAAGGAGATTGCAGATGGTGGCAATAATTGGGATAGGGGAACGCTCCAGGCCAGGAGACAGTAGGCAATAACCTGCTATAGGATCCTCATGTTAGATTCGTCAAATTTCATCAATTGTTATCCCGGCTCATATCCCTGTCTTGATCCAGGCCAGTATCCTTTCCCGCAAAGTGGCGGCTCCATCATCCCGGGAACTCCCCTCATTTCTAATCAGGGCCAACCTCTCCTTGACGTTCATCGTCCAATACAAGGGTGAGTCCATCAAAGCGTGCAGATCCAAATGCGCGGGTCTGTTGGGTGTGCGTTCCATCATCTTGTACCATCCTCATCGAACTTTGGTCTTAAACCGCACTATGGCCTCCTGGAAATGCTGTTTTTCTTCAAGAGGGCATAGAGGCGGGGCGGGGATAATTGGGATATACGGCAGGCTTCCTGGACATTGCCAGCCGTCAGTGACATCAGATCAAGCAGGTAGTCTTTTTCTGCTTCCTCGATGGCGGTTTGACGGTAATCATGTAACCTGGGCAGAGTCTTGGCCGCGGTCCTGACTCCATTGCCATTACCGTCTGCGGTGTCGGCGGCGGGTTCCTTGGCCACCGCGGCCCGGGCTACCTTGATGCGGATTTGGCTGGGTAGATGCTTGGGAAATAAGGTAGGTTCATAACGCGACTCTGCCAAAGCCCGGTCCAGGGTATGGAACAGTTCCCGCACATTCCCCGGCCAATCATGGGCCAGGAGGGCGGCCAAAAATTCCGGGGAAAAGTCCTTGGGTCCAATACCCCATTTTTCGCAAATGCGGGCGATGTGGAACATGGTCAGATCCTTAAGATCGCCAGAGCGTTGGCGCAAAGGCGGTAAATCCAGGGTAATGGCCCGCAAACGGAAAAGCAGGTCACAGCGAAATTGGCCTTTGGCGGCCATTTCATCGAGGTCGCGATTGGTGGCGGCTACCAGGCGGAAATCGCTCTCACTCTCGAATCTGCCGCCTACGGGTCGAAAACGCCGTTCCTGCAGCACCCGCAAAAAGGCCTTCTGTATCTCCATGGGGAGTTCGCCCACCTCATCCAGAAAGAGGGTGCCCCCATCTGCCTGCTTAATAAGGCCCACCTGGGAGCGATCGGCGCTGGTAAAAGCCCCCTTTTCATGACCGAAGAGGGCGCTTTCCACCAGGGAGGAAGGGAGGGCGGCGCAATCCACTACCACAAAAGCTTTGCCGGACCTGGGGCTGTTTTGGTAAATTGCCTTGGCGAACAGCTCCTTGCCAGTGCCGGTCTCGCCGCTGATCAGTACATGGGCGTCGCTTTCGGCAGCCTGGCCCACTAAATCATAGCAGGCCGCCATCTGCGGACTCTGTCCTACGAGTCCGTCCAACTTCAAAGCCGCCGGAGGTTTTCTGAACCGTTTTTCCTGCCGGTATTGCAAGGCTCGCACCAAAGGCAGGGAGATCTGTTTAATGGAGGATTGCTTCTCGATGTAATCCCAGGCTCCCTTGATGATGGCCGTTTCGGCCCCATCGGGATCGCCAGCCCCGGTGATCACGATGACCTCGGGAGCGGAAGAAGTTTGCCGCAGCTGCGGTAAAACCTCCAAGCCGCTACCGTCGGGCATGCGCACATCGAGGAAGACCACGTCGAATCCCCCGACGGAGGCCATACGCAAACCTTCCGCCAGGGTTGATGCGCAAAGGCTCTCCTGTCCAAGGGTTTGCACCATTTCGGAGAGCATCTCCCTGAACATCTGGTCGTCGTCGATGATCAAAACGCTTGCAGTGGATGCTCTTTCCATCAACGTTCCTCAGAAAAAACTGGTTTCCTGCCTGTCAGCGTCCCAGACAATCGAGGATTGGTTCGGGTTTCGGCTGGCTGCCATAACTTGCTAAACCCTTGGGCTTTCCATAACCTCCCGGACCTTACCAACCAGGTCCACGGGAGGAAAAGGTTTCTGGATAAAGGGAAGCGCGTCTTTCAGTAAGCCGCGCACCACCATGGCGTCCTCCGTATAGCCCGACATAAAGAGGATCTTCATTTCCGGGTGCAGTGGCGATAAGAGGTCTGCCAATTCCCGGCCATTCTGGTGGGGCATCACCACATCCGTCAACAACAGGTCTATGGGGGCGTCATGACCTTTGACCAGTTCCAGGGCCTCCATGGCGTTGCCGGCCTTCAGCACGTGATAGCCGTGCATCTCCAGGGCCTCCTGGATCAAGGACAGGAGAAGCTCCTCATCTTCCACCACCAGAACGGTTTCGCTGCCCCGGGGTGTGCCTTTAAAGGCGCAATGCTCCGCCGAATCTTCGAGGGTATCTTCAATCTGGGGCAGGTAGATCTCGAAGATTGTGCCCCCTTGGGGCTGGCTGGAGACCTCGATGTGGCCGCCGCTCTGCTTGATGATCCCGTAGGCGGTGGACAGCCCCAGTCCGGTGCCCTTGCCGGGGTACTTGGTGGTGAAGAAAGGTTCGAAGATATGAGTTAGGGTTTCCTGATCCATTCCCAGGCCGTGGTCAATCACCGCAACCTGGATATAAGGACCGGGTTTGAGATCAGGGTGGTGGCAGGTAAAGTTTTCGTTCAAATGGACGTTGGCCGTCTGAACGGTAATTTCGCCCCCCATGGGCATGGCGTCCCGGGCATTGATCACCAGGTTCATGATGACCTGTTCCAACTGGCCCGGATCGGCCTTCACTAACTTAAGGGCCTGATCGAGGAGGATTACCAGGTTGATGTCTTCGCCGATGATCCGACGCAGCATCGCCTCGAGGTTGGTAATCACCGTATTGAGGTCGGTTACCTTTGGCTGCAGCATTTGCTTGCGGCTGAAGGCCAGGAGTTGGCGGGTCAAGGCGGCGGCCCGGTCCGCCGATTTTCTGATTCCTTCCAGGTGGAGGGAGGTGGAATCGTCCTCCCGGGAAGACATCATGACAAGCTCACTGTAGCCCATGATGGCAGTCAACATATTGTTGAAGTCATGGGCCACTCCCCCCGTCAACCTGCCCACCGATTCCAATCTCTGGGATTGCAGCAGTTGGACTTCCAGCTTGACGCGTTCACTAATGTCTACAAAGAAACCGAGAGTCGCCCTCCGCCCCCGGTATTGGATGGGAGTAACGGTTTCCAGCACCCAGGTGATCTCCCCACTCTTTTTCATTACCTGGAATTCGCAGGGGGTGGTTCTCTCACCTTTAAGCATCTGGGTAACCTGACTCCGCACCTCCTCTCTAGATCCCTCGGGGACATAAATCAAGGAGTCCTGGTCCAGCAGGTCATGGTCATCATGACCGGTGATCTTGGTGAACCCCGGATTAACCAGCGTGAACTTCCCGTCCTGGACGATGAAAATGCCGATGGGGGCCATGTAAATCAATGACTTGAAGATATCCTCGGCCTGTTTGCGCTGGCTGATGTCCTGGGCAGTGACTATTAGCTCGCCACCGGGTTCGGCTGGGTTCACCGGGTCGAAACTCATCTGCACCTCGATTAGCCGGCCGTCTTTGCTGCGCCAGCGTGTCTCGATAGCGCCTCTAGCGTGTTTTCGTATCAGCTCCTCATATTTCAAATTGACGCGTTCATACTCGTGGCTGTCCTCATAGAACAACTGGGAGCTTTTGCCGACCAACTCATCGGCCGCGTATCCGGTCATCCTGGAGAAATATTCGTTGACCCAGGTAATGACCCGCCGCTCAAAAAACCCGATGCCGATGGGTGCGGCCTTGAAGACGCCTTGCAGGATTGCGTTGACCATGTCCCGGCGTCCCAGAGCGGCGCGCAAGGATTCGTTTTCCATGGCCAGTTGGGCGGTCTGGGTGAGATCGCGGCCCAGGGCCAGTACGGCGATTTCCTCATCAGGGTGGCCATTGACCCCGTGGTCAGCCAATTCCTCTGGGGCGCAGTTGCAAAAACCCACCATGGGGACGTGGGGGGCCTGGTCCATCATGCCGGAGATCTCCTTGCCGAGACGTGATCCCAAGGCACGACCCCTGAACCCACTGGAAAAGACCATCGCCAGTCCCGGGTCCTTGATGGAGCCGCGCAGCAGAGCCTGGCGCAGGGCTTCGCCACCGGTCGCCTTCGCCTGGTTGTCCCATTCGAGGACCTCTAGATCCCGGGACAGGGTTACCGTGGTCCGCCGCGAGATGGGTTGGAAGCAGTGGGCCCGGGAGATGCCGAAGGTGAGGCTGGTTTCGAAGACCGCCACCAGAATGCTGTCGCGGTAAACTTCGTCGCCGGCCATGACGAAATTGCCTTCCGGGCGCCTAGTAGCCGCGGCATCGCCCCTCAAGATAGGAAGACGTCCCTGGGAAAGGCGCTCCAGGGTTTCCAGGACCTGGAAGCTGCTGGAATCGCCAGTGCGACCGGCCCCCTGGGAAAAAAGGAGCGCGAATGCCGACTCTCCCTGTTCGCTCAAGAGGGACCAAATGGCGATCTCCGGGGCGGTGAAATAAGGGGCGATGTCCGGGGCGGTGACCGCCTCAATCACCGCCCCCTCCCAGTCCTGGGAGACCCCGCGGCCCACTGCCACTTTCACTTGCAGATAAGGGGAGGCCAGTGCCACCACCACCGCCCGTTGCTGGACGCCGTTTAAGATTTCCCCAATGGTGCTGGCGCCAATGAGCGGCGAATCCGGGCCTATCACCTGGTGGACCCCCCGGAGCAAGGCCTCCGGGTCATATTGGGGCGAGGCGAAAACCTGGACCAGGGAAAGGGGGTGTTCTTTGATGGCCTTAAGGGCCTGGCGGGTGGCGTTCCTGCCAACCGTTTCGGCATCCTTTCCTTTGGCCATTCCATAACCGACTTCCAGATTCGTGGGCACCATTGAAATTCCTTAAGCGCATCGGCGCGAGGATCTGTCTGAGCAACCGGCCCGATTAGAAATCAGACCACCTAGACGAGAAACCTTTTGAACATCCGGGCCGCTAAGAATAGAATCGGTAATAATTTCTCGCCGGATAAGAAAATTATTGTCAAAAAGTCTCAATGCAAGAGAGATACCAGAACTGTCCTGGATGCCGAGGGGGATCTAGAGAAAATCGGATGGATGGTGGGAGCTCATTAGAAGAAAAAGGCGCCAGATACGGAGCCGGCGCCCAGGTAGCACTAATTAAGGCGGTGGGCACAGCCCGCCCTATAAATGGTTTCCGGTTTTCGGTTTTCGGTTTTCGGTAAGGGGTTCTGGGCCGGTTTGCGGCAGACGGACAGGGTTGGCTGGCACAGGCGTCTCGCCGGTAAGGCGCAGTATCTAATTCTCCAGATTAAAGTGCCTTTGGCGGCTCAGGGTTTGCCGGGGTTCCCGAGCAGCCGTTGCCGGGGCAGCCTCATTTCCCGGCCAGCTTGGGCAACTCCTTCAGTGCCTTTTGGATCATGGCGTCGGGGTCCAACTCGATATCCTTAAGTTGCCCTTCCAGGAAAGCGTCGTAGGCTGCCAAGTCAAAGTGGCCGTGCCCCGAGAAATTGAAGACTATACATTTAGACTGGTTAGTCTCTTTGCACACCCAAGCTTCGTCCACCGCCGCCTTGATGGCGTGCGCCGTCTCCGGCGCCGGGATAATACCCTCGGTGGCGGCGAAGAGGCGGGCCGCGTCAAACACGGGGTTCTGGGCGTAGGCCCGGGCTTCGATGACCTTTTCATGGACCAGCAGGCAGAGCAAAGGCGCGTCGCCGTGGTAGCGCAAGCCGCCGGCGTGGATGCCCGCAGGCACAAAGGAGTGCCCCAGGGTGTACATCATGATCAGGGGGGTGAGTCCGGCCGTGTCTCCGAAGTCGTAGGTGTAAGTTCCCTTGGTGAGGGTGGGGCAGGCGGTGGGCTCCACCGCAATGAACCGCCGGTCCTTGCCCTGAAGTTTATCCCGGACAAAGGGAAAGCAGAAGCCCGCGAAGTTGCTGCCTCCGCCCACGCAGCCGATGAGGATATCCGGCTCCTCTCCGGCCAGGGCCAGTTGCTTTTGGGTCTCCAAGCCGACGATGCTCTGATGCAGCATGACGTGATTGAGGACGCTGCCCAGGGAGTAGTTGGTATCGGCATGGCTGGCGGCGTCCTCCACCGCTTCGGAGATTGCCATGCCCAGGCTGCCCGAAGTTTCCGGGTCCCGGGCCAGGATCTGGCGGCCCGCTTGGGTTCGGTCCGTGGGGGACGGAAAGACGCTGGCTCCCCAGATATGCATCAGGGAGCGGCGGTAAGGCTTCTGCTGATAGCTCACCTTGACCATGTACACGGTGCATTCGAGTCCGAAAAAGTTGCAGGCCAGGGCCAGGGCGCTGCCCCATTGGCCGGCGCCGGTTTCAGTGGCGAGCCGTTTGATGCCGGCCGCCTTGTTGTAATAAGCCTGGGCCACGGCGGTATTGGGTTTATGGCTGCCGGCGGGGCTCACGGACTCGTTCTTATAATAGATGCGGGCCGGGGTGCCCAGGGCGGCTTCCAGATTGCGGGCCCGGTGCAGCGGGCTGGGCCGCCATAATTGATAGATGCGGCGCACTTCGTCGGGAATGGGGATCCAGCGCTCGGGGCTCAATTCCTGCTGAATGAGTTCCATGGGAAAGATGGCGGCCAGGTCCTGGGGGCCGAGGGGCTCGCCGGTGCCCGGATGGAGATAGGGCGGCAGAGGCGCGGGTAGATCCGGCAGGATATTATACCACTCCTGGGGCATCTCCGATTCGCTCAAGTCGATTTTATAAGATTCCATTTTAGCTTCCCTAACCCCATTCCTCATTCGGTTACATGTGCCTGTTGGCGTCGCTTAAGGCACGATGGGTATCATAACTGCCTTTTTCTTCTGCCTTCCAGTGCCACTACACGTAATTGTGGTAAATTAAGAGAATCAATAACAGGTAGAGGCCCACGGACAAGGCCAGGAAGCCAAAGATGAAATAAGCCACCCGGAACCAGGGGGCTGGCGCCGGGACTATGGCGTCCACCAGTTTTCCTTCTTCTTCCAGGCGCACGATCCACAGCGGCTTTTCCTGCCGAAGCTCCTCTAACTCCACACTGCCGGCAAACATGCATTCATTCATGGGGAACATGCCGTGGCGGAGATGGCCCACAGTAAAGTGGATGATGAAGATATAGAGCATAGCCAGCAGCGCTTCGGCCCGGTGCAATAAGAGGATCACATTGAGCATCCAGCCCGGCAGGAAATAGCTGGTGAACAGGGGGTACATGAGCAGGAGGCCGGTAACCCCCAAGAGGGGGATCCCCCAGAAGACCGCCATGTAGTCAAACTTCTCCCAGTAAGTCCAGCGGTCAAAGGGCGGGGGCGGGCCCAGCCCGAAAAACCAGCGGACTTGCTGGCCCAGGTGGATGACATCGTGAAGCTGCGGCACCAGGGAATCCGGGTGAAAGAGGCTTTGCCGCAGCGATTTCCACTCCACTTTCAGCAGGATATAGACGATGTGGACCGCAAAGCCCAGGAGCATAGCCACGCCCACCCGGTAGTGGATGGTGGTGACGGACTCGTAACCGCCCAAAAAATTGGTAAGAGCTCTGCCCCAGGCAGTGGCGTAAAGCAGCCGGCAGAGACCGGTAACGGCCTGGATGAGAAAAGTGACCATGACGAACAGGTGAAAGAGCCGATGGATGACATTGAACCGGATTATGCGCACCTGGTCATTCATCTTCGGGCTTTCTTTTTTTCTCGGTGTAGACGTGGTAAAGCTCCTTGCTCACCCAGACTGCGGTGTGCGCCCCAAAGAAGCCCAAGGTGCCGACAATCAGGAGATACATGAACCAGTCGGAGTAAAACAGGGAGGAGAAAGTCTTCCGGGTTTCCAAAGCCCCGGGGTTGGGTTCATGGACCACGTAAGTGGCAAAGGAGGCGCTGGCACCCTCGTGGCACTTGGAGCACACGTAAGCGTAGCGCCGGACGGGATTCAGAGGGGAGAAGTAATGGGCGATGGATGCCATGGGCTCACCGCCGTGGCACTGGCGGCAGGTAATGTTGCCCCGGATAGTGTGGATGTTCTTGGCCTCCTCGGCGTGGCAGGCCACACAGGTCTGCACATTGTAAAACTGGACGGCCCGATGGGCATCGGCCAGGTAAGTGTGGGGGATTTGTGGGGCCTCAGGGCTATAAGCGAAGGGGGACCGCACCACCCCGGGGCCGCCCAAAAAAGAGCTAAAAGGAAAGGGCTTGACTTCGGAGTCTTCATAGTACCCGGTCGAGGTCTCACGGTCTTGGTATCGCCTTAGAGAGGTGGTCACTTCCTCCTGGGCCGGGGCCACCACGGGTAATACCAGCACCAGTCCCAGCCCTCCCAGTACCATCCACAGGATGCTTCGCCTGAGAATCCGCCGCGTCATTGAGCTTCCCCTATTTTTTCGGTGACTCCTTGGCGGCCTTCGGTTTCTCAGGTGTCGCTGGCGGAGCCTCAGACTCGGGGATCGACATCTTCACGGGTTGGCCCACCGGCACCGGCAGCTTAACCAGGGCATCCCAGGCAGCTGCCAGGTAGTCGAGACCTTCTCCTCTGTAAATATGACAGCCCTCGCAGGAATTGGGGAGGGCCGGGTTGGCAATGGAATCCTTGGGCAGCAGACAGACGAAGGTATGGCTGTGCATATCCCCGGATTCGGCGCTGGTGACAATCCTGGGCATGTGGCAACCCACGCAGTTGCCGAAGGAGTGAATGGAATGGCCCAGGTTTCTGTTGATGATATCATGACAGGTGAGGCACTGCTTGGAGCCGGCCTGGATAGTTTGGGACCGGGTGGGGGGCATGCCGATCTGGTGCACAAAGTGGCAGGAGGTACAGGTCACCCCTTCTTTATAATGCAGAGATTGCTTCCAATCCAGATATTGCTGATGGTGGCCTTTGGTAAACTCGTTGGCATAGGCCGTCACTGGGTCGCCGGCGGCAATGGTGGGCTCCTTGAAGAAAGGTCCGATGGCCTTGCCGGGCTGGTAGCCCACCGCCCAGTCAGCGCCCTTCACCAGGGTGGATTCGCCTCGGGTATGGCAGGAGCCGCAAATCTGCACCGCCACTCCCATGGTCAGCTTGGACGGGTTGATGATGGTCTGGCGTTTCTCGAAGACCGCGGTCTTGGGCAGGGCCGCGTGCCAGGAACCCGGGCCGTGACAGGCTTCGCAGCCAACCCCGGGCTCGACAAAGGTGTTTTTCTCGATATTTACCCCGGTGGCGTGGCAGCCGCCGCATTTGGTGATCCAGGGTTTCTTATCCCAATCGGGGTCCCCTTCAGCATAAGGCATCCAGCGGTGGCTCTCAATATTGTACTCGATGGGGGTAATGTATAGTTTCCCAGCCTTTGCCACCAGGTAGCGCTGTTTCCACTGGCTGCCCATGGTATAGAGTATTTCTTCCTCTTTGGGGATGTAGACCTGATCTACCGGTATTTTGAGCTTTTCCTTAGCCAAATCGGCGCGAATTACTTTTTCATCGATGGGGGCGACAATGACGTCCTGGTTCTTTCCGGCGTCCTGGAGGGCGCGGGAATGGAGGGTCATCTTCCAGGAGTCGTAGTGCTCCAGGTGGCAGAGCTTGCAGGTATCCGAACCCACGTATTTCTTGGGCTGTTTTTCCAGAGCCTCCACGTCGATGGGCCTCTCGCCGCAGGCCGCGATGGCCAGAAGCGCCAGCCCCGCCACGAAAAATCTTGCCAGACCGTAAACGTTCATACCGCCCTCCCGGGTGTGCGTGGATATAGAATTTGGCTTTAAGGGACAAGATCGCGGGGATCGCTATGTCTGGTACTCCTGGTGTTTGGGAAGTTAGTTTATATATACAAAAGTAAGATGGTAAAAGACAGTCCTTTTTTCCCAAAAAATTAAACCGGGGTTAGGCCGCAGCCTTGGCCACGGCGGTCAAAAATGGTTTTGGAACCTGCCGTCCGGGGAGGATATCCCGATGAAGTTCGCCTTTTTGTGGCCCCATCGTCTTATTGAACGCAAGATAGCACAAGTTTTCCTCAAACTAAATCCTTTTTGTAGATTTTGAAGATACCACTTCCTTGGTTAGCAGATTTTTACGGGGTGACGGTCTAAGAAGCTCAAGCCAGCAGCATCCGGTAATTAGGCGCCAGGGGAAAGAGAGGCCACGCCCCCTATGGAGTGGCAACTGGCCAGCTGTCGAAAAACTTGGGAGAATAGCTATTCGGTAATAGCGGCTACTTTGCCGTTAGGGATAGGGTATGGCCAATTTTTAAAAAGATGCCATTCTCCAGAAATTTGTGCTAACATGCCCTCCGCAAGACAATTTGGCTACCAAAGAGGAAGCGTCCCGGGGTTAATCGGTGAAAGAGTCCCGAAAAGCCGGTTTTTGACTACTCCAGCGAAGGCTGCCGCATAATCTCAGGCCAAAGGAGAAGATAACCATGAGCACTAAGTTCAATTTTAAGCTGCTGGCGCTCTGTACCATATTGAGTGCGATGCTGGTGGTTCCCGCGTTGGGCCAGGGCAAAGACGAGACCGGGGAACTCCAGAAATCCGGAGAGAAGAAAACTGAAGGACAGGTGCAACTCCAGAAGAAAGAATCCGCAAAGAAGAAAGAAGAGGTAGAAACTAAAGGTTCTAAGGGTCCTGGCACACAGGACCTTAAGAAGAAAGAATCCGGAGAGAAGGAAGAAAAGATCTATAAAACCAGGGGTGGTGTTACAGGTGACTAGAATCCCAATGCACCTGGTTTCTTGCTGAAAACCCTTCAGACTCTCCGGTCCTGCTGTTGGGATTGATTTCCCGGACCCAGGGCTCCTAGTGCCTTATTGAGGGGTATCAGCAAACCCATAATGCCTGCGCATCAAAAAAGGATCTATTATGTGGAGACGAGCTCTGCTCTTTTTAGTGATCGTCCTGGCCGGCGCCGGCTGCGTTCTGGTGCCTCCGCGGAAACTCCCCATAGACCGGGAAAATTATCTGGATGCCGTCTCCACCTCCTGGAAGGAACAGCTGCTCACCAATCTGGTTAGACTGCGCTACGGCGACGCCTTGACCACCCTCGAAATGACCTCCATCAATACGACTTATGCCCTGGATTCTAATCTTTCCGCTAATTATCCGATAAGCTGGGATCCCCTTCATTCGACGTACCCGCAAGGTAATTGGGTGGATGGATTCCGCAATATGCTCACGCTCGGCGGCACTGTAACTTACCAGGATCATCCTTCCATTGCCTACAGCCCCATGAGGGGCGAGGCCCTGGCGAAAACCATGATCGAGCCGATACCCCCCGCCAAACTTCTAAAAAGTCTCCAGACCGGCTGGGCAGGGGATTACATCTTCCCCTGCTGCGTCAGAGCCATCAATAATCTTCACAACGGCACCTCAACAGGAAAAATTAAAGAGGACCCTAATTTTTTGGAAGTTGTTTGGCTATTTGCATATCTCAAGAAATATGGCGTCATTCGGATCGCTATCAAGGAACCGAAGGAAGCCAAGGTAACGAAAGTGCCGGAAAAATATGAAATCACCCTGAATATGACCGGGCCAGGGAAGAAAAAGATCGTGTCCGGAGAGGAACCGGCCATGCAGGCCGGCAACAGACCCCAAAAGGGGAAGGAAACAGGGGAGACGACTTCTCAGAAAGATAAGGGAACGAAGGACAGCGCCAGCGGTGATGAAACGAAGGATAAAGTAGTTGGTGAGTTGGTGATAGATACCAAGCGCGCTGTAGAGTTGGATAAAAATCCCGATTATTATTTGTCTGAAGGGGACAAAGAAGATAAAAGAACATTTAAGTATATGATTCAACGGTTCAAGGACCTTCTGTGGTCACCTGATTCTCCACCCCGGGTTAAAGAAATCTGTGAAGGTTTCGATGTATACCAAATCATCGATGGAAACCAAAACCCTCCGCAAGACCCGGACTGTGAAAAAATTGTCTTGCAAACCCGCTCAATTTACGAAACCCTAACTATGCTCTCCATGTTCATCGATATGCCTTCTCAGGAACTTCCGGCCAATGGAAATGGAAGTGCGAGCCCGAGTAACCTTGTTACAAAATCATTGAATGGACAAGAAGGAAAGAACCAGAAAAAGTTCATCGTTTACTCCGATAAAAGCCACCCGAGTAATGCCTTTGTCGCTGTGAAGCAACATGGCTATTGGTTCTATATCAAGGACTCAGACTTTGCTACTAAAGATATGTTTACTTCAACGGAAGTATTCTTATCCATGTTTGAGACCGGCACCAGCCAGGGAACGCCATTGCTAACCTTGCCGGTGCAATGATGGAGCGCAGACGGATTGCCATCAAAGAATAGCCACCCCGAGGCCATCCGGGAATATCACGTATGCGTCTCCGGCCCGGGTCCGGGAACGCCGGGAGGTCCGCTATGTCAAAAAGTTGGCCGTTAGGGTTAGTGTTATTACTGATAGTGCTCCTGGCCGTCCCGGCGCTGGCCGCGGGCGACCCCCTGGAAGAGGCCAAGGCCTTAAACCAGCAGGTGGAGAAGCTGTATCAAGCCGGCCGCTACCAGGAGGCCCTGCCCCTGGCCCAACGGGCCCTGGAGATCAGGGAAAAGGTCCTGGGGCCTGAGGACCTTTACACCGCCCAAAGCCTCAACAACCTGGCCGCGCTGTATAAGGGCATGAGGGCCTATGATAAGGCCCTGCCCCTGTTCCAGCGGGTCTTAGCGATCAGGGAAAAGGCCTTAGGGCCGGAGCATCCACTCACCGCCACCAGCCTCAACAACCTGGCCGGGCTCTACCAGGCCATGGGCGAGTATGAGAAGGCCCTGCCCCTGTACCAGCGGGCCTTAGCGATCAGGGAAAAGGTCCTGGGGCCTGAGGCCCCCGACACCGCCACCAGCCTCAACAACCTGGCCAATATCTACGAAGCCATGGGGGCCCATGACAAGGCCCTGCCCCTGCGCCAACGGGCCCTCAAGATTCCGGCGCCAACTATGGGTACTACGACAGGTGACTAGAATCGCCGAATAGCCGATCTCTCAAATATAAATCTGTCCTCAATTCCAGATGGTAACTGGTATTGTTGGGGATCCCCTGGAAAAATACATGCATCTTCTTCTTGAAATTTTCCAGCATCTAGATGATAAACAGCCCTACCGCCTGGACTGGCATCTTGGCGAGACCGCGGCTGCCGGGATGGCATCACCCTGAAATAGTGATTGCCAAGTCTTACCAGCTTGTGGCACTCTAGCCCCATCCACTGTCTCAGTGCGTCTCCGGCCCGGGTCCGGGAAACCCCGGGAGGTCTGTCATGCCAAGAGGCCGGCTGTGGTTGGTGTGCTTGCTCATGGTGCTCCTGGCCGCCCCGGCAGTGTGCGCGGATGACCCCGTGGAGGAGGCCAACGCCTTAAACCAAAAAGCCGTGGAGCTCTATCAAGCCGGCCGCTACCAGGAGGCCCTGCCCCTATACCAGCGGGCCTTAGCGATCAGGGAAAAGGCCCTGGGGCCTGAGGACCCTGACACCGCCGAAAGCCTCAACAACCTGGCTGTGCTGTATAAGACCATGGGCGCCTATGATCAGGCCCTGCCCCTGTACCAGCGGGCCCTGAAGATCGACGAGAAGGCCCTGGGTCCGGAGAACCCGGGCACTGCCACCAGCCTCAACAACCTGGCTGTGCTGTATAAGACCATGGGCGCCTATGATAAGGCCATGCCCCTCTACCAGCGGGCCCTGAAGATCGACGAGAAGGCCCTGGGTCCGGAGAACCCGGGTACTGCCACTGACATCAACAACCTGGCCTTGCTGTATAAGAGCATGGGCGCCTATGATAAGGCCCTGCCCCTCTACCAGCGGGCCCTGAAGATCGACGAGAAGGCCCTGGGTCCGGAGAACCCGGGCACTGCCACTGACATCAACAACCTGGCCTTGCTGTATAAGAGCATGGGCGCCTATGATCAGGCCCTGCCCCTCTACCAGCGGGCCCTGAAGATCAGGGAAAAGGTCCTGGGGCCTGAGGACCCTGACACCGCCGAAAGCCTCAACAACCTGGCCGCGCTGTATAAGGACATGGGCGCCTATGATCAGGCCCTGCCCCTTCTCCAGCGGGCCCTGAAGATCTGCGAGAAGGCCTTAGGCCCGGAGCACCCCCACACTGCCACCAGCCTCAACAACCTGGCGTTGCTCTATCAGTCCATGGGCGCCTATGAGCAGGCCCTGCCCCTCCACCAGCGAGCCCTAAAGATCAGGGAAAAGGTCCTGGGGCCTGAGGACCCTGACACCGCCCTCAGCCTCAACAACCTGGCCGCGCTCTATCAGGACATGGGCGCCTATGAGCAGGCCCTGCCCCTGTACCAGCGGGCCCTAAAGATCAGGGAAAAGGTCTTAGGCCCGAAGGACCCCTACACCGCTGACAGCCTCGAAAACCTGGGGTCACTATACCTGGCCCAAAAGGACTATCCGGACGCTGAGAGCTATTTCCGTCAGGGCAAGTCCACCGGGGGCCTGGTGGAACTCTCTCTGGCTCGGGGACAGCCGGCAGAGGCCCTGAAGCTGCTCCAGGACCAGGCCCCCACCTGGAGAAACACCCCCCTATACAACGTGCAGTACCATTCCCAACAGGGTCTGGCCCTGGCAGGGGTGGGGCGCCTGGGGGAGGCGGCCCTGGCCCTGGACCAGGCGGTGCAGGAGGCGGAGGAGCTTCGCCTGCGTACCCCTGGAGAGAAGGCCGGTTTCTTCCAGGGGGGGATTTTTGGGGGCAATATCCGGCCCTACCGGGGACTGGTGAGTGTGCTGGGGGAGATGGCCCTGAAACCCGAGGCCCTGCCCCCGGAGCTAAAGGCATATGGTCCCGACCCGGGGTCCGCCGCCTTCTACTTCGCCGAGGACACCAAGGGCCGGGTGCTCCTGGAGGCCATGGCCGCCGCGGGTCGGAAGGAGACCCGGACAGAAATTCCCCCCGAACTGCATCAACAGGAAGAGAGCCTCCTGAACCAGTTGGCCGCGCTGGAGGCCCAATGGGAGAAGGCCTTGCAAGGCGGGGAGGCGGCCGTCCAGGAGGTGCAGGAGAAAAAGGCCCGCCTCAGCGGTGAACTCCGGGACCTGATTAAGCAATTGCGCCAGAAATATCCCCTCTACGCGGCGCTCCACTACCCTGAGCCCGTCCCCGCCGCGGACCTGCCCCTGCAGGGGAACGAGGTCCTCCTGGAGTATGCCCTGGGAGAGGGTGCGGGCTACATCATGGTGGTCCGGAAGGGGGGCGTCAGCAAAGTAGTCAAGATCGCCATGGGCCAGGAGGCGCTGGAGGAGAAGGTCAACGCCTTCATGGAGCCTTTTTTGAAAAAGGACCGCGAGGGGTACCTGCACCCCGAGGCGTTTTCCCTGCCCCAGGCCAAGCAACTCTATGACCTGCTGCTGGCCGGGGTTTTGGCCGAGGTCAAAGAGAGCGAACGGGTGATCATCGTCCCGGATGGCATCCTGGGCCTCCTGCCCTTCGAGGCCCTGGTTCTGAAGCAGGGCCAGAATTTCCAGGACAGCGTCTTCGTGGGAGACAAGTACAATCTGACCTATTACCAGTCCGCCGCGGTTCTGGCCCTGAAGCGGCGCCTGCAGGAAGAGCCGGCCAGCCGCCCCCTCTTCGCCCTGGGTGACCCGGTCTTCAACCAACAGGGGGGGATCTTCTGGGTCCGGAGCAGCGAGGGGCGGAAGCTGGGGTTCCCCCCTCTCGAGGAAACGCAAAAAGAGGTCCGGGCCATTGCCGGGATTATGGGGGTGGCACCGGCGCCCCCGGACGTCCTCCTGGACCTCCAGGCCAACGAGACCCAATTGAAAAAATCCCCCTTGCAGGACTACCGGTACCTCCACTTCGCCACCCACGCCTACCTCGGGAAGGTCCAGGGGATCATGGAGCCCTTCATCCTCCTGGGCCAGGTGGGGAACCAGCCCGGGGACAAGGGCTTTTTGACCATGAGCCAGGTGCTGGACCTGAAGCTTAATGCCGAGATGGTGGTCCTGTCCGCCTGCGACACCGGCCGGGGAAAGGTCATGGAAGGGGAAGGGGTGGCCAACTTCGCCCGGGCCTTCCAGCACGCCGGGGCCCGGAGCGTGGTGGTGAGCCTCTGGGAGGTGGCCTCCGACCCGGCAGTAGAATACATGACCCTGTTTTACGGGCACCTTAAGGAGGGCAAATCCCGCGCCGAGGCCCTGCGACTGGCCCGCCAGGCCATCAAAGCCAAATACCCCGAGCCCTTTTTCTGGGCGGTTTTCATCCTCCACGGAGAGGGAGGATAAAAGAGGCAGGGTAACGTTGATATAGCCTGCGGCGTCATAGGGAAGCTGCGGGAAGCTGAAGTGGCGTTATCTGCTAGGGTCCGAAGCTAATCAAGGCCCGGAAACTACGCATATCCAGAACATGTCCCTAATTTTCCCACCCCCGTAAGCCTTCAGTCGAGCCCTTAATTTCGCCCTGGCGCTCTCAATGGCCATTCTGCAACATGGCCGCCGGGAATTAGGTAAAGGGCAGGCTAATTAGCCCAACCCTTGATGTAGGTGGCGCGCTCGAGAGGATTCGAACCTCCGACACACGGATTCGTAGTCCGTTGCTCTATCCGGGCTGAGCTACGAGCGCACTCATTAACCTTATTGCCAGATGCCGTTCCCCGGCCCCTGACCAAAATTTTATAACCTCTACCAGGGCAAAGGTCAAGGGCGAGGGGTCAGGGGCAAAGGGTCAGGGATCAGGGGCGAGGGATCAGGAGAGGTCCGGAATGGGCTGGGCCCTGGGGCAATCTTCATAATGCTTATGAGATTTCAAAGAACGGTTTTTAACCGCAACTTGAAAGGGAAGGCCAGGGAGGATTTAAAATAACCTCCTGAAATCCCCCTAAATCCTCCTTTTTCTAAGGGGGACTAGAATACCATGGGAACTTTAGGTTTTCAGGTGATTAATGGCGTACTATATACGAAACACTACATTGCCCGCTCCTTAAAGCGGTGGGGCAAATTGACCATAAACCAGGGCTGCCTGGCCGGTGCAAAAAAAATCGAGGAGGAAGTCGTCATGCCCTACATTCCGGTAGCACAGAGAAAGGTCTGTGATGGACTGATCGATGAGCTGGCAGGCTGCCTCAACGGGCTGGCTCGGGAGGACGGCGGGGAGGGGGCCTTCGCCGGGCTGTTGAACTACGCCTGCACCCGCCTGGCCTTGCAGGTCGTTCGCCGCCGTTACGGCGGCATGCGCTACTGGCTGATCGCCATGCTGAGCGGCATCTTCACCAACCTCGGTCAGGAATTTTACCGGCGGCTGGCGGTCCCTTATGAAGACCGGCAGCTGGCCAGGAGTGGGGACGTGGACCTATATGCCGAGTATTTGGCGGAAATAGAGAAAATGGGGTGGGGGCAGGCCGCGGGCCAGGAATAATTTAGCGGTAGCTGCGATGTGAGACCTTTGCGAAAGTCCCCCCTTTTGTCATTCTGAGGGAGCGAAGCGACAGAAAAATCTCATAGATTCTAAGGATATCCGAGATCCTGCGCTGCGCTCAGGATGACAAATTGTGGTTTTCGCAGAAGTCTCAAGGTGAGCTTGCGCAGGCTAAAGCCTGCGGCTACCGGGTTTGTGGCACTAGGAGGGGCCCGCGGGTCGCCTTTAATAACTTGTTAAAGGATATAAGGGTCGATGTCCAATCTTGGAACTGGCTACTGGCTACTGACTACTGACTACTATTGCGCAGGCTGAAGCCTGCGGCTACCGTTTTATGGCATTCGGAGCGACCCGCGGGGCTGCCATTAATAGAGGTTATTGGGGTCGATGTCGAGAGTAAGGTTGAGGCGGGTGCGGGGAAGAGGGGAAAAGAGGCGGCGCAGGTGGCCCAAGCTCGTGGCCAGGGCTGGCCGGCCGTAGCTTTTCAGGAGCAACTGCCAGCGGTAGCGGCCCTGAAGGCGGGCCAATCCCGCCGGGGCCGGCCCCAGCACCTGCACCCGGGACCGCAGGTCGCCGTCCTGCTCCACTTCCCTCTTCAAGGCCGCTGCCAGCCGCTGGGCCTCCCGGGCCACGGCCGCTTCGAAGGGGCCGTCGATTCGGGCCAGGGCCAGACGGGTAAAGGGCGGATAGCCCAGGCGGCGGCGAAGCTCGATTTCCCGATCATAGAATCCGACCCAATCCTGGCTCTGCACCATTTGGAAGAGGTAATGCTCCGGATGGAAGGTTTGCACCAGGACCTTGCCGGGGGTCTCACCGCGGCCGGCCCGGCCGGCGACCTGGGAGAGGAGCTGGAAGGTGCGCTCCCCGGCGAGATACTCGGGGAAAAAGAGGCTCAAATCCGCGGCCACCACCCCCACCAGGCTGACGCCGGGAAAATGGTGGCCCTTGGCGATCATTTGGGTGCCCACCAGGAGGTCCAGGTCTCCGGCGGCAAAACTCTCCAACACGGCGAGGGCCCGGCCGCTATGGGGGGCGGTGTCCCGGTCCAGGCGGCCCACCCGGGCCCCGGGCAGCAGGCGCAGCAACTCGCTCTCCACCTTTTCGGTCCCCACCCCGTATTGCTTGATGGCGGTCGACTGGCATTGGGGGCAGCTCTCGGGCACCTCCTGGCTAAAGCCGCAGTAGTGGCAGATCAGGCGGTTCTCACCCGCTTGATGGCGGGTCATGGCCACGCTGCACTGGCGGCACTGAAAGACGTGGCCGCAAAACAGGCAAAAAAGAGCCCGGGCATAGCCCCGGCGGTTTAAGAAGAGCAGGGCCTGCTCCCCCCGGGATAACACCCCTTCCAGGGCGGTCAGCAACGGCCTGGAGATGATCTTCAAGGCCCGTCCCCCGCCCCGCTGTGTCCTCAAGTCGACTAAGTGAATCTCCGGCAAGGCCTGGGGGGTGACCCGGCGGGACAGGTTGAGATAGCGATATTTGCCGGTCCGGGCCAGGTGATAGGTGGATATCTGGGGGGTGGCGGAGACCAGCACCGCGGCCGCGGCCGCCATTTTGGCCCGGTAAAGGGCCACGTCCCGGGCCTGGTAGAGGAGGCCCCCTTCCTGCTTGTAGGCGGCATCCTGCTCCTCGTCCACCACCACCAGGCCCAGGCGGGGCAAGGGGGCGAAGACCGCGGAGCGGGCCCCGACCACCACATCCACTTCGCCCAACATGATGCGGCGCCACTGGTCCAGGCGGGCGGCCTCGGAGAGACCGCTGTGCAGCAGCGTGACTCGAGGCCCGAAGCGGCGCCGGAAGGCCTGGGCCACCGGGTGGCTGAGGGCGATCTCCGGAAGCAACACCAGGACCTGTCGCCCCTGTGCCAGGGCCTGGGCCGCAGCCACCAGGTAAACCTCGGTCTTGCCACTGGCGGTGACGCCGTGCAACAGAAATGGGGAGAATGAGCCGGAGGCGATCCCCTCGATAATGGCAGTGAGGGCCAGCTCTTGCTCCGGCGCCAGAGGCAGATGAGGGGCTTCATCCGGAATCGAGGGGTGGCTCTTAAGGGGGTCTTGCAAGGCGAGGCGCCGGGAGAGAACCACCAGGCCTTTGGCCTCCAGGCGGCGCAGGACCGGCAAGCACTCTGGAAAATGCGGCCGCAGACTGCTTACGGCAACAGCTGCCCCAGCTTCCTGCAAATGGGCCAGCAGCGCCCGGCTCCGGGGCCCCAGGCGTGAGGTGGGCGCCTCCGTGGCTGGCTGGGGTGCCAGGGCAACCCAGGTCTCCTGGCGGCCCCCGGAGGGCCGGGCCCCGCCGGGGATGATGCGGCTCAAGGCCTCCCCCAGGGGATACTGATAATAGTCGGCGAGCCAGCGGAACAGGGGCACCATATCCGGGCCGAAGCGGGGTACGGGGTCCAGCAGCTTCTGGAGGCGCCGCAGCTTAACGGGCGGGACTTCTTGCGCCGGGGCCAGGAGGTAGCCGGTCACCGTGCGGCGGCCCACCGGCGCCTGCACCAGGCTTCCCACCCCCGCGGCCCCCAGCTCCGGCGGCAGCCGATAGGTGAGGGTCTGGGTTATGGGGAGGGCCACCGCCACTTCCCAGAGATCGGCGGCTTCGGGACCGGTCTTAACGGAGGCAGGGGCTGGAGGCATAGGAAAATTGGGAAAAGGTTTGCCTAGTTATCCGTTGGAGAGCCGGCGGCAAGGTCATGGGGCGGATATTTCCGGTTCCGCCGGGAGGTTGTCCGGGAAACCCTCGGAATAATCGGATTGCCAGCCGAAGAGGTCGGCATAGGCGGCGGTCACGGCGCAGCAACTGACCGGCAGGCTGGCCAGGAGTCCGAGGCCATAGGCATAGGGGCCGAACAGGTTGACGATGGGGGCGAAAATGGCCAGCCTCAGCAGATTGAAGAAGACCACCAGGCTGAACAGGTTGACCAGCAACAGCAGCAGGCAGAAGATAAACACGTTGGACCAGAATTGTTTGACGGTGCGCCGGCTCAACCTAAGGGCCGCCCTGTAGGTGAGGCGGCGATCCACGACCAGGGGAGCGGCGAAGACGTAACTCACCAAAAAATAGACGCCGGGAACGATGAGCAACATGCCGATGACGATGAGTGCCGCGGCCGACCAGAACGCCAGCAGCAGGGGTAGGAAGAAGCGAAAGCCCAGGAAGAAATCACCGAAATGGGGCTTCACGCCCTGGAGCAATTTAGCGCTGACGATGAAGTTTCCCATCAGCAGCGCCGGGAGCGCCAGGCCGGCCACCCAGCCCAGCAAGGGGACGGAGTTGCAGGCGGCTTGCATCAGGAAATAGAACAAGGAGAAACCGATAAACCCTCCGGGGAAGCGTTTAAACAGATCCCAGCCCGTCTTCAGGTATTTCTCCAGGGGCAGAGAGGCAGCGGCAGGTCTGGCGGCGGCAGCGGAGACGCCGGGCGGATTCGGAGGCGGCTGCCCGCAGTTGGGACAAACACTGCCGGTATTCAGCATCTCCTGACCGCAATAGGGGCAACGGAGAATGGGATAGCCCTTTTCTGATGATTAAATTGTTTACCTGAGCCGCTCGCGATGCTATCAGTTATAGGAGCAAATGGCAAATTTTTTCGGGGAGCGGTGTCCCTGCAGTTCAGGACGGCCGCCGGGTTTTTCAGGGAGGGTTAAACATGGCTCTGGTTTCCGCGGATTTCCAATCCGAGACCATCGGCACCATCACCTTCAACAATGATAGCAAGCGCAACGCCTTGAGCGGGGATTTCATCCATGAACTCATAAAGGCTTTAAATGAGATGATCTACCATTCGGTGAGGGTGGTCATCCTGCGCGCCAATCCCGGGGCGGCGATCTGGTCCGCGGGCCACGACATTGGCGAATTACCCAAGCAGGGGCGTGATCCGCTCTCTTATAACGATCCGCTGGAGCGGGCTATCCGCGCCATTCAGCGCTGCCCGGCGCCGGTGATCGCCATGATGGAAGGCAGCGTCTGGGGGGGGGCCTGCGAGCTGGCTTTTGTCTGCGACATCCTCATCGGCACTGAGAAGACTTCCTTCGCCATAACTCCGGCCCACCTGGGAGTTCCCTATAATCCCACCGGCATCCTGCACATCATCAACATGATAGGCCTGAACCTGGCCCGGGAGATGTTTTTCACCGCCCAGCCGGTGGCGGCGGAGCGGGCCCTCAGGGTCGGCCTTCTCAATCACCTGGTGCCGGCCGCAGAACTGGAGGATTTCACTTATAACCTGGCCCGGGAGATCGCCGCTAATTCCCCCCTCAGCATCTCGGTGATCAAGGAGCAGTTCCGCCTGCTGGCCAACGCCCTGCCGCTCAGCCCGGAGACCTTTGAGCGCATCCAGGGCCTGCGGCGGCTGGTCTATGACAGTGAGGACTATCAGGAGGGGCTGATGGCCTTCCTGGAAAAAAGGAAGCCGGTTTTTCGGGGGAAGTGAAAAGGAAGGATGACCTTCTAGGCGCGGGTTTTAAACCCACCCCTGGAGGGCGGACCAGGAAGCCAGGCCTCAATTAAAAGGGGTAAGCAGATGCAGCGCCGGCAGGTGGGCATCCTCATATTTCCGGAGGTGGAAGTCCTCGATTTTTGCGGACCCTACGAGGTCTTTACCGCCGCCCGTTTGGATGAGGCTCGGCGCCGGGAAGATCCCTCCCCCTTCCAGGTGTGGGTGATGGCGGAGCGGGAGGAGGCGATCGCCACCGCCGCGGGTATGCGGGTGCTCCCCGACTGCGCCCTGGCCGCCTGCCCTGCGCTCGATATCCTGGTGGTACCCGGCGGCTGGGGCACAAGGCGGCAGCTCCAGAATGATACCCTCATGGATTGGCTCGCTGAGAGGGGCCGCCAGGTTATTTCCTCAGGGACCCTGGCCTCGGTCTGCACCGGCGCCCTGCTGTTAGGGCAGGCGGGACTGTTGGATGGGCGCCGGGCCACCACCCACTGGCGCTCCCTCCAGTTGCTGCGGGAATCCTTTCCGCGGGTGACAGTGGAGGAACGGCTGCACGTGGTGGAGGACGGCAACCTAATCACCTCGGCGGGCATAGCCGCGGGGCTGGACCTGGCCTTAAAGGTGGTGGCGCGTTATTACGGCGAGGGCGTGGCCCGGGCCACGGCGAGGCACATGGAATACCGCTATCCGCAAGATAATGCCCGGCGGATTTGAGGCTGGGTTCGGAATCCATTTGGTTGTGATAAGATTTAGCAGCCGGCGGACCGGGCGTTTCGCCGGCGCCCATGCTAAAGCCGGCGGCCGGCCCGAGAGGAGAAGACATGCTGGATAAGATAATCTACACCATGGCCAGCCCCTTTGTCGAAATAGGCATCTTAATCATATTGCTACTCGCCTTTTTAAGATACCGGAATGATCCCCGCCTGGAAATTACCGGCATCAAGATGGTGCGCCTCCTGGGCCTGGTGCTGATTTTCCTGTACCTGATGTTCGTTTGGTCCAGCTCCGTTCAGCCCGTCCTGACCGGCATCAGTATCTTCGGCATGTTCATCGTCAACATGGTGTTGCTCTACCATTTGCTCCTGGCCCGCCTGTTGCGGCCTTACCATAATGCCCTGAGCTCGATGACCCAAAAGCCCGAGGATTGCCAATTGATCCATCAGGTATGGCACAGCGGCAAAAGATACTATCATGTGCGCTACGCCTGGTCTTCCCTGTTCAGCGGGGCCAACCCGTTTCATTTCCTCCGGGAAATAGCCATCGATCGGGTTCGGGATGATATCAAGGACAGCTTTCGGCGCTATGGGGTGGAGCAAAGAATGCTCAACCTGTCAGCGATGGTGGCCTATTTAAAGGGCCAAATCGCTTCCGGAAAGGACCTGCAGGCGGATTTTCAAAACCTGATGCTTAAAACCGTCGATGATTTTGCCAAACATCCCTATATCCAGGAAAAAGCTAACGAATTCCTGCGCCTCGCCACTGAGAGGCCTGAAGAGATTAACTTTCCCGAATTGACCGCCAAATTGGATTCCACCTCAAACCCGCCGCAACCCTGCGAATAGCAGTAGCTCTTGAGGAAATCGGGTTTCCCCATCTTGGTAGCCGCAGGCTTTAGCCTGCGCTTCCGCTTAGGGACGCCCGCGGCCGCCGTGGACCGAAAACCGGGCTCAAGCCCGCCCTCGGGTCTGCCAGCGGATCGGGGCTACTGCGGCCGTTCGTGGAATTGGCGCACCTGGTACATAAAGGCCTCGAGGCGCGTGCGGGTCTGGCTCTGTTCCTGGCCGTCATAGGCCAGGTTGAGGAAGGGGATGTTGTGGTGCTCCTCCCGGAAGCGCTTGAACAGGGAGTTAACCACAGTGCCGGGCATACAGGCAAAAGGCATGATGTTCACCAGCCCTGCGGCCCCTTTCTGCACGAAATCCCGGGATTTGCCCATGCTCAGGATGGCCTCGCCTTCGAAGGAGGGGTGCAGGTAATCTTTGGCCATCTCGAAGATTTCGGCGATGGAGGGCTCCCGCAGGTTATTGATGCAGCCCTGGAAGATCTCTTCCAGTTCGTGCTCCACCTTTTTCTGGACCCGATCCTCCAGGGAAAATTTCAGATAGCGGAGGTAATGCCGGGCGTTCCAGGCATCATGGCGCGAGGAGTGGGTAACGTAGAGGAGCCACTCGCCGATGGGCGGCATCCAGACTTCGCCCCCCAGGGCCTCGATCTCCAGCACTGCGTCTTCGTTGGAGAAATGGTTGGCCCGGGTATAGATTTCGCCCACGATGCCGACGATGGGTTTGCGGCCGTTGGACTTGAGGGCCAGGTCCTCAAAGGCGCCCCGGGCCTGGCGGAGCACGGCCGGCAGGTCCTGGCGGTCCCGCACCGTTTCATAGGTTTTTTGCAAGTAGTGCTTATAGACCTTGTCGGATTCGCCGGCATTACGCTCATAGGGCCGGGTCGCCCGCAGCTTCTTCTCCAAAAGGTCGATGGCCACTATGCCGTTCCAGACGATCCGGGCGTAGTCTTCGCCCACCATGCCGACTTCCTGATACATGGTTTCGCTTTGATCAGGAGAATAGACCGGGACCTGGGGGAAGCCGAGCTCGTCCAGGATGAGGCGGTGAAAGCGGTGGTACTGGCCGAAACGGCAGGGGCCGTTGGCCGCGGGCATGAAGAAGGCGCTGCGTTCGGGATCGAAATCAGGGCGGCGCAGAAGCTTGGCCAGGTCACCGGTGGTGAGGATCAGGGGGTAGCACTCCTTGCCCGAGGTGAGGCGGCGGCCCAGCTCCAGGGTCTCATCGTCGGAGTCCGGCAAGGATTCGGCCTCTCCGCCGCAGGCCTGAAAGCCGGCCACCAGGGCCAGGGCCTGGTCGGCCATGGGTGGCAGGTAAATCTTGCGTTTAAGTTCGCCGGTAACGCGGTAGCGGTAGGGGGAGTGCTTTTTTACAGCCGGCTCCACCTTGACGTTCTTCAGACTGTCCAGAAAGGCCTCCAGACGGGTGATGGCCCCCACGTCGGAGGAGTGTTCGTCGATTTCGATCTCCAGGTAAGGCTTGCCCTGCATGCGCTCCTTGAAGAAGTGCTGGATGAAGGAATCGGGGCCGCAGCCGAAGTTGGTGATAAAGATACCGTAAAGCCGCGGATCCTGGCGGATGTGTTCTGCAACCCCCAGGATCTTTTGGCCGAACCGCCAGTACATGGGCTTGATTTCCTCCAGGTCCTGGACCTGGTCCACCGGCAGGAAATCCATGGGCATGGCCAGGACGCCCAACTGCCGCAGCTTGCGGTGCAGATTGAGGTTCATTCCCGGGTCGAAGGCGTTATAGGGGCGGCCGATGAGAACCATGAGGCGGCCGTCAGGCGGCAGCGACTCCAGGATCTCCTGGCCCCGGGCGCTCAGAAGGTTATAGTAGGCTTGTTGGGCGGCAATAGCCTTTTTCATGGCCCGATTCACCGCGAAGGAGGAGACTCCCAAGTCTTTCCCGAGACTTCGCAGTCCTTGGCGCAGCCGTTTCTCGCCCCGGCCGAAATAGAGCACCGGGGTGAGAACCTTGGCGCCGTAGGAGGCAAAATCGATGGCGCTGGGAGCGGTGTAGCACAGGGACTGGGCCATAGGGCAGACCACCCCGGCCCGCACCTCCGGGTCAGGATGGGGCATGTCGATGACGCTGGGCAGGAAGATGCGCTTCACCCCGGCCTTGAGAAGGTCCAGGAGGTGACCGTGCGCCACCTTCACCGGATAGCAGGGCTCCGCCGCCAGGGCCTCCAATCCCTCATTGATGACTGACTTGTTGGTCTTTTGGGAATAGACCACGGTGAAGTCCAGGTCTTCGAAAAAGGCCCGGAAAAACGGCATGAGTTCCTGGAAGACCATGGTGCGGGGAAGGCCGATGGCGCCGCGCTTGCCTTCCGGCGGGGGCTCGGTCCCGTAGAGCCAGGCTTCCCGCTCTGCCAGCAGGTCGGGCAGGTCCACCTTCTTGCTGGTGGCGGCGACTTCGTATTTTTCGCAGCGGCTGCCGTAGAACAAGGGCTGTTCCCCCTCGATCTTTACCTGGCGAATCTCGCAGTGGTTGGGGCAGCCGTTGCACTCAAAGGAAGTTATGACATATTTCCGATCTGCCAGGTCGAAGCCCTTGAATTTGGAGGTTTCCCAGTCCCGCTCCCGCATGGCCAACAGCGCCGCGCCGATGGCCCCGGTGACGTCGTGGTGGGGCGGCACGGCGACGGGCTTGCCGCAGACCTGCTGGAAGGCCGCCACTATGCCGCGGTTGGCCGCGGTGGCCCCCTGGTAGAAGATGCGTTTGCCGATGGGGCGGTCCTCGACCACCTTGTTCAGGTAGTTCTGCACAATGGAGTAGGAGAGGCCCGATACCAGGTCCTCCTTGGCGGCGCCTCGCTGCTGGTGGTGCACGATGTCGGATTCCATGAATACGGTGCAGCGTTCCCCCATGCGCACCGGGCTCTGAGATTCCAGGGCCAGGTTGCCAAACTCTTCCCGGATGGAGATGCCCAGTTTCTCCGCCTGTTCCTCCAGATAGGAACCGGTGCCCGCGGCGCAGACCTTGTTCATCATGAAATCGACGATGGCGCCGTGGCGCAGGGAGATGAATTTGGAGTCCTGGCCGCCGATTTCGAAGATGGTGTCCACCTCCGGGTCGATGGCCGCGGCCGCGGTGGCCTGAGCGGTGATTTCGTTGCGCACCACGTCAGCGCCGATGAAGTCCCCGGTGAGGTAGCGGCCCGAGCCGGTGGTGGCCGCGCCCAGGATTCGCACCCGGTCTCCGATCCTGGCGCCTACCAGGCGCAGACCCTCAGTGATCGCCTCCAGGGGCCGGCCCGCGGTCATCAGGTACTCCCGGGCCAGGACCCGGCCCTGGGGGTCGATGACCACCACGTTGGTGCTGATGGAGCCCACGTCAACACCCAGGTAGCCTTCCGCCACCCGGCCTGGCGGGATCTCCTCCACCCGGTAGTGGTCCGGCCCCAGGAGCGGCGGCGGTGAGAGGCGCGGCAGATGCCGGACCGACTCGGATTCCTCCTGCAGGCGCCGGCGCAGGGCCCTAAGGTCCAGGGTGAAATGGGCCGGCGGGTTGTCCCGGGCCACCAGGACCGCGCCCACCGCGCCCAGGCTGCAGAAGTGGGGCGGAATGAGGAGGCCGGTTTCGTCCAGGTCGAAGACCTGGCGGAAGGCCTGGCGCACTCCCAGGTTGTGGGCCACTCCTCCCTGGAAGGCCACCGGCGGGGTGATGGTCTTGCCCTTGCCGATGTTGCTTTTCAAATTGCGGCCCATGGCCCGGCAGAGGCCGGCGATGATCTCAAAGTCCGGGGTGGCCCCCTGCTGCAGGTGAATCATGTCCGTCTTGGCAAAGACGCTGCAGCGCCCGGCCACTCGGGGCGGGGTGGTGGACTTCAGGGCCAGTTCGCTGAATTCCTCGATGCTGTAGCCCAGGCGATGGGCCTGCTGATCCAGAAAGGAGCCGGTGCCCGCGGCGCACATGGTGTTCATGGCGAAGTCCTCGATCACCAGGTGGCCGTTGACATCGGTTACCAGAACCATCTTGGCGCTCTCGCCGCCAATGTCAATGATGGTGCGGGTCTCAGGCAGGAAATGGTGGGTCCCCCATCCGAGGGCGATGACTTCGTTGACGAAGGAGCCGCCCAGTGTCTTGGCCAGTCCCTTGCCGCCCATGCCGGTGAAGGCCGCCAGGCGGCAGCGCTCGGCCGGAAACCGGTCATCCAGGGATTCCAGAAGGTCGAGGGCGCTCTTGTAGGGATTCCCCAGGTGGCGGCGGTACTCTTCCAGAACCACCTGCCCCTGGGCGTCCAGCACCACCACGTTGAGGCTAACCGAACCGACGTCCATTCCCAAATCGAACCTATCAGCCATATTCGCATCCCCCGAAGGCGCGGATCGTTGCTCTTGAAATGGTTATTGCTATCAAATGTCCTTCAGGCCGGGTTGACCTTAAGCTCTTCCGCGGGAGGCCCAGGAAAATCGAGGTAGTTAGGGCTCCTCAGAAATTCTGTCTCACCCCGGCGTCGGGACCTGGTAAAAATCCTCGTTATGAAAGTAGTTGCAAGAGATCTGCCCCGCTTGCTCCAGACGCTGGAGCTGACCTTGCACCAGGGGCAGGGGCAGGCCCAGAACCCCGGCCAGATCGGCGGCGGTCATGGGACGCCGGGCCAGCATCGCAACCAGAGTTGCGTCATCCGCGGCCGCGGCCGCCTGGCTGGGGCCCTCGTAGGAGGCGATCACTTGCACCTCGCCCGCAAGGCTTGAGGCGATGGCCGCCAGGTCCTCGAAAGCTAGCGGCTGAGCCTGGCCGCTACTCCCCGGGCGCACCATGGTGTTAAGCTGCACTTTGTCCGGGGCCAGGGTCCGCAAGGCAGAGCGCAAGGCCTCCAGATCTTCCTCAGAGTCGTTGAGGCCCTTAAGCAACAGCACTTCGAGCCAGATACGGCCCGGATATTCCCGGCGGAAGGCTTCCAGTCCCTCTAACAGCCGGCTGAGAGGGTAGCCGGGCAGGGGGCGATTGACATACTTAAAGGCCTGCTCCCGGGCCGCGTCCAGGGATGGCAGCACCAGGTCCGCATACTTAAGCTCGCGGCGCACCTCCGGAAGGTGGAGCAGGGCGCCGTTGGTCAGCACCGCCACCGGGATGGCCGTCAACTCCTTCAGGCGCCGGATGATGCTTCCTAATCCCCGGTTGAGGGTAGGCTCGCCACTGCCGGCCAGGGTGATGAAATCGAGCTCGGGAGCGCCGCCCTCCAGGTAGGCGGTCAGCTCCGCCACTATGGCCTCGGCCCCGTAATCGAGGCGGGTTTCCGTCTGGTTGCTGGTGGGCCCCACCTCGCAATAAATGCAGTCAAAGGGGCAGGTTTTCCGGGGAACCAAGTCCACCCCCAGCGACCGCCCCAGGCGGCGGGAAGGCACCGGTCCGAATAGATGGGAACGGGACATCGTTAAAAACAACCCAACTGGCACATCTTGATTTTAATTTCGAGTTCATCCAGCAGCTTTCCCATTTCCTCAGGGGAAATGGACAATTCCCCGGCCAGGCGGAAGGCCGCGGCGCAGGCAATTTTGCCCTGGGGAGCCGCGAGGCGGATTTTCGCCTGCAGTTCCTCCGGGGCCATGGGTGGTTTCGTGGACATCAGTATGAAATTATAGACATAGAAATCATAGAAATCAAGGCGTTCAGGTACTCGGGCTGGTATGGAGAGGGCGCTAACGTAAGATTAACAAAAAAATGAGCGCGCCACCCGGCGCCACCCTCTCGTGGGAAGGGGATAAAAATGGGGAGGGAGGTATGACCTGGGGCGCTTAATTGACTTTCTGACACGGGCTCATTAGTTTATTCGAATAGTGTAAGCGCTCCCCCACATAAGTTGACCGCCGGTGGCAGAGTGAGGGGCAGACCCACCTGCGTGACTGGATTTGGTATGTTAAGTCCCCCTTTGAAAAAGGGGGATTTAGGGAGATTTCAAGAGATTATACTAAATCCCCCCTGCCCCCCTTTTCCAAAGGGGGGTTAAAAATCAGTCCTTTTAAATGGATAATCAATTGCTGAACAGCCGACTATATACACCGCTTCGCTCAGGATGATAAAAAAACTAGGAGGGTCCCCATGCTCGAGGTTATGCCGGAAAGCCAAGGCCCGCTTCTATGGCTGCGGGCGAGCGGGCGGCTCAGCGCCCGGGATTACCGGGAGGTCTTCATTCCCTGCCTGAGCACGGTTATCCGGGAGCACGGCAAGGTGCGGCTCTTGTTTCATCTGGCCCCGGATTTTCAGGGCTGGACCCCGGCGGCGGGGTGGGAGGACCTCAAACTGGGCCTGGAAACCCGGGGCGACTTTGAAAAGCTGGCGCTGGTGGGAGCCCCCTTGTGGGCCGACGTCCTGCTGAGGTTATTCGCCCATTTCATGCCCGGGGAGGCGCGCACCTTCTTGCGGGAATATCTGGCGGAAGCCTGGATCTGGATCCAGGAGTGAGGTAGACGGTTGGAGGCTGCCGCTAATCCTTATCAGGCCGATATTCGAGGTCGGCAATACCATCCATTCTCTGGTACTGGATCATGAGACTGCCATAGATCAGCGCTTCGAGTACTACAAACCTTTGGCTATCTTTATCCTGGCGGTCCTGGTCCTCGACTTTGGCGGCCCGGAGGTGGTCCACTTGCCTGGCCTGGGTCTGTGGGTCAGACGAGGCGTCTGGCCGCGGCTCGGCCTTCGAACTCAGGGGATTAAAGGTCAGCAACGCCAAAATGGCCGCGGCCAGGGATATTCTGCAAAAACGGGTCGGGGTATTCATAAGACGCCACCCTTAGTAGTATCCAGCCTTGCCCATTAGGAAGAAAGACCAGAGGGAGTCAATTCCAGATTTCCTGCCCAGAACATACGGGCTCCTTCTGACTGTATAATAGATTCACCGATCTTCCTGTGCAATTGGCACAAGTGCCTATTTATACTTAGGCAAAAGTGCCTAAGCGGCTAATTAGCGGCTGACGATAATTCATAAGTACGCAATGGTTGTGCCACACAGTGTCGGATAGCAGCCAGCGGTTGCAACAAAACTCTGAGTTCTTAATGCTGAGGCTGCTTAAAGGCAAGTTAGCGTTGGGAAGAGCAAGGCGGCGGGCACGGCCCGCCCTAGGGGGGTAGGGCCAGGGTGATACTTCATAAGTGCTATAACATTTCAAACTACGGTTTTTTTGCCCTCCCTTTGAAGAAAGGGGGCAGGGGGGTTAAAATAAGCCATTGAAATCCCCCTAAATTCCCCTTTTCCAAAGGTGGACTTTAATACTCTTGGAACCTGGGTTTTTTTGATTTAATGCGAGATTATTTACGCAGCACAAAACAAAGGGATTTTAGGCGGCGGCCGGAGGCCGGCCACTGGTGCGAAGAGCTAGGCCCAGCGACGCACAGCTACCGCCGTATCACTGGGCTTGGTATTGAAGCAGATTTTGGCTTTAGGTGCGTTTAGATGCACCACATTGATCAGTTTCTCAAACAAGAGAAAGTTTGTGGGGATGGTACGAATGCCGGCGCCAATCAAGATACAATCGAACATGCTCTCTGAAAGCTTCTGCAAAACTACAGATTCAGCCGTCCTGCCCAGATCAGTCAAGCACAGTTGAGCGTCGTAACCCAAGGCATTTAACTCTGCCTGGTCAGCTTCAAGTGCCGCCATTACCTTCTCTGCATTGAGGTCCGGAATGTGGCTGAAATCGACTAAATTCGGATCCAGGCCTATCACCAAGACCCGTTTCTTTTTTTTCAAGAGTTTCTCAATCGCTGATAGCTAATAGGATTTGCGCTTAATTTTTCCTGGCGTGCTCCCGAATGAAATTGATGATGTCGCTGGTGTTGGTGCCCGGGGTGAAGATCGCGGCGATCCCCACCTGTTTCAAAGAGGGAATGTCCTCTTCGGGGATGATGCCGCCCCCCATGACCAGGACGTCTTGGATGCCCTTTTCTTTGACCAGTTCCATCACCCGGGGAAACAGATGGTTGTGGGCCCCGGACAGGACGCTCATGGCGATGACGTCGGCGTCCTCCTGGACTGCTGCCGCGACGATCTGCTCCGGGGTCTGGCGGAGGCCAGTGTAAATCACCTCCATCCCGGCGTCCCGCAAGGCGGCGCAGATCACCTTGATTCCGCGGTCATGTCCGTCCAATCCGGGTTTGGCGGCCAGCACCCTGATTTTTCTCTCTTCCGGCATCTCAACTCTCCTTATGGTTGGTTCAAGGTTCAAGGTTCAAGGTTCAAGGTTCAAGGTTAAGACCCCGGGGAAACCAACTTTGTCATTTATGAGATTCTTCGGTCGCTTCGCTCCCTCAGAATGACAAAAATGGGGACTTTCGCAGAGGTCTCCAGTTCAAGGTTAGTATCCTTGGCCCTTGGCGCTGGGACTTCGCATCCTGAACCGGAAACTGTGAACCTTAGACCTGAACCAAAATCTTAATGCCTAGACTTTGAACTTTGAACGCCAAACCTTGAACCTTGAACCTTGAACCTTGAACTAAGTCCTAGACCAGGGCCGGGGCTTCGTATTCGCCGAAGACCTCCCGCAGGGTATTGCAAATTTCCCCGAGGGTGGCCAGGGCCCTCACCGCGTTCAGGATGGGGGGCATGAGGTTGTCGGCGCCCTGGGCCGCAGTCTTGAGTTGGGCCAGGGTCTGGGTCACTGCGGCGTTGTCCCGGGTCTGCCTCAGTTCCTTAAGGCGGGCCTTCTGTCTATCCTCCATCTCTGGGGCCACCTTGAGGAGGGGAATCTTCTCCTCGCCTTTCACCTGGAAGCGGTTCAGTCCCACCACCACCCGCTCGCCTTTTTCAATCTCCTGCTGGTAGCGGTAGGCGCTGGCGCCGATCTCCCGCTGCACGAACCCCTGCTCGATGGCGGCCACGGCTCCCCCCATGCGGTCAATCTGGTCGATGTATTCCTGAGCCTTGACTTCGATGGCGTCAGTCAGGTTCTCCAGATAGTAGGAGCCGGCCAGCGGATCTACGGTGTCGCTCACCGCGGTCTCGTAGGCGATGACCTGTTGGGTGCGTAGGGCCACCTGCACCGCAGTTTCAGAGGGCAGGGCCAGGGCCTCGTCGAAGGAGTTGGTGTGCAGGGATTGAGTGCCGCCCAAGACGGCGCTCATGGCCTGGAAGGCCACCCGCATGATATTGTTCAAGGGTTGCTGGGCCGTCAGGGAGCAGCCGGCGGTCTGGGTGTGGAAGCGCAGCATCAGGGAGCGGGGGTCCTTGGCCCCGAAGCGCTCCTTCATGATCTTGGCCCACAGACGCCGGGCGGCCCGGAACTTGGCCACTTCCTCCAGGAAATCGAGATGGGAGTTGAAGAAGAAGGACAGCCGCGGGCCGAACTCGTCCACCTTCATGCCCGCCTTAATGGCCCCCTCCACGTAGGCGATGCCGTTGGCCAGCGTGAAGGCGATCTCCTGCACCGCGGTGGAGCCGGCCTCCCGGATATGGTAGCCGCTGATGCTGATGGTGTTCCATTGGGGAACTTCCTTGGTGCAATACGCGAAGATATCGGTAATCAGCCGCATGGAGGGCCGGGGCGGGAAGATGTAGGTGCCCCGGGAGGAATACTCCTTGAGGATGTCATTCTGAACCGTCCCCCGCAACTGGCCGAAGGCGACCTTTTGTTTTTCCGCCATAGCCAGGTACATGGCCAACAGCACGGCGCAGGGAGAATTGATGGTCATGGAGGTGGACACCTGGTCCAGGGGAATGCCCTGAAAAAGGCGCTCCATGTCCTGGAGCGAGTCGATGGAAACCCCCACCTTGCCAACCTCTCCCCGGGCCAGGGGGGCGTCGGAGTCATAGCCGATCTGCGTGGGCAGGTCGAAGGCCACCGAGAGCCCGGTCTGGCCAGACTTCAGCAGGAAATGGTAGCGTTCGTTGGTCTCCTCGGCGGAGCCGAAGCCGGCGTATTGCCTCATGGTCCAATAGCGGCCCCGGTAGGCGGTGGGCTGCACTGCCCGGGTGTAAGGGTATTGGCCCGGCATCCCCAATTGCTGCAGGTAGTCGAAATCCGCCATGTCCAGAGGGGTGTAGACCCGGGCGATGGGGATTCCGGAGGTATTGACAAAATCCGCCTGGCGCTCCGGAATCTTGGTCAACACCTTGGCCACGGTCTCGTCATACTTGGCCTTAGCGGCCTTAACTTCTTCTAATTTTTGGGGATCGCTCATGCCGCCACCTCACTAGGGGATGATAAGAAAACCATTCTTGGGGACAGAGGAATTTTCACTCATTCTCCGATCCCGCCACCGGACCCAGCCATGGTAATGGTTCAGTATAGCGAATCGCCGCCAGGCTGAGAATCCAGGGAATTGTGATTCTCTTGTCAAAAAGATTCTTACAGGGAAGGGTCATTTTTAGCAGTCAGCTACCAGCTTTTAGCTTTTAGCTATCAGCTTAAAACAAAACCTGCCTGGTCTTTTGCTTGAGCTGACCGCTATTAAATTCAGCTTTCCTCCTCCTCCTCGAGTTTGACCAGGGCCTCAAAGCGGATATCCAGCCCCAGGACGCCCTGGAACTCTTCCTGGTCGTTGAGCACCGGCACGCTCACCGTGATGCACAGGGCTCCGGTGAATCGAGAGGTGTAAAAATCGGAGACAAAGACCTTGCCGCTCTTAATGGGCTCGATAAACCAGGGGCGGTTGGATAAGTCTTCGTCCAATTTCATCTCGGCGTATTTGGCCCGGTCCACAATATGGGTGATATTCCGGGTAACCTTGCGGCCTTCCGTGTTGGTGACGTACATGAACTGGATAAAGGGGAAGAGTTCCAAGGATTTTTGCAACACCGGCTCCAGGACCTCCGGATTCATGGACATGATCTCGGGCCGCCAGGCCAGCTCTTCGGCCAGGTGGGCCGCCAGGGTGTGGGCCTTGGCCTTGAGTTGGTCGAACTCCGAGACGAAGAGTTCCGGGAGGTAGTTGCGGGTCAGCTTCTCCATCTCCTCATTAGAGATGGAGGTGCAGCGCCCCTCTTCATATTGTTCCATGATGCGCTTGTAGATCCTGGCCACCCCCGGGTGGTTTTTGTCCGCAGCCCGCTCCCCGGTCAATTCGAGCCGGGAGTTGATCCAATGGACAATGCCGGCCTTGCCGGATTTATCGGTGATGGTGATGCGGATGGGCCGGTTCAAGATCCTGGCGGTGTCAAAGGCGTTGTAGATCTCTTCGTTCTTCAGCAGGCCGTCGGCATGGATACCGGCGCTGGTGCTGTTGAAGTTCTTGCCCACAAAGGGATAGTTGCCGGGGATGTGGTAGCGCAGCTCTTTTTCGAAGTAATCGGCGATCTCGGTGATCACCCGGGGGTCCATACCGTCGGTTGTGCCCCTGAGCGACATGTATTCCATGATCATGCCCTCGATGGGAGCGTTGCCGGTGCGCTCCCCGAATCCCAGGAGGGCGCCGTTCACCGTGCCGCAGCCGTAAAGCCAGGCTGTGGCGCTGTTTACCATGACCTTGTGAAAGTCGTTGTGGCCGTGCCATTCCAGGAGGTGGCCCGGAACCCCGGCGTCGTCGATCATGGCCCGCACCAATTTGGGGACGCTCCTGGGCAGGGCGGCGCCCTGATAGGGGACTCCATACCCCATGGTGTCGCACAGGCGCAGCTTGATGTCGATGCCGCTCTCCTGCTGTAAGCGCATCAGCTCGATGGCAAAGGGCACGCAAAAACCGTAGATATCGGCCCGGGTCACATCCTCCAGATGGCAGCGAGGCTTGATCCCCATGGCTAGCGCCGTTTTGACGATGCCCAGGTATTCGTCCAGGGCCCGCCTACGGTCCCAGTTGAGCTTGAGAAAGATATGATAATCGGAGACCGAGGTGAGGATGCCGGTCTCCGTGAGCTCCATCTCCTGCACCAGGGCCAGATCTTTGGCATGGGCCCGGATCCAGGCGGTGATCTCCGGAAAGGCGTAGCCCCGTTGCCGGCAGTGCTCCACCGCCTCCTTGTCCTTATCGCTGTAAAGGAAAAACTCGCTTTGGCGAATAATCCCCTTGGGACCGGAAAGGCGATGCAACATGTCGAAGATATCGACGATCTGGCGCACCGTATAAGGGGGCCGGGCCTGTTGCCCGTCCCGGAAGGTGGTGTCGGTGATCAGCATCTCCTCCGGGGGCGAGGGCATCACGAATTTATAATCGAAATCGATGCGGGCCACCTCGGTGTAAGGGAAGATATCCCGCATCAGGTTGGGCGTCTCCACTTCCTGCAAACGGTATTTCGTGAAGGAGGAGTGCTCGTGTTCCAATAAGTGGCGGTCCTTGTTCCAGCGTACCATTTTAAGTTTCCCGTTTCCTGTTTTCCGTAGGGCGATTCGCCGGGCTACCCGCCAAATCCCCACTGAGGTTTTTTACTGCTCACTGCTCACTGCTTACTGCTCACTGACTACTGCCTCATTCCAGCCTCAATCCCAACTCCAGCAATTGTTCCAGGTCCACCGGGCTCGGGGCCTTGGTCACCAGGCAGGCTGCCTTCTGGGTCTTGGGGAAGGCGATCACCTCCCGGATGGATTTGGCCCCGCAGAAGAGGGCTACCAGCCGGTCGAAGCCAAAGGCCACGCCTCCGTGGGGAGGCGCCCCATATTCCAGGGCCTCCAGCAGGAAGCCGAATTTCTCCTCGGCCTCGGGGGGCGCGATGCCCAGCGCCTGAAAGACCTGCTGCTGGACATCCCGCCGATTGATGCGGATACTGCCGCCGCCGATCTCTACCCCGTTCAGCACCAGGTCGTAGGCCCGGGCCCGCACTTTTCCCGGATCGGTGGCCAAAAGCGGCATATCCGCGTCCACGGGCGCGGTAAAGGGATGGTGCATGGACGACCAGCGTCCCAGGCCGGCGTCATACTCCATCAAGGGGAAGTCCAAGACCCAGACCAGGCGATGGACATTCTCCGGGATCAACCCTTCTTTCTGCCCCAGGTGCAGGCGCACCTGCCCCAGGGCGGTGCAGGCGACCAGGGGCGCGTCTGCCACCAGCAGAATCAGGTCCCCCTCCCGGGCTCCCAGGCGCTGGTTGATGGCGTCCTTAACGGGCTCCGGGAAATATTTGGCCAGGGGAGACTGCCAGCCGTCTTTCTGGATCTTGACCCAGGCCAGGCCCCGGGCCCCGTAAACCCCAGCCAGGTCGATGAGTTCGTCAAGCTCCTTGCGGCTGAGCCTGGAGAGGCCAGGGCCGTTCAGGGCTTTCACCACCCCGCCCTGTTCCACCACGTCCCGGAACTGGCGAAACTGCGTGTCCCGCAGCAGGTCGGTGAGGTCCTGGAGTTCCAGCCCGAAGCGCAGGTCCGGCTTGTCCAGGCCAAAGCGGTCCAGGCATTCCCGGTAGGTGAGGCGCGGGAAGGGCAGGGGGGACTCGATCCCCAAAAGCTCCCGGAAGAGGGCTGTCATCATCCCCTCCACCACTCGGAAGACGTCCTCCTCGGTGATGAAGGCCATTTCTATATCGATCTGGGTGAATTCCGGCTGGCGGTCGGCCCGCAGGTCCTCATCCCGGAAGCAGCGGCACAGTTGATAATAGCGATCGAGCCCGCCTATCATCAGGAGCTGTTTGAAGAGTTGGGGCGACTGGGGCAGGGCGAAGAACTGCCCCGGCTGCACCCGGCTGGGCACCAGGTAGTCCCGGGCTCCTTCGGGAGTGCTCTTGGTGAGGATGGGGGTCTCCACCTCGATGAACCCCTGGCCATTGAGGAACTGGCGCACCACCTGGGCGGCGCGGTGCCGGAAGAGGATGTTCTTCATGACGCTGGGCCGTCTCAGGTCCAGGTACCGGTACTTCAGGCGCAGGGCCTCGGAGATGTCCACGCGGTAGTCTTCCAACTCGAAGGGGGGGGTCTTGGCGCTGTTCAGGAGCCTAAGCTCGCTCACCCGGACCTCGATCTCCCCGGTGGGCAGATTGGGGTTGATCATCTCCGGAGGCCGCGGATTCACCACCCCCCGCACCGCCAGGACAAATTCGTCCCGCAGCACTCCCGCTTTGTTATGGGTTTCAGGGTCGACCTCGGGATTGAAGACCACCTGGGTGAGGCCGTCGCGGTCCCGCAAGTCGACGAAGATGAGGCCGCCATGGTCGCGGCGCCGCTGCACCCAGCCCATCAGCACCACTTCGCGGCCGGCGTCCGCCAGGCGCAATTCACCGCAGGAGTGGGTCCGTTCCAGACCTTCTATGGTATCAAACACTGGTGTTCCTTCTTCATCCCCTTTCCGAGGAGCCTGGGGATTTTCAGGATTGTCATTCTGACAAAAAATGTTGGGTGGGCACCGCCCACCAATTCCTTTGAAAAGGACCGTTTACTTCAACGTATTTTCTCTCGTTCCCAAGCTCCGCTTGGCGAGAGCCGGCTTGCCGTCAGTATAAGCCGTCTTCTGAGCAAAGCTGGAGCTTTGCATCAAAATGGGTTCCCAAGCCGGGGCTTGGGAACCAGAAAATACTAGATGCTTCGCTTTGCTCAGCATGACAAGAAATGTGGGGTGGGCGCCCGCCCGCCTATTTCTTTAAAAGGAATGTTACATCAACCGGAGCTGCTGATCCAGAAAGATTAAAGCATTTGTCTCTGCCAAATTTCATATTTCTCGTTCCCAAGCTCCTGCTTGGGAACGAGAGAAAATATCAAACATTGGTCTCCGCCAAGGTATTGGCCTGCAACCGTTTAACATGGTCAGGCACTTCGTCAATCGGAACCGGTTGCTGCTGGGCTGTCGCCATGTCCCGGACTTGCGCCTTCCCTTCTTTTAACTCCATTTCTCCGATGATAATAACGCAAGCTGCACCCAAACGGTCTGCCTGGGACATCTGGGCCTTTAGCGACCGGTTGCCAAAATCCATTTCCGTGGCCAGGTTGTTTTCCCGCAGTTTCTGCAACAAGTTTAAACACTTTTCCTTGGCGGCCTCGCCTAGTGCCACCAGGAACACCTTGTACTCCCGGTCCCGGCGCCCCAGGTCCCGGGGCAGGATTTCCAAAAGGCGATCCTGGCCGATGGCAAAGCCCAGGGCGGGCAGATAGGGGCCGCCCAGTTGCTGGGACAGGCCGTTGTAGCGGCCGCCTCCGGCCACCGCGTCCTGGGCCCCAAGGCCCTCCGCCACTATCTCAAAGACCGTGCGGGTATAGTAGTCCAGCCCCCGCATGAGGCGGGGTTGCTCCGTGTAAGCCACCCCGAAGCGCTTCAGCAGCGAAAGCACCCGGGCAAAATGGGCGGCGCAGTCGGCGCACAGATAATCCCGGATCACCGGCGCGTCCTTGAGGATCTCTTTGCAATGCGCCGACTTGCAGTCGAGGACCCGCATGGGGTTGGTGGTGCGGCGGCGCTGGCAGTCTTCGCACAGACCCTCCCGGCTGATGAGAAACAGGCCCAGGGCCGCCTTGAACTTCACCTGGCACTCCGGGCAGCCCAAGGAATTGATTAACAAGCGCCATTCGCCCAGTTGCAGGCGCTCTAAAATATCGAGCAGGAGCAGGATCACTTCGGCGTCCAGCTCCGGCGCCTCCACCCCGTAGGCCTCGCAGTTGATCTGGTAAAACTGGCGGTAGCGCCCCTTCTGGGGACGTTCGTACCGGAACATGGGCCCCAGGGTGTAGAGCTTCTTGACCCCACCGCCCTTGTCCAGGCCGTTTTCCAGGACCGCCCGCAGCATCGAAGCGCTGGCCTCGGGGCGCAGGGTCAGGGATTCGCCCTTGCGGTCCAGGAAGGTGTACATCTCCTTGCCGACGATGTCGGTGTCGGTGCCGATGGAGCGGGCGAAGAGCTCGGTGCGTTCGAGCAAGGGCAGACGGATCTCCCGGTAGCCGTAGAGGGCGAAGACCTCCCGGGCTATCCTCTCCACCCCTTGCCACCGGGCCGTTTCCGGGGGCGGCAGGTCCCGCATGCCCCGAATCGCCTTGATCATCGCCTTTGCCTTTGTGAAACCTATTTCAAAAAGAAAATTTAACCTGCCGGGGGGCCTGTTGTCAAGGCGATTGAGGCGCTGGTAGTGACTCAGTTTGATTTTTTTCTACCTTGACTCACCCCCCAATCTCTGCCATATTGAATGCATGAGGCGTTCAAGCAAAAAGCTCCCCAAAGACCCTAACCAGTTGGCCTATGAAATAGTCCGCATGTCTACGGAAGAACCTGAACCCGTTCAGGAAGAACCTAAAAAGGAAAGATCGCCCGTTTCTCAATATCTGTCAGAGATCGGGCGCAAGGGCGGGCTGAAGGGCGGCAAGGCCAGGGCAGAGAAGCTCACCCCGGAGCAACGGAAGGAAATCGCCAAGAAGGCGGCTAAGGCAAGGTGGGCGAAGAAAGCGACCTAATTATTTCGACAAGAGCATTTCTAACTTGTCTAGTAATTCAAGGTGCTTGTCTGTTTGTAATGGAGCACCTGAATAATAAGTCTTTTCTTCAAAGGGAACATTTAGCATTCTTTCAAAAATAAACACGCCTGGTTTCATTAAAATATTTTGCTCAGGCCAGAAATGTATTCCCCCAACTTCAAAATGAACCGTTCCCAAATCTGATACATTTTCTGTTAGGTAATCGGCGATTTCTTTTAATGCAGGATTAATCGACTGTAGAGATTTTTCTGTCTTAACATGGAGTTGACTAACATAGTTTTTTCGTGTTAGTATATCTTTATAATGAGGCAAGTTGAATTTTTCTGAAAATGTTGTTAGTAAATCATCCAAAAAATCATCAGAGTCTTTAGTAGATGAGCGTGTATCCGCAACTAACATACCAGAGAAAATAGTCAAAGTTACGAAAATTGGGATACCTTCCTTATTTATAAATTCTCCTCCTCCATATGTAATCCCTTTTGAGTCATCGAGGGCTTCTATTGCTGATGGGATTTTTACGAATTTATAAGAATCAATTAATAAAGGAGTTATAATTGGGTATAAATTTATTCCCCTAGGATTTAAGTCTTGAGTGCGCCCAACCCAAAGTGATTTTGCTAAATTAACTGACAGTAATTTCATTGAGTAGCCCCCGCCTGTTTTTGGTTAGTTTCCAATAGCCTTTCGTAGCGTGGCATAGCCTTTTCTTCTTGATATGCATCCATCTTATTTTTTGAAGTCTTTTGTTTCACATCAAAATAAAACAATCGACCCATTGTCTTATCCTCAACTTCTTTACTAACCTCTGGAGATTCTAAGGAAAAAGAAGCCCCTAGGAGCATCCCCACTCGTACTGGAATATCGATAGGCTCAGGTTTGAAATAGGGGTCTTCTTCAAATGAAGCCCGCTCTAATGCCTCGCGATTAAATTGGTCAATTTCTTTTATCCGTTCGCCGAAGCTTTCAAAAGAAACCCGTAATGTTAAATCAAAAGCCTTAGCCAGCTTTCGCAATGTGTTAATGCTCCAAGACGAGTAATTTACATTCTCCATAACAGAAATTCGCGGCTGCTTCATGCCAACCTTATCTGCTAGGTCTTTCTGGCTCCATTCACGCCCACGTTGTTCTCGAAGCACCTTTATCTGCGTAGCAATGCTTACATTTAAAAATTCATCGACATAAGCATGTCGATACTCTTTAGACTTAAAAGCTTCTTTCACCTTGTATATTAAATCGCTTATGATTTTCACGCCCAATTTCTCCTCGCTCAATTAAGTCTTGTCGATTTGCCTCGGCCCTTCTGGGGGCATCTAAAGGTACATATTTTCTATCGCGCTCAACTGCCCCATCCAAAAATGTAAATTCGCCACCCATATCAATAGGCCCACGACATAGCATGGGGCGTAGAGCTACTTGGCCTTTCATTGGCATTTCCAAGATATGTCTTTGTCTCGGTTTCCCGCTTGTGGGCGTTAATAGTTTGGGAGGCAGGTCTTCCCCCACTTTTGCTCTCTCTAATACCTCAATTCTAAGGTCCAACCGGCCACGCTGCTCTTCATCAAAATCCGAAGCCCACCCCTGCATCACATTTCTGTCACGAGAATCAAGGTAGTCGAAAAGCTGGTAATGGCCGTTTATAGTCATAGTATATAACAAAAATATTATAAATCAAGAGGGAAACGGTTGACAGCAGAATATAATAATATTATTATATTCCAATAAAAATGGCCTACCGCCGAGGTTAGTGGCCGTAGCGGTAAGCCATTTGGGGCCGGTACCTCAATGGACAGAGGAAGTGCCTACTAAGCTCCTTGTTGGCGGTTCGAATCCGCCCCGGCCCACCTTTCCCTGATAATTAATTATTTTTTTGTGAAAGTCAATTTTTATCTTGACAGCTTGAGCGGCTCAAGCATATAATATGAGCATGAACAGATTGAGTAGGCAAAAGCAGGCGCAAATGCTTTCGGTTCTGGTGGAAGGTAATTCCCTTCGCGCCACGGCGAGAATATGCGATGTAGCCTTTAATACTGTTCTCAAGTTTGTGCCGGAGATCGGTAGGGCTTGCGCGGAGTATCAAAACCGGGTATTCCGTAACCTGAGTTGCAAACGTCTCCAATGTGATGAGATATGGTCATTCTGCTATGCCAAGGCCAAGAATGTCCCGGATGAGAAGAAGGGGCAATTTGGCTATGGGGATGTATGGACTTGGGTAGCCATTTGCGCCGACAGTAAACTGGTCCCTTGCTGGCTTGTGGGGAACCGGGATGCCGAAACTGCCAACATTTTTATGGAGGATTTGGCTTCCCGCCTTGCCAACCGGGTTCAACTCACCACCGATGGTTTAAAGGCTTATATAGACGCGGTAGATGGGGCTTTCGGCATAAACATAGATTATGCTATGCTGGTTAAAATGTATGGCGAGAGTCCAGAGGCCAAGATGCAAAAGCGGTATAGCCCACCGAAGTTTATCGCCAGTAGAAAAGAGGCTATGACCGGCAACCCCGACCCCAAGAATATTTCCACCAGCTATGCGGAGAGGCAGAACCTCACCATGAGAATGTCCATGCGCCGGTTTACCCGCCTCACCAATGGTTTTTCAAAGAAGGTTGAAAACCACGCTCACCATGTAGCCCTTCACTATATGCATTAAAATTTTTGCCGGATTCATAAGAGCCTGAGAGTGACCCCGGCGATGGAAGCAGGGGTTACAGATCGCCTTTGGGAGATTGAGGATATTGTGGCTCTCCTGGATTCAAAATGAGTCACTACCGAGGCGCTGGGTTTGGCCTGGTCCTTATTGACAATTCCCGGCTTCAGGTCTTGACAAAGGCCCAATGGCGTGCTAATCATACATTCAATAAGAACTTCCAGGCAATCCGGAACCCGGTGCGAATCCGGGGCGGTCCCGCCGCTGTGATGGGGGACGGAGGAAGCAAGGCTAACGCCGGCCACTGACGGGGAGGCAACACTAACCCCGGCGGGAAGGCTGCTTTCTTCGGGTGATCCCAGAGCCAGAAGACCTGCCTGGTGGTGATTAGCGATTGCTCCTGATGGTAAAGGGAGTTCCATCAATCTTGATGGGACGCCCTTTTTTGTTTTGGTAGGGGCGACCCGCTGGGTCGCCCAAGATGAAGAGCGGGACAGTTTTTGTTTCAAGAGGAATGGGTGGGCGGTGCCCACCCTACGTAAGCACAGGCGCAGCGCCTGTGCCACCACTTCTTTTTTTATGTAGCACCGGCGCTGCGACGGCGCCAGAACCGCCGAGGGCGGCGGTTCTACACGGATGTCACCCCGGCGGCCGCTTATGCGCTGGCCTGGCCGGTAAACCACCGAGGAAGGAGGACCCCTATATGCAGAAAGAACCGAGTTGTAAGAAAGCCATCAGTATCCGCTACACCTGCGCCCCCAACGGCGACCAGGTGGGCCTGTCCCACTACCTGATGGCGGACGCCAAAAAGGCCAAGTAGGGCTATGGCGACCAAAACCCCAAACCTCGAGGGCCCGTCCCTGGCAATGGTCAACGCCGGGGCCGGGCCCCATTTCGACGTCCTGGAGGTGGGCCACCCGGACTACGTGGCCCTGATTAACGCGGACACCGCCTTTTGGGTGCTCTCGCCTCGCGAGGAGGCCCTGGATTACCTGCTGGGGGGCGAGCTGCCCGAGGTATTCCGGGAAAAAGAGGCCAGGCTGGCATCCGACCTGCACAATGTCCGCTTTGGATTGCTGCCCTCCGCAGTCTATTTCAACCCCACGGAGCGCTGCAACCTCGATTGCGGTTACTGTTACCTGCCCCGGGAGGCTCGGCGGACCGGCCGCGACATGGAGCCGGCCAAAGTGCTGGAGGGCCTCTCCGTGCTTTCGGAATTCTTTAAGAAAAAACTGCCGGAGGGCGCCAGACCGCAACTCGTTTTTCATGGCAGCGAACCGCTGTTGGCGAAAGATGCGGTCTTTCAGGGCATTGCCCAATACGGCGATTATTTTCGCTTCGGCGTACAGACCAACGCGGTGTTGCTGGACAAAAACGCCCGGGATTTCCTGGTGGCCCACGGGGCCGGCATCGGCATCTCCCTGGATGGGCCCACCGCCGAGATCGCGGATCGCAGCCGCCACACCTGGGGCGGCCGCGGCGTCTTCGCCGGCACCGTCAAGGTGCTGGAGGAATTGCACGACTACCCCGGGCTCAACGTGATCACCACGGTAACCAAGGAAAATGTCCGGCACCTGCCGGAGTTGGTAGAGTTTTTCCATGAGCGGGGGACGGCCAACGTCCTGCTCAACCCGGTGCGGGGCACCCAGAGCGGCGGGCGCTCGCTGATGCCGGACCAGGAGGAACTGGCCCATTTCTTTTTCCGGGCCCTGGACCGGAGCTACGAGCTCTATGAACAGACGGGCCGGAAATTGGTGGTGGGCAACTTCGCCAACCTGCTCCTGGGGCTGGTGGCGCCGGGGGCCCGGCGGCTCATGTGCGACATCTCCCCCTGCGGCGGCGGCCGCTGCTTCTTCGCAGTGGGGGCCGCGGGCGAAGTGGCCCCGTGCAGCGAGTTCCTGGGGCTGCCGGAGTTCCACGGCGGCAACCTCTTTGAGACCCCGGTCGCCGAGCTGCTGGCCACCCCGGCCTTCAAACGGGTGACCACCCGGGTAGTGGAGCAGTTGGACCCCTGCAAACAATGTGCGGTGCGCCACTTCTGCGGGGCCCCCTGTCCTGCGGAGGTCTATGCCATCAACGGACGCCTCGAGGCCCCGGCGCCCAATTGCGACTTTTATGCGTCCCAGGCTCGCTATGCCTTTCGGGTCATCGCCCAGGGGCGGCTGGACGCCTTTCTCTGGGATGGCTGGAAGGATGGCCTGGAAGAGATCCTGGTGATGTAGGGCGGCGGGAATTGCTAGCGGATTTGGCGCAGGGGCGGGTTTTAACCCGCCCCTACTTTTGGGCCGCGGTAGGTTCCAAGGCTGTTAAAGTCCCCCTTTGGAAAAGGGGGATTTACGGGAATTTCAGGAACTTAATTTAAACCCCTCCTGCCCCCCTTTGGCAACGGGGGGGTTAAAAAGGATAATTGGCGTTTCCAAGCGCGCCTTGGGAATTGGCACAAATCCTTTTTCTTTGGCGATTGCATACTTAACCAATCCTGTATCAACCCGCGGCAAGATCACAATTTGCCCCAGAGGATCAGCCCGCCGCTAACGATGAATATTGTACCGGCAAGCTTCTTCAGAATCCCCTCGGGGAGCAGATGATTCACGGTGCTCCCGATAACTATCGTCAGGAGAATGGCCAGGCAGAAGGCGGCGCACGCTCGCACCAGCACCGACAGGGGCATCCTGGTGTCGGCAGCCAAGGTCAGAGCTGCAAGCTGAGTCTTATCACCCATTTCCGCCAGGAAAATGGTTCCGAAAGTTACCCAAAAAATCTTCCAACTCATAATTATCTTCACCTTTTCTCATGGGATCGGGAGGGGGCGGGGGTAGGGCAGGGGCCGGTGGCACAGGCTTCCAGCCTGTGATCTCCCTGGCATTCACCCCAAATTACGCCTTTTTTTCTTCCTTGCGGGAGGCCAGGAGGCGGCGAATCTCCTCCATGAAGTCGGTGGCGTCGGTGAAGTGCCGGTAAACCGAGGCGAAGCGCACGTAGGCCACTTCATCCCATTGGCGCATCTGGGCCATCACCCGTTCGCCGATCCAACCAGAGGCGATCTCCCGCTGGCCGCCCTCCAGCATCTCCCGTTCCAGGCCGTCCAGAAAATTCTCGATGGCGTCGATCGAGACCGGCCGCTTCTCGCAGGCCTTAATGATGCCTTCGTATAACTTGGACCGCTGAAACGGTTCCCGGCGGCCGTCCTTCTTCACCACCAGCGGCATGCTCTCCTCCACCTGTTCGTAGGTGGTGAAGCGCCGCTCACAGTGGAGGCACTCCCGGCGGCGCCGGATGGCATTGGCCTCCCGGCTGGGGCGGGAATCGATCACTTTAATGTTGGTGCTGTGGCAGTAAGGGCAGCGCATGGTGAAATACAATTAGGGGCGACAAATTGATGCGTCTTTTCCCCCTCCCCACGGTGGGAGGGGGTTAGGGGGAGGGGGGCGTCAGTTGTTGTTAACTATTTTATAAAACGCAACTAATTACAACACCCCCACCCGGTGTCGCCCCCTCGAGGGGGAGGGAACAAGTCAATAACCTTGATTTCGCCATTGATATGACTTCTCCAGGAGCCTTATATGTTATTCGCTTAGAGAATACAGGCAAATTAAGTTATTATCTGATACCGAAGCGCCTCAACGGCGAAAGGCGCAGGTCTCGCCCGTCATCTTTTCTGGGGCCTTGCCGCCGGCGGGCAGGGACGCCCACCCGACGCACGGGGTTATCAGACCCCGATCCATTCCTCGGCAAACAGGGGAAACTGGGCGCAGAAGTCCTGCACCTGGTCCGCCAGCCTGGCCAGGAGATGGGTATCCATGGGGGAGCTAAGGGCCTGGTCCATGAAGTCGGCCACCACCTCCATCTCCTTCTCTTTCATGCCCCGGGTCGTGAGGGCCGGGGTGCCCACCCGGATGCCGCTGGTGATGGTGGGGGGGCGCTGATCGAAGGGGATGGCGTTTTTGTTGACCGTGATGCCGGCCCGGTCCAGGGCCTCTTCCGCCTCGCGCCCGGTGAGGCCGGTGGCGTTCAGGTCCACCAGCAGCAGGTGGGTGTCGGTGCCGCCGGCCACCAGGCGGTAACCCCGGTGGGTAAAGGCTTCCCCCAAGGTGCGGGCGTTGGCCACTATCTGCGCCTGGTAACGATTGAAGGAGGGCGCCAGGGCTTCCTTGAAAGACACGGCCTTGGCGGCAATGATATGCATCAAGGGGCCGCCTTGAATCCCCGGGAAGATCTGGCTGTCCAGGGCCTTGCCGTATTTGGCCTGGGCCAGGATGAGGCCGCCCCGGGGGCCGCGCAGGGTCTTGTGAGTGGTGGAGGTGACGAAGTCCGCGGCCGGCAGGGGGTTGGGATGGAGCCCCCCGGCTATCAGACCGGCGATATGGGCCATGTCCACCATCAGATAGGCCCCCACCTCCCCGGCGATCTCGGCAAACTTGGAAAAATCGAGTATGCGGGGGTAGGCGCTGGCGCCCGCAATGATCATCTTGGGGCGGTGTTTCAGGGCCAGTTCCCGGACCACGGCGAAGTCCACTTCTTCGCTCTGGCGATCCACTCCGTAAGTTACTGCCTTATAGAGGCGGCCGGAAAAGTTGACCGGGGCTCCGTGGCTCAGGTGACCGCCGTGGGACAGGTCCATGCCCAGGATGGTGTCCCCGGGCTTGAGGAAGGAGAAATAGACGGCCATGTTGGCCTGGGTGCCGGAATGGGGCTGGACGTTGGCGTAGGCCGCGCCGAAGATCTCCTTCACGCGGCTTAAAGCCAGGTTTTCGGCGGTGTCCACAAATTCGCAACCGCCGTAGAAGCGCCGCCCCGGATAACCTTCGGCATACTTGTGGGTCAGGATGGAGCCCTGGGCCTGGAGCACCGCCTTGCTTACGAAATTTTCCGAGGCGATCAACTCCAGCTTCTGGAGCTGCCGCTGCCGCTCCCGCTCGATGACCGAGTAGATGGCAGGATCGATGCGGGCCAAGTCATCCATCTGATCCATTACGGGGTTGCTCCGGCCCGGGGTTTCTCCTGGGCCAACTGCTCCAACAGATCGAGGCGCTCTTGGTGGCGGCCGCCTTCAAAGGGGGTGCCCAGCCAGGTGCGCACGATTTCTTTGCCGAGATCGGGACCGATAACCCGGCCGCCCATTACCAGGAGATTGGCGTCGTTGTGCCGTCTGCACATCAGCGCGGCATAAAGGTCGTGGCACAGGGCCGCCCGGATGCCCGGAAAGCGGTTGGCCATGATGCTCATCCCCAGGCCGGTGCCGCAGATCAGGATGCCCCGGCTTCCGGGCCGTGCTAACATGGCGTCCACCACCATTTTTCCGAACAGCGGGTAATGCACCGATTGCTGGGCATTGGCGCAGCCGAGGTCCAAGACCTCCACCTTCAGTTCGCACAACAGTTCGACGATCTCTTTTTTCAGGCCAAAGCCGGCGTGGTCGCAGGCAACGGCGATGACGCCTCCGCGCTCAGGCGGCGGCATGGGCTTTGACGAAGGTGATGACATCCTGGACGGTCCTCAACTTTTCCGCTTGCTCATCGGCGATTTCCATGCCGAATTCTTCCTCCATGGCCATGATCAACTCCACCAGATCCAGCGAGTCGGCCCCCAGGTCATCCACAAAGACCGCCTCCGGGGTGACCTCTGAGCGTTCCACCCCCAATTTGTCCACGATTATGTCAATCACCTTATCTTCAGTTGCACCCATCGACAAAACCTCCTATTTTCTGTTAAATCATCAACATGCCGCCATTAACGTGAATCACCTGGCCAGTGAGGTAAGCCGCGGCGTCGGAGGCCAGAAAGGCCACCGCTTGAGCCACCTCCTCAGGAGTGCCGAACCGGCCCAGGGGAATCTGGGCCAGCATCTCTTCCTTAACTTTGGCCGGTAAGGATTCGGTCATTTCCGTCTGAATAAAGCCGGGGGCCACGGCGTTCACAGTAATATTGCGGGAGGCCAGCTCCCGGGCCACCGCCTTGGTCAGGCCGATCAACCCGGCTTTGGAGGCCACATAGTTGGCCTGGCCCGCGTTGCCCATCACCCCCACCACCGAACTGATGTTGATGATGCGTCCGAAGCGCTGCTTAACCATAGCCTTGCTCACCGCCCGCATGCAATTATAAGCCCCTTTGAGGTTCACCGCCAGCACCGCGTCCCATTCCGCCTCCTTCATCCGCAGGATGAGGTTGTCCCTGGTGATGCCGGCGTTGTTCACCAGAAGATCCAGACGGCCGCTCTCTTTGAGGATCTCATCCACACCCTGCTGCACCTGCCCGGCATCGGCCACGTTGAATTCGATCAATTTTGCCTGGGCCCCCTTGCCGTTAACCTCCTGTTGAGTCCTTACAGCCTCTTCTCCCAAGGCGATATCGTTGAGATAGAGGGTCAATCCGGGGCGTGCCAGGACCAGGGCGATGGCCCGGCCAATTCCGCGGGCGGCGCCGGTTACCAGGGCTACTGAAACCATCTGCTCCATAATAGGTTACCGTTTAAAATCAGATAGTTAAGCCGCACTGCACCCATCGCGGCTGGGGATAGGGTGCCAAACGGCGCTGGGTTAATTAAATAAACAGAAAATCACCAAAATGAAAGATATTTATCATACTTTTTTTCACATGGGGGCGATTAAAATTGGGCAATGTGGTAATGGCCAGCCGTGGGCGGGCGGCTGCCCGCGGCGCTCATCCCCGGTCCCGCTTGATTTCCTGGATCAAAGCCGGGATGATCTGAAAAAGATCGCCCACCAGGCCCACATCCGCCACCTGGAAGATGGGGGCGTGGGGGTCCTTGTTGATAGCCACGATGAAATCTGAGGACTGCATGCCCACCAGGTGCTGGGTGGCGCCGGAAATGCCGCAGGCGATGTAAATCTTGGGGCCCACGGTCTTGCCCGTCTGGCCGATCTGATGGGCGTAGTCGATCCAGCCCGCGTCCACCGCGGCCCGGCTGGCGCCCACCGCGCCGCCCAACAGGTCCGCCAGTTCTTCCAGCAGCCCAAAATTCCCGGCCTCCTTCAGGCCCCGGCCGCCGGCGACAATCACCTCCGCCGCGGCCAAATGCACCCTTTCTTTGAATTCGGACACCGTGGCCAAAAAGCGGCTGCGGCGGTCGCCGTCCAAAAAGGAGGCGTCCACGGGGATCACCGCGGCCCCAGGCTTTGCCGCTCGGGGCCGGGCTTTGAAGACCCCGGGGCGGGCGGTGGCCATCTGGGGAAAGGTGCGGGGAGTGATGATGGTGGCCATGATGTTGCCGCCAAAGGCGGGGCGGGTCTGCAGCAGCAGGCGTTTTTCCAGGTCGATGGCGAAGGCGGTGCAGTCGGCGGTGAGGCCGGTACGCAGGGCCGCGGCCACCCGGGGGATAAAGGCCCGGCCGGCGTAGGTGGCCCCGGCCAGGATGATTTCCGGCCGGAACTGGCGGGCCAGCTCGAACAAGGCGGTGGCGTAGGGTTCTTCCAGAAAATTCTCAAGGATCGGATGTTCCAGCAGGTAGACCTTGTGAGCCCCGGCGGCCAGCAGCTCGGGGGCCAGGGAGGCCACCCGATTTCCCAGGAGGACCGCAGCCAGAGGGGTCTCAAGCTCTTCCGCCAGACGCTGTCCTTCTCCCAGCAGTTCCGCAGTCACGGCTGCCAGGACCCCGCCCCGCTGCTCGGCGAAGATCCAGACCCCATCCGGCGGCGTCTCGGGCCGGGGAGCGGGGCCGGGCGCGAGAGGCAGAGACAGGGCCTCAACCGGGCATATCTCCACGCAAGCGCCGCAGAGATTGCAGCCTTCACCAATGACCAGGGTCTCGGCCGTAAGGTTCAGGACCCCGAAGGGGCAGACCTCGACGCACTGGCCGCAGGCGATACATTTCTCAGAGTTAAAGATGAGGCTCATATCAAGTTTCGAGTTGTAGGGGCGACGGTGGCACAGGCTTCCAGCCTGTGAATGGGTCGCCCAGTTTCGAGTAGGGGCGACCCGCTGGGTCGCCCGGTTTCTGGTTTCGAGTTTCGAGTTTTTAGTTTTCAGTGGTGGGGTGGGGCTCGGTGCCTGCCATTAGCAGCACTGGTTTAAAACCTGTGCCACCGCCAGGGACGGCCGCCCCACCCTCAAATGTCTTCTATCTATCAACCGTACTTAGGATTTGGGTCTTTTTTTTGAGCGTCCTGAGGCCCAGATAAATTGCCAGGGTGCAGCCGAAAATAACCAGCCAGTTCTTGTCTAACATGAGCCGCCCGTTTTGCAGGCTGTCCCGGAGGATCGCCAAAACCGTAAAAGAGGTGATGGTGGCGAACCAGGACGAATATTCCCGCCTCAATGCCGATTTCCAGGAAAAGGGGAGGGATGGCGGCCTCCAATTCTTCAAACGGGGAATTATGGCGGGGGTGCCCGCCGTCCAGTCCATGAATGCCCCTGCGAACCTTTCCCGCAAAAAAGCTTCCTCGGCGAAGATGATCCTTTCATAGAATAAGATGAAGCAGAGAATGACGATTAGGGTGCACCACCAGACCTTGATAAGTAGCGACAAACCCAGCCAGATTAAGAAATTGCCCAGGTAAAGGGGGTTCCGCACCAGCGCATAGATCCCGGTGGTGTTCAGGGTTTCGGCCACCTGGCCCTGGGTGTTGCGGCCCGAGGTGCCCCGGGGGGCAAACCCCACGGTAAAGAAACGGAGCCCCAGGCCGGCCAGGGAGACCAGCAGGCACCCCATTTGCCAGGCCCGGCCGGGGTGTCCCGGCGAGGCGGCATGGGGCTGGCTCCACAACGCCGCCAGAAATACCAGGGCCATGCAGAGCGGCAGGTAACTCCGCCAGCGAAAAAACCGGTTGCCGAGGCTTTCGAACTCTTCTCTAAGGGCCATTTTGGGAGCTATGAGCGGTTTAGCTATCAGCGATTTAAACGCAACGCCATCTATTTTTTCGATAACCTATCAATAGTCTGGGACTGAGTATCAACAAACTCCCCCTCCCTTCGAGGGCAGGGGGTTCGGGGAGGGTGGTAACTTGTTGCCCTCAAAAGTGCAAAGACGAGGCCACCCTCACCCTGACCCTCTCACCCATCGGGGGAGAGGGGATAATCATGATCCCATTAATAGAACCAAGGATGAAGATTTTTGGGTGTGCCGGGTCTCCCGCCTGAGGGCGGCAACCTACCGCCATAGAACCCGGACACAGGCTGGAGGCCTGTGTCACTAAAGACCCTGTCACCGCAAGCTTTACCGCGAGGGTTAAAATCCCCCTAAATCCCCCTTTGTTAAAGGGGGACTTTAAATCTCCCCTTTGAAAAAGGGAGGGATTTTCATCCCCGGCGGCGGCCAATATAAGCCATGACTTTTTAGGCTGCACTATTAACTGACTATTTTGGCGCCCGGACGTCCCGAAATCAGCTAAACCGCGGCTTTAGAGATTTCTTTGAGCCGCGGCCAGAGACGGCCGGCCAACTCCTCAGGCTCCCCGGTCCAGACCTCGGATTGGCCCCGGGCCGGCGGCGGGAAGACCTTCACCACCTGGGTGAAGGAACCGGCCAGACCCGCGGCCTCCGGGCTCAGATTCAGGTCCGCCAGGCCCCAGGTCGGAATGGCCTCATTCTTCGCCTTCAATTTGGCCTTGAAGGAGGGCAGCCGGGGCTCATTGATCTCCTTGACGACGGTGATCAGGGCCGGAAGTTTGACCTCCACGGCATCGTAGCCGTGATCCAGGAGGCGCTCCACCTTCAAGGTCCCGTCGTCCAGGAAGCTGAGCTTGCGGGCCCAGGAGGCGTAAGGGATATCCAGGATGGCGGCCAGCATGGGCCCCACCTGGGCGGTGTCGCCGTCGATGGCCTGCTTGCCGGTAAATATCAGGTCGGCTCCGCCCATCTTGTCGATGGCCCGGGCGAGGGTCAAGGCGGTGGCCCAGGTGTCGGCGCCGGCAAAGGCGCGATCGGAGACGAGCACCGCGGCGTCGGCGCCATAACCCAAGGCCTGCCGCAGGGCCTCTTCGGCCTGGGGCGGACCCATGGTGAGCAGCGTGACCCGGCCTCCCCGGGAGTCTTTGACCCGCAGCCCCTCCTCCAGGGCGTAGAGGTCGAAGGGATTGATGATGGCCTTGACGCCTTCGCGCTTCAGGGTATGGGTCACCGGGTCCAGGCGCACTTCCTGGGTGTCGGGGACTTGCTTGATACAGACGAGTATCTTGAGCATCATTGATGTCATTAAGGCGCAGGCTAAAGCCTGCGGCTACAGGAAAGTGGAAATGGCGGGCAGTGCCCACCCTACATTTTAGGAAAGGCGAAAATTATCTGCCTTAGAGTTTACTTCTTCCTTTTGCCTTTCTAATCCCTAATCCCTAACCACTGGCTACTGGCTTCTGACTACTGGCTACTGACCACTTATTTCTTCCGCGAGTATTCTTTATTCAAGGCCAAGCCGATGATGTTGCGCATGATCTGGTTGGTGCCTTCGTAGATCTGGAGGACCTTGGCGTCCCGCATCATCTTTTCCACCGGGTATTCCCGCATGTAGCCGTGGCCGCCCATGACCTGCACCGCGTCCACGGTCACCTGCATGGCCATGTCGGTGGGGAAGAGTTTGGCCATGGCCCCTTCCTTGGAATAATCCTTGGGGTTGCTGCCGAGATAGCGCGCCACCGCGTAGACCAGGGCCCGGGCCGCCTCGATCCTGGTAGCCATGTCGGCCAGCAGGTGCTGCACCGCCTGGAAGGAGAAGATGGGGGCCCCGAATTGGTGGCGTTCCTTGGCGAAGGAGGCGGCTTCGTCCAGGGCGCCCTGGGCCAGCCCCACCGCCAGGGCCCCGGCGCCGGGGCGGGCGTTGTCCAGGGTCTTCATGGTGACAATGAAGCCCAGGCCCTCTTTGCCGATAAGACGGTCTGCGGGGATGCGGCAGTCCTCCAGGACCACCTCCCGGGTGACCGAGGCCCGGATGCCCATCTTTTTCTCTTTTTTTCCGAAGGAGATGCCGGGATCGTTCTTTTCCACCACAAAGGCGCTGGCGCCCCGGACCCCTTTGGAGCGGTCGCTGAGGGCGATGACCGTGTAAAACTCGGCCTCCCCGGCGTTGGTGATCCATTGCTTGGTGCCATTGAGGACGTAATGGCCGCCGTCCTTCACCGCGGTGGCGGCAATGGCCCCGGCGTCGGATCCGGCCTGGGATTCAGTTAGGCAGAAGGCGCCCAGGGCTTCACCCCGGGCCATGGGCGGCAGATAGCGGGCTTTCTGCGCCTCGGAGCCGAAAAGCAGCAACGGATAGGCCCCCAGGAAGCTGGCGGCATAGGTGGTGGCCACCCCCACGCAGGCCTCGGCCAGGGCCTCCAGGACCAGGCAGTTCTCCAGACAACCCATCCCCAGGCCGCCGTAGGCCTCGGGGATGACGGTGCCGCAGAGGTCGGCCCGGGCCAGGTCCGCCAGGATGTCCCAGGGAAAGCTCTCTTCTTCGTCCAGTTGAGCCCGGATGGGCTTGATGCGCTCTCTGGCGATCTGGCGAGCCAGATCCTGGAGCATCCGTTGCTCCTCGGTGAGCAGGTAGTCCATGGCGCTCCTTACTCCGCTTCCTTGGGCACCACCAGGCGGCCCTTATAAAAACCGCAGGAGGGACAGACGTGATGGGGTAGACGGGCCTCGCCGCATTTGGGGCAGTTGGATGGCTGCGGCGGCGCCAGATGGTCGTGGGACCGGCGCGTGTTCTTTTTGGCGATGGATTTCCTGCGTTTGGGTAAAGGCACGGTGATTCTCCCTATTCCTATGATAGTTGTCAGCGTTCTCTAGGGTGCATACTGCGCACCGAATTTTTGCTGCTTCTAACAATCTAATGGGGCGCAGTGCGCACCCTACAAGAACTTATTCATTGAGCTTCGCCAGCCGGGCCGGGGCAGGAGCGCTTTCCAGCTTGCAGGAGCAGGTTTCCCGGTTGCGATTGGCCCCGCAGGCGGGGCATAAGCCCCGGCAATCCTCCTGGCACAGCGGTTTCAAGGGCACCAGCAGGATGATCTGTTCCCGCACCAGGGCCTCCAGGTCCACCGTCTCTCCGGCGTAAACATCCAGGTCCAATTCCCGGGCGGACAGTTCTTGCTCATCCGGAGCCTGGCTGGCGGGGGCGGGCACCAGCAGGACCTCGAACTCCGTGGCCACCGGGGCGGCGAAAGGCTCCAGACAGCGGCCGCAAGAGAGCCCCAGGCTCCCTGTAAGAAGCCCCCGGATGAGGATGTCCTGGCCGTGTTTGGACAGGGTCACCGCGCCGCGGATGTTCCCCTGGGCGAACTCCAATCCGGGATCTTCCTCCCGCCATCGGTCAAACCACTCCTTTCCCAGCTGCAAGCCCACTTCCTTGCCGGTTTCGGGAATGGATTTGACGGATATTTGCAGGGTCTTGTGGGTCTTCATGAGAGTTCGGCCAACAAGGACAAACAAGGTTTGGCCACGATTATTAAACTATTAAATATAAAGAAATATATCATAGTGTCAAGATTTTCGGGGAAATGGCAATGAGCCGATTAGAAAATTACTTTGCAATTGAGTCGCAGTTGTGATAGACCATTTTCCTGAAGGCAGGGGGTCGCATACCCGTACCTCGAAACGCTGGCCCCCAGGCTTTCTGGTGAGATTGTTTTTGAGGGGAGGGCAGGGGACCTTTGCCCCTGGCCCCGTTTATCAATGATTGTCGCAACACCCTTTTTAACCAGCTTCATAATGGAAATGGTGGGCAGTGCCCACCCTACATTGATGGGAAAAAAATGAAAATTGCCTTCATAGGACAGCCCAACTGCGGTAAAAGCACCATTTTCAATTACTTCAGCGGTTACAAGGCTGCGGTCTCCAACTTTCCCGGCACCACGGTGAAATATACCGTCAGCCAGGTGGTGTTCCAGGGTGAGGCCATCACCTGCGTGGACCTGCCCGGGGTCTATTCCCTCACCTCCACCGACCAGGCCGAGCTGGAATCGAGGAATTACCTGCTATCCGGCGAGGCCGATGTCATTATCAACGTCATCGACGCCTCTCTTTTAAACCGCAGCCTGGAGCTCACCCTGGAGCTGATGAGTCTGGAACGACCCCTGGTGGTGGCCTTGAACATGATGGACGAAGCCGACCGCAAGGGCATCACCATCGACGCCGGGAAGCTCTCGGAACTCCTGGGGGTGCCGGTGGCGCCCACCGTGGCCGCAGCCGGCCGGGGCCTTACCGAGCTCTTGGAGGGGGCAGTGCAGGCCGGGCATACCGGGGTGCGTCCGGCCCAGATTCTTTTCAGCAGCGACATAGAGCAGGAGATCGCCACGCTCAGCGACCGCCTGGACCGCGAGCGCACGTGTGTACTCGACCTGCCTCGCCGCTTTCTCTTGGTCAAACTCCTGGAGGACGACCCTTATCTGATGGAGGAGGCGGGCCGGCGTGACCCCCAATGCCTGGAGGCGGTCCGGGAGCACCAGCAGGTCCTGGCTGACAGCCACGGCCGCCCCCCGGAAACGGTCATCGCCTCGGAACGCCACGCCTTGAGCACTAATGTCTTCGAACAGGTGGCGGTGGTCAAGCCCGCGACAAAGCCGGATTGGCGCCAGCGTCTGGACCGGGTCGCCACCCACCGCGTCTGGGGCTACGTGTTGCTGGTTTTGATTCTGGGCCTTTTTTTCCAGGGAGTCTTCAAGGTGGGCCAGTACTTAGAAGACTATCTCACCTCTTATCTGGATGTGGCGGAGGCTTTGGGGCATGCCTGGCTGGGGAGCCAGACCCTGGCCTACACCGTCGCCGATGGACTGCTCATGGGTATTTTCGGGGGGGTGGCTATTGTCCTGCCCTACCTGGTTCCCTTCCTCATAGGCCTGGCGGTCATGGAAGACAGCGGCTATCTACCCCGGGTGGCCTTCCTGATGGATAACCTCATGCACCACATGGGCCTCCATGGCAAGTCCATCATCCCTTTCATCCTGGGCTATGGCTGCAGTGTGCCCTCGGTGATGTCCACCCGCATCCTGGAGAGCCCCCGGGACCGGTTGGTGGTGGCCATGCTGGCCATCCTCATCCCGTGTTCGGCCCGCTCGGTGATTATCTTCGCCCTGGTGGCCTACGCCCTGGGGCCGTATTGGGCACTGGGGGTCTATCTCTTCAACCTGGTGGTCATCGCCATATTAGGACGGCTATCCACCTTCATCCTGCCGGAGGTCTCTCCGGGGCTGCTCATGGAGATCCCCGAATACCGGATGCCGACCTGGGTTAACGTGGGCCACAAGTGCTGGCACAGGTTGAAGGAATTTATCGTGGTGGCCTGGCCCATCCTCATCCTGGGCAGCCTGGCCCTGAGCCTGCTGAAATATTTCGGCCTCGAGCCTTACGTGAATGAAGCCTGCCTCCCCTTCACCGCCCTGCTGGGGCTGCCGGCGGCGGTGGGAGTCACCCTGCTCTTCGGCATCATGCGCAAGGAACTATCGCTCATCATGCTCACCGAGGCCCTGGGCACCACCCACATTACCCAGGCCCTAAGCCTGGCGCAGCTTCTCACCTTCACCATCTTCGTGCTCTTCTACATCCCTTGCGCCGCCACCATCGCCGCGCTTGGCCGGGAGATCGGCTGGAAGGGCGCGGCTGTAGCGGTGGTAAGCACCCTGGTCCTGGCCACCGGCCTGGCCCTCCTGACCCGGGCCTTCGCGCTGCTGGTATTTTAGAAGGGAAATCTCACTGAGGGCGGCAGACCGCCGCCAGCGGCTGGCTGCCCATGTAGGGTGGGCACTGCCCACCAATTTCTCCTTAAGGCAGCGGTCGCAGTCTAGCCCGGGAGGCAGCGGTCGCAGTCTAGCCCTGGAGACAGCGGGCGCAGGCTACCCCGGGGGCCGGCGGGGTGAAGGGGTTTTCCGGCCCGGCCTTGGTTGCGGATTTTTACCAGACCGGGCCGCACCGCTGCGGCCCGATTTTGTCAGGCGCCGCCTGGGCAAACCCCTATCATTCCAGGAATAACCTAAGCAGCGATCACTTATGGAGCCGGTAGAGCACCTGGCCCCGGTGCGATTTGTCTAAAAGGCAGAAAACGCAACAGCCCAGGGCATAGATGCCGGAAAAAGATATCATGGCAAACAAGGGGAATTCCACGTTCATCACCTGCCTATCAATGAATTACGGGATAATTTCGTTTCACTAGATTAGACAAGCGGACGCTGATATTGTGAGTTTAATTATGGTTATTAAATTTTCATGAATGCGGAGAATCTTTTAGCATCTTTTAGCAAGACCGGCGCCAGGCAAACGGTGGCAGGGCTCCTTCGTGGATGGTTCCGCCCAAAAATCTCAGTTTTGCCATTGCTGCTATCGCTATTTCCCACAATTATCGCAATTATCTTACAAAAAATTTGACCTACCCCCCTCCCTGAGAGGGGAGGGGCTTGGGGGGAGGGTGGCAACATATGGTAAATGAACAATAAATTACCACCCCCACCCGGTGTCGCCCCCTCAAGGGGGAGAAAAAAAGGCAAAAATTAGGCAACGTTTCCGTGGGACACAATACTAGCGCGTCAGCCAATGGCAGTCACGGACGGTGGCGAAGGCGTAGGGATAGATCCATTGCAGCAGGAAAAAGGCATAGAAACTGTAGATGACGCCATAGACGAAATCGAGGTCCCGCTCCAGCCAGAGATAATAGATCAAATTCAGGAGAGAACCGAGCGCCAGCAGCCACAGCAGATTGAGGATCAGCCCGGGATGAGCCGCGATGGCGGCCAGCAGCAGGCCGAAGAAGAGCAAGGCCAGAGGATATTCCAACTGGCTCAGAAAAAATTCAACCACTGGCAGGAGGCGATGTTCGGTGCGATAGCGGGTAAAGAGATAGCTCAGTTGGACGAAGGATTCCCGCACGTTGCCCCGCTCCCAGCGCAGGTACATATTGCAGACCCCGCGGTAGGTTTCGGGCACCAGGGTGTGGACCACCGCGGTCCGCTGGTAGCAGGTATAGTAGCCGGCCCGCAGGATAAAATTAGTCAGGGCCCGGTCCTCGCTGTGGCGGCAGGGGGCTCCCAGAAAGGTCTGCCGCTGCCAGGCGGACAGGATGGGCATGAGGGCGCCGCGCCTGTAGGCCGAGAGGGACCCCGGGGTGCAGATCACGGTGCGATACCAGGATTGGGCGGCCCGCAGGTAGTCGAGGTTGATAAAGCGCACTCCCTGCATCTTGCCCATCAGGCTCTGGTGGCGGTTGAAGACCTTGACGTTGCCGGCCACCGCGCCCATCTTCTCATCCACCATCAGGGGTGAAACCAGGTGGCGCAGGGCCTCGGGCTCGATGAGGCTGTCGGAGTCCACGGTAATGAAGACCTCCCCGCGGCCCTGGTTGAAGCCGGCGCCCAACGCCTCTTTCTTGCCGCGGTTGGCCGGGAAGCGGATGGCCTTGACCAGGAGGGGAAAGCGGCGGCAGGCCCGCTGGATGAATTCCCAGGTATCATCCGTGGAGCCGTCGTCGATACAAATGATTTCCAGGCGGTCAGCCGGATAGTCGGAGGCCGCCACGCGGGACACGGCCTGCTCCACCATGGCGCCTTCGTTATAGGCCGGGATGATGACGCTCAGGGTGGGCCAGGGGCCCTCTGCCAGCGGGTAGGGGCGATAGCTGGCCCAGAAAATGGTGCGCAATATTTGCAAGGTCAGCAGCATCAAGGAATAAACGCTGCCCAGGCCCAGCAACAAGGAGCCGGAGGGGTGGCTGCTGAGCCTTTGCCAATAGGCGCCCAGGGAGCCCCATTCGTAGGCCATCCAGAAAGTCACCACCAGCAGCAGGGGCACCAGCAGCTTGATGAAGGGGTCCGCCTTCAGACCCCGGTTAGCGCCGGCAGCGGTGGGCGCCGAAACCTGCGAGAAGGCAGGTAGCAGGGAAAGGACTGAGATTTTCCGGGACATATTAGTTAATTGTTATCTTGGCCCCAGGCTGCTGTCAAGGGGTTTTGCCAGCGTGTTGCCTCTGGTTTTCGTCCGCTAAAAAATGTCTTTAAGATTAGCGCCGGCGGGCGGCCGTAAGGCCGCGGCAGGGTAGGGGGAGACTGCTTACTGCTTACTGCTTACTGTTCACCATTCCGTATCTGCTCCTGGTCAGGAATCAGTGTTGACATTGGGCGCAGGTATCAGAAGCCAACTCCGGGGTCCCGACGGTTTGGGGCAACTGTTCCCGGACGACCACAGCCTTCAAGGCTTCCAGGGCCACTTGCAACTGGGAATCGTCGGGTTCCAGGGCGGTGAGGCGCTGGGTGGCCAGCCCCGGCCAGAGCAGGAAACGGGCCAGGAAATGGTCCCGGTGTTCCCCTCCCCAGCGGATGATTTCATAGGACAGGGCGGCAATCGGGAGCATCAGGACCACCTTGACGAGCACCTGGAGCAGATTGTTGGCCAGGCCCTTGTGGGTCAAAGCCGGAAACAGCGGGAAGAACACCGCGAAGATGAAGATGCTCACCAGCAGCACCACCAGGATGAAGGAGGTGCCACAGCGGGCATGGGCGGTGGGGTGGCGCCGGGCGTACTCCACTTCCAGGGGCTGGCCCGACTCAAAGGTGCAGATAGACTTGTGTTCGGCGCCGTGATATTCGAAGACCCGGCGGATATCGGGGAAAAAAGAGATGCCCCAGATATATAAGAGGATAAAGACCGCTTTGATGAGGCCGTCGATCAAGTGAAAGGAGAGGTCCGCCGGGGTGAGGGGACGTCCCAGCAGACGGCCGCTCATGCCGCTGAGCCAGTGGGGCAGAAAGCCGAAGAGGAGGAAGGCCAGCAGGAAAGCGGCCCCCAGGGTAAGGGAGATACTGACCCAGCCCAGGGGCGGCTCGTCGTCTTCCTCCTCCTGGAGAGCCGCCTGGGCTGAAAAGCTGAGGGCCCGGACGCCGGTCACCATGGCCTCCAGAAGGATCAAGGGGCCCCGCAGCCCGGGGCGCTTCATGACCGGGAAGCGGTCGGCCAGAGACTGGTAAGGCTCATCCTTCAGGCAAATGGAGCCGTCGGGACGCCGCACGGCGATGGCCAGGGCATGCGGGGAGCGCATCATCACGCCCTCCAGCACCGCCTGGCCGCCCACCGCCAGTTGGGTTTCCGCAGGCTTCATTCGGCCTTTTCGGCAGCGGGCTTTTCCAGGTGAGCGTATTTTCGCCGGAAGCGTTCCACCCGGCCGGCGGTGTCCACCAGTTTCTGTTTGCCGGTGAAGAAGGGATGGCACTTGGAGCAGATCTCCACCCGGATCTTGTCCCTGGTGGAACCGGTGACGAATTCATTGCCACAGGCGCAGCCCACCGTGGTTTTCAAAAGTTTGGGATGAATGGCTGTTTTCATAACTCCGTTCCACCTCATTTTTCCAAATCAATTATAAATGTTAACCCAATATTTGCCAAAAGCCACGGAAAAAAAATCCTCCTGCCGTTATCGCCGCCGGAACCGTTGCCGTTGCTTTCTCTCCGCCGGGAATCTGAGGGTTGCATCTAAGTTTTTTTCGCTTCCTGTGGAATATCCGAGCATGGTTTTGCGTAGGGGCGGAGCCAGGTGTCCGCTCCGTAGCGGCAGGTTTAAAACCCGCCGCTACGTGGTTTATTTGCTTGAAAGAATGTTTTATTGCCTCTGCCTTCCCCGATCCCATCCCTTGATCACCTATTATTTCTTTCAGGGCTTCCAGCAATTATCGGGAGACCGCTCCAGGAACGCCGAGATCGGCTCGTAAATCGGTTAATATACTAATAGTAACATTGTTGGTCAGACTGACAGGGTTTTGCTTGTTACCCATCTCCCCGGTCCAAACAGGGGGAAAGGGCAGGGTGAATGGGGGTATGAATGGTCTTGCAGGGGCGCACCCAGGTGGGCGCCCCCTACGAAAAACCATGCTCCCTGCAATTTTGTTGCCGGACATTACGGGCCTAAACTACCTTGCTCGTCTCTGTTCCGCCCCTTTTCCCTGGGCAGGTTTCATGAGGGTCGGGAAAGGCCATCCAGAGGTTGCGCCAACGTGGCCATAACGAATTGGATTGAAAAATTGAAGCGGCTCGACAAGCGCCTCCAACTGCTATTCCTGGTGGGACTGGTTGCCGCCCTCTTGTTGCTGGGACGTTTGCTCGAGGGCGGCGGCAGGTCCAACGGGTTTAGCACGGTACCGGTGAAGCGGGGCGACCTGCTGGCGACGATCAGCGCCACCGGCACGGTGGAACCGGAGCAGGTCATCGACATCGGCGCCCAGGTTGCCGGTATGATTCTTTCCTTCGGCCGGGACGCCAACGGTAAACTCGTCGACTATGGGTCGGTCGTGAAGCGGGGGAGTGTGCTGGCGCACATAGACGACACGCTCTATGTGGCCGCGGTGGCCATCGATAAGGCCGCCTTGCAACAGGCCCGGGCCAACCTGGTTAACGCCAAAGCCAACGTTCTGCAGATGCAGGCCAAGCTGTGGGAGGCTGAGGTGGACTGGAATCGCGCCCAAAAGCTCGGACCATCCCAGGCATTGGCGGCGACCGTGTATGATCAATACAAGGCCAATTACCTGGTTGCCAAGGCGAACGTGGCGCTGGCCCAGGCCAGCGTGGAGCAGGCGGCCGCGGCTGTGACGCAGGCGGCAGCCACCCTGAAAAAGGATCAGGAAACCCTCGCCTACTGCACCATCACTTCGCCGGTCGATGGCGTCATCGTTGACCGCCGCGTCAATATTGGCCAGACCATCGTCTCCAGCACGACCACCCCCAGCCTGTTCCTGATCGCCGTGAACCTCAAGCGCATCCAGGTATGGGCCTCGGTTAACGAAGCCGACATCGGCAATATTCACCCTGACCAGCAGGTGACTTTTACGGTGGACGCCTTTGGCGATCAGGTTTTTCATGGCGTTGTCGGCAAGATTCGCCTGAATGCCACCATGTCCCAGAACGTGGTCACCTACACGGTGGAGGTCAACTGCGACAACTCCGATGGCAAACTGCTGCCCTATCTGACCACTAACCTGCAATTCGAAGTTGGCCGCCGCCTGAACGTGCTGCTGGTGCCGAACGCGGCGTTGCGCTGGGCTCCCCGGGGCAGCCGCAGGGCCTATGCATCAGCGGAGGTGCCCGAAGCTGGGGCCGCTGGCTCCGGGAAGGAGGAGGGGCGCGCCAGAGGGAGCGGCGCGTCTCAATCCCGCGGAACTGTCTGGGTCCCTCGGGGCGATAGCGTTCGGCCCATCCATGTCCACCTTGGCTTGACGGACGGCGTCTGGACCGAAGTGAGCGGCAAGGGGCTGACCAAGGGTCTGCCGGTGGTCAGCGCCGAAGGCAAGCGGGAACCGGAGGGCAGTCAAAGTGCCGGGGCCAGTCCATTCATACCCCAATTTGGGCACTTTCGCGGCGGGCAGCATCAACCACCTCCCGGCGGCCCCCACTAAACTCGGCCACGGTATGCCGGATATGGAATTCATCGAACTCCACGACATCTGCAAGACTTACCACCTGGGAGAACTTGATCTGCCGGTGCTCAGAGGGATTTCCCAGCGGGTCGCCCGGTCCGAGTTCGTGGCGCTGATGGGGGTCAGCGGTTCCGGCAAGAGCACCCTGATGAACATTATGGGTTGCCTCGATCACCCCACTTCGGGTGCATACTGGCTCGACGGCCGTGAAATCTCGGGGCTCACCCCCAAAGAACGGGCCCGTTTACGTAACCGCATGATCGGTTTTGTGTTTCAGAGTTTTAACCTGCTGCCGCGGATGACAGCCTTTGAAAACGTTTTGATGCCCCTCATGTATTGCCGGGATAATCTCAGTGACTCCGAGATGGAACGGCGCGCCGCCGCCTTGCTCGAAAAAGTCGGCTTAGCGGGCCGTATGCATCACCGGCCGTCGCAACTCTCGGGAGGTGAACAGCAGCGGGTGGCCATCGCCCGTTCTCTGATCAACCATCCGCAAGTGCTTTTCGCCGACGAGCCCACCGGCAATCTCGACTCCCGCACTAGCGAGGAAATCCTTCACACCTTTCAGCAGCTTAACCAAATGGACCGCATCACACTGGTCATGGTGACCCATGATCCTGGCGTCGCTCAACATGCGCAGCGGATCATCCTCATCAAGGACGGCGTCATCGATAGCGGCGGCGCACCTCAGAGTGCGGGAGGCGCCTCTTGAAGTTTGTCCGCACCTTGAAGATGGCCTCTCTGGCGCTGCGCCACAACATCATGCGGGCGGCGCTGACGACCCTGGGCATTGTCATTGGCGTGGCCGCGGTGATCACCATGATGGAGATCGGCAATGGAGCCAAGGCGGCCATCCAGCGCACCATGGCCAGCATGGGCGCCAACACGGTGGTGATCCTGCCGGGGGCCATGAACATAGCAGGCGTCAATACCGGCTCCGGCGCCATGATGACGTTGACCCCGGAGGATGTGGAGGCGATCCTGAAAGAATGCCCCGCCGTGGCCTACGCGGCGCCCATCGTGCGCGCCCGCGCCCAGGTGGTGTACGGCAATCAAAACTGGGTGCCGACTTACGTCTATGGCACCGCGCCTGCATTTCTCGATATACGCGATTGGACCGATATGGCTGAAGGGGAAGCCTTTAGCGACCATGAAGTCCTGAACTCGAGCAAAGTCTGCCTGGTGGGCGAGACCGTGGTCAGAGAGCTTTTTGGCGGCCAGTCCCCCATCGGCAAGCACGTGCGCATCAAGAACGTCGATTTTAAGGTCATCGGCGTCTTGCACAAGAAAGGTGCCAACCTGATGGGCCTGGACCAGGACGATATCCTTTTGGCCCCCTGGACGACGATCAAATATCGCGTGGTCGCCGCCACGCTGGCCGCCGGCAACCAGAGCTCCATAAACGCCGCCAACACAGCAGAAGTCAATACGCTCAACACGATTTACCCGGAGACGGCGCAAAATCTTTATCCGGTGCCATCGACCACGGAACAGACCGACACCGCCCAGCCGATTCGATTCGCCAACGTCGACCAAATCCTGACTGCCGCGCCTGCCGCCAATCAGGTTTCCCCGGCAATCACACAGATCAGCGACTTGCTCCGGCAGCGGCACCGCCTGCGCGATACCGATCCGGATGATTTCATCATTCGGGACATGACCGAGATTACCAAGACGATGAGTGCGACCGCGGAGATGATGACCAAACTGCTGCTGTGCGTGGCCATGATCTCGCTGTTGGTGGGCGGCATCGGCATCATGAATATAATGCTCGTCTCGGTAACCGAACGGACCCGGGAGATCGGGTTGCGGATGGCGGTGGGTGCGGAACCGGGTGACATTTTGCGCCAGTTTTTGACCGAGGCCGTGCTGCTGTGCTTGCTGGGCGGGACCATGGGCATCCTCTTGGGACGCGGCAGTTCCTATGTCGTATCTCTGGTGTTGGGCTGGCCGACGGCGGTTTCGGTGGGAGCGATCGTCGCCGCTGTGCTCGTTTCGGCCAGCGTCGGCATCGCCTTTGGCTTTTACCCCGCCTATAAGGCCTCCCGGCTCGATCCCATCGAGGCGCTGCGCTATGAATAAATGGGGATCATGAAAACGAACCGGCCTCTGTTTTGCATACCGGCCCTCCTGGCAGCCTGCGGTTTCCTGTTCTTGCCGCTAAGCGGCTGCATGGTCGGGCCCGATTACCAGGCGCCGCACCCTGAGGCGCCCGCCGTCTGGGCCGGCGTGACGGAGGCGCCGGCGCCGCGGCCAACTTCCGTGGCCTCCGGGCAACCGGCCGAACTGGCGCAGTGGTGGAAACGCTTTCATGATCCTACGTTGACTCAATTGGTGGAAGATGCCCTGAAAACGAACCTCAACCTGCAACTGGCCGTGGCTAATCTGCGGCAGGCCCGCGCCGCCCGCGGCATCGCCATTGCAGGTTTATGGCCGGTGATCACCGGCTCCGCCGAATATCTGCGGGAAACCACCTCCGGCGTCACCTCTCCTTCGAAAGGTGCGGCGGCTCCCGCGGGCCAGTCCCAAAATCTCTATCAGGCGGGCTTCGATGCGTTGTGGGAGATCGACCTTTTCGGGGGGGTGCGGCGCAACGTGGAATCAGCCAGCGCCAATGTCCAGGCCGCCATCGAAGGCATCAGCAACGTCCAGGTCACCATCGCCGCCGAGGTGGCGCTTGACTATGTGCAACTGCGCGGTTATCAACAGCAAATTGCCATCGCCCGCAAAAATCTGAAGGCCATGCAAAACACGGCGCTGATCACCCGCCAGAAAATGGGGGCCGGGTTTGCCAGCGCCCTGGACGTCGCCAACGCCGAGGCCAGTGTCGCCACCACCGAAGCGCAAATCCCGGTGTTTGAAACCTCCGCCAGGCAGTCGATCTACGCCTTGAGCATACTGCTGGCCCGGCCTCCGGCGGACCTGCTGCAGCAGTTGACGCCGACGGGCAACATCCCCGGCGTGCCGGCGCAGGTTCCGGCTGGTCTGCCGTCCGACCTGCTGCGCCGCCGTCCCGACATCCGCCAGGCCGAGGCGCAATTGCACGCGGCCACCGCCCAGATCGGGGTCGCCACCGCCGATCTTTTCCCCCAGTTTTCCCTGACCGGCGCCGTGAGCTGGCAGAGCAACCTGCTGAATAGCTGGTGGACCGTTGCCAGCCGCACCGGTTCCTTCGGCCCCTCGGTGACCTGGCCGATTTTCCAGGGAGGCGCCGTCGTCTCGAATATTCGGGTGCAGGAAGCGCTGCGCGACCAGGCCTTCATCAACTATCGCCAGACCGTGTTAGGCGCCTTCCAGGACGTGGAAAATGCCCTGATTGCCTTTGCCAAGGAACAGGAACACTACAAGTCGCTCAAAGACTCCGTCGCCGCCAACAGCAAAGCCTTTGACCTGTCGTTGCAGCTCTACACGGAAGGGATGCTCGAATTCCTTAACGTGCTGGTCGCCCAGAACTCGCTCTACGCCGCCGAAAACGCCCTGGTGCAGAGCAACGCTAACATCTCCACGGATCTCATCGCCCTTTACAAGGCCCTGGGCGGGGGCTGGGAACAGGCGTCGCCAGTGGCAGCGCTAAAAGAAGCGGTGGCGGAGAAGAAACCTTAGACCTGAGTCCAGAGGGGAGCGAGGAGGCGGCCCTGGCGATTACTTGAGCCTCAGCAGTGTTCGGCAGGTTTTTGGCACTGCGGGCTTAAGGTTGTGTCAGTAGATGAGATTTTCTTGTGGCCAAAAGGCCTTTTCTCTAACCTAATCTGAAAAAGTCGAATCCACCACCCCCATTCCACCCGACTAGCTTTGATACGCCCCCTTCCTCGCCGTCAACGACCAGACGGAGTCGATGGGCGCAGTGTGTAATCGCATGGTCGCCCTGTTCAATCCCAACGTATTGCCTTCCCATCTTATGAGCGACTGCCGCTGTTGTTCCGGAACCCAAATATGCATCGAGAACCAAATCTCCCGGATCGGTGGCGATATTGAGGATTCTATGGATTAGGTGTTCCGGTTTAGGGGTATCGAACACCGGGTCACGTGGAAACATCTGTAGTGAATGCTTCTTCGCAGACTTGCTTGTTCCAACTTCGGAAGCCAGCCAGAGGGTATGCGGGGTTAGGCCAGTTCCACCATTATGGAGAAACACCTTTAATCGTGGTACACCATTCCCATCTTTGCCGAACCAAACATTATTTTTGAGAATCTCTTCTTGCATTCTTTCGCGGTCGTAGACCCAACATCTTCCATTCGGGGGGGTGTAACGCCGGCCGTTCGGGGAAATGACCTCATAGAACTGGCTAGGTGTGGCATGACCAGCTTGTACGTTTGCTGAGACTGACTGCCAAGGTCCTCGTTGGTCATTATCGGGATTTTTATAGCGACTTATCGCCTCGGCTGTGAAGTCCAGCCGATGGCGGGTTTCCCGAAACACGACTGGATTCTGCGCGTAAACAAGCAGGTACTCATGGTTGTTTGAGAATGCTCTGCGATTTTCACGAGTCGTCCGTTGCTCCCAGATAATTGTGGACATAAACTTCTGTCGATTCAAAATCTTGTCGGCGGCGACTTTTAGATAATGCACCTCTCTGTCATCGATCGAAATCCATAGACTACCGTCCTCACTCAGCAATTCTGCGAAGTACTTCAAACGCAAAGTAATGCTCTCAAGCCATGCCTCATGACTGAGGTCATCGCTATAATGGTTGTAGCGCTCTCGATTATTGTAAGGAGGATCTATGTAAATACAGCGAATTTGCCCAGAAGCGACTGCCGAGAGCGCCTTTAGTGCGTCGATATTATCACCCTGCGCAATCACATTACCGGTGCCCCGCCTTCCGTATGACAGGTCAGGCATATGTACGAACCGCGCAACATTGCGAGCCTGTTTGGATGAAAACCATTTGACGATTTCTTTTTTCATATACGTAGATTATGGTTTGCAGATTATAAAAGTCTCTGCACCGAGAGAGACAGCCTTATTCATATCCGACCGGTTCAATTTGCTGTGAGATATCCGTCCGGCAGGTATGACCTCGACGGAACTGAATGATTTGCGGGATAGCTCCACAATATCCTTAATAGCCATCAATCGCGGTCTCGCACCCGTCTTTTTTTCAAACGGGGAGTAGGACAATACGAGTGGCACTTTTAAGCATCGCACTTTTGCAAAGAGCGTGGAGAAGGCATATGGAGCTTTGGACTTAATACAGAATGGAGACTGATAGCGTCCGGTTCGATAGATACCTCTGCTCATCCGATCATCGCCATCGATGCGAACCGTTGACACAGATGGACAGTCGCGGAGGCAAAGAGTTTCTAGCACATGGTAATACCGGCTATAGTGGTCACGAGTATATGGCGGGTCTGCATATACGACGCTCACTTGACCTTCCATATTATCCAAAGCGTCTGCGTAATCGCTCCTGATCACGCGATGTTCTCGAACTGAGGGCTGTACTGCCAGATATCGGGCTATCCACGTTGTGAATGCGTCAGTAGCATCTATCGTTCGGTCGCGAGTAAAGCGTTTGTATAAGTTCGGTTTGGGCCTACCATCTGCAAATCGTGGACGAATTGGCTGCGCGAATTGTTTGCCCACGGTATTCACCACCTCACTTGCCGTGCTCAAAACTGCCGCCAAGAATATATCTCTCTCCGAAAGAGAGAGTGATGACACCGCTTCAAGTAGCATGTCTATTTGCGACGCCTGAAGGTATGAGAAATAAATCCCGCCGAAATAGCGCGTTGTCATAGCGCTTGGTGTGTCCACCAAGCTGGCTTTCCGCAATCGACTAACGGTCTCGTTCAAGGCCGAACTCAGCACCGCGTCTTTAAAATGTCCGGCACCATGCTCGAATGAAATGATCGAGGCATATTCGAACAACTGGCAGAGTGGCTCAACATTCCCGATCTCGGCTTGATGCCGACAACTCGCCTCATAGCTTACCATCGGTTCGATTGCCCAAGACAAGCGACGAGCGTGCTCTGATGAAAGTGCTTTATTCAAGAACTGCGTCACATCATCCTTCTTGACGCAAGGAGGTTTCAGCAGGGCAGAGCAGAGTACCCTTGAATACTCCTGAATGTCCACCGCTACGACTGAGCGAAAAGTGGAAAGTTCCCGCGAAACAGTACCTGAGCCAGCGAATAGATCGCATACCGGGCCGCCCGAGGCATCAACCCTGTCAACGACTTCTCGAACCAAGTCCACAATGCGAAGCTTGCTTCCCAAATAATGGATAGGGCGCAAGGGCACGCTTACTCTCGGCCCATGACAGGTTTGTGGTAAGGAGGTCTCGGCCACATCATCAAAGGTGAAGGTAATCTGTCTATTCTTCATGATACGCTGCATTCTAATCCTCGACCTCTAAAGGCATTTGCCAGAGCGGTGAATTTGGCCATGCCTGCCGGAGCACATCCGTATCTCTGATCACGCGGCGCAGCCGGTCGTCCCGCCCCCTCCACGTGCTATCCAAGAAGGCATTCATAATCCCATGTTGGGGATCATCGGGCATCAAGAGCCGATATCTAAAAGTGCGTGGCGCAATTTCAATGAAAACCGCAATTGGGCGACCTGCGTCTGGATACGATAATCCAGCCGCAGCCTCTAATTCGAACCGATAATTCTGGCTCTTTACCGCTACACTTGGGCGACTTTCTAGTTTTCCTAGCACTCCGTTCTCGTCAACTTGCTGCAATACTATTCTCTGTACCCTGCCGGGTTCGGCACCGAAAAAGTTACGGAAGCTGTTTAGATCAAAATTCGCCTGGTTCCATCGGTATGACCCACGTGGTATCTCTGCAACCAACACCCGAAGAAATTGAGGCGGTAAAGCCGGGGGCTCTTTCACAGCTTCAAGCCCCGCTTCCTCAGGTGGGGAAACTGGAGCGAGCGGCCTTCGCTGCTGTATATTTAGCGCGGCTCGAGCGAGCACATTCTCATCATCTAAAAGTCTCAAGTGCGTAGTATGCACTTCAACCCATTGTTTCCATTGAGCTTCCAAAGCATCAGCGGCATCGACTCCAAGCTCACCGATGGCAAATGCTTCCCAGTTCCCTCGCAGTCCCTTTGCAGTGAGGTTGCCGGAACCAGTGATAAGAAACCCCCTTGTGCTGTGCCTGAACCAACAAAATTTAGGGTGAAACACCGACTGTGGGAATAGATCATGATAAAAGACCCTTACCGTCAAGCCGGGTAGCTCACGACTCGCATTTTGAAGTGCAATCAGCGCCCGAACATTTGTCACTCCGTCAACACCGACAATTAGATAAAAAGTACCTCCAGTGGCAAATCTCCTAAATATTTCATCGTTAAGTAAAAGGTTTACACCCTCGAAAGTCACAAAGGCAAATGCTCCGGCCCCGTGTGTCGCTCCCTCGCATTTTTCCAGTATCTGCTCATGAAGAAAAGGCGCTTGCGGGTCTGTCGGGTCCTGAATATATAGTTGCATTACTGGCCCCTATTTCATCTATCGGTTTTCTTCTTCATAACCGTTAAAAAGCCCACGCTCCATAGGAGTCTTTTTTTCCCTTCCCACGAATTTAGACCGTTCCAGGAAGTTCTCCACATCTTCCCACCTAAAGCGCTTACCCCGGCCAATTTGGTAGCAGGGGAGAGCGCCACGATCGACCATGCGATGAACGGTCATTTCCGACACTCTCAGTAGGTCTGCGAGCTCACGGGTCGTGAGGAATCCTTCTTTAACTTCGAGCTTAATCATGATTTCCACCTTACAGTCTATTAGAATCCCTTTAGCATACTTTGCCCCCATTAGCAAACATTAATTAACAAATAGCACATAGAAAATGGATGGAGCCATGATCTACCCCTCAGAATCCAAATACTTCCCCGTTGGGGAGCAGCCCAGGAGTTTAGGGGGATCCGCCTAAGCCGGAAGGGACGTCTCCAGGTGGATCAGTTTGGGGCCTTGCTTGATCTGGAAGCGCCCCTCCACGGTCTCCCAGATCCAGCCGGAGTAGCCGTAGCCACCCACCGCCTTGGTCACCAGGGCCCCCCGCCAGGACTCTGCCCGGGGTTCGTTTAAGGAAACCGTGCCGAATTTGCCGAAGGTATAATCAGGCACCGGGTGGCAGTATTTCTCACCCCTCAAAGCCGCGGCGGTGAGGGCGGCCTCTTCTCCGCCATATACCGCGGCCCGGAGACCATATTGGTGATTCTGGGCCCGCGCCACCACCACCTCCCGCTCGGAGAAACTGCTGGTGAATAAGACCGGGCCGAAGATCTCATTTTTCATGCCCAGCAGGTCATCGGTGGCATCCCGGATGAGCGTGGGATAGACCAGGTTCCCCGCGATTTTACCTCCCACCAGGATTTGGGCGCCCCTGGCCGCGGCCTCGGAAAGGGCCGCCTTGATGCCGGCCACGGCCAGGCCGCTCGCCAGCGGGGTCACCTGCACGCTTCGATCTGTCGGATCGCCCACCCGCAGGCCCTCAACTTCAGGCGCTATCATTTTTAGGAATTGCTCGTAGACGGCCTCATGGATAAAGATCCTCTTGGGCGCCGTGCAGGTCTGCCCGGAATAGGCAAACTTGGCGGCCATCAGGTCGGCCAGGGCTTGAGAGAGGTCGGCGTCGGGAAAGACGATGAACGGGTCTGATCCCGGTCCTTCAAAAATGAACTTCTTGCCGCTCTGGCGGAAGGCTTCCTGGTAGGGGAGCACGTGCTGGTCAAACCCGAAAAAGACCATCCCGGAGATCTTGGGGTTCTTTAGCGCTTCCTCCATGAAGCTGCGGCCCCTATCCCGGTAAAACCTGACACCGTCTCCAAAAATAGGCTGATAAATTTCCTCCATCAGGCTCGAGAGCCCGGACCCCTTGGAGGAAAGCTTCACCAGGACCCGGTTTCCAGCCATATAGGCTGCGGTGATCACCAGGTTCAGCCAGGCGCTGCCGTTATAAGAGAGCGCCACGGCCACCCAGGAGTCCGGCCTCCCCAAAGGTCTCCTGGAATCTAATGCCTCCCGGACCTCAAGAAAGTTGCCCAACCGGTCCATGGTCAGATCCACCTCATGGTCGGTGTCTATAGCGGCAAACTGGAGATCAAGGGCAGCCTGGGCGATCATCTGCTCCCGCCGCTGGCCCAGCGCCTTGATCAATTCCCGCACCTTCTCGAATCTCTGCTCAAAAGTCATTGCTCAGCTCCCGGATGGCTAGTGTTGTATCCCACAATTATCTTAACTAACAAATTTGAGATAAGCCCCTCCCTGAGAGGGGAGGGGATTGGGGGGATGGTGGCAACATATGGTAAATGAACACTAAATTACCACCCCCACCTGTCGCCATCTCAAGGACCAGGGAAAAAGGCAAAGCATCCAGGCAATCTTTCCGTGGGGCACAATACTGGGGGCAAGCCGCATCCACATCCTTCAAGGGACAATCCAGACGTTTAGGCCTTCGGCCCCGTTCAACACCTTGGTGGTTACCCGGCCCATAATGAATTCGCGTACCGCTGATATTCCCCTCCTGCCTAAGATAACGGTGCCGTAGTTCCCCTCTCTGGCGGCAGTCAGGATACTGGCCGCCCGGCTAAAACTGCCGAGAGCGCATTTGCTGCTAATCCGCTCAGGCGCCACGCCCGCCTTTTCCAGGCAGCCCCGGTAATCAGCAAACATTTCCTGAACCTTCGGTTTCAGGTTCTCATTGAGCGCCGTCTCGATTTCCGCTCCGTCCGCCCCAGCCGTGGTCAAATACGGGGTTCCTCCAGGGAAGAATTTGCGCAGCACGTGCAAGAGGGTAATCTCAGCCCCGGATTGCGCCGCATAGGGGGCGGCGTAGATCACCGCCCGGCGGGAATTCAGCGAAGCATCCACGGCCAGCAACATTTTACCGGAAACGGTTTCCCCGCCGATGACCCAAACCGGGAGCCAATCGACTGCCTGCACGATTTGGGCGGAGACGCTTCCCAGCATCAGGCCTTCGATCATGCCGATCCCTCTTCTGCCAATGACCACGGCGTCATAACCTTTCTTCGCTTCGGCCAGGATATCTCTGGCAATCCCCGATTGCCATTGCCGCAGCATGGTTATGATGAGGTCCGGAACATAGCAGCCGGAGCCCACCAGGATCTCTTTGGCCCGGTCCAGGAATTTCTCAGCCGCTCGCTGGCATTCGGCGTTGAAGCGTTCGTATCGCTCTTTGATCTTCGACTTGAAGTCTTCATCCACGTTGATCTGCCAGAGCAGTTCTTCGGACGCCATGGGCAGAACATGGAGAAGACCCACCTCCACCTTCGATCCCGAGCACATGGCGGCCACATAATTGATGGCCGCCAGTGAGTAGGAAGATCCGTCCACCGCCATCAAAATCTTCTTGCCGGTTCCCATAAAAAGTCTCCCTCTTCCTGGCCGCGGTCAGCGGTAGCTGCTGCCCTTGGGGCCGCGCATCAGTGAAGTGAACACCCCGATACTGGCAATGATCATGCAGGTGAGCATAGCTGCCTGAAAGGCGTGGGTAAAAACCGCTTGCAATTGAGCGGATGGAAGGACCAATTTCTGGCTTAGCGCCGCACCGGCCTGGGCGCCGCCCAGGGATGCGAAAATTGCCCCGGAGACAGCCACACTGGAGGATTGGCCCAGCACCCGCACCGTATTTAAAAACCCGGAGGCAATTCCCAGGCGCTCTGGCGGCACTGAACTTAAAATGGCGTTATTGTTGGGCGGTTGGAAAAGCGCTTGCCCTAAGCCGGTAACCACCAGCGGCCAGACAATGCCAAAAAGAGAACTCCCTGGCTGCAGGCGGCTGAGAAACCAAAGCCCCAGACAGACGATGGCCAGGCCCGAGGAACTGAGAAGCCGCGATCCGAACCGGTCAGAAAGCCTGCCGCTTAACGGGGCCACCACCCCGATGGTGAGCGGCACCGCGGTCAACAGCAGCCCTGCCACATGGATCGGCAGCGCCCGCAGTTCCTCCAGGTAAAAGGGCATCAGGAACATCACGGCAAACAGCGACAAGAAGGCGAGAAAGCTGCTGACAATCGCCGCGGAGAACAGGCGGTTGCGAAAGAGGGAAAAATCGACAATGGGCTGGGAATGGTGCTTTTCGTGGATAATGAAGGCCGCCAACAGCAGCAAAGCTGACACGAAGAGCCCCACAATGGTGAATGAACGCCAGCCTGCTTCCTGGCCGAAGCTCAAACCCAGCATCAGGCAGCCGAGGCTGAACGAAAGCAGAAAGGCGCCGATAGGGTCGAATCGCTGTTGCCCCCGGCTCAGGCGCATGGGCTCCCTCAGCAGGCGCAGGGCCGCGGCCATGCCGATTATCCCTATGGGGACATTGACGTAAAAGATCCAGCGCCAGGTGAAGGCTTCCGTTATGAGACCGCCCACCGCGGGGCCGGCACTGGTGCCGGCGGCCACCACCAGGGCCAGAATACCCAAGGCCCGCCCCCACTCGGTGGCCGGAAAGGCGCGGGCTATCATGGCCGGACTGATGGCCATGATCAACGCGCCCCCCACTGCCTGAAATGCCCGGGAAATGACCAGGAGCAGCAGCGACGGAGCCGCCCCGCAAATGGCGGAGCTTATGGTAAAAATGAAGAGTCCCAGCAGCCACAGGAGTTTCTGCCCCACCATGTCCAACAGCCGGCCAAAGGTCAGCAGGAGGCTGGCAATAACGATGAGATAGGCAATGATAACCCATTCCACCAGACCACTGAGAGGGACCTGAAAAGAGAGGCTGATCTTGGGAAGCGAGATATTGACAATGCTGGAGTCCAGGCACACCATAAAGAGGCCGATGGCCATGATCCCCATGACGGTCCACTTGCCCGCGGTCTCCGCGCCGGCCGTACCCACAATGGCCTCTGGCTCGATGCTGCTCACGCTGCCTTCCCGCTCATTGATGAGCTAATGATAGCGGTTTCTCCGCAATTGATTATCCATTTATTGGCTCAAACGGCGATCCGCGGATACATCCAGCCGCCGATAATGACCAGGACCAATGTTGCCATCAGCAGCACCCCCAAATCCGGTACCAGGCCGATAACGCTCGTTCCCCCGGCCAGCATCAAAGCCCGCAGGGCGTCCACTTCGTAAGTCAGCGGATTGAGGTGGGATACCACCTTTAACCACTCCGGCATCATGGAGATCGGGTAGATGGCGTTGCTGGCGAAGAATAAGGGCATCGTCAGGACCTGGCCGATGCCCATGAAGCGTTCCCGGGTCTTGACCCAACAGGCGATGATCAGGGAAAGGATGGAAAAACAGGCCGCGCCCAGGATGGCGATACTCAGCACGCCTGCCAGCGCCAAGGGATGCCAGTTTATCCTGACGCCGAGCAACAGCGCCAATACATAAACAATGGCCACCTGCGATAAGGCGCGGGCGCCTGCCGAAATACCTTTGCCCAGCACCAGCGCGGTGCGCGGGGTCGGGGTGGCCAGGAGTTTGTGGACCAGCCCCAGGTCCCGCTCCCAGATGATGGCGATGCCGTGGAAGATGGCGATGAAAAGGACACTCTGGGCCAGGATGCCCGGGGCCATAAAGTCGAGATAAGGCAGGCCGCCGGTGGGGATGGCCCGCGCCCTGCCAAATACTTGCCCGAAGACCAACAACCACAGTGCCGGCTGGATGGCGCGGGTAAGCAGTTCGGTGGGGTCGTGGCGAATTTTGCGCAATTCCAATTCGGCAATGACCAGCGTCTTGCTTACGAAGGCGGCGACCCGTTTCACTGGAGAGGGCACCTGCCGCAGAAACTCTCTAGCCCAGCCGTTGGGCCGTGCGTCTGGTTCTCGAGATTTCACGGTAGCCTCCCCCGGATTCGACTATGCCACCGGCATAATGAACGAAGACGTCATCCAAGGTCGTTTTTTTGCCGCCCAGCGACGCCTTGAGGTCCGCGGGCGTGCCGATGGCGGCCACCCGGCCCAGATGCATGATCGCCACCCGCTGGCACAGGTGGTCTGCTTCCTCCATGAGGTGGGTGGTCATCATAATGGTAGTGCCAAACTTGCGGCGTAATTCCTCGATATGGTCCCAGACGGCCCGGCGAGCCACCGGATCGAGGCCAACTGACGGTTCATCCAGGAAAAGCACCGGGGGCCGGTGCAACATGGACTGGGCGATTTCCAGCCGCCGGATCATGCCACCGGAATATTCCCGCACCATGCGGTCCCCCGCCTCGGTTAAATCGATTAAGGCCAGTGCGGCGCGTATTCGCTCCTGGCGCTCGGCGCGGGGGATATCGTAAAGTTTGGCAAAGATCAACAGGTTCTCATAACCAGTCAGGTTGCCATCGGCGGAAACCAACTGCGGCACGTAGCCGATGACCCGGCGCACGTCCCGGGCTTGCCGAATGATGTCGAAGCCGGCGACGGACGCGGTCCCCGAGGTCGGCGGCAAGAGGGTGGTGAGCATCTTGAGGGTAGTGGTCTTACCCGCGCCGTTGGGACCCAGCAAACCGAAAATCTCCCCGGCCTCCACCGCAATCGTCAGCTCCGAAACAGCAGGGTGACCGTTGAAGCAGCGGGTGAGGGCCTTCGTCTCCAAAATAGCCATATAATTACTTCTCCAAAGCAGTCTTTGCCGTCCGGCCGCACCCAAAGGCCGATTCCAAAATCTGCATTGCCTCCAGGATGGTGCGGCGCCCGGATGACGGTAGCGACGCCAGGCGCTCGGCCAGCCGGGCCGCAGTGGCCTCCAGGGCCGATTGCATGGCGGTGCGGCCAAGAGCAGTGGGGGCCAGGGTCACCCGGCGGCGGTCTCCGGGGTCCATTTGGCGTAGGACCATATTTCGGGCTACCAGGCCATCTATCAATTTGGACATCGAGGGCAGGGCGAGCCCCATATGCTCCGCAATTTCCGAGAGCGATGCGCCTTCATGGCGATTCAAGAAGATCAGGACCCGAAACTTGGGCACCGAAAGGTCGAATCCCCGGTAATTCCTCATTTCTTTGCGGATGGCGCGCATAACCATGGGAATGGCTTCCAATAATTGCCGGGCGCACTCGTTTGGTGAAGCTAACATAATTAGCCTTACTAATAGTTATATTATCTAATTATATTTGATGGGTTTATGGGTTTCAACAACTTTTTTGAAGCTAATGGCGGGATGAGCCTGGTGGCACAGGTTTGAAACCTGTGCTACTGATTCCCGCCCTATGGGCTCAAACAGGACAGGGCCGCGGCTGGGAAGAGGCGGCGGAGAACCCCCCTTTTTTCTAGAAAGAATTGGATTGGCGAATATGCGGGGCTCTGGTCTTTATGCCAAAAGTTTTTGGCACGCCGGGCAGCAGAAGCTGCTGCGCCCCGCCTGTTTGAGGCGAACGATGGGGGCGCCGCAGCCTGGGCAGGGCTCTCCCTTCTTCCCATAGACCAGCAGCCGAACCTGGAAGAGCCCGGCTTCTCCCTGGCTGTTGAGGAAATTGGACACCGTGGTGCCGCCCTGGCGGATGGCCGCCCTGAGGATGCGCCGGGTTTCCCTGAGGATGCGGCCCCAGTCGTCGGTGGTGAGGGCGCCTGCCGGGGTGGCCGGATGGATCCCGGCGGCGAACAGGATTTCGCAGGCGTAAATGTTCCCGACCCCGGCCATTATCCGGGAGTCGAGGAGAAAGGTCTTGATGGGCCGGGAGCGATCCCTGGCCTGGGCCCGCAGCCACTGGGGGGTCACTCCCCGGGAGAAAGGTTCCCGCCCCACCTCCTTCAGGGGCGGGGGCGCCGCGCCCGGCGGAAAGACCAGCACCTGGCCGAAGCGCCGGATGTCCTGGTAGATGAGATTAAGCCCCCCTTCCAGTTGGAAGGTGAGATGGACGTGGGTCAGGCTCTGCGTCGCCTTTTTGTTAGAACCGAGGAGCAGGTGGCCGGTCATGCCCAGGTGCACCAGCAGGGTGCCGCCGTCCTCCAGGGCAAAGACCAGGTATTTGCCCCGGCGGCGGAGGGCCGCCAGTCTGCGGCCCACGAGCAGGCCTTCCAGTTCCAGGGCCGGGGATTGGCGCCGCAGGGACTTTTCCCCTACTGAGACCCGGAGGAAGCGGCGGCCCACCAGATGGGGGGCCAGTCCCCGCCGGATTACCTCTACTTCGGGAAGTTCGGGCATTTGAGTTTCGAGTTGTAGGGGCGGACCCATGTGTCCGCCCAGGGTTTTGGGTTTATGGCACTATTTTTGGTTACACAAAGATTACTTTTGCGACTAAAATTAATAAAGCAAATCCCACTAACACTGATAAATCATTATCAGTGATATTAACTTCAGTATCTTCTGGGACCAAAAAAGGGTCTAAGTCAATATCATCAACACAATTAAGATCATTTAATAACTTCTGTCTTGCCATCAATGCTTTCCTGCCGTAATACAAACTGCGCTTCATAACTATAAAAAGTGCAAAGATTAAGCCTATAAGACCAACATCAATCACTGATGCGTAATTACGTAGGTTATTTAATAACGTATTGTCTTGTCTGCTATAGAAGAAGGCGGTTATAGCAAACGAGGCTACTACTATCGATGAAGTAGTATTCATAATTCTATCTCGAATTATCCGGATTTCGGTTCTGTCCTCTTTAATGAATGCTGTTAGTATATCAGCTTTAATTTCTAAACGAGCCTTCATAACTCACCTCCAAATTTAACTAAAATCCAAAACCTAAAAACTCAAACCCGAAACTCAAAACTCGACAATCGAAACTAAAAAAGCATGTCCAGGAAGTGGTCGTGGTACTCCTTGAGCTCCTTGTGGCATTCGCCGCAAAAAAACCGCACCTCTCCCTGGATCTTGGAGTCGTCGCTCACCGTGGAAAAGCTGCCGTCTTCGTTTTGCTCGTAAAAGGTGGTGATGGTGACGCCTTCCGCCACTTCAAAAAAATCCGCATCGTTGCCGCAGTAGGGGCAGGAGATTTTCATGGCGCCATTACCTATTCAGTGCCGATCATTTGCTTGAGGTCCTGGCGAAATAACGGATTGCCGGGTTCAATCTTCCGGGCCTGCTCCATTTCGATGACGGCCCGCTTGAATTGTTGCCGGGATTTGCCTTGCTGCCCCTGACGCTCGTAGATCTCGCCCTCGTGGGTGAAGAGACGGGCCAGATAAAAATGGGTCTGGGCACTTTTGGGGTTAATTTCATTGGAGGTCTGAAGCTCCTGGCGCGCCTCCCTGTACTTTTGCTGGTGGTAGTGGAGGATGCCCAGATTCCGCCAGAGCGCGGCTTGAGCCGACTTGTCCGGGGACTTAATGGCCATCAGAAGGAGCAGTTCCAACCGGGCCATGGTCTTCTGGTCGTTGAACGTCGTGCTGTCGGCCAGGAGACGGGAAGTCATGTCCGCCACCTCCGACGGGGTCATCTGTCCTCCCGTCAAGGCGTCTTTGAGCCTGGCCTGCTCACCTCCCGAGGGCTGCGGTCCCTGGTAGCCGGTCCCCGGCGCCGCATGGTAAGCCGACCCCGACCCGCAACCCGCCGCGACCACCAACTGCATCGCCGCCAGACAGAGGCCCATTAAAGCGCTGCTCCGCATTCCGCCTCCCATCCCCAGATTTCCAAAAATTTAGTATCCCATACCCGGAAGCAGCGTCAACCATTTTTAAGGCGGGGGGGGCCAACTGCGATTTTCGCGGGTTCCCGGGGAGCCGCGGCCTGGCATATTATTCAGGGGTGCGGCCACTATCGCAGGGTTCGGTTTTTTTGTAAAGGCAGCCCGGCTTCATATGTTAATATTATGATGGGGTTGTAAAAAATGAATTTTAAGCGCGGGTGCTCATTATGGAACTGATATTTCGTCCCCGGAGGCTGCGGCGCCAGGAGACCCTGAGGAAGATGGTGCAGGAGACCCATTTGCGCCGGGAGGACTTCATTTATCCCATGTTCGCGGCCCCGGGCCAGGGGGTCCGCCAGGCGGTGGACGCTATGCCGGGGGTCTTTCGGCTGTCGGTGGACCAGCTCGTGAAAGAGGCCCGGGAGGTGGCTGATCTGGGCCTGCCCGCGGTGTTGCTCTTCGGGGTGCCCCAAAAGAAGGACGAGACCGGCTCCGAGGCCGCCTCTCCCAAGGGAGCGGTGCAGCAGGCGGTGCGCCGCTTGAAGAAAGAGACGCCGGGCCTGCTGGTGATTACCGACGTCTGTCTGTGCGGCTACACCTCCCACGGCCACTGCGGCCTCATCCATCAAGGTGAGGTGGACAACGACGCCAGCCTGGAGGCGTTGGCCGAGGTGGCCTTGTCCCACGCCGAGGCCGGGGCCGACATGGTGGCTCCGTCCGACATGATGGACGGCCGCGTGGGCGCCATCCGGGAGGCCCTGGACGAGCGCGGTTTCGAAATGCTGCCCATCATGAGCTATGCGGTGAAATACGCCTCCAGTTTCTACGGGCCCTTTCGGGAGGCCGCGGACTGCGCCCCGGCCTTCGGCGACCGCCGTTCCTATCAGATGGACCCGGCCAACGCCCGGGAGGCCCTCAGGGAAGCGGCCCTGGACGTGGAGGAGGGGGCCGACATCCTGATGGTGAAGCCGGCTCTGCCCTATCTCGACATCGTGGCCCAACTGGCCGGGGAGTTCGATCTGCCCATTGCCGCCTACCAGGTGAGCGGGGAATATGCCATGATCAAGGCCGCCGCCCAGAAAGGCTGGCTCAACGAGGAGGCGGTGATGCTCGAATCCCTCACCGCCATCAAGCGGGCCGGCGCTGATCTGATTATGACCTACTTCGCCAAAGAGGCGGCCAAGTTGCTGAAATAGGGTAAAAGCCGAAGAAGACAGCTCGAGGCCTATTGCCCATTTCCCCTTCGTAAATTTATGTGCTCTTAAGCATGGAAGGGGCAAACTAAAATGCCAAAACCTGGTGGCACAGGCTTCCAGCCTGTGCAAGGCTTTAAGATTACCAAAAGAAACCTGCCCCACTGGCAAGAACCTGGCAGTGTCTACTTCATCACTTGGAGAAGCAAAGATGGTGTGGTTCTAAATGCTCGAGAGCGCAGCATTGCCCTGGAATCTGTAAGATTTGGGACGAAAAAAAATGGCTAGTTTATGCCGCGGTCATTTTGGCGGATCATGCACATATCCTTGCTAAACCACTTTCCCGGGAAGGAGAAGGGTTTTTTGATCTATCAGAAATAATTCACAGCGTCAAAAGCTTCAGCGCTCTGAAAATTAGCCAACTCAGAGGAATCAAGGGAACTAGCTGGCAGGATGAAAGATAGGACCGCATTGTGAGGGATGAAGCAGAATTACTGGAAAAGAGGCAATATATCCGGAATAATCCAGTTAAACTCGGCTTGAGCGACATCGCGGCAGAATGTCCCTGGCTTTATGAAAGGATTGAATGATGCACAGGCTGGAAGCCTGTGCCACCATGGCTAAGTAGGGGCGGGTTTTAAACCCGCCCCTGCAGGGCGCACACATGGGTCCGCCCCTACCAAAACCAATCCGGCACCGCCTATGAAAAATATGCAACCCAGCCCTAATTCCGTCCCGCCTTTGCGGCTGCTGGCCTGGGAGACTACCCGCCGCTGCAACCTGGCCTGTCTCCACTGCCGGGCCGCGGCGGGTTCCGGGCCTTACCCCGGGGAGCTGAGCACTGAGGAAGGCATGGCCCTGCTGGACAGCCTGGCCACCCTGGGCCAGGTGGTAGTGATCTTGACCGGCGGCGAACCCCTGTTGCGGGAAGACATCTTTGAGCTGGCTGCTTACGGCGCCGCCCGGGGCCACCGCATGGTGATGGCGGTGAACGGCACCCTGCTGACTCCGCTCATCGCCGGCCGCCTCAAAGAGGTGGGGATACAGAGGCTGAGCATCTCGGTCGATGGAGCCGCGGCCGCCAGCCACGACCGCCTCCGGGCCGTGCCCGGGGCCTATGAGGGAGCCCTGTCCGGCATCGCTGCCTGCCGGGAGGCGGGCCTGCCTTTTCAGATCAACACCACCGTCACCCGGGCCAATATGAATGAACTGGCCGCCATTCACGATTTGGCCATCGAACTAGAGGCCGCGGCCCATCACGTCTTCATTCTGGTGCCCACCGGCCGGGGCGAGCAACTGCGGGAGCAATTGCTGCAGCCCGAGGAATACCAGGAGACCCTGGGGCGGCTGCTGGCCTGGCAGAAAGAAGGGCGGCTCTTCATCAAGCCCACCTGCGCTCCCCAATACTACCGCCTCTGGCGCCAGGACGCCGCCGCCCGGAGAGAATCGATCACCGCGGCGAGCCACGGCATGGAGGCCATGACCAAGGGCTGCCTGGGAGGGCAGGGGTTCGCCTTTGTCTCCTATCGGGGGGAAGTGCAGCCTTGCGGCTACCTGGATCTGCCTGCGGGCAATATCCGGGAGACGCCCTTTCCGGAGATCTGGGCTACCTCCGAGCTGTTCCGGCAACTGCGGCGGGTGGACGACTACCGGGGCAAGTGCCATAGCTGCCAGTACCGCAAGGTCTGTGGCGGCTGCCGGGCCCGGGCCTATGCCGAGAGCGGCGACGTCCTGGGGGCAGACCCCATCTGCCCCTATGAACCCATGGGATAGGATGGATCGTTAAGACGGCGGGCACAGCCCGCCATATGGGCAACCATGTTATTGATTTAAGGCTAGGAGATTTGGGGATGAGGAAAAAATATGTTCCACCTTCAATAACAGAAACCGCCTTCAATTGCCCACATTGCGGGGCTTTAACTTCTCAATATTGGTTTGAAGTATATGCGGTAAAGCTTGAAGATCGAAATACGCCATTTATTCCCGATGCCAACATATTAAAGGAAATCCACGAAGACCGACACTTACTTGCAGAGGCAAAACAAAGGCTTATTGATGATGTCAATAATAGAAATAGTGGCATTGTGTTCTTTAAGGAACATAAAAATGCTTGTTATAGCCATACAGAAGCAGCCAATCTCTCACTTAGTTTATGCTTTAATTGTATAAAAATAGCAGTGTGGGTACATGATAGATTGCTTTTCCCTCCAGAGATTCATGGAGAAGAACCTAATATAGATATTCCTGATGATGTGTTAAGGGATTATGAGGAAGCTCGTAGTATTTTAAATTTATCTCCAAGAGGTGCAGCCGCATTATTGCGCTTGGCAATCCAAAAACTGTGCAAATTCCTGGGAGAAAAAGGTGAGAATATTAATGATGACATATCGAGTCTTGTAAAGAAAGGTCTAAGCCCTATTATTCAAAAATCTCTTGACGTTGTACGTGTTGTGGGAAATGAGGCAGTACATCCTGGCACCCTAGATCTTCGAGACAATAGGGATGTAGCGTCCAAGCTTTTTAACTTGGTCAATCTCGTTGCGGAACAAATGATCAGTCACCCGAAGCATGTGAATGAAATGTATGATGTAGTTGTGCCTGAGGCCAAGAAAAAACAGATCAAAAAACGTGATGCTAAGAAACCGTAAAATTGAAGCTGGACAAAATCACGCAATCTGTCCATTTTTAAGAAATTTCGCCCACCCGGAGGGCGCGCCATGAAGAGAGACAAAAATATCAAGAGCTATACGGCAGCGGAGCCTAAGGCCAGGAGGGCGCAAAGCCGCACCGATTTGGACCAGTTTGACGCGCAGACGGATGCTGAACTGGAACGGCTCGTTGCCGAAGATGAAGACGAGCGCGGCCTTCGGGCCGACTGGACCCGGGCGAAACTCGTTTTGCCACAAGCCAAGCAATAAATAATGGACTCTGCGAAAACCCCAAAACCGAAAGCGGTTCCTGAATACCTGGACGACCTGGACCGGGCCATCTTAAACGAGATCCAGTCGAGTTTTCCCATCGTTTCCCGGCCGTATGCCGAGGTGGGCGTCAGGGTAGGCGCTGACGAGGAGCAGGTCCTGGGCCGGGTGCGGAACCTGATGGAGAGCGGCGTCATCCGCCGCCTGGGGGCCAATTTCACCTCCCGCAAGCTGGGCTATACCAGCACCCTGTGCGCCGCCCGGGTGCCGCCGGAGTCGCTCCCGCGCTTCGTAGAGGTGGTGAACCGCTACCCCGGGGTGACCCACAACTACCTGCGGCGCCACCACTTCAACGTCTGGTTCACCCTCATCGCCGAATCGCCGGCGCGTCTTGAGCAGATCCTTGCCGAGATCTCCGGGTCCTCCGGGGTGGAAGTCCTGAGCCTGCCGGCCCAGGAAATCTACAAGATCAAAGTAGATTTTCCCCTTTAAAAACCTGCTATTAGCTTAAGTGAGGCATTTATAAGGAATTGGTGGGCAGTGCCCACCCTACATTCTTTCTCATGCTGAGCGCAGCGAAGCGTCTCGTTTTTAGAGATTCTGCGGTCGCCTGCGGCTTCCTCAGAATGACAAGAAAAAATCGGGGTTCCCAAGCAGGAGCTTGGGAACGAGCAATGAAAAACCATACGGTCCCTTAAGCAGGTCTTTTCTAAGTAAATGGTGGGCAGTGCCCACCCTACGGTTTGCTTGCCAAAAAATATCACGAAGTATCAGCAGGTTGGGGGTGATATCAAGATGTCCCCAAGCAGAGCTTGGGTTAAAATTGGCGTTCCCAAGCAGGAGCTTGAGAACGAGAAATGGAGCAGGAGCTTGGGAACGAGAAGTGAAAATAGTATGCGGTTCGCTTAAGCGGTTCTTTTCTAAGGAATTGGTGGACTCATGCCCACCCTACAGCCTGTGATTTTACTGTTTTCTGTTTTTGCCAAGGGCCTTTGATTTGGATTTTGCCTTTCACCGAAAACCGAAAACCGAAAACCGCCTTTAATGCGCCAGATGGGCCAGCAACTCCCGGATAAAACTCCGGGTATCGGCGATCTCCCCAACCGATACAAAGACCACCGTGCCTTGGCTATCCAGAACCACGTAAGTGGGGGTGCCGGGAATACCCATGGTCCTGAAGATCTGGCCCCCGGTGTCCGGGATGAGAGGGAAGGGCGCCCCATACTTTTCCCGCCATCTCTCCATCAGCGCCGGGGTGCCGTAATAACCGAGCCCCACCATCTTCAGGGTGCCGTCGTTTAATGACGGGTTGGCGGAAATCTCCTGGAACAGCCGTTTAACTACCGGGGCCTGGGCAGTGCAATGGGGGCAGGCGTCGGAGAAAATCTGGATCAGCAGGTAGCGGGCGTGGATATTATCCAAGGTGAATGCACCGGGCCGGGTCAGACCCAGATAGCGCCGGTCGGCTTCGGAAATGGTGCCGCTGAAGGTGAGGCCCCCGAAGCGCTGACCCACCTGGGGCTCCGCCCAGGCTACCCTCGCCTGGGAGGGTATCCACAAGCTCAGGCAAATCGAGATAACAAGCAGGAGACGTCGCATGGTTCTTTTTCCTCTTGGGGCCACTGATGGCGCCGGATAACCGGCGGTCCCAGGCCGCCCAATAGATCTATGACAAGTCTTTACGAATAGTATGGCATTAAATCAAGAAAATCTAAGCACCAATACTACAAAAGTCCCCCTTTGGGTTGGCGCCCGCCCCACATTAACCATGAACCCTGGTCCCCAAGCAGGAGCTTGGCAACGAAAAATTAAAACCACAAGGATTTGGTGGGCAGTGCCCACCCTACGGCTAAGTGTGAGAGCGATCCGGGGGCTCTGAACCGGCGGCAGCCGTTGGCACGCATAGGACCGGACAGGGAAGGAGGCGCACCACCTTTTCCGCGGTGGACCCGAAAAAGACCTCTTCCAGGGGTCCGCGCCCGCCCCGGCCGTAGCCGCCCATGACCACCAGATCCACCGCCAGATCCCTGGCCACCACCGCGATCTCCTGGAAGGGCAGCCCAACGGCCACCAGGGTTTCCACCTCCAGGGGTCCGGGCTTGACCCCCCGGAGGAATTCGTCCATTTGCTGCTGGGCCCGCCTCCGGAAGCCGGGCAGCAAGGCATCCGCAGGCTCCCCCAGGTAGCCGGAAATTTGCTCCAACATCCGCTGATCGATGACGTGCAGCAGAATCAGCTTGGAGCTGAAAGGCCGGGCCAGGATTTGGGCCATGTGCAAGGCTGCCGCGGCGCGCTGGGAAAAGTCCGTGGCCACCAGCACAGCCTGCAGACCCGTGGCTGACGTCTTTGCTGAAGGCCCTTTTTCCGTCATTTTATCCTGGCGCGCAGCCCCTGGAAGGCCTTATCGGCGTCGGCAAAGAGGCCGTCATGGAAAATAATGACCTTGCCCTCTTTATCCAGCACCACCGTGGTGGGGGTCCCGGTGATCTTGAGAATATCGTTGCCGATCACCCATTCGGGATCGGCAATTATAGGAAAGGGCACCTTATAAGCCCTTTTCCAATTGGCAGCCTCGGGTGCGGAATTGCTCACCACCCCTATAAACTTAATCCGGTCCTTGAACTCAGAGGCCTCCACCAAACGGTAAAGCCGGTTCAGGGTGGCGGCCTGGCTCATGCAGAACGGGCAGTTGGCATTGAGGACTTCGACCAGCACATAATCCGCCTGGATATCCCTGAGGGCGAATTTCCCGGGATTCTTTAGCCCGAGATAGGCCTGATCCGCCGGTGTCATGGTTTCGCCGAACTTTAGATTTCCAGCCTGAAAGCCGACCCCAAGCGGCGCCGCCATCAGGGCGGAGCATAGGGCCAGGCTCAGCGCCGCACAGATTAACAAAGCTAATCTAGTAACTTTTCGATTCATCGATTTTCTTGAACCCATTTTGATCGGAAATCTTGGTTTCGCTCTTGCCAAGAGATTGGCTTCTCGTAGGCGCGTAGGGGCGGGTTTTAAACCCGCCCCTACAAGGCGCTTGGGCCTGCCCTCAGGGGCTAGGCCGCGACGCCATACACCATGATAACTTCTATTTTACTGCCGCTTTAATTCCCTGCATGACCTCTGCTACGTCATCGAAGGCGCCGATTTGCACCCAAACGATCTTGCCGGTTTGGTTGTCCACGAGCATGGTGACCGGGTAGGGGGTGAAATTCAGGCCCTTGCCCAAGGTGCTGTTGGGATCCGGTACTAACGGGAACTGAACTTTTTGCATGACCTTCCACGCCATTACGGGGCCCGAATCACTGCCCTGGGCCGCGGCCAGAAATTTCAGCTTGCCCTTCAGATTGGGATCCTGCTGCACCTGTTCGAAAACCTGGTTCAGGAACGGAGCCTCATGCATGCAATGGGGACAGGAGACATTGAACTGCTCCACCAGAACATACGGCGATTTGACGTCCTTGAGGGTGAATGGGCCAGCCTTTGCCAGGCCCAGATATTTGGCGTCCGCGTCGGACATGGGCGCGGCAAAGGTTACCGGGCCCACCACCTGGCCCACCGCGGGTTCCGCCTCTTCCGCCAACAGCGGCGAGGCCCAAAAGCAGAGCAACAGTGCCAGACAACAACCGAGGGCCAGGCCCTTTTTGGTCGAATTCATCATAACCTCCTTTTCGGTCTCCTCGTTCCCAAGCCTTAAGCGGGGAACAACGGGTTGATTTTTTAGAATTATAAGGCAATTGCGGCCAAAGGGCAATCTTAACTTTTGGGTCTTGACTTTTTAGTTTTGAGTTTCGGGACAAGTGTTGTGGAAGGCGAGGTGGCCGCGGCGAGTCAAAGAAAACCTATTTCTTACACCTGCGGGAGGCCCATGCTACCAAAAAAGCGTTCCTCCCGCCAGTCCAGAGGCAACCGCACCAGGGCGCCCTGGCGGTGCTGGTAGATGAGGAAGCCGTGCTCTACCCCGAATTCGAAGATGCGGCGGGTGAGGGCCACGTCCTGGCGGCAGTAGGATTCGAGTTCTTCCCAGCGGCCGGCAGCGTACAGTTCCAGGGCCAGAAGTCCGTCCCCGGATTTGCACTCGTTAAGGGTCTTCTCCGCCAGGTGGTTAAGGGAGAGCCGGTGGCCCAGGACGGCCTGAACCTCTTCCAGGATGTCCAGGGTGGGTAAATCCTTAAGCCTTAGCTGGGTGTAAGGCTGCAGCACCTGGTAGTCGAAGCGCTTGATATTGAAGCCCACCACCAGCTCCAACCCTTGCAGCCGCTGGCAAAGACGGTCCAGGTCGGCCTCCCGGTAAACGCTGGCCTCGCCGCTGCTGGTCTCGTGCAGCACCGCCAGGGAAACGCCCATGCGGTGGCATTGCCCCCAGCCGCCCACGTCGGCCGCGGAACAGCGGGTCTCCAGGTCCAGAAATCCCAGTTTTCGCCGGGCCAGCCAGGTGTCGCCGGCGGGCGGCTCGGCGGCCGTGATGGGGACGGCGGCGGTTTCCTGATAGGGAATATCGTCTTCCCGCCCTGGCTCTTCCAACCCGAGGAGCATGGCGGCGATGCTCACGGCTGCCTCCTTGTCCAGGGGCTTGTTGCCCGAGCCGCATTTGGGGGAATGGATGCAGGAGGGGCAGCCGTCCTCGCAGGGACAGGCGGCGGTGACTTCCCGGGCGCGGCGCAGCAGTTCTTCCAGAATCTCGAAGGCCCGCACCGACAGCCCCACCCCTCCGGGGTAGCCGTCGTAGATGAAGATGGCGGCCCGGCCCACCTGGGGGTGGGCCGGATGGGAAATGCCCCCGATGTCATAGCGGTCCGCCAGGGCAAAGAGGGGAAACATGCTGATGAGGACGTGCTCCAGGGCGTGGATGCCGCCCATAAAGTGCCCCCCGCCGGCATATATGGCGTCTTTGACGGCATCGGGGATTTCCAGCCACATACCCACGGTTTCAAATATCTGGGGCGGCAGCTCGAGCGTTACCGTTCCCATAAGCTCTTGTCCGGGCAGACGCCGTTTCTCGTAGGACAAAATATGCTCGGTTACTTTGAGGCGGCCAATGTGCGCGGTGAAGACAGCCGCCTGGCGGGTCTCCAGGATCTCCAGGATTTCCGTCTCCTTGTCCGTCTGGATACGGGTAAAGTAGTTGGGCTCAACGGAATTGACCCAAACGTTGCGCCGCTCTAAATCGAGGCGTTCCACCCCCCAGGTCTGGGCCTTGTGGAGATAGACCGCTCCGGGATGGCACTCCCGCAGGGCCCGGTGGCCGTCAATGGAGCCCAGGGGACGTTTATGGCCGGTCTGGAAGATGGCGAAGCTTGCCCCTATGCCCCGGATATTCACCTCCTTTTGGGGGAAGCGGTCCCGGGCCAACCAGGCATTGCCATCGGCGGCAAGGAGCAGGCGGCGTTCCCGGACCAGGTCAGCAATTACCGCCTCGTGGACCGCCAGGTCGAAATAGACCTCCCCTTGGAGCCTCAAAGGTAGCTCCTGGGCGGCGCAGGGGAGGTGGGCCTTGACTACGTAGGGGTTGTCCGGGTCCACCACCGCGGTCTCCAGGGGGCGGCCAAAGAATTCGTCCGGGTTTTTCAGGAAATACTGGTCCAGAGCATCGGCCTGGGCCAAGAGGACGATGAGGGAGTCGCGGCCGGCCCGCCCCACCCGGCCGGCGCGTTGCCGGGTGGTGACCATGGTGCCGGGATAGCCAACCAGGATGCAGACGTCCAGGCCGCCGATGTCGATGCCCATCTCCAGGGCGCTGGTGGAGATCACTCCGCGCATCTTGCCGGTGGCCAGGGCCCGCTCGATCTCGCGGCGCTCCTCCGGCAGATAGCCGGCGCGATAGGAACTGATGTGGCGCTTGAGTTCCGGCGCCAGCCGCAGCGACCAGACATGGATGAGCTCTGTGAGCTTGCGGGCCTGGGTGAAGCAAATGGTATTGAGGCCCTGGCGGATGGCCCGGGCAAAGATCTGGGCCGCGACGGAGGGCGCCCCGCCCGGGGGATTGAGAAAGAGATAGTGCCGGCCGGGCTGGGGAGCGCCGCTTGCGGCAATGGTTTCCACCTCAAGCCCGGTTAACTGAGCGACAAAGGCTTCCGGGCGGGCAATGGTAGCGGAAGACAGGATAAAGCGGGGGTTGGAGCCGTAGTAAGCGCACAGGCGCCGCAGGCGGCGCAGCACCTGGGCCATGTGGCTGCCCATGATGCCCCGGTAGGTGTGCACTTCGTCAATGACCACGAATCGGAGCCGGGAGAAAAACCCGGACCAGGATGCGTGGTAGGGGAGCAATCCCATATGCAGCATGTCCGGGTTGCTGATGAGCACCTGAGGAGGATTGGCCTTGATGGCCTGGCGCTGGGACGGCGGGGTGTCGCCGTCATAAATGGCCGCCCGCAGGAAAGGGGAGGGCAGGGCGGCGTCCAGTTCCTTGAGGGCCTTTAATTGATCCTGTTCCAGGGCCTTCAGGGGAAAAAGGTAGAGGGCATGACCGGACCCGTCTTGCAAGAGCGATTCCAGCACCGGCAAATTATAAATAAGGGTCTTGCCGCTGGCGGTGGGGGTGGCAACCAGCACGTTCCGGCCTGCCCGGATGGCCGCCAGGGCCTCGGCCTGGTGGCGATAGAGCCGGGAGATCCCCTGGCGTTGCAGGGCCGCGGTCAGCTCTGGCGGCAGACCTGCGTCTTTAGGAGCATAGTCCGCCGCCACTTCCGGCAAGTAGCGGTAATGACTTATGATATCGCGGTATTCCGCGGATTCTTGCAATTGTTGGATGAAATCTTTTAACACAGTTTCCGGTTTTCAGTTTTCGGTTTTCGGTGAAAACCAAATGCTGGGAAAATCATGGCAATTTTATGTAGCCGCAGGCTTTAGCCTGCGCCGTAAATGCTATTATAGGGCGTGCATTGCACCCCAATGACGACTACGGGCCGGCCTAGGTGACTGTCTTTTACTCAGCTTGGGAACGAGATGAAATATGCTCACGCAGGCTAAAGCCTGCGGCTACCAAAACTGACCACTGATCACTGGCCACTGGCCACTCTCACCTGGTCCCCACGTCCATATGTTCCCAGTCGGTATCCCCGCCCTCGTAGGTCCATTCCTGGGGAATGCGCAACCCTAAAGACTGGGCGGCCTGATAGACCCATTCCGGAATCTGGCGGGCGTCGAGTTTGTGCATGGCATCCCGGTTGAACTGGCGCAAAGAACGGCTCACGGGATTGGGGGCGCCGTCCACCGCCCCGGGGTAATTGAAGTCATTGAGGTCGAAGGCCAGACCGAGGCGATGGTTGGATACCGGAGCGTGGTGGCCGTGGTAGATCTCGGCCAGATTGTCATAACGGCGCCGGACCACGCTGGCCTCCAGGCTGCCGCTCTCCTTGTCCGGGAAACTGAGGCATTCCGCTACTAGGGGCGCACTCCGGGCGCTGACCGCGTAGGTGTCCTCGGCGCCCCTCACGTCCATCAGGGGCAGACGTTTGGACGGGTCATAGTAGCCCTCCCGGAAGATGTACTCCAGCAGCAGGCCCAGCATGGGGGCGAACTTGCTGTTCACTTCGAACTGGATGGTTTCGGCGCGGTAGTGCGCCTTATCGTTGATATCGGCCAGATTGGGGGAGAACCAGACGTAGCCTGACGGCCGGCTGGGGGTCTGGGCCACGGTCTGCCATTTTTTCTCAAAGGCGCAGAAGCTTTGAACCTTCCGGGCTCCGGCTGGGACCCAAACCGGCGCGCTCAGGGTGACTCCCACCCGGTCGCCGTCCGGCCAGTGGCGCCATCTCAAGTATTCCCAGGAGACTTCCATGCCCGGCGGGACCATGGCCAGGGTCTCCTTGCGGATCTCCACCAGGCGCCGGACCCCCAGCAGGCGTTTGGCCAGCTCGATCTCTTCGAGAAAGTCGCGGCGCCGCTGCGGCTCAGACATGAGCGGAGCGTAGGCCAGGGGTACCCGGCTTATGATCCGGGCGGCCCGGGGGGCCTGGGTCGCTTCCAGGATGCGGGGATGCGGCGGGGGCGGGGCAGGTTCGGCTAACGCGGGCCGGGCTCCTGCCAGGAGAACGAGGGCCATGAATCCCAAAACATAAATGCGCATTACTATGATTTTATGGGAAGAGGAGAGTAGAGTCAATGACCGGGAAAGGCGATGAGATGGGGCAGGGGGGAGGTGATCTCCGGCACCACCACCTGTGCTTTTTCCGGTCTACAGCCCTTCTTCGAAGAAAAAAGGTTTTTCGTACGCGAACGGCTCAAGTTTGGCAGATAGCGTAGTAGTTAAGTATTCGTGTATCTTTTTGAAGTATTCTAAGCCAACGGGGGTTTTTGTTATTTGGTACAACCCCTTTGCTCCATACTCTTGATTCATAACCCTCAAAAACGCTTTTTCAGCATAAATTGAGCCGGCCCTAAGCATTTTGGCGATTTCAACTGCTGTTTCAGGCGGTTTCCATACACCTGATGCAGCGACACCTGCATACAATTCCGCCATAAACCGGCGAAGAATCCAAGGTGGGTAGCTTAATTCCAAGAGGTCTGATTCTTCAACTTCTACGTCACCGAAGATTCGACAGGTAGCGTTAATCGCAAAAGACCAATCAAAAAGCAAGTCCTTTACAGATCGGCGAGTGTCAATCCAGGTCGGTTCGTCAGGCATTGGTGCTTCGTGAAGGAGCTGGGCGGAGCCGATAGCGCTATAAACGGATCGCATATCAGCGGCAGCCTCGATAGCCTGTCTTTCAAGTATAGCTTCCTGGGTTGAAAGATTCCACCCAAGTTCAGGTATAAATGCGCTACCATTTTTTGAAAGCACATAATCGACGTGTCCAAAAGTAATATGCGCAAGTTCATGACCTATGAGGAACATAAACGCGCGGTGTAGCAACATAGTGGCGTAGGACCTCCGTTCTTTTGTTTTGGGAGGAACAGGCAAAATACCCGCTTGATACATATCCTCGGCCCGTATAGTGTATTTCAGTGGAGGCAAGGTGCTATCTTCGCCAGCAGGGCTTGGAACAAAATCGAATAGTCCAGAGTCCGAGAGCATTCGAAATAAAATTAATTCAAGCATATACCGGGTGCCAGTATTAAAAGCGATGAAATATCTTCCTTCCGCTTTGAATGCGGCTGCATTAATGTTTTGATTATGAACAAAATCAAAATGGATAGGCGGTAGGCCTGGGACGAGTTCTCTCGCACTGGCAATCAGGCTTTCCGCCCAATAGGTGATAAATCCGTAGGATTTCTTCCAAAGTTCTTCGGGCATGGCACTTCGAGGAAAGCGCTCTCCAAGACCACGAGATTTCAAGAATCTATCAAATATTTCAGTGTCATCCATAGAAGCTACCTTGCCCCTTCAGTGCTTTTACCGTCAAAAAAAGAAATGATAACACAAATATCCACAAAGATTCTAACAGCTAATTCGGTATAAAACCCACGACTTTAATACACGTTGATGGAAACAGGCCCAGCCTAAAGCACTTCCAGGATCAGGCACTTTAAGTAGAGGCTTTCCGGCAGCGAGAGGAGGGCAGGGTGGTCCCGGGCGGCGCCCCGGCGCTCCACCATACGGGCCTGGCGGTGGGCCTCAGCGGCAGCCTCCCGGACTATCCCGAGAAAATCCGGCTCGCTGAGGTTATAGGAGCAAGAGCAGGTGATCAGCGTCCCGCCTGGGGAGAGTAGCTGAAAGGCCCGGCGGTTGATTTCGCGGTAGCCTTTGAGGGCCGCGGCGCGCTCCCCCCGGCTCCTAGCAAAGGCAGGCGGGTCCAAGACAATGCAGTCGAAGCGTTTGCCCGCGGCCACCGCGGCCTTCAGGTAGGCAAAGACGTTTTCCCGCACCAATTCGATATTATTCAGGTTATTGAGAAGCGCATTTTGCTTGGCCATTGCCAGGGCCGCGGCGGAGCTTTCCACCAGGATGACCTCGTCGGCTAAGGGAGCCAGGTGCATAGCAAAGGCCCCCTGGTAGGCGAAGGCATCCAGAACCCGGCCCCTGGACAGCGTTGCCGCGAGGCTGCGGTTTTCCCGCTGATCGAGGAAAAGGCCCGTCTTCTGGCCGCCCCGGATATCCACCCAGAGACGCGCCTCACCTTCCCGCACCTCCACCCGGTCAGGCAATTCTCCTGACACCGTTTGGACTTCCTGGGGTAACCCCTCCAGCAAGCGCGCCTCGCCGTCATGGCGCAGGGTGATGGATTTGGGGGCCAGGTGCCGGGTAAGCAGCGGCAAGAAGGTCTCCGGCAGGAGCCTGGCCGGACCCGGGTGGTTGGCCTGCAGCACCAGGTGGCCGGCGTAGGAGTCTACCACCAGGCCTGGGAAGCCGTCGGCTTCGGCGTAGATGAGGCGGCGGGCGTCGCTGTCCCGGACCAGGCGCTGCCGGTACGCCAGGGCGCTGAGAAGGCGTTCCTCCCAAAAAGCTGCAGTCACCGGCTCCGGGCCAGAACTGACCAAACGCAGGGCGATGCGGGACTTGGCGCTGTAAAAGGCCTGCCCCAGGAAACGGTCCCCGGGCGCCACTACCGCGGCCAACTCCCCGGAGGGAAGCGCGACCTCGCCGTCCAGGTCGTCCCGGTACAGCCAGGGGTGGCCGCGGCGCTGCCAGCGCAGGCCCTTGGCGTTGATCCGCACTACCGGCAATCTTGTCCCGCCTGAGTCCCAGTATTCCATGATTAATCAGTCTCACTCCCATTTTGGGTTAGCGCTCGTTTTCTGGCGTTTTCCGTTTTCTCTTTATGAGTTTTAAGTTTTGGGTTTTGGGTTTTGGGTTTCGGTTTTAGTTTTGGTTTTCGTTTTCGTTTTCGTTTCCTAGTTTTTGATCTATTTCTGTTTTTCTACCTTTTGCTTTCTGGTTTCCAGTTTTGAATTTAACCAAAAAAAAGGCGAGTTGAACGGAAAAGGAAAACGGGAACCGGAAAACTGCCCCTAACCCAAACCCTTGCCTGATGAAAAATCGCCGCCCCAGGGGCTTTATATGCGTTCGTCCTCGCAAAGTCCCGTGGTAAGCGGCTTTGCTCAATGGCGCCGCGGCTTGCCTCCTGCAATGTGGCCTCGATTCCCCCTTCAGGTTATAGTATATCTATCTGAAAAGCATGGCGAAGCCAAGCTCACTATAGGGAGGTCTGGTCTCATGCGGCGTCGGACCTTGTTGGTCTGCCTGATCGCGGGGATTTTGGTTGTGGTCCTGGGCGCCGGCCTTTACCGGAGCTGGATCGCCTCGCCCCGTTACGCCTTGCAGCGTATGGCCCTGGATCTTAAGACCAGGAATATGGACCAGTTATTTAAGTATGTGAATATAAAGGCAATTGCCAATAATCTGGCGGAATCAGCTCTCCCCAATTCCGACGACGACAAAGGGGGCCCAGAAGCCCCCTGGGACCGGAAAACGCAGGAAATGGGGCGGCATTTGGCCCGATTAGTGTTGTCCAACCTCTCCGGCGCCCTGGAAAAGCAGATCCGCCAGATGATGGAGAAATATCTGCTAAATCTGGATAATAGGCAAATACTGGCGATTGCCACCGCGGCTACCACGGCGCAGATCGAAGTCCAGGGGGATGATGCCCGAGTGACCCTGGTGGACCCCAAGACCAAAGAGCCGTTTCATTTCCAGATGCAGCGGCAACCTAAGAGCGGCACCTGGCAAATTGTCGCGGTTAATTATCAAGATTTAAAGAAATTTGCTAAGCGGGAGTTTTAGGGGACCTAATAAGATACGTCTGATAATATATATTATGTAAACTACCACAAGAAGATGTCAGAAAAATGTCCTAAATGCGGCCAGACCCTCCCGGCCCGGCGATCACCGGCCCCTACGGTCGACATCATTATCGAGATTCCCCTCAAGGGGATCGTTCTGATAGAGCGAGCTAATCCGCCTCTGGGATGGGCCTTGCCCGGCGGCTACGTGGACTACGGCGAATCGCTGGAGGCCGCCGCCTGCCGCGAGGCCCTGGAGGAAACCAGTCTTAAGGTGGAACTCCTCGGCCAGTTGCACACCTATTCCGATCCCCGGCGAGACCCGAGGCGGCATAACATCACCACCGTATTCGTGGCCTGGGCACTGGGGACACCCCAGGCGGCGGACGATGCCCGGAGCCTGGAGATCTTTGGCCTGAAAGACTTACCCCAGGAGATGGCCTTCGATCACGCCGCCATTCTGACCGACTACCTTCAGATACGCCGCCACTGGTTGGCTAAACTTAAGAACATACCTTAGAAATGTCTGATAATACCTTGATTAACCTCGCATATGAAGGCTTGAGCACCCTGGCCGGCTTATTTGGCTGGCCTTTTTTTTATTGGCACCTGAAATCGAGGGGCCGGGGCGAGAGCTTTCGCCCCCGCCTGGGTCTGGACCTCCCCGGCGGCCCGCCTCCGGGGCAGCCGCGTCTCTGGCTGCACGGGATTTCCGTGGGAGAAATCCTGGCGGCCCTGCCCCTGGTCCGGGAACTGCAAGGTTTGCTCCCCGGGGCCGCCTTCATCGTCAGTACCGGTACTGAAACCGGCCAGGCCCTGGCTCGCAAATATTTTTCGCCTTTGGGGGCCAGGGTCTGCTACTTTCCCCTGGATATTCCCTGGACGGTGCAGCGCTACCTGGAAAGGCTGCAGCCTCATCTGGTCATTACCCTGGAATCGGAGATCTGGCCTAATTTTCTTAACCTGGCCAGGCAGCGCGGCGTTCTCCTGGCCCTGGCCAACGCCCGAGTTTCCGGGCAAAGCTTCAGAAGATACCTTAGATATCGTCGGTACACTACTGAATTAATTAATCATTACGACCTTATTATTCCTGGAACACCCCTCGATTATCAACGCCTGTTGGCCGTGGGCCTGGACCCGGCCAAAATACGGCTCAGCGGCAACCTTAAATGTGACCGCCTGTTCCAGGACCGGAATGAGGCAGAGTCCGCACAATTTCAGCGGCTGCTGCACGGCGGCCAGGAAGTTTCCGGGGGCGAGCCGGTCTGGCTGGCCGCCTCCACCCATGCCGGCGAAGAGGAAATAGTGCTGGCCGCCTACAAGGAGCTCCTGGGCCCCTACCCTTCCTTGCTCCTGGTGCTGGCGCCCAGGCATCCCGAGCGCGCCCCGGGCTTGCGGGATAATTTGGTGGGGGCGAAGTACCGTTTGCCTGCCCATCTCTGGAGCCGGCTGAAGGCAGGTTTGGAAGTCAGGACCCGGCCGGTGGTGCTCATCGACACCATCGGCGACCTCTTTAGCCTCTACGGCGCCACGGACGTCGCTTTTGTGGGGGGCAGTCTGGTCCGCCATGGTGGCCAAAATATCCTGGAGGCCGCGGCCTGGGGCCGGGCGCCTCTTTATGGCCCGAACCTCTCCAACTTCCGTTGGGCCCAAGACATCCTGGAAGCTGATGACTCCGGGGCCGGGATCAGGGTGGCGGACGCCGCGTCGCTCGCCGCCGCGGTGGACCGGCTTTTGAAAAACCCGGAACTCCGCCGGGATTTGGGGGCCAGAGCCCAGGCGACCCTGATCCCCCATCAAGGCGCGGCCCGGCGCCAGGCGGAGCTGATCGCCGGGCTTTGGCGAAAGCAGGCCGCCAGCTTGGAGCAACGCCGCACTTAGCGGTCAAACTCCCAGGTTGGACGAGCCTGGGTGACGACAGCCCCCGGGGTTTGGTGGACAGTGCCCGTACCACCTACCTCCAAGCAAAAACTTTACCGGACTCAGCGGACCTTCCTTGGAGTCAGGCAAGGGTTTAGCCTTGCCTGGCTGCCAATCGCCTCGCCAGGGGCTTTATATGCAGCCGGTCTACGGGGCCAGCGTCCCGCCTGGATTTCCTGGACCTTCACTCCTTAGGGCACGGCCTCTGGCCCCTCAAATTAGGGTTTGTACCTGGAAAATTTAGCCGACGCCCAGCCATGGATTATGTTATAATTTTCTAGAAAATTACCCCGGCTACGAGGTCATCACTTTGCAGGCGTTATTGGCTTTGGAAGACGGTTTGGTCTTGCGGGGGCGATCCTTTACCGGCGAGGGGGAATCCGGCGGCGAGGTGGTGTTCAACACCGCCATGACCGGATACCAGGAGATGCTCACCGACCCCTCCTACAAGGGCCAGATCGTCACCATGACTTATCCCTTGATAGGAAATTACGGGGTCAACCCCGAAGATGTGGAATCCCGGGGGGTAGCGGTGGAGGGCTTCATTGTCAAAGAGTACCACCCCTACCCTTCCAACTGGCGGTCCCAGGGGAACCTGGCCGATTACCTCCGGGCTGCGGGCAAGCTGGGGGTGGAGGGCTTCGACACCCGGGCCATCACCAAGCGCCTCCGGGAAGTGGGAGCTATGCGGGGCCTCATCTCCACCCGGGACCTGGACCCCGAGTCTCTGGTGCGCCGGGCCCGGGAGCTGCCCAGCATGGATGGCCTGGACCTGGTGCCCCTGGTCACCTGCCGGCGCCCCTACTGGTGGCCACAGTTTGCGGCGGACACTGACGACACCGATCTTAAGACCTTGTGGGCCCAGCGTACCGGCATGAAGGTGGTGCTCTATGATTATGGGGTTAAGTTCAATATAATCAGGAACTTACTCGAGAAGGGCCTCCAGGTGCTGGTGGTGCCGGCCACCACCCCGGCTGAGCAGGTGCTGGCTCTCAAACCCGCGGGCCTCATCCTCAGCAATGGCCCCGGGGATCCGGCCGCGGTCACTTACGCCATCGACAATGTGCGCCAGTGTCTGGGCGCCGTCCCCATGTTCGGCATCTGCCTGGGGCACCAGCTAATGGGCCTGGCCCTGGGTGGCCGCACCTTCAAGCTCAAGTTCGGCCACCGGGGCGCCAACCAGCCGGTAAAGAGCGCTCTCTCCGGCCGGGTGGAAATCACCTCCCAGAATCACGGCTTTGCGGTGGACCTGGAGTCCATTCGCGACCCCGGGGTGGAGTCTACCCACGTCAACCTGAATGACGGCACCCTGGAGGGGCTGCGCCATAAGGGGCTCAAGGCCTTTTCGGTGCAGTACCACCCGGAGGCCTCCCCGGGGCCTCATGACGCCCATTATCTTTTCGAGGAATTTCTCAAGATGGTGGGCCAGGTTTGAAAGGCCTGGCGGGGAAGCGCATCGCCGCGGCGGCCTTGGGACCGCCTATTCACCTGAGATTAAGCCATCTCTACATTGCCGGGGCGATGGCATAGGTGGTTTCGAGGACTGAATACTTCCCCCTCACCCTGCCCTCTCCCCCATTGAGGGAGATGGGAAAAACCATGATAACTCCATTAGTTAATCAAAGAGATGGAGATTTGCTGGGTTAGATTAAGGGGCGATAAGCAAAAATCTTGCCGGACACGATAGGGGGCAGGGGGGATTTAAAATAACCTCCTTAAATCCCCCTTTTCCAAAGGGTGACTTTGATACCATTGGGACTGAGACACCACCGGGACTTAGGTTCTCAGTCGTTTCAATACCACCGTATTTGCGAAGCACCACAATAGCCAGCGACAAATTATGCCGAAACGCACCGATCTGAAAAAAATCCTGATCATCGGCTCCGGGCCTATCATCATCAGCCAGGCCTGCGAGTTCGATTATTCCGGCACCCAGGCCTGCAAGGCCCTCCGGGAGGAGGGCTATGAGGTGGTGCTCATCAATTCCAACCCCGCCACCATCATGACCGACCCCGAGACCGCGGACCGGACCTACATCGAGCCCATCACCCCGGAGATGGTCTGCCAGGTGCTGGAACGGGAGCGCCCCGACGCCATACTCCCCACCCTGGGCGGCCAGACCGGCCTCAATTGCGCGGTAGCCGTGGCGGACACCGGCATCCTGGAGCGCCTCGGGGTGGAGATGATCGGGGCCAACCCCCAGGTCATCAAGAAGGCCGAAGACCGGGAACTCTTCCGGGACGCCATGGCCCGGATCTCGCTCAGGGTGCCCAAGAGCGTCATCGCCCGCACCCTGGATGCGGCCCTGGCCGCGGCGCCGGAGATCGGCTATCCCGTCATCGTCCGCCCGAGCTTCACCCTGGGGGGCACCGGCGGCGGCATCGCCTATAACCTGGAAGATTTGCGGCTGCAGGCCGCGGAAGGCCTGGCCGCCAGCATGATCAGCGAGGTGATGCTGGAAGAATCGGTGCTGGGCTGGAAGGAATTCGAGCTCGAGGTGATGCGGGACTTCCGGGACAACGTGGTGATTATCTGCTCCATTGAAAACCTGGACCCCATGGGGGTGCACACCGGCGACTCCATCACCGTCGCCCCGGCGCAGACCCTGACGGACCGTGAGTACCAGGCGATGCGGGACGCGGCCATCGCCATTATCCGGGAAATCGGGGTGGAGACCGGCGGCTCCAACATCCAGTTCGCCATCCATCCCCAGACCGGGGAGATGGTGGTCATCGAGATGAACCCCCGGGTGTCCCGCTCCTCGGCCCTGGCCTCCAAGGCCACCGGCTTCCCCATCGCCAAGATCGCCGCCAAGCTGGCGGTGGGCTTTACCCTGGATGAGATCCACAACGACATCACCCGGGAGACCTACGCCTCCTTCGAGCCCACCATCGACTATTGCGTAGTCAAGATCCCCCGCTGGACCTTCGAGAAATTCCCCGGCGCCGAGGATTTCCTCACCATCTCCATGAAATCGGTGGGGGAAGTGATGGCCATCGGCCGCACCTTCAAAGAAGCCCTTCAAAAAGGCATCCGTTCCCTGGAGATCGGCCGCTTCGGCCTGGGCGCCGATGGCCAGGACCTGCCGGAGGTGGGTACCGACGAGCTGCGGGTGCGGCTGCAAGTCCCCAACTCCCAGCGTCTCTTCTTCCTGCTGCAGGCCTTCCGCTCCGGGATGAGCGTGGCTGAAGCCCACCAGCTCACCTTGATCGACCCCTGGTTTCTCCACCAGATCCGGGACCTGGTCTCCTTCTCCACTGAGTTGGCCGTCTTTGGAGAGTTGTTGGGCCAGGGGCGGGGCCAGGAGCAGTTGCCGGACATGCTGCGCCGGGCCAAGGAATACGGTTTCTCCGACGTGCAGCTTGGCCACCTCTGGGGCGGCGGCGAGGAGCATCTGGCCGCCATGCGCCGGGAGCACGGAATCACCCCGGTCTATAAGCTGGTGGATACCTGCGCCGCGGAATTCGAGGCCTACACCCCCTATTTTTATTCCACCTACGAATGGGAGGATGAAGCCCGGAAAACCTCCCGGGAGAAGGTGGCCATCCTGGGCGGCGGCCCCAACCGCATCGGCCAGGGCATCGAATTCGACTATTGCTGCTGCCAGGCCTCCTTCGCCCTCAAGGAATTGGGGGTCGAGTCCATCATGGTCAACTCTAACCCGGAGACGGTGTCCACCGACTACGACACCTCGGATAAGCTCTATTTCGAGCCCCTGACCCGGGAGGACGTGCTCAACATCGTGGCCGCAGAGGACCCCAAGGGCCTGATCCTCCAGTTCGGCGGCCAGACCCCCTTGAACCTGGCGGTGCCCCTGGGCCGGGCGGGAGTGCGCATCATGGGGACTTCCGCCACCGCCATCGACCGGGCTGAGGACCGCAAATTATTCAAGCAACTGCTGTCCGATCTTAAGCTGAAACAGCCGCCCAACGACACCGCCACCGATGTGGACCGGGCCTTGCAAATAGCCCATGAAATCACCTACCCGGTGCTGGTGCGGCCTTCCTACGTGTTGGGGGGTCGGGCCATGCAAATCGTGGCCGATGACCAGGGATTGGTTAATTTCATGAATTGGGCACTGAAGGCCTCTCCAGACCACCCCATCCTCATCGACAAGTTCCTGGAGGACGCCATCGAAGTGGACGTGGACGCCATCAGCGACGGCAGCCTCACCGTCATCGGCGGCATCATGGAACACATCGAAGAGGCCGGCATCCATTCCGGCGATTCGGCCTGCGTCCTGCCCCCTTATTCCCTCTCCCTGGATATCCAGGAGGAAATCAGGCGCCAGACCAGGGCCCTGGCGGCGGAGCTCGGGGTGGTGGGCCTGATGAACATCCAGTTTGCGGTGAAGGACCATGAGGTCTACGTCCTGGAGGTTAACCCCAGGGCCTCCCGCACCGTGCCCTTCGTGAGCAAGGCCACCGGGGTTTCCCTCGCCAGGCTGGCCACCAAGGTGATGTTGGGCCACTCCCTGGAATCGCTCGGTTTTACCCGGGAAGTCGAGCCCCCCTATTTTGCCGTCAAGGAGTCGGTCTTCCCCTTCCGGCGCTTCCCCGGGGTGGACCCGCTGCTGGGGCCGGAGATGCGTTCCACCGGAGAGGTGATGGGTCTGGACACGGATTTCGGCCTGGCCTTTGCCAAGTCGCAGTTGGCCGCCGGCCAGGTCCTGCCTCTCTCCGGCGGGGTGATCTTCAGCGTCAAGGACCCGGACAAGCCGGCGGCCCTGGAGCTGGCCAGGGGCTTTCACGGCGAAGGATTCCCACTCTATGCCACCGCCGGCACCGCCGACTACCTGAAGGAGCACGGCCTACCGGTGACCCCGGTGAGCAAGATCCGGGAGGGGCGGCCCCATATCATCGACCACATCAAAAACAACGAGATCGCCCTCCTGGTCAATACCCCGGAGGGCCGCTACACCCCGGCGGACTCCTACTCCATCCGCAGGGCCGCCCTGGAATACAACATTCCCTATACCACCACGCTGGCGGCGGCCAGGGCCACCCTGGACGCCATCCGGGCCATGAAGCGGGGCAAGCTCACCGTGAAGAGCCTGCAGGAATACCACGCCCTGGTGAAAGAATCCACGGCGCTAAAACTGCGGGCGGCGAAAGGGTAGCTGCTTTGATAGCCGCAGGCTTTGGCCTGCGCAGAGGTTGGTGACAAGGCATAACTGAGACTCCCATGGTCGACCAGCACAGCATCCGCAAATTATGCGATCACATCGTCCGGGAATTCCAGCCTGAACGCATCATCCTGTTCGGCTCCTATGCCTATGGCAACCCGACCCCGGATTCCGACGTCGACCTGCTGGTGGTCCTGCCTTTTGAAGGGAAAAACTTGCTCAAATCCCTGGAAATCTTGAACCGGACCAATCCTCGGTTTCCCATCGATCTGCTGGCCCGGCGCCCCGATGATACCGAACGCCGGTACCGGGAAGGCGACCCCTTGATCAGGGAAGCACTGGACCACGGCCAAGTATTATATGAACGACACCGTTAAAGAGTGGATCGACAAGGCGGTAAGGGACCTGACCACAGCCAAAAGGGAACTGGCCGCGGTGGAACAGCCGAATTACGATGCCGTCTGTTTCCATGCCCAGCAATGTATCGAAAAATTGATGAAGGCTTTATTGATCCACCTGGGAGCTATCCCCACTAAAACTCATGATCTCTCCTTTCTCGATCAGTTATTGACTCCAGTATGTCCGAAATGGTCCTGGCTTTCGGATGATCTGCGTTTTTTGACTCGGGCCGCAGTGGCCTTCCGTTATCCGGGCGAATCGGCCGATCGCGAGGAAGCCGCACACGCCCTTGATATTGCCAGCCGTTTGCGCGGAAAACTGTTATCATTATTAAACGAGTCTTAAGAATGAAAAGCCCGCAGGCCGGATGCCTGTGTCCATAGTCGTCAATAAAAAAAGCGCAGGCTAAAGCCTCCGGCTACCCAACCTTTTAGCCGCTCCGGCAAGGTTTTAATGTGAAAACGGCAAACGGAAATCGGCAAATGGCAAATAAAGTGGTCCCCTGGGATGACGACCATCCCCGGGAGCACTGCGGCATCTTCGGCATCTACGGCCACCCGGATGCGGCCCGCCTCACCTACTTCGGCCTTTATGCGCTTCAGCACCGTGGCCAGGAGTCCTGCGGCATCATCACCGGGGACGGCACCCACGTCAACCAGCACCGGGGGCTGGGCCTGGTGCCCGAGGTCTTCAACCAGCAGATCCTGGAACGGCTTCCGGGGCACCTGGCCATCGGCCACGTGCGCTACTCCACCACCGGCTCCACCCTGCTGATCAACGCCCAACCCTTCGTGGTGCAGCACGGCGGCCGCACCCTGGCCATCGGCCACAACGGCAACCTCACCAACGCCCGGGAGGTCCGCTGCCGCCTGGAAGAGGCCGGCTCCATCTTCCAGTCCAGCATGGACACCGAAATCATCGTCCACCTGATGGCCCGGCACCGGAGCGCCGACGTGGTGGAATCGCTGATCAACGCCCTGGAGCACCTCAAGGGCTCCTATTCCCTGGTGCTGGCCACCGCCGACCAGGTCATCGCCGCCCGGGACCCCCACGGCTTCCGCCCCCTGGTCCTGGGCCAATTGAACGGCTCCTGGGTGGCGGCCTCCGAGACCTGCGCCCTGGACCTGGTGGAGGCCGACTACTGGCGGGAAGTGGAGCCGGGAGAGATCGTGGTCATGGACGCGGCCGGCCTCCATTCCCATAAGCCCTTCGCGCCGACGCCTCCCGAGCGCTGTATCTTCGAATTCATCTATTTCGCCCGCCCCGACAGCCAGATCTTCGGGAAAAGCGTCTATCAGGTGCGCAAGCGCCTGGGCGCCGCCCTGGCCCGGGAACATCCCCTCCAGGGCGACCTGGTGATGCCCTTTCCCGACTCCGGCACCTATGCGGCCCTGGGCTATGCCGCGGCCACCGGCATCCCTTTCGAGATGGGGATGATCCGCAACCATTACGTGGGGCGCACCTTCATCCAGCCCTCCCAGACCATGCGGGACTTCTCGGTGCGGGTGAAGCTCAACCCGGTCAAGGAACTCCTCAAGGGCCGGCGGGTCATCGTCATCGAAGACTCCATCATCCGGGGCACCACCACCCGCTCCCGGGTCAAGTCGCTGCGCGAGTGCGGGGCCACGGAGGTGAGCATGCTGGTGAGCTGTCCGCCCCACCGCTTCCCCTGCTTTTACGGCATCGACTTTTCCAGCAAGGGGGAACTGATCGCCGCCCAGCAGGAAATCGACCAGATTCGGGATTTCCTGGGCCTCGATTACCTGGGCTATCTCAGCCTGGACGGCATGGTAGCCGCCACCGAAATGGGGCGCGACGCCTTTTGCCTCTCCTGCTTCAACGGTTCCTATCCGGTTCCCCTGGAGACCGCCTTCTCCAAGACCTGCTTCGAAGAGGACCTCTGCGCCCCGGGACCCGGGGACCGCCCGGTGGTGTGCGAAGTAAAGTGACCCAGAGTCATAAGTTTGGGGTTGAGGTTATTCCCGCTCTTTGGCGGATTGGCGCCGCCCAGCCGGGGATTGTGAATGGGGTTGCTTACCTGTGCCCTTGAGCCAACATCTCATCGGCGTCATCTCCGACACCCACGGGCTACTAAGGCCGCAGGCGGCCCAGGCCCTGCGGGGGGTGGAGCTCATCATCCACGCCGGGGATATCGGCCATCCCAGGGTATTAGAGGCCCTGGAGGAAATCGCCCCGGTTAAGGCGGTGAGGGGTAACACCGACCGAGGCGAATGGGCCCGGAGGCTGCCCCTGAGCCTGTTGCTGGAGGTGGGCGGCGCCCGGCTCTCTGTTCTGCACGATCTTCAGGGCCTTGACCAGAGCTTGCCCTCGCGGCCTCAATTCCAGGCGGTTATCTATGGACACTCGCACCAACCCCGGTTGGAATGCCGAGACGGAGTCCTTTACCTCAACCCTGGCTCGGCCGGGCCCAGAAGATTCACCTCGCCCGTCACCATGGCCCTGTTGCGGGTGCAGGGGGGCCACCTCGACGCGGAAATAGTAAATCTACTGCGCCCGTAGAGCCGCGATTACTGCCCAGGGATTACCCACCGACGTAACCTCCGGCTATATGGTTGGCATCCCACCAGTCGATCTTTTCCTGCAGTTGCCCCTTCAGACCCTCAATCTCCATCTTGGCCTTGCTCCAGTCGGCAGGACATTCCTTCATGAGCCGGTCGATTCTCCGGCTCAAATCTCCAACCAGGATGTGGAGTTCATCGGTCTGGGATCTGATCTTGGCCCTGGCCTCCACCGGCATCTGGTCTATCACCCGGAGGATGTCGTAAACCCGCGCCTTCTGGTTGGTCAACTCCGCATACATGGAATCGCAGTAATCTCTGATCTCCATATCGGCTCATCCTTTGTTCCCTTGTGATTAATTAAATTTACCCCTGATCAAGTACGCTGTCAATGGAGTCCGGCGGGAATATCAGGCCCGGGGCAACCTTAGGGGCCTCGGGTGTTCTCAGGATTTTAGGGGGTGAAGAAAGGCAGGCGCACTATCAGTAGAAACCCGTTGGCGGCCAGCAGGGTTCCCAGACCGGCGGAGACCAGGGCCATGGACAGGGCCATCCGGGAGTAGGCCAGAATGGCGATGGAGGACATGACAATGGCGATCGCCAGCAACACCTCGGCATACTCGAAGTAGGGGTCCTTGCTGCGGTAAAGGTCGCGCTCCTGCTCCAAGTGTCTGGCCTCCTTCTCGATCTCATCCTTCTCAGCCGCGTAGCGCCCCTCAGCTGCGGTAACCTGCCGCAACTCCTCTTCGTAGCGTTGCCTGACCTCGGGCTTGAGGGCGTCTTTTTCCAGCAGGTTCAGGGTCAGGATGGTCTTTTGGTTCCGATCGATATGCTCCCGGATGTTCTTGGCCTGGAAGAAGGCCCATTGGTCCGAAGCCTGCTGCTGGGCCATGAGCATCTCCTTGGTAGCCATGTCGCCCCCCAGATGGCTGATGGCCAGAATGACCGCAAAAATGCCGGTGATCAAGGCGACGCGGCGGGGAAAGGACTTGGCCTTGATCTCTTCCAACTCTTCCGGTTTAGGGAGTTCGACCTCAGGCACGGCATATCCTCATTTGGAGAAAGATTTTCCCGCCTTCCCGTTTTACCGAAAAGTCGAGGGGCCGGCTGGCTGGTGAAACCGAGCCAATCCTAACCATAACTATTCTTTGGCGCCCTTTCCCTGCTGCCGGTGTTGATCATAAAGGGCGAGATGGGCCTTGAGCGTCTCCGGAATGGGCAACCCGTAGGGGCAGCGTTCGGCGCATTCCCCGCATTCGATGCAGGAGCGCGTCGTTTCCATGAACTTGACCGCGAAGCCGGCGGCCTTCTCCGGGCCCATGCGCCGGGCCAGGACGCCGTAAAGCATGGCCGGGGTGATCATCACCCCCTGCTCGCAGGGCTGACAATATTCGCAGCGCCGGCAGAAGTTATCCCCCAATTCGGCCCGGTACCCCTCCATAACCGCCAGGTCTTCCGGGGTCACCGCTGCATCCCTCTCATAGAGGTCAACCACCTCATCCACCCGGGGCACCGAATCGCAGCCGGGCAGGGGAATGACGTCGGGAAACTGGCGCAGATACTTGAGGGCCACCCGGCCGTTGTCCACCAGGCCGCCGCAGAAGGGTTTCATGGCCAGCATACCCAGGTTTCCCTTGCGCGCCAGAGGATGGAGTTCCGCAGCCGCCGCGGTCTCAATGAAGTTAAAAGGGAATTGGACGGTGCTGAAGAGACCGGTGCCCACCAGCTTCTTGGCCATCTCCAGATTATGGCTGGTAACCCCCAGGTGCCGAATCTTGCCGGCTTCCCTGGCCCTCAGCGCCCCTTCCAGGCCCCCTTCTTTCGCGGACAGGGCCTGAAAATCCTGCTCTTGAGAAACCTGGTGCAATTGAAACAGATCGAGGTAATCGGTCTTCAGGAGGCGCAGGCTCTGCTCCAGATCTCCCTCCAGCCCCAGCCGGTCCCGCTTGATACTCTTGGTGGCCAGGACCACTTGCGGCCGCAGGCCCTCAAAGGCCCGCCCGATCTTCTCTTCGCTGTCCAGATAGACATTAGCGGTATCGAACAGGGTGATGCCCCGTTCCTGGGCCCGGCGCAGCACCCGGATGGCTTCGTCCATGCTCAGGCGGATGATAGGGATGCAGCCGAACCCAACCTCGGAGACCTCCAGCATGGTTTTCCCTAAGAGGCGATGGCGCACGCAATATTCCCTCTCGTCATTAAGATGAACTGCTCCAGGGCGTCTAATCCCTGATTTCGGATTCCCCTCTATCATACAGCTTGCGGCGTCTTCTTTCAATGGCAGGCTCCTTTTGGTATGATGCTGTCACCGGATCCCAAACCCCCAACCTCTGCGTCGGGTTCTGCCATGGCTTTAATTCCCCTGATGGTGATCGCACCCCTGGAGGACGAGATCCGCGATCTGCGTTTGCGGGTGCTTAACCAATCCCCCCTCGACCCGGACGGCCGGATCACCCTGGGGGCCTGGGGCAAGCTCCCCTTGCTGCTGGTCCGCTCCGGGATGGGCCCTGCCGCCATGGCCCGTACCCTGAGCCGTGCCCTGGCGCCCGGTTTTTCCGGCCTATGCCTGCTCCTAGGGTATGCCGGCGGAATTCTCCCGGAATTGCGCCCTGGAGACCTGGTGATTGCAACCGACCTCATCGATTCTCTTACGGACCGGGGCTTTGAGGTGGCGCCGGAGATAGTGGCCAGGGCCGCCAGGATTCTTGGGCAAACGGGCCTCCCCGGCCGCCTGGGCTCCTTGGTCTCCGTCCCCCGGGTCGCTCCTACCCCCGAGGACAAGGCTGCCGCCGGGACGCGGCCCGGGACCCTGGCCCTGGACATGGAGAGCGTCGCCTTTGCCGAGATTTGCCAGGCCGCCACCCTCCCCTTTCTGGTGGTGCGGTCCATCCTGGACCCGCTAAACCTGACCCTGCCGCAGCCCGCTAATGCTTCTAAAACCGAAATAAAAAAATTATGGAAAACCTCGCCCCTTCGGGAAGTTGCCGACCGGGCCCGGGCCAGCCTGACGGCCTTCGTGGTCGCCTGGCTGGATGATATGGCCGGGAACCGGGACGAGCTTTTTTAAGCCAGCGCCGGCGCAGCAAATCGTTCTAAAAGAGCGGCACCGAGGTTCCCCCCTACCCTTCTACGCCGGATACTTTCCATATTCGCCGATTTCGATTAAATTGATTATAATATCGTAATTTTTTAGTCCTCCACTTTCTCGAGCGCGAACCCGAGGAAGGCGCCGGGTCCCAAATAACAGAGCAATTGAGACCTGAAACGGGTGCTTAGATGAAGAGACCAGGACCGACCAAGGAAGAATTGGTGCGGCGGGTGGCCGAGCTGGAACAACGCCTCCGGGAGACCAACGCGGCACTCCCCGGCGGATGGGCCGCCGCCGCGGACTCTCCTTCCCCCAACCGCAGAGGAATGACATCTGGCCACGCTAGTTCATCATCCCTGTTGGAGGAACTGGCCGCGGCCAACGAAGAGCTGCAAATCCAGGCCGAGGAATTCCAGGCGCAAGCCGAAGAACTGGCCACCCAGGCTGAGGAACTGGAAGTGCAGCGGGATGAGCTGCAGTTTGTGAACCGGGAACTCGATGGTGAGCGGGCCTTGTTGCGCACGGTGCTGGAGCAGATACCCGCGGGGCTGATCGTCGCAGCTCCTTCCGGGAAGCTGCTCCTGGGCAATCCGCAGATGGAAGCCATCCTGGGCCGGCCGCTATCCCAGGACGACGGCCTGGAACACAGTTCCCTGTTACTGGGCCGCCATGCCGACGGCACCCCGTTTGCCAGGAAGGATTATCCCCTGGCGCGTTGCCTCGCCCGGGGAGAGACGGTTTCCGAAGAGGAGTTCGGGTTTCTCCGGAGCGACGGGTCCCAGGGGGTCGTCCAGGTGAGCGCCGCACCGGTGCGCAACCTCCACGGGGAAATCGTCGCGGGGGTGAGCACCTACAGCGACGTCACCGGCCGCAAGGAGCGGGAACGCGAGATCCAGCGCTTGGCCTCTTTTCCCGAATTGAACCCCAACCCCATCGTGGAGGTGGACACCTCCGGCCGCATCACCTATTCCAACCAGGCGGCCCGGGAGGTCGTGACCGGGTTGGGGCCTCCGGCTAAATTGAGGGACCTTCTGCCCGCCGACATTAAGCAGATTTTTTTGACCATGAAGCGGACCGGACAGACCAGCTTCCAACGGGAGGTGCAAGTCAAGGACAGGGTTTATCTTCAGAGCATCTCCTACGTCGAGCCGTTCCGGACCATCCGCCTCTATGGCATCGACATCAGCCTGCGCAAACGCAGCGAGACGGCCATGCTCCAGGCCTATGAAGAGTGGGAGCGCACCTTCGAGGCGGTGCCGGACCTGGTCGCCATCCTGGACACCGGCCATAGTCTGGTCCGGGTCAACCGGGCCATGGCCGCGGCCCTGGGAGCGGAGCCCCATGAACTTACGGGTAAACCCTGCTATGAATTAATGCACCGTAGCGCCTGCCCCCCGGACGTTTGCCCTCATAGTCTGCTGTTGCAGGACGGCCAGGGGCATACCGCCGAACTCCGTGAATTTGGCCGGGATTTTTTGGTCACGGCCACGCCCCTTTTGGACAAGCAAGGGGAGATTATGGGCAGCGTCCACGTGGCCCGGGACATCACCGCGCGCAAGCAGGCCGAGGAGGCCTTGGGCCGGCTCAATGAGGAACTGGAGCAGCGGGTCCAGGAGCGCACCCAGGAGCTGCGTGAGGCGGTGGCGCAATTACGGGAAGAAGTAATCCAGCGCCAGGAGGCCGAGGAAGGGGTTAGAAGCGAGCGCCAGCGTTTTTATCAAGTCCTGGATCGGATCCCAGCCATAGTGATGCTGGTTTCCCCTGACTGTAAATTCTCCTATGTCAACCAGGAATTCATCCGGCGCTACGGAGAACCGGGGGCGCGGCACGGCTATGAATTTTTCTTCGGCCTCGACGCTCCCTGCGAGGGCTGCAAGACCCTGGGGGTGTTTCAGGCGCAAACCCCGGTGTCATGGGAATGGCAAGGTCCTGACGACAAATATTATCATGTCTATGATTATCCCTTCGTCGACGTGGACGGCTCCCACCTGGTCCTCCAGATGAAAGTCGATATCACGGCTCGCAAGCAGGCAGAGGAGGAAGTGAGAAAACTGAACCAGGAACTGGAAGAACGGGTCCAGGAACGCACCGTCCAGTTGCTGGCGGCCAATAAGGAGATGGAGGCCTTCGCCTATTCCGTGTCCCACGACCTTAAGGCCCCCATCCGGGCCATCGACGGCTTCTCCCGCATCCTGATGCTGGAGCACGCCGCCCAACTGGATGGCGAAGGCCTGCGGCTGCTGGAGGTGGTGCGCCGGAATACCGCCTTCATGGCCCACCTCATAGATGACCTCTTGGCCCTATCCCGCCTGGGACGCCAAGAGGTCCGGAAGACCACCCGCATCGACCTGACGCCTGAGGTCGCCAGGCTCGTCAAGGAACTCCGGGCGGCGGCGCCGCAGCGCGCTCTGGAGCTGAAGATCAAGAAGCTGCCGCCGGCCTTCGGGGACCTTTCCCTGCTGACGCAGGTTCTGGCCAATCTGCTGGCCAACGCCTTCAAGTTCACCCAGCACACCGAGAAAGCCGTTATCGAAGTGGGAGGCGAGCGCCTTGCCGGCGAAACGATTTATTATGTCAAAGACAACGGTATCGGCTTTGATATGCGCTACCGGGACAAATTGTTCGGAGTCTTTCAGCGGCTGCACCCCATCGGCGAATTTGAAGGCACCGGCGTCGGGCTGGCCATCGTCCAGCGGATTTTGCAACGCCATGAGGGGCGGGTATGGGCCGAAGGAAAGGTCGATGAGGGCGCCACCTTCTTCTTCGCCTTGCCGGACGGCGCGGATAACCATTAGTTGGGGAGAGCGGGGCCGGCCCCTCTGATCAGGCGCCCGCCAGGACGCTGGGCTGCATATACACTCCGGGGGCGGGTTGGCTACCGCCCTTTTTTTTAGGTTCAGGCAGGACGCAAGCACAGGTAGCTAGGCGTCCCGCCTGTGTAGGAAATTGTGATGTAAATTCACACATGCCAGAGCCCTATGCTACCAATCAAGGCAGAGATAGAAAATATTGCCCCTGGCCCCGGCGGCGAAGTTATGATAAAAAAACAGCATCTCTCAAGGGGTTTTGCCTATTTTGCCCATCTCTTCTAAGCCGCCACTGAAGCCGAAAATGCGGACCCGTTTCTCTCCCAGCCCCACCGGTTCCCTGCACCTGGGCGGGGCCCATACCGCCTTGTTCAACTGGCTTATCGCCCGCCATTGCGGTGGTGCCTATATCCTGCGCATCGAGGACACCGATAAGGAGCGTTCCCAAGAGGAATTCTTTCAGCAAATTCTGGAGTCCCTGACGTGGCTGGGACTCAATTGGGACGAAGGCCCTTTTCGCCAGTCGCAGCGCCTGTCGGTCTATCGGGAATATATCGATCGCTTGCTGACCCGGGGGGCAGCCTATTACTGCGATTGCTCCCCGGAAGACCTCAAGGCGCGCCGAGAGGCGGCCCTGGCCCGGGGCGACAAGCCCAAGTATGACGGCCGCTGCCGTAATCGCGGCCTGGCACCCGGGCCCCACTGCGTGGTGCGCTTCCGGGGGCCCGACACCGGCGTCACCCGGTGGGACGACCTGATCAAAGGCCCCATCGCCTTCGACAACCGGGAACTCGATGATTTGGTGGTCCTCAGGAGCGACGGCATCCCCACCTATAATTTCGCGGTGGTGGTGGATGATATCAGCATGAGGGTTACCGACGTGATCCGAGGTGAGGATCACATTCCCAACACCCCCCGGCAGATCCTCATCTACCAGGCATTGGGGGCTGACCATCCCCGCTTTGCGCACATGCCCCTGATGCTGGCCCCGGATCGGGGCAAGCTTTCCAAACGCCGGGGCGCCAGATCAGTCCTGGACTACCGGGAGCAAGGCTATTTACCTCAGGCTCTGGCGAACTACCTGGCTCGCCTAGGCTGGTCCCACGGGGATCAGGAGATCTTCACCCTCGAAGAGCTCATCCAATGCTTCAATCTCGAGCACGCCACCACCTCCCCGGGAATATTCGACGAAGAAAAGCTCAAGTGGATCAACAGCCAGCACCTGATGTCCCTGAGCCCCCCCCGGCTGGCCCGGGAACTGGCTCCTTTTTTAGCCAGGCTGGGCATCGAGTCCACGGATCAGGAATATCTGGCCCGGGTCGCTGCCACCCTGGCGGCCCGTTGCCGTACCCTCGTGGAGATGGCCGAGGCGGCCCGCTTCTATTTTGAGGACCCCAGCGCTTATGAAGAGAAGGGGGCGAAAAAGTTTTTGAACACGGAGAACCTGCCGGCTTTGCGAGAGGTGGCCCGGCGTCTGGAAGGTCTGCCGGGTTTTTCCGAGACCGCCTTGCACCAGCTCTTTGACGACCTGGCGGCGGCGACCGGCCTCTCTATGGGCAACCTGGCCCAGCCGGTGCGGCTGGCCCTTACCGGCCGCACCGCCAGCCCCGGGCTCTATGAGATCATCGATATTCTGGGAAAGCCGGTGACCCTGCGCCGGATCGCCCAGGCCATCAGCTTTGTTGAAGGCGAGCGCTGAAATATGCCTGGATATTGCAGGCGTCCGGCGTATAATTCGTCCCATCTCCAAGGAGGTTTTTCAGATATGGAGGAAAACAATCAGGGTTATCGCAAAAAACAGGCCCTGCTGGTTCTTCTGGTCTTCGCCTGTCTGGCTGTCGCCATCTTCTTCGGCAGCGCCCCGGTGAGCGTGGGCGCCATCCTGTGCGCCTGCGGCCTCATATTCTGGGCCTCCACCCTGGAACCGAAAAAGAGCCGCGACGGGCACCATCATTGATTATCCATTGAACATGACTAGATATCACCTCCCCTTTGGAAAAGGGAGGTTCGGGAGGATTTAATATATCATCTGGAAATCCCCCTAAATCCCCCTTTTTCAAAGGGGGACTTAACCAGGAAATCCAATTTGTCATCCTGAGCGAAGCGAAGGATCTCGGCTTTCCTTTTATTTATGAGATTCTTCGGTCGCTTCGCTCCCTCAGAATGACAAGAGCGTGAACTTTCGCAAAGGTCTCATCTTAAAACTCTGAACTTTGAACCTTGAACCTTGAACCTTGAACTATTTGCCAGCGGAGGGCTGCCATGCGCATCGCCTTGGCAGGTCAGGCTGCTTTCGGCGCCGACGTCTTCAAAGGGTTGCTGGAGCATGGCCACGAGGTGCCGGGGGTCTTTTGCCCGCCGGATCGGGGCGCCAGACCCGACCCCATTAAGGAGGCGGCCCAGGCCGCCGGGGCGCCGGTTTTCCAGCCCGCCCACCTGCGAGACCCGGAGGCCTACGAGGCCATGGTCGAATTAAAGGCCGACCTGGGGGTGCTGGCCTTTGTCACCGATATCATTCCGCCGAAGGTCTTCAACGCCCCGAAGTTGGGCTCCATCGGCTATCACCCCTCCCTTCTGCCCCGCCACCGGGGCTCCAGCGCCATCAACTGGGCGGTGATCGAAGGCGATACCCACAGCGGGCTCACCATCTTCTGGGTGGACAAAGGGATCGACACCGGAGACATCCTCCTGCAGAAGACGGTGGAGATCGGCCCTGCCGAGACCACCGGCGAGGTCTATTTCAACAAGCTTTATCCCCTGGGAGTGGCGGCGCTCCTGGAAGCAGTGGAGTTAGTGGCCCAGGGCCAGGCCCCCCGGATTCCCCAGGACCATTCCCAAAGCACCTACGAGCCACCCTGCGACGAACGGGTGGCCGGACTAGACTTCCGCCAGCCGGGTGTCGCGGTCTTCAATTTCATCCGGGGCTGCGACCCCCAACCCGGGGCCACCACCACCTTCCGGGGCGAAAAGGTCAAATTTTATACCGCCGCCTTTTTGGAAGAATCTCATCAGGCCGCGGCCGGGGAAATCCTGGAGGTGAGCCAGCGGGGCCTGAAGCTGGCGGTGTTCGGCGGCGCCATTGTGGTCGGCCGTTTCCGCACCAAGGAACTGGGAAAGGTGAAGGCGCCCGAATTTATTGCCGCTAGACAGCCGCAGGCGGGAGATAAGTTCGGCAGTTGACGATGGGGGGGGTTCCCGAGATGAAGGAAGTAGGCGTCTTCTACCATCCCTCTTTCAGCCGCAAAAGCTATCTCACCATTGGCAACCGGCTGCGGGATTTTCCCGAGGCCTTGGAACCTTTGCTCAAAAAGGCTAACGTCAGGATGTTCCAGGCCCCCCGCGCCTCCGAGGAGTTGATCCTCAAGGTGCACGCCCCGGAAATCCTGGGCCAGGTGGCGGCAGACAGTTTCTGCGCCACCGCCTATGAGTCGGTGGGTTCGGTGGTGGCGGGGATGGAGGCCCTGGCCCGGGGAGAGCTCCAGCGGGCCTTCTCTTTCATCGGGGCCGGCGGCCACCACGCCGGCTACCGCCAGTTCTGGGGCGCCTGCTGTTTCAACGACGTGGTCATCGCCTTGACCCGCGTCCGGCAGATCAGCAGCTTCCGGCGCTTCGCCATCGTGGACACCGACGCCCACCACGCCGACGGCACCCGCCAGTTGCTCGGGGAAGACCCGGAGGTGCTGCACATCTGCTTCTGCGGTCTCGATTACCATTCCCCGGACGGCAGCAAAGTGGACGTAAACGTCCAGCCTGTCATGGGGGATGGGGACCCTAACGAGCGCTACCTCTACCTGGTCCGGGAACAGGCGCCGCTTATCGGACCTTTCCGGCCCGACCTGCTCATCTGGTATTACGGTTTCGACACCCACCTGGAAGACTACGGCTCCCTGGGTCTTACCGACGACGCCTACTACGAAGTCTGCGACCTGATGATCACGGCCGCCGAGGAGGCGCAGGTGCCCTTGCAGGTGGTCCTGGGGGGCGGCTCTCTCTCCCACCTGGCCACCCGCACCATCCCGGAAATCATCCGCCGCCTGGCGGAGTCGTGACCCTGGCCTATCCGACCTGGCGGCATGGCGGGAATCAAACCCTCCAAACCTCATTGCCCTGGGACGTTTTTTCTCCTCTGGTTCCCAAGCTCCTGCTTGGGAACCCATTTTAACGCAAAGCTCCTGCTTTGCTCAGGAGCCGGTTCGCCCTGGGGGCAAGTTGGCTCAGGCCAAGCAGAGCTTGGCGCCAATGGTGCGTTCCCAAGCTGGAGCTTGGGAACGAGAAATAATAACCGCAATCAATACCAGGCCCAAGACTTCCTCCAATCCTTCTGAGGTCCATTGCCTTGGGACGAATTTTCCTTTATAATTAATTGTTAAGGTTTGAAAGAGACGCGTCTCCCGCCTGGCTAGAGCGGCGCCAAAAATCAGGGAACTATCAGGAGGGCCGGAGGTTGGCCGGGCATCGAGGGCCGGCGCCCCGGCCTTCGTTAAACAATATGTTGAACTCCAGACTGCAAAAACTTGAAAGTCAATTTATCGACTTGGAGCAACGGCTCTCCGATCCTGAAGTCATCCGGGATCAGGAGCTTTATCATAAATACCGCAAGGAGCACGCCGATCTTAACCCCCTGATCCAGACTTTCCGGCGCTACCGGCAGGCGCAGAAAGAGTTGCAGGAAAGTCAGACCATTCTCAAGGAAGAAACGGATGAGGAGCTGAAATCCCTGGCCCGGGATGAGATCCAGACCCTTAGGGAGGAGGCGGCCTCTCGGGAGGAAGAGTTGCGCTTGCTGCTGCTGCCCAAGGACCCCAGCGACGAGAAGGACGTGTTGCTGGAGATCCGGGCCGGCACCGGCGGCGAGGAAGCGGGCCTGTTCGCCGCTGATCTCTTCCGCATGTACAGCCGCCTGGCGGAGCGCCAGGGCTGGAAGCTCGAAATCTTGAGCCACTCCGCCACCGGCATCGGTGGTCTCAAAGAGATCATCGCCTCCATTTCCGGCCAGCGGGTCTATAGTCTGCTGAAATACGAAAGCGGGGTGCACCGGGTGCAACGGGTGCCGGTGACCGAGTCCCAGGGACGCATCCACACCTCAGCGGTGACCGTGGCCATACTGCCCGAGGCGCAGGATGTGGAGGTGCAGATCAGCCCTGAAGAATTACGCATCGACGTCTTCCGCTCCTCGGGACCCGGGGGGCAAAGCGTCAACACCACCGACTCCGCGGTGCGGATCACCCATCTGCCCAGCGGCCTGGTGGTCATCTGTCAGGACGAGAAGTCCCAGCACAAAAACAAGGCCAAGGCCTTGAAGGTGTTGCGGGCCCGACTGCTGGACCTGAAACAGCGGCAGCAGCAGCAGCAAATCGCCCAGGAACGCAAATCCCAGGTGGGCACCGGCGATCGCAGCGAACGCATCCGCACCTATAATTTCCCCCAGGCCCGGGTCAGCGACCATCGCATCGGGCTCACCCTCCACAAGTTGGAAGCCATTCTGGACGGCGACCTGGACGAACTCCTGCAAGGTTTGGCCAGCCATTACCGCACCCAGGCCCTGGAACAGGCCTAAATGAAGGCGGATTCCCAGCCGGCCTGGACCATCGTGGAACTCCTGCGGTGGACCACCGCTCACTTCACGGAAAAAGGGGTTTCGGAACCGCGGGCCTCCGCCGAAGTACTCCTAACCCACGTGCTTAACCTGAGCCGCCTGGACCTCTACCTGCACTACGACCAGCCCCTCTCCCCGGAAGAGTTGGCCCGTTTCAAGGCCCTGGTTTTGCGCCGCCGCCAAGGTGAGCCGGTTGCCTACCTCACCGGCCACAAGGAATTCTGGTCCCTCGATTTCCAGGTGCGCCCCGGCGTCCTGATTCCCCGGCCGGAAACCGAAATCCTGGTGGCCTCGGCTTTAGAGGCGGCCCGAACTATGACCGGTCTCGAACTTGGGGTCCGGGAACCTCAGAAATCCGCAACAGGAGAGAAAACCGCCCTCTGGGGTCTGGAAGTCGGGGTGGGCAGCGGCGCGGTGGTGGTGGCCCTGGCCAGGGAGCTGCCCCAGATGGCGTGGCTGGCCTTGGACCTTTCGGAGACGTCCCTCAGCGTGGCCAGGGACAATGCCCGGCGCCACGGCGTCACCGACCGCCTGCGCCTGATCCGGGGCGACCTCCTCTCCGGGCTCCATCCCGGACCCCGCTTCGCCTTGGTGGTGGCCAACCTCCCCTATGTGCCCCGGGCCCAATGGGAAAAACTCCCCCGGGAGATCCGGGATTTTGAGCCGCAACAGGCCCTTCGGGGCGGAGAAGATGGACTGGAGCTTCTCCGCACCCTGGCCCAGGAGGCCCACCGCTATTTAAGACCGGGAGGCTGCCTGGCCCTGGAAGTGGGTGAAGGCCAGGCGGGCGAGGTTCTGGAGCTGTTGCGGCAAACCGGGGCCTATCGGGGACTGGAAACGCTGGCGGATTATCAGGGGATTCCCCGGGTGCTGCGGGGGCGGCGTTTAGATTAAAAAGTACGCTCGTTTCTCAGCATGATGCAATAGCCGCCCTGATTATCCTTCTGACTGTAATCCCGGGGAGTGATGTTATAGCTGTCCCAGCCTTCGCCCCCCTTGTCAATGATCAGGCGTTCCGTCTGGCCGTTATCCGCTTGTTTTTGATAGATGACACCGTTGCATCCCCCCGCCAGCACGGCAAGGAGGGCCAAAGCAACGATCCACTTCCCGTATGTTTTTCTGCGAGACATCTCTTTCTTCTTAGCGCCAGTCGGTTGCCCAATAAAATTGCCATATAAAAAGCCATACTTACATCGAAAAGTCAACTATTTTTTTGACATAGTGGAAGATTCGTCTTCCTTTAGTGGGTTCGGATCCCAGGTGCTCCATTTGCCGGCGGTACCCCGGGATGCGTTTCCGTCTGCCCGTTATTCCCCACTTTTTCATCCAGGATCCCGGAGCAGCCGCAACCTAGCAAGGCGGCCACGCTGACCAGCCAAATCCATCTTTCCCGGGCCCTGACTTCCTTCAGTCCCGCCCCGATGCCAGGCACAGGGCAGCCGCGGCTCGCAGACCCCGGTTTCTAAAGTTGCCCCGGTCCGCTGATGCGTCCGGTGACCGCCGAGGCCGCGGCGACCGCCGGGTTGGCCAGATAGACCTTCGAATCCGGATGGCCCATGCGGCCGACAAAGTTCCGGTTGGTGGTGGCAACGGCTGTCTCGCCGGGTGCCAGAATGCCCATATGCCCGCCCAGGCAAGGGCCGCAGGTGGGAGGCCCGATAACCGCCCCGGCCTCCATAAAGATGGCCAACAGGCCCTGGTCCATGGCCTGCCGGTAGATCAGGGGGGTGGCGGGAATGACGATTAGACGCACCCCTTTGGCCACGTGGCGTCCTTTGATGACCTGGGCCGCCTGCTGCAGGTCTTCCAGCCTGCCGTTGGTGCAGGAGCCGATCACCGCCTGGTCGATCCTCACCTCTTGCAACTGGGACACGGGCTTGACATTACCCGGAGATGACGGGCAAGCCACCTGGGGCTCCAAACGGGAAACGTCGTAACTTTTGGTGTAACTATACGCCGCATCCGGGTCGCTAAAGAGACGGTCAACCTGGAAAGGCCGCAATGCCCGGCCCTGCTCATACTTTAGGGTGATGGCATCCGGAGCGATGATACCGTTCTTGGCGCCGGCCTCCACCGCCATGTTGGCCATGGAAAAACGGTCCGCCATGGAAAGACGGCCAATAGCGTCCCCGGTAAACTCCATGGCCCGGTAGTTGGCCCCATCCACCCCGATATCCCCGATGGTGTGCAGGATCAGATCCTTGCCGCCGACCCAGGGGGGCAGCTCTCCGGTAAAGACAAACTTCAAGCTTTCCGGAACCTTGAGCCAGATGGTGCCGTTAACCATGGCCGCGGCCAGGTCGGTGGAGCCCACCCCGGTGGCAAAGGCCCCCAGGGCCCCGTAGGTGCAGGTGTGGCTGTCCGCGCCGATGATCAGGTCACCGGGAACCACGATCCCTTTTTCCGGAAGAAGGGCGTGTTCTACGCCCATCTCCCCGCCCTCGTAATAGTGCAGCAGGTCTTGCTCCCGGGCGAATTGCCGCACTATCTGCACCTGAATGGCGGAGGCGATGTCTTTGTTGGGGGCGAAGTGATCCGCCACCATCACCACCCGCTCCCGGTCGAAGACCTTTTGGGCTCCGACCTCGCGGAAAACCTTGATGGCCAGGGGCGCGGTGATGTCATTGCCCAGGGCAATGTCAACTTTAGCCAGGACCAGCTCTCCGGGTTCCACGAATTCCTTGCCGGCATGGGCCGCCAGAATCTTTTCGGTTATGGTTTGAGGCTTGGACATTTTTTAGTTTCCATTTCGATTGCATTTAATTCCCTCCCCCTCGAGGGGGGAGGGTTAGGGTGGGGGTGGCCTAGTTTTTAATTAATCGAATCTCTTTGCTCATGTCGCCCCCCTCCCACCGTGGGGAGGGGGGGGGATTTTACATAATTTTCCTTTGGCTATTACTTCTAGGAGACGATATTAAACCCTCCTGGTACCAAAAATCGACCTTAAAGAAGCAACCGCTGACAGACGCCGGCTTCTTACAATTTCTCCGGCTTTTTCTTGGGGCCGTGGCCCATCTCCTTCAAAAAATAAAGGCGGTTCAAGCCGTTGATATAACCCCGGGCGCTGGCAGTGACGATATCAGGGTCCACTCCCTGGCCGGTGACTACATAGCCGTCATCCTCCAGGCGCACGGACACCTCTCCCATGGCCTCGGTGCCCCCGGTGATGGAGCTCACCGCGAATTTCAAGAGGCGGGCACTCGATTTGGCCAGGTCGGTGATGACCCGGTAAACGGCGTCCACCGGGCCATCCCCAAAGGCAGACAGCGTCTTGACCTCCCCGCCTATCGAGAGCTTCACGGTGGCGTTGGGCTTTACCGTGGTGCCGCTGACCACCACCAGGTCGAGCAGCCGGAAATACTCCGGCACCGATTTGTAAACGACCTCGGTTTCAACCAGGCTCACCAGGTCTTCGTCGAACACCTTCTTTTTACGGTCCGCCAGGTCCTTGAAGCGGGAAAAGGCCCGGTTCAATTCCTCGTCCGCCAGGTGGTAACCCATCTCCTGGAGCTTGTTTTTGAAGGCGTGGCGTCCGGAAAGCTTCCCCAGGACCAGGAGGCTCTTTTTGATACCCACCGTCGTGGGCGTCATGATCTCGAAAGTGCTGGCCTCCTTGAGCACCCCGTCCTGGTGAATCCCCGACTCGTGGGCAAAGGCGTTGGCCCCCACGATGGCCTTGTTGGGTTGCACCGGCACCCCGGACAGTTTGCTGGTGAGGCGGCTGGTAGGGGCAATATACTGGGTGACGATATCGGTATAGTAGTTCAAATGATCTTTCCGGGTGGCCAGGGCCATCACCACCTCTTCCAGGGAGGCGTTGCCGGCCCGTTCACCCAGGCCGTTGATGGTCACTTCCACCTGGCGGGCGCCGTTCATGATGGCCGCCAGGGTGTTGGCCGACGCCATTCCCAGATCGTTATGGCAGTGGACTGAGATCACCGCCCGCTGAATATTGGGGATGTGCTCCACCAGGTATTTGATCTTGTCGCCAAACTCCTGGGGAAGGGCGTAGCCCACCGTATCCGGGAAATTCAGGGTAGTGGCCCCGGCCTCAATGGCCGCGGTGAAGACCCGGGCCACATAATCGAGGTCGCTGCGGGAGGCGTCCATAGCGGAGAATTCCACGTTGGAGGTATAGCGAGTTGCATGCTTCACCGCGGCCACCGCCATTTCCAGGACCTCCTCCCGGCTCTTGCGCATCTGGTGCTGCAAGTGGATATCGGAGGTGGAGATGAAGGTATGGATGCGGGGATTGGTGCCCTCCTTGATGGCCTCCCAGCAGGCGTCGATGTCCTTGGCAAAAGCCCGGGCCAGACCGGCGATTTGGGGAGTCCTGATTTCCCGGGCCACCGCCTGCACCGCGGCAAAATCCCCGGGTGAAGAGTAGGGAAATCCCGCTTCGATGATGTCTACGTTGAGGAGTTCCAATTGCCGGGCGATCTGCAGTTTCTCATCGACGTTGAGATTGGCTCCCGGCGTTTGCTCCCCATCCCTGAGGGTGGTATCAAAAATATAAATTTTCTGAGACATGTGAACCTCCTGCCCCCGGGGGGCCGGAAAAGGCAATGATATTATACCACTGCTCACTTCAAAAAGAAGCAGTTAAGACAAGATTTCGCAGAATATGGGGGAGTGGAAGAAAGGTTGCCTGCCTAGGCAGGCAGCAATAGCAGCAGGGTGGAACCCTGAAGGGCCTGGCGAGAATGCTGATTGTCTCGGGAAACGCTCATTTTCACAGTCTACCTCAAAGGATAGATTAATTATATGTAAAGATCAGGCAAAGGCAAGCCAAAAATATGGGCCCCGATGCCTCGGGGGGCAAACCTGCGGGGGCGGCGGACAATGATGTGGTTTAATGGGCGGGTGCGGGTTGCTGGCCCTGTTGAAGGCGCTTTTCTATTTCTCCGCCCATGTACTCAGCCGCCAGGGCCTGACCCAGGGCCGTCCAGTGCCCATCCCGGGGGACAAAGTACAACTTGGTCAACGCCTCTCTCGATGCGGCGAGTACCGGGGTTAACGATTTTAGCTCTTGCCCCTGTTTCTTGAGGATTTCGGTAAACGCGGCTTCATCAATGGATATGGTGCCATTTTTCCGATATTGTTCGATCTCCGGGGCCATGGGTAGATAAAAAAACATTATGGAGCTGCCGCTGGCCTCAACCGATGTGATTAGATTCTTCACATAGATTCGGGTTAGTCTAAATTTGGCTTCGTCACCGTATCCGTTCCGTCTTTCCGGATAGGTGATCACCAGGTCGTCCCGCCGCTGGTCTTTGGCGCCACCCCAGGCGAGGTACCATTGGATGCCTGCTTGCTTCACCAGGTTGGCCGCCTGGGACCAGGAAATCAGCCAGTTATAGCCCGGGATTTGAAATAGCAGGTCCTTCAAAAAATTGTTGCCGGCGCGCAGGCGTTTAGGGGTAAGCTCCCCTCCCGGAGACACTGAATAATAGTCACCCCGGGAGTCATCGACAAAATTCTTGCCCAGAAAGCTAAATACGGTGAGGTCAGGTTTAAATTTGGCTCCCAGGACTTGAAAAAACTTCAAGGCATAATCAGTGCCCCGGCCCGGATTCCCGGCGTTGATCCCTTCCACGGACACCTTCTCCGAGTTCAGGTGTTTTTCGATCAAGAAGGGAAAGGTTTGGTCGTCATTCACCCCTAATCCGTAAGTGAAGGAATCGCCCAAAAAAAGAATCCGGTGCTCCGTATGCCGCTCAAATCCATATTCTTTACTGCCGCGCAGGCCCAGCGAATTGTTGCTATAGGTGGAATCGTAGGCCCCGGGCATGATATGACGGCCCTTCTGGTTGGGCGTGGGAATTTCCCCACGCTCAGGGTCGAAGACAAATCGAATCGGCGACACCTCTTGCGGACGAAAGATCCTTACGCCCACTTCCGCGATTCCAAAGGCGACCCCCAGGCCTAACATGATGCTGACAATTTTAAGTAATGCCTGCCGCATCGATTCCCTCACCAAAACCGGCTGCATCAAACCGGACCCGCGCCCGCCAATGGTCTCGTGGCCAGGTCATTAACCTTTTTCCAGCCTGCTGGCCAGCGCCAGGAATAAATCCGCCGCCGGTTACGATCGGATGATTGTGTATCAAAAATAGTGCGGCATTTAATCAGGAAAACCTGAAATTCCATGGGTATTAAAGCCCCCCTTTTACAAAGGGGAGTTTGATAGCAGCAGCCGGCAAAATCATAGCAATTAGAAGCGACACACTGAGGCACCCGCTTACGGGTTGGATGGCTTGGGGGCGGGGGCTTCGCCCTCTCCCTTATCCGTCCAGGAAGGCCGGCGGTAAAACATGTAAGTGCTTAGGGGTCCGGAAGCCACGTACAAGACCATTGCCACGAACCCCATAATATCGGGGGCCGCGGCAACGACCACAAACAGCAATACCAGGCCCACCAGGCTTTGGAAGGGGTGGCGCCGGAAGACCTCCATCTTCTTGAAACTGGCGTATTTGATATTGCTCACCATCAAAAAGGAGAGCACATAAATCATGGCCAGGATGTAGATGTGTTTCCCCGGGAACCAATCTCCCACTTGATGATAAAAGGCGACGGACGCGGCGACGAGCATGGCGGCCGCCGGGATCGGCAGGCCGTTGAAGTAGCGTGGGTCCTGGGAACCTTGCTGCACGTTAAAGCGGGCCAGGCGCAAAGCCCCGCAAGCCAGGTAGAGAAAGGCCGCCAGCCAACCGAATTGTTTAAAGGGTTTCAAGGCCCAGAGATAGACCAGGAGGGCCGGGGCCACCCCGAAGGCCACCAGGTCGCAGAGGGAGTCGTATTGGGTCCCGAAACCGCTGGTACTGGAGGTAATGCGGGCTATCCGGCCATCCAGGCCATCCAGCACCATGGAGATGAAGATCGCCCAGGCGGCGTGGTAATAGTGGCCGTCGATGGTGGCCACGATGGCGTAGAAGCCGGCGAACAGACTGGCGGTGGTGATCAGGTTGGGGATCAGGAATACGCCCCGCAGGCGGCGGCGATCCCTTTTTTTGCGTCTTCTGCGGAAGGCCACTTAACCACCCCCCCCGGTCGTGCTGCATGGGCAAGGTTACCCCGCGCCCTATTCCTGCTCGTTATTATACCATAAAAATGGGGAGTTTTGCTTCAGAATTCAAGTCCAGCGGGCCACGATGCTGCTGCCGGCCTTGACCCGGTCCCCAACCTTAACCATCAGTTGGGATTGCATCGGCAGGTAGAGGTCCACCCTGGAGCCAAAACAGATCATCCCCAGCCGTTCCCCCTTTTCCAGGTGTTGGCCCGGCTGCACGTACGAGACGATGCGCCTGGCCAGGAGCCCGGCGATCTGCACCACCAGCAGGCGGCGGCCGACTTCCTCCAGGACCAGGGCCATCTGCTCGTTGACGGCGCTGGATTCCTCCCGGAAGGCCGCCTTGAAGCAGCCATCCCGATGCTGGGCCTCCTGCACCGTGCCCGCAGACGGCGCCCGGTTGACGTGGACGTCAAAGACGTTCATGAAAATGGCCACTCTCCGGGCCGGTCCGTTCAGGAAGCGCTCTTCTATGACCTCATCAGCCAGAATGACCTTGCCATCCGCCGGCGCCACCACCACTTCAGGATCTGGGGGAATACGACGCTCCGGGTCCCGGAAGAAATATCCGAAGAAGATCAGGCTCGCCAGCCCCGGCCACCAGAGCCAGCCCCAGTGCAGCAGCCAGCCCAGAAGAACCAACAGACTGCTGGAGGCGAGGAAGGAATACCCGGGTGAGGAGATGAGCCCGCGGCTCATGAGCCGGGCCCCCGATGAATTCGTGGCTGCATAAGGAGTTCAGGAACTAGTTTGATCCTTCATAATTACCAGAGGCATTGCAAAACCTGATTTCATTGTCACCCTGAACGCATTGAAGCATCTCAAGTGACATATTTGGGCAGATTGAGTTTTTGCAATAGCTTCCAGGTCATTTCAAACCACGCTTTTTAACCCGCCCCCTCTGCCAAAGGGGGGCAGGGCGGATTTGAAATAAGGGAATTTCATATTTGAATCTCTCAATTATCTCTTGTAGGGGCGGGGTTTCCCCGCCCAGAGCGGCGAGACGCCGCCCCTACGGCCGTGGTGGAATCGGGAGTCAAGTATATAATTCCCTAAAATAACCTCCTGAAATCCCCCTAAATCCCCCTTTGCCAAATGGGGACTTTAGGCGCCCGTGGTGCTCCGCGCCTGACCCGCGTCTGAGATTACTTCTGCTTAAGCCAGCCCATCATGGACCGCAGCTTTTTGCCCACTGCCTCGATGGGGTGGGCCGCCTCCTGTCGCCGCATGGCGTTGAAAACCGGCCGCTTGGCCTGGTTCTCCAGGATCCATTCCTTGGCGAATTCGCCGCTTTGCACCTCGTAAAGGATCTGCCGCATCTCGTCCCGGGTATCCTCGTTGATGATCCGGCTTCCCCGGGTGTAGTCGCCGTACTCAGCGGTATCGGACACCGAATAGCGCATGTAGCTAATGCCGCCCTGATAGAAGAGGTCGACGATGAGCTTCAGTTCGTGGAGACACTCGAAATAGGCGATTTCAGGGGCGTAGCCCGCTTCCACCAGCGTGTCGAAACCGGCCTTGACCAGCTCCGAGACCCCGCCGCAGAGCACCGCCTGCTCCCCGAACAGGTCGGTTTCCGTCTCTTCCCGGAAGGTGGTCTCGAAGACTCCGGCCCGGGTGGCGCCAATCCCCTTGGCATAGGCCAGGGCGGTAGCCATAGCCTTCTTCGAAGGGTTTTGCTCCACCGCCACCAGGGCGGGGACCCCGGCGCCTTTCTCATATTCGCTCCTAACCAGGTGGCCGGGACCCTTGGGGGCCACCATGATCACGTCCAGGTCCGGTGCCGGCTCTATTTGCCCGAAATGGATATTAAACCCATGGGAAAAGAGCAGGGTTTTGCCCTTGCTCATCTTGGGCTTCAGGTCGTTCTCGTAGACCGAGGCCTGGACATGGTCCTGCGTCAAGATCTGGATCACCTGGGCCTTGGCCGCGGCCTCGGCCGCGGGCACCGGCTTAAAGCCGTATTGCAGCGCCAGATCGTAGTTGGGAGTCCCGGCCATTTCGGACACGACCACATCCACCCCGCTGTCCCGGAGGTTGAGGGCCTGGGCGTGGCCCTGGGAGCCGAAGCCGATGATGGCGATCTTTTTCCCCTTGAAAATCGACAAATCCGCGTCCGCATCATAATACATTTTCATGGCTGCTTATTCCTTTGCAAGTGATGTAGGGTGCGTCCGACGCACCACCAGAGGCGCGCGGGACGCGCCCTACGAAACTGACTGCTTATAGCTGCTATCTGGCCGCTAATCCTTTCTGGTCCGCTGAATGGCCAGGGAGCCGGTGCGGACTATGTCCAGAATGCCATGGCCCTTCAAGTTATCCAGCACCGCCTGCATCTTGGCGTGGTCGCCGGTAATCTCCAGGGTATAAGTGGTGGGGCTGACGTCCACCAACCGGCACCGGAAAATATCGGCAAGACGGAAGACCTCGGCCCGGGAATCGCCTTCAGCCCGCACCGTCACCAGGGCCATCTCCCGCTCCACGTGTTCCGTGCCGCTAAAATCCACCACCTTGATGACATTGATAAGCTTGTGCAACTGCTTCAGGATCTGCTCGGTGATGGCCTCATCCCCGGTGGAGACGATGGTAATCCGGGAAACCTCCGGATCCGTGGTTTCGGCCACACACAGGCTTTCGATATTGAAGCCCCGGCCGCTAAACAGGCCGGTGACCCGGGACAGCACCCCGGGAAGATTGTCCACCCAGACTGAAATGGTATGCCTCGGTTCCATCTCGCCTCCCTAGGCCAGCAACATCTCGTGAATGGCCTTACCCGCGGGCACCATGGGCATGACACATTCCTCCGGCTCCACCCGGAAGTCCATGATCACCGGCCTGGGGGTATTAAGTGCCTCTTTGATGACCAGCTCCACTTCCTGGGGCTTGGTAGCCCTCAGCCCCACGGCCCCGTATGCCTCTGCCAGTTTGACGAAATCGGGGGCCGCCAGCGGGGTGGAGCTGTAGCGCCGTTCGTAGAAGAGCTGCTGCCACTGGCGCACCATGCCCAGGAAAGAGTTGTTCAGGATGGCGATCTTCACCGGCAGCTTATTTTCCACCACGGTGATCAGCTCCTGGATGTTCATCTGGATGCTGCCGTCCCCGGCGATGTCGATGACCGTCGCCTCCGGTTGGGCCACCTGCACCCCCATGGCCGCGGGCAAGCCGTAGCCCATGACCCCCAGGCCTCCGGAGGTCATCAGCCGGCGGGGCTTCCTGAACTTGTAGAACTGCGCCGCCCACATCTGATTCTGGCCCACCTCCGTGGTGATGAAGGCATCCCCCTTGGTCAGCTCCCAGAGCTTTTCGACGACATACTGGGGCTTGATGACGGTATCGCTCCAGGTGTAAGTCAGGGGATGTTCCTTCTCCCAGGCGGCGATGGTTTCCAGCCAGGGCCCCCTGATCTGGGTCCAATCCTGGGCCGGCGCCTCTTGCAGCAGGTCGTTGAACTGCTGCAAGGCATCACGGCAGTCGCCGACGATGGGGATGTCCACGTGGACGTTCTTGCTGATGGAACTGGGGTCGATGTCCACGTGGATGATCTTGGCATGGGGCGCAAAGTCCGAGAGCTTGCCGGTGACCCGGTCATCGAAGCGGGCCCCGATGCCCACGAGGACGTCTGCCTGGGAGACCGCCATGTTGGCGCAATAGGTGCCGTGCATCCCCAACATGCCCATCCACAGGGGGTCGTCCCCGGGGAAGCCGCCCAGGCCCATGAGGGTGCTGGTAACCGGGATCTGCAAGCGGTGGGCGAACTTGGCCAGCTCCTCCGAGGCATCCGAAAGAATGATGCCACCCCCGGTGTAGAGCACCGGTCTCTTGGCGCTGAGCATCAATTCCAGGGCCCGTTTTACCTGCCGGGGATTGGCGTGGTAAGTGGGGTTGTAGCTCTTGATCTTGATGGCTTCGGGGAACTTGGGCACGATGCTGGCCTGCATGACGTCTTTGGGCAGGTCCACCAGGACCGGGCCGGGGCGGCCGGAGCGGGCGATGTGGAAGGCCTCGTGGACGGTATGGGCCAACTGGTTGATGTCCTTCACCAGGTAATTGTGCTTGGTGCAGGGCCGGGTGATGCCGACAATGTCCACCTCCTGAAAGGCATCGTTGCCGATGAGGGCGGTGGGCACCTGGCCGCTGAAGACCACGATGGGAATGGAGTCCAGGTAGGCCGAAGCGATGCCGGTCACCGTGTTGGTGGCCCCGGGGCCCGAGGTCACCAGCGCCACCCCCACTTTGCTGCTGGCCCGGGCGTAACCGTCGGCGGCATGCACCGCCGCCTGTTCGTGGCGCACCAGAATATGCCTGATCTGCGGCGTGCGGGTCAATTCATCGTAGATATCCAGGACCACGCCCCCGGGATAACCGAAGATGTGTTTGACATCTTCCCGCTCCAGACATTTAAGCAGGATCTGGGCTCCGGTCAATTTCATGACATCCGTTCCTTGCCACGATATTTGGCCAGAATTTGCTCCATCCTATCGCGGCCGGCCAGCTTCAGCTTCTGCAGCCTTTTGCGCTCCAGGGTCTCCGCGGCGGTGAGGTACGGCCTCCGGTTGAACTCACCCAAAAGACGCTCATAATCATGGTGCTCGTCCCAGATTTTCTTTAATTCCGGGTCCTCTTCCCTCAGCCGCTCTATCAACTCCAAGTCTTCTTTCTCCATGGTTTCCCTTGCCTCTGGTTTTTTCTCCAAGGTACCCAAGATGCTAAAATAATGTGGGATATTTGTCAATTACCGGCATCCGGGCTTACCGCCAAATCCCCCGGGAAGGGGCGCTGCCAGGGCTACTCAGAGTCGCCCGGCGGCAAAAATAAAAAAGGGCCGCCTGCGGCCCTGCCTGGAAGTCTCTAAAACCGGGGGGATGAGCGTCAATTATGAGCAACCCTCCTTAGCCCCGGCGGAGCCGAGCCAGACAGGCAGCCGGCCGCGCCTCGCTACTACGGCTACCAGGTGCGACCCGCTCTTCCCCCAGTTAAGATAACCAGCCGTTGCCATCATCTTTCCCTTTAACACTTTCTAAACACTATTATCCAGGTCGAGGAGATTTTGTCAAGCCTACACTTTACCAAAGAAAATTTCCTCGACTAGCGTCGGGGCGGCAGTGGCGCAGACCGCCAGCCGGTGATCGGGCCGCCCTGAATTATGGCGCTTACCGGAGCTATGATGGAATCGTAAATTTTTTTGGGGGCTAGCTGGCTCCAGGGGAACACCCCGGAAGGTGGCCTGATTTCTTATTCTGTAGGGGCGGGGTTTCCCCGCCCAGGGCGGCGGGACGCCGCCCCTACAGTGCCAGGCAAATCTGACAGTAAAAAGGCCATGCCCTTCCGCAGGACATGGCCTCTCTTTAATCGCCTGGCGGGACTGCAACCCCCGCATCGCGCCCCTTGCAGAAGCATTGCTTTAGGGGGCCGGAGGCAGACTTTCCGGTCCTCAGGCTGTTAATTATTAAGTAATCATCATTTTGGGAAAGTCAAGGGAAGGGTCGGGAAAAAGTGGGCCGTTCCGGGGCGGGACGGAAGCCAGCCATATTCATCGCCATATTTCCGAAATCATGGCGAAATCTGGGATTAATCATCCCGGCCGGCTGTCGGCGCAGCAGTCCTGGCCATTTCCGGGAGAGCGCCATTCAGAGGTTTGCCGCCGGGGAGAAGCTCGCCGCTGATGGTGCCCAGACGCAGGACATCGGTCCAGGCCTTCGTGGGCACCCGGGAGGCGTCCAGGTAGGCGAACACGGTGCCCCGATCATTGGCAAATGCCTGGTTGTTGATGGAGACCATCACCTTCCGCCCCCATTCGGTCTTCGGACCGATCCTAACCTCGATTTCTTCCGGCTTGGGATAAGGTATCCCCTCCAATCTGAGGGTTTCACCCTCCTTGACCGGTCCCAGGAGGCCCAGGCGGTAGTTGTAGAAGGCGCTTAGCGGGTCCTGGATGGGGCCCTTGAGAGCAGTATGCCATTTGAGCATCATAACGCCCCTATCCTCCTTCCACTGCCACAAATCCAACTCGCCTTTCTCGTAGTTGAAGCGGTATTCCTTCAGATAGCGCTTATGGTTTTTCCGGGACTCCTCCCGGTAAACCAAAGGCACTAGCTTCCCGCCCCGCCAGATCATCTCCGTCTGGTAACTATCCCGGCGCTGGCCGGTGAAGGCCTTCATCAATCCCTCGGGTTCCCCGGAGAGTTCCACCTGGTAGCGGCCTGGCCCCAGGCTGGTCAAGGTCAGGTGGGCCCGGGCCACATCCTTCCACAGGAGAAATTCCACCCGGAAATTCAAATCCTCCAGCAATTGTCCCTGGACCACCGCGGCCGGAGCCGGCGCTGGCGGCCAGGCCTGCAGGGCCAGGGCGGCGAGGGCAGCCAGGACGGCGAGCCTCCAAAAGCTGCGGCGCAGGTGCGGCTTAACACCGGCTCCCAGGCGCCTCTTAGCTAAACAGGTGGAATCAAATTCTTTCACTCAGTTTCTTCCTGTGTGATGCTTCATAATTGCTATGACACTATAAACTGCGGTTTTTTACCCCCCTTTGAAAAAAGGGGGCAGGGGTGATTTAAAATAACTCCTTGAAATCCCCCTAATCCCCCTTTTCCAAAGGGGGACTTCAATACCGTTGGAACTTAGCTTTTCTTGATCTAATCCCGTGCTATTTACGCAGCGCAACACCAACTTGCGGGGTATTTAGGCTAAACTGGCAGCCGTTCCCCGGGGCACTCTCCCCCGATACCAATTGCCCGGAGAGCTTGCAGAAATCGAGGACCCGGGTCCAGACCCGCCGGGGCAGCCCATGGGAATTGCAGTCGAGAAAATAGCTGCCGGACTGCTGCCCACCGCTCCCCGGACCCGTCACTTCCACCATGATCTTCTGTCCCTGGGGGGTTTCAGGCCCCAGCCGCAAGACCAGTTCCCGCGGCTCCGGCGCCGGCACCAGGGCCACTTTCAGGGTTTTCCCTCCGGTTAACGGACCAAAGGCCCCCAGGCGCAGGTTGTAAAATAGGGTCAAGGGATCATACACCGGCTGCTCCATCGGCACTTGCAACCTCTCCGTAATCTCTTGGTGATCCTGGCCCCGCCAGACGGAAAGAAGCCTCCGGGCATAATCGAATCGGTATTCCTTTAAGACGTGGTGTCCCCCGGCCTCGAACTCCTCCCGATAGACCAGGGGTTTGAGCCTTCCCTGATCCAGGGTCATCTCGGTCTCATAGCGCTCCGGCAACCAGCGGCTCAAAAGTCTCCAGGCCCCTTGGGCAGCGCCGGCGAATTCAGCCCGGTAGCGCCCCGGCCCCACCTCCGTAAGGCGCAGGTGCACCAGCGCCACATCATGGACAGCCCCCAAATCGAGGCGATATTGCAACTCCTCCATCCGGCTCCCTGCCGCACCTTCAGCCAGGCCAGCTGCCGGGCAAAAGAGGTTGGCCAGGAACATCAAAATCAAAAAACCAATGACTGCCTTCATTCCTTACCTTCCCCCGGGTCGCCGGGGGGCGGCGGGCTCCAGACGCCGGTGGCAAAGCGGTTGTGCCACCACTTCAGGAGGTCATCTTGGGGAGCCCCCTCCACCAGCTCAATGCGATAGCCCTCGATAAATTGGAGTAGCCGCTGATAGGCGGTGTTAAGCTGTTGCATGCGGCGGCGATATTCCGCTTCCTGGGCAGCCGCGGCCCGGTCTGGATGCCAACGCCGGGCCGCCCGGCGATAGGCGGCCCGCACCTCATGATGGCTGGCTCTTTGGCCCAGCTCCAACAATTGGCGGGCTTCCTCCAAGGTCATACTTTCGCCCCTTTAAGACCGTGGCTAACAAATATACCCTTATATTATATCCGGCTTTCCGCCCCGGGGCAAATGCCGGGCTTTGTGGCTCCGGCGACTCCACCGGCGCCTTCCCTGCGGCCCTTATCCATGAACATGCCACCTTACCGCCGCACACCTTACCGGAGCACCGGGGAAATCCTGATGCCGCTTGTCTTTCCGGGGCGTGCGTGTTAACTTAAATATTAATTTATTACAGGTCGGAGACCTGTCCCAATGGTGGGGACCAGGAGTTTATCTCCGGCCCGGCAAATAATTAAAGAAAACAAGGACCATGCCCGATATGACTTCCAAGAAGCCCTCCGCCATGACCGCAGCCGAGTTGAAACAGACCCTGGAGCGACTCACCGACGAAATCATGGAGCAACACCTGGATCCGGACTGCCTGCTCCTGGTAGGCATCCGCACCGGGGGGGCGCATCTGGCGCAGCGCCTGGCAGCAGCCATCAGCCGGCGCACCGGGAAGCCCCTGCGGGTGGGGGTCCTGGATATCACCCTCTACCGGGACGACTGGACCCAATTGAGCCACAAGCCACTGGTGGGCAAGACGGAGCTGCCCGGCTCCATCGACGACCAGGAAGTGGTGCTGGTGGACGATGTGCTGTTTACCGGCCGCACTGTGCGGGCCGCCCTGGACGCCCTCATCGACTACGGGCGGCCGCGGCGCATCGAACTGGCGGTGCTCATCGACCGGGGCGGGCGGGAATTGCCCATTCAGGCGGACTTCGTGGGCCAGGTCATAAAGCTTCCTCCCGGTCAACGGGTCAACGTCTATCTGAAGGAGATGGGCCGCAAGGACGCGGTGGCCATCGAGTCGGGCCCCCCCGAGAGGCCGTGATGGCAGGGGCGAAAAAGGCCCGATCCCGCCTGGGCCGAACCTTGGCCCCCTTGCCGCCCCCGGCGGCTGCCGCCCTCCAATCCCAAATAGAGGCCCTGGTTGCGGCTTGCCGGCAGGGTGCGGAACTGGAAAGCCTCAAGGGCCTGGTTTCGGCCTCGCCGGAGGAGTTGCTGTGGGACCTGCATCTGATGGCCAATTTGGCAAATATCCCCAACCCGGCGATTCCGCTTCTCCTGGCTGAGGTGTTCGGCAGCAGCCCGGACTCCTCCAGGCGCAAGGCCTTGAAACGGGCGCTGCACCTCCTCAAGACCCGGGGAGTCCCCGTCCCTCGGGAGGCGCTTCCCAGGGAGGAGCCGGTTATTAGGGAGGAGCAGCCCCCGGCGACCCAGACCCGGGTCTCGCCCATCATGGGAAACGGCGACAGCGTTGTCGTCCTTGAGGCCCCCAAGGAAATCCTGGGGGGCAACTTCCTGGTGGCCTTCCTTAACGACGCCTCGGGATTCCAGGAATGCCAGCTGCTCTCGCTGAATAACAAACAACAAAAAGAGTTTTGGGATCACTACCGGGAGCAGGGCCTGGCTGAATGGTTTCCGGTGCCGGGACCTTACGCGGTACGCCTCCTGGAAGAGGCCTATGCGCAACCTCGCCGGGACGCGGCCGCCGCCGGCAGTTATCCGAATCTCCGGGAGCGTATCTGGAAATACTGGGGCCGGCCGGATGAGGCCCCGGACCTGGAGCAAACCCTGACGGACCTGGACCCGGCCGAGAGGAGCCGGCTTCTCCCGCAATCCCGGCAATTAGCCGAAGAGCCCATATTCCATTACTGGTTGCCCGGTTATCAGGAGATCGAACCCTGGTTCCATAAGCTCCAGGAAATTCTGGAAAGTCCGCTGGTCCTATCGGATCATCAGAAGCAGGGGCGCACCGACGCACTGGTGGAGGAGGCCGCCCTGGCCCTTTATCCCCTCGAAAGCCGGGGGCGCCTGCGCCACCGGCTGCTGGCCACGACCTATTACCTGGAACTGAGCCAGCGCCCGGAGAAGGCCCGGATCGCCGGGGCCGCTGCCGCTGCCCTGGGCGACCCCCAGGGCGGCATCCTGGCCAGGGAAAACCCCTTCTTGACAGGACTGGTGTCAGCGGCCCTCATGTTGGCCCTGGAGGACTTCCGCAAAACCCGAGAGGCCCCCGCACCCGGCGGATTGCTGACCCTGCCAGGAAAATCCGGGCTCATCCGGAGGTAGCATGCTTAAGACCCTGACGCTCTCCACCAACAGCCGCAACGAATTTCTGGACATCACGAGGCAAATCGAGGCTGCCGTCATGGAAAGCGGCGTCCGCGAAGGGCTCTGCCACCTCTTCGTGCCCCACACCACCGCGGCTCTCACCATTAATGAAAACGCCGACCCCAGCGTCAAGTCCGACATTCTCATGGTCCTTAGCAAGATCATCAGCGATCAGGAGCCTTATCGCCACTTGGAAGGCAATTCCCCGGCCCATGTCAAGGCCTCCCTGCTGGGGCCGCAGCTCACCCTCATGGTCAGCGGCGGCCGCCCGGTGCTGGGAACCTGGCAGGGGATCTATCTCTGTGAATTTGATGGGCCCCGCTCCCGGCGTCTGCACCTCAAGGTGATGGAGGAGTGATGCCGCCCCAGCAATTCTTTACCGAGGTGAGGTTGAATGGCTGCTCTCTGACAGATGTCCGGCTGGGCCAGGCCGCCCTCCGGGACCGCACCATCCTCAAGGAATTTCTGGAATACGTCCACATCAAGAAAGGCTTGCTGGAGGCTTACGACGCCGCCTATCCATTGGTAGAGCCCCGGGAACTTTTGCCTTCTTTCGAGAAGAATTTTGCCGAATACAATCACCTTCCCAGCTTCAGTTTGGTGGCCTTCAACCGGCCCCTCTCCTACCAGGAAGAGATCTTTCAGTTCGATTTGCTGCATCCCTGGGACGATGGCAAACGCCGCGTCGCCCGGGAAAACATCGACAAAATCCTGCCACACCTGGATCGGGACCGCCGCACCGTCTTTAAATCGAGGTTAGCTTCCCGGGATCTCACTGATCTGAGCCATTATGAAGAGCTGGTGGAATTTCTCTTCCGCATGGACCGGGGCCAGGTCATTGCCCGGCAGGCGCCCCAAGGAGATTTTCGCCTTTTGGGGGTGTACGCCTCCTTCCCCTCGGATCTGGACACCGAACTTAAATCCTTTGGCTTCAGGTTGGGAAAATTCAAAGACCAGGACAGCGCCTCCTACGAGCGGGAACGGGAATTCGTTTACCAGTATCTCATGGAACTTTACGGCTTTCCCATCGCCGCCGAGCGCCGCACCTCCGCCGCCCTGTTCGCCCGCAAGCTGAGCCGCCTCAAAGAGCAGTACCTCATCAAGGTCTTAGGGGCCTCGGACCGCACCATTACCAGCCTCTCCGGCTTTGAGCAGAAGCAATATCCCCTGGTGGAAAAGACCGCCCTTATCACTCTCCCCCAGTCCATGGTGAAGGCCAATCCTCACTTGCGGGACCAGGGCTTCTATCTGGACCGGAGGCGCCGGGTGGTGATCTTCAAGGTCACTTATCAGCAACACAAATACAACCGCTTCAATGTCCTGGAGGACCGGGCCCTGTCGGTGGTCAAACAGGAACTTATCCACCCGATGCACGGCCGCCGGGAAGCGAGCCCCAACATCCTCAAGGACACCCGCCGGAGCCTGAAGGAGCTGACTGACATCATCCGGGGCGAACACAGCGGCACTATTTCCTACAAGCGCAGCGAGCTCATCACCACCACCAAGACCCATGAGGAGCGCCTCAAGTTTTTGTCGGCCTGGCTTCTGAAAAACATGCGCCGTCTGGGGCGCTACGGTCACGAGACCTTTGCCGCGGCCAAAAAGCTCCTGAACAGCTACCTGCTCAACCGCGAATTCCGCGACGCCTTTCTCAAGCACCCGGACCTGCACCTGGAGGTGCTGAAGCTATTGACCTATCTCACCCAGGCCCAGCAGTTGCAAGTCCTGGAGCGATTGGCCCAGGTTGATGAGAAACACCGGGGTTCCCCCGCCCGGCGCCTGAGCCAGGCGGTGGCCTTTCTGGAAGAAAACCAGGGGGACCTGGCCTACTTCTATCCCGACCTGTTTGCCAAATGTCTCAGCCTCTGGGAAGAACTCCTGAACCAGCCCTATTTCAAGAAGCTGGCCGGACCCAAGCCGCCGGAGAACCCCTCCCGGCGCCGGGTCTGGGAATCTTTGAAACGGGGACAACGGCTGATCGAGGAATTGCGGGAACGCTATCACCGGGTGGAGGAAGAAGTGCAACATGGGACCCCCTTTCCGGTGGTCCTCCCCAGGACTGCCCGCCCCTAAAAGCGGTCTCCGATCACCTGCCCCGAAGGGGGGGACGCTCCCCCGGCAGGAGGGCCTCAGCGCCGGTGCCCAAAATTATCGTTGATTTTTGGACCGCTTCATTGAACAATTAGTCTAGTGCGTTGTCCCGCAATTATCTTCCCACCTCCCTTGAGGGGAGGGGGTTGGGGGGAGGGTGGCAACATAAGGTGGTGAATGAAAGATAAATTACCACCCCCACCCGATGTCGCCCCCCCCAAGGTGGAGGGAAAAGGCAACGCCTTTAGGCACCGTTCCCGTGGGACCCAAAACCAGGAGCTTTTTTTCCAAAATCTTAGGGCAACAGGCTCGCTTACAGGAAAAACCGGATACCGACATGACAAAAAACATTATTCCCTTTGCCAAGGCGCAGCGATCCGTGAAAGAGGTGGTGGAGAAGTTTTATCAAGACCTGGATGACATCGAAGAGATCGTCATTATTGCCAAAGACCGCGAGGGCGAGTGGATCTTCGCCAACTCTGAGTTGGAAAACGAACTGGAATGGATCGGCAGCCTCTATAAGTTCATCAACAAGGCCATTTTAGAGGAGGGGGAGGAATTTTAAGCGGTTTTGTAAGAGGGTAACTGGTGGGCAGTGCCCACCCTACATATCTCCTTTCTTGATCCCCTCTCCCCCGCTGGGGGAGAGGGTCAGGGTGAGGGGGAATTAAATCCCGTTCCTCCTCCCGTCAATAACTGGCCTATCGAGGCATCGGCCTGGGCCGGTATTCCCGGCCCATTTGCTTGCCCCCCTGCACCACCGCGGCAAAGATATCTTCGACCCTGGCCCTCTGTGGATCATACGTTAGGGAAAACAGGTCTTGCTGCGGGTCGTAATGGACGTCTCCGACTCCCGGCAGAATTCGTATGGCCGCGCCCACGGCGTCCGGACAACCCTGTCACACGAAGCCGCCCTGCTGCATCATGCCTTCCACTTTAAATTCTAATCTGGCCATGGTTCAACGCCACAACCCGTTATTTAAGAGTGATCCTTCCCCTTGGAAGGATAGACACGCGTCGCAATGTACATAGAGAGCATACCCAATAGAAAACCGCCAAAGACATGGAGAATTGGGCGGCCAGGGGTACTGCCATGGAGAAAGTAGCCGACCGCGAAAATCACCGCCCACACGCTAAGAACGCCGATTACGTATGCGGTGAGCGTATTCCAGGATTTCATCTGTCCCTCCCTAGTAGCTACAGGCAAGGGAAAAATGCATACGAAGGCTTATTGCCCCTGCTTTAGATATTCCAGGGCGGATTCCAGGGTCGCCAGGAGATTGTGAAGCGGCTCGCACTCCAGGCAGTTGACGATATTGTCCCGGCCCCGGGAGGTGAAGACGGTTTCCCGGGTCCCGGCGCACTTGGGGCAATTTTCCGCGGCTAGCTTCAGTTCCTTGACCAGTTTGCTGAGGGTCATATTATCGATATCCATGGTCTTTTCCTTTTCTATGGTCATCTCCCGGAATTAGCCCACATTTTTCAATTTTCATGGGCCGGCCCTTCTGCAATAGCTCTGCCGGCCCCTACTGTGTAGGGGCGGGTTTGAAACCCGCCCCTACGGGCGCGACTTAACGGGCCGCGATTAGAAAGTCAGGGCGCCGCTAATATCCAGCGCCACCGGCCCCATCAGGGTAGCTGCCCATTTTTCCGGGCGGAACAGCTCCCGGGCCAGTTCCTGAATTTCGGCCGCAGTGACCCCCATCAGGCCTTCGACGATCTCCTCCAAAGTAATATAGTGGCCGAAATGGATCTCGTTCCTGGCCAGGCGCATCATCATGTGGTCCACGTCTTCAGCGCCCAGATAGATGGACCCCCTGAGATAATCATGGGCCGCCTGCACTTCCGCCGCCGGGACTGCGACGTCTTTTAGCCCCTTTAATTCGGGGCTGATGGCGGCTAGCAGGGCCTCCAGCTTCGCCGGGCTAACCCCCGCCGAGATCCCCAGCAGGCCGGTGTCGTGGAAGAAGCTGTGAAACGAGAAAATGGAATAAGCCAGTCCCAACTGCTCCCGGATCACCTGGAAGAGGCGGGAACTCATATTCCCCCCCAGGATTATCTGGAGCAGGGTTGCGGCAAAGCGGCGGCAGTCGCCGGCGGCCACGCCTTGGGTGCCGAAACAGAGGTAAACCTGCTCCAGGTCCCGGGGTACGGCGTTGACTCCGGGATGGTGGCTGGCGGCAATGCGACTCCGGACGGGGTGGCCATTGGCAAAATCCTCAAAATGGCGGGCCACCAGATTCTCCAGGTCCTCGTGCCGCACCCGGCCCGCGGCGGCCACCACCGTCTGCTCCGGGCGATAACTGGCCTGCCGGTAGGCCAGCAACTCTTCCCGGTTCACCTCGGCGATGTGCCCGGCCTCTCCCAGGATGGGCCGGCCCAGCGGGGTATCCCCCCAAAAATGGCGGCTGAAGGCAATCTGCACCTGGTCTTCCGGGTTGTCGTCCTGGGCGCAGATTTCCTCGAGAATGACCTGGCGCTCCCGCTCCAGGTCTTGGGAGGAGTAAATGGGGTTTAAGAACAGGTCGCCCAGCAGGTCAACCAGCCGGTCCAGATGCTCCGCCAACACCCTGCCGTGAAAGCAGGTCTGCTCTTTACCGGTGAAGGCGTTGCAGGAGCCGCCGATCTGGTCGATCTGTCGGGCGATCTCCAAGGCGGTGCGCCTGGGGGTGCCTTTGAAGGCCATGTGCTCCAGGAAATGGCTAAGACCGTTCTCTTCCAGGGTCTCATCCCTGGAGCCGGCGTTCAGCCACACCCCCACGGCCACCGAATGGAAGTGGGGCAATTCCTCAGAAACGACCCGTAGGCCGTTAGTCAAAACGCTTTTTCGGTACATGGCCGCGTGGTGGTCTTCTATCCCTCTCCGGTTCAGGAGTATACCCCTCCGGCACCGGCAGCAGGGCCTTGCGGGACAGGCGAATCTTGCCCTGGCGGTCAACGTCCAGGACCTTCACATCCAATTCATCGCCTTCCTTGAGGACGTCGGTTACGGCCTTCACCCGCTCGTAGGCCAGTTCCGAGATATGCACGAGACCGTCGGTGCCCGGGATGATCTCCACAAAGGCGCCGAAGTCCATAATCTTCTTCACCTTGCCGTGATAGACCTTGCCGATCTCCGCCTCGGCAGTGATCTCCTTGATGAGGCGGATGGCTTCGTCGGCGGCCTTCTGGTCCGGAGAGGAGATGTGGATGCGGCCGTCGTCTTCGACGTCCATCTTCACCCCGGTGGTCGCCACGATCTGCTTGATCATCTTGCCGCCGGGTCCGATGACATCCCGGATCTTGTCGGGGTTGATGCTGATGACAATGATCTTGGGAGCATGCTCCTTGAGTTCGGGAGAGGGGGCGTCAATGATCTTGTCCATTTCTCCCAGTATATGCAGCCGGGCCTCCCGGGCCTGGGTCAGGGCCTGGCTCATGATCTCCCGGGTGAGGCCGGTCATCTTGATGTCCATCTGCAAGGCGGTGATGCCAGCCGCAGTGCCGGCCACCTTGAAGTCCATGTCCCCCAGGGCGTCTTCATCCCCCAGGATGTCCGTGAGCACCGCTACCCGGTCCTCTTCCTTGATGAGGCCCATGGCCACCCCGGCCACCGCGCTCTTGATTGGCACTCCGGCGTCCATCAGGGCCATGGAGGCGCCGCAGACCGTGGCCATGGAGGAGGAGCCGTTGGAAGAGAGGATCTCGGAGACGATGCGGATGGTATAGGGGAATTCTTCCGCCGACGGCAATACCTGGGAGATGGCCCGCTCCGCCAGGGCGCCGTGGCCGATTTCCCGGCGTCCCGGGCCCCGCAGCGGCCGGGTCTCACCCACCGAATAGGGCGGAAAATTATAGTGCAGCATGAAGGATTTAAAGGTTTCTCCCACCAGCGTCTCGATCTTCTGCTCATCGGACGGGGTGCCCAAAGTGGTCACCGCCAGGGCCTGGGTCTCTCCCCGGGTGAAAATGGCCGAGCCATGGGTGCGGCTCAACATGCCGACTTCTCCGCTGATCTCCCGGACCTGGCTGAAGGTGCGACCATCGATGCGCTGCTGGCGGTCCAGCACCAGCTGCCGCACCAGCCGCTTCTGGGTCTCCTTGAAGAGATTGGCCACCAGCTTCTCTTTTCCCAGGGCCTCCTCTCCCAGTTCGGCCAATACTTCTTTGAAGGCTTGGGACATGGCCTGGTTGCGGGCTTTCTTCTCCAGGGGCTTCACCGCCTCCAGGATTCGATCTCTTCCCAGGGACGCTACTTTTTCCGCCAGGTCGCCATAATCCGGGGCCTCCGGGGGAAGCCGCTTGGGCACGCCGATTTCGCTGCGCATCCGGGTAATCAGCTCCAGGATCGGCTTAAGCTGCTCCTGGGCGTAAAACAGGGCTTCCAACACCTCGTCTTCCGAGATCATCGCGGCTCCGGCCTCCACCATCACCAATCCTTGCGGCGCTCCGGCCACGATGAGGTTGAGGGTGCTTTCCTTCAGTTGCGAGTTGGTGGGATTGACCACCAGCTGGCCCCCGATCTTGCCCACCCGCACCGCGGCCACCGGGCCCTGGAAGGGGATGTCCGAGATTTCCAGGGCTGCCGCCGCCCCGTTCAGGGCGACGATATCCGGGTCGATCTCCACATCGCCGGACAACACCGTGGCAATGATCTGGATCTCGTTTTTGAGTCCCTTGGGAAACAAGGGCCGCAAGGGCCGGTCGATGAATCGGGAAGTGAGAGTCTCCTTCTCACTGGGGCGGCCGATCTCGCGGCGGAAGAAGCCTCCGGGAACCCGACCGGCGGCATAGGCCTTCTCCATGTAATCGACGGTCAGGGGCAAAAAGTCGATGCCCTCGCGGGTATCATCCGAGATGACCGCCGCCACCAGAACCGTGCTCTCCCCGTATCTAACCAAAACGGAGCCGCTGGCCTGCTGGGCCAAGCGTCCCGTTTCGAAGCTGAGGTCGCGACCTCCAATTTCCACCTTAAATATTTTGGGCATAGCCTTCAGATGAGCCTCCTATTTTCTCAACCCCAATTGCTCAATCAGGGTCCGGTAACGTTCGATATCCTTATTTTTCAAGTAGTTCAGGAGCCGCCGGCGCTGGCCCACCAGCTTGATCAAACCCCGACGGGAGTGATGATCCTTGGCGTGCGTCTTGAAATGGTCAGTCAGGTAAGTGATCCGCTCGCTCAGGATGGCTACCTGCACCTCCGGTGAGCCGGTATCGGATTGGTGCAGCCGATAGCGGTCAATAATCTCCTGCTTCTGATCAGTTGTTAAGCCCACGTCTTCCTCCTTTTTAGCGGTCAGCCTTCAGCAGTCAGCGCTCAGCCCAAGGATTGCAGGATGATTCCTCAACCTGAGTTCCTCTAACAACCCATAATGCCCAAGGCGGCCTTGATTATCTGATTGGTTTTTCCCAGCAGCAGCCAAGCTGCCAGGTTGGCATCTCATAAATTTTTCCTCTCGCCTGCCTCGATCCCGGCGCCGCACGTCCCATCCCCGTTCTGATCCCTGGCTGCTCCCTCCGTGATGGCTGCAAACACCCTGATGGGCGCCAATACCACCCCGGCCCCCCGGAGCCGAACCCTGGCCAAAGCCAGCAACTGGCCGGCGGCCAGGATTTGCACCAACTCCTCGGGGGTGAAATCCTCCGGCGGCCGGATGATTTCCTGCCCCTGCCGCAATTTGGCGGCCTCCCCGGGGCTGGCGGCAACCTGCTTGACTCCCGGCAGACAACTGCTCAAACGAATAATCCGTGCCACCAGCATCTCCGCCAATGCGGCGGGGGCGTCCCGCCCGGCGGCTGCGGCTTCTTCCAGGGCGGCCAGCGTCAGGGCCTCCTCCACCCGAAAAGCCCCAACTTGCAAGCGCCGCAAGGTTTCCAGATGGGCGCCGCATTCAAGCAACGCCCCCAAATCAGCGGCCAGGGTGCGGATGAAGGTCCCCTGGGAGCACTGCACCGTAAAGGTGACCCGGGGCATCTCCATCTTCTCCACCTCCAGGCGGTAGATAGTCACCGCCCGGGGCGGCAACTCCACCGTCTCTCCCCGCCGGGCCAGACGGTAAAGGCGCTCCCCTTTATAGTGGAGGGCCGAGTACATGGGGGGCGTTTGAAGGATTTCGCCCACCAGGGTGGCGGCCAGCCGGCGCACCTCCTCCGGCAACGGCAGCTTCTCCGTACGGGACACCACCCGCCCGGTGAGGTCCTGGGTGTCGGTGGCCTCCCCCAACTTCAGGGTGGCCCGGTAGCTCTTGGGCCCCGGCAGCAAATAAGGCGCCAGCTTGGTGGCCTCCCCCAGACAAAGAGGCAAGAGCCCGGTGGCGAATGGGTCCAGGGTGCCCAGATGACCGATCTTCCGCAAATTCAGCGCCCGTCGCGTCCGGCGGACCACCTCGAAGGAGGTGATTCCTTCGGGCTTATCAATGAGCAGGATGCCGGAGATCATATGAGACTTTATAATCCTTGGGCATAGATCGTTTCTTTTAATATCGGTCCCCGCAAGCGAGGTTTAAGGGCATCTTTCCCGACCAAATCAACCTTACAACCGAATAATTGCTCTAAAAATTCCTTCGAGTCCATATAGGCGTCGAAAGTCTTGTGCTCCATCTCCACCAAAAAATCCAAATCACTAGTTTCCGTAGTATCGCTCCGGACGGCGGAACCGAACAGGCCCAACCGGCGCACCCCGAAGCCTTTTATCTCTTGGCGATGAGCTTCAATAACCTTGAGGATTTGCTCTGGGCCTCTTTTCATGATGCTTTTCCTTCCAGAGGGATACGCGTCAATTTATTCCTCCGGCGGTTCCCCGGATTTTGAGGAAATCCCCGCTTCCCGAAACAACTCCTCCAGCCGGGCCGCCTCATCCGGACCCGGATCAGACAAAAAACTGATTTCCGGCAGCAGGCGGAAAAGGTTCTCCCGGGCCACTTCCTGCTTGATGAACCCCAGGGCCCGGTCCAGGGCCCGGCGCAACCCCTCGGGGTCGACCTCGGGGCGGGCCGCATAATAGACCCGGGCCTGCTTCAAATCCGGGGTCATCTCCACCCGGGTCAGGGTGAGTTCCCGAAGCCGGGGATCGGCGCACTTGTAAAGCAAAATCAGGGCCAGACGCTCCCGCAGCAGTTCCGCCGCCCGCCGGGAGCGGCCGCTGGCAAGGCGCGCCGGCATCGTTCACTCATCCTTCAGGTAGCAGAGTTCCATCTGGCTATCGATGATCTCCACTACGTACTGGTTCTCGATGAATTTCATGATCTGCTGTATCCGGGTCTCCAGCAGTTGGGGATCGTTGCCCACCAGGGCCACCCCGACCTGGGCCTTGCGCCACAGGTCGTTGTCTCCCACTTCCGCCATGGCCGCGTCAAACTTGTGCCGGGCCTTTTCGATGAGGCTCCTCACCACCTTGCGCTTGCCCTTTAAGGAGTCGTTCTCCGGGATGATCAAGGTCAGGCGGGCCGCGGCGACGATCATCATTACCTCCCTGAACCGCTAAGGATCACAGGCCAAAAGCCAGTGCCCCTGAGCCGGGTCCCCTACCCTATTCCTCTTTCTGGCCCCGGACGGGCAGGCTTTCCAGGACGGCCTTCACCTTCTCCTGGACATAGGCCTCGATAACGTCTCCCACCTTAAAGTCGTCAAAGCGGTCGATGCCGATGCCGCATTCGTAGCCCGCCTGGACCTCCTTGACGTCTTCCTTAAAGCGCTTCAAAGAATTGATCCGGCCGCCTTCGGTGACCGGCTTGCCGCCTCGCAGCACCCGGGCCAGGGTGTTCCGTTCCACCGTACCCTCCAGCACCATGCAGCCGGCCACGACCCCGATCTTGCTGACGGAAAAGACCTGGCGCACTTCGGCCCGGCCCAGGATCTTTTCTTCGACCAGGGGCTCCAGCAGGCCCTCCAGGGCGTCATGAATATCCTGGAGCAGGTTGTAAATCACTTCATAGTAGCGCACGTCCACCTGTTCCACCTCTGCCAGGGCGATGGCCTTGGGGTTGGCCCGGACGTTGAAGCCCACCACAATGGCATCGGAGGCGGAAGCCAACATAATGTCGCTTTCGGTGATTTCCCCCATGCCGGTGTGGATCAGGTTGACTTTGATCTCACTGGAGCCCAGTTCCGAGAGGGCCTTGGCCAGGGCTTCGATGGAACCGTGCACATCGGCCTTGAGCACCATCCTGAGATCCTTGACCGCCCCTTCCTTCACCTGCTGGTAAAGCTTCTCCAGGGTCACGCGGCTGATGTGGGCCAGGGTGGCCTCCCGCTGTTTCTGCTGGCGCATCATGGCAATCTGCTTGGCCTTGCGCTCATTCTCCAGGACCATGAACTCGTCGCCGGCATCGGCGATGCCATTGAATCCCTGAACCTCTATCGGCAGCCCCGGAGTCACCTCATCCAGCTTCTGGCCCCGGTCGTCAAACATGGCCCGCACCCGGCCGTACTGGGAACCGCAAACAAAGTAGTCGCCAACCTTCAGGGTGCCTTGCAGCACCAGGACGGTGCCCACCGGCCCCCGGCCTTTGTCCAGCCGGGATTCGATGATGCGGCCGGAAGCCGGCGCCTCCGGAGAGGCGTTGAGGTCCAGAATTTCCGCTTGCAGCAGAATCTTCTCCAGCAACTCCTGGATGCCGATACCTTTCTTGGCGGATACCTCGGCAAACAGGACATCGCCGCCCCATTCCTCGGAAACCACCCCATGGTTCCCCAACTCCCGCTTGACCCGCTCGACGTTGGCATTGGCCTTGTCAATCTTGTTGACCGCCACCACTAAGGGCACACCTGCGGCCTTGGCATGATCGATGGCCTCCACGGTCTGTTCCATGACGCCGTCGTCTGCGGCCACCACCAGGACCACCAGGTCGGTGACCTTGGCGCCCCGGGCCCGCATGGCGGTGAAGGCCTCGTGCCCCGGCGTGTCCAGGAAGACCACCTCGCCCTGGCTCCCGGGGAGCTTCACATGGTAGGCGCCGATGTGCTGGGTGATACCACCGGCTTCCGCTTCGGTGACCCGGGTCTGGCGAATGACATCCAATAGAGAGGTCTTGCCGTGGTCCACGTGGCCCATAATGGTGACCACCGGCGGCCGCGGCTTGCTCGCCCCTTCCTGGCGCGGCGCCACGGCCAGCAGGTCCTCTTCCTGCATGCTGGCATGTTCCGCTTCATAACCGAATTCGCCGGCCACGATCACTGCGGAATCGAAGTCTATGGCATAGTTGATGGTGGCCATAACCCCCATCTGCAAAAGCTGCTTGATGATTTCGCTGCCTTTGATGCCCATGCGTTTGGCCAGTTCGCCCACGGTGATGGATTCCCCCACCTTGATGCGGCGTTTGATGGCCTTGGGCACTGTGAGTTCGGCCCGGCTAACCTTCTTGATGGCCTTTTTCATGCCTCGGCGCCGGGGGCCGCGGCCTTCGCCTTCGGCGACGCTGTAGAGATCCGCCCGTTCCCGCACTTCGCGCTTCTTCAGCGGCTTGGCCTCTCGGGCGTCAGGAGTTCCCGGGCGTCTGCTCTTCCTCTTACCTTTGATTTCTTTCTTCTCTTCGGGCATCCCGGGCTTGACAGCACCGGGTAGCGATGGGGCTATGCCGGCGCCAGGTCTGGCTGCTCCGGGGCCGGGCCTGCCCGCGGCGGTCCGCGGCCGCATCTCACCCCGGGGTCCCTCTTTGGAGGGCGGCGGTGCAGGCGGCGCCGGTTTTTCGCTGGGCAGACTGATAATCCGGGCGGGAACCTCCTTCTTCCTGGCTTTGCCGCGCTGGCGCTTCAGGGCAGTTCCGGAGTCGGCCGTCGAGGCCTCGCCCGCCCCCTTAGGCGCCACGGCCACGACCGCGGCCGCAGGGACGGTCTCGACTTCCTCAGGAGGCGGAGCAGCTTCCTCCGCACCTTTCTCTTTCTGGGGTAAGGCTACGATCCGGGCCATTTCCTTGGGCTTACGCGGCTTGACCTCCTCCCGGGGAGCAGCGGCCGGCGCCTCTTCGACCTGGGGCTCTGGCTCCGGGGCCGGCGCAGTTACCGGCGCCGAGGCCACCCGACGGCGCCGCTTGACATTTTCCCCGACCCGCAGTTCTTCCATCTGCGTGGTGGCGGCGCTGAGGACTTGCCGCGCCCGAGCCACCGTCGCCTCATCCAGGGAACTGAGGTAGGTGAAATGCTCCTGCAGCCCCATATCGTCCTTCAGGCGCTGAATCAGCTCCTTGACGTCCAGCTTTAGTTCTTTTGCCAAATTGGCAATCCTGATCTTCGCCATAAACTAACCATTCCCCCGAAACTGATTTCGTTGCCCGCGCTTCAGATCGACTTTTATCATTCCTGGACTTCCTGGGGAGCGGCTTCCTCGCCGGTCTCCTCCTCGGCCGCGCCTCGTACCATTTCCTGGGCTGAGGCAATCAAGACCCCCGCTTTTTTCTCGCTCAGGCCGGTGCCCTGTATTAATTCCTCCAAACTCGTTTCCGCCACTTCCCTGGCCGAGTTATACCCGCCCTCATGCAGCAGATTGGCGGTAATCTCCCCCACCCCGGGAATCCGCAGCAGGGAGAGATAGCCATCCTTCAAAGACTTGGAGTACTTGGACTCGCTCTTGACGTCGATCTTCCAGCCCACCAGCCGGGAAGCCAGCCGTACATTCTGACCCCGTTTGCCAATGGCCAGGGACAACTGGTCGTCCGGGACGATGACCTCCATGGACTGGGTGACCTGGTTTAAGATGATGCGGCTCACCTGAGCCGGTGACAAGGCATTGGTGGCGAACTTGGCCGGATCCGGGTGCCAGGGAATGATGTCGATCTTCTCACCCCGAAGCTCCTGGACGATGCTTTGAACCCGGGAACCGCGCATGCCCACGCAGGCGCCCACCGGGTCAACGTCGGATTCACGGGAGGCCACCGCGATCTTGGCGCGGCTTCCCGGTTCCCGGGCGCACCCCAACACCTGGACGATCCCTTCGGAAATCTCCGGGACCTCGGCGTCGAAGAGAGCTATCAGAAATTGCGGGTGGGTGCGCGAAAGGATGACCTGGGGCCCCCGGGTCTGCCTTTTCACATCCAGGAGAAAGGTGCGAATGCGCTCACCTTTATGGTACATCTCCCGGGGCACTTGCTCCGATGGGGGCAGCAGGGCCTCGGTGCGCCCCAGATTGACGATAATGCCCTCGGGGTCTACCCGCTGCACGATACCGTTGATGATCTCGCCCTTGCGGTCTTTGAAATCTTCAAAAACCAGGTCCCGCTCCGCGTCCTTCATGCGTTGCATGATCACCTGTTTCGCCGACTGGGCGGCGATCCTACCGAAGGCCGAGGCGTCCATCTTGATCCCCAGGCTGTCCCCCACTTCGCATTCCGGATCCAATTCCCGGCCCTCGGCCATGGAAATTTGCTGGCTGGGGTCCTCCACTTCGTTCACCACTTCTTTGTATTGAAAGACCTCGATCATTCCGGTGTCATCATTGTATTCCACCTCGATCTCCAGGCGGGGCCCGAACTTCTTCTTGGCCGCGGAACGGATGGCATCCTTGATGGCGCTGATCAGCACCTCTTTGTCGATGCCTTTATCGCGGCTGACTTGATCGATGATCCGTTTTAATTCCAGGTTCATTTGAGGTGCTAGCCCTCCTTGCGATGATTTTTCAGATCCAGATCTAGCCGGGCCTTGGCGATTTCCTGCCAGGGGATGCAACAGGTCTCCTCCCCCATCCGCAGGCAAACCGCGTCTCCCTCCAGGCCCAGGAGGATGCCCCGGTGAACCTGGCGGCCTTCCCAGAGGTGGTGGGTAGTGAGGCGCACCAGCCGCCCCGAGTAGCGCCGGTAATCCTCTGGCCTTCTAAGCGGCCGGGTCAGGCCCGGGGACGAGACTTCCAGGTGGTAGGACCCGGGAATAGCGTCGTGAACCTCCAGCAGTCCTCCCACCACCCGGCTGACCCGGGTCAAGACTTCAAGGGAGATGCCGCCGGGCTGGTCCAGAAACAGGCGCAGGGTGGACCGGCCTCGGCGCGGCCGGGCGTATTGCAGGTCCACCAGCTCCACTCCCTGAGCCTCAAGGAGCGGATCCAGCAGCTCCTGCACCCGGGCGACGATCTCTTCTTTAGTTTGCATCTCTACTTTTGTTAACAAATTACACCACTTATGGCCACGCACCCGGTTTTCGGGTTCTCCAACTCTAATGTTGGAAATACATGATCAGGATGCGTATTCCCACCAGCCCCAGGGCCAGCGCCAGGCTGCGGACAATCCAGGGTCCCTGTATGCGATTGGATAGTTGCGCCCCAATGGGCGCCCCCAACAAAACCCCAATGGCCAGGCACAAGGTATGCCTAATTACCCCCGCCGCATTAAACGAACCATCAAGGAGATGCACCCCCGTTCCGGTACAGGCCATGATGGCCAGAACGAAATGGGACGTTGCCGTGGCGATGTGCACCGGAAAATCGAGGAAGTAAATCAGTACCGGCACGTGGATGATGCCGCCGCCGATCCCCAGAAAACTGGAGAGGTAGCCCACCAGAAAGCTGATCCCTACGCCCACGTAGATATTGAAAGTGTAATAATGTCTCTCTCCTTCGGCCGAAGTTACTATGCGCCAGGTGTGGCCGCGGTGGGTATGCAGTTCGGAGCGGGGTTTGACTTCGGGGCGGAGTATCAGAAAGACGGCCACGGCTATTAAAAGGATCCCGAAGATGCCGTTGAACAAGTGCCGGGGCACCAGGGCGGTGTTAAGCGCCCCGATGATCGACCCGGGGATGGTGGCTGCAGCGAACATCAGGCCCGACTTATAGTCTATCCGGCCCATAAAGGCATAGGATTGGGAGCCGGCCAGGGCGTTGAAAAAGACCACCGCCAGGGAAATGGCCGTCAGTTCGTCAGGGCTGGCCTTTGGATACAGCAACAGCATTATCGGCATCAACACAAAGCCGCCCCCCGCGCCGATGAGGGTGCCGAAAAGCCCCACTGCCGTCCCCAGTCCGATGAGCCAAAAATATTCAGCTGGCGTGAATGGTGTCATTTACCGCCCTCTCCTGCCCTTGCGTCATAAAAAAAGTGGGCCTGTAGCCCACTTCCGGGAAATTCCAAGACGTTGTTTTATCTCGGGGCGCCCCAGAGCAACTACTTAACTCCGCCCTCAAAGTAAGCCGGCCATCCTGCCCCTTGCTGCCAGCCACCTCGATGGGGGAAGCGGGTCTTCCGGCAAAACGATAAGACCCATAAGCCTTATCGGTCCCCAGGCTGGAGCGGGCAACGGGATTCGAACCCGCGACACCAAGCTTGGGAAGCTTGTACTCTACCAGCTGAGCTATGCCCGCCCAACGTGTATTTTTATTAAATTTACTGGAAGAAGTCAAGCGGTGATTGTGGTAGAGAGCGGCGGCTAGCCTAAATGCCGGGTAGTAACCACCCTGGGCCTGCCGGAACTCTGCAACCGATTTACAGAATTAGCCGGGCTGCGGCTATATCGGCATGGATCTGGGCGGCCAGGGCCTCAACCGAGGGGAAGCGCCGCTCTTCCCGCAGCCGGGCCACGAAATCGACTCCCAGGTCCTCGCCGTACAGGTCGCCGTCGAAATCCAGCAGGTGCACTTCCAGGGAGGAGGCACAGCCATCGAAGGTAGGACAGGTGCCGATGTTGGCCACTCCGGGAAGTATTGCCGCGCCCCGGCGCACCCGCACCGCGTAGATGCCCGAGGCCGGCAGCAGTTCGTTCAGCGGCCGGATATTGGCGGTGGGCACTCCCAGAAGTTTGGCCCCCCGGCCCTTGCCCCGGACCACCTGGCCTGCCACTCCGTAGGGACGTCCCAGGAGGCGGCGGGCCTCCTCCACCTTCCCCAGGCGCAGCAGAGCCCGGATCAGCGAGCTGCTCACCACCGCCTCGTCACTCTCCACGGCCCAAACCACCTGGACCGTGAACCCGCAAACCTGGCCCATCTCTCTCAAGAGGTCGACATTGCCTTCCCGGCCTCGCCCGAAGCAGTAGTCGTGGCCGATCACCACTTCCCGAGCCCTAAGGCGCTCACAGAAATAGCGGCTGACAAAGTCCCGGGCCGGCAGGGCGGCAAATTCCCGGGTAAAGGGGAGGACCACCACCGCGTCCAGTCCGCAGCCCTTGAGGAGTTCCAGTTTCTGGGCCGGGGTGGTGAGCAGCGGCAGCTCCATCTCCGGCCGCAGCAGCTTCAGGGGATGGGGGTCGAAGGTGACGGCCACCGCCTGGCCTCCCAATTCCCGAGCCCGCCGGCATACCCGGCCCAGGATGGCCTGGTGTCCCAGGTGGACCCCGTCGAAATTGCCGATGGTAGCGACCGTTGGCCCAAAGGGCGATTCCCCCGGGGGGAGATCATCAAGAACCCTCACCTAGGCCTCCTCTGCCTTGGGTTTCGTTTCAATTTTGCCTCAGATAGTGGCACAGGCTTCCAGCCTGTGTCCGAATTTATAGGGCGGGCTGTGCCCGCCGAATGTTGGCGGCCATAGGCCGCCTAAGTGGGAGCCGACCACCTTGACAAGTCTAATGGGTTATAATAAATTAATTATTCGAAAAACGCCAGGCAGTAGCCTGGTATCAAGCCGAAGTGGCGGAACTGGTAGACGCGCTGGGTTCAGGGTCCAGTGGGGGTTTCCTCGTCGGGGTTCAAATCCCCGCTTCGGCACCACTCGGTTAATTAAAAGGCGCAACCTCAATGGTTGCGCCTTTCGTTTATTGTTCCCGGCCCTTGTCCAAATTCTAGGAAAATCCAAAGGATTGAAGGCGACATTTATCCCCTCTCTCCCGTTGGGGGTTTGGGGACTGGGGAGGGGGTTGGGGTGCGGGTCCATTCAATTGTTGTTTCCTGCCGGATGGGGCGAAGCCATAGATTTGGGTATGCGGGTCTGGGCCGGCCGCCGCTCAGGGCGCGCCTTGAGAGTGCCACATGAGCGCCAGCCCCGCCAGAATTACCAGAAAAGCGGCCAAGTCCCCCCAGCGCAGCCACGCCTGATAGAGGCCACGGGCGCCTCTGCTGTCTTTCCCGGCGCGGCGCCGCATTAATTTGTGGGCCAGCCAGACGACGAACCCCACGAGCGCCAAAGCCGGCCCGGCGGAATGGTTAAACCAACCGCTCATGGCGAACTCTTTCTTGTAGGCGCCAAACCCTGATCAGCGCTTGGGAATTATTATTTTGATCCATATCGATAAATTTGCAATAATGATTTTGTTGAAATTTATGTTTGACTAATTAGCTCTTCCTGGGGAGATGAGCCATGGGAAATATACTTAAGAACAAGCCTGCATCCTGGAGAACCTGTTTAGCGTGCGAGTATTGGGCCGGCCCGCGCCAACTGTCAAAGTTTGGAAACGCAATCGAATACGCAAGCGACCTGGACCAGGGCGTCTGTTGGGAGCGCGGCTGGCAAAGAGCCCGGAAGACTGCCGCGAGCACCTGCCGCAAGTGGTGGCAGTGGGGTGTATTGAACTGAATCAGGTTATCTCCGGCTTTGCCATATTTCGAATTTATTTATAGAAGTCCCAGCCAGGGCCTTGCAGGTCAGCGGCACCTCGCTCTATTGCCCGCGGCGTTCTCCTTTTTTTGGGGAATTATATATTTGCATTCCTCAATTATCTAGTTGACCCCCGATTCCATCACGGCCGTGGGGGCGTCGTCTCAGTGGCACAGGCCCCTGGCCTGTGGGTTTGCCCTGGGCGGGGAAACCCCGCCCCTACAAAAGATAATCCCCCTTTTTTTTGACAAGTGGAAAAATCGATGCAAGTATAGCATTAATTTGTTGATTGCTGATTTTTGTCAAGGGAATTGTAGATAGTAAAAACCCAGCTCAGGAGGTTAAAGAAATGAAGTCGAAGATTCATCTTTCAGAAATGGCTCTGGCGGCTTCCCTGTTACTCATCTTGGCGGGTGGTTGCGCCTCATCATCATCATCGGCACAATCCCCGATGAGCAGCCAAATGAGGAGCGCGGTGGGAACGCCCAATGAAATGTCGCCGGTTGCACCCTCTGAAGCCAGAAACGTGCGCAAAGTCGGCAATCAGTGGCTGTGCGAGGTGAACGGCCAGACTATGGTCTATAATGACGCCACTGGCAATTGGGGGCCGAAGCCTTAGGGAAGACGAAAAGGCAAGTAACAATAAAAAAAGGAACCCCGGAGAAGGTGCAACCGGTCTCCGGCGCCGGTGCTGGGGGATGATACAGGTCAAGGGTGCCTCAAGCCCGCCCGGCGGCACCCCAAAAATGGCGGAGAGAGAGGGATTCGAACCCTCGGTGGAGGTTTCCCCCCACACTCGCTTAGCAGGCGAGCACCTTCGGCCACTCGGTCATCTCTCCGTACTTAAAAAAACTGTTTGCTGTTTTCTATTTCCTGTTTACTGTTTTCAGATTTTGCTAACCCAAGTTAAGATTACATAAGACAGCGATTTATTATTTGCAATTCTTAATAGAGCGAAAAGTGAAATTAAATCCCCCCCCCACCGTCTTATCCTGGCCGGTAGCTGATTGCTGCATTTAATCTTTAGATTTTTTCTTTGATTCCGCAGAAAACTGAAAACAGAAAACTGAAAACCGCAGTTTTCCCTGGCGGAGGGAGAGAGATTCGAACTCCCGGACCCGTAAAGGTCTGCGGTTTTCAAGACCGCCGCCTTAAGCCACTCGGCCATCCCTCCCGCCCCAAATTTTTACCATCCACTCCCGGGGATGTCAACTTGGCCGTTCAGGAGGGTCACCGCCGGGGGCGCCCGGTTCCTCTAGCCGGGACGTTTATCCACCACCCGCTGAGCCTTGCCTTCGCTGCGAGGCAGGCTGTGGGGCTCCACCAGCTCCACCCGGGGAGTTACCAGGAGCTCGCTCTTCAGCGCCTCGGTGATGCGTTTCTTCAGGCTGCCCAGGTACTTGAGGTCTTCCTGGAAAAAATTGGCCTGCACTTCCACCTTGACGTGCAGCAGGTCGCTAAAATCCTCCCGGGTCACCTCCACCAGGTAGTGGCTGCCCACTTCCGGCATAGCCATCAGCACCCGGTCGATCTGCAGGGGAAAGATATTGACCCCTTTGACGATGAGCATGTCGTCGGTGCGGCCCTGGATGCGGGAAAGACGCCGGCAGGCCCGGCCGCAGGGGCAGGGGGCGTCTTCATATGAAGCCAGGTCGCGGGTGCGGTAACGCAAGAGCGGCATACCCTCGCGGCTGAGGTTGGTGAATACCAGTTCCCCCGTCTCCCCGGGCCCCAGGGGCTCCAGGGTCTGGGGGTGCACCACTTCCAGCAGGAAGGCGTCCTCCCAGAGGTGCATGCCATTCTGTTCCGGGCATTCGAAGGCCACCCCCGGGCCGTTCATCTCCGAGAGGCCATAGGAGTTATAGGCCTTGAGGCCATAGGCCGTCTCGATGCGCCGCCGCATATGCTCCGAATGGGGTTCGGCCCCGATAAAGGCGATCCTGAGGGGGAGATCCCGAGGGTCCAGGCCGTGCTCGGCAAAGCTTTTCAAAAGATAGAGGGCGAAGCTGGGGATGATATGGATGACGGTGGTCCCGAACTGCTGCAAGAGTTGGAGCTGCCGGGCGCTGTTCCCGGCGCCGGCCGGAATGGTGAGGGCCCCCAGCCGCTCGCCGCCGTAGTGGAACCCCAGGCCGCCGGTGAACAGGCCGTAGCCCATCATATTCTGGAAGACGTCTCCCGGCCGCACCCCGGTCATGTACATGGAGCGGGCCACCAGATCGGCCCAGGTCTCGATATCCCGGCGGGTATAATAGATCACGGTGGCCTGGCCGGTGGTGCCCGAAGAGGCGTGCAGCCTGATGATTTCCGTTTGGGGGACGGTTAACAGGTCCCGCCCCCGGGCCCGCAGGTCGTCCTTGCCGGTGAAGGGAATCCGGCGAATATCGTTAAGGCTCTTGATCGACTCGGCGCTCACCCCGGCCTGGGCCAGGCGTTCGCCATAGAAGGGGCTGCGGGCCGCCCGGCTGACCGTCTGCCGCAAGCGCTGGAGCTGCAGTTCCTGCAAAGCGGGGCGCTTGAGGGTCTCAATGGTCCGATCCCAATACACTGGCTTCTCTCCATCGTCGGGTAGCCCCTGCGCTTTGCCGGGCAGCGCCCACCCTTCCCATTCTGTTTGGCAATGGTTGGCGCCCTTCATGTTTTATGCGCAGGGAGTCCTTCTGTCAAGACACAGCCAGCCTCCGATTCCGCCTTGCCAACGCCAGGAAAACTTCCTATCATAATCGGGAAAGAGGGCAGCCGTGGCGCAGCAAGATATCTTCCAGGAAGCCGTGGACCGGGTGCGGGAGCTCCGGGAGCAGATCAATTACCACAATTACCGCTACTATGTCCTGGATGACCCGGTAATCTCCGACGCGGAATTCGACCGCCTTCTCCGGGAGCTCGCCGCACTGGAGGAGCGCTATCCCCGGTTGCTGACCCCGGATTCCCCCAGCCAGCGGGTGGGGGCCGCGCCCCTGGAAAAATTCGAGACGGTTCGCCACCGGCTGCCCATGATCTCCCTGGAAAACGCCTTCAGTGAGGGCGAGGTGCGGGAGTTCGAGGAGCGTCTGCATCGCTTTCTGCGCAGTGAGGGGCCCCTCCAATACGTCATGGAACCTAAGGTGGATGGCTGCGCCATTGAACTGGTCTATGAACAGGGGCGCTTCCGCGTGGGCTCTACCCGGGGCGACGGGGTGCGGGGGGAAAACGTCACCCAGAATCTGAAGACCATCCACACCATCCCCTTGCAAATGCTCACCCGGGAAGAGCCGGTCCCGGAACTGCTGGAGGTCCGGGGGGAAGTTTACATGGATTTGGATGAGTTCAAGAAGCTCAATGAGCAGCGCCTGGCCCAGGGCGAGCCGGCTTTTGCCAACCCCCGCAACGCCGCCGCGGGGTCTCTCCGCCAACTGGACCCCGGCATCACCACCTCCCGCCCCCTGAAGATCTTCTGTTACGGGGTGGGCTCGGTGCGGGGCCGCAGTTTCGCCTCTCACTGGGAAGTGCTGCAGACCTTGAAAATTTGGGGGTTTCGGGTCTCGGACCTCATCGAGCGGGGTGAGGGGATCGAGGCCGCCATCGCCTACCACCAGCGGCTGGAGCAGAAACGCCACAGCTTGCCTTTCGAAATCGACGGCATGGTGATCAAGGTGGACTCCCTGGCCCTGCAGGAGAGGTTGGGCGCCAAGGCCCGCAGTCCCCGCTGGGCCCTGGCCTACAAGTTTGCGGCCACCCAGGCCACCACCAAGGTGGTTGCCATCGAGTTCAATGTCGGGCGCACCGGCGCGGTCACCCCCATGGCAGTAATGGAGCCCGTGGAGGTGGGCGGGGTCACCGTCAGCAGGGCCACCCTGCACAACGAAGACGAAATGGCTAAGAAGGACGTGCGGGTGGGGGATACCGTCCTGATCCAACGAGCCGGGGATGTCATTCCCGAGGTGGTCAAAGTCATCGAGGAAGAGCGTCCTAAAGACGCCGAGTCTGCCAAAATGCCGGAACGCTGCCCGGCCTGCGGAACTCCCCTGGTGCGGCCCCCGGGCGAAAAGGTGACCCGCTGCCCCAACCCCGACTGTTTCGGTGCCCGGACCCGGGCCATCATGCATTTCGCCTCCAAGGGGGCCATGGACATCGACGGCCTGGGGGAAAAGATCATCCTCCAATTGGTGGCCGCGGGCCTGGTGCGGGACGTCAGCGATTTGTACCGTCTGACTGAAGGCGATCTCATTCCCCTGCAGCACTTTGGCGAAAAATCAGCCCAGAACATCATCAGCGCCATTCAGGCCAGCAAAAATCGCCCCCTCTGGCGGCTGCTCAACGCTCTGGGGATCAGGCTGGTGGGGGAAACTCAGGCTCAAATCCTTGCTAACAATTTCCAAAAACTTGAAGACTTAATGGAAGCTAGTGACGAACAACTTGAAGAAGTGGAAAAAATGGGACCTAACAAGGCCGCCAGCATCCGGGAATATTTCGAAAATCCCCGCAACCAGGAGATTATCCGCAACCTTCGGAACCTCGAGGTGAAGGAGCAGCCGACGGAATTGCCGGCCACCGGCCCCCTGGAGGGCAAGGCCTTCGTCTTCACCGGGGGGCTGGCCCAGATCTCCCGGGAGGAGGCCAAGGCCCAGGTGACCGCCCGCGGCGGCAAGGTGAGTTCCGCGGTATCGGCCAAGACCGACTACGTGGTGGTGGGGGCTGATCCCGGCAGCAAGTACGCCAAAGGGGTGGAGCTGGGGGTGGCGATCCTGGATGAGGCGGCCTTTGCGGAACTAATCCGCAGGAGGTCTTGATGGCGGACCAGGCGCGGCTCCATGTCCTGATTGAGGGCCGGGTGCAGAGGGTCTTCTTCCGGGCCGCCGCCCGGGACGAGGCCAGGGCCTTGGGGCTGGCGGGCTGGGTCAGAAACCTGGCGGATGGCCGGGTGGAGGCGCTCTTCGAGGGTGAGAGGCCGGCGCTGGAGAAGATGCTGGCCTGGTGCCGCCAGGGTCCGCCTTATGCTTACGTGGAACGCCTGGAGGAGGAGTGGCAGCCCCACCTGGGAGACCTGTTGGATTTTCGCATGGTTTATTGATCGGGCGTCCCGCCTGTGAGGGGATTAAAAGTTCAGTTCACACAGGCCAGAGGCCCATGCTACCGCGTCCGGGTAGCATAGGCGTCCCGCCTGTGGAACAGTTCAAAATCACCAGGAGTCTCACAGGCCAGAGGCCTAAGCTACCTGGCAGTTTAGGCGGCCCGCCTGAGCAGAAAATCGACATTAGTGGGGGAAAATATGTCGGAAAATGAAATGGGGCCTGCCCCGGAGCATATCCTGGTTCCCTGCAGCCGGGCCTTTTTTGTCTATTATGTGGCCATTGTCATCTTCCTGCTGGGACCGCGGCTCAATCCTGAGGTCCGGTTTTTCGGGGTATTCCATTTTTCCCCGGCGATGGGCACGCTCCTGGGACTGGCCCTCGCCGCCCTGGTGGTCTATCTGAAGTTGGGCCGGGAATACCGCATCAGCCAGCAGGGGTTGGCGACGCAATGGCGCTGGCGGTCTCCCCGTAGTCAGGAAATCACCTGGGAGAGCCTGGGAAACGTCCGGTTGCGCCGGGGGCTCACTCAATCGCTGCTGAGGGTGGGCAATCTGGTCATCGAGGACAAATCCGGCGGGCCGGAGCTGTTTTGGTACGGGCTGGCAAACCCCAAGGAAGTTCAGGAGGAAATCGACAGGAGACGCCAGAGGCGCCGAATCAGTTAGAATTATCAGGAAAAAGAATTTTATTAGGAATTAGTGGGCAGTGCCCACCATACATAAGTCTTGCTGGTTGCTGTCTCTCCTAACCGCACTTGCCCTTGACCTTGCCTTTGTTCTTCACAGAAAACAGAAAACCGATAACAGAAAACTGCCTTTAGCTATCCTGACCCGGCATCTCCGGGCCTGGTTGGGGCGGCTCTTCCCGGGCCGGCGCCTGGGCGGCCCGGCGCCGTTTGTTTCTAGCCCGGAAGGCGTGGCCCACCCAGCCCAGTACCAGCCCTACGGCCACGCTGGCGTAAGCCAGGAGATAAGTGGGCGCCTGCCCCAGGGTGAATCCGAAGAGTTTCAGATCTTGGGTCGAACTGCGGTTCTCCAGGGCGAAGTCCACCATAACCGCGAGCAGGATGACGAACAGGACCGTTTTGAGTTTATTCATGCGGGCCTCTCTTCGCTCTGTTCTTTCAGGTGGCGCCTCACCACCGCTTTCAGATCTTCCAGGTCCGAGGATTTTACCAGATAATCATCCGAGGCCCAGGTGGCGAAATCCTGTCGGTATTCGCCGTAGGCGGTGCTCAGCACCACTGGCAGGTCCGGCCGCTTCTCCTTGATTTGCCTGAGGGCTTCGATGCCGTCCATCTCCGGCATCTTGATATCCAAAATCACCAGGTCCAGGGGGATCTTGTCCACCAATTCCACGGCCTCCCTCCCATTGCTGGCCATGTAGACCTCGTACCCTTCCTCTTTGAGTTCTTCGCTGTATAGGAGGCGAATGCTCATTTCATCGTCAGCCACCAGGATCTTTTTCATCGCCGTCCTCCACTGGATGTCATCGAGTCGCCCTCCGAAACCCCCTCCTGGGCAGCCTCCTTCACCAGACAATATTTGGCCACCGGAAGGGTCACGATGAAGGTCACCCCTTTGCCCATTTCGTTATTGACCTCTATCTGGCCGTAATGCCGGGAAACGATGCGCTGGGCGATGGCCAGCCCCAGGCCGGTGCCGTAGTCTTTGGTGGAGAAAAACGGGTTAAAGATATTGTGGAGCACCTCCAGGGGGATGCCGCCGCCGGTGTCGCTGATGGCCACCGCCTCGTAGAGGCCGTCGGAGCGTTCCAGCAGATGGGTGCGGATGGTCAGGGTGCCGCCGTGGGGCATGGCCTGGAGGGCGTTCTGCAGAAGATTATAGAAGACCTGTTTTAACTGCCGGTCATCGCAATGAAGCCGGGGCATGGGAGCGAATTCCTTAACCACCGTGATCTTGCCCGCGTCCAGGTCCCGCTTCACCAGGACTAAGGTGTCTTCGATGAGCTTGGAAAGTTCGTAGTCCCCGTAGTAGGAGAGGTTTTCCCCGGTGAAATCGAGGATCTCCCGCAAGAGCTTCTCCAGGCGGCTCACTTCCTCCTGGATGACCTCCACGTAGCCCCGCAGGGGGGAGTCGGGGTCCACCAGCTTGCCGATGCGCCGGGCGAAGCCGCCGATGGACACCAGGGGATTGCGAATTTCGTGCGCCATCCCGGAAGCCAGGCTGCTCAAAGCCGCCATCCGGTCCGATTCCAGCATCCGTTCCCGGATGAGGAGCAGCTCCCGATTGTTGGCTTCGATGGTGGAATAGAGCTGGGCGTTTTCCAGGACCAGGGCCGCCTCGTTGGAGAACATCTGCAAGACGTGCAAGGGCTCCGCCTCCAAGGGGCGCCCGGAATCCTGGTTGTCGACCACGATCACCCCGGTGGCCCGGTCTTTCACCACCAGAGGGACGACGAAAAATTCTCCCGGGGCGTATTTTCCCGACAGGGAAGCGGGCACGCCGGGCTCCTTGCCGCGGTAATGGAAGGGCTGTTTCCGGAGCACCGCCAGGGCCAGGGGACCCTGGTCGGGCCGGAGGGGGATCTCCCAATCAGCCACCTCAATAGGCGAAGGCGGCGTCGCCAGCAGAGCCCGGAAACCCGGGGACGCCCCATCGACCCGGCTGGCCCCTTTGATCCCTTTCAGGGTCTGGGTCTCTTCATCCACCATGAAGACGATGGCCCGGGCAAACCCCAACCCCTGCTCCAGGGTCAGCCCCTGGAGGATGATCTCCAGCAGCCGCTCCTGCTGCACGGTGGAGAGCAAGACCTGGGAGATTTCCTGTACGGTGGTAAGGTTCCGCACCATGCGTTCGTTTTTCTCGGCCAGGCTTTCCACCTGCTGATAAGTGAGGGCGTTTTCGATGGCGTTGACCACCACCCCGGCCATAGTATAGAGAAGCTGGCGGTTTTCCGGATCGAAGGAAGCAAATTGGCCGCCGGGGACCACTTTGTCATAAACGCACAAAGAGCCCCGAAGCGGCCCCTTGAAGGTCAGGGGCACCGCCAGGTAATAGTGGGTGCGGCCATCGGCGTTAGGGGCCTGCCCTTCCAAGTAGTCCGGCTTTCCGGCCCCGCCGCTTTCAGAGGGATACAGGGAGAAGAGCGGGCATTCATGAGGGATGTTGCCGTAGCGCGAAGAGACCCTGATCTCCCCGCTGCCGCTGTCAATAATGTCCAGGGCCGCACCCCGGGCGGTGATCACCTTGGCGGAGGTGCTGACGATGCGCTCCAGCAGTTCATCCAGCTCCACCGTGGAGCTCAGGGCCTTGCCCACCTCGAAGAGCACGGACAGTTCGGCAATGCGCTTCTTGGCGTCCTCCTGGACGATGGCCTGGCGCAGGGTGCCCGCCAGCATCAGGCAGACGAGTTGAATGTTCTGGCGCTCCACCGGGGTGATGGGCCGATCTTCCCGGTCCATCAGCAGCAAAACGCCATAGAGGAAATTGTCGTCGGACACCGGAAAGGCGGCCAGGGTTTGATAGGCGGGAGCCAACTTTTCCAGGACGGCGTTGGCCTCGGCGACCCCCGGCTGCTGGCGGCGGGCGACCCGGAACTTGCGGCTGGCGGCCGTCTCCCCCACCAGACCGACTCCCATCGCAAACTCCAGGCGCTGCTGCGGCGTCACGGGTCCCTGGCTGCTGATATTCAGAACCAGGGTCTCCTTGGCCTTATCGAGACTAAAATAGAGGGCCAGGTCCAAATTCTGGTGGCGGGCCAGAAGATGGACCATATTGTTGAGCCGCTCCCCAAAACTGACGGTGGAAGTGAACACCTCCACCATCTGGGTCAAAAAGGCAGCGCGCTCTGAAATCATGGAAATCTACCCCCCTAGCAAGCGCTGCCGTTTTTCCACGGCGAGACGGTACAGCTCAACATACTTGGGGCCCGCGCTATTGATCCAGGAATAATCGAGCGCCATGACCTGCCGCATCAACGTCTCCCAGGTCGGAGTGTCTGCATAAAGGGCCAGGGCCCTGCGTACCGCAGCCATGAGTTCCGCCGGGGTATAGCCCGAGAACTTAAAGCCGGAGCCTTTCCCGCTCTTGGGATCGTATTCCTGGATCGTCTCATCCAGGCCGCCGGTGGCCCGCACCACCGGAATGGTGCCGTAACGCAGACAGTAGAGCTGGTCGAGCCCACAGGGTTCGAAGCGGGAGGGCATGAGAAAGATGTCGGATCCGGCGATAATCTGGTGGGTCAGCTCCGCCGAGTACCCGATATCCAGGCCCATCTTCTCGGGATGGCGGTTGGCGATCTCCCGGAGCAGGTATTGGTGGCGCTCCTCCCCGGTACCCTGGATAACGAAGCCAACCGGCAGCGCCGTCAAGTCATCCAGGATTTGCTCCACCAGGTCGATGCCCTTGCGCTCGAAAAATCGCGTAGTCATGCCCACTAAGGGCTGATCCGGCTTCAGGTTCAGGCCAAAGCGCTTTTCCAGCGCGATCTTGCAGGCCTTTTTCCCCTCCAGGTGTTCCCGGTCGTAGGGGGCCGCCAAAAAGGCATCGTGGCCGGGGTCCCAGCGAAGGTAGTCGACCCCTTCCAGGATCCCGTAAAGCTCCCGGGCCCGTTCCTTAAAGAGGCCCTCCAGTCCAAAACCAAATTCCGAAGTCTGGATCTCTTCCCGGTACTTGCTGCTCACCGTATTGATCAGATCGGCAAACACCAACCCGCCTTTCATAAAATTGAGATGGCCATAAAACTCCAGGGCCTTGGGGGAGAGCAGCTCCCACCCCAGGCCGGTAAGAGGCAGGTCATAGGAAGAAAAAAGGCCCTGGTAGCCCACGTTATGGACCGTGTAAACCATAGCCAGCCGCTGCAACCGCGGCCGGCCGGCATAAAGGGTTCGCAGATAGACGGGCACCAGGCCGGTCTGCCATTCATGGCAATGGCAGACGTCGGGGTCCATCTTCAGATCTTCTACCATTTCCACCACTGCCCGGCTGAAGAAGATGAAGCGCTCCGCATTATCCTCGAAATTGCCGTAAGAGGTGCCGTAGAGGCCGTCCCGGTTGAACAGGGCGTCCTGGGCGATGAAGTAGAAGTTAAGATGGGGCTCCGTCTCTGCGGTGAAGATCTGGGCCGGCAAAGTTTTCCAGGAGAGCGGAATTGAGAGGGTATGGCCCGTGTTGGTGAGAACGCGGCCCGATTCCTGAACCTGCCGGTAGAGGGGCAGCACCACATCAACCTCGTGTCCCAGCCTCACCAGGGTCTGGGCCAGGGCATGGATCACCTCCGCCAATCCGCCGCTGTGGGCGAAGGGATTGGCTTCCGGGGTAACCATCAGGATACGCATTTGTTATCCCTCTCAGGTTACAGCTTCAGCTCGCGGAGATACTGGGCTGCATCTTCCGGAGGTGTAGGATTGATGTAAAACCCCGAGCCCCACTCGAAACCGGCGATCAGAGTAAGCTTGGGCACGATCTCGAAATGCCAGTGGTAATGGGCCAATTCCGGCTCACCAATGGGCGAGGTGTGCAGAATAAAATTATAAGGAACCTTCCCCAATGCCTTTTCCAGGCCTTTCAGGGTCTTGGAAAAGACCTCGGCCAGCAGGCGGCAGGAGCCTTCCTGCAGATCGTCGTAAGAGGAATGATGGGCCTTGGGCAGGATCCAGGTCTCGAAGGGAGAGCGGGGAGCAAAGGGAGAGATGGCGACAAATTCGGCGTTTTCCAGGACCACCCGCACTTCCTGGTCCAATTCCTGGCGAATCATGTCGCAAAAGACGCAGCGCTCCTTGTAGTTATAATAGAATTTGCCGCCGCTCAGTTCCTCCATGACCAGTTCCGGGACGATGGGGAGACCGATGAGCTGGCTGTGGCTATGTTCCAGAGAGGCCCCGGCGGCTCGCCCCTGGTTCTTGAAGATCAGGACATATTTGAAGCGGGGGTCCTCGCTCAGGGAAGCGATCCGGTCCCGGTAGGCGGTGAGCACCCGGATGAAACCTTCCAGGGAAATGGTGGACAGGGTTACCTGGTGATCGGGGCTTTCGATGATGACTTCGTGGGTCCCGACCCCGCTCATCTTGTCGAACATGCCTTCGCCCCGCCGTTCCAATACCGCTTCCATGGACAGGGCCGGGAATTTGTTGTTCACCACCCTAAGCAGCCAGCCCGGGGTGTTGGGCGCGCTGCCATCTTCACGATATGAAAGAATTTCCGGAGGAGTGGTGTGCTCATTACCCGGATCGAAGGGGCAAAAACCGCCCTTGGTCACCTCCGGTTCCACCACAAAATCGTGGGGGCGCTTGCCGCGTTCAGTGGAGATGATCACCCAGCGGCCGATTATAGGGTCTTTACGGAGTTCCGGCATCTAGTTCACCTGCAAAATCCCGCGGGTTAAGCCCAAGGGACCTCCCGCTTTTTCTGGCATCCAAGTCCGGCAGCGGAATGGACCCCAGTATACTTCCCAGCGGGAATTTTGCAAACGCATTCGGCTCACGTGCGTTACCTGTCGCCAATCTTTCACTTCGTTCAGGATGACACCTTTTCTGGCAGCCGCAGGCTTTAGCCTGCGTTCTTTAGAAGATAAAGTCTCCGCCCGCCCTTGTCCAGGGGATTGGAGATTGTGAAGCCGTGACCGCGGCTGCGGGGGAAATCAGGGCCGGCAAGATTAGCGCCGCATAAGCCAGAAAATCAGGCTCAGGATGAGACTAGCCAGTATGCAGGTCCCCAGGGGGAAGTAAAAGGTAAAATGCTCCCGTTTGATGACAATATCTCCAGGAAGCCTCCCCAGCCAGGGCATCTTGGGGAGGAGCAGCAACGCCAACCCCAGCACTACCAGGATGACGCCCACGAGGATAAGAAAACGGGCCAAATCGGACACTCCCTTACCCTTTATCCGAATCTGGTAGCCACAGGCTTTAGCCTGCGCTCATTAGCTATCTAATTTGGTAGCCGCAGGCGTAGGGGCGTGGTTTCCCCGCCCTGGGCAAACCCACGATTGCCAGAGGCCTGTGCCACTGGACGCCGCCCCTACGAGCCTGCGCTCGTTGATATCCTTACCCCTGCCACGGCCCGCCTCCACTGGCGCCAGCTCACGCGCCCGGCGCTCACTCTTGCCTAGAGGTTAGTATGATTTTCCTAAATTTTCAAGGTGATTGCCAGTCCTTTACAGTGGGCCAGCCCCAATGGTTCCGGCAACCGCAGGTTTTGTCCTGCGCACCTGCTTGTAAGTCATGTTTCAATTGGGTTAAAATTTCCATATGCTGATTATTCCGGCCATCGACCTGAGGGGAGGCAAATGCGTGCGCCTGCGCCAGGGACGGGCCGAAGAGATGACGGTATTCTCCGACGACCCGGTGGCCACCGGCCTCAAATGGCAGGCAGCGGGGGCCCGTTGGCTCCACGTGGTGGACCTGGACGGGGCCTTTTCCGGCAGCCCCCAAAACCTGGAGGCCATCCGGCGCCTGCGTGAAAATCTCACCATCCCCATCGAACTGGGGGGCGGCATCCGCACCCTGGAGACCATCAGCTTATATCTGGACCTGGGGATAGACCGGCTGATCCTGGGCACCGCGGTCCTCAAAGACCCGAACGTAACGGCCCGGGCCTGCGAACGCTTTGCCGGGCGCATCGCCTTCGGCCTCGATGCCCGGGACGGCTGGCTGGCGGTGGAGGGTTGGACCGAGAGCAGCCGCCGCACCGCTCTGGAAGTGGCTAAATCCCTGGAGCCCTTGCGGCCCGCAGCCCTGATTTATACAGACATTTCTCGGGACGGGGTAAAACGGGGGGTCAATATCGAAGCCACCCGGGCCCTGGCCCAGGCAGTGGACCTGCCGGTCATCGCCTCGGGAGGGGTTAGTTCCTTGGCGGACATCGAAGCCCTCCTGCCCCTGGAGCCCTTGGGAGTGGTGGGGGTCATCACCGGCCGGGCCCTTTACGACGGCAGCCTCGACCTTAAGGAAGCCATCTTGCTGGCGCAGCCAGACGATCACGCGGGTTAACTGTTATAATTAAAAGAGAAAGTCCGGCGACCCTGGGGATCGCCCTGAGATGCCAAAGGAAATCCCCCTAATCCCCCATTTGCCCAAAGGCGGGGCGGGGGGATTTAGATTTAAGACCTTGTCTGAGCCCTCCTACTTAAGCCGCGTCCGGCGTCCGTCCCGTTATTTGGGCGGGGAGATCAACGCGGTCCACAAGGACCCCCGCTCCGTTTCCCTGAGGGTGGCCTTGCTCTTTCCCGACCTCTATGAAGTGGGCATGTCCCACTTGGGTCTGGGCCTCCTTTATGGCATCCTCAACCGGGAAGAGACTATCTGGGCGGAGCGGGCCTATGCCCCGGCTCCGGACCTGGAATATGAACTCAGGCGGCGCGGCCGTCCACTCACCAGTCTGGAGTCCGGCACCCCTTTGGGGTCCTTCGACCTGTTGGGGGTGAGCCTCCAATACGAACTGGGTTATACCAACTTCATCAACCTGCTGGACCTGAGCGGGGTGCCCCTTATGGCATCCGAGCGCGGGCCTGGCGATCCGGTGGTGATTGCCGGCGGCCCTGCCTGTTTCAATCCCGAGCCGCTGGCCCCCTTCCTGGACGCCGTTTTACTGGGCGACGGAGAAGAGGCGCTGCTGGAGGTGGCGGCTGCGGTTTCGGCCTGGAAGGCTGGCCGCGGCGGCCGCCCCGAGCTCTGGCAGGCCCTGGAAGAGATAGAGGGCGTCTATGTGCCCGCCTTCTTCTCCATGGAGTTCGATGAACAGGGGCGATTGCGGGAGATTCTCCCCCGGGGGCGGCGCCGGATCATCCACAAGCGGGTGCTGGACGATCTCAACCGCATAGCCGTTTCTCCTCAGACGCTGGTGCCCTTTTGCCAGATCATCCATGACCGCCTTAACCTGGAGATCGCCCGGGGCTGCACCCGGGGCTGCCGGTACTGCCAGGCGGGTATGATCTATCGGCCGGTGCGGGAGCGCCGGGCCGCCGACGTTCTGGGCTGGGCCGAAACGGCCTTGGCCGCCACCGGCTACGAAGAGATCTCCCTGCTGACCCTGAGCGCCGGAGATTACCGGCCCCTCACCTGGCTGCTCACCGGACTGATGGATCAGGTCGCTCCGAGGCAGGTGGCCATTTCGCTTCCTTCCCTGCGGGCCGATACCCTGACACCGGAAATCATGGAGCAGATTAAGCGGGTCCGCCGCACCGGCTTGACCCTGGCCCCGGAGGCAGGAAGCGAACGTCTGCGCCAGGTAATCAACAAGAACCTGCCGGATGAAGAGATCCTGGCCTCGGCCCGGCAGGCCTTCGCCGCGGGCTGGGGACTGTTGAAAGTCTATTTCATGCTGGGACTACCCCTGGAGGACACTGTCGATCGGGAGGCCATCCCCCGGCTGGCGGTGCAAATCCTGCGGGCCGGCAACCGCCGCTCCCGGCTCAACGTCAGCCTCGGGTGCTTCATTCCCAAGGCCCACACCCCCTTCCAGTGGGAGCGGCAACTGGGTCTGGAGGAATACCAGGATCACCTGCACCGGGTCAAGGACGGGCTGCGCCATTCCCAGGTTCAGGCGAAATGGAACGCTCCCTCCCAGGCCTGGCTGGAAGGCGTCTTTTCCCGGGGAGACCGGCGCCTGGCCCCGGTGCTGCTGGCGGCCCACCGCCTGGGCTGCCGTCTGGACGCCTGGAGCGAGCACCTGTCCCTGGAACACTGGCGCCAGGCCTTCCGGGAGAGTGGGGTGGACCCGGACTTTTATCTGCGGGAACGGGACCCCAATGAGGTCCTGCCCTGGGACCATCTCTCCTGCGGGGTCAGCCGGGAATTTCTGCTGGAGGAGCGGGAGCGGGCGCACTTGGGGCTGGAGACCCCCGACTGCCGCCAGGAGGGCTGCCAGGACTGCGGAGTCTGCGACCAGGAAAGGATCACCCTGCGGTTGCAGCAGCCCCCCGGCCCCCGGCCCCTATCTTCCCCAACCCCTGCTGCCGCCGCGCCCGCCGCCTCATCTGAGCCCCCGTCAAGGTACCGGCTCACTTATAGCAAGCTGGGCCAGGCCCGCTGGCTGAGCCATTTGGAGCTGGTGGCCGCCATCTACCGGACCCTGCGCCGCTCCGGGCTTCCTTTGGTCTATACCGCCGGCTTTCACCCCCTCCCCCGCGTCTCTTTCCATGGCGCCCTGCCCGTGGGGATGGAGTCCCTGGAGGAGACTTTGGACTTGCAACTGGCGGCCATTCTCACGCCCCCGCTCCTTCAGGAAACGCTCAACCGGGCCTTGCCGCCGGGCCTTCGGATTGTGGACGCGGCTTTCTTGGCCCAGCGGCTGCCTCCGCCCCGCCGGGAAATGGCGGTTTACCAGGTGGAGGCCTCGGAAGACGTCTTTTCCCGGCAAATTGCCGAAGAATTTCTGGCCCGGAAGGAATTCCCGGCGGTCCGGCGGCGCCCCAATCGGGAAGAGCGCGCCCTGGACCTGCGCCCTCTGGTGGCGAGCCTTGTGGTGGCCAACCCCCGCCGCCTGGAACTGCACCTGCGTCTCCGGGAGAAGGACAACCCTACGGTTAGCGAGGCACTGTCCCAGATCTTCCATCTGACCGAGGATCAGAGCCGGGAACTGCGCATTTTGAAAATGGCGGGCGAGGAGACGGGATTACCTGAATTGTAGTAGGGATAAGTGGCAAGGCCTCCGCCCTGTGTACCAACGGCTGGAAGCCGGCGCACCTCCCAGCGCAGGCTAAAGCCTGCGGCTACCAGGGCAAGACTGTACCACTGCTGACCATACCGGGCGCTCCTGTAGGGTGGGCACTGCCCACCATTTGGGTCCTGTAGGGCGCTCACCGCGCAACATCTCGGTCCTGTAGGGTGTGCACTGCGCACCATCCGGGTCCGGCGATTGCTGCTCACCGGAGTGTGGTTAGGAAAAAGATTTTCTCGTGCATTTATGCTATGGTGGGTAGAAGCATCGCACTAGTTGCGGCTCCAGGCAAGGAAGGCGTGATCTTGAACGCTATCGCACTCTGGACGGCAACCTTTTCTGAAATAACAGCCATGGCCCCTTCCGGAAATTAACCATGTCCACTGCTCCCATCATCCTGGGCACCGCCGGCCACATCGACCACGGCAAGAGCTCCCTCATCAAGGCCCTCACCGGAGTGGACCCGGACCGCCTGAAAGAGGAAAAGCTGCGGGGCATCACCATTGAACTGGGATTTGCGGACCTCGCCCTGCCCAATGGCCGGCATCTGGGGATCGTCGATGTCCCCGGCCACGAACGCTTCGTGCGCCACATGGTGGCCGGCGCCACCGGCATGGACCTGGTAGCCCTGGTCATCGCCGCGGATGAGGGGGTCATGCCCCAGACGAGGGAACACCTGGAGATCTGCCAGTTGCTCCAGGTAAAGCTTGGCCTGGTAGTCCTCACCAAGATCGACCTGGTCGAGGAAGACTGGCTGGAACTGGTGGCGGAAGAGGTGCGGGAGGCCCTCAAAGGCACCTTCCTGGAGGCGGCGCCTATGGTGCGCTTCTCCGCGGTCACCGGGGCGGGCACCCCGGAGCTCCTGGCCACCCTGGCGGAGCTTTCGGAGCGGGTGCCGCCCAAACCGGCCAAGGGCATCTTCCGCCTGCCCATCGACCGGGTCTTCACCATTCGGGGCTTCGGCACCGTGGTCACCGGTACCGCCATCTCCGGCCGGCTGCGGGTGGGAGAGGCGGTAGCCGTTTATCCCCCGGGATTCAAGGCCCGGGTGCGGGGTCTCCAGGTTCACGGCCAAACGGTTGCAGAGGCCCAGGCCGGCAACCGCACCGCCGTCAACCTCCAGGGACTGGAAAAGGAAGAATTGCAGCGAGGCATGGTGCTGGCGCCGCCGGATGCGCTCCTGCCATCGCGGCGCCTGGACGCCTTTCTGGAAATCCTGGCCAGCGCCCCGCGGCCCCTGAAACATCGCCGGGCGGTGCGCCTTCATACCGGCACCAGCGAGCGCCTGGCCATGCCGCTCCTCCTGGACGCCGATGACCTGCCCCCGGGGTCCTCCGGCTACGTGCAGTTTTTCCTGCGGGAGCCCCTGGCCCTGAAGCCGGGGGACCGCCTGGTGATCCGCAGCTTCTCCCCGGCCTTCACCTGGGGGGGCGGCCAGATTCTCCACGTGCATCCGCCCCGCCACCGCCGGCGCCAGGCGGAAGTGCTGGCCAGATTGGAGGTCCTGGAGAAGGGCGCCCCAGATGAGGTCCTGCCGCTCTACCTGGAAGAGGCCGGGGCCGCCGGCCTCAGCCGCAGCGAGCTTGCAGCCCTTCTCCCCTGGGACCCCGGCGACCTGTCGGCCTTACTCTCCCGCTTCAGCAAACAGGGGCAAGCCCTCAATTACGACCCGGAAAAGGAGAAATATATCCTGGCGGCCACCGCCGACAAACTGAAGGGAGAGATCACCGGCACCCTGGCCGCCTACCACCGCCAAAACCCTTTAAAACTTGGCCTCTCCAAGGAAGAGCTGCGCCGTCAGTTGCCACCCCAGATGGAGGTGCGCCTCTTCAACCAGTTGCTCAACGACCTGGCGCAACAGGGTAAGATCGCCATGGAAAAAGACCTGGTGCGTCTGGCCGGGCACCGGGTCACACTGGCCGGCGATCAGGAGGAGCACATCAACCGCCTGGCCGCCCTCTACCGCGGAGGCACCCTCTCGCCCCCCACCCTCAAAGAAGCCGCTACCGCCCTTAACGTTCCCCCGGAAAAGCTCAAACAGCTCCTGACCCTGCTGGTGAACCAGGGCCGCCTGGTCAAGGTCAAAGAGGACCTCTATTTTCACCGGGAGGCCATCGATCAGATCAAGGTCCAATTGGTGGATTTCCTCAAAAACAACCGGGAGATCACCGTACCGCAGTTCAAGGATCTCACCCAGACCTCCCGCAAATTTACCATCCCCCTTCTCGAATACTTCGATTCGGCCCGCACCACCGTGAGGGTGGGGGAGACCCGGCGCCTGCGCCAGGGGAGCTAGTATTATGTCCCACGGAAACATTCCATAAATGCGTTGCCTTTTTCCCTCCCCCTTGAGGGGGGGTGTCTCAATTTTCTTGTTAAGATAATTGTGGGACATAACACCAGCAGCTATTGCCAGACCTCGGTCTGCCCAGAAACGTCATTCTGAGCGAAGCGAAGAATCTAGTGGCGTCTTTCATAATTAGATTGACATAATATCAGGACTGGAAGGCTGGATTCGGCATGGTTAAACCCCCCATTGAAAAAGGGGGATTTAGGCAGTAGGGTCCGGCAGGGCCATTGCATAAGGGCTGCCGAATGAAAATTGAAAAATGTGGCTGCAGAACCTTTAGCCAGAGGCGACGGGGCAGCTCGGTAGCGCCAAAACCCCCTCTCCCCCATTGTGGGAGAGGGTAAAAACCAAGTGAATCTATAAGTTAATCAAATATGGGGATTTGGCAGCCTGGATTTTGAATGACTAGAGATCCTTCACTTCGTTCAGGATGACAAGAAAATCAGGTCTTGCAATAGCTTCTTTGGGTAGGACAGCTTTTCGGAACAGGCCGAGACGATAAAATGCCATTTACACGGTTCTCCGGTTCAATCTTGCCATCCCATGACCGAAATTAATCCCGCACATATGAAACTGGCCCTGCGTCTGGCGGCCAAAGGGGCTGGCTGGGTCTCACCCAATCCCATGGTGGGCGCGGTGCTGGTCCAGGAGGGCCGGGTGGTGGGGCGGGGCTTTCACCGCCGGGCAGGCGCGGCCCACGCCGAGGTCGCGGCCCTGGAGCAGGCCGGCGCCGCTGCCAGGGGAGCCGACCTATACGTTACCCTGGAACCCTGCAACCACCAGGGCCGCACCCCACCGTGCACTGAGGCCATCCTGGCGGCTGGCGTGGCCCGGGTAATCATCGCCACCCCTGACCCCAATCCCCAGGTCGCCGGGGCTGGGGCCCAATTACTCCAATCCCGGGGGGTAACGGTGGAGGTGGGACTGCTGGCGGAGGAAGCCCGGAGTCTGAACCAGGCCTGGTTTCATTGGCTGGAAAGCGGTCGCCCCTGGGTCATCGCCAAGGCTGCCTGTTCCCTGGACGGCAAGATCGCCACTGCCGGCGGCCAGAGCCAGTGGCTCACCGGTGAGCCGGCCCGGGCCTGGGGGCACCGTCTGCGCCACCAGGTGGACGCCATCCTGGTGGGAATCGAGACAGTCCTTCATGACGACCCCCAGCTCACCACGCGGCTGCCCCGCCAGGGCCAGGACCCCATCCGCATCGTCCTGGACAGCACCTTGCGGATTCCCCTGGCTTCCCGCCTCCTGCACCTAAAGTCGCCGGCCCCCACCTGGGTGGCCTGCACCAACGCGGCTCCCGCTGACAAGATCGGGGCCCTGAAGAAACTGGGAGCGGAAGTCCTGATCTTCCCGGGCCATTCCCGGGATTCGGGAAGAGTGCCCTTACCGGGCCTGATGAAACTTCTGGGCGCCCGGCAGGTGCAAAGCCTGCTGGTGGAAGGCGGCGCCGAGGTCCTGGGCGCCTTCTTCGAGCAGAAATTGGTGAACCAGTTCTTCTTCTTTTTCGCCCCTAAATTCCTGGGTGGCCGCCAGGCCCCCGGCGTCCTGGGGGGTGAGGGCATTGTTCACCTTAAGGACGCCCCCCAGGCCCGGGATTTGGCAATCCGGCGAGTTGGAGCGGATTTATTGATTAAAGGTTATCTATGATAAATCACTCGATAACTGGCGGCTGTGGGCTCACGCCGCAAGAACCTCATTTCCCCTGATAAAAAGTTTGCTTTTTTGAAATATAGTTTTAATATTTATTAGAAAGAAAAAGGGATTTTTGCAGAGGTTCCGGAGGAGACTGAAATGTTCATGTTTATCAAAGAAAATCTCGCCAACATCGCGGCCTTGTTGATCATGCTTACGTATCTCCTGATCATTGCCAACATTGAGATTTTTCAGGATCTCGTCCAGGCCATCGACACGACAATTTTTCAATAGAGTTGGCTCCAGCCGCCATTGGCCAGTGGCGGGGTTGAAACCCCTCCTGACCGCGTTGCCTCGATTCATTGCCTCCGCAGCGGCTCCTTCAGCGCCGCGATGAAGTCACCCACCTCTTTGATGAGTTCCGGCCCCTTGAGCCTGGCCACCCGCTGGACGATGGCGCTGCCCACCACCACCCCGTCCACGTAAGGGGCCAGCCACGCCACCTGCTCCGGGCTGGAGATGCCGAAGCCCACTGCCAGGGGGCATTTCACCAGGCTGCGGACTTGCCGCAAGGCCGCGATCAGCTCCGGCGGCAGCTCCTGCCGGGCCCCGGTGATCCCGGTCACCGAAACATAGTAGAGAAACCCCCGGGTAAGCCGGCCTATCTTTTGAATGCGCCGGTCCCCGCTGGTAGGTGCGGCCAGGAAGATAGCGGCCACCCCGGCCTGGGCCGCGGCCTGCCGCCAGGGTTCCGCCTCCTCCGGCGGCAGGTCCGGGATGATGAAGCCGTCCACTCCCAGGGCCGCGGCCTCCCGGGCGGTGCGCTCCAATCCGTATTGCAGGATGGGATTGTAATATCCCATCAGGATCAAAGGTATTTCCATTTCACGGCGCAACGCCCCCGCCAGCTCCAAGACCTCTTGAAGGTGCACGCCCCTTTGCACGGCGCGATTGCTGGCCGCCTGGATAACGGGGCCGTCCGCCAGTGGGTCGGAAAAGGGAATCCCCAACTCCAGCAGGTCGGCGCCTCTGGCCGCAATCTCCAGGGCCAGGGCCCGGGTGGTGGCCAAATCCGGGTCGCCGGCAGTGATGAAGGGAATGAGGGCGCCCTCGCCTTTGGCCTTAAGCCGCTTGAATACCCGATCAATCCGCGTCACCGGACACCTCCAGGGCCTCGGCCACCGCCTCGACATCCTTGTCGCCGCGGCCCGAGAGATTGACGATAATCAGGTCATCCGGGGAATATTCGGGCGCCAACCGCTTCAGATAGGCCACCGCGTGGGCGCTCTCCAGGGCCGGCAGGATGCCCTCGGTCCGGGACAGCAGTTGAAAACCCGCCAGGGCCTCGGTATCGCTCACCGCCACATATTCGGCCCGGCCCGCATCCTTGAAATGGGAGTGCTCCGGGCCGACCCCGGGGTAATCGAGCCCCGGCGCCAGCGAATGGGCTTCCTGGATGTTGCCCCAGGGATCCTGCAGGAGATAACTGAAGGCGCCGTGCAGCACCCCGACGCTGCCGGCCACCAGGGTGGCGGAGTGCTGCCCGCTGCCCAGGCCGTGGCCCGCGGCCTCCACCCCGATAAAGCGCACCGCGTCGTCTCTAAAGGCATGAAACAGGCCCATGGCGTTGCTGCCGCCTCCCACGCAGGCCACCAGGCATTGGGGCAGACGGCCGGTGAGCCTGTGCAACTGGGCCTTGGCCTCCCGGCCGATGACGGCCTGGAAATCCCGGACGATCATGGGATAAGGGTGCGGCCCGCCCACGGAACCCAGGACATAGTGGGTGTGGCGCACGTTGGTGACCCAATCCCGGATGGCGTCGTTCATGGCATCCTTCAGGGTGCGGCTGCCGGACTCCACCGGGATCACCCGGGCGCCCAGGAGGCGCATGCGGATCACGTTGAGCCGCTGCCGCCGAATATCCTCCGTGCCCATGTAGATGTCGCACTCCAGCCCCAGCAGGGCGGCTACCGTGGCGGTGGCCACCCCGTGCTGGCCGGCCCCGGTTTCGGCAATAATCCTTTTCTTCCCCATGCGGCGGGCCAGCAGCCCCTGGCCCAGGGTGTTGTTGATCTTGTGGGCCCCGGTATGAGCCAGGTCCTCCCGCTTGAGGTAAATCCGGGGGCCTCCCAGGGCTTCGGTCAGATGCCGGGCGTGATACAAGGGCGTGGGCCGGCCCACGTAATCCTTGAGATACCAGGACAACTCCTCCCGAAATTGCCGCTCCCTGCTGATCCGGTGATAGGCCGCCTCCAACTCCAAAAGGGCCGGCATCAGGGTCTCCGGGACAAACCGGCCCCCATACCGCCCAAACCTGCCATGCCGATCCGGTAACAATTGAACCTCCTTTGTTCGAATGACTACTGACTACTGGCTACTTTTTCAAAAAAGGCCCTCAGCTTCTCCGGGTCCTTCTTCCCCGGGGCGGCCTCCACCCCGCTGGCCACGTCCACCGCGCCGGGCCGGGCCTCCTCGATGGCCCGGGCCACGTTGGCCGGGGTGAGACCGCCGGCCAGGACGATGGGGCCGAAGTGCTGCGCCTGCCGGGCCAGCTTCCAGTCGAAGGTCTCTCCGGTGCCCCCCGCCTGCCCAGCCTTGTAGGTGTCCAGGAGAAAGGCCTGCACCACGCCCCGGTACGCTGCCAGGGCCCCCAGGGAGGTTTCGTTTTCGATCCGGAATCCCTTGAGCACCCGTCGTCCCAGGCTCAAGCAGTACTCTGGCGATTCCCGGCCATGGAGCTGGACCCAATCGAGGCCCAACCGGGCCGCCAGTTCCCGCACCACTGCCGCTTCTTCGTCGACGAAGACCCCGACGCTCAGGACCAGGGGCGGCAGTTGCCGGATAATCTCCCGGGCCGCCTCCGGCGCCACCCGGCGAGGGCTGGCGGGATGAAAGATGAACCCGAGGGCGTCCGCTCCCAACTCCGACGCCAGCCGGGCGTCTTCAGGATTGGTGATGCCGCAGATTTTGATGCGAACCATTGAAACACTCTTGTTTAAAGGGGTGAAAAATTGGACGATTTGTTAATTTTCTCTTCATTTATTAATTTGGTAAATTCTTGGAAATAAAACCTTGACCTATCCTCATCACCTAAAGCGACATCCAGAATTACCTGAAGCATTAATATTGGCCCTGTAATTATTTCAGATTCATTGATTTCCTTATCAGCAAAATCTTCATCAGTTGGTATTTCCACATTTGCTATCCACCATACTTCAATCTTATTTAATAGAGCAATCAAATCCTTGAATGCTTCAAGAAATCGCAATTCAATACCTTTAGTTATAAGATATTTAAGCTCGTGAGCCAATTCGTTTCTGCATGACTTTATGACTGTAAATCTATCTAAATCAGTGCTATCAATAACCCCATTTTCTTTATACCATGACAGTGATGAATAGATGGGACTCTTGTTACGATTAAGAATTTCGTCCCTATATTTTTCGCTTACGTTTGGTTCACCTTGATTCCATTCCGTCGCAAAAAATTCTTTTGGTCGATCAATGATACTGTCTTTCAATATTTCAAAATATGCAATGTAGATTGATGCCAAAATAAGATTTTGGCGCAAAACATCTGGGTTTAAAAACTCCTCCCAGGCCAAACGAGTTTTCTTTTCCATTTATTTTTCTATAAACTCCCGCAACCTCTCTCCGGGGTTAGGTGAGGTCACCAGCGCCTCCCCGATGAGAAAGGCGTGAATGCCCGCAGCCTGGTATCTTTCGACCTCGGCCCGGCTCTTCAGGCCCGAGGCAGCCACCAGGGTCACCCCCGGCGGCGCCAGGGGCGCCAGCTCCAACGCCCGGTCCGGGAACAGGCGCAGGGTGTGCAAGTCCCGGGAATTGATCCCGATCACCCTGGCCCCGACGTCCAGGGCGGCGGCCATCTCCGCTGCGGTGTGCACCTCCACCAGGGCCTCCAACCCGAGGGAATGCGTCAAGGCCAGCAAGGCCCGGAGCCCCTCGGGGCTCAGAAGGCTGACGATGAGCAGCAGGGCGTCGGCCCCCAGGGCGGCGCTCTGGTAAACCTGAATCTCCTCCAGAATGAAATCCTTGCGCAGGATGGGGAGCCGGATCAGCGCCCGCAGGCTCGGGATGAATTCGGGATCGCCTTTAAAAAAAGAGACCTCGGTGAGCACGGAGATGGCCGCCGCCCCGTTCTCCTGATAGCTTAGGGCTAACTCCCGCGGGTCCCAGTGCATGGCAAACTCCCCTTTGGCAGGCGATGCCCGCTTCACTTCGGCAATGATGGCGGGACCGGGGCGGCCCGAAAGGGCCGCTTGCAGGCTGAAACACGCCGGCCGCCGGCCAATCGCCGCCCGGAATTGCGTAATCCCCCCCGCTTCCTGCAGGCGCTGGCTCTCAGCCTTCTTCATCTCGACGATTTTTGCCAGAAAATCCATGGTCTTCTGCCATCAGCAGAGAGCGTTCAGCTTTCAGCCAGAAAATCTAAGCAGCCTTGGTGGCACAGGCGTCCCGCCTGTGCTTTATCCGGTGCCCCAGGTACACCATACCGGGTGCCAGGCGCAGGGCGGAGTCTCACGCGCCATTATTGGCGCCTGCGTCGCCCTCCTACCCCTCACGCCTCAAAGCTCCTGCTCTTGGCAATCAAGTCCTCCAGTTTTTTTAGGGCCTTGCCGGAGCGAATAGTCTGCCGGGCAAGTTCGAGGCCCTGGGGAAAATCCTGGGTCAAACCCGCGGCGATGTAGGCCGCGGCGGCGTTCAGGGCCACCATGTCTTCCCGGGGTCCACCCTCCCCTGCCAGCACGGCGCGCACGATGCGGGCGTTCTCAAAGACGTCGCCGCCCTTGATCTCCGCCAGGGTGGCCCGTTTAAGGCCGAAGTCCTCCGGCGCGATATCGTAGGTGCGCACCATGCCGTCCCGGAGCTGGCTCACCCGGGTGGGGCCGACGATGCTGATTTCGTCATAAGAGCCTTCGCCGTAGACCACAAAGGCGCTCTTGCCCCCCAGCATCCCCAGCACCTGGGCCAGCGGCTCGGTGAGCCGGGCCTCGTAGACCCCCAGCACCTGGACGTTGGCGTTGGCCGGATTGGTGAGCGGCCCCAGGATATTGAAGATGGTGCGGATGCCGATCTCCCGCCGGGGGCCGATGGCGTAGCGCATACTCCCATGGAGTTGCGGGGCGAAGAGAAAGCCGATGCCCACCTCCAGGATGCACCAGGCCACCTGCTCCGGGGTGAGGGAGAGATTGATCCCCAGGGCCTCGACGACATCCGCGGAGCCGCAGCGGGAGGAGACGGCCCGGTTGCCGTGTTTGGCCACCTTGAGCCCGGCCCCGGCCACCACGAAGGCGGTGGTGGTGGAGACATTGAAGGTGGAAGTGGCGTCGCCGCCGGTGCCGCAGGTATCCACCACCGTCTCCCGATCCACGTTGATTTCGTCCCGGTCCAGGCCGATGAGACCGTCGGAAATGGGAATACGGGTGGCTTGGGTTCGCATCACCCGGGCCGCCGCGGTGATCTCCGCCAGCGTCTCCCCCTTCATGCGCAGCGCGGTAATAAAGGAGCCGATCTGGGCCTCGGTGGCCTCGCCGCTCATGATAATCTCCATGGCCCGGGTCATCTCCGCTTCCTTCAAATCGTGCCCGTGAACCACTTGGTAAATGACTTCTTTCAGCATCCTTTAGTCCTGTAAGGGGCTATTTTATCCTGGTGTAAATGGCCGCCAGGGCGATGGGCGCCAGGACCCAACCCATGATTTTTTCCAGGTGCCAATAGGCCCAGACAGAGTCCGCAGAAATGCCCGGCTGGAAAGCCCTGGCCACCCCCAAATCGACTCCGGGCAGAAACCGGTCCAGACTTACGGCCAATCCATCCCATAAGGGCTGGCCGGCGGCGTGGAAGAGCAGCCAGCCCAGCAGCACCAGGACCAGGGCCGGCCACAAGGTGCGGGCGGGTTTCCGGCCAAAGCCCGCCGGCCAATCCCAAAAAATCTTGGTAAGCCACCTGCCCGGGTGCCACCAGGGCAGCTTTCCCAATTCCCGGCGCTTGCCGGTGATAAAGGCCTTGTCGGCCCATTTCCTCAGGCCGCCGCGCTCAAAAAAGGCGTCCAGGTGCCCGTAATTCTGGGCATTGAAGCGACTGCAGCTCAGCCAATCCAGCAGTTCCCTCCATTGTTCCGCCTTATGGGGGTCTCTCCTGGTGGTGAGGCTCTGATAAGTCAGCCCATCCAGATAGACTCTTTGCTGGCCGTCCAGCGATGGCGGCCATTCAGGTTCTACGAGTTGGAGATGGTAAAGCGAGGCGTCGCGCCAATCGGCCTCATCCTTGATGGCCAACCTGACCAACTGGGACGGGCCTTGGACCTGCAAACTCCTCGCTTCAAATCTTTTTATCTCAATATTTAAAATAGTTAATCGATGCGCGATCCTGGTGCGGTTCAGGACAATCTCCTCCAGCGGCAGACCGCCGACGGAGAGCGGGTGCAGGCCCCGAATTACCAGGTCGGTTAGCTGGGCTTCCTTCATCACCAGCCCGCCGAAGAAAATGGTGCCAATGAAGAAGGCCCCCTGCCCTACTTTGAGGCCGGTGAAAATAGTGCTTTCGCTCTTAAAGATGGCCTGGTCGGCATTAAAGACCTCGCCCACCTCCAGCCGGGTAAAATTGGCCGGACCTATAAACAAGGTTTTAAAGGACTTGAGCCCGCCGAAGGGATCGAGAAAGAAGTTTTTCTTCACCTCCATTCCGGTGAAATACGCCGATCCGGCAAAAATGGCACCGCTGGCGTGGAAACTGCGGCCCACCTGCACGGCCTCGAAATCGCTGATGTGTCCTAAAAATTGGGCCTTATCCGCCCGCAGCTCCCCGCCGATCACCGCCCCCCGAAAATTGACGCCGCTGCGAAAGGTAGCAGCCAGTTGGTGGCCGGATTTTTCCAGGGGATCCAGGTAACAATCCCCCGCCACTTTGGCGAGGACAAAGCTCACCAGCCCATGGAAATCGCAGCCCTGAAAGAAGGCATCATGGCCCACCTGCATGCGGATAAAGCTGACTTTATGGTTGGGAGCTAGGAACTTCGCCCCCTGCGCCACGAATTGGCCCTTGATGTCGGCGCTGCCAAAATCCGCCGGCCCGTGAAATTCAGCTTCATCGAAAAAAGCGCCCTCACCCACACGAAGCCCGCTAAAGTCGGCTCCCTGATCTTCAGCCAGGAACTTGGCCCCTTGCGCAGCGAATTGGCCGTCGATGCCGGCAGCAGCAAAATTCACCAGCCCGCTAAATACCGTATCTCTACAAAACATGCTTCCCGCAACTTGCAAACGCTGAAAATCTGCGCCCTTAAGAAAATATGAGCCATCTACAGACAAATGATAATTGAAAAAGGCATCCCTAATGACAAAAAATTCTTGGAACATACAGTCGTGAAACGCAACCGCAACAGCCATCTGGGAATTCTCCAGGTCGAGCGGCTCCTCGATAACCGCGTGCCTTATCCGCAACCCCCGGCGGTGAATCTGCGCCCCCGGCAAATCCCCGGTTAACAGCTCTTCCAGGAACCTGGCCCGCAGGCGCCGCCCTTCCTCCGCGCCGCCGAACTCCTGCTCCAGGTCGGCAATCTCCCCGGCGGCCGCCTGTTTCAGGACAAACTGCTCCTGCGGGGTGAGGGGCGAGCCGTCGCTGAGTTTTATTTCAGTTTTCGGGTCCATGGGGATTCTATCTTTTTATAAATACTTGCTTTTGCAAATCTTTTTATGGTGGGGCGGCCGTCCCTGGCCGCCCGGAATTAGGTTGGCGGGCGGGGACGCCCGCCCCACAGAGGCCCGCCCCTCCTGCCGGCGAGGGGGTGACCCAGGGTGAGAGGGAATTAATCGCTCTCTCCCCCGGTTAAATAAATATGGCACCGGATTTATGAAATCGAGTGCCAGGCAACTCAAGGCCAGCGCCTAGCCGTCACTCTCGATCTTCCAGTCCGATTTCGAAAGGCGCCGCCGCCCTCTCGGCCAAGACCTTGGCGCCCGCGGCCAGTCCGGCCTCCAGAGCCCGCTCGTTCATTTCCCGGCTGGCGGCCGGCACCCGGGCCAGAACCGCGGCCTTCAGGGCTTCCCGGGAGACCGCGCCGGTGATGGCCGCCAGGGCCCCCAAGGCCACGATGTTGGCCATCAATTCCCTGCCAGCCTCCCGGGCCAGGCGGGTAAAGGGGATGGAGAGCGCCCCCGACTCCGGCACCTCCCGCACCAGGTCGGCGTCCACCAGCAGCACCCCCCCCTCTTTCAGGTCACCCAGAAAAACGTCCAGGGACTTCTGGTTCAGGGCGAGCAGCACGTCGGGCCGGATGGCCTTGGGGTAATCGATTTCCGCGTCACTGATGACCACCTCCGCCTTGGAGGCGCCCCCCCGGGCTTCGGGGCCGTAACTCTGGGTCTGGCAGACGAACTTGCCGTCATAAATCCCGGCGGCCTCCGCCAGGATTACCCCAGCCAGCACCAACCCCTGGCCGCCGGAGCCGGCCAGCCGAATCTCATAGCGCATTGCCATAATTTGGGCTCAAAGGTCGAGGTTATCAGTTCAACGTTCAAGGTTCAAAGATTTGCGGTTTGAGTTTAGAGGGTTGCGGTTTAGGCTTCCCTCTTAAAGCCGCCCGGGCCGCGACCTGGATGCGCCGGTATTCCTCGGTATAGATGGGCAGCTCGCGGTCCACCAGGACGCCGATGGTGATCTTGCCCGCCAGTTCCTCCGGGCTCATGGTGGCGGCCTTCTCCACCCGCACCGCCATCTCCTTCTGAGCCCGCATCATCTCCACCGGGCCGCCCTTCTTGTTCTTAGAGCCGAACTGGGTGTGGCAATGGCTGATGACCTCCACCACCGCAAAGCCCCCCTTCCTGATGGCCTGTTCCATCAATCGGTCCAGCAGGGTGACGTGGTACACCGTGCCCCGGCCCACCATGGCGGCGCCCGCGGTCACCGCCATCTCGCTGATGGAGAAGGCGTGTTCGATATGCCCGAAGTGAGCAGTTGCCGACCAGGCCCCGTAAGGGGTGGTGGGAGAATGCTGCCCGCCGGTCATCCCATAGATATTGTTGTTGATGATAATGGCCGTCAGGTCGAGGTTGCGCCGGGCCGCATGGATGAAATGATTGCCGCCGATGGCGGTGGCGTCGCCGTCCCCCATGACCACGATGACCTTGAGCTTGGGGTTGGCCAGCTTGACGCCGGTGGCAAACGTCAGGGCCCGGCCGTGCGTGGTGTGCAGGGTATTGAAATCGACGTACACGCTGATGCGCCCGGAACAGCCGATGCCCGAAACCAGGACGATCTCATCCTTGGTGTAGCCAATGGCGTCGATGGCCCGGATCATGGACCCCAGGACGATGCCGTTGCCGCACCCCGGACACCAGACATGGGGGAACTTCTTCTCGTGGCGCAGGTATTTGTGAATCAGTTTGGTGACATCTTCGGCCATTTTCAGATCTCATTCCCTTGTGTCATGGTAGCCGCAGGCTTTAGCCGGCGCTGCTTCTCCACCAGTTATGGTATCCTCAGGTAATTGCCATCCAGCAGCACCCCTGGCTTCAGGTAATCCCGGCATTGGCTGTCGGCATTGCGGATAAGCGCCTTATTGCCTGAGAAGGTTATCGTCAATTTGCAGCCACCAGTCTGATAGGTAGCTGTCTTGCCCTGCAAATCAGCCACGCCCATCATCGAGCCGTTGAAATCACCTTCCTCGACATAGAGAGTGAATTGCAGTGCTCCGACGCCTTTCAACTCGTTGACTGACAGGCGGCGCAGATTGCCCTTCTCCCGGAGTTCATAGACTCCGGAAACCTCGGCTCTCGCGGCGGAGATTATGCACAGGCTCAGGACTGCCGCCAGCGTTATTATCAACCCTGGCCGGCTTCTATCTATCATCGCCGGTACTTCCCTTTATGCCTTCCTAGAGACCCCAAGGAACTCGACGCTACATTTTCACTAGCCGCTCCATGATCTCGTCCGGCGTAATCAGATTGCCGTCGATCCGATTCAGGGCCTCCACCCTGGTCAGACCCTGGTTGATCCTTTTTACCTCCCGGGACATCTGGCCCATATTGAGCTCCGGCACCAGGACGGCCCGCACCTGGCGCAGCAGCGGCTCCAGATGCCGCCGGGGAAAGGGCCAGAGGGTGATGAGTTGCAGCAGTCCGGCCTTGATCCCCCGCTCCCGGGCCTCGATCACGGCCCGCCGGGCGCTGCGGGCCACCGAGCCGTAGGCCACCACCAGGATCTCGGCGTCCGCCGTCTGCTCCTCCTTAACCATCTGGATGTCGTGGAAGTGCTGGGTAATCTTGCGGAACAGGCGTTCCAAAAAAGGCACGATCTCGTCGGGGCGTTCCGTGGGGTAACCCCGCACGTCATGGATCAGACCGGTAACGTGGTAGCGGTAGCCGTCCCCGAAGATGCCCATGGGGGGCACCCCGCTGGCGGTGTCGGCGTACGGGAGGTACCATTCCGGCGGCATGTCCGGACGCACCCGGTCTACCACCTCGAGGGGCGTCTCCGGCGGCAGCACCAGCTTCTCCCGGGTGTGGCCCACCACTTCATCGCTCAAGATGATCACCGGGGTCCGGTATTTTTCCGCCAACGAGAAGGCCTTGACCGTGAGCTCGAAGCACTCCCGGGTGGTGGAGACCGCCAGGACGATGATGGGGTGGTCCCCATGGGTGCCCCAGCGGGCTTGCTGCACGTCCCCCTGGCTGACGTGGGTGGCGAGTCCCGTGGAAGGCCCGCCCCTCATGACGTTGACGATAACCGCGGGCACCTCGGCCACGCAGGCGAACCCCAGGTTCTCCTGCATCAGGGAAAACCCCGGGCCGCTGGTGGCGGTCATGGCCTTGGCCCCGGCCAGGGAGGCGCCGATAACCGCTCCCATGGAGGCGATTTCATCCTCCATCTGAATAAAGGTGCCGTCCACCGCGGGCAAACGGTAGGACATGACTTCGCTGATCTCCGTGGCCGGGGTGATGGGATAGCCGGCAAAAAACCGGCAGCCGGCATAGAGGGCGCCCTCTACCATGGCTTCGTTGCCTTGCAGCAGTCTGGCCTTGCCGGGGGTTCCGCCGTTCATGGTTTCTCTCCCATCCAGCTCGCCAAAGTCATTCCGTTTCCTCCGTCACTGCCTTTTTGGCAACCAGCTCCTTGACGCAGATGGCAAAGTCCGGACAATGGAGTTCGCACCAGCGGCAGCCGTTGCAACGCTCAGGACTCTTCACCCGCGGCGCCCCCCGTGCGTCCATCTCCAGGCACTGCCGGGGGCAAAAGGCGGCGCAGATGCCGCAGGACTTGCACCAGTCCCGAAAGATGTCGATTTCATACTGCGGCTGGGGCTTTTCGGGAGGTTCCAGTCCGGCCGGCCCCTTCTTAGACTCTAAGGTCTGATTTGCCTCGATTTGCGAATCCTTATCCATATCCATTCCCTAGTGCCTGCCTAATTGCCAAAAATCCGGGGAACCATACTGCCCTCAGCCCCGGCTGCGCTTCTTAAAATTACGCAGCAGATTGATGCCTTCGGGGGTCATGATGGACTCGGGATGAAACTGCACTCCGAAGATGGCGTATTCCCGGTGGCGCAGCCCCATGATCTCCCCCACCGCGGTCTGGGCCGAAACTTCAAGACAGGGGGGCAGGCTCTCCCGCTCCACGATGAGAGAATGGTAACGGGTAGCCTCAAAGGGAGACGGAACGCCCTGGAAAATATCCCGCCCGTCATGATAAATGAGGGAGGTCTTGCCGTGCATCAGCCGGGTGGAGCGGATGACCCGGCCCCCGAAGGCCGCGCCCAGGGCCTGGTGTCCCAGGCACACGCCCAGGATGGGAATCCGTCCGGCAAAATGAAGGATGGCCGCCATGGAAATCCCCGCTTCGGTGGGAGAGCAGGGTCCTGGGGAGATTACCAGCCGGTCCGGCTTGACCGCCTCAATTCCCTCCAGGTCTATCTGGTCATTGCGGAAGACCTGGACCTCCTCTCCCAACTGGCCGAAATACTGCACCAGATTATAGGTGAAAGAGTCATAGTTATCTATCATTACTAACATATGCGGCTCAGTGAGCATTGAGCAGTGAGCAGAAAATGCAACTTCTCTCCGCTGACCGCAAACTGATCAGACCTTTGGATCATTTTCTTTACTTATCACATTCCCTTAGGCAATGAACAATAACGATTGAGCTGAAAACCATACTGCTCACTGCTTACTGCTCACTGCTCACTGTTTCCTATGCCAGCCCCTCGTCGGCCCGCTCCAGGGCCTGCATCAGGGCCATGCCTTTATTCACCGTCTCCTGGTATTCCCGGCCCGGGTCGGAATCGGCCACGATGCCTGCGCCCACCTGCAAATAGACCTGTCCGCCATGGACGGCAAAGCTGCGGATGGTGATACAGAAGTCGAGGTTGCCCCCGAAGCCCAGGTAACCCACCGCTCCGGCGTAAGGCCCCCGGCGGGTGGGTTCCAGTTCCTCGATAATTTCCATGGCCCGCACCTTGGGAGCGCCGGCGACGGTGCCCGCGGGGAAGGTGGACCTGAGGACGTCCAGGCCGTCGCAGCCCGGGGCCAGCTCGCCCTCCACCTGGGAGACAATGTGCATCACGTGGGAGTAGCGCTCGATGCTGAAAAGCTCCGGCACCCGGATGCTGCCGATTTTCGCCACCCGGCCCACGTCGTTGCGCCCCAGATCCACCAGCATCAGGTGTTCGGCCCGCTCCTTGGGATCTGCCAGCAGTTCCGCCTCCAGCTCCCGGTCCGCCGCCTCGTCGGCTCCCCGGGGGCGGGTGCCGGCGATGGGCCGATAGGTGATGCGGCCTTCCTCCAGGCGCACCAGAATCTCCGGGGAAGCCCCCACCAGCTGTAGGTCCCCATGGTCCAGGTAGAACATGTACGGTGAGGGATTGATGATGCGCAAGGCCCGGTACAGGTCCAGGGGATCGTGGCGCAACGGCGTCTGAAAGCACTGGGACAGCACCACCTGGATCACGTCTCCGGCGGCGATATATTCCTTGGCCCGCACCACCATGGCCTCGAAGTTCTCCCTGGTAATGTTGGAACTGAGCGCTCCCGAAGGCTTTGGGAGGGAGGGCAGGCCCCGTGGCACCGGCTGTCCCAGGCGCTCGATGAGGACCTCGATGGCCTTCAGCGCCCCCTCGTATTGGGACTTCAGGGAAACCTCAGGGTCCAGGCGCACCAGGCTCATAACCTTGATGGTTTGGCGCAGGTTGTCAAAAATCAGGAGATTGTCGGCTAACATCAGCCTGGCTTCAGGCATGGGGCCCGGCGGGGTCAACTCCGGCAGCCGCTCGATATACCGCACCATGTCGTAGCCCAGATAACCCACCAGCCCCCCCCAAAATCGGGGCAGTCCCGGAGCGGCCACAGCCCGCAAGTCCGCCAGCAACCGGCGCAAGTGCTCAAAGGGATCGGCGCCGGCCTCCAGCAGCAAAACCTCCTCCCGCCCCTGGCGGCTGATGGTGACGCGGCCGTCCTGCACCTGAAAGAGCACCGAGGGGTTGAGTCCCAGAAAACTGAAGCGTCCCCACTTCTCGCCGCCCTCCACACTTTCCAGCAGATAGGAACACCCGTGGCCCCGCAACTTCTTATAGGCGGAAACCGGAGTCTCCAGGTCCCCCAGGATTTCCCGGTAGACCGGAATGAGGTTGCCCTGCCGGGCCAGGTCGCTGAAGGTGGCAAAATCCGTTTGCATCATGTCCGCTCCGTCTCTTGATCTAATATTTAATCCAGATAATCGCCGTAAACCAGAGGAAAAATAATTATTTTTGTGTTTTGCCTGACTGGTGGTCAAAGAGCGGCGCCAGCGGCGGTTGGCCGCGGTAATAAAAAAGCCGCGTCCCTAATGGGCCACGGCTTTAAAAGCGCCAAAAACCGGGGCCCCTCTCGCGAGGGGCCCCCAAAATATCTTTCACTTGCTGGAGACGCACCTCACGAGACCGTCATCACCCGCCACCAGCACCAGCTTTTCGATAATCTCTTCATAAATTTCATATATCTCATTTCTCCAAGAGGGTCAATAATTTTTCATGCAACGGGCCATTACTGCACAGAATATTAGGCGAGTAGAGGTCGTAAGGACCGCCGCTGAAGTTGGTGAGGCGGCCGCCGGCTTCGCTGATGAGCAGCAGGCCGGCGGCGGTGTCCCAGGGTTTGAGGTGCTCTTCATAGAAGGCATCGATGCGGCCGCAGGCCAGATAACTCATGTCCAGGGCGGCGGCGCCGGCCCGCCGCAACCCCTGGACCGCCCCCAGGATGCGCGAGAGCCGGGCCAGGGTCTCCGGCAGCCTCTCCCGGATGTCGTAGGGAAAGCCGGTGGCCACCAGGGCCCGGTCCAGGCGGTCAATGCCGGAAACCTGGATGGCCCGGCCGTTCAAGAGGGCACCCTGGCCACGTCTCCCCTCAAAGAGCTCATCCCGCATGGGGTCGTAGACCACCCCGTATTCGAGGCGCCCCTCCACCTCCAGGGCGATGGACACGCAGAAGGCCGGAAAGCCGTGGGCGAAGTTGACCGTGCCGTCCAGGGGGTCGATGATCCAGCGGCAGGGCCGCGGCTCAGAGGCCGGGTGCGGGGACGCCTGGGGTCCAGGTCCCTCGCCCCCTCCTGCGGCTGCCGTTTCCTCCGCCAGGAAGCCATGATCCGGAAAAATCCGGCGGATCAGGGCAACGATCAGCTCCTGGGATTGCAGATCGCTCTCCGTAACCGGGTCGATAGCCCCCTTGTAGGTTATCCGGTGGGGTTTAGAGTAGTTCAGGCGCAACAGGGCTCCGGCGGCCAGGGCCGCCTGCCGCCCGGTACTGACTATCTGCTCCCACATATCGTTATTCAATTGCACCCGAACGCCCTTTTCTGCGAGGCCAGAAAGCCTGCCCATCGCCGTATTAATTTCCGTTCTCAAGAGAAATGGTGGGCAGTGCCCACCCTACACTTTAATAAGCCGTAACCGGGTTTTGCATTTGCTGATTGCTGATAGCTGAACGCTGACCGCTTTTTCAATCGACCCGTAGCAACTGAAACCCGGTCTGCGGATCCTTTTTCCGGGAGGCGGCGGTTCCCAGGATCTCCAGGAGCACCACCTCCCCCACCAGCCATACCGCTACCCCGGCCCGGGTGCAGCCCACCGTGCCCTGCCCCTCACGTCCCGTGGCGGCGTGCATGTGCAGCACCGGCTCCCCCGCCTCATTGGGGATCAGGGTTCCCAAAGCCAAAACCTCCTGGGCGCCCCTTAGGGTATGGATCATGGGAACGATGCCTTCCCGGTTGGCTTCCGGTCCCACCACTAGCCGGCTGCCGTCCCCGGCCCCTCCCAGGTAGAATGCCAGTCCATGATCGATCTTTTGCTCCCGGGCAAATTTCTCGATACTGTCATTAAGCTGCTCGCCCTCTTCCAATCGCAAAACGAAGATACGTCCCAGCCGCCCTTCGCTGAATTGCATATTAACTCCTTATCGTGATGTTCCCATGGGACTCCCAGCCAGGCCCGCAGATCGGCCCCTGGCCGGCGCCCCTTTAGCCGGACTGCCCTTATACAAGACTACCGGTCCTTGCCACAACTTCTTCAAGCTTTCCTCTTGACCGGTTTCCTGGTTTTAACCTTCCGGCTGGATTTGCGGGCCGGCTGCCGCCGTTCCGCCTGCACCGGGGTAAAATAGTTGACCGTGACCAGGCCGATGAAAAAACCCCCCAGGTGGGCCAACCAGGCCACCGGACCCCCTTGCCGCAGGCCGTAAAATTGCAAAACCAGCCAAAGCCCCAACAAGGCATAGGCCGGGATGGCCACCATCTCCGGCCGCAGGCGGAATAGTATGAGGGTGTGGATGGGGGATTGGGGCAATCGCCTCAGATAGCCGCCCAACACCCCGGCGATGGCGCCACTGGCCCCAATCAAGGGGGCGCGCAGTTGCGACCACCCCATCACGTGGAAGAGCCCGGCAAAGAACCCGCAAAACAGATAAAAGGCCAGAAAGCGCCCGTGGCCCAGGTCATCCTCCAGGGCCTCTCCGAAGATCCAGAGGAACCACATATTGCCGATGAGGTGGACCCAGCCCCCGTGGAGGAACAGGGAACTGAACATGGTGGGCAGCGCGCTCAAGCCCTGGTGCGAAAATAGCAAGTGCGGCTGGCTCAGTTGGGACGCCACCGCCCCTTTGTGCTGAACGAGGGCCGCGGCTCCCTGCGGTCCCAGCCGCAATTCATAGAGAAAAACCGCCACGTTGACGGCGATCAGACCCAGGGTGACCCATGGCTGGCGCCGCAGTGCCGGCGCCCCGCGGATGGGGAATAGCATAAAGGCTCCGGGGCTCTAGTTTTTAGGCAGAGGGGCCGGGGGAGGCCAAAAGCCCCCCGCCCTAACAAAAAACCGAAAATGCAAAAATCAGCAGTGTCCAACAAGGGTTTGGCGATGAGCCGGGCAAAATCCCTCCGCCCGAACCTAAGGCACGCCCCATTCTACTCCAGCGAGACGGGCCTGTCCAGGGGCGGCGGCCGCGTAGTTGACAAGGGCCGGGGTTTCTAATAAACATTAAGGTATGCCGGTCTCGAAAAAGAAGCTATATATCCGCACCTTCGGCTGTCAGATGAACCACGCCGACTCCCAGCAGATGGCCCGGTATCTGGCGCCGGAATATGAGGTTACCTGCCTGGCCGAAGAAGCGGATCTCTATCTTATAAATACCTGCGCCATCCGGCGCAAATCCGAGGAAAAGCTGAAGAATCTGCTGGGGAGTTTGAAATTCCTGAAAGCCAGGAACCCCCGGCTCATCTTAGGGGTGGGAGGCTGCGTGGCCCAACAGGAAGGGGAACGCCTGCTGGCCGGTGCGCCGCACCTGAACCTGGTCTTCGGCACCCAGACGAGCCGGCGTTTGCCGGAGCTGGTGCGCCGGGCCACCCTGGGCCAGCGTCCCGCGGCGCTGGAGCTGACGCGAGGCCTCCCTGAGCCGCCTGCCCGGGTCTGGTCCCGGGGGCCGGCCCAGACCTTCGTGACCATCATGCAGGGTTGCGACAACTTCTGCACCTATTGCGTGGTTCCCTATGTCCGGGGCCGGGAGGCCAGCCGGGCCCCCGAGGCCATCGTGGCGGAAGTCTCCGGATTCTTAGCCGCCGGCGGCCTGGAAGTCACCCTTTTGGGGCAAAACGTCAACTCCTACGGCCGGGGCCTGCCCACTCCCATCACCTTTACCGGGTTGCTGCGTCGCCTCGCCCAACTTCCGGGGCTGGCCCGGCTGCGCTTTGCCACCTCCCACCCCCGGGACCTGTCCGATGAATTGCTGGCCGCCCTGGGTTCCCTCCCGCCGCTCTGCGAGCATCTGCACCTGCCGGTGCAGTCCGGGTCCAACCGCATCCTCCAGGCCATGAACCGCGGTTATACCAGGGAGGCCTATCTGGAACGAGTGGATCGCCTACGTTTCGCCTGCCCCGAGATTGCTATCTCCACCGATCTGATCGTGGGCTTCCCCGGGGAGACCGAGGCCGACTTTGCCCAGACCCTGGACCTGATGCGGCAGGCGGCCTTTGAACAGGCCTTCTCCTTTAAGTTCTCCCCCCGGCCCCAAACCCGGGCCGCGGACTTCCCAGACCAGGTGCCGGAGGCAGTCAAGGCGGAGCGCCTGGCCCGCTTGCAGGCCCTCCAGGATGAACTCACCCAGGCGGCCAACGCCCGCCTGCTGGGCCAGATTAAGGAAGTCCTGGTGGAGGGTGCCAGCAAAAGGAGCCCCGAGCAGCAGTTCTGCGGCCGCCTCAGGACCAATCAGGTGGTAAATTTTAGCGGACCCCGGCACCTGACGGGGCAACTGACCCGGGTTGCCATCACCTGCTCCCACCCCCATTCCTTGACAGGCTCTTGGACCCAGGGCCATTCTTGGGAGCAGGGGCGGATGTCTGAGGCATACCCATCGCAGGAGGCAACATGTTTAGGGAAATGACCGTTTCCGGATTGACCATTGACCCCTTCACCAATAGCCCCATCATGATTCTCAAGGATGTGGCGTCGGACAAGGCGGTCCCCATCTGGATCGGACTACTGGAGGCCACGGCCATCGCCAGCGAGCTGGAGAACATAAAATTCTCCCGCCCCATGACCCATGACCTGCTGAAAAACATCATGGAGCTCATGGAGACCCAGGTGAGCAAGGTGGAGGTCTGTGACCTTCGGGACAATACCTATTTTGCCCTCATCTACCTTTCCCGGGGGGGCAGCGAAGTGACCATCGACGCCCGCCCCAGCGACGCCATCGCCATAGCCTTGCGCTCCAAGGCCCCCATCTTCGTGGCGGAGGTAGTGATTCAAAAGGCCCGCCGGGTCGACCTTTCGGCCAAAGAGGCCATTACCAGCGACGACGCCAAGAAATGGACCGAGATCCTGGAGAGCCTAGATCCCGAAGACTTCGGCAAATACAAGATGTAACTTCGAATTGTGGGGGCGCACCCAAGTGTCCGGCCTCGATTTCTGAGTTCTGATTCCGGCCCTGACATTAACCGAAAACTGAAAACCGTTTTTTATGATCGACCTGCACACCCACACCCTGAACAGCGACGGCGAACTGCTGCCCGCGGAATTATGGCGCCGGGCCCAGGTTATGGGCTACCGCTACCTCGGAATCACCGACCACGTGGACGCCTCCAACTTCGAGGCGGTCTTCGCCGTTCTCAGGGCCGCGGCCCGGAGCCTCAACCGGGGGGAGGCGCCCATCCTTATTCCCGGCCTGGAATTCACCCACCTGCCCCCTGCCCTCATCGGCCCCCTGACCGCCCAGGCTCGCGCCCTGGGGGTCCCGCTCATCGTGGTGCACGGCGAGACCCTGGCGGAGCCGGTGGCTCCGGGGACCAACCGGGCCGCCCTGGAGGCCGACATCGACATTTTGGCCCACCCGGGCCTCATCACCCCGGAGGAGGCGGCCCTGGCCCGGGAACGCTCCGTTTTCCTGGAGATCTCAGCCCGCAAAGGCCACTGCCTGGCCAACGGCCACGTGGCCCGCATCGCCCTGGAGGTGGGCGCTTCCCTGATCCTCGATACCGACGCCCACGCCCCCGGAGACCTCATCAGCCGCCAGCAAGCAGAACGGCTGGCCCGGGGCGCCGGCCTTACGGAGACGGCCGTCCGCAACCTCTTCGCCGACGCTCAAGACCTGGCTCAGCGTCTGGCGGCGGAGTAGGTAATCCCCCAATAAAATGATTTGGGGGAACCCCGCTTTTCTAGAAAAAGCGAGATTCCCCCAAACCGCCTTCCGGAAAAATAGCTATTTGGCGCCCCCGACGTCCTGCCTGCGCCCCGCCTCGATGGCTCCGGATCAGCGAACCGCCTGAAACACCAAGACGGAAGGATCGCTCGTGTTGGCCAGGCCCAACCCCGGCGTCAGCTTCAGGCTCCAGCGATGTGCCCCAATGACCACCGAATAGATCATGCCCTCCGGATCGAAGACCTTCCAGGTTCCGCTTTGACCTTCCGAGGTGTGCACGGTGCCGTTGGCCGCAAGGTGAATCGAGATATTGTTATTAAAGTTCCAGTCCGGAGGATAGACCATCACGGCGTAGGTGCCGACAATGGGGTCTGAGCGGGGCCCGGCGGCTGCGCCGCCAAAGTCGAACCCCTCCCCGCTGGCGCTCACGGTGTAGTCGCCCCCCATGCGCACGAGGCAGGTCCCGTTCACACGAAGCTCTAATACTGCCGATCCCGGGCCTGGGAAGGTTGCCGGCATCACTAGCTGAGCGAGGGTGCCATTGGAGGTCAGGGTGCGTGAGGTAGTCCAGCCGTTTCCGTGAATGATCACCTCGACCGTACAGTTCGTGGGATTGCCGAACAGACCCATGGACGTAAAACCGACGCTGAGCTTGCCGGGGCCTTTTCTGTATCTGAAAGACCAGTAATTCGGGCCCACCATGCAATCGAGCTTGCCACGGTTCTCACCCGCCAGCAGCGGGGTGGGCGCCCGGGGATTCAGTGATTGTGCGAAGGCGGACAGGCAGAGCGCGATGGCAAGGGCCGCACCGATGATCACGGACACAATATTCCTGGCCTTCCAAATACTTGGACCGCGTTTACTGCTCATCGTCTTTTCTCCTTCACTAAGATTTGGTTAAGGGACTAGTATTTCTCAGATCTTGTGCGGCGAGGATAGCACAAAGTTCCCTCAAATCCCACCCCCGCTTAAAAAAAAGGCAAAATTTCCATAGAAAAGCTTGATATGGCAATAGGCGGCGTAATTAGATAAAATATTTGCAGGAGAACATCCGGTGGCGCCCCTTTCCCTGCCCAATCTCAAGCGCTTCAGTTTAAACGTGCTGGGATTCTTTCTGCCCCGCTTTTGCCTCTTCTGTGGGGCCGCGGTGGGGGAGGCCGCGGCGCAGGCGGTCTGCCCGGAGTGCGAGGCCCAGATCGAGTGGGTGCAGAGCCCCTTGTGTCTCTGCTGCGGCCGGGTCTTTACGGCCCGGGAGGGCGATGACCGCCTCTGTGGAGACTGCGCCACAGAGACACCCCCCTATGACCGGGCCCGGGCCGCTGCTCTCTATGAGGGGCCGGTGGCTGCGGCCATCAAGGGCTTCAAGTTTTCCGCCCAGATGACCTTCCTGCCGGTTCTGCAAAGCTGGCTGAACCACCCGGAGTGCCAGGAGATGGTAGCCTGCGCCGACCTCCTGGTGCCGGTGCCGCTGCACCCCCGCCGCCTCAAGGCCCGGGGCTTCAACCAGTCCTGGCTTTTGGCCCGGGGATTCAAGGGCGCGGCCCTGGGCCGGGAGGTCCTCACCCGGGTGCGCTACACCGTGCCCCAGGTGGGGCTCAAGCCCAAAGAGCGCCGGGCCAACGTCCGGGCCGCCTTCAGCGTCTCCCACCCCGAAGAGGTCCAGGGAAAGAACGTTCTCCTCATTGACGATCTTTACACCACCGGTTCCACAGTCAAGGAATGCGCCCTGGCGCTGCGCCGGGCCGGGGCCGCCAGGGTCGAGGTCCTCACGGTGGCCCGGGTGAAGCAGGAATAACGATCTTTTTGGGAGGACATTTTTGCCTGACTGCGACAGCGGCCACAAGGTGGCGACCCGGGAGGCGGCGGCTCGCTGGGTTCGGGAGCAGCAAGCCCAGGGGCAGCGGGTGGTCTTCACCAACGGGGTCTTCGAACTCCTCCATCCCGGCCACGTGGCCTACCTGGAGCAGGCCCGCTCACTGGGGGAGGTTCTCATCGTCGGGGTGAATACCGATGCCTCGGCGCGCCGCCTAAACAAAGGCCAGGGGCGGCCCCTCACCCCGGAGGGCGACCGGGCCCGGGTCCTGGCGGCCCTGGCCTGTGTGGACCGGGTGGCGCTCTTCGCTGAGGACACCCCCCTTGAGCTGATCACCCTTCTGAAGCCGGACATCCTGGTAAAGGGCGGGGATTATCAATTAAGCCAAATTGTGGGCCGGGAGGTCGTCCTGGCCCGGGGCGGCCAGGTCTTAACCCTGCCCTTCGTCCCGGGCTATTCCACCACGGCTTTGCTGCAACGCCTCCGCAAATAGCAGTGGGGCGGGCCAGTAGTGACCGGCAGAGATTTTACACGAGGACCGGCGAATGAATATTGGAAAATGAAGCCGCAAGCCTTAAGCCAGAGAAGACGGGGGCAACCCGGAAGCGCCAAAACACCCTCTCCCCCATCGGGGGCAAGGGTAGAAAGCGAGAGAACTTCATAAGTTAATCAAAGAAGATTTTGGAGCCTAGATTACAACGGAGATTAGCAGTAAGCTTGGCGGACACTACTGGGGGTGGGCTTACGCGCCCGCCTGCTTCCGGGCGGCCAGGGACGGCCGCCCCACCTATTTTGCTGCCGGCATCGCCTTCTCTTTTTCGCCTTCCAGTAATCGAATATACCGGGTCTGGTCGGCAGCAGCCATTTGCTTGGAAGGCGGCGTCAGTTCGTAGGGCGTGTAGTCTGGATGTTCGCTGAATATGCTGAACATCGGCACCGCCAGGGCGTCGTTTTGGTTCATGGGATCAAAACCGAGCAGCATCTCGATCGTACGCAGCATGCTGAGCTGGTCGTAGCGGTCGCTCACCACCGCGTCCCTCTTGACCCAGGGGCCTACCGCCAGGGCCACGGTCCTCGTGGCATCCACGTGATCCGGCCCGTTTTGGGCGTCGTCTTCCGTTACCAGAATTAGGCTTTCTTTCCATATGGGGCTATGCGAGATGGTGTTGATGATAATACCCAGGGCTGCATCGTTTTGGGCCACAAACTCGTCGGGCGGAGAGGAGTGCGGATCGGTCCCGGCCGTATGGTCGTTGGGAAGCCAGATATATTGAAATTGCGCCACTGAGTGATGGTTGACCTGATTTTCGAAATCGGCTCTCCACACTCTAACCCTATCGAGGTCCGAAATGTTGAGGTCCCAGGAGGGATAGTCGATGGGGTAGTGGTAGAGATATCCGGCAACTCCGTCCCGGAGTTTCTCATTGGTCCCTAACTGCGGGACGAGGCTATTATCCCCCAGCAGGTAAAACGAGAGCACCTGGGCCACCTCAGGTCTATTTTTCAGGAGTTCCTTAGCCTTAGCCACCGAGTCCGGCTGCGGCTGAAAAAAGGCGGCATGGGCATACAATCCCTCGCCGCGGTCGGTCGCGTTGGCAAGCACCATCATGCGGGCGTAGAATTTTTCATAAAATTCCTTAGCCAGGGGGGGATTCGCCTCAAAGCTCTCCTTGATGAGGCGCTGCGCCCTGGTATAGAGAAAGTAATTCTCCCCGTAGATACGATAATCGATATTCTTCTTCTCCAGCACATCCCAGAGGTACTTGGGCGAATATAGCGCCGGAACGCATCCGAACGGATAGCCTGCGTATCTGTTCGAGTATGACAGGTTGCCCAGCGACTCCAGGAAGGGACTCGCATAGCCGCTGGTGGTGAAACTGTGGCCGAGAACGCTGATCTCTCCGTCGGCATAGTAATTGTCCAGGGTCACGAACTGTTTGGCCAGTTTATGGGCGTTTGGAGTGATCTGGTCCCCGAAAAGCGTCAGATACGGATCGCCATTACCCCGGCCCAGGTCGCCCAGCACCTGGTCATACGTGCGGTTCTCCCTGATGATGTAAAAAACGTACCGGATGGCAGGCAGATTACCCTTTTGGAAACCGTATATCGGCGCTCCCTCCTCCACCTGCCGCGTCCAGGCAGGCAGGTTCGCCTCGATCTGATCCTGGGGAATTACCCCCAGCGTCCCTTTTAATAGAGTCAATACGTATTCATTCCTGACGTTCGGTCTCTTGGGCCGGATTCCCTTGGCGCTCAGAACGGCCAGCCACTCCTTCCCGGTTATCACCTTGGTCGGATACCAGCCGGTGGGAATGAAGCCGAGGGGCTGGCCCGTCCGTTTATCGAATATCCCCACCGCGTTCCTGTAAGCCAGGGTAACGAAGAGCCGGTCGCCGGCGACGGCGCACAAGGTGGGAGCGTAGCCGAAACCCTTCCCGGGGCTGCCAACGTCGATCTCGGATACGACCTCATCTTTCTGGGCATCGACCACCGTTAGATTATCCGAGCCGGTGTTCACCACGTAGAGCCGGTTGGCTTTAAAGTCCGGGCAGAGGTCCTGCGGGGTCTTTCCCACAACCAGGGATTTCTGAAAATGGCCCTGGGAGTCGAAGACCTTCAGTTTATCCTCGCCAAGGATAGTGACGTATAATTTTTTGTTAAAATAGCAGACCGTGCGCGGAAAGTACCCCGCCTCTTCCTCATGTTCGATTTTTCCGGTCTTCGTATTGAGAATTGCCAGCTTGCCCTTTCCGTAAGTGACGCTCTTTTCGGCTTTCGGCTCGCTGCCCACCACCAGGTAGACGACGGCCAGGTGGTCCGGATCGATGGGCGCCAGTCCCGCGGCGTACCCCCGCACCGGATATTTCTGCACAAGTTTGAATTTGGGGTTGTACCGATAGACCGCCTGGTCGTAGCCTCCACTCACATAAAGGTCTCCGTCCAAACCGGCCGCGGCGCCCACAAACAAGGAGCCGGGGCTCAGTACCTTGACCTCCCCGGAGGCCGGGTCCACGATGGAAATCTCTTGCGGCTCCTTGGAATAATACCCAGTATTGAGCACCACAATGTGCTTATTATAGAAGAGGGCCTCCTCAGGCAACCTTCCCACGGGGAACTGTCTGCCTGCCGGAGCGATCTTCCAACCGGTTGGCAGGACGACCTCCGCAGGCGGCGCCGGCTCCGTTTTCCGCATCTCCTCTACGTGGCGTTCGGCTTCTGCGTATGGGGTCCCCTTGGCAAACCGCCAAAGCTCCCGATTTAGAACATCCTCCTCTCCTGGCTGGTCGGGCTCCGATAATCTTGAGCCCCGCTCCTGCTCTGCCATTGCGGTCCAACAGCTGACGATCAACATAACCGCTGCGAAAACCAACGCCAGTTTAAACCGCTTCATGGCATTAAGCTCCCCGACCAGGATAGTCTTCTGTGGCTGAGTCTCTTGCGACCCTGATAATAGCATAGGTTATGTTTCATTTGCGTTAACGGTCCCGGCGCCTAAATTATTTTATTAGAAATTATGGGCGCGGTTGCAGATCGTCTAAAGCAGGCCCGCTCCGGACGCCACTGGTTGAGGCCGCCCAGCAAAGAAAAGGGCAGCAGGAAGTCGAGGTAGGAGACGACCGCAGGGTAAACGCGGATAAAAATCGGCAGCAAGCCGGCAGCCGAATTTTTTGGTTAGAGGGCGCTGCGGTCCAGTTCCACTTCCATGGCCCGGGCCGGGCAAACCGGGCAACAGAGCTCACAGGCGCTGCATTTGCCGGCGTCAAACAACACCGCCATCTCCGGCCGCTCCAGATAAAGGGCGCCGGTGGGGCAGACCGCGGTGCAGGCGCCGCACTGGTAGCAGCGCTCTTCATTGCGCCGCACTTCCCGGGCCACCCGTTTCACCTGGACTCCCGAATCCCGGAGATACTTGAGACCCCGGCGGAAGTTCTGGGGATGGCCCCGAAGCTCCATGACCATCAACCCCTCTTTTTGGGGATAGATGGTGGCCTTCAGCAGATTGAATTCCAACTCGAAGTCTTTAACCAGCCGATAGATGATGGGTTGATCCACCACCTCCCGGTTGAACCGCAGGACCAACATCTCGGCGTGCATGGTTTCTTCCTGTTAATGGGGTGGAGGCGCCAGGCGGGGCAGCCGCTCGCGACTGTCATACCCGCGCCTGTCCCACCCTGGGTAGGTGAAATCCCTCAATTTTCGTAGAGTCCCCAAGTGGCCATCAATAGATCGAGCAGACCGAGCCGGTCTGCTTGTTCACCTCGATTTTGTCCACCAGGGAGCCCTCTTTGGTGACCACCTCTACCTCATAATTGCCGCCTTTCTCAATAACTTTATCCGCCTTCAAGTTCGGGTTGCGGCCAATTTCCTGCTGGACCAGGGCCTTAGCCTGATCCGCGGTCAGCGGCTCTCCGGGTTTAACCACCGAAGGACCTGTCTTCGGACCCATATAAGGACAAGACCCGGCTCCCGGTCCTCCCTGGGCGCCCTTTGCCGGACCGCTGCCCACCACGGGGCAGGCCCCGGCGCCGCTACCCGGAGCGGCAGGCTGGGCGGCAGGCTGGGCCGAGAGGGCGCCCACGGCCAATATGATCCCTAGAAACGCTAACAATCCCATGATAGCCAATCTTTTCATGCTACTTCCTCCTTCCTGCTGCCTCTCTTCCCATTCCGGATTCGATATAAGCTCCCGGCTGCAAAGGGTCATTGACCCAGAAACCGGCTTTAGGCGTTATTATATCAGAAAACCCATCCCCCTCAAATCAAGTTACCGAAGCGCGCCTTCCAGGCGATGCTGAGGTCTTCCAGAGAGACCTCCAACATGCCAGCGCCGCGGTTTACTTGCAGCAGCCCCTCTTGCCGCACCTCTCCCACCAGAAAGACGGGCTGGCCCTTAAACAGCTCTTCAAAGCGGTTCCGCCGCGCTGGATCGATGCTCACCAGGAAACGCCCAGCGGATTCGCTATAAGCGGCGGCGAAAGCCGGGGCCTCCGGAACTACGCACTTCAGGTCCACCTGCACCCCCAGGCCCGCGGCCATGGAGGCCAGGGCCAGGTGCACCAACAGGCCGCCTCGATAAACCCCGTGGGCTGAAGCCAGCAGTTCCTCCCGTCCGGCCTGCTCCAGCAAATGGTAATAGGCCAGGAACTCGTCCGGCCGGGCCTCCGGCACGCTCAGCCCCACATAGCCCATAAGTTCGTAGAACTCGGAGCCGCCCAACTCCGCCCGGGTGTGGCCCAATAGATAGATGAGGTCGCCCGGTTTCTTCCACTCGAGGGTCATAGCCCGGCGAATCTCCGGAAGGACGCTCACCGCGGTGAAAAACAGGGTGGGCAGCCCCGAAACCCGGTGCGTCTCCCCGAAGGGCCCTGGCACCAGGCCGTCCACGTACATGCTGTCCTTGCCGGAGAGCAGGGGAATTCCGTAAGCCAGGCACAGGTCCCTAAGGGCCCAGCAGGCGCGCACCAATTGGGCCGCCTTGTACTTGCCGTCGGGGTTGTCTTGCGGGTGATACTCCACGTTGGGCCAGCAGAAGTTGTCCACCCCGCCGATGTGCTCCAGGACGCCTCCCACTGCCAGCAGCCGCCGCAGCGCTTCATCGATGGTGACCGCGACCATGTGGTAAGTGTCGATTTGCGAGTAGGCCGGATTGAGGGCCAGGCTCACGGCCAGGCCCCGGGGGGATTGGGGCCTGGGGCGGATCAGGGCGGCGTCCCCCGGCACCTGGATCACGCGTCCCGCCAGAGGTTTGAGGACGCTGCCCCCCTGCACCTCGTGATCATACTGGCGAATGATCCACTCCCGGGAGCAGATATTGGGCCGCGCCATCATCGCCAGCAGCAGCCCCCGCTGATCCCCGGGGTTGCCCAACACCGGCTCGCTGAGACGGTTGGCAGGGGCCTGCCACTCGCAGTCAAACTCCCAGGGGGGAAACTCTTCTTCCAGCAAGGAGAAGTCCATATAGGCGCAGACCCGACCCTGGTGCTTCACCTCCAGGACCCCCCGGTCGGTATAAGCGCCGATGGCGGATGCCTCCACCGCGTGTTTCCGGGCCAACTCTTTAAAGTGGGCCTCGTTTTCCGGGCGCACCGCGACCACCATGCGTTCCTGGGACTCGGAAATCCAGATTTCCCAGGGATCGAGACCCTCATATTTAAGCGGCACCCGGGACAGGTCCACTTCGCAGCCGCCGGCCATCATGGCCGATTCGCCCACTGCCGAGGAGAGGCCTCCGCCGCCGCAATCGGTGATGAAGGTGATGAGACCCTGGTCCCGGGCCTCTTGTAGAAAATCCTGCATGTTCTTCTGGGTGTAAGGGTCGCCGATCTGGACGTGACCCGCCGGGGTGCCCGGGGAGGCCACCTCCGAGGAGGCCGTGACCCCATGGATCCCGTCCTTGCCCACCCGGCCGCCGCACATAAAGATGAGATCGCCGGGCTGAGCCGCCTTCTTGGACGCCGGCTCGCCCATGAGCAGTTTGGGCAACAGGCCCACGGCCCCCACGAACACCAGGCATTTGCCCAGGTAGCTTTCATCGAAATAGAGGGTGCCGTTGAGGGTGGGCACGCCGCTCTTGTTGCCGCCGTCCTTGACCCCTGCGATCACCCCGTCCAGCAGGCGCCGGGGGTGGAGCCGGGGCCTGAGCGGGCCGGGATAGTCCCGGGGGCCCACGCAAAAGCCATACATCCCCCCGATGAGCCGGGCGCCCTTGCCGGTGCCCATGGGGTCCCGGTAAACCCCGACGATCCCGGTGAGGGAGCCGCCGTAAGCCTCCAGGTTGGAGGGAGAGTTGTGAGTCTCCCCTTTGATGACATAGGAGAATTCATCGTCGAGCTGTCCCACCCCGGCGTTGTCCCACAACACCGAGACCACCCACGACTTCTTCCAGGCGATCTCCCGGGTGGGCGCCTCGATGCAGGTCTTGAACAGGTTGTCCACGACCTCGTGCTTTCCACTTTCGGGATCGCGGAAGTGGAACAGGCCCCGGAAGGTGTTGTGATTGCAATGGTCGCTGCGGGCCTGGGCCAGGTACTCCAGCTCTACGTCGGTGGGAGGTCCCAATCCTACCGCGGCCCGGCGCTCCTGGACTTCGGGGCGCCGGAAGTAATCCCTGATGATGGGCAGGTCCGCGTCGCGGAGCGCCAGATAGCGCTGGCGGCTCAACTCCCGCAGGGCCTCCAGGGAACTGAGGTCGAAGACCTCCACCTCCGGGGAGTGCGCCAGCTCTACCCGGGGCAGTATGAGGCCCACCCCCGTTTCCGGGTCCCAATCCTGCCGGGAGAAGAGGCGGAACTCCTGGATCATGTCATTGGCCAGCAGTTCCCGGGCCACCTGGGCCATGCGCTCCCGATCCAGGTTCTCCCCGGAAAAGAGAAAGAGCTTGGAGGTATAGACCGTCTCCGCCGGTGCCAGGGAGCGTCTCAGATAGGCCTCGATGGCCTCCCGGGCCACGGCCCCGGCATTATCCCGCACCCCGGGCTTGAAGCCCACCCACACCGCCCAGTCGAAGGCCTGGGCCAGGGGCCGGAATCCGGAGGTTTGGGTAATGGGGTGCGTGAAGACCTCCCGGCGCACCTCCTCCAGCTCCCGGGGATCCAAGTCCAGGTCCAGCATCAGGACCCTCAGCACCCGGACCCGGTCGATTTCCAGGCCGCAATACTCCTGCGCCTGGCGGCGCACCCCCTCCCCTTCCGCGTCCGGCAGCTCCGGCCGCCAGCCGATTTCCAAGCGAACCGCCATTTTTTCTCCCCATTAACCACGCGTATTGAAGCGAATATACCTTAAGGGAAGCCCGAGAAAAAGTCTTATGATGCCCCGCGCAGGGGAAAATTTAAACAAGCGTAGGGGCGACCCGCCGGGTCGCCCTAAATAAATATACACCTGGCCCCTGGGGCCGCTCACCCAGGCAAAATTCGGCGGGCACAGCCCGCCCTATGAGTCGACGTCCAGGTAGCCTCAGGCTTTAGCCTGCGATCATTTTTAATCTTGTTCCCAAGTTGCACTTGGAAACGAATACGGCGTCATAGCTAAGTCTTGGCACGAGAGCACCCGAGCGGGAACATGGGGACGAAAGAAATTTTACAACTTTTCGGTTCCCAACCGGGAGCTTGGGAACGAGAGGTTAACATATTATGCCTACGCAACTAAACCCCCTCTCCCCTGTAAGGGGAGAGGGCTGGGGTGAGGGGTGGCTTCATGTCCTGGTTTTCAAGTTGTTCTTGGAAACCAAAGCGGCCCTCAAGCACGCCTGAAATAGGGCGGCCTGTGGCCGCCAAGATTCGGCGGGCCAGACCCGCCCTATGAGTCGACGCCCAGGTAGCCGCAGGCTTTAGCCAGCGATTACTGGTGTTTGATGAGCAGCGCCGCGAAAAAACCGTCCAGATCGCCGGCGCCTAACGTGCAGAACCACCCCGGCGGCTGCACCAGGTGGCGGGCGGCAGCCGGCAGCAGCTCGGGGTCGGTCCCCAATCGAAACTCCCGGTGGGCTCCCAGGAAGGACTCGATCAACTCCTGGTTTTCGGCAGGCTCCCCGGTGCAGGTGATATAGAGCAGGTGGCCGCCGGGTCTCAGGGCCGCGGCCGCGGCCTCCAGCATGGCCCGCTGCCGCGGCGGAAAGGTGGCCAGATCGGCTTCCTTAAGGCGGGTCTTGATTTCCGGATGGCGCCTGAGGATGCCCAGGGCGGAGCACGGTGCGTCCAGGACCGCGGCGTCCATGACCCCATCTTTAAGGGGCAGATCGCAGGCGGCGTCAGCCCGGATAGGTTGGACAGCGCTCGCCCCCCAACGTGAGAGCGAACCCCGCAGTTCCCGGAGCCTTCCCTGGTGCAGCTCCATAGCCAGGATGAGTTCGTTATTGCCGGACAATTCGGCCAGATGGGTGGTCTTGCCCCCCCGGCCGGCCCCCAATTCCAGCAGCCGCCCCGTCGCCTGCGGCAGCAGCATACTGACGAGTTGGGCCGCCTCATCTTGAAACAGCCACAGCCCCTCTCGATAAGAGGGGAGCTCCAGCGGCGGCGCCTTAAGCCCTGACAAATGCAGCCCCACCGGAGACAATAGGCAGGGCCGGGCCTCCACCCCTTCCCGGGCAAACCGGGCGACGAGCGTTAAGGGCTCGGTCTTCAGGGTGTTAACCCGGACGGTCAGGGGAGGGAGGCGGTTATTGGCGGCGAGCGTGGCTTCGGTCTGTTCCGGGCCGTGGCGCTCCAGCCAGCGGCGCACCAGCCAGGCGGGGTGGGAGTATTCGACACTCAGGGCGAGCGCCAGGCCGGCCTGGCGCTCCGGCAGCGGGGGCAGCTCGCCCGCGGCCAGACGGCGCAGCACCGCGTTGATGAAACCTCCGTAGGCGGCCGGCAAGCGCCGGGCCTTGGCCTCGGCGACGGCCTGGTGGACCGCGGCCCGAGCCGGCACCCGGTCCAGCATCAGGATTTGATAGGCGGCCAGGCGCAGGATCAACAGGACCAGGGGGTGCAGCTTCTTAAGCGGCAGGGCCGCAAGCTGGGAAAGGAAATAGTCGAGTTTCAGTTCCCAGCGCTTCACGCCCTGGACCAGTTCCAGGAGCAAGGCCCTTTCCGTACGAGGCAGTTGGGGCTGCCGTTTGAGGGTGGCCGCCAACAGCTCCTCCACCGGCTTCCCCTGCGGCCGCGAGGCCGCGGCCAGGATGTCCAGGGCCAGGGCGCGGGCGCCGCGGCCCTCCTCGGATTGGGGCCTCTTGCTCAAAATTTCCTCAGGGCTGCACGTTATTACTATGGGGCAGAAAATTGATTAATTATGAAGGTTTCATTTAAAACCCTCTTCCCTCGCCGGTAGGGGCGGCGTCTCGCCGCCCGTGCGGGGAAACCCCGCCGCTACGGCGCGGGAGAGAGGGTCAGAGTGAGGAGGATTTTGGCAGGCGCCTACCTGGCGGCCTCCTTGGCCAGATCATCCTGGACGAATTCCGTCCCCACCCCGGCATCCGTCAAAATCTCATCAATGAAAGAGTGGGTGCTGCCTTTGACAATATGACACTTTTGGACGCCGCCTTTTAAGGCCCTAAGACAGGTTTCCACCTTGGGGATCATGCCTCCATGAATGATCTTCCTGGCGATCAAGGCCTCAACCTGACTGACTGTCAGGGTCGAGAGCAGCGAGCCGTTTTCATCCAGAACGCCTTCCACGTCGGTCATCAGGATCAGTTTTTCGGCGCCGAGGCTGGAGGCGATGATACCGGCCACGTCGTCCGCATTAACATTAAAGCCCGCTTCGCCAGGCCTGGTCCCGGCAGTCACCGCGGACACTATGGGGATGACCTTAGCCGCCAGGTTATCCAACAACGAAACCTCAACGGCCCGGGGAACCCCCACAAAGCCCAACTCCGGATTACCTATCCGCTCGGATTTTACCAGGCCGGTCTCCCGCCCCAAGATAATCGCATGGTAGCCGCGCCTTTCGATCCCGGTCTTGATTTCCCGGCTAACTGCAGCGAAGACCTGGGCTGCCAATTCCAGCACTGCCGCGGAAGTTACCCGCAATCCCCGAATCTTGCTGATTTTTAGATTCTTCTCCTTCATGGCCTGGTTAAGGTGGCGGCCGCCACCATGAACCAGAACTACATCTATCCCCACTTTTTTCAAAAAAATCACATCTTCGACCAGGGCAGGCAAGAGGCTAAAGTCATCCAGGATGGAACCGCCAACCTTTAAAACAAACCGCTTTCCGGAAAAGGCATTTATGTAGTTGATGGCAGCCCGCAGCTCGGAAAGTTCATGCCTTTGCAAGAGCTTGCGGGCGGTTTTTATGGAGCCCATCTTGGACATCGCGCTTATTCCCGGCCCTTAAAGGTTATGAAAATATTCCGGTGGATGATACTTATCAAGGGGAGCGGGATAGAGATTTGATTCCCCCTCACCCTGACCCTCTCCGCCATCGGGGGAGAGGGGATAAGGAATGGACTATGGATTTTTTAGGAGTTGGTGGGCAGTGCCCACCCTACGTTACGACCTTGATTTTGCCTTTCACCGCTAACCGAAAACCGGCTTTAATTTAAGGAATTGCCGGGCAGCACCCACCCTGCGTCAACCGTAGCCGCAGGCTTCAGCCTGCGCCAGCCAAGGCTCGCCGCTACTAGATTAAAATGCAATCTATTTAAGGCCCTGATTAAGAGCCTTCCCTTCCCCGGCGCCATCCTCTGAGCCGCTGGACCGGTCCGCAGTTAATGTAGGGTGGGCACTGCCCACCAATTCCTTCGCAGGCTCCAGAAAGGTCTTCAGGGCCTCTTCCACCTTCTCCAGGTCCACCAGGGTGTCATAGCAGGGGCCATGGGGCCGGGAGTTGAGCACCCCAAAGACCGGCAGCGGGTAGCTGTCCTGGATGCCGCTGCTCAGGTCCCGCTCACAAGCCACCGCGATGATCAGCCGCGGCCGCCGCTCCACGATGATGCGCCGGGCCAGGGTGCCGCCGGTGGCCACCGCCAGCCCCACCCCGTACTTCTCCGAGAGTTCCACCAGCCCCTTGATGGGGCATTGGCCGCAGCGTTTGCAGTGGACGCTGTTCCCGGTGATGCGGAACTGGCATTCATGAAACTGCAGGCAGTGGGGCATGAGCAACAGCATCTTGTCCGGGGTGGCGCGGGAGTGCTGGGCCAGCACCAGTTGGTTGTTGATCTCGATGAAGGAGCGGCGCACCTGGTCCTTGGAGACGCCGCAAAGTTTGCCCACCCCGCTCATCAAGGGCAGCAGCAGCTTGATGACCGCACCCCGCAGTTTCTTGGAAAAGAACAGGTCCCGGCCCAGCATCACCGTCAGGGCCAGGAGCAGCAGGCCGCCCACCAGGAAGAACAGCAGTGCCGCGAACAAGACCCCCAGGATCAAGGGCAAATGGGTATTGAGGTTGCTGAGGCCCACATAGGGCACATACCACAGCACCCCCAAGAGGATGGTGAACAAAAGACAGGTGACCGCCAGCAATCCCAGGAAGATGCGTTTCTGGGGCCGGAGGGCATTGCCGCCGTTCAGAATTTTGCCCGGTTCCTCCATCTCGGCGCGCCTTTTAGGCTAAAACCTTTTTGAGCAAACGCTGGCCCTGTAGAAACTCAGGAGCCGTCAGGCGTTTATGTCCGGCCAGTTGCAATTCCTGCACCAGGACGCTGCCCTGGCCGCAGGCGATTTCCAGCCCCCGGGAGCCAAGCCCCAAAACCGTGCCCGGGACCGCGGCTCCCCCCTCTGATTTCTTCACCCTGGCGGCAAACAGTTTCAAGACCTCTCCCCGCCACAGGGCATAGGCCCCGGGAGACGGATCGAGCCCCCGAATCCAGCCGGCCACTTCCCGGGCCGGCAATTGCCAGTTGAGGCGGCGCATCTCCCGGGAGATGGGCGGGGCATAAGTGACCCCTTCCTGGGTCTGGGGCATCCTGGCGGCCTCGCCCCGGCGCAGCCTCTCCAGGGCCTCCACCAGCAGCACTGCGCCCCTCTCCGCCAGCCTCCCGGACAGGGCGCCTAAATTGTCGTCCTCCAGGACCGGGACCCGCTCCTGGAGAAAGATGGGCCCCGCATCCAATTCGTGAACCACCCACTGAATGGTCACCCCGGTTTCCCGCTCTCCCCGGATCAAGGCCCAATTGATGGGGGCGGCCCCTCGATAAGCGGGCAGGAGCGACGCGTGGACGTTGAGAAAACCCAAAGCCGGCACGGCCAGTAGCTCATGGGTCAAAAGACGCCCGTAAGCCACCACGATTGCCAACTCCGGCTCCAACGCCTTAAGCTGCGGCGCCAGACCGGGGTCCTTGAGACTCCGGGGCTGCAGCACCGGCAGCTTCCAGGAGAGGGCCAACTCCTTCACCGGCGAAGGGGAAACTAGCTGCCCCCGTCCCCGGGGCCGGTCCGGCTGGGTAATCACCGCCAGCACCTCCTCCCCATGGGAGATCAAGGCTTCCAGGGAAGGCAGGGCAAACTTGGGGGTGCCCATGAAGATTAAACGCCAGGGGCCGTGCTTCACTTGGCCGCCGCCTGTTTCTTGAGCCGCCTTAAATAGATGCTCCGCTTCAGCCGGCTGATGCGGTCAATGAAGAGGATACCATCCAGGTGATCGACTTCGTGCTGGAGCACCACCGCCAGCAATCCCTCCCCGGTAATAGTTACGGGTTTCCCTTCCCGGTCCAGGCCCCGGACGCTCACCCGGGCGTGGCGCCGCACCTCGGCGCTAAAGTCAGCCACCGAGAGGCAGCCTTCCTCGTGGGTGAGCTCTCCCTCCGCGTGGGTAATGCAGGGGTTGATGATCACCTTGAGGTCCCTGGCCGCGCCCTCCCGGTGGGCCACGTCGAAGACGATGAGGCGGTGCAGTGCCCCCACCTGATTGGCGGCCAGCCCCAGGCCCGGCGCGGCGTACATGGTTTCGGCCATATCATCGATGAGACCCTGCAACTCGTCGTTGATCCCGTTGATCTCCCGCGCCGGCTGCCGCAACGCCGCGTCGGGTAATTTACGTATAGGCAGGACTGCCATGGCCCTCAGTTTTCCAATCATCCTCCAGTAATTTCTTACTTTAACTTTACGGCAATTCCGGCAATTTTTCAAGGGTTTGAGGAAGCGGCTGCAACGAAATTATGAGGCGGGATAAAAGGGCCGGGGGCGGCGGAGAGGTATCGGGCAGCCAGAGCCCAGGAAATTGGAGTTGGGCGGAGGTGCTGCTGAAGGGCCGGTCCGGCCCTTCAGCGCTTAGGGGTTAACTGGTCCCGCTATTCTTCGGCAATCGCCGGCGACCCGGGGCCCATGGCCATGGAGCCCGGATTGCCACCCTCACCCATCCCCGCCTTCATAATGGGTTTGGGGACGATCTTGCGAATTTCTAAGCGGAGAGCCACCTTCTTCTCCATCAGCTGTTCCTTCAGGGGACTGAGTTCCTTAATCTTGGCCACGATGGCATTCGCATCAGGGGTCTCAGCCTTCCACAAGGCCGCCAATTCCGCCTTGCCCACAACTAACTGCTTGCGCAGCCCCGCGGTGTCGGTGCGGAATTTTTCCTTGGCGTCGAAGAGCTTACCCGCCTGGTCCGGGGTCAGATTCAGGTGTCCGTGGTGCCAACAATGGTGGCCATGCCCCATCATCATGGGTCCCGCCCCCTGGGCCATCCCCTTGGGGGCCTCGGCCCAGACGACTGCCGCCACGCCTAACGCCAATACCAGGGTCAAAGCCAACAGCAACGATCTCTTGCCAAAAGCTTTCATACATCCATCTCCTCTGTCGTTTCTGAGAATTTTAGTCACTTAGCAGTGGCTTCATTGATTAAAACCCGGTTGGCCCCGGATTCCGGCGCGGCATTGTTTGCCTGAACCAAAAGGGGCGGAGGAATATTTGCGGAAAAATAACTGGACTCCCTTGGCGTTACTGCGCGGGGGCGGGGTTGCCCCGCACCGGGCGGCAGCAGCGCAGGTTCTAAACCAGTGCCACCGGACGCAGCCCCTGCCAGGGTTAACCCCTGAGACAACAGGTATACTCCCCTTAAAAATCGGGGCAGGAACATGGCTGCTCCTGCCCCGGGTGGGTTCTTGGATGTCCTTAAAATGCGGCGCTAAACGCGGCAGTAATCGTCGTCCCGGCGCTGGATATCGTCCTCGCCGAGATAGGAGCCGGTCTGCACTTCGATGAGGCGCAGGGGCTGGCTCTCCCGGTTTTCCAGGCGGTGCGCGGTTTGGGCGGGTATGTAAACACTCTGGTTGCTGGCCACCGCTGTGGTCTCCGCGTCGATGGTCACCCGGGCGATGCCCTGCACCACCACCCAATGTTCCGCCCGGTGCTGGTGGCTTTGCAGGCTAAGGCGGCCGCCCGGCGCCACCTCGATCTGCTTGACTTTATACCCCGGGCCCTCGACCATCACGGTGTAATGCCCCCAGGGCCGCTGCACCGTGGGGTGCTGCACCGACTCCGCCATCTCCAGGCGGTGCAACTCCGCCACCAGGTCTTTTACTTCCTGAACCCGTTCCTTATGGCATACCAGGGTGGCGTCCTCAGTATCCACCACGATGGTGTTCTCCAGGCCGATGGTGGCCACCAGCCGATCCTGGGCGAAAAAGGTACAGTCCTTGCTGCCTCGGTCCAGGACCCGGCCCAGGAGGACGTTTCCTTGGGCGTCCCGGGGAAAGATCTCTTGCAAGGCCCCCCAGGTGCCCACGTCGTTCCAGCCCATCTCCACCGGCACCACGGCTACCCGGGCGGCATGCTCCATAATACCGTGATCGAGCGAAATGTTGGGAAAGTCCCGGTAAACCTTAGCGAGAAAATCAGGGCCCGCCTTCCCCTCCTGGATAGCGGCCAAGCCCTGGTAAACTTCCGGCAAGTACTGCTTAAATGCCTCCAACAAGGAATCCCGGCGAAACAGGAAGATGCCGCTGTTCCAGTGATAGCCACCTTCGTCCAGAAAGGCCCGGGCCTGGGAGGCATTCGGTTTCTCAATGAAGCGCTCGGCCTGAAACCCGCCTCCGGCGGGGTCAAGGGGTGGCCCTTGTTTTATATAGCCATAGCCGGTTTCCGGGCGGCTGGGGGGTATCCCGAAGGTCACCAGATAGCCGGCCGCGGCCCAGACCGCGCCCCGGTCTAAAACCGCCAGCAGGCTCGCCTGATCGGCAATGAAATGGTCCGCCGGAAAGACCGCCAGCAGGCCCTTGGGGTCGGCGGCCCCCAGCAAGACCGCAGCCAGGCCCACCGCAGGCGCAGTGTTTTTCCCCTCCGGCTCCAGGATGATCCTGATGTCTTGCCAACCTTTATGGCGCAGTTCCAGGCTGATAACCTCAGCCTGGGCAGTATTGGTCACCACCGCCAGGCGCTCAATAGGAATCCGAGGCAGCAAGCGCCCGATGGTTGCCTGTATCATGGAGTCCGAACCCAGCAGGCGCAGCACCTGCTTGGGATATTGGGAGCGGCTCAGAGGCCAGAAACGGGTGCCCAGCCCCCCCGCCAGGATTATTCCGGTTATCGGAACACGGTTTTCAGCAGTCATCTTTTCCCCAATATTAAATCGGCTGATTCAGCACCCTTAATAAGTACTCGCCATAACTATTTTTCGACACCGGCCGGGCCAGGACCCGCAGTTGCTTTGCGTCTATATATCCCATCCGGTAGGCGATCTCTTCGATGCAGGCAATCTTCAGGCCCTGCCGTTTCTCGATGGTTTCTATGAAGGTGGACGCCTCCAGGAGTGATTCGTGGGTGCCGGTATCCAACCAGGCAAAGCCTCTTCCCAGGATCTCGACCCGCAGGGACCCTCTCCTCAGATATTCCTTATTGATATCGGTTATCTCCAGTTCCCCCCGGGGTGAGGGTTTGAGGGCGGCAGCGACCTCTACCACGCTATTATCGTAAAAATAGAGACCGGGAACCACAAAGTTCGACCTGGGTTTGGCAGGCTTCTCCACCAACCCGATGACGCGGTGGCCATCATCGAACTCCACCACCCCGTATCTTTCCGGGTCCTGCACCCAGTAGCCGAAGATGACCCCGCCCGACGCCTGGTTTATGGCCCTGCCGATGATTTCCTGAAAACCGTGTCCGTAAAAAATATTATCCCCCAGGACCAGGCAGACCCGGTCCCGGCCGATAAAGTCCCGGCCGATTATGAAGGCCTGAGCCAGGCCTTCGGGCCGGGGCTGTTCGGCATAGGTGAATTGCAACCCCAGTTGGGAGCCGTCTCCCAAGAGGTTCCGGAACCTGGGAAGATCCTCCGGGGTGGAGATGACCAGAATCCGGCGGATGCCTGCCAGCATCAAGACTGACAGGGGGTAATAGATCATGGGCTTGTCATAGACCGGCAGGAGCTGTTTACTGACCACCTGGGTGATGGGATAGAGCCGCGTTCCGGCCCCCCCTGCCAAAATTATGCCCTTCCAGCCTGCGGCCCCGGTCCCCTTCCGGGCCGCGGCCCCTTTGCCTGCCGAATCTTGCATCTTAAGGCCTCATCTGCTCCCGAGGTGATAGGCGCCCGCAAGATCTGAATATGCCATGAGGATTATTTTACCTCACTCGCCTGAGTTGTTCCAAGAGTTATTGGCAACCGCCAACAACTCGCTCACCAGTATTTATCCCGGTATTTACGGTAATATTCCACGGTCCTGGAGACCCCTTCCTGGATCGTGGTTCGAGGCCGCCAGCCGACGGCGGCGTTGATCTTGCCAATGTCGCTGACATAGTCCCCGGTTTCCACGAAGTAACGGTCCGCCGGCCACTCCACCTGGATCACCTCGGTGCCGGGCACGGCTGCGGCCACCAAGTGCGCCATTTCCACAAACGGCGTGGAGGTGGCGGAGCCCAGGTTATAAACCTGGCCTGCGGTTCCGGGAGACAGGGCCAATGCCAGCATGGCCTCCGCCAGGTCCTCCACAAAGATATAATCCCGGCTCTGCCGCCCCTCGCCGAAAATCGTCAGGGGCTTCCCCTCCAGGGCCAGGCGGATGAACCAATTGAGGATCCCATATTTGCTGTGTTTCATCTGCTGCCGGGGACCATAAGGATTGGCGATGCGCACGCTCACCGTATCAAGGCCATAGGCTTCCTGATAAAAGCGGTAATACTTTTCCCCCGCCAGTTTATGGATGCCGTAGATGCTCAGACAATTGAAGGGATGATTCTCGTCCACCGGGTTGTAATCGATCCTGCCATAGACGAATCTCGAACTGGCGAAGACCAACCGGGCCTTAGCGCCAACCTGGCGGCAGGCCTCCAGCATCTGCAGGTGCCCTTTGCAGTTGATATCCAGGTCCAGAAACGGATCGGTGTTACTGTCCACATAGCTCACCTGTCCGGCCAGGTTGAAGAGATAATCGGTTTCCTTGACCAGGCTTTGGCCCACGGCCGGATCCCGGATATCCCCCTGGACGAATTGGATGGCATCGAAAATCCCGTGCAGATTAAAGATATTTCCCCCGTAGGCCGGCAACATCGCATCCAGGATGGTAACCCGTGCCCCCTGCTGCACCGCCAGATGGGCGATGGTGCTGCCGATCATGCCGGCGCCCCCTGTAATCAGGACGCGGGCGCCCTTAAGAGAAGAAAGATTGCTGATATCCCACCTCCAACTCGCCTCTAATCCGGGGAGGCTCTCCTGCCTTTTCCCTGAGATCGCGGCATTTGTCTCCCATCCTATCAAAACTCGGAAATTTGTGCTATCCTGGCCCCTTATAAGAAGAATCAGTTGCAGATTATGGGAAAGCTTAGCTGCTTCAAGGCTTACGACATCCGCGGGCGGGTCCCGGAGGAACTCGATCCCGACCTGGCCTACCGGATCGGCCGGGCCTACGCCGCCTTCCTGCGCCCCTCCCGGGTGGCCCTGGGCCGGGACGTGCGCGCCTCCAGCCTGCCTCTGGCCCGGGCCCTGAGCCGTGGGATCAGCGACTCCGGGGTGGCAATTCTGGACCTCGGATTGTGCGGCACCGAGCAGGTCTATTTCTACACCGCCCACCTGGAACTGGACGGCGGCATTATGATCACTGCCAGCCACAACCCCCCGAACTATAACGGCCTGAAACTGGTCCGGGAGCAATCCCGCCCCCTGAGTGGCGACTCCGGCCTCAGGGACCTGGAGGCCCTGGCCGCGGCCGGCGAATTCCCGCCGCGGCCTCCTGGCCCCCGGGGGGCCCTAATGCCCACCGAGGCCTTTGAGAGTTACGTCGCCCACCTGCTCAGCTACGTGGACCCGCCCCACCTCCGACCCCTCACGGTGGTGGTCAACGCCGGCAACGGCTGCGCCGGCCCGGTGCTGGACCGGTTGGAAAAACAACTGCCCTTCAGGTTCATCAAGATCAACCACGAGCCGGACCCCAGCTTTCCCCACGGAGTCCCCAATCCCCTTTTGCCGGAGAACCGCCAGGCCACCAGCGCCGCGGTGCGCACCCATCGCGCCGATATCGGGCTGGCCTGGGACGGCGACTTCGACCGTTGTTTTTTCTTCGATGAGCAGGGGAACTTCATCGAAAGTTACTATATCGTGGGCTTCCTGGCCCAAATCCTCCTGGCCCGCTACCCCGGGGCCGCGGTTATTCACGACCCCAGGCTCACCTGGAACACCGTGGAGCAGGTATTGGCCGCCGGCGGCCGGCCCATCCAGAACAAGACCGGCCATGCCTTCATCAAAGAGCGGATGCGGCTGGAAAATGCCTTATACGGCGGGGAGATGTCCGGGCACCACTACTTCCGGGATTTCGCCTACTGCGACAGCGGCATGATCCCCTGGCTGCTGGTGCTGGAGTTCTTGAGCTTAAGCGGCCGGCCTATGTCGGCCCTGGTGGGGGAGCGCCTGGCCCGCTTCCCGGTGAGCGGCGAGATCAACCGCCGTCTCCCGGACCCGGAAGAGGCTCTAAAGCGGGTGGAGGACTTCTACCGCCCTAACGCCCTCAAGGAGGAGCACATCGACGGCCTCAGCCTGGAGTTTCCCAACTGGCGCTTCAATCTGCGCCCCTCCAACACCGAGCCGGTACTGCGCCTCAACGTGGAAACCCGGGGCGATCCGGTCCTGCTCCGGGAAAAGACCGAAGAAATCCTGTCGATGTTGGGATAAAGTTTCGCACCCCTGAATTGGGTAATCAGGCGGTACGCCTATGCTACGGTGTCTGCCCTGTAGGGGCGGGTTTAAAACCCGCCCCTACCGCCTCCCCCAGATCCCTTTCATGTCTTAAAAAACCCAGACCATTTCAAGGCGCCTGGCAACAGGGGCAACTCTTTGACGCTGCGGTACCAAAGAAAAAGCGCCACCCAGATGAACAGGAAATCGGAGGTCCAGGGGGCCAGGGCCGGGTTGATCTTAAAGCCGACGGCCAGGCGCCAGGAGGCGGTAAAGATGATGTAGTACACGAGAAACAAGGCCAGTCCCACAATCAAGCCCCAGGTCCGGCCCTGCTGCCGGTGGCTCAACCCCAGGGGCATAGCGATCAGGCAGAGGATCAGGGCCCCCACCGGCATGGCGAAGCGCTGGTTAAGCTCCACCATCGCCCGGTTATAAAGGTCCGAGCCCGCCGGCTCGTGGCGGAGCCTTATAACCAGTTCCCTTAAGGACATCTCGGACTCGGAGCGACCGCCTCCTTTTAGGCCAAAACTGAAGATCTGTAAGGGCAGTCGGTAGCTCTTGAAATCGACCACCTGCCAGCGGCTCAGATCCTTTTCCTCCTCTCCCCAGCGGAACACATACCCGTCCTTGAGCTCCATCATCATGCTCTCCTGGGCCTCATCGTAGCTCAACTGTCCCGATTGGGCATAAACCGTGCTGGGATTTTCCTGGTCCCGGAAGTCATAGACGAAGATGCCTTTCAGCCCCCCCCCACGGGAGGAGACCTGGTTGGCGAACAGCATCAGCCCTTGAAAATCGGTATTAAACACCTGTTCCTGGAGACCCAGGTCGGCCCGCTTTTTGGCCACGTTAGCCAGGAGGTCGCGGGTGGCCTGCTGGCCCCAGGGGCTGCCGAAGACCGTGAGCATCAGGGTAACGCCCGCCGCCGCCAGGGAAAATGCCAGGATGGGCGGCAACAGTTGCATGAAGCTCATCCCTGCGGTCTTCAGAGCCATTACCTCCCGATCCACGCTGAGGCGCGTCAGCGACAGCAATATCCCCACCGTGGCCGCCATGGGCAGGGTGAAGACCAGCAGATAGGGGAGCAGGTAGAGGCAGGTCTGTAAGACTTCCACCAGGCCCACTCCTTTCACCACAATCATCTGGGTAATCTTCATCAAACGTCCCAGAAAAACGATGGCAGTGAAGCCCAGCAAGCCAACCCCAAAGGGCGGCAGGATTTCCAGGAGGAGGTAGCGGTAGATGATTGCAGGCATGGGGTGGCGGATAATCCGGGGTGCTCATTATTATAGAGGCGCCGGCTGGTTCAGTCTGCGCCCGGCTTGCCTGGTCAGGCGATCATTTCACTATTCAGCGGGCGGCCCGATCAGAGGCTGGAAGCCCTCGCCGCAGTCGCCCCCACAGCTCGCCGCCCCTTATTTTCCCTCATAGGCCAGCAAAAGGCAATCCCCTTGACGGCTCAAAAGCCGGAAGTTCCCCGGCAGCCGGGTTTCCAGACCTTCCAGGTACCGCTCCTTCATATATAAAAAGACCAAAGGGCGGTTTTGGACAAAATTCACCAGGTCGCCGACCCCGGTCAGGCAGAGTCTGCGCTCCTGTTCCGGAGCCAACTTACGGCCGAAATCGAGCTCAGTCCGGAACTCCACGAGATGAAAGACCTGGCCGCTGTAGAAGGAGAGTCCCTGGGAATAGAGGTACACTCCCACCAGGGCGGCGTGTGGCTGCCAAAGGGATTTTAGCAGACGTCCCATCTCCCTGGGCGAACGCTCCCGGCTCAAGCGCTCCATCCCCACCGGCAGCAGGATGCTAAAAATCAGGGCCCCGGCTCCCAAAAAACGGAGGACCCGACGCCGGTCCAGCAGGGCAAAAGCTGGGGTCAGGGTGAAAACCGCGGCCACCACCAACAAATAGGGCCGCGCCAGGTTGAGGCTCGGCCAGTCCTGGTTTAGATTCAAAAAGAAAAGCAGAATAAACAGGAGCGACCCGGCGCCGGCCCACGCCCATAGGCTGATGCTGAAACCCTGTTCTGGCCGCTCGTCTAGGCCTCTCCCCGCCAGATCCGCCAGAGCCCGCCCCAGCAGCAGGGCCAGGGGCAGCAGGGCCGGCAGAATGTAGGGAGCCAGTTTCCCCCGGGAGAGGGAAAAGAAGGCCACCACCACCCCCGCCCAAATCATCAGAAAGACCTGGTCCGGGTCCCGGGGGCGGCGGAGCCAGACCCAGGGCAGGAGGAAACTCCAGGGGAGCAGCAGGCCCAGCAACACCGGCCCGTAATAATAAACGGGCTCCGGGTGGATCGCCGGGGTCAGGAAACGGCCGAAATGCTGCTCCATGATGAAATAGTGAAAAAATACCGGATAGCGCCATTGTACGTACCCGAACCACGGCAGGGCCAGACCCGCCAGCAGGAGCCAGCTTAAGGGCTGGACCAGCGGCTGCCAGGTATCCCACTGATATAGCGCCCGCAGCCGTGGTGATATCCTTGCTAGGACTCCCTCCCCCTCGACGGGGGAGGGTTGGGGTGCGGCTCGATTCAAAAACAGCCAGAGCCCCCAGATGAGGCCGGCCAGCAGCAAAGCCACCGGCCCTTTGCTGAGCACCGCCAGACCCAGGACCCCGTACGCCCAGGGCCACAGCCGGGACTGCTCCCGGCGCATCGACAGGTAACCCAGGCCGATGGCCAGGTTGAGCAGAAAAGCAAAGGTCATGTCCAGGGTGAGGAGCCTTGCCAGAACTACGTAGCCGGAGCAGGTAGCCAGGACCGTGGCGCCCATAAAGGCCGGTCCCCTCCCCCACAGGGTCCGGGCCAATCCATAGGCCAGCAACACCCCCCCCAGGGCGGCGGCGGCCGACGGCAAACGGGCTGCCAGCCCGCTCTGACCCAGAACCTTGAAGCTGGCTGCGGTGAGCCAATAGACCAGGGGCGGCTTTTCCAGGTAGGGGAACAGGTTCAGGTGGGGGATGAGCCAATCCCGGAGCAGCAGGATCTCCCGGGCAATTTCGGCGTAGCGGCCCTCGTCCGGGTCCATCAGTCCCGGGACCCCCAGCCGGTAGCCAAACAGCACTAGCCCCATGAGGATCAGCACCAGTAGAAAGGGCCATTCCGATGTAAAGGCTTTTGGCTTTGCGGTTTTCGCTTTCCGGTTATTCAACTATTTTCTCTTATTAAATCTTCACGATACCGTCTCTTATTGCCTCTAATACTCCCTCGAGGTTTTGCAAAACTTCATTGTTCCAAAATCTCACCGTATTAAATCCTTGAGTAAATAACCAGTTTTCCCTCTCCTGATCTTTTTCTATTTCCACAGCATGTTGGCCGCCGTCAACTTCTACAATCAATTTCCTTTCAAATGAGACAAAATCTACTAGGTACTTACCAATAGGCGCCTGTCTGCGAAACTTAAATCCTTCCAACTGTTTGCTCTGCAAATGCCGCCATAATAGTCTCTCGGCATCCGTCTGCCTTTTCCTCAAGGATCTGGCGAGTATTATTGAAGTTTTCGCCATTTTTGCCACCCTCCCCCTAACCCCCTCCCCCCATCCAGGGGGAGGGAAAAGGGTGCACTTCCCCCTCCCCTGGTGGGAGGGGGTTAGGGGGAGGGGGTAAAAAGTCTGGAGTATTCTTATAGCAAGCCGCGCTGTTTTTCCTCGTCCGTCAGGCCTTTGTGGTGGCGGGCCGCCTTTTTGAAGGTTTTGGTTAGCGCCCAGTGGGGGTATTCCAACTGCCTGCCCGCGAACAATTCGGCGATGGTGAGGATTTGCAGCCGTGGAAAGCGAGACTCCGGAAACTGCTCCGGCACATAGAAACCCGCGGCCGCAGCCTCCTCTTTCATGGGCCGGGTGGGGGGCTTTAAGGTCAGGAGGCAGCCCACGGCCGCCTTCTCGCGGCTGAGCACGCCTTTCAGGTCGCGCACCATGGGGGCGTTGACGTGGCCGCTTTTCACCTGGACAATGATCTTTTGATACGCACCGTCGGCCTTTTCCTGAAAATAGAGCACCCCGTCCACGCCCCGGTCCGCCCCCTTCCTCTTGTCCTGGGCCGGGGCCGCGTCGACGAGCCCCAGGGCCCAGATTAGCTCCAAATCAATGTCGAGATAATCATGCACCAGCACGTTGCGGAATCCCGCCACCTTACTCCACTCCCCTTCCGGTTTCCTGGCTTTGAGGGGTTCGGAAAGACGCTGCGCCGATTAGGCCATCACTTGCAAATTCCGAAGTACTGGCCTTGTATGAGGTCAGAACCCATAAAAGACTCATTGCCTCCTGAGACGAATCTCTCGATGCGCTCAATGCACTCAATGATATGGATCAGATAGAGGCGGTCGTCTTTCATAAGTGTTTGGCCTCCTCGAGTACTCGATCGCGGATATACCAATGTACTGACTTTTCAGTCACCACGTGTACTTTGCAGCCCAGGAATTCCTGAAGGTCCATTAAGAGGCCGCCGGGAAAGAATGGGGTTCGCTGAGGGCCTGCCTCTACCAGGAAATCGATGTCGCTTTCAGGCCTGGCCTCACCCCGGGCCGCCGAGCCGAATATGCGGACGTTATAAGCTCCGTGCTTGGCGGCGATTTTCAGAATCTCCGCCCGCTTTTCCCGTATTTCTTCCAGATTCATCGAATTGCTTCCTCAAGAGCGGCCGAGTCCATGGAAAAACATCTTACCACATTTTTGATGACTGGGCGTAAGTAGTGCCAATTATAAATAAAAAAAGCCGGCCCCCCGCAAGGAGCCGGCTTTCATAATTAACGATTAACGAGCGTACTTGGCCAGCAAAGGCACGATAAGCAGGGCCACGATGTTGACCACCTTAATCATCGGGTTGATGGCCGGGCCGGCGGTGTCTTTGTAAGGGTCGCCCACGGTGTCGCCGGTGATCGCGGCTTTATGGGCGTCGGAGCCCTTGCCGCCGTAAAGGCCGTCTTCGATGGCCTTCTTGGCGTTATCCCAGGCGCCGCCGCCGGAGGTCATGGAGATGGCCACGAACAGGCCGGTGACGATGGAACCGATGAGCATACCGCCCAGGGCCACGGGACCCAAGCCGGGGCAGAAGCCCACCACGATGGGAGACAGCACCGGGATCAGGGCCGGGACCATCATCTGGCGCAGGGCGCCCTTGGTGACGATGTCCACGCAGGTGCCGTACTGGGGTTTGGCGGTGCCCTCCATGATGCCGGGGATTTCCCGGAACTGGCGCCGCACTTCCTCCACCACGCTGCCGGCGGCCTTGCCCACGGCCTGCATGCACAGGGCCGCGAAGAGAAAGGGCAGCAGGCCGCCGATGAACAGGCCGGCCAGCACCCGGGGATCGGAAAGCTGAAAGGACATGACCCCTGGGAAGGACCGGGAGTACTCGGCGAAGAGCACCAGGGCGGCCAAAGCCGCGGAACCGATGGCGTAACCCTTGGTCACCGCCTTGGTGGTGTTGCCCACCGCGTCCAGGGGATCGGTGATATTGCGGATTTCGTCAGGCAGCTCGGCCATTTCGGCAATGCCGCCGGCGTTGTCGGTGATGGGCCCGTAGTTGTCGATGGCCACCACCATGCCGGTCATAGAGAGCAGGGCCACCGCGGTGAGGGCGATGGCGTAGAGGCCGGTCCCAGCGTGGGCTTCGCCGCCGCCCAGATGGAAGGCCGCCAGGATGGCTGCCACGATCACCAGCACCGGCAGAGCCGTGGACTTCATGGAAATCGCCAGGCCCTGGATGATATTGGTGCCATGCCCGGTGGTGGAAGCCAGGGCGATGGACTTCACCGGGGCAAAGCTCTTGGAGGTGAAGTATTCGGTGATGGCCACGATCAAGCCGGTGAGGACCACGCCGATAACCGCCAGCAGGAAGACGTTAAAGGGCGGGATCACATAACCCGCGGCTCCCTCCACGGCCTTGGAGGCCACGCCTGCCATGAACTTGTTGGCCAGGGGATAAAAGGCGACGACGGCCAGCACCCCGGAGACGATGAGGCCCTTGTACAGGGCGCCCATGATGTACTCGGATTTCCCCAACCTGACGAAATAAGTGCCGATCACCGAGGCGATGATGGAGACCCCGCCGATGACCATGGGGAAGAGGATGGCCGGCGACCCGGCGCCGTATATGGTATGGGCCAGCAGCATGGCGGCCACCAGAGTGACCACGTAGGTTTCATACAGGTCGGCGGCCATACCGGCGCAGTCACCCACGTTGTCGCCCACGTTGTCGGCGATGACTGCCGGGTTCCGGGGGTCGTCCTCCGGGATGCCGGCTTCCACCTTGCCCACCAGGTCAGCGCCCACGTCCGCGGCCTTGGTGTAGATGCCGCCGCCCAGCCGGGCGAAGACCGATACCAGAGAGCAGCCGAAGCCGAGACCGATCAGGGCGTGCATGGCCTGCTCTGGAGCAACGTGCATCAAAAACTTGAAGTAGCCGGCCACGCACAACAGGGCCAGGCCTACTACCAGCAGGCCGGTAACCGAACCGCCCCGAAAAGCGATTTTCAGGGCGTGGGCCATGCTGGTATAGGCTCCCTGGGTGGTGCGCACGTTGGCGCGCACGGCCACGTACATGCCGATGTATCCACACATAGCCGAGCCCACGGCGCCGAGGACAAAACCGATAGCGGTGTATTTGCCCAAGGCGAAAAGCAGGGCAAACAGCACCACGCCCACCATGGCCACGGTCTTATACTGCCGGTTCAGGAAGGCATTGGCCCCTTCCCGCACCGCCGCGGAAATCTCCTGCATCCGGGGGCTCCCCGGATCCTGTTTCAGGACCCAGGTGGTGGTGATCAAGCCATAGACCACGCCCACCGCACCGCAGATCAAGGCAAAAGTCATAATATCCATCTGTCTGCCATCCTCCTGATTAAGAAATAATTTCCTTAAATTATTTTAAGGTAATTCCGCCGATTGAGGAAAAATCTCCCCACCCCTCCCCTTTTCAGGGGCCGAATGACAATTCATACCCTAAATTGGCACTCGAAGTAAAGGAAATTTTTCACAAGTTTTAATCTATATTGTTTTTTAGGGCAACTCGTGGTCCTGAGGGGAATCCGGGGAGGGTAAACTGGCGCTCGGGGACGGGGCCGTCAGATTTTTATCCCCCTCCAGCCTGGCCGCCAATTCGGGATGATCCTTGGGGTCTATGACCAGCACCCCGTGGCGCTGGGCCAGATACAGGAGATACTGGTATTCCATCGCCTTTTTCTCCAGACGATAGCGCAGCACCAATCTCAGGGGCAGATAGAGCAGGGCCAGGGCCACCAAGGCGATGAGGAGATATGAACCACCCAATCCCATGACCTTGATGCCACCGGCGATCAGGGCGACAACCGCCTTGCCCCAGCCCAGGAAGGCGAGCGAAGCCAGGCATCCCATGAAGGCCAGCAAGCCCAACAGGTACCAGAGCGGCCGGCGCCTCCCACCCAAGCCAATGGCGCTTGGCGGGGTCTCTCCCGGTGATTGGCAAAGAATCTCGAAGCCCTGGATGATGAGGCCGAACAGGAAGAGCAGGGCAAGGGGCGCCGCGAAACTGGCCAGGAGATAGGGCTTCCAGGGGAAGGGCACCGGGGTCCTGGCCTGGTCCGCAAAGATCCCCTGAAAGTCGATCTTCCAGATGACCGTAAAGACCAGGATGAGGACCTCAACCAGGGCCACTATCACCAGGAAGCTATTGAAAACGTAACGCTTTTCCAGGGGATCGTAAAAATTGAAGAATCTGGCCATTTTAGGTTTCGAGTTTCGAGTTTTGAGTTTCGAGTAGGGGCGACCCGCTGGGTCGCCCAGTTGTTGGGGCGGACCCAGGTGTTCCTCCCTGTAGAGGCGGGTTTAAAACCCGCCCGCACCGCCTTCCGGGCGGACCCAGGTGTTCGCCCTTACCTTCCAGTTTCAATTTATTGCGGTTCCGGTCAAGAATCGAGGCGGGCGGCTGCCCCCAACGGCGGTTCGGTTGCGGCCACCATTAATTCCCAATAGTACAAGCCCGCGGCCCAGACCAATATGAGGCCGTCTTCCAGGATTGGCCCCAGGCCCACCTGCCTGCTAAAAAAGAGACCGCAACCACAATCGATCTGCAAGCCTCGGGCCAGGGTAATGAGCATGACCAATAAAAAGATGCCGGAGAGCAACCCCAGCAACATCAGGCAACTGCGCCTTTTGAGCCCCAGGGCCAGCAAAATGCCCGCCGCCGACTCCAGCACGGGGAGCACCGCGGCCACCAGCCCCACCAGGCCTGGCGGCAGGAGCTGGTAAGCCAGCACCGCTTCCGCAAATTCGTCGGCGTGGAACAGCTTCAGACAGCCGGCGTAAACAAAGAGCACTCCCAGGATGATCTCCAGGAGTCTCCTCAAGATAGCTTGGGATTCCGGGCGCAAACTAATGTTAACCTTCCTTGATACATAGGTTCATCGGGCTTAGGTAAATCAAGTTTCCCACCAAATATTAATGGGATGGGAAAGGATATTTAATTCCCCCCAGGCCAGAGGCCTAGGCTACCAAGTACAGGTAGCCAGGCGTCCCGCCGTTGTACTGACTTCTGGGTGCGAAACTTGAGCCAGTCAAAAGAGACCCCGGTCATTTATTGGTTTCTGCCGGATAACCGGCTTCATCCCAGGCCCGGAACCCAGCCATGCAGGCGCTCACATTGGTGAACTTCAGGGATTGCAGCTTCTCCGCCACCATCAGGGCCCTATCGCAACTGGCCACACCGCAGTAGACCACGATCCGGCGGTCCCGGGCGATGCCCTGCAAGGCGGGGTTCCCCTGGCGCTTTAGGAGATCCGGGGTAAGATTGACGGCCCCGGCAACGTGTAGTTCGGCGTATTCTTCAGGGTCCCGGGCATCCACGAACAGCGCCTGCCCCCCCTGGAAGATTGCGTAAGCCTGGGACAGGTTCAGGGTCTGCACCCCCTGAAATTCCACCTTGCGGCGTTGCTGCCGCTGCTCGTCCAGGTGGGAGGCCAGGGTGCCGTTTAAGGAGTGTCGCACCAGTTGCCATTGCTGCCCGATCCCGACAATCGCGGCCAAAAGCAGGATAACGCCGGCCCAGGCCAGGTCCTGCGCAACCAGGCGGCGGCTCAGCACCGGGACGGTCCTTTCCTTAAAGCAAAATGGCGCGGCATGTCGGGCATTTGGTTTTCTGGGAAATCATTTAAATTTAAATAAGCGGCGGCCGCAAGGCTGCCCTGGAAAATCCCCTCAATCTACCTGTTCAGAGGGCGGGCCAGGCCCGCCGCCTCAATCCGCGCTCCTCATGAATCCGCTCTAGAAGATTATGGTCTTTTTGGGGCTTTTAGGCTATTAATTTCTTGGCTATGACCTCCAGCTCTCCTCCCATCGCCGCCCTCGCCTTCGACCTGGGCAATGTCCTGATCAAAGTGGACCACCTGCGTTTTTGCCGGGGTCTGGCTGAACTGGCCGGTGGGACGCCCCAGGAGATTTACGCCGCGGTGTTTCAGAGCGGCCTGGAGTCCGGCTACGACCGCGGCCGCCTCTCCTCCCGGGAATTTCACCGGCGCCTCCAGGTCCGCTTCCACCTGGACCTGCCCTTTCCCCGCTTTCAAGATCTCTGGAACGATATGTTCGAGCCCTGGGAAGAGATGCAGGAGGTGGTAGCCAGCCTGGCGAGGCGCTACCCCCTCTACATGCTCTCCAACACCAATCCCCTGCACTTCCGTTTCGTCAGGAAGCGCTTTGCCTCGCTGTTCACGCATTTCCGGGCCCTGATCCTCTCCTACCGGGTGGGCAGCCGCAAGCCCGAGGCCACCATCTTTCAGGCCCTGTTAGTCGAGGCCGGGCTGCCGCCGGCTCGGATCTTGTATATCGATGACAAGGAGGAGTTTGTGGCCGCGGCCCGGCCCCAGGGCCTGACTGCCTGGATCTTCGTCTCGCCACGGGACTTCAAAGAGAGGCTCAGTGCTGCGGGCCTCTGGTAGAGATGGTTTTCAACTTTGAACTTTCAACTTTGAACCTCGAACCTTGAACCAAGGCCCGGTTCCAGGCTTTCCTCCCGGCAAACGAAACTTTCCGTCCCGCCGGCCCCCCTCACCGCTAAAACGGCGGCTTGCGGCTGTGGAAGTCGGTAGCCTGCTCAAAGGCATAGGCTGCCCTGAATATTTCGGACTCCGCGAAAGGCGGCCCCAGGAGTTGCAGGCCGATGGGCAGCCCCCGGGTGCTTACGCCGCAAGGCACCGAGATCCCGGGGATACCGGCCAGGTTGGCGGAGATGGTGAAGATGTCCGACAGGTACATGGTCAGGGGGCCGGCCAGCTTCTCTCCCAGTCGAAATGCCGGGGTGGGCGACACCGGACAGGCGATCAGGGCGCACTCACGGAAGGCCGAGTCAAAATCGCCCCGGATCAGGGCCCGCGCCTGGGTGCCCTTCCGGTAATAGGCGTCATAGTAGCCGGCGGACAGTGTATAGGCGCCCAAAATGATGCGCCGGCGCACCTCGGCCCCAAACCCTTCGGTGCGGGTGTTGAGGTAGGTTTCCATGAGGTTGCGCCCTTCGGCCCGGAAGCCGTATTTCACCCCGTCATAGCGGGCCAGGTTCGAGGAGGCCTCCGCCACCGCCACCAGGTAATAGGTGGCCACGGCGTATTCGGTGTGGGGCAGGCTCACCTCCAGTATTTCCGCCCCCAGACTGCCCATGGTTTTAAGGGCGGACCTGATGGCCGCTTCCACTTCCGGGTCCAGGCCGGGACCGAAATATTCCCGGGGCACCCCGATCTTCAGCCCCTTAAGATCCCCACCCAGGGCCGCGGCATAGTCTGGCACCGCCTGGGGCACCGAGGTGGAGTCCTGGGGGTCGTGGCCGGCAATGGCCGCCATAAGCAAAGCCGCATCCCTTACCTCTTTGGTAATGGGACCGATCTGGTCCAGGGAAGAGGCGTAGGCCACCAGGCCGTAGCGGGAGACCCGGCCGTAGGTGGGTTTCAGACCCACCACCCCGCAGTGGCAGGCGGGCTGCCGGATGGAGCCACCGGTGTCGGAGCCCAGCGACGCCAGGCACAGGTCCGCGGCCACCGCCGCCGCGGAGCCCCCAGAGGAGCCCCCCGGAACGTATTCCCGGTTCCAGGGGTTCAGGGTGGGGCCAAAAGCCGAGTTTTCGGTGGAAGAGCCCATGGCGAACTCATCCATGTTGGCTTTGCCCAAAAATATCGCGCCTTGAGCCCTGAGGCGCGCCACCACCGTGGCGTCATAGGTGGGCACAAAATTCTCCAGGATTTTGGAGGCGCAGGTGGTGCGCAGCCCTTTCGTGAGCATGACGTCCTTCAGGGCCAGGGGAATGCCGGTAAGGGGTGTGCCTTCCCCCCGGCCCAGGCGGGCCTCGGCGTCCCGGGCCTGGGCCATGGCCCCGTCCTCATCCAACAGCAGATAGGCGTGCAGCTCCCCATCCCGCTCCTGGATGCGCTGCAGGAGTTGGGCCGTCACCTCCACCGGGGAGACTTCCCGCCGGGCCAGGAGCGGCGCCAACCGGCTGATACTCATGCTATGCCAAGGTTCGGTCATTTAAGGCTGTTTCCTGATTTTCTGCTTTCTGTTTTCTGTTTTCTGTGAAGGACAAGGCAAAATTTACTATGTAGATTGTTCCATAATTAGCTGGACATAATATCAGGACTAGAACGCTGGATTTTGCTTGGTTAAGTCCCCCTTTGAAAAAGGGGGATTTAGGGGGATTTCAAGAAGTTATATTAAATCCCCCCCTGCCCCCCTTTTTCAAAGGGGGGTTAAAAATTAGCCATTTCATATGGATTAGCAATTGCGTAACAGACCACTAGGTGCGCACCCTGCATCTCAAAACTCGAAACTCGAAACCTGAAACTCGCAGTTAGATTATCCGAGGCACCAGGAAATAGCCGTCTTCCTGGGCCGGTCCATTTTGCAGGGCCTCATTAAGCGGCAGGCATTCCCGGGCCTGGTCTTCCCGGAAGACGTTGCTTAAGGGAATCACGTGGGCCAAGGGCGCCACCCCGCTGGTGTCCAGTTCCTGCAACTTCTCCACGTATTCGAGGATCTCGTTTAGCTGCAGGGTGAACAGCTCGATCTCTTCGGGGCTGAGACTGAGGCGGGCCAGTTCGGCCACGTGCAGCACTTCCTCCCGGGTCAGGGCCATGGGCCAACCTCCCCTTACCAAAAAAACCACAAATTCCCCCGGCTCTCAGGGCCGGAGAGGCCTTTGCTACGGTTTATTATATAACCCGGCCAAGGCCGGGATGAAAAGATAAATTGCACCTCGCCATGATCCAGAGTGAATTGCCGGCACTTGCGCTCTCCGGTGCTCCGGCTCTTCACCATCTTAATTTGCGCCGCGCCGCGAAATAATTTTGCCAAAACGCTTCGCTTATGGTTTATTTACTACAAAGTGAAGCCAGCTTCCTGGTTAAGGGGATTTGACCCAGTTGAGCCAAGGGAAGCTCAAAAAACCAAGTGGCACAGGTTTCCAACCTGTGCAGGCATTAAAGTATACTAAGAGAAACCTGCCCCATTGGCAAATACCTGGAAGCGTCTATTTTATTACCTGGCGCTGTCTGACTGGCAACATCTTGAGTCCGGAGGAGCGCAGCGTTACCCTTAATGCGATCAGACACTGGCACGGAATAAAATGGGTGCTATATGCGACTGTGGTCATGCCTGACCATGTCCATGCCTTGGCTCAACCCCTAAATCAGCCCACAGAAGGAACTTTTGGGCTAACCGAGATTCTCCACAGCATCAAGCGCTTCAGCGCCCGAAAGGTTAACCAGGCCAGGGGAGTTCAAGGATCCCTATGGCAAGATGAGCGTTTTGACCGAATTGTTCGGGATGAAGGAGAATTTTTAGAAAAGTGGAATTATATAAGAAACAACCCAGTGAAGGCAGGTCTGACCATTATTCCAGAAGAATACCCCTGGCTTTATGAAAATGATGGTTGATGCACAGGTTGAAAACCTGTGCCACCAGTTTATCCTATTTCCATTAATGAGTTACGGTTATTACGGATATTGAAGAAGGTTGGCAGGATATTACGATTCTCATCCCTCTCAGAAGCCAAGGGTAATGAAAACAGCAAAAACCGCCAAGCCCCCAGCCGCCCCGGACCCCAGCCGTCTGCAGGAAATCGCCCGGCTGGTGCGCCTGGACATCATCGAGATGCTATATCGCGCCGGTTCCGGGCACCTGGGGGGGTCCCTGTCGGCCACCGATATCCTGGTGGCCCTGTTTTTTGCCGAAATGCGCGCCAGGCCCGGCGACCCTTGCTGGCCGCAGCGGGACCGCTTCATCCTCTCCAAGGGACACGGCGCTCCGGCCCTCTACGCGGTTCTGGCCCGCCTGGGCTTTTTTCCCCGGGCGGAGCTGGCCAGCCTGCGCCAATTCGGCAGCATCCTCCAGGGACACCCCGACTCCGGCTGCACCCCGGGAGTGGAAATTCCCACCGGCTCCCTGGGACAAGGGCTCTCCATCGCCAACGGCCTGGCCCTGGCTACCCGTCTAAACCGGCTCCCCAGCCGCATCTTCGTCCTGCTGGGGGACGGCGAGATCCAGGAAGGGCAGATCTGGGAAGCGGCCATGAGCGCCGCCCACTACCGGCTGGATAACCTTACGGCCATCGTGGACCGCAACCGCTTGCAGATCGACGGCCGCACCGCCGACGTCATGAACCTGGAACCTTTGGCCCGGAAATGGCAGGCCTTTGGCTGGCAAACCCTCGAGACCAACGGTCACGACTTCCCCGGGCTGCTGGCGGCCCTGAAGACCTGCCGGGCCAGCCGCGGCCGGCCCAAGGTCATCATCGCCCACACCGTCAAGGGCAAAGGGGTCTCCATTTTCGAAGACCAGGCCAAATACCACGGGGTGGTCCCCAACGAAGAGGAATATCGCCAGGCCCTGAAGGAGCTGGGGGCTTGATGAACAACGGGCGCCCTGGGCGTTAATTTCCCAGGGGCGTGGTTGCCCGGCCCCCGGGACGAAGATCTAGAATCGAGGATCGAGAAAATCGTGGCCGACCAAGAGAGCACCCGCGTAGAATACGGCAAGACCCTGGCGCAGTTGGGAAAGGAGAACCCGGATATCGTGGTCCTGGATGCGGACCTGTCCGGCTCTACCCAGACCCGCTACTTTGCCAAGGCCTTTCCGGAGCGCTTCTTCAACATGGGCATCGCCGAGCAGGACCTGATGGGCACCGCCGCCGGGCTGGCCCTGGGTGGGAAAATCCCCTTTGCCAGCACCTTCGCCATGTTCGCCACCGGCCGGGCCTGGGAGCAGATCCGCCAAACCATCGCCTACGGCAACCTCAATGTCAAGATCGTCGCCTCCCACGGCGGCGTCAGCGTGGGAGAAGACGGAGGCTCCCACCAGGCCGTGGAAGATTTGGCCCTGATGCGCATCCTCCCCAACATGGTGGTGCTGGTTCCGGCGGACGGCCCCGAAACCCGGGCCATGACCAGGTGGGCCGCGGCCTATCAAGGGCCGGTCTATCTGCGCACCGGACGGATGCCTTTGCCGGTGATCCATGACGAACCTTGCCTTTTCGAACTGGGCCGCGGCTCCATATTACGTCAGGGGGGTGACGTTACCCTGGTGGGCCTGGGAGTCATGGTACCCGCCTGTCTTGAGGCCGCGCAACTGCTGGCCGAGGAGGGTATTGCCGCCCGGGTCGTCAACCTCTCCTGCCTGAAACCCCTGGATTGGGAACTGCTGGTGGCCTGCGCCCGGGAAACCGGCGCCCTGGTCACCGCCGAGGAGCACATGGTCACCGGCGCTCTGGGCAGCGCCGTGAGCGAAGTCCTGGCAGAACACTTCCCGGTCCCGCTCGTGCGCATCGGCCTCAGGGACACCTTCGGGATCTCGGGGAAACCCGAGCGCCTCCTTAAGCATTTCGGGCTCACCGCCGCCGACGTCGCCGCCGCCGCCCGCCAGGTGCTGGCCCGGAAATGACCCGCTCCCTTTTGGGGATAAATACCTGCCGCGCTCACCCCCGCTTGCATGCGCAAATTATATAAAGTATAGTTGTATAGATATGGGCTAAAAGGCTTGGCTCCAAGTCAGGTTTCCACCCACCACCATTATCCGGGAGATATTTTAGCAAAGTGAAAAATCCGGGATTTCCTGAAAAGCTGGCCGCTGGGCGTCACCTGGGGCGCCGCGCCTTGCTTATGCTGCTGCTGCTGGTTTTCGCCTCCAAGCCGTTACTGGCGGCGGACGCGGCGTCTTCGCCCTACGATTCCTTGCGCCTGTTCAGCGAGGCCCTCTTCGAAATCACCCAAAAATACGTTTATGCGAAACCCGACAAGGATATCATCTACGGGTCTATCCGGGGCATGATGAACTCACTGGACCCCGATTCCGCCTTCCTCACCCCCGAAGAATATCAAAATTACCGCAGCGGCCACAATGAGGCGACCGCGGAAGCCGGGGTCGATTGTATTATTAAGGATGGCCTCCTTGCCTTAACCGCGGTCATAGATGGCGGCGCCGGGGCGGCGGCCGGCCTGCAACCCGGCGACCATATCCTCAAGATTAACGGCCAGTCGTTGCGCGACCTGACCACCCAGGAGGCCGCTTCCCGTTTGCGGGGAACCCCCGGCGAAACAGTTAAATTGGAGGTACTGCGCAGCGGTGCCCTCAAGCCCCTGAAAATAACCGTGACCCTTAAGCCCCTGGGGGATAACACCGTAACCTCCCAGATCCTCAATGATTCCTATGGCTACGTGCGGGTGCGCTATTTCAACGACGCCACCCCCAAAGAATTTGCCATCGCTTTGACATCCTTGCGAAAACAGGGGCATCCGCTGCAGGGCCTGGTCCTGGACCTGCGCAATGACGCCCGGGGGTCTCTGGAGCAGGCGGTCCGCACCGCCTCGCTGCTCCTGGGAGACAAGGACGTGGTCACCGCCAAGGGACGGACTTCTGGCAGCCAGGAAACCTTTCAGGGCAAGGACCGGGATCTCGTCTGGAAGGCCCCGGCACCCTTGCCCACCGTAGTCTTAGTTGATCAAGGAACCGCACGTGCTGCGGAAATAGTGGCCGGCGCCTTGCGCGACCAATACCACGCCACCTTGCTGGGAGCCAAGACCCTGGGACTGTGCGGCCTCACCAAGGTCATGCCCCTCGACGACGGCTCCGCCCTGGTGATGACCATCGCCGAATGCTATACCCCTAATGGCCAGAAAATCCAGGGCGTCGGCCTGGAACCGGCTATCCAGGGCCAGGCTCTCAAGTCTAAGGAAAAAGAAAATCAGAAGGAAGCCGCCATGACGAAACTCCCCCCCGAGCAGGATCCTTGGGTGCTGCAGGCGGTGGCAGTCTTAAAAGGCGGCACTAAGCCCCAGGCGGCCCCCAATACCTGAGGATAACGATCCTAGTGCCCCGGAGGAGACCCCAGTCCCTCGATAATACGCTTTACGGGAACGAATATTATGTCACGTAGATCATGGCTGTTGGTTATTGGAGCTTTGCTGCTGGCGCTGGTCCTTTCGGCGGGCCTGGCCCTGCACGCCGCCGAATCCACCTACCCCCCAGGTCAGGCTTCCTCCCCGGACGATACGGCCACCCTGCCGCACTTCCCCAGTTTGAAGGTATTTGCCGAAGCCCTGGCCCTTATCCAAGATGATTACGCCGAGCCCAAGACCACCAAGGACCTGGTTTACGGCGCTATTCAGGGCGCCGTCGGAACCCTTGACGCTCATTCCTCCTTTATGACCCCGGAGGACCTCAAGGAATTGCAGATCGAAACCAAGGGGAAATTTAGCGGCATCGGCATCGAAATCGCCATGAAGGACCTGGTCCTGATGGTGGTCTCACCCATTGAAGGCACCCCCGCTTACCAGATGGGAATTAAACCTGGGGACCAGATCGTCAAGATCAACGGCCGGCCCACCAAAAATATGAGCCTGGCGGATGCGGTGAAGGTGATCCGCGGCCCCCAGGGCAGCAAGGTGACCCTGACCATTAACCGGGAGGGCTTCGCCCATCCGAAGGATTTTGTGATCACCCGGGAAATCATCCCCATCCGCAGCGTCAAGGCCCGCATCCTGGAAGGGGGCATCGGCTTTGTCCGGGTGACCAACTTCCAGGACCAGACCGACTCGGACCTCCATGCCTATCTCGATAAGATGAAACAACGGCTGGTCCCCTTCAAGGGGTTGGTCCTCGATTTGCGCAACGATCCGGGGGGGTTGCTAGATCAGGCGGTGCGGGTCGCCGATGAGTTTCTCAAATCCGGCCAACTCATCGTTTACACCGAAGGGCGCAACCGCCAGCAGACCGGCCGTTTCTACGCCACTGCCGGACCGGATAAATTTACCAACATTCCCATGGTGGTGCTGATTAACGAGGGCAGCGCCTCCGCCTCGGAGATCGTGGCCGGGGCCCTGAAGGATCAGAAGCGGGCCTTGATCGTGGGCACCAAGAGCTTTGGCAAAGGCTCGGTGCAGACCATTATCCCACTGGAAGACGACTCGGCCCTCCGGCTTACCACCTCTCTGTACTACACTCCCAGCGGCATCACCATCAATGACAAGGGAATCGAGCCGGATGTGGTGGTGGCTGATAAACCCTTGCCCGAAGACGAGTCTCTCCAAGGTCTGCGGGATGAGGTCTTGGCACGGCACATGCTCAAGCAAGGGCTGACGGATAAACCCTGGAACGAGCCCATCTCAGCCGCGGAACTCGATAAAGATCCGCAATTGAAACGGGCCGTGGAATTGCTGCGCAACTGGCCTCCCAAGGCGCTGGCCGGGAAGCCTTGAAAGAGCGCTTTTCTGGTTTACGTTTTCCGGCTTTCGGCTAAAACCGGGGAGCCTTTTCCTGGTTAGGGGGGATGATTATCTGATTAATTATTTCCCCTTTTCCAAAGTGATATAAGCACCATTCCCGGTTGCTGCAGATCGTCGCTGCTCTGCCCTGCCGCGCTTCCTGACTATCTTAAATTAATTTAACCTGAAAACCCGGTTGATTTAGCCCCGGCCTGGGGAATCAAAGAAATGTCTCTTCCCGGTCCCCGAAAACCGCAAAGCGAAAGCCGGAAACCGGCGGCCCCGCAGGGGCTGCCCCTGGTGGCCATCATCGGCCGGGCCAACGTGGGCAAGTCCACCCTGTTCAACCGTCTCAGCCGCTCCTCCCGGGCACTGGTCGCCAATATCTCCGGGGTCACCCGCGATCGTCATTATGCCAGCGTCGAACTTGCGGACCGCACCATTCTCCTGGTGGATACCGGGGGTCTGGTGGGAGGCGAAGACGAAATGCGGGCACAGGTGCGGCTCCAGGCCGAGGAGGCGGTGGCCGAAGCCGACGTCATCATCCTGGTAACCGATGGCCGGGAAGGCCTCCAGCCCGGGGACGCCCTGGTGGTGGACTACCTGCGGCGCACCGGTAAACCGGTGCTGCTGGCGGTAAACAAGATCGACCAAGCCAGTCTCGAAGCCAACGTAGCGGAATTTTACCGCTTCGGCTTGCCTCTCCTCTTCCCGATATCCGCCACCCACGGCCTGGGCATATCCTCGCTGCTGGACGCCGTGCTTCAACACCTGCCCCCCGTGGCGGCGTCGCCCGAGACGCCCCTCGGCCTCCGGGTGGCGATCCTGGGCCGGCCCAACGTGGGCAAATCATCTTTCATCAACCATTTTTTAGGGGAGGCGCGCCTTTTGGTGAGCGAGACCCCGGGCACCACCCGCGACGCCATCGACATTCCCTTGAGTGTGGCAGGGGCCGATTATATCCTGGTAGATACCGCCGGCTTGCGCCGTCCCAGCCAGGTGCGGCGAGAGAGCCTGGAGCGGCTGATGGTGCTGAAGACCATCAAGGCCCTTTCCCGGGCCGAGGCGGTGCTGCTGCTGCTGGACGCCCAAGAGGGCCTGACCGGTCAAGACCTGCGCATCCTCGGGCTCATCGAGGATCAGGTCAAAATCTGCGTCATCCTGGTGAACAAATGGGACCTGTTACCAAAAAAGCCCGTGGAATTGCAGAAGGAGACCCTGGAGCAGGTAACCGGGGGCCTTGCGATCGTGCCGCATGTCCCGGTGCTGCCGGTCTCGGTGAAGAACTGCTTTAACCTTAGGAAGGTCTTCCCCCTGCTGGGCGACCTCTATGAGCAGAGCGGCCGGCGAGCCACCACCGGGAAGCTCAACGAGATCCTCAAGGAGATCACCTCCCGGGTGCCGCCGCCCCGCTACCGGGACCGGCCGGTCAAATTCCTTTACCTGACCCAGGCGGAGGTCCATCCCCCTACTTTCATTGCCTTTGTCAACAGCCCCCTGGGAGTGCCCGACTCCTACCGCCGCTTTCTGGTGAAGCAGTTGCGCGAGCGTCTGGCCATTCCCCACTGTCCGGTACGCCTCTTCCTCAAAGGCCGCGACCGCCGCCAGCGGCCTTCCCCAAAGATTAGCCATTAAAAACCCCAGATTTTGCTCCCATTTTGGCAAGGAGGTGCTATCTCCTCCAGGCCCGAGTATGCCAAAATCCCGGGAAACTCTTCTAACCACAATAGTATCCGGCAGGGTTTTTCTAATCTGCCGTGTTTATCCAGGCTGCCAAATCCCCGTATTTGATTAACTAATTGGATTATCTTGCTTTTTCCCCTATTATTCAATGGAGGAGAGGCCAAGGTGAGGGGGGAGTATGAATGGTCCTGTAGGGGCGCACCCATGTGTGCGCCCCTATGAAATTCTGGGCAGCAGTTAGGGGCGGGGTTTAAACCCGCCCCTACAGGGCGGACACGTGGGTCCGCCCCTACGAAAAACTATGCTAAGCCACCCTTCACCCGGTGTCATCCTGAACGAAGTGAAGGATCTCAAGTGACATCTTGGGGCAGACTGAGGGTTTGCAATAGCTTCAACAGGATAATTCTCAGAAAGGGGGCGTGCCGCCGAGAAAGTTCAGGTTACTGCCGGCCTCCTTCGGGAAGCCGCGGGGATGAGAAGATTAGAGGTGGATTTTTGAGATGCCGCCGCAGAAATTATTTGACCAGGCGCAGGGCCGGGCGGCTCCCGGGAATCGGTTCCCTTTGATGAGACTTGCCATGTTTCAGGACGTTTTTCACCCTGACCCCATTAATAAGGAAATAAGCGATGACGGCCCGTTCCCACTCCGGGGTCGGTTCAGGTTGCTCGATACGCGTCTTGAAGTGATTGAGAAGGGAGGTAAGGTCGGTTTCTTCGTACGCCAAAACCCGGTCAGCCAAGCGCTCAAGGGCTTCCTCAATCATCTTAACGTTTCCCATTTCCTTGCGAGGTGAATTCCAGCGAGTTCCCTTGTATCATCTCAAGAAAATTAATTCAAGGGCAAAAATCAAAAAATCTGGAAGGTCTTGCAAAACCTCGGTATGCCAGAAGGTCATTCCGGGCAAAGTTAATGATCTTGTATTTTCAAGTACTTGAGATCCTGCATTTTGTCCCCATGAAAAAAACATCAGGTTTATTAATAGCTTCCGGGAAGGTTTGGCGGGGGGGGGCCTACAATAATTCGTCCAGCAGTTGGGAGAGCCGCAGGGCCTCGGCGGCCAGGATCTCTTCGCCCTGGGCAGCGCTGGCGGCGCCAGGATCACCCCAGACCCCGCCCGGCCAGTAACGCCGTTTGTCCCGCACCAGCCGGTATTTGGGGAAAGTGGGCCATTCCGCCGGGGCGCGGCCCTGGACCAGGCCGGGATAAGCAGCCAGCATCACTGCGGTCTCCACCTCCCCGGCATGCGCGTCTCCCCGGGTGGCCACCAGGTGCGGGTTGGCGGCCAGCACCTCCTTTAGCAGGTCCAAAATATTGACCACCGCCAGCCGCAGGTCGGCCAACTCCTCCATCAGGCTCTCCCCGGCCTCCAGCAGGGCGGAGATGTGGGTGCCGCCGGCGTGGCCGCTGATCATAACCAGGCGCCGCAGGCCCTGGCGGTAGAATTCCCGGCATAGGTCCCGGATGAGGGCCCGGAGGGTGTCTCCCTGGAGGCTAACGGATCCCGGGTGCTCCCGGGTGGAGCGGCACAGGCCGTAAAAGACCGGTGGCGCCACTATCGCCGGCCGCAGGGCCGCCACCCGCCGGGCCACCTCCAGGGCGTGCAAGGCGTCGGTTCCCAGGGGCAGGTGCGGCCCGTGCTCCTCCAGGGATCCCACCGGCAGCAGCACCGGCTGCCCCAGATCCCGGGCCGCCTCAAATTCGGGCATGTTCATCTCTTCCCAGCTAGCCATAAGCTCTCCCTCTACTCCGATTATAGCCCCGGCACCAGGCTTCCTACGCAGATGCCGCCCAAACAAATGGTGGAATTTTGGGATGGCCTAAAATTTTCATCTTTAAGACTAATTATGAGACCTGTAAAAAGCAAGATGGGACTGCGTCGAGGCCGCTGGTTCAACGTGAGCCAGGAGCCTTTGCCAACTAAGGTTACCCCGGTGGCCGGGCTTTCGAAAGTTTTCCGGGTTCCTTGACAAGTAATTTGGAATACCTAAGGTTGAACCAGGAGGGAAAGATATGAAAAAACTCATCCCGTTTATTTTGGTGGCTTTGGCGCTATTCCTGATGGTGATGGGATGCGGCAAGCAGGAACAACCGGCGCAGACTAAAGAAAAAGCCAAAACCGAGGTACAGCAGAAAGCGGTAGCCGGAAAAGAAAATCTGGCGGAGGAGAAAAACGAGTATCAAGCCAAAATGGATAAAGAATTGGCGGAGTTTCACAACAAATTAACCGATTTGAAAGAGAAAGCGGCCCATGCTCAAGGCGATCTCAAGGCTAAACTCGATAATGCAGAAAGTGCTCTTCAGAAGAAGACCGACGACCTGGACAAAAAGCTGAAGGACCTGGAGGCCGCCAGCGGCAAGGCGTGGGAAAATTTTAAATCCGATATCGATGCAACCGCGGCTAGCCTGCAAAAAGAGTTTGACGAACTGACCTCCGAAACCCCCAAAAAATAAATCAGGACGGGTGGGTTGAGAAATTCCGGGTAAGTGACCCAGGTCTTTTTTGCTTTTTCAGCGAAATCTGTGCTATCGTGCCTTTTACTAAAGGGAAAAGGGGTAGCTATGAAAAAATTCATTTTTATCCTCGTGGTAATAGCCGCTTTGCTATCGGCCAGCCAGGCCTGGACTGCTGAGGCGGGGACGGCTCAAGACTACCTGGTTAAAGGGAACGAACAATTGAAAGGAGGCAACCTGGACCAGGCCATCGCCGACTACACCAAGGCCCTGGAACTCGACCCCAAACTTGCCTGGGCTTACAACAACCTGGGGATTATCTATCTGCAAAAAGAAGACTATGACCACGCCTTCGCCGCCTACAACAAGGCCCTGGAAATCGACCCCAAGCAGGCTCAGTTTTACAACAACCGGGGGGGCGCCTATCGAGAGATAGGCCACAATGACGAGGCCATCTCCGACTTCAACGGCGCTCTGGAACTCAACCCCAGTTATGCCAATGCCTATTACAATCGGGCCGCGGCCTTTTACGCCAAAAAAGACTTCGACAAAGCCTGGGCGGATGTAAATAAGGCCCAAAGTCTGGGCGCTAAAATCGACCCGAAATTTCTCGAAGGTCTTCGTAAGGCTTCGGGGCGGGAAAAATAAGTTAACTTCGGCATTGCAGGAACTCAGCAAAAACTGCCGGCCCTTTAGGCCAGCGACACCTTGATCTGGTCCTCCCGGGGTGCCACCCGGTCCAGCCGCACCAGGACGGTGTCGCCGGGGGAGAGCCTCAGACCGGGCGGAACCGCCATAAACAGCTCCAGCAACAGGTCTGGGAAGATGAGGCGGTAACGGTGGGGCAAGGACTCCAGCACCAGGGCCTCCTTCTTCTGTCCCAGGCGGGCGGCCAGGTACTTCAGCAGCCAATAGCGCAGCCGCCGGCCCTTAAGCCTGCCACCCCGGCGCATGGCCGGCTCCAGCACCGGCAGGATTTGCTCCAGGTCCTGGCGGCGATAAGGGAGCGGGGTGTCGGTCAGGGCCGCCAGTAGCTGGCGGTGGGTCAAAAGGTCCAGGTAACGGCGGATGGGAGAAGTGGCCAGGGTATAGCAGTTCAACCCCAGACCCCAGTGGGGCTGGGGCGAAAGGCCCATCACCACCCTGCTGAGATTGCGCCGGTCCCGCCATAATTCCAACAGAGTCTTGTGCTCCTTTGGCTGGATAGGTTCCCGGGGCTCCGGCTGGCTACGATAGATCGCGGGGATGCCGCGGTCGGCCAGAAAGCGGGCCGCCAGGGAATTGGCCAGGACCATGGCCTCCGCCACTAATTGGCGGCTGGAAGTATCCTGGTTCTCCACCGACACCTGCAACTCCCCCTGGGGGCCGAAAATCACCCAAACCTCAGGCAGTTGCAGCTCATAGCCCCCCCGGGCCAGGCGCTCCTCTTTGAGCCTCCTGGTCAACCGGGAGAGAACCGCCAGGGTTGGCTCCTGCTGAATCAGGGCCTCCGCCTCGTGGTAAGTCAGCCTGCGGCTCACCTTGATGATACTCGGTTCGATGGCCCAGTCCAGGACCTCCGCCTCCGGGCTCAGAGTCACCATGAAGCTCAACGCCAGGCGTTGGCGGTGGGCCAGGAGGCTCAAAAGGTCTTCGGAAATCTCCTCCGGCAGCATGGGCAGGCGCCGTTCCGGCAGATAGATGGAACTGCCCCGTTCCCAGGCTTCCTGATCCAGGGGGGCGCCGGGTTGGACCACCGTCGAGACGTCGGAGATGTGAATGCCGAGACGCCAGCCCTCCGGGAGCTCTTCCAGGCTGAGGGCGTCATCGAAATCCCGGGTGTGCTCCCCGTCGATGGTGATCAACGGCAGGTTGGTCAGGTCCCGGCGCCAGGCGGCGTATAGGTCCGGGGCAGGAGGTGAATTGACCAGTTGCCGGGTCTGAGACAGGGCCGCGGGGGAAAACTCCACCGGCGTTCCCAGGCGGTGCAATTCCAGGTCTTCATCTTCATAAAAGATCCCCAGGCGCACCAGAAGCCGGAAAGGGGCCGCGGCTGCGGTCAGGCCGGCGTGGTCCAGAAAAACCTTACCCTGTTCATAATCCGGAGCCTCAGCTCCGCTGACCGCCATCCGGCGCAGCAGCGCCACCACCGATTCCCGCCAGGGATAGTGCCTGGAAAGCTCCCGACCCTCCCAGACCTCCTGCAGCCAGGCGCCCACCTCCACCAGTTCTTGTCGCCGAGCCGATTCCCGTTCCTGTTGCTGCCGCAGTTGGGCTACCAGCTCCGGCGGGTTGGCCTCGACCTGCTCGTCTCTGAGCTTGAAGAGGAGCCGATCTTCCCGCAGCCTTCTGCCGGTGGCTGCCACTTCATCCGGAAAGGCGCGACCGAACCACAGTTCGGCCAACTCCGCCACGGTAGCGGTATGGTCCTCCGGGGCCAGCAGTTCCCAAAGCTCTTCCAGATTAATGTCGGCCTTCAGGGCTTCCCGCCGGGAGGCGGCTTCCTCCAGACGTTTCAGCAACTCCTGGCGGATTAATCGGTTCAGGGGTAGAGAGGGCCCGGCGTGCAAGAGACGCTTGGAGGGCAGGGTAAGTTCCCGGCCGGTCTGGCTCAGGACATGCAAGCGCTCCCCTTTGAGCTCCAAGACCACGCCGCAAAGGATGCGCTTTTCCTCGAAAAATTCCACAATGGTGCCGGGTTCCATGTGGGGCCAAAATTACCAGAATCTTAGGAAATGTCAACGAAGAGGGTTTTGGGGATCTGGTTCTGGTCAGGATGAATTTGGGTGCGCCCCCACTGAAAATAATTGTCTGATAGTTTTCCTGATTGGCGCAAAATCTAGATATTGAGGGGCCGGGATAGCACCCTTCACCATCTATAAAACTCCTGATAACGGTTCAAGACCTCAGCCCCCTCTCGCTCCAGCAACACCATATTCTCCAGGCGCACCCCGCCCCAATCTCCCAGGTAGATGCCTGGCTCCACCGTCAAGACGCTGCCGGGCTTGAGCAAGGAGTGGCGCTCCGGGTTCGGGTTCAGGGAGGGGTTTTCATGCACCGCCAGGCCCACCCCGTGACCCAGGGAATGGCCGAAGGCCTCGCCGTAGCCCGCCTCGGAGATCACCTCCCGGGCCAGGGTGTCTCCCGCCAGGCTGTCCATCCCGGCCCTAAGCCCCCTCTCCGCCTGCGCCTGGGCCCGGCGCACCAGGGTGTAAATCTCCTTAAAGCGCTCATCCGGAGGTCCCAGGAGATAAGTGCGGGTGATATCGGCGCAGTAGCCGTGCAGCCGGGCGCCCATATCGATGATAATGGGTTCCCCGGCACAGATGACCCGGTCGCCAGGCTGGTGGTGGGGGCGGGCGCTGTTGGTCCCCGCCGCCACGATGGGGGGAAAAGCCAGGGCCTCCGCTCCCCCCTCTCTGAGACCCTTTTCAATCTCCCAGGCCACCTGGCGCTCGGTCTGCCCCGGGGCCAGCGCCGTAGCAACCCGGCGCAGGACCAGTTCGCTCAGTTCCAGAGCCCGGCGTATGGCTGCCAATTCATCCGGGGACTTGGTTTCCCGCAGCTCTTCCACCAATCCTTCCACGGGCTCCCACTCCACCCTGAGGCCCGCCGCGGCCGCGGCGGCGCTCAACCGCTGGTACTGGCGGTAGCTCAGGTGGGCCGCCTCGAAGCCCAGGCGGCGCACTCCCAACTCCTTAAAAAACTGCGCCAGGCTTTGCCCCAAGTCTTGGCGGTAAACCTCGATCCGAAAGGCCGGGGCTTCCTGCCGGGCCCAAATTTGGTAGCGGAAATCGGTGATGAGCAACGCCGCGGCCTGGGTGATGAGCAGCAATCCCCAGTCGGGATCGTCGGCGCTGAAGCCGCTGAGATAACGGCGGTTCTCCGGGCCCGAGATCAGAATGGCGTCTAAGTCTTTGGGCGACAGCAGGTCTCTCAGGGCCGGGAGCCGCAAACTTTCGGAGGTATCAGGCATTCCTGCATTTTGGGAAAAACCCCGCTAAAAATCAAGGGAAAAGTAAGCAACTTAATCCCCGCTCCCCTACAATTGGACGACACCGGGCGAGGGGTGGCTTTGCCTGGTTTTTCGTAGGGGCGGGTTTAAAACCCGCCCCTACCTACTGCCCCCAGTTTCGCAGGGGGCGCACACATGAGTGCGCCCCTATAAGACCATTTATACCCCCCCTCACCCTACCCTTTGCCCGGTCCAAACACCCCCAAGGGGGTAGAGGGATATAGCTTAGATATTGGATGAATTGATTAGATAGTGGGCATCTCATACGCAGGCTAAAGCCTGCGGCTACCAGTACGCAACCAAGTTCAAACAGATCCCTGCTCTCGCCTCATAGCGAAAACTTTGCCGGACACTTCAAGGGAAAAGCATTTTATAAGGGGAGGCGGGGCCTGAAAATAGAACTGCGGGACGCCTGGGCTGCCTCCATTTGGTGGCATGGGCCTCAAGCCTGGGCAGCCTGCCCCCATTCTTACCCTTTTACGCCAGGCAGATGGGCTCTTGACAACCCGGACAATAAAAATTAATCTAGTATAATTAGGTATTGAATTTTGGGCAGGGTTTCCGCCCCCGCCGCCAGCGGGGGCGCCTCCATTTCTATTGATTCGGGACACCTGATTTGATCAAGCTGGTAGCCTTTGATTGCGATGGGGTCTTGTTCGATTCCCGGCAGGCCAACATCGCCTTTTATAATACCATTCTGGCCCGCTTTGAGCGCCCGTGCTTGAGCACCCAGGCCGCGGATTATGTCCACAGCCATACCGTCCAGGAATCCCTCGAGTATCTCTTTAAGGGCAATCCTTGCCTGCAGGCGGTCTTCGATTTTGCCCGCAGTTACAATTACGGGCCCTTTATCCCGATGATGGTGGAAGAGCCGCACCTCCGGGAATTCCTGAACTTTTTGCGCCCCGGCTGTTTCACCGCCTTGGCCACTAATCGCACTACCACCACCGGCGCGGTGCTGCAATATCACGGCTTGACGGAAGGCTTTGACCTGGTGATTTCGGCCCAGGACGTCTCCCGCCCCAAACCGCATCCGGAATCATTTGAACGCATCCTGGGCCATTTCGGCCTCGAGGCCCGGGACGCCATCTATATCGGGGACTCTGAGGTGGACCAGGCCTTTGCCGCCAATGCCGGGGTGTCCCTGGTGGCCTACCGCAACCCCAGTCTTCAGGCGGCGCATCATCTCGAGTCCTTCGCGGCTGCACCTGCCCTGATCCGGAGACTCAACCGGGTCGCACACCCCTGAGAAAGGAGTTCACCATGCAGAAATATCAGTGCCAGATTTGCGGTTACATTTATGATCCCGCCAAGGGTGACGAAGACAATGGCGTCCCTGCCGGCACCCCATTTGAAAAACTGCCTCCGGAGTGGGTTTGCCCCTTGTGCGGCGCCCCCCAGGATCAATTCGCACCCATGGATTAAAGGGTTCCCGGCGCTGCCTGGCGCCGCCTGCCCACTACCATTATCCAAGGAACATAAAAACGTTGTTTGCCAAACTTCAGGGATCCGCCCCCAGCACGCGTCCACGGGAGAAATCCATCTTCCGGGAGTATGGCGAGGCCTTGGGCATCGCCATTATCCTGGCCCTGGTCATCCGGGCCTTTCTTTTCGAGGCCTTTTCCATTCCCTCCGGCTCCATGGAAAACACCCTGCTGGTGGGCGACTACCTCCTGGTAAACCGATCGAGCTACGGCATCCGCAACCCCTTCACCAACAGGGTATTGGTCCCGGTGGCCACACCCCAGCGGGGCGACGTGGTCGTCTTCATCTTCACCCTGGATCCCAGCAAAGGCTATATCAATCAGCCGCCAACCAGTGCTTACCGCGATAACCCGGCCTATATCGAACCCAAGGACTATATCAAGAGGGTCATCGGCCTACCCGGGGATAAGCTGCAGGTTATCAATAAAAAGGTTTACATTAACGGCCAGCAATACCTAACACCCCAGGCCATCTTCAAGGACCCCGACGAATTTATCCCGGCCGATCAGGCGCCCCGGGATAATTACGGCCCGGTGGTGGTCCCTGCGAACTGCTATTTCTGCATGGGCGATAATCGGGACCGCAGCTTCGACAGCCGTTTTTGGGGTTTCGTCAATATGAGCGCTTTCAAGGGTAAGGCCACGATCATCTATTTCTCGTGGAAGGGGCCTCCCGGGGAACCAAAATTCGTCCAGAGCCTCCTGGAGGGACTGGGTGGGCTGATTCGCCACCATTCCTGGGACACTCAACAATTCCAGGTGCGCTGGAACCGGATAGGAAAAATCATCCATTGAGAGGCGTTTTGCTCTCTTGGGCCAATAGTATCCGGCCACAAGTCCAGGGTCTTGAGGTCCCCTTGTGCAGGGGTTAAACTCGTAATTTGAAACGTCCTGGCAATTATGAAGCATCACACCAGCCCTCCAATTCAGAGATGCAAATACCGAAAACCGAAAATCCAAAACCGAAAGCTTCTGTTCCTATTCTTGTCCCTGGTCCTGGCCCTGGCCACCTGGGGCTGCCGCTCTTCCCGGCAGAATCCCGTGGTCATTTTTTGCTCCCCGGATTCGCCTCGGATGCGCCAGGCCATTGCGGGCCTGGAAGGAAACCTCAAGGAATTTCCCCTGAAAGTGGTGTGCGCCCCGGCCTCCGACCCGGAAATCCGGGAGCAACTGCGGCGGGCGCGGCAGCTCCGGCCCCGGCTGCTGGTGGTCCTGGGCACCCCGGCCCTGCTGCAGGTGGCACCGGTGGTCAAGAGCACCCCGGTGGTCTTCGGCCTGGTGGCCAATCCCTATTTCACCAAGGCCGCCTATGCGCCGGAGCATCCCGGGGATCACCAGGAAAACATCACAGGCATCGCCTCGCCCCCCCCCCTGGAAGCAGCCTTGAAAGAGGGCTCCGGCCTCCTGGGGAGCGCTCCCTGGGGACTCTTATACGATCCCACCGACGGGGTGGCCGCGGACCTGGCCCGGGAATTTGGCCAATTGGCTCCCCGCTTGGGGATCAAACCCTTGATCGAAGCCAGCAGCGCCGCGGTTACGGACCGCCCCGGCCTTACACGCCTCCTGGCAGGCGGCGCCCGGGTGATCTATCTCCCTGCCGCGGCCAGCGCCGGCCGCTATGCCCCCTTGGTGCTGGACTGGGGCCGGCGCCTCAAGGTCATGGTGGTGAGCGGTTATCCCGAAGGGTCGCACCGGGGGGCATTATTGTGGCTGATCCTGGACTACCGCCGCCTGGGGGCGGACACCGCCGCCCTGGCCCGGCGAGTCCTCCAAGGCGAGTCCCCCAAGACCATTCCCATTGCCCAAATGACACCCGTAACCATGGAAGTGGATGAGACTCTGCTGCGCCGCTGGAGCGGTTATCCACCCCCTCCCTCTGTTCACTAGGAGGAATTTTGACGATCCCTCCGATCTGGTTCCGATCTGCTCACCGAATGGTAATTGGGGAACAGGATGGGGGAAAATTCTAGATATCCAAGCGCCTCCCCTGCTGAGCGAGGGAAGGCAAAAAATCCGCAGGAGGAACCCGTGACCCCATCCCCCAAGTTCGCGCCGGCAGCCTGGCAGCCGGGAATCGAGATGGTGCAGGACACCCTGGATAATGGCCTCACCCTCCTGGTCTTGCCTGACGCCAGTCTCCCCATCGTCTCCCTGCAACTCCATTATCAGGTGGGCTCCCGGAACGAATTGCCGGGGATCACCGGCATCTCCCACCTCTTCGAACACCTGATGTTCCGGGGCACGGAAACCCGGGGGCCCGAAGAGTTCTCCCGCATCCTCCAGTCCCGGGGCGGCGAGATTAACGCCTTCACCACCCGGGATAATACTTCGTACTTCGAGAACCTGCCCTCCGAGCACCTGGAGCTGGGCCTCCAGTTGGAGGCCGATCGCCTGCTGCACCTGAAGCTGAATAATGACACCTTCGCCCCGGAGCTGCAGGTAGTAATCAGCGAGCGCAAACTGCGTAGCGTGGACAGTCCCCTGGGGCTGGTGGAGGAGGAGCTGTTTGCCACCGCCTACACCCAGCACCCCTACCAGTGGCCGGTGATCGGCTGGGACCAGGACTTGCACCACCTGAGCCTTGACGATTGCCTGGCGTACTACCGCAGCCATTATCACCCGGGCAAGCTGACGGTGGTCATCGCTGGGGACGCCGACCCCGGGCAGGCCCGGGACCTGGTGGACCGCTACTTCGGGGCCATCCCCAACCCCGGGACGAGCCCAGCGCGCCCCTTCACCGAGCCCCCCCAGCGGGGCGAACGCCGCTCCGTGGTCAAGAAGGTCTCCCAGGTGGAGGCCCTGCTGGCGGGCTACCATGTGGTGGACATGGGGCATCCGGACTATTATCCCTTGCAGCTCTTGTCCGTCATCCTCACCGGCGGCAGGGCCTCCCGCTTTCACCAGGAGTTTATCCGCCCCGGCAAGGCCGCCTCCCTGGAAGTGGAACTGGCCCCCCTGCCCTTTTCGGCCCAGGATCCCGACCTCCTGGTGGTGGTGGCGGTGGCCGCCCCGGGTGTCCCCCTGACGGCCCTGGAAGAGGAGATGTGGAGGTCCCTGGAGCGTCTGCGCCGAGACGGAGTCGAATCCCTGGAGTTGGCCCGGGCCAAAAAATTGGTCCGGTCCCAAATGGTTAAAAGCCTTTCCCACAATTTCTTCCGGGGCCTGCTGGCGGGACTCTTTCACCTGAAGACCGGCGACGCCTCCCGGGCCAACCGCATCCTGGCCTCCTTCGAAGCGGTCAGCGAGGCGGATATCCTGCGGGTGGCCCAGGCCTACCTGCGCGCCGACAACCGCACCGTGGTCACCCTGCAGCCGGTCTCACCGGAGGAGAGCGCCAAACTGGGGCCGCTGGCGTGAACAGTGTCAGTGAACAGTGAGCAGTGAGCAGAAAAAGCCAAAGCAGAGGGGGGGGGTCGGGCGCCCCGGGTCGGCGGCCATAGGCCGCCCTATAAGAATAGATTATGAACCTGAGAAAGATTATTTAAAAAGCAATTCCTGAGCGATATTGAGGAATATTAAATTTATTAATGGTGGGCAGTGCCCACCCTACTGACCACTGACTACTGGCTACTGACTACTGACTACTCGTCTTTAACTGCTCACTGAAAGGAAACGATATGCCAAACTATATCCCCGAAATCCACCAGGCTACCCTGGCCAACGGCATGAACCTGCTGGGAGTGGAGTACGCCCGGGCGCCCTGGCTGAGTCTCACCTTCATGGCCAAGCGGGGCTCCGAGACCGACCCGCCTGGCAAGCCCGGGGTGGCCGACTGGGCCGCGGAGCTCCTCACCCTCGGATCTTCCAGCCGCAGCCAGTTGCAATTGGCCCAGGATATCGAAGCCCGGGGAGCGAGCCTCTCGGGCCAGTCCGGCTTTGACGCCACCCTGGTCTCACTGGAAGGCCTGGCCGAGGATTTTGAGGAACATCTGGCCACCCTGGCGGAGGTCGTCCAGACCCCGGCCTTTCCGGATGAGGAGTTCCTCCTGATCCGGGAGCGCCGCCGCGCCGAGCTGGTGCAACAGTTGCAAGACCCCCGGGAACTGGCCACCCTGCGCTACCTGCGTCTGTTCTTCGGGGATTCGCCCTACGGCCACCAGTCGGCGGGCGACCTGAGGACTCTGGAGGCCCTCTCGCTCGCTGATCTGCAGGGCTTTTATCAGCGCCAAATCACCCCCGGAACCGCCACCCTGTTGGCGGTGGGCATGGTGGCTTTCCCCGACCTGGTTCGGGAAGCGGAGCGCCTCTGGGGAAACTTTCGCGGGGGCGGCCCCGCCAGCCAGGCCTTCACTGCGGCCCCTGATAAGCTCTGCTCCCCCGGCATCTATCTCCTGGACCGGCCCGATTTGACCCAGAGCGAGATTCGGGTCGGCCACCTGGGCCCGCCCCGCTCGCACCCCGATTACTTCCCTCTGAAGCTGGTAAACTACATCCTGGGTGGGGGCGGCTTCTCCTCCCGCCTCATGACCCGTATTCGCTCGGATCTGGGCTTCACTTACGGCATCCAGAGCAGCTTCTCCTTTCGCCGGGCCCCGGGTCCCTTCATCATCTCCACCTTCACCCCGGCGGCCAACACCGCCGCGGTGGTGAAGGAAATCGGCCAGGTGGTCCGGGACGTAAGGCAACAGGGACTCACTGCCCAGGAACTGGAGGAGGCCCAGAGTTATTTCGTGGGCCATTTCCCCCTGGGTCTGGAGAACCCCAATGGTATCAGCCACCTACTGCTGTCCATCGACCTCTTCGAACTGGGCCTCGATTACCTTAAGGGTTATTGTGAGCAAATTCGCGGCGTTTCCTTGAAGACCGCGGCCCGGGCGGCTGACGAGCATCTGCACCCCGAGTCCCTGGTCGTTCTGGTGATGGGGCCGGCGGCCCGGTGCGCCGAGGCCTTGCAGGAACTGGGACCCGTGGAATTCCTGGAGGCGTCCTAGACTCCAATTTTTTTAGTTGACAAATGTCTCCTGATGTTATGAGATAGGATTGATTTTGTGAAAAAAAGAATAAGCCCTTTGGGGACCATTACAAGAGGGAGGAGATTTTAATGTCCGAAACCCCGCTGTTGGATCAACTCGAAACCGGACCTTGGCCCAGCTTTGTCAAGGACCTGAAGCGGGTGGCCGCCAGAAAGCCGGCAACCCGGGACTTACTACGGCAGTTGGAGCGCTCCTATAAAGACAAGATCACCCATTGGAAGCACGGCGGTATCGTGGGCGTCCTGGGTTACGGCTCCGGCATCATCGGCCGCTACTCCGACCTGCCGGACGAATTCCCCGGTGTGGCGCACTTCCATACCATTCGGATCAACCAGCCTTCAGGGTGGTTCTACACCAGCCAAGCCTTGCGGGAGCTCTGCGCCATCTGGGACGAGCACGGCTCCGGCGCCCTGAACGTGCACGGCTCCACCGGCGACCTGGTCTTCCTGGGAACCACCACCGATGAGTTGGAACCCACTTTTGCGGCATTGACCGCCAAGGGCTGGGACCTGGGGGGCTCCGGCTCTGCCATGCGCACCCCCAGTTGCTGCGTGGGCCAGGCCCGGTGTGAATACGCCTGCTATGACACCATGGACCTGTGCAACCAGGTCACCCAGAACTTCCAGTTCGATATGCACCGCCCCTCCTTCCCCTATAAGTTCAAGGTCAAATGCTCCGGCTGCCCCAACGACTGCGTGGCCGCGGTGGCCCGGGCTGATATGAGCGTCATCGGCGTCTGGAAGGACGACATCCGCATCGACCAGTCTGCGGTGGCGGCTTATGCGGCCGGCGAACTGAAACCCCGGGCCGGCGGCACTCCTTATGCCAAGCTGGATATCAAGGCCGATGTCACCGACCTCTGCCCCACTATCTGCATGAACTATGACGGCAAAAAGCTGACCATCGACAACAAGAACTGCAACCATTGCATGCACTGCATCAGCCTGATGCCCCAGGCCTTGCGGATCGGCACCGAAACCGGCGCCAGCCTGCTCCTGGGCTCCCACGCCCCCATCCTGGAAGGCGCCCAGATGAGCTGGGTGATCGTGCCCTTCATGCCCATGGAAGCGCCCTATGACGAGTTCATGGAACTGGTGGGCAAAATCCATGAATGGTGGTCGGAACACGGCAAGAACCGGGAGCGCACCGGTGAGTTGATGCTGCGCCTGGGCATGCGGAATTTCTTCCAGTCCGTGGGCCTGGAACCGCCCCGGCAGACCATCCGGACCCCCCGGGCCAACCCCTTCTTCTTCTGGCACGCGGAAGATTTCGAGGCCGAGGCAAAGGGCCGCAAATACATCAAACTGTAAGATCAGCGCCCAGGGAAGTCCTTTGCTGACTTAGGGGCGATTAGATAAGGAGGATTTAAGACAATGGCTGAGCGTATTACTGATATCGGACCACCGAAATTTGATAAATTCTTGCCTCCCGTTATCAAAGAGAACTACGGCAAATGGAAATATCACCAGATCCTGGAACCCGGGGTGCTGGTGCACGTATCCGAATCCGGAGCCAAGGTCTTTTCTGTCCGGGGCGGGTCACCCAGGCTCGTAACCACCGACTTCGTCAAAGAACTGTGCGACATTGCCGAGAAATTCTGCGACGGCTATCTGCGCTTCACCAGCCGCAACAACGTCGAGTTTCTGCTCACCGATCAGAGTAAGATTGCCGGCGTCAAGGATGCCTGCAAAAAGATGGGCGTGCCCATCGGCGCCACCGGCCACTCGGTGAGCAATATCGTCCATACCCAGGGCTGGGTCCATTGCCATACCCCGGCCATCGACGCCTCAGGTATCGTCAAGGCGGTGATGGACGATCTGTTCGAATATTTCGGGAGCCACAAGCTGCCGGCCCAGGTGCGCATCGCCCTGGCCTGCTGCCTTAACATGTGCGGCGCCGTGCACTGCTCCGACATCGCCATCCTGGGCATCCACCGCACCCCGCCCAAGGTGAATCACGATAGGCTGCGCCATTTGTGCGAAATTCCCACCACCATCGCCGCTTGTCCCACCGGCGCCATCCGGCCCCATCCGGACAAGAACTTGAAGAGCGTGGTCATCAACGAAGAGCGCTGCATGTACTGCGGCAACTGCTACACCATGTGCCCGGCCTTGCCGGTGTTCGACGCCCAGAAAGGCGGCGTCGCCCTGCTGGTGGGCGGCAAGGTCTCCAACTCCAAGACCCCGCCCATGTTCTCCAAACTGGCAGTACCCTATCTGCCCAACAACCCGCCCCGCTGGCCGGAGGTGGTGCAGGCGGTCCGCAAGATCATCAACAAGTACGCCGAAGGCGCCAATAAGTGGGAACGCGTCGGCGAATGGGTGGAGCGCATCGGTTGGGAGAAGTTCTTCGAGGTTTGCGACATTCCCTTCACCTTCCAGCACATTGACGACTACCGTTGGGCTTATGATACCTATCGGACGTCGATGCATTTTAAATTCTAGGCAGGTGGGATAAATGGCACTATCCAAACCAGAGTTGGTGGAATTCATCTACGACCTGGTCAAAACGGCCCAGGGCAAGAAACAGCTCAAGGCCATGGACCTGCAGAAGGCCGTTCTCAAAGCGCATCCTGACCAGGACAAGACCATGGTGAAGTTCGCCATCAAGGAACTGATCGACAGCGCTCGCTGCGTTTACACTTACTTCGGTGGGAGCTTCATCGAGATTCCCCACGAAGAAGGCGCAGCGAAGAGAGAATAATGAACTGTCCCCGCCTGTTGCTGGCCGCCCTTCGGGGTGGGGCGGGCAAGACCACCGTGACCTTGGGGCTCCTGGCCGCCTGGCGCGACCAGGGACGGCGCTTGGTGCCCTTCAAGAAGGGTCCCGACTACATCGACTCGGCCTGGCACGCCCTGGCCGCCGCCTGCCCCAGCCACAATCTGGACCCCTTCCTCATGGAAGGGGACCAGATTATGGCCATGGTGGCCCGCCACGCCAACCACGCAGACGCCCTCCTCATCGAAGGCAACCGCGGTCTTTACGACGGCCTGGATGCCCAGGGAACCTACAGCACCGCCGAGTTGGCTAAATTTCTGGCCACCCCGGTGGTGTTGGTGGTGGACTGCACCATGACCACCCGCACCGCCGCCGCCCTGGTCCTGGGTTGCCAGCACTTCGACCCCCAGGTCCCACTTAAGGGGGTGATTCTCAACCAGGTGGCGAGGCCGCGCCATGAAGAGATGCTGCGGAGCACCATCCAACGCTACTGCGGCCTTCCGGTGCTGGGGGCCATTCCCCGTCTCAAATGTGAAGTCTTTCCGGAACGCCACATGGGCCTGGTCCCCCCGCAGGAGCATGCCACGGCCCTCAAGGCCATCTGCACCGCCAGGGAGCTGGCCAACCGTTACCTGGACCTGGAGGGCCTCTGGCGCCTGGCGGCCGAGGCGCCGCCGCTGCCGCCCCAATCCGGCCTCCACCTCACTCCTTTGGCCAGCCGGGGAACGCCGGTAACCCTCGGGGTAGTCCGGGACTCAGCCTTTCAATTTTACTATCCGGAAAACCTGGAGGCGCTGGAGCGTCAAGGAGCCAAGCTGGTGGAGATCAGCGCCCTGGACGATCCCCTCCTGCCTCCCGGACTTGACGGCCTCTACATCGGGGGCGGCTTTCCCGAGACCCACGCCCAGGGTCTGGCCGATAACGTCAGTTTCCGCCAGGCGGTCAAGGCCGCGGCCCTCGCGGGCCTCCCCATCTATGCTGAATGCGGCGGTCTCATGTACCTGGGGAAGCACATTCAGGTCCGGGGAGAAAGGTTCCCCATGGTGGGACTTTTCCCCTACGACTTTGTCATGGAAAAAAGACCCCAGGGCCACGGTTACACCACCCTGGAAGTGGTCCGGGAGAACCCCTTCTTCCCATTGGGCGCCCGGCTCCGGGGCCACGAGTTCCACTACTCCCAAATTTCCCCGGAACCGGCAGCCGAGGCCGCCATGGCCTTCCGGCTCACCCGGGGCACCGGTATGGCGGGGCAGCGGGAAGGCCTCATCCGTGATAACGTCCTGGCCACTTACACCCACCTCCACGCCTTGGGATCGCCCCAATGGGCCCCGGGTCTGGTGCGGTGCGCCCGGGAGTACCGGCGGCAAGCCCCGGCCCTGGAAGACGTTTCGGCCCGACCGGCTGCGCCCGGCCGGGAGCTGCGCCTCTCCCAATCCCGCTAACCGCGGCAAGGGCAATCAGCCGCCATCAGTTCCGCAATTCGTCGCTTCCTTGCAGGACTTGCACTGCTTAAGGGACTCCAATTCCGCTTCGGTCGCCGGCCGCACCTCCAGCACTCGCACCATGTAGTGCAGATCGTGGCCGGCCAGTGGGTGGTTCATATCCAGGATGACGGCGTCCTCCCTCACTTCCTTGACGGTCAGCGGATATTCCGGCGGGAAGGGCAGATTGGCGGGAAGCACCTTCTGGTCCACCCGCAATTCCATGTCCGGCGGGAAGACCTTGGGACTCCAAACCTGGATGTTTTCCGGCTCATAAGCGCCGAAGGCCTCTGCCGCGGGCACTATGAACTCCACCGCCTCCTGCTCCCTGAGACCCCAAAGACGGCGTTCCAACCCGGGCAGGACCTCGCCGTAGCCCGCCACGAATTGCAGATAGGCCGGCGCTTCGGCGTTGCCCCGAATCTGTTCCCCGGAATCGGTGCGCATGCGGTATTCCAGGACCACGTATCGATCTTTGGCGATGACTGTCATATATTCCTAATCCTCAAAAAGATGATATAATTGTTATGATGTGCTGGTAGGCAGGCGCCCCGTCCGCCACACACTCGGCGGCCTAAAAATCGGCACTGTTTAAAGATTATAACTTAGCGGAAATGTTACCGTAACCCTTTTAACCCAAAATGATTCGCAAAGCCCAAATTCACGAAGTCCCGGAAATCTGGCGGATGTTGCACGAGTTCGCCGATCGGGATGTCTTGCCCCGGACTAAAGCTGATCTTTACAGCCAGCTACGGGAATACTTCGTCTATCGCCTTGACCAGTCCCCTTTAATTGGCGTCGCCGCCCTGCACATATATTGGGAAGATTGCGGTGAGATTCGCTCTGTGGTGGTCTTGCCGGAATTTCAAAACAAGGGGATGGGTTCCAAATTGGTTAAAAAATGTCTGGAAGAGGCAAGAGCCATAGGGTTGAAAAAGATTTTTGCACTTACCACCCGCCCTGATTTCTTCAAGAGAATCGGCTTTCAACAATTTCCTAAGGACCAACTGCCGCCCCATATTTGGAGCGAGTGTAAGGACTGCATCAAATATCCGGATTTTTGCGACGAAGTCCCCATGCTCCTGGAGCTGGATAAGGGAACTATTTTAGATTAAGGGAATAAATTATGCCATCCGAATTAACTATTGAATATACCTTATATATTTGGCAAGAAAGCCATCAGTTTATTGCTCATGCCCTGCCCCTGGACGTCATGAGTTCAGGCCCTACCCCGGAAGCAGCCCGCAAGGCGCTCGATGAAGCCGTCAAGGTCTTCCTGCTTACCCTTGATGATATGGAGACAACTGCGGAAGTCCTCCGGGAATGCGGGTATGAACTGATCCAGGGAAGCTGGAAAAGTCCTCCCTGGGTATCGATTGAAAGGCATTCCGCCGTGGTCGGCATCTGATATATGACCAGGATAGCGCCGGTCCATTGGAAGGTACTGGAGAAGATATTCGTGACTAAATGATTCAAATTTGCGCGTCAAGAAGGCAGTCATCGAGCCTATGTGAAACCCGGCATTTCCAGGCCCGTCGTAATTCCAACTTATGATGAAGTGCCGGTTTCCATTATTAAAAATAATCTTAAAACCGCGGGAATCTCTAGAGAAGAATTTCTCGCGTTATTAAAGGATGCGTCGTAAATAATCTAATTTGCCCCAGGCAAACCTAATACCTCGATGGATAATATCTAAACCAATATGTTCCAGCTTATCTTTAAAAAAATCTTCGGCAGCCAAAACGAGCGGGAGCTGAAGCGCCTGGCGCCTCTGGTGGACGCCATCACCGCCTTGGAGCCGAAGTATCGGTCTTTTTCCGACGCGGCTCTTAAGGCCAAGACCCCGGAGTTCAAAGAACGCCTGGAACGGGGCGAATCTCTGGACGATCTCTTGCCCGAGGCCTTTGCCGCGGTCCGGGAAGCTTCCACCCGGGTCCTGGGACTGCGCCCCTTCGACGTCCAGCTCATCGGCGGCATCGTCCTGCACCAGGGTAAAATCGCCGAAATGAAGACCGGTGAAGGCAAAACCCTGGTGGCCACCATGCCCGCCTACCTCAACGCCCTCAGCGGCGAAGGGGTGCACATCGTCACGGTAAACGACTACCTGGCCAAGCGTGACACCCGCTGGATGGGCGAGATTTACAGCTTCCTGGGGCTGCGGGTGGACACCATCGTCCACGGCCTGGACGATGAACAGCGCCGCCATGCCTACGCCGCGGACATCACCTTCGGCACCAACAATGAATTCGGCTTCGACTACCTGCGGGACAACATGAAGTTCTCCCTGGAGGACTATGTCCAGCGGGATTTCCACTATGCCATCGTGGACGAAGTCGACTCCATCCTGATTGACGAGGCCCGCACCCCCCTGATCATCTCCGGCCCCGCCGAGGAATCGACCCAGCTCTACTACGTCCTGGATCGGGTGGCCCGGCAGCTCAAGCAGGACCGGGACTTTACCGTGGACGAGAAGGCCCGCTCGGTGCTCGTTACCGAAGATGGAGTGGCGCGGGCCGAGAAGCTGGTGGGCCTGGAAAATCTTTATGACCCCGGTAATATCGAAGCCCTGCACCACCTCCAGGCTGCCCTCAAGGCCCACAACCTCTTTAAGCGGGACGTGGACTACATTGTCAAAGAAGGCCAGGTCCTCATCGTGGACGAGTTCACCGGGCGCCTCATGCCCGGCCGCCGCTACTCCGACGGTCTGCACCAGGCTCTGGAGGCCAAGGAAGGAGTCAAGATCGAAAATGAAAACCAGACCCTGGCGACCATTACCTTCCAGAACTTCTTCCGCATGTACCAAAAATTGGCGGGCATGACCGGCACCGCAGACACCGAGGCAGCGGAGTTCAAAAACATCTACAACCTGGATGTGATGGTGATCCCTACTCATAAGAAGATGATCCGCGACGACAATGCCGACGTCATTTACCGGACCGAGGAGGAAAAGTTCCGGGCGGTGGAGGAAGAGATCAGGGACTGCTATCAACGGGGCCAGCCGGTACTGGTGGGCACCACTTCCATCGAGAAATCCGAGCACTTGAGCCGCCATCTGAAACGGGAAGGCATCAAGCATGAGGTGCTGAACGCCAAGCAGCACGAAAAAGAGGCGGAGATCGTGGCTCATGCCGGCCAACTGGGTACGGTGACCATTGCCACCAGCATGGCTGGCCGGGGCACCGATATCGTCCTGGGAGATGGGGTGGTGGCCACCGGCGGGCTCCATATCCTGGGCACCGAGCGCCACGAATCCCGGCGTATCGACAACCAGTTGCGGGGGCGCTCGGGCCGCCAGGGCGACCCGGGCACCTCCCGATTCTACATGTCCCTGGAAGACGACCTGCTGCGGATCTTCGGCTCTGACCGTATCAAGGGCCTCATGGGCCGCCTGGGGATGGACGATGGCCAGCCCATCGAGCACCGCCTGGTTTCCAGCGCCATTGAGAAGGCCCAGAAGCGGGTGGAAGGCCATAACTTCGAGATCCGCAAACATCTCCTGGAATACGATGACGTCATGAACAAACAGCGGGAGGTGATCTACGCCCAGCGCCGCCAGATCCTTTCCGGAGTGGGACTCCAGGAGGACCTCCTGGATATGTGCCGGGAACTGGTCGAGGAGATGGTGGAGGAATACACCGGCGACAAGCTCCCGGAAGAATGGGACCTGGAGGGCCTGGGGGTAAGTTTCCAAAGGCAGTTCGGCATCTCTCCGCCGCTGGCCAACCTGGACGGCGATCTGCGTGAATATCTCATAGAACAGGTGGAGGCGCGCTTCGCCAAAAGGGGCGAAGAGATCGGGCCGGAGCTCTTCCCCTGGCTGCAGCAGCGGGTGATGCTGCAGATCGTGGACAACCAGTGGAAGGACCACCTTCTCTCCATGGACCACCTGCGGGATGGGATCGGTCTGAGGGGTTACGCCCAGCAGGACCCCCTGCGGGAATACCAAAGAGAGGGCTATGACATGTTCATGGACCTGATCCACCGCATGCAGGCGGAGATGGTGGGCTCCCTCTTCCACATTCAGGTCAACCCCCACCGGGAACTGCCGGAGGAGGCCCAGCCGGCCGCCCAGCCCATGTTCTTCAGCCACGGCGGGGACGGCGCCGCCCCCGAACCCAAGCAGCGGCAGCAAAAAAAGACCGGCCGCAACGATCCCTGTCCCTGCGGCAGCGGCAAGAAATTCAAAAAGTGTTGCGGGAAGTGATTTTCGGGAAGGGACGCTGGTGAAGGGCGAGCAATCAGGATTTCCTGAAAGGAAACTGAAATGGCGTGGTATTTTTACCTGCTCGAATTCGTCAGTGGACTGTTTCTGGCGAACGGCGTCCCTCATTTCGTTCAAGGCATTAGCGGCCACCGTTTTCAGTCGCCCTTTGCCTCGCCGCCCGGGGTCGGCGAATCCTCGCCCCTGAGCAACGCTCTTTGGGGATTTGCCAATTTTGGGGTAGCCTTTGTCCTTCTCTGGTTCTTCACTCCGCATGGGCCCGAAGCAGGGATTGGTTGGATCCTGGTGGGCTTGGGCGTCTTAATCGCCGCAGTCTGGCTAGCCACCTATTTTGGCAGGCTGCGCTCCCCGACCCGCTAGAGGGGATTCTCCAGACTGAACCGGATCTTGCTTTCGCCTCTTTTGCCGCCTAAGATTTGGCGGCGTTACCTTTGGCACAGGTTGCCTGGGGTTTATCGCGTTCGTGGCTCAGGCCACCCGCCGCTTTGCCATTTTTTCTCTTGGTTCTCCATGGCCCTGTGGTAAATTTTCCTGGGAGGTGAGCCGTGATTATTCCCGGATTCCGTTTTGCCGCCACCGCCGCCGGCCTCAAGAAGACCGGCACCCTGGACCTGGCCCTCATGGCCGCGGACGCCCCCGCCGCCGCGGCCGGGGTCTTCACCACCAACCTGGTCAAGGCGGCCCCGGTGCTCCTCAGCCGGGAGCGCCTCAGGTCCGGCAAGGCCCAGGCCATCCTGGTGAACGCCGGCAACGCCAACGCCTGCACCGGTCCCGGGGGGCTGGCGGACGCCCGGGAGAGCGCCAGGATTGCCGCCGCCTTACTCAAGATCCCGGAACCCCTGGTGCTGCCCGCCTCCACCGGGGTTATCGGCCAACCCCTGCCGCTGGCTAAGATCACCCGGGCCTTACCCGGGCTGGCGGAGCGGCTGCACCCCCAGGGTTTCCCCGAAGCGGCCGAGGCCATCCTGACCACCGACACCCGTCCCAAGACCGCCCTGCTGCGGGAGGAGATCGGCGGCCGCCAGGTAACCCTGGCCGGTATGGCCAAAGGGGCCGGCATGATCCATCCGGATCTGGCCACCCTGTTGGTCTTCCTGTTCACCGATGCGGCCGTATCCCCTAAAATCCTCACCAAACTGCTGCGCCGGGCCCTGCCCTTGAGTTTCAACCGCATCACCATAGATGGCGACACCTCCACCAACGACACCATACTCTTGCTGGCCAGCGGCCTGGCCGGGAACCCGCTGGTCCGGGAGGAGGGGCCAGCCATGGCCGCCCTGGGAGACATGCTCAACCAGGTGATGGCGAATCTGGCCTCCCAGGTGGTGGCCGACGGCGAGGGAGCCCGGCACTTTTACCGGGTGGAGGTGCGGGGTGCGGCCACCGCCGCGGAGGCCCTGAAGGCGGCCCGCACCGTGGCCCTCTCACCGTTGGTGAAGACCGCCATGGCCGGGGCGGACGTCAATTGGGGGCGCGTCATGGCGGCCCTGGGCCGCTCCGGCGCCCGTTTCGACCCTCATAGCGTGGAGATTTCCTACGGCGACTCCCTGGTGGTGCAGAAAGGAGAGGGGCTGGGGCCGGAGGCGGAAGCCCGGGCCCAAAAGATCATCCGCAGCGGGGCCTTCAACCTGACCATCCACCTGCACCAGGGGACCTTTTCCGACTTTTACGACACTTGCGACCTCACCGAGGACTACATTCGGATTAACGCCAGTTACCGGAGTTGATGGTGGGTCAATAACAAAGATAACCTAATAGAACCCTGCCCCAGATCAGCGATTACCAGGTATGGATGCAGGCCGCCTTCCAGACCCATGTGGAGAACGCGGTCTCCAAGTCCATCAATCTGGCTCCGGACGCCACCGTGGCGGACATGGCCCGGGGCCTACCGGCTGGCCTACCAATTGGACCTCAGGGGCATCACGGTTTATCGCTACGGCTCCAAACTGGGCCAGGTCCTGCGCCTGCCCAGCGAGTCCCGGGCCCTCACCCTGTCCCAGGAATTCGCCGAAGTGTGCCGCCTCTGTTCAATTTAATATGAGATTATTTGGAGCAGCTTGAAGTTGGGGCCCAAGGAGAGCCGGAAGGCGTTTAGCACCGAAGGCGGGATGCGCTTCGCTTTCCCGCCCTACGCTGAACGGGTGAATCAAATTACCTTATGCAGAGGATACTCCACAATCCCCTGGGCCCCGGCCCGGATTAGATTGGGGATGAGGTTCCTGACCTCGGAGGAGTTCACCACCACCTCCACCGAATACCAATCGGTTTCGTAGAGGCTGGCGATGGTGGGGGCCAGCAGGCTGGGGAGCAGGTCCACGATGCTCTTCAATAGCTTTTCCGGGATGTTCATCTTCAGGCCCACCATGCGTTCGGCCCGCAGCGCCCCCAGGAGCAGGACCGCCAGAGATTCCATCTTCTCCCGTTTCACCGGGTCGTTTTCCCACACCTGGTTGTTGGCGATGAACTGAGTGTTGCTCTGGAACAGTTCGTGAATGATCTTGAGGCCGTGGGCCCTGATGGTGCTGCCGGTCTCGGTCACCTCTACGATGGCGTCCACCAGGCCGGCGGCCACCTTGGCCTCGGTGGCCCCCCAGGAAAACTCCACACTTAACGGGATTTGGCGCTGCTCAAAATAGCGGCGGGTGTAGTTCACCAGTTCGGTGGCCAGCTTCTTGCCCGCCAGGTCCCTAAGGGACTTGATCTCTGAATCCGCGGGCACCGCCAGCACCCAGCTCACCGGGTTGAGGCTCGTCTTGGAATACATCAGGTCAGCCACCACTGTCACCTTGGAGTCGTTCTCCATGGTCCAGTCTTTGCCGGTGATGCCGCAGTCCAGGGTGCCGTTCTCCACGTAGCGGCTCATTTCCTGGGCCCGGCACATGGAACAGGTGATCTCCGGGTCGTCGATGTCCGGAAAGTAACTCCGGCCATTCACCTGGATATGCCAGCCGGAGCGGCGAAACAACTCCAGGGTGGCTTTCTCCAGGCTGCCCTTGGGGAGCCCCAGTCGCAGTTTAGCCACCTCCATACACCTCCTTGGGATCAAAGATTGGCGAGCCCACCACCTCCCAGCCGGTCCCCCGGCGGCGGCGGTAAAAACAACTGCGGTAACCGGTGTGGCAGGCGGCGCCCCCCACCTGCTCCACCTTCAGGAGGATCGTATCATTGTCGCAATCGAGGTAGATCTCCTTGACCCGCTGCACGTGGCCGGAGGTGCCGCCCTTGTGCCAGAGTTCGTTGCGGCTGCGGCTGAAATAATGCGCCTCTCCGGTTTTCAAGGTCTCGACCCAGGCCGCTTCATTCATGAAGGCCAGCATCAGCACCTCGCCGCTGGCCGTGTCCTGGACAATGGCCGGCACCAAGCCCCCCATTTTTGCAAAGTCGGGTATCTCCGTGCTTTTCATATCTGACGAAATTAACCTTTTTGCCTTGAATCTGCAAGGTTGGATGATAATTTTTCCTATAGCCACTCATGATCCCTGGCCCACCCGTAGATCATTTAGCAGAGGAAGGCTTCCACCCATGAGCAAAGTCATCTCCTATAGCACCCTGGCCAGACAGCACCAACTTAACTTTCTGAAGCACAAAGTCCGGGAATACCGCGAAAATGACGATTATCTGCTGCGCCTGCGGAAACTCCTGTTCCAGGTGGAAGCCCAGATGCGCCAGGCTGAGATCCAACAACTGGAAGTCTTCCGGGAAATTGCCACCTACTTCAAAATCCCTTTGCCGCTCCCCGACCTGGGAGACCGGCTGGGAATTCAGCAGTTTTTCGCGGCCAACCCCTTCCTCCAGGCCCTGCAGGATTATTTCCACGGCCGCCTTAGTGCCGAAGACTGCCTTCAGAGGATCGAGGCAGTCAAGACCGGCGAGCCCAGCCCCGGGGCGGAATGAGCGCGGCCGCCGGATGGCTCCGGGCGGAGGCGCTCTTCGGGCTGCCTGCCACCAGGGGCGGACACCCCGCTTCGCCCGTATCTCAGGTGGCTCACAAAAAACTGGCCGGGGGAAGGGGTGCCCCCCGGCCAGTCCACTTTGCTCGAAAGGGTTGAATCAATCAAGGAGAAGGGGGTAACTTAATCGTTCACCTTTAATATACATTATAATGTCTATGCGTAAATAATACCATATTTTTTTATCCCCGGGGCAGTGACGTTCTTGGGCCAGCCCCCCAGCGAGCTCCCTTTCAGGATGACCGCAAGAGGAGGGCATGGGCCGAAAGGCCGGCGCCGAAGGAGGCCATCATGATCCAGTCCCGGCGCCGCAGGCCGTTGTTCAGGATGTCCCCGAGGGTGAAGAGGACCGAAGGGAACGACATGTTGCCGAAGCTGGCCAGGGTTTCCCGGGTGGGAAGGAGTTTTTCCGGAGGTAAATCCAATTCCCGGGCCACGGCCTCGAGGACCTTATGGCCGCCCCCGTGCAAGGCCCAATGCGCCACATCAGCCACCCGCAGGTTAAACAACCTGGCAGCCACCCGTTGACTCGGGCCTGATGGGCTCCCCTCCCCCCCACAAAAAAATGGGGGGGGCCCTGGCCCCCCGCTGGTTCTGACATCTGCTCACTCCGCATTTATTGGCTACTGGCAACCGTCCGGTTGTTGTGCTTTTTCCGATAAATATTCCGGCTGGCCCGGTTCTGCATCCGGGTCAGTCTGGCCCGCTCTCGTCCGGTGAGGTTGCCGTCGGCCTTCATACGGTCCTCGGTGGCATCGATCCGGCCCTGTTGGCCCTCCAGGTGATTAGCTTCTCCCGGCGTCAACTGGCCGGACTTGATCCCCTGTTGGATGCGCTGTTGCTGGCGCTGCTCCCGAGCGTCGATGCGTGGATCGTTCGTTGATTGCGCCAGGGCCGGAATGCCGCCGTAAAGGAGACTGCCCATGATCACGGCTGCCAACATTCCCTTGTTCCACATCCTCATTTTAAATCCTCCTGATCGTCATGATAGATATGTTTGACTCGCCGCCTCTGGTCCGGACCATTCTTTCCATAATTTTTGCGGCTTTAAATTGTTGGATTGAATCTCAGGGCCGAATGTTAATTGGGCCTGGAAAAATCGAGCTGCGTTTGCACTTTATGCAAACCCGGAAAGACCGCGGGATACTACCGGCTGATATTAGCCCTCGATTACCTGCAGGAGAATCCCTTACTTCTCAACCTAACATCGCACCCCCAACAAGGTTGGACCCGGTTTTCCCTTGAATTCAAATTGTCTGTGCACACCGATAGCGCCAATGCCAATATTTTTCAAAAAAACGCAATGATATAATTATTTTTTTAGAAATATAGGCATATCTGCCTTGACAAAACGAACATATAAAATTAATAACATTATTACATTGATTCATCCATTACGCCAAGGTGAAAGGAGAAATTCTATGGCCAGTGAAATTTTGAAATTAACGGCAGAGGTTATCATCTCCCATGCATCTATGACCGAATTATCCTCCCAGGAATTAGTCGACGAAATTAAAGAGATCTATGGCGTCTTGTCTTCTCTGGAATCAGGTATGGCTCCGGAGGTCATGGGTTCTGCTCCAGCAACCTCATTGGTGAAGAAACCGTCGATACCCTTGAAAGAAATCGTTACAGATAAACATGTGGTCTGTCTGGAGTGCGGCAAAAAATGCCGGACTTTGAAAGCACATATCAAGAAAGCCCACGGATTATTGCCAAAAGAATACCTTAAACAATATGGGCTCGATCCGAAAAAGTTTCCTCTGGTGTGCAGGGAATATTCGGCAAAGCGGAGTCAGATGGCCAAAGATAGAGGATTTGGAAAAGAGGGAAGCAGGAAGAGGAAGGCGGCGGCTAAGTGAACCTGCCGACACCTGGCTCCTTAAAATGATGGTCGAATCTTGGGAATGAGGTCGAGAGATGGGCCTCATTCCTGAGATACCGCAACTTTTTCGAGGTTAAGCCCGGAGAGAGAGAGAGGGCGCTCTCTCACCAGGATCAATTCTCCTCTTCGAAGCCGTAACCTCCTGCCTAGAACCACAGATCTTTTGCTTCTTAAGAATTCCCTGCCCGACAATTCTGCGGTTTTTTCCCGGCCAGACTTTTAGGATTCACCAGCCTGCTAAACGGCCGCTGCGGAACTCTCCCCGCCTTCCACCGGGACGCTGAAGGTCCGCAAGATATGGTCCGCCAGCAGGGTGGTGAGAACGTTGCCTCCTTCCCGCCGGGTGGCGATGACCTCGATATCATGGGGCACCCCGTATTCGTCAGTGAAGCTCAAGTGTTCTCCGTCCTTAAAGCCGCCCCGGCGAAACCAGGCCTCCGGCGACAACAGCCAGGTTTTGCCGTATCGGGCCTCAAACTTGAAATATGATGTGGCATCAAAGGGAAACAACAGGTAAAGGGCCAGATCCTCCGGGGTGGCCGGACGTCCCAATTCCTTCTCTAAACAGAATCGCTCCCGCTCCAGGTTTGGTTCCGGCAGGGGAACCAGGCCTCCCTCCTCCTCCAGGATCTGCTGCCATTTCTTGCCGTCATGGCGCTGGTACTCCAGGACTTTTTCATAGATCCAGGGCTCCGGCTCATAGAAAGGCAGCGGCCCGTAGCGGCCCAGGAGCAGGTTCTGCAAGTCCAGGGAGGGCTGCTGGTACCGGCCATGGAGGACATTATTCATGGCGGTGGTCCAGAGGATAGTGGAGCCCGGGGTTACCGCCCACCAGTTCCCCAACTCCACCTGAACCCGGGCCAGTTCTTCCAGAATCTCGGGGGTTCGCTCCAGGTAACCGCCCCGGTCCGCCAGTTCAAAGACGCTGGTCAGCGCCCCGCCGGTAAGTTTATAGTAGGCCACGGTGGGATCGTGGCCCCGGAAAGGGCTCTCAAAGGGCTCATAAATCTTGCGCTCCTGGCGCAGCAGGTTGGAAGACTCGATGAGGGAGGGGAGGTCCACTCCCACGGCCTTCTTGTTGTAGTCCTCCAGGGCCTGGATCAAGGTGAGGGCCGGCGCCTGGCCGTAGATGGCGCCGTAACCGTGGTCCGCCACATCCACGATCTTCACCCCCGCCAGAATGGCGGCGCTCATGCGCCCGATGTCGTTACCGTCGGTGTTGCAGCCGTGGTAGTGCAGGATGATGCCCGGAAAGGCCTGGCTCAGGGCCGCCACCAACTCGCCCAGGCGCTTGGGAGTCCCCAATCCGGCGTAATTCTTGATGGAGACGATAACGTCCGGGCCGGTGACCTCCAGGATTTCCCGCACCTTGGCCACGTAGTAGGCGTCGGTATGCTCCTTGCCGGTGGAGAAGCAGATGCTGGGCATCAACAGCCGCCCGGCCCGTTGCACCTCTTCGCAGACCGGGATCAGGTTGGGTACATGGTTAAGAAAATCGTAGACCCGCCAAACGTCCACGTAGCGGGCAAACTCCCGGACCACCAGACGGATGACCTTTTCCGGGTAATGGCGATAGCCGAAGAGGGAAGACCCCCGCACTACCGTCTGCAACAGCGTCCCGGGCATGGCCTTGCGGATGATGCGCAGCCGCTGGAATGGATTCACCTGGCGCCGCATCAGGTCCACGTGCACCGAGGCGCCGCCGCTCACCTCCACCGAGAAAAAACCGGCGGCCTCGCGGGCGGGGGCCACCCGCACACTGGTCATGGGCATCTGCCGGTTCTTGAAGTCGGACTGGGAGACATCCCGCTCATTGTTGCACAGGTAATAGCCATCCACCCCTCGCAGGGTCTCGAGGATGGCCGCCGGCTCCATACCTTTTTTGATGCGCGGCTCCATGGGTTCATGCCTCAAAAGAGTTTCGAGTTGTAGGGGCGACAGTGGCACAGGCTTCCAGCCTGTGATTGGGTCGCCCAATTTTGAGTTTCCAGAGTTGAACCTTGAACCTTGAACTCCTTCTCACTGGGCATACGGGTTCTTGCCATGGGCGTTGATCTCGGCGATGAGGCGGGCGACCTTGTCCACCTCGCGTTCCTCTTCCCGATAATCGAGGAGTTCCGGGTGCTCTTCGATGTAGGCGGTATCCAGCTTCATGGCGATGAAGTCCGGCTCCTGGACGATCTGCTGAAAGTAGGGGATGGTGGTCTTCACCCCAATGATCAGGAAGCCGCTGAGGGCCCGGGACATGCGATCCACCGCCTCCCGCCAATTGAAGCCGTAGACCGTGAGCTTCACCATCATGGAGTCATAATAGGGGGTAATTTCGTACCCCTGGTAGATGTTCCCGTCCAGCCGCACCCCATGGCCGCCGGGTGACTGGTAGACCTGGACCACCCCGGGACTGGAGAGAAAGTCGTTTTTAGGGTCTTCGGCATTGATCCGCAATTCGATGGCGCAGCCGCGCTCCACGACCTGCTCCTGGCTAAAGCTGATGGGCTCGCCCATGGCGATCAGGAGCTGCTCCCGGACTATATCGATGCCGGTGATCATCTCGGTGACGGTGTGCTCCACCTGCAACCGGGTGTTCACTTCCAGGAAGTAGTAAGCCCCTTCGGGCTCCACCAGAAACTCCACCGTGCCGGCGCTGAGATAATTGGCGCTCTTTACAACCCGCACTGCGGCCGCGCAGATCTCCTCCACCAAATCCGGCGCCAGCCCGGCAGGGGCGACCTCGATGAGTTTCTGGTGGCGGCGTTGGATAGAGCAGTTACGCGTGCCGAGATGCACCACGTTGCCGTAGCTGTCGGCCAGCACCTGCACTTCCACGTGCCGCGGCCGGTTTATCTGCACTTCCAGATAGATAGCCGGGTCCCCGAAGGACATCTGGGCCTCGGCCCGGGATCGTTCCAGGCCGGCCAGCAATTGTTTCTCATCAACCGCGTCCCGAATCCCCCGGCCGCCGCCGCCGGAAACGGCCTTGATCATCAGGGGATAGCCATGGGCCGCCGCGAATTCGAGGGCCTGCCGCTCCCCCGAGGGGCCCGGGGTCAGGCTGGCGGTGGCTGGAATCACCGGGATTCCCGCCTCCTGGGCGATCTGGCGGGCGACCACCTTGCTCCCCAGGTTGCGGATCACCTCCGGAGGCGGTCCCACGAACACCAGGCCGGCGTCGATGCAGGCCTCGGGGAAATTGGCATTCTCCGCCAGAAAGCCGTAGCCCGGGTGGATCGCCTGGGCCCCGGTCTCTCTGGCCGCTTCGATAATCTTGCCGATATCCAGGTAATCTTTCCTGGGGCCGGCGCCTATACACACCGCCTCATCGGCCCGCATGATATGGTAGGCGTCCTTGTCGGTCTCTTCATAGACGACCACCACCTTGAGGCCCAGCTCCTGGGCCGAGCGCATGATGCGCAGGGCGATCTCCCCGCGGTTGGCGATCAGAATCTTGTCGATCTTCTCCCTGGCCGACATGAGGAATCTCCCGCTGCCCCACCCTGGGGCTGACTGGCCGGCAGCCGGTCTTAAAACCGTTTCCTGCCGGGCGCACCCGGGTTCCCACTGGTTTCCCGGGCTCCCGGCGCTTTTTAGATTTAGCAATATATCATGACGGGCCGTCAAGGGCACCTGGGGATTATACCCCCGCCCTATTTTTCCCGGTTATTGGCCCAAACCGGCTGCTCCCGGGCTTAACCCCAGGCTGCCGCCCAAATTCCTCCTTGTCCCAAGGGTGATTCTGGGTTAGATAACACGTTTAGCCCGCACTCACGCTTATCCAGGCGTAAAGGGGGCTGGCGCCACATGATGATGCAGCCGGGCCAACTTCATCTCTTTAGCATTCCTGCCTTCAAGCGGTTTGTCGCTGCTCAAACCTCTTCCGTTCTTGCCTATCAAATGTTATCGGTTGCCGTGGGTTGGCAGATTTACGACTTGACCCGGAGTGCCCTCAGCCTGGGACTCATCGGCCTGGCGCTGTTCCTGCCTCAATTCCTGCTGACCCTGCTGGTGGGACATGTGGCTGATCGCTACGACCGGCGGCGGATTATTTCGACTTGTGTGCTCATTGAATGCGTCTTGGCCGCAGGGCTGGCCGCCGGCAGCTTTGCCCACGCCCTTAGCCCTCGCCTGATCCTGGCCTGTATACTCCTGTTCGGCGCGGCCAGAGCGTTCGAGAACCCGACCATGCAGGCTTTTTTGCCTACGCTGGTAAAGCCGGAGATATTGCCGGAATGCCTCGCCTTGAGCGCTACGGGGAGGCAGCTCGGGTCCATTCTGGGCCCGGCCTTGGGCGGCCTCATCTACATCGCCGGCGCCGGCTCAGCCTACACCGCTATTGCCGCCTGTTATTGTCTGGCGGCGCTATTTTACTCCGGCATTTCCTCACCCCCGATTGCGGTTCGCCGGGAACCGCCGACCCTGAAATCGGTTTTCGAGGGGGTCGCCTATATCAAGAGCAAGCCCGATATCCTCGGCGCCATTTCGCTGGACCTGTTCGCAGTACTGCTGGGTGGCGCTACGGCTCTACTGCCTATCTATGCCCGGGACATTCTGGCAACCGGCCCCTGGGGGCTGGGATTGCTGCGGGCGGCGCCGGCGGTGGGAGCGCTGGTAACGTCGGCCTATCTGGTGCGGCGCCCCTTCAGACACCGGGTTGGCAGCATCATGTTCACCGCGGTGGCCGGGTTTGGCATTGCCACCATTGTCTTCGGTCTCTCCCGGTCCTTCTGGCTGTCACTGGCCGCGCTCGCGGTCCTGGGGGCAACCGACATGATCAGCGTGGTCATTCGCTCGACCCTGGTGCAGTTGGAGACGCCGAATGAAAAGCGGGGACGGGTGAGTGCGGTCAATTTTATCTTTATCGGCGCCTCCAATCAACTGGGAGAATTCGAATCCGGAGTCACTGCCGCCTGGTTCGGCACGGTACCGGCGGTGGTAATCGGCGGTATTTGCACCTTATTCGTGGCCGCGCTGTGGATGCGCCTGTTTCCAGGGCTGGCTGGGCGAGACCAACTTATCCCGAAAAATTTGTAGCTTCACTTTTACATCCTGGCGCTGGCTCGAACTTTGCTTCCTTTTTATCAGGGGAATCCATCGACCTATGCTTAAGGAGGATCTCATAATGGCGCGCTTTCATCCAGAACGGATAAGACAATTGGCAGCCAAAATCTTCGAGAGCACCGGGGTGCCGGCAGCCGAGGCGCTGATTCTGGCCGACTCGCTCGTCGAGGCCGACCTGCAGGGGACCTCCACCCATGGAGTTTCCCGGGTAGGCATCTACTCCCGGCGGCTGCGGCAAGGCCTCATCGATCCCAAGGCGGAAATCACCATCGAGAAGAAGCGGCCGGCCGCGCTGACCATCAATGCCAACAACGGCTTGGGCCAGGTCCAGGCCTACAAGACGCTCCAACTCTTGATTCCCCTGGCCAGGGAATCGGGCTGTGCCGCCGCCGCCATCCACAACTCCAACCATTGCGGAGCCCTTTCTTACTTCACCAATAAAGCCGCCGCAGATGACATGGCCCTTTTGGCGATGACCAACGTCGAGTCGGCCATGCCTCCTGCGGGCGGGCGTTCGCCATTCTTCGGCACCAATCCCCTGGCGATCTCTTTCCCCACCGGCCAAGGCTATCCTGTAAAAATCGATCTCTCCACCTCGGTGGTGGCCCGGGGCAACATCATAGCCGCCCAACGCCAGGGCCAGGCCATTCCCCTGGGTTGGGCCCTGGACCCCGAGGGAAACCCGACTACCGATCCCGATAAGGCCATGGCCGGGACCGTCCTCACCATGGCGGGCCACAAAGGTTACGCCCTGGCGTTAATGATAGAGGTGCTGGCGGGGGTGCTCTCCGGGTCGGATATCGGGCCCGGGGTGGGCTCCCTTTACAAGGATTTTTCCCGCACCCAAAACATCGGCCATTTTTTCTGCCTTTTCAATATCGCCGCCTTCATGGATATCGTCCTCTTTAAAGAGCGGCTAAATGGCCTGTTGGACCATATCAAGGGCTGCGAGAGGCTCCCGGGAGTTGCAGAGATCCTCGTCCCCGGCGAGCGTTCAATCAGAAAGACTCAGGAGAACCGAAGGCTCGGCATACCCATCGGTGCTGAAACGATCTCGGAGTTTAAGGCTCTGTGCGGTGAGTTCGGCATCCCCTTCTCCCTCGAGGACCTGCAAATGGGATAGGGGCCAGGTTTGGGGGAGGGCTGGCCGCCGGCCGGCGCTCCCCCTAAGGGCTCTCCCCACCCTTGCCAGGCTGTCGCCCGCTAATTCCCGTTGAATATATACCGCCTTCGGGTTATAAATTATGTAATTACCCAGACATAAGCGCTATTCAAAGGATTCTTTTGAGCAGCATGAAACAGGACCTCAAAGCCAGGAGCCGCCGCCCGCAGACTAACCGCAATTGCCCCAAGATTGTCTGGAATCCTGCCTCCCGCTATAAAATCCTTCTGGAAATCAACAATGCCATCGTCAATCAGACCTCCCAGGAGAATCTGTTCCGGAGTATGGCCCGGGAGATTCGCAAGATCATTAATTATGATCGCTTCAGCATCAACATCTACGAACCTGACTCTAATTCCCTGAGCTGGTTTGCCATGGCTGAAGGCATTCTGGTCGAGGGCATGGATGACGTCTCCCGCTCCCTGGACAAGGGGCCCGTGGCCCGGGCCGTAGTCACCTCGCGGCAGCCGCTGATTATCCCGGATATGTCCCAGTACGGCCACTGGCACACGATCAGGCTCATGATGGCTGCCGGCCTGCGGGCGACCATGGCCTTTCCGCTCATCATCCGCGACCAGGTGGTGGGCTCTCTCCACTTTTCTTTTAAGGAACCACCCGGGATGCTGGACGAACTGGCTCAGTTCCTGGTTGAACTCTCGGGGCAGGTGGCCTTGGCGGTGGACAACATGCTCTCCCACCTCAAGCTGATCAGCCTGAATGCCAGCCTGGAGCAACAGAAGCGCTACCTCCTGAAACAGGTGGCGCCCCAGCACAACCCGGATAATTTCTATTATTCTAGTCCGGCCATGCGGGAAATTATGCGGCAGGTAGAGATCATCGCCGACAGCGACGCCAGCGTGCTGATCACCGGCGAAACCGGGACGGGCAAGGACTGCATCGCTCGCTACCTGCACTACCTGAGCGGCAGGCGGGACCACCTGTTCGTCAAGGTCAATTGCCCGGCCCTATCGCCCAGCCTGTTCGAGAGCGAACTCTTCGGACACGTCAAGGGAGCCTTTACGGGCGCCTCTTGCAAGCGGGTCGGCCGCTTCGAGATGGCCGACGGCGGCACCATCTTCCTGGATGAAATCGCCGAACTGCCGATGCCCCTCCAGGCCAAACTGCTCCACGTCTTGCATGACCAGCGCTTCGAGCGGGTGGGGGACAGCCGTCCCGTCGATGTGAATTTCAGGGTGATCGCGGCCTCGAATAATGACCTGCAGATGGCCATTAGAGAAAAGACCTTCCGGTCCGACCTGTTCTACCGGCTCAACACGGTTTCCTTCCACCTCCCGCCTCTCAGGGAGCGGGTCGAAGAGATCGAGCCCCTCGTCCGCCATCTGACCCAGGCCCAGGCCGAGTCCATTCGCCGTGCTCCTCCCTTTTTCTCCCGCGAAGTCATGGATTTGCTGAAACAGCACTCCTGGCCCGGAAACGTGCGGGAGCTCAAAAATATCATCAGCCGTCTGATCATTGTGTTCAGCGGCAAGACGGTAACCCGCCGGGACTTGGAGCCGCTGCTCAACCTCCAGCAGGGTGAGATCTGCTCTCCCCTCCCCACCCTGGACGAAATGGAGCGCGCCCACCTCATCAAGGTGCTTTCCCTGACCAAGGGGGTCGTCGGTGGTAAACACGGCGCCGCCGCCATCCTGGATGTGCCCAAGTCCACTCTCCAATACAGGCTCCGCATCCACGGCATCAACCCTCATAAATTTACCCAATAATTTAGGCTGGCGCAGTCTCTTCGGGGGCGTCCACTCGTGCGGCCCCGTTTTACCTGTGGCCTGGCTGGCACGAATATTGAATGATTGGGCGTTGGGAACCCGCGTCGCCGCGGTTTCCCGGCGCGGCTGCGGCCGCCTCAGGAGGAGACGACATGCAGGACGGCGACCGCGTCCAGGCACTAACGGGACCTTCCCGCCGCCAGGGGTGCCTTGGGGCTTTCAGCGTCAAGGACCAGGAGAGCATCCGGGTTGTCGTTGCCACTGCCGAGGAAGAGGACTCGCCGGTGGCGCTGTGCGTCAATGCCGATCTGGTGGCGCCGCCGGCTATCAAGGTTCTCAGCGGGGTAGCCACCTCCGTGGCGGCACGCGCCTCGGTTCCGGTGGCGGTGATCCTGAGCCATGCCCGCAACCTCGACCTGGTGAGTATAGCCCTCGATTGTGGCTTTTCCACGGTTATGTTCGACGGCTCTTTTCTGCCACTTACGAGCAACGTGAACCTGACGGCCAGAGCGGTGGACCTGGCGGCGCGAGCCCGGATCCCCCTGGAAGGGGCGATTGGAGCTTTCTCCGATTTCGGTAAGGACTCCGCGGGCCAATGCCTCATCTGCGCTCTGGCGGCTAAATTTGTCCTGCAAACCGGTATCGGCTCCCTGGCTGTATCCCTGCCCCTGGACGCCAGGCGAGGGTTCAGATTGGATATGGAACTCTTGAGACGGCTCCGCCAAAGCGTGCCCGGCGGGCTTTCCCTCCACGATGCCAGCCTGCTCGCTCCCCGGGATATCCTGGGGGCCATGGCCGCCGGCATATCCAGATTGTCCTTCGGCGCCTGCCTCTTCGACGCCGCCGCCAACAGCCTCGCGCCCCCAGGCCGCTTCCGGTTGGCGGCCACCGTGCGGCAGACCTTGCGGCTCTTTCGCCATGCCCGGGTTGGTAGGCGCCCCTGCCCTGCTGATACACCTTGAACCGCCCCTAAACTCTCCCGGGCCTAAAAATGCGCCCAATCTGCAAAATTAATTGGCTCGTTTGGCTCGCGCGCTCAGGCGCCACAAGGCCAAGATGCCGCCGAGCCTAATAGTCGGCTCAGAGCCGAATATTGGTCTCATTTGGGCCTGGGGCGCGGGAGGCCAAATCCGCCATAATTCACGCCACCAGAGCGGTTCCCCTGTTTAGCAACCAATGGCATGGCCTGTGCATCATCTTCTCACAACAATCTAGCCGGGAGTCGTGGCCAAGGCAATTTTCCTGCCTGAGGACTCGCTGCTCACCCGGTCCGGGGTTTTTGAGGTTACCTATCCTCCTCCGCCCCATTAATTAGCTGCCGGTATGGCAGAACCCAACCCTAACCAAACCAAGGAGCGCGTGCATGATTCAATTTCTGGTTCATGAAAAGGGTGACACAGTCGGCGTGGCGACGGTGGACATCAAGGCGAACGAGACCATCAAAGGCTTGTACATGGACAACCAGGAGCCGGTGGAAGTCAAGGCCCTGGGGGACATCCCCCTGAGCCACAAGATCGCCCTTGCGGCCATGAAACCGGGCGATACGGTGATCAAATACGGCCATGACATCGGCGTGGTCTCCGCCCCCTTCTCCAAGGGGGCCCATGTCCATATCCACAATCTGAAGACGAAGAGGTGGTAAGATGAGTTTAGGCAAAGTTTTGGCCTATCGCCGTGAAAACGGCCGGGTGGGCGTCCGTAATCATGTTGTCATCCTGGCTCTGGATGATCTTTCCAATGCGGCCTGCGAGGCCGTGGCCAACAATATCAAGGGTACCCTGGCCCTGCCGCACGCCTATGGGCGCCTCCAATTTGGGGAAGACCTGCGGCTTTTCTTCCGCACCGTCATCGGCATGGGCGCCAACCCCAATGTGGCCGCCGCGGTGGTCATCGGTATTGAGCCCGAGTGGACCAACGTCGTGGTGGAAGGCATAAAAAAGACGGGAAAGCCGGTAACCGGCTTTGATATCGAGCGTCACGGAGACCTCGCCACCATAGCCGCAGCCAGCCGCCAAGCCAAGGAATACCTGCAGTGGGCCTCGGAACTGAGACGTGTGGAAGTGGACCTGTCGGAGATCTGGGTTTCCGTGAAATGCGGCGAGTCCGACACCACCTCGGGTCTGGCCTCCAACCCCACCGTGGGCAACGCCATCGACAAACTGGTGGCCGCGGGCGCCACTACTTCTTTCGGGGAGACCTCCGAAATCACCGGCGCCGAGATGGTTTGTAAGGAACGCGCCGCCACCCAGGCCATCGGAGAGCAGTTTTACCAGATTTGGAAAGATTACGACGACTTCATCCAGGCCAACAAGACCGACGATCTCTCCGGTTCCCAGCCCACCAAAGGCAACATCCGGGGCGGCCTTACCACCATCGAGGAGAAGGCCTTCGGCAACCTCCAAAAGATCGGCAAGAAGTCTAAATACGTGGGCGTGCTGGCCCCGGCCGAAACCCCCAGCGGCCCCGGACTCTGGTTCATGGATACTTCTTCCGCCGCGGCCGAGGCGGTCACCTTGTGGGCCGCGGCCGGTTTCGTGGTGCACCTCTTCCCCACCGGCCAGGGCAACATCTGCGGCAACCCCATCCTGCCGGTCATCAAGCTCTCCGCCAACCCATTGACCGTGAAGACCATGTCCGAGCACATCGATTACGATTGCTCGGCCATCCTGCGCGGAGAATTGACCCTGGATCAGTCGGGTGACCGGCTTCTGGAGATGGCCCGGCGGACCGCCAACGGCCGCCTGACCGCCACCGAGGCTCTGGGGCACCGGGAGTTTGTCTTTACCAAGCTTTACCGGAGCGCTTGATCGCCTCATTAACCTGAAGGCCTGGGGTGGCACCGGCTGCAACCCCCGGTGGCAGGCAGCCCCAGGCCGATTACAGCACCTGAAGTCTAAGACCCAAACCCTCGCTGCCCCAAAATCCCGGGTAGGCCCGAGGAGCGTATGGTAACCAAAGTCAAGGCCGATTTGCTCATCATCGGCATGGGGGCCGCGGCCGAAATGGCGGCGCTCTATGCCCAGGACCACAATCCGGACCTGAACATCCTCATCGTCACCAAGGCGCTCAGGGGCAAAGGCGGCTGCAGCCGCATGGTCCAGGGCGGCTTCAACGTGGTCCTGAACCCTGAGGACTCCCATGAGAAACATTTCATGGACACCCTCAAAGGCGGCCAGTACCTCAACGACCAGGACCTGGCCAAGACCCTGGTGGAAGAGGCCACCCCCACCATCAAGGAGATGGAAACCAAATTCGGCTGCTTCTTCGACCGCAATCCCGACGGCACCATCCATCAAAAGGCCTTCGCCGGCCAGGTCTTCGATCGTACGGTTCACAAGGGCGACCTCACGGGTATCGAGATCATCAGCCGCCTCACCGAGCAGGTCATGAAGCGCCGCATCCCGGTCTTGGAGGAGTGCCGGGCCGTCGAACTGCTCCTGGATGAGGGGGGGGAGATGGTCACGGGGGCGCTGCTGCTAAACATGCGGCGCGGCGAGTTCATCGTCGCCGAGGCGGCCGCCACCCTAATGGCCACCGGCGGGGGCCCCACTCATTACCGCTTCCATGCCCCGGGGCCGGAGAAATCCGTGGACGGCCTGGCCATGCTTTACCGGGCCGGGGCGGTGATGCGGGATATGGAGATGCTCCAGTTCCACCCCACCGGCCTCATCGTCCCGGGGAGCGTGGTGGCGGGGGCCCTCCTGGAAGAGGGCCTCCGGGGCGCCGGAGCCTACCTTTATAACGGGGTCGGCGAGCGCTACATGCTCCGCTACGCCCCCGAAGTGGGCGAGCGGGCCACCCGCGATGTCGTCAGCCGCTCTTCCTACCTGGAGATGATGGCCGGCCGGGCCTGCCCCGAGGGCGGGGTGCACATTGACGCCTCCCATCTGGGAGCTGATTTCGTCCTGGAAAATTTCCCCGGCATGGCCGAACGTTGCCAGCAGTTCAATTACGACCTGGCCGGGGGCCGTGTTCCGGTAGGCCCCACGGCGCACTACTACATGGGCGGCGCGGTGATCGACACCGGCGGCAAGGCCACCCCGGAAAAGCTTTTTGTGGCCGGTGAAGACTCCGGCGGCGTCCACGGCGCCAACCGCCTGGGCGGCAACGGCATCTGCGATTCCTGCGTCTATGGCCGGCTGACCGGCAAGGCCCTGGGCCGGTACCTGGCTAACGGCAACCGCACCATCAAAGAGACCCGGCGCGGCCAGGTGGAGGAAACCATGGCTCGGCTCCAGGCTCCTTTCGGCCGCGCCTCCGGCCCCGACCCCTTCGTCTTGCGCAAGCAGATCCAGGAATTGAACTGGAACAAGGTCGGGGTGGCCCGCCGGGAGCCCGATCTTTCCGAGGCCCTAAACGAGATTGAGGCCATCGCCGCAGAACTAGATCGCGTTAGCGTCACCGGCGGCGCGGCCTACAACATGATGTACAACACCTTCCTGGACCTTAATAGCATGGTGGACACCACCAGGATGACCGCTTTTGCGGCCAGGTTGAGGGAGGAGACCCGGGGGGCGCACTTCCGCCAGGATTTTCCGGAGCAGCGTGACGACTACGGGCTCTTCAATATCTACCTGAGCCGGGGCGAGGACGGACTGCCCCTGGCCCGGAGGGAGCCCGTGGTCTTCAAACACAAGTCTTTGGAGGAGTGCCAGGGGTATAGAAAATAAGCGATGGCAGCCCGACGCCTCTTGGGCAGTAAAGGAGTCATTTAATGGCGCCAGATATTCCCATCGAATACCGGAAACCTCTGACCTGGGGGGAGTACGACCCCCATCGCCGGGAGGGGACCCAGGTGGGCATGTGGGCCTGGCTGTGGCAGCGTATCTCGGCCCTGGCCATCATCGTCTTGGTGGCCCTGCACCTTGCTTTGACCTACAAACCAATCATTCAATTCCTGCTCCTGTTGGTGGTAACCTTCCATGCCGCCTTGGGACTGCGGGTCATCCTGCTCGATTTCAACCTGGTGGGGGTCAAATACCAGCGGCTGCTCATTTGGGGTCTGGTGGGCCTGGGGCTGCTCATCGTGGCCAGAATCTGGTATTCGATCTACTAGGACGTTTCCCGAAAGACCCGGCAGAGCAACAAGCGAGAGTAAAGGAAGATGTCAGAAACCTCAGGGAGCGTACGCGATATACAGATATTTCGCTACGACCCGCAAAAGCGTGGCTCGGGTCATTTCCAAAACTATGTTTTGGAGATCCCCGATGAGTCTATCACCACGATCCTGGACGTGCTCCTTAGGTTGCAGCGGGAGCAAGACCCGACCCTGGCCTTTCGGTACGCCTGCCGCGTCAACATGTGCGGCTCCTGCGGCATGGTCATCAACGGCCAGGAACGCCTGGCCTGCAAGACCAACGTCTCGCAGCTGCCCCCGGGCCAGGACATCACCCTCAGGCCCCTGAACCACTACCCGGTCATCAAGGACCTGGTGGTGGACCTGGAACCCTTTTTCCGGAAGTACGAGGAGACGCTGTCCTTCTTTGAGCCCCGGGAAGAGTTCGCTGAGCCGCCCCAGATCCGCCCCGATTCGAAAGAGCGCCGGGATATCGGCCGCGAGGCCACCGAGTGCATCGCCTGTGGCTGCTGCGTCTCCAGTTGCACCATGGTGCACTACCACCAAGACTACGCCGGCCCCGCGGCTCTAAACCGGGCTTTCACTCTCCTGGCCGACAGCCGGGACGGCCTGTTTGTGGAACGCCTGGACCGGATTTTAGCCTCCTGCTATCACTGCCGGACCGAATTCAACTGCACCGAAGTCTGCCCCAAAGGCATCAGCAGCACCAGGGCTATCAAGTATATCCAAAGGCTGGGCCTCATCCACTGCCAAGACAAGCCTCGCCCCGGGACGCCCGCGGCAGTGCCGGAGACGCCGCCGGTGACTGCTACGGACCGGAGAACCTTCCTGCGCCAGATGGGGGTTGGCATTCTGGGGGCCGCCTCGATAATTGCCGTGGGAGGCATAGCCGCCACCACTGCGGTAAGTCCCGGCCTGCTCAGGGCTTCCAGGCTGTGGGTGGCGGTGGCGCCGCTGAGCCGGATACCTGAGGGTGACATCACCACCATCATGATGCGCTACGACCTTAAAAACGGCCTGTACACCCAGGAGGTGGCGGCCCCGGTTCTGGTTTCCCGGACCGGCAGCCAGATCATCTGTTTCAACGCCAGTTGTACGCACCTGGGCTGCATCGTCAAGTGGGACAGCCAGTTGCAACGCTTCCGCTGTGCCTGCCATGGCGGCGTCTTTGACCAGGACGGCCGCGTCCTGGCCGGCCCGCCGCCCCGGCCCCTGGACCGCTACAGGTTCAAAGTGGACTCCGGCCACCTGCTCGTGGAGGTGGGTTGACATGGCCGGCCCGGACTTCCGTGACCGCATCGGTTGGGAGAAATACCTGCGGCCCTTCCTGTTTAAGGATTTGCCCCCGGACACGGGTTGGTCGGCGACCCTGGGAACGCTCTCCCTGCTCCTGTTCGGGCTCATGGCCGTAACCGGCGTCATTCTGGCGATGTTCTACAATCCTTCGCCGGACAAGGCCTACCAATCCATCGACTTCATCATGAAGGACGTGCCCTTGGGCGCGGTCCTGCGCGGCCTCCATCACTGGGGGGCAGGGGCCCTGGTCCTGGTGGTATTCCTGCATCTGCTGAGCACCTACTTTTCCGGGAGCTACCAGTCTCCCCGGGAGCTCACCTGGGTCGTGGGCGTCTGCCTGTTCCTGATCACTTTGGGGCTCGGTTTCACGGGCTACCTCCTGCCCTGGGACATGAAGGCCTATTGGGCCACCGTGGTCAGTTCTAACATTCCCCGGCACCTTCCGGTGATCGGCAAGTTCAGCACCGGAATCATGCTGGGCGGACAGACCGTGTCGGGGTTCACTTTGACCCGCTTTTACGCGGTCCACACGCTGCTGCTGCCGGCCTTGCTGGCGGGCTGCGCCTTCCTGCACATCTATTTCGTCCGCCTCCATGGTTTGGCCGAAGACCCGGAGAAGCAACCTGCCAGGGCGGCAGCCGGCCAGCAGACTTACCGCTTCTTTCCCGAGCACGCCTTTCGCAGCGCCCTGGTCTTCTCTGGCGTGCTCTTGATCCTCATCGGCCTGTCGGTTTTTGCCCGTATCCCCCGGGAGCAAATCGCCGGCACCTTCATCGAATCCTACCTGCCCCGGCCCGAATGGTACTTCATGTGGCTGTTCCAGCTCCTGACTTTCTTTGCGGGCGCCTGGGAGACGGTGGGAAGTCTGGTCATCCCTGTTGTCGGCGTCGTGGTTCTGTTCGCCCTGCCTTTCCTGAGTAAAGGAACGGGGCGCGGCCTGGCCAACCGGCCGCTGGCCGCGGCTGTGGGGGTCACGGCAGTTATCGCCATCATCTATCTGAGCGTCATGGGGTTCGTCGGCACCCTGCCCTACGGCCAGATCATTCCCGTGCCCCAGCGCCCCTTGACGGAGGGCGAGGCCCGGGGCCTGTCCCTTTTCGTGGACCGGGAGTGCGCCTACTGCCACCAAATCGAGGGCCGGGGCGGACTTCGCGTTGGACCTGACCTCTCCAACATTTTGGCCAAAGGCAGAGATGTGGATTATCTGGTCAAGTTTCTCAAGGACCCGCAGGCGGTCAGTTCCACTTCCATCATGCCCAAATACAACCTTCCTGAAAAAGACCGGCGGGACCTGGCTGAATTTATCCTCGCCCTGGATTTTCGCAGGTATCCCATGAAAATCTTGAAACGGGACGAGGTTCCCAAACTTTCGACCCCGGGCCGGACCCAGCAACCGTCATTGCGGCCCGGCGCTCCGGAAATGAGATGAGAGGAGTCAAAGAAACGATGAACAACTTCGACTATCAAATCGTGGAAGAGGCGGCCAAAGAGCTCTATATCCGGGCGTTGTGCGATCTGCCGCCGGACGTCCGGGCGGCCCTTAAAAAGGCTTACGCCCGGGAGACCCAACCTACGGCCCGGGCTGTATTCGAGGCCATCTTCAAGACTATCGAAATCGCTGATCGGAACAAGACCCTCATCTGCCAGGACACGGGCTTGCCCATTTATAAAGTCAAAATCGGCTCCCGATTCTGCTGGAACGGCTACCAGATCAAGACCCGGCTTTACGAGGGCGCCAGGCGAGCCACGGTGGAATTCCCCTTCCGGGGCAGCTCCACCCATCCCCTGACCCGGGTAAATCCCCAGACCTCGGTGGGCCCGGGGCTGCCGGTGATCTATTACGACTTCACCGAGGACTCCGACTGTCTGGACATCCTCATGGCGCCCAAGGGCTCAGGCTCCGAAAATATGAGCAAGATGCAGATGTTTTATCCGGCCCACGGTGTGGTGGCGCTGAAGAAGTTCGTCCTGGACACGGTGGTGGAATCAGGCGCCAACCCCTGTCCTCCGGGCATTATCGGAGTCGGTATCGGCGGGACCGCCGACCTGGTTATGAAGCTGGCAAAGGACGCCATCTTGCGCCCCGTGGGGCAGCGCCACCCTGATCCCGAAATTGCGGCCATGGAAGTGGAACTGGAAGATGCTATCAATGCCACGGGCCGCGGCCCCATGGGCCTGGGGGGGGACGTCTCCACCCTGGCGGTGCACATCGAGATGGCTTACACCCATATCACCCAAAATCCGGTGGCGGTGAACACCCAGTGTTGGCCGGCCAGGCGGTCCCGAGCCATCATCCATCCCAACGGGGAGGTCGAATATGGCTACTAGCCTCGAGGAGAACCGAGCTATGAAGGAATACCATCTCAATTCCCCTTTCACCGAAGAGGATATCAGGCAACTGAGGGTTGGTGACGTCGTCTATTTCGACGGTCTGCTCTTCGGTATCCGCGACCTGACCCAGATCTATATGTTCGATCAGCACCACGATCCGCCGGTCAGCCTGGCCGGGGCGCCCTGCATCCATACCGCCCCGAGCCTCCGTAAGGTGGATGGCAAGTGGGAGAAAATCTGCATCGGGACTACCACCAGCACCCGTATGGAGCGGTTCACACCGGGATTGATCTGCAAGTACGGCGTCCGGGCCATCATCGGCAAGGGCGGCCTGTACCAGGGCAGCCTGGAGGCGATGCAGAAGTGCGGCGCCGTGTACCTGGCCATCGTCGGCGGCGCCGCGGCCCTGGAGACCCAGCAGATCGAAGCGGTGGAAGCAGTCTACTGGGAGCATCTCCACCCCGAGGCCCTCTACCAGTTCCGGGTGAAGAACTTCGGACCCCTGACCGTGGCCATGGATAGCCACGGCCGCAATCTCTACGAGGAAATCAAGGCCGAGGCCCTCCGGAGGCTGCCGGAGATCTACCAAAAGCTGGGTGTTTGATGACACCCTGGAAATAACCGGAGAGGATAAACAGATGTTGGAACTGGCGATGGCAAACTTGATCAAAAATGGCTTTCAGGCCCGGTATGTGGAAACCGGGGCCGACGCCAAGGCCCTGGTCCTCGGAATGATCTCTCCGGGCGCAGCGGTCGGGGTCGGGGGGTCGGTTACCATCCGCCAGTTGCATTTGATCGAGACCCTGCGCCAGCAGGGCCATGAGGTATATGACCACTGGCAGGAGGGGCTTAGTCCCGGGGAAATCCGGGAGATCAAGTTGCACCACATCACCTCGCCTTTTTTCCTGACCAGCACCAACGCCATCACCCTGGATGGCAAGCTGGTTAATATAGATAATACCGGCAACCGGGTGGCTGCCATGATCTTTGGACCGCAGCAGGTGATCGTGGTGGCCGGAAAGCACAAAATCGTTGCCGACGTCGATGAGGCGCTGCGGAGAATCAAGGACACGGTGACGCCGTTAGTGGCCCGGCGGCGAGGGGACAACACCCCCTGTGCCGTCACCGGCAAATGTGAAGATTGCGACAGTCCCCACCGCCTCTGCCGGGCAACCACCATCCTGGAGCGCAAAACCAAGGGCGTCGGCACCTTTTCGGTCATTATCGTGGGGGAATCCTTGGGTTACTGAGGGTTCAAAAGGATAATCCAGGCCGAGCAGAGTCGATACCCGGGAACCGGGAATAGGGTCACTCAATAAAACGCCAAGGGGGAAAACTTACGGAAATAACCTAGGTGATTCAAGGGAAGGTCTGCTGGTCCATTTCATCTTAGACGCAAAAACCGGAGGACCATATGGGCAAAAAAGGTTTTTCAGTATTACACCTGCCATTGCCGATCAGAGTCGTGGGTCTCTTAATTGTCGGTTTTGCCTTGGGGCTCGCTTTTCCCAAGAGTACTTTGATCCATTACGTGTTCATCAGCGGGACCATTTTCCCCAAGACCGTCGTAACCTTATGCGCCTTTTTGATTTTTAATCTCCTGGCCGGGGGCATGGCCAAGCTGAGCCTCTTCCACAAGGAAAAAGCCGGCAGGTTGTTCGGCATCATCCTGGCCATGTATGTGCTCATGGGAGGGATTTCCTTAATCTACGTCACGGTCTGGCTCCACTTCCTGGCCCATCTGCCCTCCAGCCTCCCCGGGGTCGTGGTACCCGGCGCCCTGGCCTGGATCTTGGAGATTGGCCACACCTTTACCCATGTCATGTCCCAACAGCCCCTCCTCCAGGCCCTGGCGGGAGCTATGTTTTTCGGCTGGTTGTGCGCCAGGGTCCCGGCCCTGCATCGCATCGCCTATGGCTTCATCGCCGTTGGGGACTATATCCTCTGGGCCTTCAAAAAGGTCATCTGGTACTACCCGATCATGATCGGCTGCCTGGCCATCGGCATTCCCATGAAATTTGGCACCCATGGCATGGTTCTCTATGCCCAGGCCGTCCTGTGGATCGCCATTGTCACCTGCATCTGGTCCATGCTCATGATTGTCATCACCTTGCTGTTCACCAAGCGGACTTTCAAGCAAGTCATTTCCTATTACGCCACCGTATGGCCCACCGGGTTCGGCACCGGCGGCTCCTATGACACCCTGGCGGTCAACGTCGTTTCAGCCGAACATGACCTGGGTTTGCACCAGGAGATCGCCGAAATCTCCATCGTTTTCGGCACCGTGCTCAATAAGAACTGCGCCACCATGTCGGTGTTCGCCGTCACCATCGCAGTCTGCCGGATGCTCAACATCCCCCTCTCGCTCTCGGAACTCGTCATGATGATCGCACCGGTGATGATCCTGGGACTGGAGTCGCCCGGCATCCCGGGAGGCGCCGGCTATTTCATGTCACCCATAGTTGGCGTGCTGCTGGGAGCTCCCAATATGAGTGTCTTTGTCACGACTTTCATAGCGGTGTACAGCGGCCTGGTCCCCATGTTCAGCACGGCCGGCAATACCACGGATGATGGCGTGGTGGGGGCTTTCCTGCAGGACGTCTTTGGCCGCTTTATCTGGGGTGATAAACCCCTGGTTCACCCTCAAGTCGAGGAGGTACTTTAAGATGTCCAAGATTCTGGGTTGGATACTGTTTGCCGTCGGTGCCTGGATGATGATTTCCCCGCAAGCAATCCTGGGCTTGGATCAGTTGAAATGGATGGCCCACTATGCCTTCCCGGGGGAAATGCTGGTGGCCATCGCGGCCATGATGGCAGCCTACTACTTGATTGGCTTGAAGCCCTCTGAGAGCGCCACCAAGCATATCAATCAAGGAAGTTGAAACGTTTAAGCTCTCGGGATAAGTTGGTGCTAATCGAGGTGGTGAGGCTTCGGTAGCCAGAGTTCTATCAGTGCTGATTTCGGCGCCACCCGGTTGGCTTGTTGAAGAGCGGGCCCAATCCGCGGACGTACTGAAAGGGTGATCGTGGACTTCCACCAGTTGCTCATCCTGGCGGTGGCGACCATTGCCTCCGCGATCATCTCCAACGGCGTCGCCATCGGCGCCGGGATCTTCCTCTTGCCGGTCCTGTCCCTGGCTTTCCCGGCCAAGGTCGCCCTGGGGTTGGGAGCGCCGCTGATGTTCATCTCCAATGTGGCCGGCATCAGAAATTACTGGGGTGAGTGGGGGGAGTGGCGCCAACTGCTGCGCTTCTTCATGGCCGCCACCCTGGGCATCATTTTGGGCTCCTTCTTGATCAATATTATCCCCAACCACCTCTTTAAGATCGGGGTCGGGATATTTGCCATCAGCTTTTCCCTCTACCATCTGATTAAGAGCTCCTGGGCCCGGTTCCGTCTTCGGCCCCTTAAGGCCCCTTCCCTAAACGAAACCAGTCTTCAGGGCGGTAAGATTCTCGCGCTGGTGGTCGGCTTTCTGGGCGGCGTAGTTACAGTCCTGTGCCATGCCGGCGGCGCGGTGTGGTCCATGTACTATGTGGGCCGGAACCTGGATAAGCGCCGTTTGGTCAGCACGCTCCTGCTCCTCTTTGCCTTCAGCAATCTCCTTAAAATCTTCACCTATTGGGGAATCGGCATCCTAAGCCTGCATTCCACCCTGATCATGCTGGCCATGTCTCCCATCATCATCGTCAGCAGCAATTTCGGTAACTTCCTGAACAAGAAGGTCCCCCCGGAGTTGTTCCGTGATATCGTGTTCCTGGTCATCCTGGTGGCCGGGATCGGCCTGATAATTTGAATTGAGATAATCTGGGAATAGTGCTCTAAGAGCAGGGGGGAAACAAAACTGGGATCATTACCTAAGGAGTGAGTGAGGCTGCCCTTGAGAGGCGAGGATTAGGCAAAGAATCCGCTCGACAGGTTAGGGCGCGCCGGTATGGCACTGGTTACAGAGGATATCGGGAGGGATTTCTCCTCCCGGGTGGTCGAATTTCAACCCCTCCAGGTTCACAGTCTGCGGTTTTCCCGGAGCGCCCTGCGTGATGATGGTATGACAGGTGTCGCAGGCATTGGAGATGGCCTGGCCTGCCTTGTCGACATGGGAGCCATCGTGGCAGCGAAAGCAACCCGGCCAAATATAATGCCCGATATTGTTGGGCCGCACTCTCCAGTCCGTTTTCATTTCCGGGAAGAAATTGTCCTCAAAGATCCTCTGGGTCTCGACGATCGCCTGCCGGATCTTTGGCTGGTCCTGGTAATCGGAGTATTCTTTCGAGAGTTCTTCAGCAACCATGGTGATCCCAGGTGCCTGCGAAACGGCCCCGGCAGCCTTGACCAGGGCCTTGGCCGCATTCAGTTTTATGGAAGGAATGGCAGGATCGATACGACCGAGCCACATGGAAACATCCAGAGCGCTGTAGGGAGAATCGAAAATGTGGGTGGGACGATTGTGGCAGTCGATGCAGTCGAGCCGCCGCGTGGCAAGAGCTTTTTGTTTGGGGGTCAAGGGCGAGTCTTTTGACTCGTAGACGTCCACGGCGCCGGTCTTTAGATTCGTCACCCGCACCCAGGGTATGGTTTGCCGGCTCTCATCCGTGGCTATGTACTCTATGCGGTTGGACAAAATCATATGCCAGTGGATGCCTCCCACCGGCCCCGTGGTCTCATTGGCCCCTCCCACATGCACCAGCATCCTTATGTTCCACGGAGTGTTTTGCTTGTCAGGCAGGAAGAATTGGTGGCGCAGGTCCACCCACCCGTAGAATTTCGCCGGCCAATGGCACTGTTCGCAGGTTTCCTGCGCGGGCCGCAGGTTTTGGACCGGCACTGGAATGGGCCGCGGATATACGTTGAGAACGGTTGCATAGACCTGATAGAGGCCGGAAATCTTGGAGCGCACAAACCAGGAGGCGCCCGGGCCGATATGGCATTCCGTACAGGGTACCCTGGCGTGGGGAGAGGTTTTGTACTCTGAGAATTCCGGCCTCATCACCGTGTGGCACAAAGCGCCGCAAAACTGCGGCGATTCAGTCACCTGAAATGCCTGGTAGCTTCCCAAGGAAGTGAGCATAAAAAAACCGAAGGCGCAGGAAAGCGCCAGGACCAGTTGCCGCTGGCGCCTGCTTTCCCTTGCCTCATCGCGGACCTCAGCCCCCGGTTTCTTGGCCCGCCGGAATTCCAGCCATACTCCCAGCCCCGCTAAGACGATGCCCATCCAGATAAACGACGGGAGGACCAGGAAGATCAGGATGCCCATGTAGGGCTGTCGGAAGCCGTGAAAAAGGTCAAATCCTATCAGACAAAACGTGACGAACAGGCTGCTGATGGCCAGCACCAGGCCGAAGACGCCAACCCAGTTGGCGAACAGGGCGGAGACGAATTTGGAGCGCGGGGGCTTATTCCCATTCATGAATGGGTTCCAAATCAATGCTGCAAGAGCGGCCGCAGCCGCTCACAACCCTTAGTGTTTGATGGACTTCAGATACGCGATAACGTCCGCCACCTCTGCATCGCTCAACTTGAATGCCGGCATTTTTATTGTGGGCCCGAGGGTTTTCTTGGGGTCTAGCAGCGCCCCCTTGAGGTAGGCGTCATCATGGCTCCCGACAACCTGGTCCATGGGTTTGCCCAGGTTGCCGCCCTCTTTGTGGCACAGGGCGCAGTGTTTGCTGTCCACCAGGGCTTTCCCATTGTCCGCGGAACCGCCTTGAGCCCATGCAGACCCCGCAATTCCAATCAACAGCAAAGAAAGGACCGTCACTAAAGTTTTCATTTTGGCTCCTTTGGTTTGTGATCAGACAGCCGGCTTGAGCGCACCCCATGCAGCCGGTTCTAAGATTGGAGATAAGGACACCGGGGCCACCCTGTTTAGTCTATCCCCGGTGCGCGCTGGCAGCATTGTTAAACAATTAAGGACGCGGGCTATTCTTGTCAACCTGCTCGCAGGCTAAAACTAAAACTTATACTGGACAAATAGCTCAAACACGTTCGCCGTGGCGTTGCGGTAGAACCCGTCCAGGGTATTTAAAGCCTGATTGCCCGCCGGGGCTCCTGTCGCCGAGGTTCCTTCCTGGTAAAGGATCTGGTACTCTTTGCTGAGCTCGAAGATCTCGTATCGGTAAATGGCGCTGCAACCCCAGTGCTCGTTGAACCTGTAGCTGAGACCGGCGCTGAGATCGGCGAAACCTTCCCACAGGCTGGGCATAATCGGGTTGTCGTATTTCGAGGTCGAAAAGGAGTAGCTGGCGGCGGCCGTGAGCTTCAGCTTGTCCGGAATGAGCTTAAAGTCCGCTTTGGCGGTGAAGGTGTCATATGAATCCAGGGTGCTCAAAATGGGGCCCGGATCACCAATGACATTAGTGGTCGGAGGGGTCGGAGCGACTGGCGAAGTTATGCCTGTGAAGTAGGCGCGGTCTTTAGTGATGTCTTCCTGGTGGTCGTATCCCAGGCTCAAGGCGACCCGGGGAGTCGGGGTCCAGCTCACATCCCCTCCGGCCGACCAGCCTTGGTCGTTGAGCACGCCATATCCATTGGAGTCATTAAAATCGTCGCGGTAGAACGAGAAATTGGCTGAGAAAGTGACGTTATTCCAGGGGAACGCCTCTGCCACGAAATTGGCGGAGTTCCGCTTGTCGTCTCCCGCGTAGAATTTGTAGGTCAGGATATTGGTGTTCGACAGGCTCAGAAAATCATTCCCCAGCCGCTGTGAGTACGTATAGTTGGCTATCAGGTTCAGCCAGGAAGTGGGAAACAGCCTGATGCCGAACTGGGGCGAGTTACTCGAGGTATCGCCCTGGTTTTCGGTGCGGTCGGTTGCTGAATAAGTATAGGCGGCTTCCAAGGCCACCAGGTCGTTCACTTTATAGTCGGTGCCGAGGTTCATAGTCTGCTTCAAATAGGAATATTGCTCCTGAAGCAGAAGGGTCCGGTCCTGTGCAGTGAGGCCAACGCCTTGGAGAAAGACTTGGGTCACGATCGGATTATTCAGGTTGTTATTGTCAAAACCATAAGCCCTGTACGAATACCTCAAGGACCATTGGTCAGTGGGACGGGTGACGCCGGAAATATCCCCGGCCACAGTCGAGGCGCTGAGACCGGCATCGCCGAGCAGACCAAAGCCGGTCTGAGGAGCACTGGTGCCACCGGTGTATGCGTTGCCAAAGTCACTGTATACCTGGCCGTCCTGGCTCAGCCAGCCGTAGGAAAACGAACCGGTGATCCTGGTCTTGTAGGCAAGCAGGTTAGCCCCCCCCTCAGCGGTAATGTAGTTGGCCATGTTGCTGGCGGGTAGGGATTCAAAGGAGGCGGCGTTCGTGGTCGACCCCTTCACAACTGAGTTATCATCTTGAAAGGTCGACAAATGATACCCGACGCGGAACTGATACGTCTTCGAAGCATATTCCGCACCTACCTTGGCGTCGTTTTGCGAATAGCCGATCGGCCTGAGAGCGGTGGCGGTGTACTCATAGGGGGTGCTAGGGCCATCTTCATAGGTCATCGGCTGCTGGCCGGTTCTCCTAAGCCACTGGTCCTCGATGAAAATGTCGATCTCAGGCGTTACCAGGTAGTCGCCGCTGAACCGAAATCTCTGCAGAAGAATCCCTATATCGGAATTAAAGGGATTCACCGTGGCATACACGTGTTGGAACTGGTCATATTCAGCTTGGACATGCCAGACCCCGAGTTTGCCCATCTCGAGCAAGTAATCCTGATTTGCGTTAAATCCCGGGTTGCTCATCCGGAACCTATAATACTCGAGCTCGTCCTTGCTCTTCAGCGTTAAATCCACACCCCCCAGAGGCCCTACGGGGAAGGGAGAATATTTTACCAAATATCCCGTGTTCTTGACGTTGGGGTAATCGGCGAGAAAGCCGCCGCCCATTTCGAGATAGCCCCCCAACGAGTAATCCCCCACGTTCAGGTCCGCGAAGGCGAACCCGCAGGTCAGAGGGATAAGCATGATTGCGAGAAAAAAGGCCAGGATTTCTCTCTTAATCTTCATCATCCCCCCCCCTTAATGGAAGAAAAAGTCGCCGTTGAAATTGTTGCTGCCGTGGATGTTCCGGTGGCAGTTGATGCACGCCCCCCCGACCATTATCCCTATCCTCACCCCCCGATTCACCGCGAAATTGGGGGTGTGGAAGGTAACGTGGCACTCCCGGCACAACCTCTCCACAGGAGCTTTCAGCAAGGTGGGAAAGTTGCTGCCGTGGGGCTGATGGCAGTTGAAGCAATCCTCCATGACGGGAGGGTGCTGAAAAAGGAACGGGCCCCGGTACTGGGCGTGGCAACTAAAGCATAGTTCCTTGTTGGTAAGCCCCCTGATGAGATGGTCCGAGGTAGTCCCGTGCGGGTTGTGGCAACTGGCGCAGTCCATCTTCCCCTCGCGCAGGGGATGATGCGAAAACTTCATCTCGGCGCGCACTTGCTCTTTATGACAGGTGGCGCACGTATCCTCCACGGTCAAACGGGCCAGTTGATTCTTGACCAGTGCTCCCGGTCCCGTATGGACCGAGTGGCACTTGACGCAAGTGATGCCGTGGCTGTCATGAGGGCTGCCCGACCAGAAAAGCCGCTCCCTCTTTTCATGGCACTTGAGGCAGACCTCGTCTTGCACGGAGGCCGGGGTTGTCGTCCCCTGCGTGAATCGAATCTGCCCCACGTGGGATTTGCCTCCGGAAGCGACATGCGCGGCTCCCGGTCCATGACAGGTTTCGCACCCAAGTCTTTGATCAGCGTTTTGGGGGTGCTTCAAAAACAGGACCCCCATTGCCGTCTTGGCGAGGTTTTCGTACACCTGGGCGTGGCAGGTTTGGCAGATTTCCGCACCTACATACCCTTCTTTGGCATTTTTGTCCTCCGCTTTTGCAGGCGCTTTTGAGAAACCGAGGAGGAAAACCAGTACTAGAAAGACAAGAGTCAGAGCGGGTATGAAAATTCTGCGCATCGCCTTCCCCCGTGAGGTCCTTTAAATTGTGTAAATTTACTTCGGGGTCTTTTCCAGTTTTTGCCGAGCCTTTGGGTTGTGCCGAACAAGATACGATCAGAACTGGGCTCATCGGTAGAACGGTGGTTCAGGGACCGGGTGCGCCGACGCGCCACCCGGAAAGCCCGTTCCTGGAGCTTGGTGGTCCTGGATCGATTTCCAGCGCCTTCAGCCCGGGCCCACGGCCCGGGAGGGGCCTTGGTAAACAACAATCCGGAATATGTCACTGAATAATCAGGCCGCCAAGCCGCCCTGTTCTATTTTCCTGCGCCCCCCGCGCCTTGGCGTTAATCCCTGGGTAGCACACCTCCTGGACCACTGTCAACAAAATTTTTTCCAGCGGATTATTTTTTTTTCCGCGCCAGCTTGGAGGGTCCGCTGGAACTCGGCAAAGGCGGCCCGCCCGGGAAGATTCTGCTGAAAAGGCGCTGATAAGCCAAAATTTCCGAGTAGATGTGTTTTTTCAGGCAAACTCATGCTATCATGCGGCTGATGAGAGGGTCCGGCTCCAGGAACGGAAACCTCCCGGGATTTTCCCCGGGCAAACCAAACCAGGGGCTGCCGCGCCCTTAAGCCCAAATCAGCCACCCGGAAATAAAGACATGCCCGCGAACCGGCAACCGCTAAGCGACATCAAGGTATTGGATCTCTCCCGCGTCCTGGCGGGGCCCTATTGTTCCATGATGCTCGGTGATCTGGGGGCGGAGGTCATCAAGGTGGAGCTTCCGCAAGCGGGTGACGACACGCGCCACTGGGGTCCCCCGGAAGCAGGCGGAGAAGCCGCTTATTACCTTTGCCTCAACCGCAACAAGCGCAGCCTGACCGTGAATATGAAGACGGCCCCAGGCCGGGAGATCATCAGAAAGCTCGCTTTGAGGAGCGATGTGCTGATCGAAAACTACAAGGTCGGCACCTTGCAGAAAATGGGCCTGGGGTACCAGGACTTGCGCCGGGAAAATCCGCGCCTCATCTACTGTTCCATTACCGGTTTCGGCCAGAATGGACCCTACAAGGACAAGCCGGGCTATGACTTCATGATTCAGGGGATGGGGGGAATCATGAGCTTTACGGGAGAGCCGGACGGCCCTCCCATGAAGGTGGGGGTGGCCATCGTCGACATTACCGCGGGCCTCTTTGCCACGAGCGCCATTCTGGCGGCTCTGCGCCACCGCGACCTGACCGGAGAGGGGCAGTACGTGGACATCGCCCTCCTGGATGCGACTCTCGCCTGGCTGGCCAATGTGGGCAGCAATTACCTGGTTTCCGGGGAGTTGCCCAGGCGTTACGGCAACGGCCACCCCAATATCGTGCCCTACGAACCCTTCCAGGCTGCAGACGGGGTCTACTTCGCCCTGGCAGTGGGAAACGACCGCCAGTGGCGTGACTTCTGCTCTCTGGCCGGACTCGAGCCCCTGGCCCAGGACCCCCGCTTTGCCACCAACCCCCAGCGGGTGCTTAACCGGGAAGAGCTTATTCCTATCATCGCCGCGAAGATGTTGGAGAAGACCAGCGGCGAATGGTTGCAGCAACTGGACCACTTGAAAATCCCCTGCGGCCCGATCAACACGCTGGACAAGGTCTTCGCCGACCCCCAGGTTAAAGAGCGGGAAATGGTGGTAGAAGTGCCGCATCCCACTGCAGGTATGGTGAAGCTGGTGGCCAGCCCGATGAAATTTTCCCGAACTCCCTGCCAAATCCAAAGGCATCCGCCGCTGTTGGGCGAGCATACGGCAGAGGTGCTCTGCACCCTCCTCGGCTACACTCAGGAGGAAATCGACGCCTTGCGCCAGGAAGGCGTGGTTTGAGCCGCCGGCGACGAGGGGACCCGGCATGATGACAAGGGCAAAAGGGGATGAACGATGCTGAAATTAACCAGGTTTGGCAAAGCCGAATTCAAGCGCTTCCCCCGTGTCGAGGAGCTTTTTGGTGAAATAGTCCCCATGTTCGCCCGGGTAAAGATGGCGCCGCCCTGCCATGAGGGTTGGTTTGCCGCGGTAGTAGTTGACGGTCACGGCATCCAGGTCACGGTTTATAGTGAGGAGGGTGAAGAAAAAACGCTCTTTTGCCGGCAACTTTACCCCTTTCCCCTGGCGGTTTTCGTTGCAGAACATTTGGAAGAACCACTTCACCCGGAATTCTTAACCAATTTGGGTTTTAAATATTTCAAATCGAGGGAGCATAGAGGCCTTTGGAAGCCGCTTCCATTTGGTTAATATCTGCAATCTCCTGGTTATCTCACCCAATTTGGTTCCGACACTAGCAGCTATTGCCAAACCGCGCTCTATCCAAAAATGCCCTTCCGAGCGAAGCAGAGAATCTCGTATTTTTAGTAACCTTAGATTCTGTTCAGGATGACAGTGGAATCAGGTTATGCAATAGCTTCCAGGTTGAGAAAGGGAATCGCCGAATCAAGAGGAATTATGTGAAAAGAAGAGGGGAAACGTAGGTTTTGCCAGTCCGAATGGTTTTTATGGCCGAATGAAATGATTCAGGTGGATCCTCTTTAAGTACATATCCATCTGCACCGTTATCCATGGCTCGGTAGAGATAATCTTTATTTTTGTGCATCGTCAGGATCATGATTTTTACTTCAGGGTATAATCCCTTGATTATTTTGATTGCTTCGATGCCCTTGAACCTGGGCATGGAAATATCCAGGATCACCATATCCGGGGTGGATTCTTCCAGCAATTGCAGGAGCTCCAGGCCATCGCCAGCTTCACCGACCACCTTCAGTTCCGGGTTTTCTTGAATAATCTTCTTGATGCCTTTCCGCATCAGAACGTGATCTTCCGCCAATATAATATTATACTTGGACAATCGACTATCCCCTATCTGCATCTAATCCCTTCGCGAACCTGTCCGCATCCGGGTCGATGGTCAAATGATAAATCCTTTAATCGAGGTTTTCAATAGCCAGGGGAAGACACCATTTCTTAAAAGTGATTGAGGTGGTGATCTCCGGCCTGGAGGTGGTGGTCACCGGCAGTTCTGATTCCACGGGCTGCTCTTTAGAATAATCAGATTTTGCCTCGATTATTCGATCTAAAGAGGCGGAGGCTGAGGTATAATTTTTTTGTGGTTATTACATCTCGGGAGGGTGCAATGAAAATCGTCTGCTTGCTCGGAAGCCCCAGGGAAAAAGGGAATAGCGCTGCCATCGCCAATCGCTTCTGCAGCCGCGCTGAGAAACTGGGTGCGGAAGTGAAGACCTATATCCTGAACAAACTCGAATACCGGGGATGCCAGGGATGTATGGCCTGCAAGACCAAGCTCGACAGGTGTGTGCTGGAGGACGATCTCACCGAAGTTCTGGATGCGGTTCGGGAAACCGATGTCCTGGTGCTGGCCTCCCCGGTTTATTTTTGGGATATCTCCAGTCAACTGAAGACCTTCATGGATCGCACCTATTCATACCTGGTGCCCGATTTCATTACCAATCCCCAGAAATCCCGCCTGGCGCCGGGGAAGAAGCTGGTCTTCATTCTGGCCCAGGGCAATCCGGACCGAAGCAGCTATCCCGATATCTTCGAAAAATTCGACTACTTTTTCAAAGCCTACGGCTTTGCCGAGACCCATTTCATCCGCGCCTTCGGGGTTCGTGAATTGGGTGAGGTCAAAAGTCAAGAGGACGTGATGAAACTGTCTGAAACTATGGCTGAAAAGATCTGCACTGGGGTTTAGATGTGGGGAAAAGTTCCTGAAGCTAAACGAGATGCTACTGCCGTCGCAGCCGCTGGAAAATTCTGCTCCAGAAGGAAGAAACATGGTGAGGTTAGACGCTTTGAGAGAGATCGCCAAACCGTTTTCTTATTGCGGTGGTCAAGCGGGCCGTCTAATTTCGGTGAAGACCCTGCTGATCGCCATGTCTTTCTTCCTGCTCATTTTTCTTGGGGGAGTGCCCCTGACGTCAGCCTCCGGAGCGCAGGTTGTCACGGAAAAAGACAATGGCCAAGAGATTCAGGTTAAGGTGGGAACCACTATCGAGCTTTCCCTGGAAGAACTGGGCTCCGCAGGCTACTCGTGGAAATTCGACCACCTTGATAAGAATTACTTCGATTTGCTGAAGACGGAAACCAAGCCAGTGGGTAATCAGCCCATTGGAGCCCCGGTTCTCATGACTTGGTGGCTAAAGACCAAAAAGGTGGGCGAATCCCAGCTTGCCCTCGATTATTTCCGGTCGTGGGAAGGAAGAGCCAAGGCCGTGAAGCATTTCCGGGTGAAAGTCAAAATCCAGTAGGTGATATATGACGGGCGCAACCCGCCGGCCATAACCTCAAGAAAAGGTGGGCTGTGCCCGCCCCACCGGGGGGCGCAAGCTGCCGCCAGCCCTCCAGGCTTGCTTCCCCCCAATTTTCCTCCCTTTTGATCTACCCAAAATCATTTCTAATTGACACAACCTTGGAATTGTGCTCTAAGTACGGCAGGCCATCAACCCTGTAAACTTTTAGCGTTCGGTAAATGCAGGTTAACTGACTGTCTCTTCTAATTAATTAGAAGACGATCATCCATTCTTTCCCCAAAATCAGGATTATTTACAGCCTTTTCGAGGCTTCTCCCAATTGCGCCAGGCTCAAGTTTACAGGATTATGGAATCTATTCTTGGCCGCAGGCTACGGGATGCGCCACCCCAGTTTGGCACCAATTGAAAACCTTACCATTGCGAAGATGATTGGCATTACTGGCAATTTACAATAATTCAGTGGACATTAAGACCGCAGAGAAGAAAAATCATGGGCAACTTTTTCACGGATGAAATCGAGACAGACCCGCGCTTTGATCAAACCGACCGAGTTGACGATACGGCATTGCTGGAACCGTCCACTAGGCAAAGGGTTGAGGCTATCATCGCCGAGGCAAAAACTCAAGGAATAGAGCTGATGATTTTTGAAACATACCGTAGCCAGGCTCGCCAACTGCAACTGTTTAACCAGGGTGCCACTCAGCTGCAGACCGTTGGAGTTCATCACTATGGCCTCGCCTGTGACATCGTTAAATGCATCAACGGTGAGCCCTCATGGAAAGGGGACTTTTCATTCCTCGGCACACTGGCCAAGAAGCATGGCCTGATTTGGGGCGGGGATTGGGGTAGTCCTTCTGCGAAACACACATTTTTCGACTACGACCATGTGCAGAGATGCTCTGTGGGGGATCAGCAGGCCCTTTTCAATGGCGGTTGGTATCCGGACCAGAATTACGACCCCTGTGCAGATTGAATAACTAGCAGGCACCCGGCTTTCGTATCATGCCTGGAGATGATAGGTGCAGGTGACTAATCAAATCTTGATGGAGCTGCGAAATGGAAAAACGAATATTTAAATTAAACTTCTTTGATAAGATAAACGCCAGCTTAAAAAACAGGTTTTCATCTAAAAGGATGATGAAGGCAAGCCTCTTGATAGTGTGTATTTTGCTCTCCATATCAATAGGTTGTACAACGACATCCCGCATGGCAACGCCAATTTCTAGCTTTTCTGATGGCACCGCAAATGACGTAACAGTCACAAAATCTACGATACATTCCTTACAAGCATTAGATTTTGCAACCAAATTGGATAACCAAGCTGACTGCCTTGCGAAAGGGAAAGAGGTTATTTCTGAGGAGTCTTTCCTTACAAAATGTTTTACTCAGTCTGCTCCGTCGACAGATCTAACCCCATTTCTCTCAGCTAAAGATTTAAGCCAAAGAGATATGGCATTGGATGCTTTGGCTAAATATGCAAGTGGTCTCAAGGAACTATCCACCGTCGATAAGGCAAAAGATGTTAATGATGCTTCGAAAGACATAAGCGACCACGTAACTTCAATAAATACAAATATCGCAGGAATGCCTGGGGTTACTAACCCTGTAAATAAAGGGGTTCTTAGTGGTATCGCCGAATTGGCCGGATCGTTGGTCAATGTTTATGTGGGCCATAAGCGGGATGAAGCATTAGAAGCCGCTTTGACCAAAGCAAATCCAGCCATTCATGATCTTTGTAATTTATTGGCTAAGGAATTTGAAAAACCAAATGGGGTTTTTTATACACAATTAGAAAACTCCTATAATGAGCAAGTAGGTCTTATTGAAAGTCAATTTAAGGAAGCCAAAAATTATAGTGACAAATTCAATTATGCCAAAAAATTAGGAATATTAATGCAAAAAAGAGAGGTTGCCTTAAATCTTTATGCGGCAATAAGTTCATCATATATGAAATTAGCCGAAGCTCATGAGGCTCTATTGAGCCAACTCAAGACTGGTGTTAGCGCTAATAGTAAAATAGATGAATTTAAAGCGGAGATAAACAATATTCAATCTTTATATAATCAATTAAATGATAAGTTCTAAGGGAGGTGTGGAAAGATGGACGGGATTAATGATCCAATTGGAATGTTAAATGAAATTGCGCGAGACTTATGGCATTGTGGCCAATTTACAATTGGCAGTAATGAGAAAGAAGCTGAACAAGCGCAATCGATGTATTTTACTCTTGAGAGGGTATATTTGGAACCAATTAGGCGCTCTCAAGTTCAGGAAGACACACAAAAATACGCGGCAATCACACAAAACGTTGCCAATGATACAAAGGAAGTACAAGCTTCAATTAATGAAATTAACGCTATTGTTGATACAATGAAAAAGATAGATGAATACGCTAAAATATTCGATAGCATTATCGGGTTAGCAGCTGGAATATTAGCCATGGTCTAATTTGCAATACATGGGCTCTGTTCATAATGCGGCGACCTCGAAGGGCAGAGGGGAAGCATTTTAAAAAGCGCCCTGTTTGACCTTAGTTATAAGACCATTCGGGGTTCAGCGTATCAACCTTTATTGTTCAGCTGCATGTCTCTCCTCTCCTTGAGTTTATTTGGCGGGGACGACGAGACTCGAACTCGCGACCCCAGGCTTGGGAGCCAGCCGTTCTAACCAAGTGAACTACGCCCCCGCCATCATTGGCCTGGCTCAGTGCGTTGCCGGCCTAACCTCTTTCTGACGAAGAGAAAGGAGGTCGCAAATGTTCAATTCTGGGATTCTAGATGTCGCTATCGGGTTGGTTTTCATTTTCCTGTTGTTGAGCCTTATCTGTTCTGCAATTAATGAAATGATCGAGAACTGGTTGAAGTGGCGTGCAACTCATTTAGAGCAAGGCATACGAGAACTTCTTTATGATCCAGATGGGACGGATCTGACGAATAAAATATACAACCACCCTTTAATATACGGACTCTTTTGGGGTGACTATGACCCTAAAAAAATGAAATGCCGCTTTCTAAGAAGGACAAATCTGCCCTCGTATATACCATCTCGCAACTTTGCCCTCGCCTTGATGGACGTTATATTGCCTGCCAATCAAACCACGCTTTCCGGGGCGGTTGGTGCTACTGCTCCCAGTCCTGCAGCTCCTGCAAGCCCCCCTGGTGGCGCGACGCCCCCTTCCCCAGTGCAGTCGTTGCGGGATGCGATTGACTCAATCCAGAATGCAAAAGTACAACAGGCATTGAGGACTCTGGTGGATGCAGCAGGAAATGATATCAGCAAGGCGCGTGAAAATATCGAGGGTTGGTTTGACAACACTATGGAACGGGTAAGTGGATGGTACAAGCGACGGTCCCAAGTGATTCTCTTGGTTGTGGGGCTTGCCGTGGCAATAGCAATAAACGCCGACACCATCACCATTGCCAAAAGTCTTTCCTATGATACGGCTCTGCGCAATTCGCTGGTCGCCGCGGCGCAGGAGTATGCCAAACCTCCTCTGCCCGTCGGAAAAGAGGGGAAGACGCCGGAAGAAAGGGTAAATGAGAACCTGAAGGAAATTGAGAAATTCGGTCTGCCCATAGGTTGGAACCCTGATGACGCCAGAACTGTACCTGCAAAAGAATTTACCCCTTGGTTTTTTAAGGTCCTTGGATGGGTACTGACTGCGATGGCTGTTTCTCTGGGGGCGCCATTCTGGTTCGATCTGCTGAACAAATTCATGAACGCCAGGTCAACCTTGAAGCCCTCTCAACCTGCGGACCAGCAGTCGGGTCCATGATCCGCAAGCGAATTCCGCAGCGTTGCCAAATCATCCGGTCGCGATGGTTGGGAAGGAAAGAAGAAGGGTTAGGCCGCCTGGCCTAACCCTTTGATTTATTAGTGGGGATGGTTGATGACTACCCCGCTGCCCCCGCCTCCCGCCAGCAGCCGGCACCTGCCAGGCTTGCTTCCGCCCCGGCAATGCTTACCTCCCCTTCTATTGACGATTAAATCGCTTTAATGCCTCTCGTCCCGGGACGGCTTGCCCTGGCGGTGGTTGACAGCCCCGCCACCTTCGGTTAGTTTAGAATTTCCAAGAACCAGCCTCGGCGCCCGAGCGCCCCCCAGGGGGTGCGCTCCTTCGAGCCTTAACCATGGGGACTCTCAGCGATCTCGTGCAGTTCATCTTTGCCGGATTGACCGGCGGGGCGATTTACGCCTTGGTGGCCCTGGGGTTCGGAGTGGTTCACAACACCATGGGGATCGTCAATTTCACCCAGGTCGATTTCGTCTCCCTGGGCGGCATGCTGCTGTTCAGCGCCCTGTTTGCCGCGGGGCTGCCCATGGCCGCCGCCCTGGCCGTGGCCGTGGCGGGAGTGACGCTCATAGCCTGCTGGGTCGAGGTCCTGGGCCTCCGGCCAGCCCGCTCCCAGAGCCACCTGGTGCTGACCTTCCTGACCATCGGCCTCTCCATCATCCTGCGGGGAGCCATGGAACTCATCTGGGGCAAAAACCGCATGGCCGTGCCGTCGCTGTCGGGAGAAGAGCCGGTCCGCTGGCTCGGCGCTACGATCCTCCCCCAAACCTTATGGATTCTGGCGCTTACTGCCGTGGCCATCGTCTGTCTGGTTCTCTTCTTCCGGAAGACCTCTTTGGGTTTGGCCATGCGGGGAGTGGCGGCCAATCCCGAAGCCGCGGCGGTGGTGGGCCTTAGAGTCGGGCAGGTCAAGGCCTTGAGCTTTGCCCTGGCCGGCGCCCTGGGTGGGCTGGCAGGTTGCCTGGTGACCCCCATCACCACCTTGAGCTATGACGTGGGGGTGCTGCTGGGACTCAAGGGGTTCGCCGCCGCCATCCTGGGCGGGTTCGGCTCCTTTCCCGGGGCTATTGCCGGCGGGCTGCTCCTGGGGCTCCTGGAAAGCCTGGGCGCCGCCTATATCAGCAGCGCCTATAAGGACGTCATCGCCTTTGTCGTGCTCCTTTTGGTCCTGTTCATCCGCCCCCGGGGTCTCATGGGGGGAGAGGCCTAACCGGCGCTTTAAAGGGGATGACCCAGCACTTTTGACCGCGGGCCGGGGGCCGAGACGCCGTGAAGGCCATGTCAAGCAAGCCTTCCATTAATATGCGTGTTTAACTTAAGGATTGACGCGGAACTATGGCTACTGAGCAGAACCCCGAACGCATCCTCATGGGCAACGAAGCCATCGCCCGGGGGCTCATCGAGGCCGGCGTCACCCTGGCGGCCTCCTATCCCGGCACCCCGGCTTCCGAGATCCTCTCGGCGCTGGTGGCCTTTGCCAAGGAGACCGGCGCGCCCTTACACGCCGAGTGGTCGGTAAACGAAAAGGTAGCCTATGAAGTGGCCCTGGCCAATTCCTACACCGGCCGCCGCTCCGCGGTCTCCATGAAGCAGGTGGGCCTCAACGTGGCCTCGGACCCCTTCATGCGCTCCGCTTACCTGGGCGTCAAGGGCGGCCTGGTGGTCATCTCCGCCGACGATCCCGGCCCCCACAGTTCCCAGACGGAGCAGGACAGCCGTTTCTTTGCCATGTTCGCCAAGGTGCCGGTCCTGGACCCCAGCAGCCCCCGGGAAGCCAAAGAAATGGTTCGCCGGGCTTTTGAGATCTCCGAAAAATACGAACTGCCGGTGATGCTCCGCCCCACCACCCGGGTCTGCCACGCCCGCCAGAACGTGCCCCTGGAGCTTACCGAGGCCCTGGCGCGGCCGGCCCGCTTCGAGAAGAATCCCCGGCGCTGGTGCGCCACTCCCCAACACCTGCGGGAACTGCACCGTCTCCTCAATGAAAAAATCCGGCAGCTCGCGGCCGCAGAGGAGTTTGCCCCCATCCTGACGCCCGGGGACGGATCGCACGCCGGAACTTGCCTTATCGCTGCGGGCGTGGCCTTCGCCCATGCCTGGGACGTCCTCATGGAGCTGGGGCTCTTGGGCCGCATCGATTGCTACCAGGTAACCCTGCCCTACCCCCTCAACCGGGGATTTATCCGGCGGATTGCCTCCGAGTACCAAAAAGTCCTGGTCCTGGAGGAGACCTATCCGGTCATCGAAACCCAATTGGCGTGTGCCGCGGTCCAGGGAAGGGGCTCTCAAGCCGTACCCAATGAAGGGGAACTCACTCCCGAAGTCATCCAGGCAGTCCTGCAACGCGCCCTGTCGCTGACGCCCAGACCGGCCCCGGGCAGTCCCCAGGGAGAACTGACCAGGCCGACCCTGTGCGCCGGGTGCGCCCACCGGGCCGCCTTCTACGCTATCCGGGAGACTTTTCCCCACGGCATCTTCCCCAGCGACATCGGCTGCTACACCCTGGGGGTGAACCTGGGAGCGGTGGACACCTGCCATTGCATGGGCGCCGGCATTAGCCAGGCCGCCGGGTTTTACCACGCCTACGCCGCGGCTGGCGGCGACTTGCCCGCCATCGTGGCCACCATCGGAGACTCCACCTTTTTCCACGCCGGCATCCCGGCCCTGATTAACGCCGTGTTCCAGCGGGCCCGCTTTATCCTGGTCATCCTGGACAACGCCACCACCGCCATGACCGGCCACCAGCCCACCCCGGAGCTCGGCCTCACCGCCGGGGGTGAGCCGGCGCCGAAGGTTTTCATCGCCGACCTGGTGCGGGCCAGCGGCGTCCGCTTCCTGCGGGAGTGCGACCCTTACGACCTTAAGGCCTTCGCCTCCCATTTAAAAGACGCGGATCAGTATTGCCGGAGCGAAGCCGGCGGGGTGGCGGTGCTCATTGCCCGGCATCCCTGCCTCCTGGACAAGGACGCCAGCAAAACCCAGCCGGCTTACGAGATGTGCGTCACCGAGGATTGCACCGGTTGCCGGCACTGCCTGGACGATTTTGAATGTCCCGGCCTGGCCCTGAATGAGGCCACCGACCAGGTGGTCATCGACGGCGAGCGCTGCAGCGGTTGCGGCTTCTGCGTCCACGTCTGCCCGGCCGGGTCCATCACGGCTTCCCCCAGGGAGCGGCCATGAAACAGCAGATCATCGTCAGCGGCCTGGGAGGACAGGGCGCCCTCACCCTCACCCGCCTGCTGGCGGAAGCCGCCTTTGCCGCCCACCTCCCGGTCTTGACCTCCGAGACCCACGGCATGGCCCAACGGGGTGGCACCGTCATCTCCATGGTCAAGGTGGGTCCCTTCCGGGGTCCCTTGATTCTGGCCGGCGCCGCGGACGTGGGGCTCTTCCTCACCTTGAAAAACCTGGCCATCCACGGTTTCTACCTGAAGCCGGAGGCGGCGCGCTTCGTCAATTCCGGCACTTCAGGCGACTACTGGCACCTCGATGCCCGGACCCTGGCGCAGCAACTGGGGGCGCCCGTGGTGGCCAACCTCATCCTCCTCGGGTATGCCGTGGGGCGAGGGGCCTTGTTCTGCGACCCTGAACTCATGGAAAAAGTCATCACCGACTGGTCCCCGGCCCGTTTCCGGGAATCGAACTTCCGGGCCTTTGGCGCGGGCGTGGAGGCAGCGCGGCTTGCCCACCCTTGAGACCGTCAAAACCTTCGCCGTTCGCCACCACACCGGCCTGCTGGTCTGTCTCCTCTCACTAATCCTGGTCCTTACCCCCCTCCTGGTCCGCAACCCATACCACCTGGGCATCCTCAACCTCATCGGCCTCTATGTCATCGTGGTCCTGGGGTTGAACCTGTTCATCGGCTACACCGGCCAGATTTCCCTGGGGCACGCCGCCTTCTTCGGCCTGGGGGCTTACGGTTCCGCCATCCTCACCGCCACCTATCATTTCCCCCCCTGGCCCGCCATGGCGCTCACCGCCGCGGCCGTGGCCCTAATGGCGTTGATCCTGGGCGTTCCCACCCTCAGGCTCAGCGGCCATTACCTGGCCATGGCCACCCTGGGTTTCAACTATGTCATAAGCAGCATCCTGGTGCAGTGGGGTGAGGTCACCGGCGGGCCCAGCGGCCTCTCCGGCGTGCCGTCGCTATCCCTTTTCGGGGTCTCGTTCAACACCGACCTTAAGTTTCACTACCTGGTCTGGACCTTTGCCCTGGTGGCCCTGACCTTATGCCTCAATCTGGTGCGCAGCGGAGTGGGGCGGGGTTTGGCCGCCCTGGCCCAAGACGAGGTGGCCGCCGCTTCCTTCGGGGTGGATGTGAAACGAGAGAAAATCCGGGTTTTTATCCTTGCCGCGGTCTTAGCTTCGGTGGCTGGCAGCCTCTACGCCCATTATTTCAACTACGTCAACCCGGACACCTTCAGCATCTTCAAATCCCTGGACCTGGTCATCATGGTGGTGGTGGGCGGCATGGGTTCCATCTGGGGCACCCTCTTCGGGGTGGCGTTCATCACCATCCTGCCTCATATGTTGGACTTCCTGGCAACCTACAACGACATCATCCACGGCGTGATCCTGGTCATTATTCTTCTTTTCCTGCCCCAGGGATTTGTTTCCGGGTTGCTGGATCTCATCAAAACCCGTCTAGCCCGCCGCCAACTGGCGGCCGGAAGCTAATCTAGGAAAATTGGAAAATATTCACCACGGGTTCTTGGCAGTTAATATGATTATGGAAAACATCCGGAGCCAACCGCTCCTCCAGATATCTGGGGTCAGCAAACATTTCGGCAGTTTGCCGGCCCTGGCGGATGTCTCTTTCCGGGCGGAGCGAGGTCAAGTCACCGCCCTCATCGGCCCTAACGGCGCGGGCAAGACCACCCTCCTGAACTGTCTCTCCGGGGTCACCGAACCCGATGCCGGCGCCATCCTCTTCGCCGGCGCCAACCTGGCCGGGGTGCCGCCTCACCGCGTCGCCCGCCTGGGCATCTCCCGCACCTTCCAAAACCTGCGCATTTTCCCGCGCCTTTCCGTTCTGGACAATGTGCTCTGCGGCCTGACCGTCCAGGCCGGGGCCTCCATGCTCCAGGCCCTGCTCCGCCCCCCCGGGTTGCGTCACCGGGAGCGCCGCCTTAGGCTCACAGCCATGGAGGCCCTGGATACCTTCGGCCTGGCGGACAAGGCCGGCCTGCCCGCGGGGGCGCTGCCCTATGGCGACAAAAAAAGGGTGGAGATGGCCCGGGCTTTCGTCTCCCAACCCCTGCTCACCCTGTTGGATGAGCCGGTGGCGGGCCTCAACCCCGATGAGACCGCCCAGATCGCCGGTCTCATCCGCCAGCTGCGCCTCTATGGAAACACCATGATCCTGGTGGAACATGACATGGAATTGGTCATGGGGGTCTCGGATCAGGTAGTGGTCTTGGACGGCGGCAACCGTATCGCCGGGGGGACCCCTGACGAGGTTTGCCACAATCCCTTAGTCCTGGAGGCCTATCTGGGCCGCCTGAGCCTCACCGCCTGAGGCCATCTTAAACTGCAGGGGATCTGCCGCCGCAGCCTTGGCAAAGTAACTGCCTATTTTAGAAATCTAGTTGCGCGTTTCATTATGAGCTTGACATAATATCAGGACTGGAAGGCTGGGTTTGGCATGTTAAGTCCCCCTTTGAAAAAGGGTGATTTAGGGAGATTTCAAGAGGTTATACTAAATCCCCCCTACCCCCCCTTTCCAAAGGGGGTTAAAAATCGGTCTTCTTAATAAGGATAATCAATTGCGGAATAGACCACTAGATCCCTTCTGACCCTTTGCAACCACCGGCGCTAGCGATGCCCCCCAAACACCTTCTCCCCCTTTAGCCACCGCGCCACCGGATTCTCCTGGGTGAGAAAATCGTGCAGGGCACTTTCGAAATCCAGCGGCCCGTCCTGCCACCCCAGATCCCGGCAGCCCGCTCGCAACCCCGCCGCCACCGACACGGTGATGTCCTGCCGGTGCGCATAATAGCTGCTGCCCTTGAGCTCCCCGGAGATCTTTTCGGGTTCGCACTGCGCCGCGTCCAGGGCGTGCATGGCCCGGCAAGTGAGCGGCCTCACCCCGCAGGCGGCGCAGCGCCGCGCCACCAACAAAGGACAGGGCAACTCCCGGCGCCTCCTCGCCCGGGCGACTTTATCCTGTCCCGCGGTGAGGGCCTGCGTGCGCATGATTCTTTCCAGCAATGATTCTTTTTCTGCCGGCGAGAAATTCGCCGCCACAAAATGCCCCAGGAGCAAGGCCTCCGGCGCGGTCACTTCCACCTGGTTGTAGCAGCACCAATCGCAGCCTTCCCGGCACGCCACCGCCTGGGGCAGCGGGTTTATGGCCTCCACCTGCCCGATCAGGTACCCGGCCAGAAAATGCGCCGCGCCCGCCAATTCCAGGGCCTTGGCCGGCGTCATGCCACCCGCGGCGATCTCCCGGACATTATCCCGGGTAAGCCGCGCCACCCTTTCATCCACCCGGCCCGGGCTCCGCCTGCCGCGGCCGGCGCCCCCGGACCCCGGAGCCTTCTCCCCTTTTTTTCTCCGCTTTTTCTTACTCATCCCACCGCCTCTCCCTCAGGAGATCCGGCTGCCGCCGCGCCCCGGGAATCCTCCCTTCCCCCTGGCATACTGGATACCAGTTTTCGGCACCCTCTATCAAGGCTAAAATAGCCGGCCCGCCAACCCCCTTCCGGTCAAAAAGCCGGCGTCAACAATCTCTCTGTTCAAGTGGCCGGGATTCATCTATAATTCTTTTGCGTCATGACCCCAACAACCCCTGTTCCCTTGCTCCGCATCGATAACCTGACGGTGCACTACGGCGCCGCCCAGGCGCTGTTCGGACTCGACTTGCAGGTGGCTTTGGGTGAGACCGTGGCCCTGGTGGGCGCCAACGGCGCGGGCAAGACCAGCCTGCTCAAGGCCATCATGGGCCTCGTCCCTCCTTCCGGCGGCCGCATCTTCCTGGACTCTCAAGAGGTCACCGGCAAGTCCCCTGCGGCCATGGCCGCCCTGGGGGTGGCCCTTTGCCCCGAGGGCCGGGAGATGTTCGGCGACCTCACCGTCCGGGAGAACCTGGAGCTGGGCGCCCTGGCCCTACGCCTCGGCCGCCCGGAAATGACCCGCCGCCTGGAGGAAGTCGTGGCCCGCTTCCCCCGTTTGGGCGAGCGGGTCAACCAGCGCACGAATACGCTTTCCGGCGGGGAGCAGCAGCTGGTGGCCATAGGCCGGGCACTCATGGCCAAACCCCGGCTCCTGTTGCTGGACGAGCCTTCCCTGGGCCTCGCCCCCCTCATCACCGACGGGATTTTCGACATCATCCACCGGCTCACCCGGGCCCACGTGACTATCCTCCTGGTGGAGCAAAACGCCGCCCGGGCCTTGACCGCCTCCGGCTCCGCTTATCTTTTGGCCAACGGCCGCATCGTGGGCCAGGGCCAAAGTGAGCAGCTCCTGGTGGACCCGGAACTGCGCCGCGCCTTTCTGGGCGCGGGTTCCGCCCAGAACCCGGCGGCGTCCCGCCTGGGCGCCGCGGGATTAACCAATATCAGACTGGAGAAGCCGAACTTGAGCAAGCAAACCTTTATGCCGCCTTTCAAAACCGAGGAGGAGCTTAAGTGCCACCAGCTCGCCGGCCTCAAGTGGACCCTACGCCACGCCTATGAAGGTTCCAGCTTTTACCGGGCACACCTGGACGCGGCCGGGGTCTCCCCCGACGCTATCCGGGAACTTGCTGACCTGGGCAAGATGCCTTTCACCACCGGGGACGACCTGCGGGACGGCTACCCCTTCCCCTTCCGGGCCGTGCCCTTTGAGCAGATCGTGCGCATCCACGCCTCCAGCGGCACCACCGGCAAACGCAAGATCCTGTGCTATACCCAAAAAGACGTGGACGACTGGCGCCATTTCTTCGCCCGCTGCTACGAAATGGCCGGCGTCACCCCCCTGGACCGGGTGCAGATCGCGGTGGGCTACGGGGTTTGGACCGCGGGCGCGGGCTTCCAGGCCGGGGCGGAGCAGTTGGGGGCCATGGCCGTGCCCCTGGGGCCGGGAAACGTGGACATGCACTGCGAATTCCTGGTAGACCTGCAAAGCACCGTGCTCTGCTGCACTGCCTCCATGGGCCTGCTCATGGCCGAAGAAGTCAACAAGCGGGGCCTCGCCGACCAGATCAATCTCAAAAAGGTCATCTACGGGTCGGAAAGATCGTCCGTCTCCATGCGGCGCAAGATTTCCGAACTTTTAGGCGGAGTGGAGCTCTTTGATATCCCCGGCATGACCGAACTCTATGGGCCCGGCACCGGCATTGAATGTCCCCACCACGACTGCATCCACTACTGGGCCGACTACTATATCCTGGAGATCCTGGACCCCGACACCTTGCAGCCGGTGCCCGCAGGCGAGTGGGGTGAAATGGTGGTCACCACCCTGAGCAAGGAGGCCGCGCCCCTGATCCGCTACCGCACCCGGGACATCACCCGCATCATCCCGGGGCCGTGCACCTGCGGCGCGGTTCTGCCCCGCCACTCCCGTCTCCGGGGGCGCACCGACGACATGTTCAAGTTCCGGGCGGTGAATATCTATCCCTCCAGCATTGACAGCATCCTCTCGGAGATTCCGGGTTTGGGCTCCGAGTACCAGATCCACCTGACCCGGGGAGAAGCCGGACGGGACCATATGCACCTGAAAGTGGAGCGGGGCGAGGGCGTGGAGACGGGCCGGGCCGACGAGTTGGGCCGGGAGGTCCTTTATGTCATCCGGCACAAGCTTATGGTCACCCCCGAGGTGGAAGTGGTGGCTTACGGCTCCCTGCCGCGCTCGGAGCGTAAAAGTCAGCGCCTCTTTGATACCCGGGACCCCGATTCGGTGGTTTGATTTTCACCATGAGGACACCAGGTGCCCCAAGCTGATCTAAAGATGTTAAATACCAACCCTGAGAGTAGCCGGTAGTCAGTAGCCAGTAGCGCCGCCGCCCTCGGCGGCGTGTAGGGTGGGCAGTGCCCACCAGTGCCCAGTGATCAGTGGCCAGGGGCCAGTAAAGGCAAAGTAAATGGGAACCGAGGCTGAAAGGCCCAAGGACGCAGAAAAGTTGCTAAGAGATGCGAGGGCCGCGTTAGCGCGGGTGCGGCTAAGTTTGGCTATGATAGGCAGTTATCACCACTGCGTCGGCTTGGAAGTGCGTGAAAACATAATGGCCATTGCCAACTACTTAGGCGATACCTGGTCCAAGGAGTACGGCACTGACCACTGACTACTGACTACTGGCTAGGTTGCTTCCAACTCCAAGGAGGAAAAGGTCTCATGAAGAATAGACTGGCAGGAATTTTCCTGGTTGCGGCTTTGCTTTGCCTTACGCCCCTGTGGACCCAGGCCGCGGAGCCCATCAAACTTGGCGCCTTCTTCGCCCTCTCCGGGCCCACCGCCGACGTCGGCACCCCCACCAAGCTGGTGGCCGAGATGGTGGTGGACCAGATTAACAAGGCAGGCGGCATCAACGGCCGGCCCATCGAGTTAATCATCGCCGACACCGGGAGCGACCCGGCCAAGGCGGCCAGCATCGCCAAGAAATTCATCTTCACCGACAAAGTGGCGGCCATCATCGGGCCCACCTCCACCGCCGAAGGGATGAACGTCAAGAAGATCGTGGAGGAGGCCGGCGTGCCCATTTTCATGACCGTGGGCGGCGATCCGGTCATCATGGGGGGGAAGTTCGGTCCTTTCAATTATGTCTTCAAGTCGCCCCAGCGCTCCTCCACCGCGGTGAAAAAACTTCTTGGCTATCTCAAGGATAAGAAGCTGACCAAAGTCGGTCTGCTCACCGCCTCCGACCTCTTCGGCAAGGACGGCCTGGGGTGGCTGGAGAAGCTGGCGCCGGATTTCGGCATCACCCTGGTGGCCAAGGAGTCCTTCAGCCCCAGCGACACCGATATGACCGCACAATTGACCAAGATTAAAAACGCCGCTCCTCATGCCATTGTGGTCTGGACCATCGGTCCCGCCGGAGCCATCGTGGCCAAGAATAAAGCCCAATTGGGCATTAAGCTGCCCCTGTTCCAATGCCACGGCCAGCCGGATCCCAAGTACATCGAACTGGCCGGCAAGGCTTCCGAGGGTGACCGCATGCCTGCCACCAAGTTAATGGCTGCGGCCCAGCTGCCCGACTCGGACCCCCAGAAAAAGGTGATCGAGGAATTCATCCATCTCTATACGGACGTGTATCATTACGACCAGCAGTTCCCCATCAACACCCACTCCGGATATGCCTGGGACGCTATCTATATCGTGACCAACGCCATGAAAAAGGCCGGCACCGACCCCAAGGCCCTGAGAGACGCCATCGAACAAACCAAGGGCTATGTGGGGGTTTCCGGAATCTATAATCTGACTCCCGAAGATCACAACGGCCTGGGCGTCGATTCCATGGTCATGATCCAGGTGCAAGACGGCAAGTTTGTCCTGGCGGAATAACCGGGTCCTTAGGGGCTGGTGCGGCCTGGGCCGGGGGCCTGGCGTGAAGCCAGACCCCGCTTGACAACGCAGGCCACTATAATTGGATCTTTCTGCGACCGGAACCAAGAAAGAAGGACGAAGTGTGGGCGGCCTATTACCAATTCGGAAAATAGCCAAGGCCAAGAGAGAAAAAAATCATGGATTATGATCGGTCATGATAGGGGGGATAGAGAGACAAAATGGGTAAACGAGATCAAGACCCTGAAAACTTCCCTTATCTAGATCATATCCGCAATTTTTCCCGCCCCATTGATAGGCGCCGATCTTGGCAAGTGATCCGTTACTCTTGCTTGCTTAATTCCAAACAAATAATTTTTCCATCTCCCCAGGGTCGGGGCAGAGTTTCTGGTGCACCCATGCCGCCCTGTCCATCCTCCAGATGAAAATCATTCTCGTTCAATCCAAAAAATCTCCCCCTTCGCGCCGGGTTCGTCCTCGTGTGGGGTTTATAAACTAGATCTCAGGATCTGAGATAATTCTTCTTTAAATCTTCTTTTTAGTTATACAGCTGTAGTTATCTGGGATTCACTTCGCTCAATTTGCAAATAACTAATTCTGCTTCAATGGACAGATCGATAAACATAGCTCTCAGCCATGGTCCGGCCCGGCTCGTTTTTCTCTTGCAAGACTTGAAATTCGGCGGCACCCAACGTCAGACCCTGGAGTTGGCCCGGCGGCTGGACCGGAGGAGGTTCCAGGCGGAGGTCTGGATGCTGATGGCCGGGGACGACCTGGTGCCCGTGGCCCGTAAATGGGGTATCCCCCTGGTCTGGCTGGCCCGCCAGAAACGGGTGGGCCCGCTGAGCCTTGTGAACCTGTGGCGGCGGCTCAGGGGCGGCTCGGTCGACCTATTGCTGCTCCTGACCGCGGTTCCCAACATCTGGGGCAAACCGTTGGGCCGTCTGGCCGGGGTGCCCATCATCGTCAGCAATTGCCGCGGAGGCGCGCCGCATCGGCAACACGAAGACTGGTTATGGCCACTGGGAGATCATATTATCTCCAACAGCGTGGCCGAGGCAGCCATTTTGACCGGCTCTTACGAGATTCCGTCCGACCGGGTGACGGTGATCTTGAACGGAGTGGACACGGAGTATTTTCAGCCGCCCAGGGCCGGACGTTCAGGCACGCCTGTGATTTTGTCCGTGGGCCGGTTAGAACCTCAGAAGGACCAGGAGGTTTTGATTGAGGCCTTTCGCTCCGTGGCCGCCGAACACCCGGAGGCGCAGTTACGCCTGGTGGGAAACGGCACTCTGCGGGAGAATATAAGTAGCCTGGCAGCCAGGCATGGCTTGGCGGCGCGGGTGCAGGTCCTGCCTGGACGGACGAATCTGCGCCCCCTATTTCAGGAAGCCACCGTCTTTGCCCTCAGTTCTCAGGCGGAAGGACTGCCCAATGTGGTCCTGGAGGCCATGGCTTCAGGCCTGCCGGTGGTGGCCACCCGGGTAGGAGGGTTGCCGGAGGTGGTGGCGCCGGGCCGTACCGGGTGGCTGGTCCCTCCCCGGAATGTGCCGGCCCTGGCTGCCGCCCTCAGCCACTTGCTGTCTGCCCCGGACACCTGTCAGGCCTTTGGTCGGGCCGGCCGCGAACAAGCGATGCGGGATTTTTCCCTGGAGGCCATGGTGCGCGCTCATGAGGAGGTCTTCTTGAGCTTGGTGAAGGGCCATCGGGGCGGGGAATTGCCAGCTGGGGGGGAATGAGGATGGCTTTCAGGGTGGCTTATGTGCTCTTGTGGTTTCCCGAACCTTCCCAGACTTTCATTCTCGATGAAATAAACACGCTGCGTGGGCAGGGCCTCGATGTAAAAGTTTATACCCTCTACGGACCCCGCCCTCGCTGGCGGCTGGCTGGTCTGGAGTCGCCCCTGGCGCCGGTCTTTCATCTGGGGACCGCCGCCCTGGGAGATTTATGGCGAGACCTGGGCAGCTTGAGCCGCTGGGGGCAGCAGGCCGCGCCCTTTTTAAGAAGAGTCTTGGTGCGCCGCTGGCGCAGCCCGGAGACCGCCGGAGAGGCCCTCTGGGCCGCGTTGGCAGGGGTTCACCTGGCCCGGCAGTTTCTGGCCGACGGGGTTGAGCACATCCATGCTCCCTGGGCCGATGGGCCAGCCACCGCAGCCTGGGTGGCTTCCAGCTTGAGTTTCATCCCCTTCAGCTTTGCGGCCCACGCCCATGACATTTATCCCCCGGACGGCGCCTTGCTTGAGAAGCTGACCGCGGCCACCTGGGTGCGAGCTATATCGGAGGCTAACCGGCGATATCTGGCGTCCCTGGCTCCTGGGGAAACCGGCAAGATCATCAAAATCCCCATCGGCAATCCTTTGGTGGGCGCCAGCAAGCCCGCGGTGCCTCTGCCCACCAGGCCGCCCTACCGCCTGCTGGCCTTGGGCCGGCTGGTGGCCAAAAAAGGCTTTGCCTCGCTTATCGAAGCCTGCCGCATACTCAGCGCCCAGGGATTTGAGTTCCACCTGACCCTGGCCGGTGACGGCCCTCAGCGTTCCCACCTCAGCCGGGTAATCCGGAAGGCGAGGATTGAAAGCCGGGTGAGCCTTCCGGGTTTCGTCCCACATCGGGAGGTGCCCCAACTGTTCCGGGAGTCCGATCTCTTCATCATGCCCAGCGTCATCACCCCATCTGGAGATCGGGACGGCATCCCCACGGTTATCCTGGAGGCCCTGGCGCATGAGGTGCCGGTGGTCGCCACTGATGTTTCCGGTATTCCTGAGCTCATACGGCCGGGTGAAACGGGTTGGCTGGCCCCCCCGAGTGATCCAAAGGCTCTGGCACAGGTTATTCTCGAGGCGCTGGCTGATCCGACTGAGGCCCGTTGCCGTGCCCAACGAGGACGGGAACTTGTGAAAAAACAGTTCGATTCCCAGAAAAATTATGCTCTGCTAAAAACTTGCCTGGAAAAGCAAATCTTGCCCATAAGAGATACCCATCACAACTCCCTGATGGAAGCCTGCACATGGACGAATCAATCTTTGCTGCTATGGCATTTCAGGTTATCTGGTAGGGGAAATTCACCAAGAGAGGATGAGTAATATGATGGGGGCGTCCAAGGGGAAAATCCTGGTAATTCCCTTTTCATCTCACCTCCCTGTCCGCCACCAATGCCAGGTTAGACTCAGAGCGGGGGTCAGGGCTAGGGCTTCGGCGGCTTCTCTGGGTAGGAGTCCACTGGCTAACAGGTAAAGTAAGATTCCTGTTAGGGCCGCGGCGGTAAATTGGGCAAGGGGTTGGCCAGGAATCATTCGCAAGCGCCGCTGACAAAAGGTGATGGTCAGGATTGCCACCCCGCCTTTGGTCAGTACCATAGCCAGGGCGGCTCCCAGGAGCGGGGCGGCGGGAATAACCAAAGAACACCAGCAAAGGTTGAAAAACAGTCCACCCAGATAAAGGATCAGGAGAAACCGTTCCAACTTCATGCTCATTATTAGGTCTCAAAAGGGGGGGGGTATGCCAAAAATCTGGGAATCATGCGGCTGATGAGAGGATTCGGCCCCAAGAACAGAAACCTTCCGGGAATTTCCCCGGGCAAAGAGGTCCCAAAAACCTTTTTTGGATTGCGGTGGCCAAGGCTGCCGGATAATCTCGGTTTTAACTTGCTGATGGTGGGGGTCCTCTCCGCCGTCGTCTTCTTCCTGGCCCACCTGAAGGCATGGTCCAGTCCTTATGTCATCAATGACGACGTGCGACAGCAGATCTTCTGGATGCAGCAGTGGCTGGACCCGCAACTGTTTAGGGGCGATCTCCTGGCGAAATATGCCCGCCATTACGTCCCCTGGGGAGTCCAGGGCCTCTATTGGCTGGCCACCTGGGTGACCGACCCCATCTCGTTTTCCAAGTTCCTGCCCGGGCTGCTGTTCATCTTCCTGGCTCTCTGCCTGTACCGCCTGGGCCTGAAAATCGGAAGCCGCACCCTGGCCTGGACCATGGTGGCGGTTTACTGGCTCATGCCTCTCTTCCTGGACCGCATGGCCGGGGGGCTGGCCCGGGCCTTTGCCACCCCCCTCCTGGCTTTTTTCTGGCTCTGCTGGCAGGAAGAGCGGCCCTGGGGAATGGGCGCCGCCCTCCTTTTGCAGGCCTTGTTTATTCCCTACATTTTTATAACCAGCGCCGTGGCCGTGGCGCTCTCCTGGCTGGCTGGCCGCTGGGGCTCGCTTAGGCCCCCGCCCTTCCCGGCCCACTGGCCCCATGCTCTCCTCCTGGCCGCCGGGGCCGCCCTGGTGGCCCTGATGGACTACCGCTTTGCTGCCTCTGGCTTCGGGCCCCTGGTAAGCTACGCCGAGATGGTTAACCGGCCAGAGTTTTATGCCGGGGGCCGCTACGCCATCCTGCCGCTGCCCTCCATTTTTTGGGAGCTGATCAGCCCCTGGGAATGGATAGCCCCCTTCCGGGATTTGGGACTGCTGGGCGGGATTGCGGGTTGCGTGGTCCTGGGTGCCGCCACCCTTTGGGGTCTTAGCCGGGTGCCCTTCAGGGCCCTAACGCCCCGCCTCCAACCCCTTGGCTATCTCTTGCTGGCCGGTCTGGTCGTTTACTCCATGGCCCGCATCTTTCTGCTCAAGCTGTTCATCCCGGACCGCTATCTCATCTATATCCTCAATCTGGCTTATTGTCTGATCCTGGCCCTGAGCCTGCATGCCCTTTTGCAAGTGGAGCAGTGGCCCAGGACCCTGGGCGTCCTGGTCCTGGCGGTCGCCGCCGGGTTGGGGGTCTGGCGCCTTTGGAATGTGGGCCTCAAGGATTATGCCGTCTACCAGCCGGTTTACGCCGCCCTGGCCGCCACTCCCAAAGACGCCATCATCGCCGGCCACCCCAACCTGATGGACAACGTCCCTACCTTCGCCCGGCGGCGGGCCCTGGTGACCTACAAGCTGGCCCATCCCTGGAGCAAAGGGTTCTGGCAGGAGATCGAGCCCCGCCTGGAAGATCTGTTTGCCGCCTATTATGCCGCCGACCCCCGGGAGGTCATAGCCTTCTGCCGCAAATACCGAGTCTCTTTCCTGGTGGTGGACGACCGCCATTTCACCCCGAAGTTTCTGGCTGGAGGCCGTTTTTTCGTCCCCCTGGAGCGTAGGGTCCCGAAATTCTTTGGCAAGACCCTGGACGACCGGGTGGATTGCCCTTTTTTTGCGCCTTTCGATGCAGAGATCCGCCGTCTAACCAACGGACGCCACGAATTTGCCTTGCTTTCATCATCATTATTCCCTGCCGTGGTTTTGGATAAGCATTTGCGCCTGCTTGATATGCGGTCTTTTCTGAACTAATCGGCTGTATAAAAAAGTTAAAAAAAATCAGACCTCCTTCAGGAATCTTTCCATCCGAAGGTCTAATTCTCGTTCACTTTACCATCGTCAGGATATCCCCCTTTAATCTGAATTTCACCCTGGCATCGGTCTTAGATACCCCTTGGTTTTTCTTACTCATCTGATTTCTTCGGTAATCCCCAATTTATAGCCTTCAAGATAGCTGCTTCTATGTGGGTTCATCTTGTCAAGCCTTTTTTGTCTTCCAGGCAGTTAAACCTCCCATCCCTGATCCCGAACCCCTGAGGCCATCCCTTCCCCGTCGCCCCGATAACCCAACATAAAGAGATTTGCCATAGGATTCAATTGGGCAAAAGTGTCAACTACTGCTATATCTCCGCAGTTCACCACCCGGCTTGTTGAGTGCTGATATGCGCATCATAGCTGTCTTTTAGAGCCTGCTGCCATTCCCTTGTTGACCCCTCTTTGAAAAAAAATTTCTATACGGATAATATTGACCAGAGGGAGACCACCGGCCCTGGCCGCCGGCAGGATCGGCCCTCTCCCCACCACCTGGGCATTATCTCGCCCTTTTGCCATCTCCCGGTTCTCCTTGGTCACGTATTATCCCCCAATCTCATGTCCAAGAAAACCGGATCCACCTCAATAATATCAGGTCTCGATCACTGCTATAACCCTAAACTTATCACGAACCCAAAAACTTCCCATATCCGGGACATATCAACACATTAAGCTCATCATCGAGGGCGCCAGCCTGTAAAGGTCCGGATAGCCTCTCCTTGGCTCAACCCCACCCAGTTCTCATATCCAAATCAAATGTGGAACTTTTCCCGCCCCACTGATAGGTGCCGATCCTGGCAAGATATCACGCCGCAAGGTGTAAGATAGGAGCATGGTAATTTTTAAGGCCTAGGTCTGATCCTGTGGTATGATTAGCTTTTTTATAGCTGCGCCGGCCGGAAACAGCGAATGATGGGATTCATCCGGATCCGGCGATATCACCTGACATCTCCATAGACAAGGGGGTCGTCATTATGATTTATCCGGCATTGCATCCAAAGACATCCAAAATGAAAAACCTCTGCCTGTTAAACTTGCTTATTGTCCTGGTCACCAGCGGTTGCGGCGATAGAAGCCAAGGCCTGGGCGGAAGGAATGTGGATGCCGCGAAGGGAAGGATTAACAGCATGAGCAGTAAAATTATACCCAAACTGGCAGGTTCCTGGAAACTTATATCCTTCCAGAGCAAGGACTCAAAAGGACAGACAGCTTTTCCTTTCGGAAAGGATGCCCAGGGAAGGCTCATCTATGAACCCGATGGGCGTATGGCCGTGCAACTCATGAACCCCAACCGTCCAGGGTTTACGTCGAGTGACCCCATTGTTGCGTCCGAGGCCGAAGTACGGGCGGCGTTCGGCGGATATACTGCCTACTACGGGACCTATTCAGTCAATCCTGACGAACAGACCATTGTGCACCACATCGAGGCCGCCCTCCTCCCCAACTGGGTGGGGATGGATCAGCGGCGCCATTTCGAATTAGATGGGAAGTATCTGACTTTGAAGGGCACCTTGCTCCTCGGCGGCGTCCAGGAGGATGTCACCCTGGTTTGGGAGCGCTTGCCCTAACCTTTCAGTGCTTAATTAGGATAACTTAGGAAATGATAAAATATTTGCTATTAGTTATGGTAATTATCCTAAGTTTAACTTTTGCAGCATACGGAAGCAATCCAGGAGCTATAGATTATTCAAAGTCACAGCATTGGATGTCTTTACCTTCCTCAGTAGAAAAAGACGTGGATGTTTTTTACCTTATGCCAACTGTATGGAGGAAGGTTAAGAAAAGCGAACCAGACATTTGTGATATTGACAATCCTACGATGTTGGCAAGCGCCAAAGCGGCATTTATGACCCAAGCTATGGCGTTTGAAACCGTAGGCAATATTTACGCTCCTTATTATAGACAGGTTGATGGGGAGACTACTTTAACCCTCTCTCTAGATGAACAGGATAAGCTTGTTGGAGGAATACCGGCATCGGATGTCATAGCCGCATTTGATTATTATATCAAAAATTACAATAATAACCGTCCGTTTATTTTGGCGGGGCATTCTCAAGGCTCATGTGTGATGCGGTATTTGCTGTCAAGATACATGAAAGAGCATCCCAAAGTCTATGCCAGAATGATTGCCGCTTATGCTATCGGATATTCGATCACAGATGAGTATCTTTCCAAAAATCCACACTTGAAATTTGCTGAAGGCCCTAATGATACCGGGGTTATTATTTCATACAATACTGAAGGCCCAAAATTTGAGGGAAAAAGTCCGGTCTTTCGTCCGGGTGCTATTGCTATAAACCCCCTTACCTGGACCAGAGATGAAAAACTGGCAACAGTTAAGGAAAGTTTAGGATCTATCATGGTGGATAAAGATGGGAATATTGTCACCTTAAAAAATTATGCTGACGCTCGTGTCGATAAAACCAGAGGTGTGGTGATTTGCAGTACTGTTGATGAAGCAAACCTAAGTGGAAGCGGACATTTCAGCAAAGGATTTTATCATGCTTTTGATTATCCATTCTATTACTACAATATCAGGGAGAATGCTGCGAACCGGACTAAAATATTTTTGAACAAAAGATAAAAAATCTGTCTTTTGTCTGCCTGAGTCGCGAAGGCTGAAAAATCGAGATTTAGCATGCAAAATCTCTCTAATACTCAAGAAGAGCGGCGTCTCCAAGAAGCCCGGGAGCAACAGATTCCTTGGAGGAAATGGGGTCCCTACCTGAGTGAACGCCAGTGGGGGACGGTACGGGAAGATTACAGCGATACCGGAGATGCCTGGGATTACTTTACCCATGACCAGGCCCGCTCCCGAGCCTATCGCTGGGGGGAAGACGGTCTGGCCGGGTTTTCCGATGACAAACAGCGCCTCTGCTTTGCCCTGGCCCTGTGGAACGGCCGGGACCCCATCATCAAAGAGCGGCTCTTCGGGGTGACCAACAGTGAAGGCAATCACGGCGAGGATGTGAAGGAATATTACTTCTATCTGGATAGCACCCCCACCCACTCCTACATGAAGTTCCTCTATAAGTATCCCCAAGCGGCCTACCCTTACGATGACCTGGTCCGGACCAACCGGCAGCGCACGCGGTTAGACTATGAATATGAACTCCTGGATACCGGCGTCTTCGATGACGGCCGGTATTTTGATGTTTTTGTGGAGTACGCCAAGTCCTCTCCCGAAGATATCCTTATTCGTATAACCGTATGTAATCGCGGTCCGGAATCGGCTGTGCTCCATGTACTTCCCACCCTCTGGTTTCGCAATACCTGGTTCCGCTCTACCGGGGAGGGCAAACCGGCTCTGAGACAACTCGTCGGTCAACCCGGCCTGAGTACTGTGGGCGTTTCGCATGCCGATCTGGGGGAACGCTTTTTGTATTGTGAGGGGGAAGCCCCCCTGTTATTCACGGAAAACGAGACGAATAATGAGCGCCTCTTCGGGACGCCCAACCTCCATCCCTATGTGAAGGACGCCTTCCATAACTACCTGGTCCACGGCCAAACTCTGGCGGTAAATCCGGAAAAGACCGGCACCAAGGCTGCCGCCCACTACCGGCTCGAAGTGCCCGCGGCGGACGCGGCGGTGATGCGCCTTCGGCTCAATGATATCCCCCCGGCATCTCTCGCTGCGGCGCAGGCTGCTTCCCCGGACGGTCCCTTTGGCAACCGCTTCGACGAAATCATGGAGGCCCGCCAGCAAGAGGCGGACGACTTTTACGCCTCCATCACCCCGCCTGCGGTGGGAGAGGATGCCGCCCGGGTGATGCGCCAGGCCCTGGCGGGGATGATGTGGTCCAAGCAGTACTATTATTTTGACGCCATTACCTGGCTGGGCGAGCACGGGGCCCATCCCCTGAAGACTCATAGCAGTCATGTCCGCAACCAGGAATGGTTCCACATGGTGAATGACGAAATCATCTCCATGCCGGACAAATGGGAATACCCCTGGTACGCCTCCTGGGACCTGGCCTTTCAAAGCATTCCGCTGGCCTTGGTGGATATTGATTTTGCCAAGAAACAGCTCGATCTCATGCTGCGGGAGTTCTATATCCATCCCAGCGGCCAGTTGCCGGCCTATGAGTGGAATTTTAGTGATGTGAATCCACCGGTGCACGCCTGGGCGGCGCTATTAATCTATAAATCTGAAAAAGTCCTGCTGGGTAAAGGGGATATCCAGTTTCTCAAACATGTTTTCGGGAAGCTGATGTTAAACTTCACCTGGTGGGTGAACCGTAAGGATCGTTTCGGCAAGAATGTCTTTGAGGGCGGTTTCCTGGGACTGGACAATATCGGCGTTTTTGACCGCAACGCCGCCCTCCCCACCGGCGGGTACCTGGAGCAAGCCGATGGCACCGCCTGGATGGCTTTTTATTGCCAGGGCATGCTGGACATAGCTTTGGAGTTGGCTCCTTTTGATGCGGTTTATATAAATCTAGCGGTGAAATTCCTGGAACACTTCCTCTGGATCGCCTCGGCCATCAACCGGATGGGTGGAGATCAGGAGGGCCTCTGGGATGAGGAAGACGGCTTCTACTACGACCTGCTCCGCTATCCCGACGGCACCTCCACTCGCTTGAAGGTGCGTTCAGTGGTGGGATTGCTTCCTTTATGCGCCACAGTCGTCTTTGAAAAGTCTCAGAGGGATCTGGTGCCGCAACTGGCGGATGGGATCCGGGAGCGGATCCGGCGCATGCCGGAGCTCCTGGGAGCCATCCATCCCATCGGTCCCGAACATCGAGGGGTGGCCGACCGGAGCCTCCTGGCCCTGGTGAGCCCGGACAAATTGCGCCGCATCCTGGCCAAAATGCTGGATGAAAATGAATTTTTGAGCCCTTACGGCATCCGTTCCCTGTCCCGCTATCACGCCGAGCACCCCTATATTTTGACAGTACACGGCGAAGAGCACCGGGTAGATTATACGCCGGCTGAGTCAAATTCGGGCATGTTCGGGGGCAATTCCAATTGGCGGGGGCCCATCTGGTTCCCGGTGAATTCCCTGATCATCCGGGCCCTGGTGATGTTCTTCCTGTATTATGGCGACAATTTTAAGGTGGAGTGTCCCACCGGCTCCGGAAACCTGATGAACCTTTTCGAAGTATCACAAGAGCTTGCCAACCGTCTCACCCGCATCTTTCTCAGAGATGAGCACGGACGGCGCCCGGTCTATGGGGGCGCCGCCAAATTCCAGAACGATCCCCTATGGCGTGATTACCTGTTGTTCTATGAGTACTTCCACGGAGACAACGGCGCCGGGCTGGGCGCCAGCCATCAGACGGGTTGGACCGGATTTATTGCCAGACAGATTCAGTTTTTTGGCCTATTGGACTCCAAATTCTTGGAGCGCGGCCGCTCCACCGGCATGTTCTATCCGGAATCGCCGTGATTCCGGCAAGGCACGGCATCATAGGGACCGGCACTCGGCTACCTGGAAAAAGTGGAACTGCCAGCCCTCCAGATCGACGAATAAACCGGGCTGGCGCAGCTCGCGGCCGTCCCGCTCATAAATCTCCCCGGTGAAGGCCTCGGTGAGCCGCCACGTACGCCCGGCCAAATCCTCCCAGGAGAATGGCACCAGCGCCTGGGACCTGACCTCAGAAAGATTGACGATGATGAGGCGCCTTTCCTCCCTGAGACGCCACCCCCAAGCCACCAGGTGGAGATAGCTCTGGTTATCCGGCCAGCCATACTGCTCACAGAGACGCCATTCCCCTTCCTTGAACACCGGATGCGCCACCGCGGCCAGCAGGGTCTGGTAAAAATTATATAAGTCCGAATCAACCGGCTCAGGGGGCCGACGGCTGAGAAACACGGGCAACCTGATCTTACGGCCCTCAAACTGCCCCTCGTGAAAGAGACTGGCGCCGGGCAGAGTGGCGATAGTTACGGCGGCGGCCCGAGCTTTCCGGTCATTAAAAGCGGCCGCGGCTCGTGGTTCGTCATGGTTCTCGATGAAGCGCACCAGCCTCTCCTGGTAACTCAGGTCAGCCAGCAGGTGCTGCCGCACGGCGTCGGCGCCGGCATGGCGCAAACGGTCGTAAAGGCGCTTGTCGTAGCAGTAGTCGAATCCCTGGTGCTGCAGTTCCCCTTCCAGGTCCCAGTAAGCCTCGGCGATCAATAAGAACTCCGGATATTGCGCCCTAACCGCGGGAATCACCGCTTCCCAGAATTCCTGGGCCGGCCGGGCGCCGATCCGCTCACCCCAGGTCTGCCGAAATATTCGGTTAATCAATAGCATGGCCATGTCGCAGCGCACCCCATCGCACTGGCTGGCCATTGAAAGCAGGGTATCGATGAGGGCCTGGCGGAGACCGGGCGCAAAGGCGTTAACCTGAATGACGTCTGGCCAGGCTGGAAAATACGGGTCTCGGCCATTGGCCAAGATGCGGTCTCCCACTTTCAGAAACGCTTGCGGGGAACGGCTCAAATCCTCCGGGGTTCCCTGGATGAAATAGCCCGGATGTTCCTGAACCCAAGGGTGGTCCGGGGCCACGTGGTTGGGCACCAAGTCCAGGATTAAACGGGCGCCACGCTGCGCCAGCTGCTGGCGGGCTCTGGCCAGCCCCTCTGGCCCTCCCAGATGTTCGTCAACCCGGTAGCGGCGAATACAGTATGGTGAACCCACCATATCCCCCATGGTAAGATCAGGCAGGGCTTCCCGGCAGGACGTTAAGAGACTCTCTTCGTTGATGGCGATCTCACGTCCTCTGTCGCTTCGCTCCCATACCCCCATCAACCAGACCGCAGCGGGGGACCAGGCAGTGATCGCCTCCCATTCAGCGTCCGGGACGTTGGCCAGGATAATTGGAGTCTGATAACGACGACTCAATTCGTTCAACCAGATCCAGGTGTTGATTTCGTAAATAACGGGATGAGCTGGCCATTTATCCATCATGTTTCCTTGTTACATGTTTTGGCAATTAGGTTCTAATTTTCTGGTCAAAATCACCTCCATGGGAAAGGATACCTGATCTGCGGATCACTGCTATAACCCAAAACTGATCACGAAGTTAAAAACTTCCCATATCTAGATCATACCTGCAATTTTTAAGGCCTCGGCGATAACTGCCGATCCTGGCAAGATAGTGCGCATCGACCTCCATCCTATAACCCCGGATTAATTAATTGCGTTCTCACCTGAGGGGGGAACCACGAATAGGAGACTGGCTTGGATTCTAACCGGATACCGCACCGCCTCGACTCTCTTGACTTTGCACATAGGAGATAATCGTTGCCCCTCTACGCCTCTTAAAGACAAAAGCCACTAAACTTAAAGAGTGATTAAGATGTTAGGTATGCCAGAGGAATGGCCAAATTGCTAAATAATTCTTGAAACCGGGAAAAAATTGATTTAATGATAGTGAGTTATTGACAATATTGAAGCATAGGAGAAGATGGTGAGGCGGAAAGCCCAAAGTCTTGCAGTGGTCCTTATGGCATTGGCCCTCGTCACGGTCCAGATACATCCGTCGTCGGCCTGCACCGAATTCATCCTCAAAGCCCAGGACGGCGGCTTCGTTATCGGGCGGTCCCTGGAATTCGGCTGGAATCCTGGATATCAAGCCGTGGTCCATCCCCGCGGCGAGCAGGGCAGCACTGACGCCCCCGGCGGCAAACCCGGGCTTAAATGGACCTCCAAATATGGCTTTCTGGCTTTTGAGGCCTTCGGTAGCGGGGTGGATGGCCTGAATGAGGCTGGCCTGTCCATAGGCGCCCTTTACCTCCCGGGCTTCACGAAGTATCAGGATGAAGCGGCGGCGAAACATCCCGCCGCGGCCCTGGCCATTCTGGACGTTTGCACCTGGATGCTCGGTAATTTTGAAACTGCCGCCCAGGTAAAGGATGCGGTCCAAAAAATCTATGTCTGGGGCAAGCCTCTTAAAGAAGCCGAAAATCAGGTGTTCCCGCTGCACATCTCGGTGTACGACGCTCAAGGGAACGGCATTGTCATCGAATGGGTTAAGGAAGGTCTGCGCATCTACGATCACGCCGACCTCGGTGTACTCACCAACTCCCCGCCCTTTGACTGGCAGCTCATCAATATCCGTAATTATCTCAATATCCGGGCGGCTGAAGTGCAGCCGGTAAAAATGGGCGATGCCGTGTTGGCCCCGCCTGGCCAGGGGAGCGGCGGCCATGGCCTGCCGGGTGATTGGGCCGCGCCGTCCCGCTTGGTGCGCGCCTGGTTCATGCAGCGCTACGCCAAGCCGGCGGAAAATGCCGCGGCAGGAGTCAACCTGGCCGCGCACCTCCTCAACGCCGTGGATATCCCCTTGGGCGCGATCCGGCCCGCGGACAATACCTTTAAAGACAGTGATTACACGATGTGGATTGCGATTAAGGACCTGAAAAACAAGATCGTTTATTTCCGGACTTACGAGAACCTTATGCTCCGCGCCATTGACCTGAACAAGCTCGATATGAAGCCCGGAGCCCCAAAGAAAGCCTTGGACATCCAGGGAGGCAGTGAAGCAGCGGACGTCACCGGCAACCTGAAGTGACCTCCTGGGCAAGAGACGTGAGGCGCCCAGGCCCCTCCGGCAAGAGATCGGCGGCTGTCGACCATTGTGCACCGGAGGGCCTGGCTACCTGGATTATGCCGTTCTTGCCGGGCTACTGATTGGGATCTTGGACCACGCAGTAGCTTGAATCACTGCCTTGATAACAGGACTGGTAGTAGGTGTCATTTTCGTAGTAGTAAGTCTGACCGCCCACCACCAGCGGCTGGGCTCCAGCTGACAAGGCCCCCACCACGGTGCCCACAGCCAGACCGGCCGCAGCCCCGGCGGCCGCGCCGCCCCATCCGCCACCGTGGTATGCCCCCCAGCCGGAACCGCCGCCGTTGGTGCCGGGGGTATTCGGATGATAAGGCCCCGGTCCCGGATGTGGGCCCACCGGGTGAGCCGGTTCCGGCCTGAAGCTGCCGCCGCCAAAGTCGCCATGGCCGCCATCGCCGCCATGGTAGCCACCACCGCCATCGCCTCCATGGTAGCCACCGCCGCCACCGCCGCGGCCACCACCGCCGCCGCCCCGGGCTAAAACTTCCCCGGAGAGAACGGGAAAGCCCACCAGGGAGCCGGTCAGGAATACTACCGCCAGCAGACGAATGCATTGAGATAGCCTCATGACTGACCTCCTTTCTCCTTGGCTTTTCCTTTCTTAGAAGCCGGGGTTTCGGTCTTTTTCACCGGCATAAATTTTATCTTTTGGGCGCCTGCGGGTGGCGTAAAGGCAAACAGGTCGTCCCCTAATGATGGCGCCAGGTTCCAATCGGAGAGATAAGCGGTCCACTGAGGCGAATCAGGCAGCTTCTTCTGGGTGATCACGATTTTCCGCAACAGCGGCTTATCCCCGGCTTCGATCCAGACCTGGTAATGAATATCTTTCCGGTCAAAGGCCAGATGATGGCAGGGAACCCCTCGGACCTTGTGCAGACCCACGTAAAGGGCGGTGACCAGGTCCTTATGGGCGCGGTTACAGAGTTGGGTGCTGCCCAGCTCGGCCAGCCCCACCTTCAGGCCATAATCGTTGTAGGCCTTATCCAGGGCCGCGTCGATATCGCCGGCAACGTCAATGCTGGCATAATGGTTCTCATCCTTGTCATAGAGGGTTAGAGCCTTGCCGTCAAAAATGAGCAGTTTGCTATCCAGGTCGCCGTCCCCTTCGATCCGGAGCTTGTCCGGACGCCGGAAGGCAGCCTTAACCTCCATGCCGAATTGCAGCTTCTTGCCCCCGGCATAGACCCTGTCGTTGGTAACCTCGGCCTTGAAGGAGAATTGTGGTTGATTCTTTAGAAAATCGCAAAATTGACGGAATATTTCCTTCGGGTCTGGGACCGCCTCCTCTGCGGCCGGGGCGGTAGGCGCCGGCGCTGTGGTCGCCTGAGGGGCCGGGGCCGCGGCCAGGGGAGGCGCTTTTTCCTGCCCGAAACCGACTACGGGGGCAACCAAGAGGAAGACCGCCAGAATGCACCACCCCCAAGAAATCATTGTTCTCATCATTTCCCTCCTTCCGAAGAATTATACTTGATTGACTGCGTTATTTTACCTTATCGGTGATCGAAGATACCCTACACGATCAAAATTTATTTGAATTGAGAACACCACTCGTTTATGATAACCAAAATTTTAATAAACCCAAAGACTTTGAGGGGATAAGGACAATGTCAAGAAAAGGGTGGAAATGGCTCGTTTTCGTGTTGGCTTTATCGTTGACCGTTTTCGCTCCGGGCATTCGGGCCTCCGGGGAGGACGAAATCCAGACCAAACCCGGAGGCCTTCCGGTCGAAGGGGAATCCGGGGATTTGACGGATTTAGCCAGGCACCTGAACAACCCCGTGGGCCCGGTGTGGAACATCGTCACCCAGAACAACTTTTACTTTCTGAAAGGTCTCCCCTCCGGCGCTTATCGCGGCGAGTATGTCATGAATTTCCAGCCGGTGCTACCCATCCCGCTGACCACGCAATGGAGCCTGGTCTTCCGGCCGGTGATTCCCCTTGAATCCATCCCCTACGTCCGCAGTCTCGATTTACCCAATCATGCCATCGATTGGACCCGCACCAACGGGATGGGCGACATTACCCTGGACCCCCTCCTGGTTCCCAGTTTGAAGCCTTGGTTGATTCTTGGTTTTGGGCCGTCCCTAGTTTTGCCGACCGCCAGCACCACCAGCCTGGGCTCGGGCAAGCTGCAATTGGGTCCCGCAGTGGTGCTGGGCTTTCTCACCAAGCAATGGGTCGGCGGGGTCTTTGTGCAAAACTGGTGGTCCCTGGCCGGCGGCTACTCCACCCCGGTGGTCAACCAGATGAACCTGCAATATTTTCTCTTTCGGATGCTGCCCAACGCCTGGCAGGTGGGTTTTGCTCCCAATATCCTGGTGGATTGGCGAGCCGACGGCAGAAACCAGGTCACCTTTCCCCTCGGTCTGGGCGTCGGCAAGACCTTTAGAATCGGCGGCCTCCCCATCCAAACGAGCCTCGAATGCCAATGGATGGCCTGGCATCCCGATGATTTCGGCCAGCGCTTCAATATCCGTTTTGTCTTCAAGCCGGTGGTGCCGGCTCTGATTAAAAAACCGATATTCGATTAAAATCGATTGAGAACTTTAGAGAGCCGGCGGCGCCGTAAAATATCAGCCCGCCAAGCCGGCGTCAGAAGGCATAAATCAGGGAAAGCACGGGAGTATAATTGGCGTTGGCATTTTTTCCGGCCAGGTCGATTTCCAGACCCAGGGCAAAGGACAACTGCGTGGTGGCCATGTATTCCATGGCCGGCAGGATGGTAATCCTGTCACTGGGGGCCTGATTGGCCTGGGGTCCAATCAAGCGGCCGGCGTCACCATAACCAAAAAGTTCCACTAAAGCCACCCATTTCCCGGAGAAAGGCCATTCCATCGCCAGATTAATCGTCACCCGGTCCGGGGGATGGTTAGTCCCCGAAACGGCAGCGCCCGCCCCCCCCCTCGCCGTGGTCGCCGCATCCGTGGTGAAATCGGTGTGCAGAGTATACCAGAGGTTGGCATAAACAATCAGCGGCGATATCAGCTTGGATAGATTGACGCCGGTGGTGAACGCGTATGAGCCGTTCCCTAGGCGATCGGTTCCCAACCGGCCCGGATTCAAGTAGCTGAAATGCCCGTTGGGAAACCCCACGGTCAACAAGTAACTGACCGTAGGGACCACGAAGGTCTCGGCAATGACGCGGTACTTAAACGATAAAGAAACGTCCCCCAATCCCCCGAAATCCGCCGACCGCTCGCCATTCGGCCCAGGATTATTAACGCCATTGGCCCAGTTCTGAATAAATGGAACCAGCGCATAGACTTGCAGGTCATCCCATAAGCCGTAGTTCAGCTGCAGAACCGTTTCAAAGGAGGCATAATCGCCGTCGGCATTGATCCGCCGCCAGTTAGGGCTGAACTTTGAGTTCGTACAATACAGATACCAGTAAGGTTGGAGGGAAAATTTCCCTTTGGCAAGGGGAATGGCGGTGGAAGTAACAATGGGGCCGAAGGTGTAAGGGTATTTTATTTCTTGAGTAGTTTCTTGGACCTCGCCGGTGCTTCCCATAACCTGCCAGGGCATTACCGGGATTAGCAGTACCACCGCAAGTAAGATCAGCAACCACCTCCGCATCTTCCTCTCCTTCGCCTCCTTACCGCGCCGTTGGTTCCCCCGGGCTGGCCCGGTCTATTCCCCGGTCACTGTTAATCAAGGAATAGTCCTAGCGGGAAAATCGTTCCCATCTTGGCACAGGTGGTTGATCCAGGGAAGCGAAAATGAAAATAATAGTCCCCCTGTTGACTGTGATTAATTCTCATTGCTTGCCAGGCCGATACGCAGGATAATGGGCCTCAATGAGGAATCCGCAGCGGGAGCGAAGAGAATTATGCCCTGCTGGTGGAAAACCCATAATCTCTGGCTCTAAGGAGGTTTCTGTCATGTCGAAGTCTCTATCGTTCATGGGCATCCTGGTGCTGATCCTGTTTATGGTTCAGGCAGCCGATGCCTGTACCAGTATTCGGATCAAAACCGAGGACGGCCTGGTCTTTTACGCGCGCAGCATGGAAGGCGCCGTCGACTATCAAAGCCAGGTAACCGTGGTTCCCAAAGGCACGATCTATCATGGGACCCTACCTGACAAGACCCCCAAGGGGCTCACCTGGACCGTCAAATATGGCCTGGTCGGCATGAATGCCTGGGGCTCACCGCTCATGACGGATGGGATGAATGAGATGGGGTTGGCGGTGGGAAACCTGTTCTTCCCAGATTATGCCGGTTATGAGCCCTTCGACCCCGGAAAGGCCAACATCACCTTGTCTCAATTTGAGGTGGCCACCTGGTTATTGTCCACCTGCGCCACAGTGGCGGAAGTCCGGCAGGCGATGAGCCAGGTGCGGGTGGTTCAGGGTCCCAAGGAGGTCAGCGCGCCCGTCCATTTTGCGGTGCACGACGCCCAGGGGAATTCCCTGGTCATCGAATACGTCAAGGGTAAGTTGCACATTTATGACAACCCCCTGGGAGTCATGACCAACTCACCCCCCTTCGATTGGATGATCATCTATCTGAGCAATTTTGTGAACCTCTCGGCGACGAACGTGCCCCAGATAGACTTAGGCGGCGTGGTCATTAAACAATTCGGCCAGGGATCGGGGCTGGTCGGCTTGCCGGGAGACTTTTCCCCGCCTTCCCGCCTGGTGCGCATGGTGGCTTTTACTCAGGCGGCCTTGCCCGTCAAGGGGCCGCAAGCAGGTTTGAACCTGGCCATGACCATCATCAACAATGTGGACATCCCCCAAGGCGTGGTGCGGGATAAGACTGAAAAAGGGATGATCTACGATATCACTCAATGGGCTGTGGTGGCGGATTTAGCCGGGAAAAAATATTATTTCCGCACCCATGATAACAAGAACTGGCGTTATGTCGATTTAATGAAAGCTTTGCAGGGTGCCAAAGGGATTCAGACCATTTCTCTGGAAGTCCCGGCTGACTATCCGGATGTCACCGGTACGGCCAAGTAAGAGCCCCAGGCTGATTTAAATTCATCTAAGGTCCCATGATTATCTGGGAGAAGAAAAGACATAAAATAATTAATCCGTACCTTCGAAGTCTTAGCCGTTATAGTCATCTTTACCGCTGCCTCCGGGTTGGCGAAGCCGCTGGTGAAAGATGAGGTGCTCATCCCCAAGACGCCGAACTAGGCCATGGAAGTGCGGCACATCGTCAGCAAAGGGAGCAACCAGGAAATCGGCAAGGCCTTGGGGGACATTGCCCAAAAATGGTTGAACGTCAAGCTGTCCAAGTTTGCGAGGCCGCTCTATGCAGAGGCCAATAACCAATACATCCAGAAGAACTATCCCATTCTCTGGGAGCGCCTGAAGGGGGTGGCCCAGTCCTACGGCCTCCCTCCCGGCGACAAGACTTACAACACCAGTCCGGCCGGACCATCAGCCCTCGTCCCATCGGCAATGCGCTGGTGCAGGCCTCGTATTTGATCAATAGGCCCATCATGAAAAAGCACCGCATGGCCGGCGTTTCGCTGCGCCAGGAGCGCGCTTGGTGTTAGAGGGAAGGCATGCGCAACTGTGCGAGAGATGGGGGCGAGCCCCCAGGAGCCGGCTTACAGGAGCAGGCTCCAAACCGCCTTAAGCTGCGCTGGTAAAGAGCCAGGGTGGGGAGCGTTAAGGAAAAGTCACGACAAAAGATCGTGGCAGGTGGGGTTCAGGGAGACGAGCAGCAGCGAACCACTGATGAGGTGTCGAAACAGATGAGACGACGTCGAAACTGGGGGCTATCTTGATCCCAGGACAAGTCCTGGAGGAACCTGCTTACTGCCTGGGCGGAGTCCGGCATAAAGGTGGCGTGAGTCTGAATCAGGCTCTCGTGCGGAACGTGGGCAACTGTCGTCCCGATGATAAGGGAGAAGCCCAAGTGGAGGACCCACAAGTGGGAGAGTCCCGAGGCGGGGCACAGTGGCGGAACAACCCGTAGTAGCGAGGAAGTCCCGTAATGGGGAAGGAGCGCAGGGGTTGTGTCGATTCGAGAATACCGAACGCAGCCTCTATCAGATTATTGCTTCAGGCTCTGAAGTATATTAGGAGATGGGATTATGGCACCAGAAGAACATGGCTTCCGCGGGAGAATTAAAAGATTCCAAAGTGAGCAACAATTTATCTTTCTTTTTTGGGGCCTGCTCTTATTATTGCTCCTTTCTCCCATTATCCATGAATGGGTTCTGGGAAAAGAGATCGGTGCAGCTCTCCAAAGCATGATATTTTTTGCCATTATTTACACTCATATTAATTCCAAACCTCTGTTAATCTGTGTCACTGTCATGGTGGCCATTGCCCTCACCTCCCTGTGGTGGGAGCTCGCCTTCTGTTCCGCCTTGGCCGCCTTGGTGCAATGTATTGCTACCGCCATACTGTGTTTTTTTCTGGATGTGACCATCCTCAGGACAATCTCCTGGGAGTCTTCCATCAATCGCAATATGGTTTACGGGGCCGTGTCAACGTACCTGCTGTTGGGCTTTGGTTGTGGTTTCCTGTTCGCCACTATTGACCTGCTGCACCCCGGGTCCTTTACCCAGATCAGTCCCTTTCAATGCGGGACATTTTCTGCCGTGCCCTATTGGAATATAAGTTTTCTGTCGCTCACGACCCTGGGGTATATGGATGCCGCCCCGGCGTGGGGGATAACCAAGTCATTAGCGATGGTGGAGGCAATTCTGGGCCAATTATTCCTGGTCGTAGTGGTCGCCATGCTGGTGGGATTGCGAGTCAGTGAACTTATCGTGAAACGCCAGGCCAAGAAGTAGGAACTGACTTTCTTCTGCCGGTTGCATGAAGGAGCGGGGAATACGGGTTCCAGCTTGAACATGCCAGTTGCTGTTAAGACTGGAAACTTATCAACCGCGCCAAGACAGACCGGCAGGACGGCTACAAGCTAATCCCGAAGTCTACGGACTTTCCCACGATTCATCAAAAGGCAGCGCTGAACATCAATTGCCTGCCGGACGGAGTGGCTTTCGCTCCGAACTCCTCGTAATAACTCAGGGTAAAATGGCCATACTTGGTCAGGGCACTGATCCCAGGTCCAGCCGCATAGATCTGCGACCTGGTATGCTCCAACCGATTCACCAGTGAATTCTCGACCCCATTTGCCGGGGTCAAATATATCTGGTTGTTGGTTACCTGCCACTGCGCATAGCCTACGGCACCAATAGTGATCTGCTTTAGAATGTCATTATTCAGATTAAAGGTCTTTCCCGCACCCCACTCGAAAGGAACCACATCACCAAGCTCGTACTTGTTACCCAGCTGCGATCCGTAAAGCAAGTAATGAGAGTAAATCGAAAGCGACCACGTGTGCTCCGCGTCGGCGTAGGCGACGCCTCCGAGCCCAAAGACTCCTGTCCAGTGCCCGAAGCCAATATTGACCTTCGCAGTAGGGTTGTACGGTCCCGTAGGCGCGAAGAATCCGGAAGAACCGATGACGTCGAGATACCTGAAGTGCCAACCCAGATTGACTGGTTCGACATATATATCGCCTATGCTGCCCTTAGTTATTCCTCCGGACCTCTGCAGTGAAGGCAGCGTTACTGTGCCGCCGCCCGCTAGATTCAGGACGGGTTCGAGGCTCGCAGCTCCGCTGGCGTCAGCAATTGCGAATGGAATATCAATATCACACCCGTAGTTGGCACCCAGGATCTTAAACGGCGTGGTCCAAACGATAATGTTTTGATCGACGAAGAGGTCGAGGCTGCCGCTTCCACTTAAATTGAGACTAAGGCTGCCCCGAGGACCGGATATCAAGGGTCCCGTCTGAATGAAAAGGTTCCCCGAGGCGTGATAGTAGGACCACATGTTCTGATAGTAGAAACCCTCTGGCAGCTGTGTGGCGCCGTTAAGACCGCATGTGCCTAGTAGCCAATCACTGTGCTGCGCTCGCGCCGTTGTCGGCAAGAAGACCATTGCCAGGCAAGCGAACGCCAAGGCGGCTATTGTGGTGCGTGTTAGAGTCATAGGTGAAGCCGAGCGTACCAACGAGACCTCCTGTGAGAATTAAACTTTACCGAGATTATCCAGCAGGCTATCGGTGCCGGTCCAAAATCATGCTCCTAAATTTGATTTTGGAGTTTAACCCCTGATAAGCCCATCTCTCCAGGGCAGCGCTTCCTGTCGCAAGCATGATACCTCATAATCTTCTGAAAAATCAATATTTTTTGGGCTTGGGCTTACCCGACCATCGGCGGCCGGATATCATTGGCCTGTGCTTAAGAACCTCAGGGCCATATCGCTCGGTATCGGTCAACCAGAGGAAAGCTGGCGCCAAAAGAGCGTGACATCAATTGTAGGTTACTGCTATTGATATGCCATCTAAACAATCCCAAATTACCTTCCGATAACCCTCCTCATGACCTGCCCCCCCAAAATTGATCCACATGTTAAGTTAGAGTGGTGGCTTAAAGGGAGGCCAGGAGATGAGCAGGAGGCGATAGACACCGGAGCAGATCATCGGGAAGCTGCGGGAAGCAGAGGTAGCCTTGGCCCAGGGTCAGACGGCGG